>Ga0308157_10000197_pt1 | contig 245042 bp, 198 predicted proteins | sample PhyBR1_FD_201035 | JGI IMG/M metagenome (GOLD analysis project Ga0308157, IMG submission 201035) | Phyllosphere microbial communities from UC Gill Tract Community Farm, Albany, California, United States - DLSLB.R1 | ecosystem: Host-associated > Plants > Phyllosphere > Unclassified | place... | reverse complement strand
ACCTACTAATTTTTGAAGTGATAACTGTGTAGAGAAATCTTTACGATTTTTCTTTAAGTGTTCTGTTAAGTGCGCAATACGGTATGTAAATAACGCTACTTGACCTTCTGCAGAACCAGTGTTGGTTGCTACTTCGCCGTGTTTTTTGAAAATTTCGGCTTTGTTTTCTTTACTTAAATACATTCTTGAATGGTACTAAAGTTTATAAATTAATTAATTGTGCCGCAAAGATAAGGTAAGTTTAGTACAAAAACAATAATATGAAATGTGTATTTGAATATTTAACATTAAGTAATTTAGGGATTTAAGCTTTCTGTTGTAAGAAATGGAAAGGATTGTTTGTGACCATCCAAATTAATTATCAAAAACTTGGTCAAGCCACAAGTTAAAAAATAAGAGAATTAGTTTTTGTCTTAAGGTTTGTTCGTATTAAGGTCTTAGTAAAACCATAATAAATCCGCGTATAGTCCGCATTATATTGAAAAGATGCGGACTAGATGCGGACTAGACGCGGACTTACTACGAAGAAGACTCGAACCTAATCTTAATTTATTTACATTATTATATACTGGATTTTGTTTAAAAAGAGAAATTAGGTAAAAGCAAATATCACATAGTAAATGCTACGTTTTCTAGTGAAAAAGTATTATTTTAAAGGTTTATGTAGCAAACCCAGACCAAATAAATCACAAAAATGCTTTACTTTTACAATTATGATCCAAAATCAATTCAGCATCTTCGAAAGTGAATTAAATGTTCGTCCAGATGATATAGACATGTTTAACCATGTACATAATAGCAAATATTTAGATTATGTATTAGCTGCTCGTTATGAGCAAATGGATAAATTTTACGGCATGAGCTGGGAAAAGTTTTCTGAACAAGGTTTTGGATGGGTTGTAGCTAAAGTAATCATCAATTTTAAACGACCTTTAAAAATGGGCGATAAAATGATTGTACGAACTGGCATTTTAGAAATGAATGAAAAAGGCAGTAATGTTCAATTCGAAATCATTAATAAAACCACTGGAAAAGTTTCTTCTGATGGTATTTTTGAATATGTGATGATAGATTTACAAACTCAACGTTCTTGTAAAGTAACCGACGAAATGATTAAAGCATACAGTATTTAGTTAGCTATTAATCAGACATACAAGAATAAATTAATAGTTGCTCTTTCATTTATTTTTATATTTTTGTTTTATCAAAATTAAACGAACCATGATAGTGTCGAGGGAAAAATTTGGCTGTTAACAGCTAAATCCACATTCTTTTATCAAATAATTGATGCTTAAAAACAAGCATCTTATGGTTTATATCTTATATTTTTCAAATGTTACAATCTTCTAAGACCAAAATCGGTCTTTCTAATTTCTTTACTGTTTTATGGCAAGCAATTATTGGCAAAGAAACAGATTATACGACAATCAGTATTCGCAAAGCAATTTTTCTTCTAGCAATTCCTATGATGTTAGAGATGATGATGGAATCTGTTTTCGCGTTAGTAGATCTCTACTTCGTTGGCCACTTACCAAATAGCAGTAACGCAATACAAACAGTTGGTTTAACAGAATCTGTTTTAACCATCATTTATTCACTAGCTATTGGCATGAGCATGGCTGCTACTGCAGTAGTTGCACGTAGAATTGGTGAGAAAAATCCAGAAGCGGCAGCAAAAGCAGGAATGCAAACTATAGTGATTTCTATATTTATAAATATAATTATCAGCGTTGCTGGATTAATTTATGCAAAGGAACTTTTATTGCTTATGGGTGCTACAGAAACCACTGCTCTTCAAGGCACTACCTTTGTTCAAATAATGATGGGTAGTAGTATGATTATCATGCTATTATTCTTAATTAATGGAATTTTTAGAGGAGCTGGTAATGCATCCATCGCCATGCAGAGTTTAATCATTGCCAATGTGGCTAACTGCATTTTATGTCCTTTATTTATTCGAGGTTTTGGACCAATTCCTGCATTTGGACTAACAGGTGCTGCAATGGCAACTGCATTGGGTAGAGGCATTGGAGTTGGTTATCAAATCTTTCATTTAGTAAGAGGAAATAGCGCATTAAAAATTAAGTTATCTTATTTTAAACCGCATTGGGAACAAATTAAAGCAATTATTAAAATAGCTGCTCCTGCAATTTTACAATTTGTGATTGCTTCTTGCAGTTGGATATTTTTAGCAGAATTGGTTGCTACAACTGGAGGAGATCATGGATCTGCAGGGTACCAAACTGCTTTACGTTTAATGATGTTTTTTATGCTTCCTGCTTGGGGTTTAAGTAATGCTGCTGCAACTTTAGTTGGACAAAATATGGGCGCTGGACATATGGACAGAGCAAAACAGTCTGTATTTGTAACCATGAAATATTCAGTGATATTTATGGCATGTGTTACCGTATTGTTTTTAACCTGTGGTAAATATTTCGCTGCATTTTTTACTACAGATGATCAAGTTAAAGTTGTTGCTGTAGAAGCCTTACGGATTTTAAGTTATGGCTTTGTACTTTATGGTATTGGAATGGTATTGGTAAGCGCCTTTAATGGTGCTGGCGATACTTGGACACCCACAAAAATTAATGTTATTGCATTTTGGCTGTTTCAAATTCCATTTGCATTCTATCTAGCTAAATATTTAAATATGGGGCCGACTGGCGTATTTATTGCTATTCCAGTAGCGGAGGTCGGAATTACAATCGCTGCATTTATTTTGTTTAAACGAGGTAAATGGCAAAAAACTATGGTTTAAAAAACTAAGTCCGAAAGTCAATAACTTTACTGACTTTCGGACTTTACTGACTTTTCGACTTTATCAAATAGTTTCCTCTATAACTTGTGTATAAAATTCTTTCAACTCCATACCCATAGCCGCAACTTGTTGTGGAATAAAACTTGTTGCTGTTTGACCAGGAATGGTATTAATTTCTATAAAGTAAAAATTGCTGGTTTCGTTTTGCAAAAAATAGTCTATTCGTACTACACCATTGCAATTTAATTTCTGATAAACAGCTGTTACTATTTCTTCAACTCTGTTTTTTTCTTCATCAGTCATGCGTCCTGGTGTAATTTCCTCAGTTGCTCCAGGTGTATATTTTGCTTCAAAATCAAAAAACTCATTTGCAGGAATAACTTCTGTAGCTGGTAAAACAATAATTTCACCTTTGGTTTTAAAAACACCAACAGAAAACTCTCTTCCTTCTACAAATTCCTCAATTAAAATCTGATCATCTTCATTAAACGCTTTATCTAAGGCAGCTTGCAAATCATCAGCATGTTTAACCTTACTCATCCCAATACTACTTCCACCACTATTTGGTTTCACGAAATAAGGCAACTTTAAGTTATTTTTAATATCGTCAATATTGAAATCGATGTTTTTAAATATTTGGATTGATTTAGCAACATTTAAATCTTTAATTCCATTAACTATTGCTTTTGTATAGCCTTTATTCATGGTAATTGCCGATGTTAAGGCGTTGCAAGTGGTATACGGAATACCAATCATATCAAAATAACCTTGCAGCTTTCCATCTTCGCCAGGCGAACCGTGTATTGCGATAAAAACACCATCAAATTTTATTTTTCTCCCGTTTAGGGTTAAAGAAAAATCATTTTTATCGATATCTATTTTCACTGAATCAGCTGGCTCATAAAACCATCCTGATTCTGTTAGCATTATTTTATATACGTCGTATTTAGTCGAATCTATATTTTGAGCAATTGTTGCTGCGCTTTTTACAGACACCACCCATTCGCCTGTTGTACCACCTGTTAATAATGCAATTGTTTTCTTCATTGGATAATCTTCTATTTTATATCCAAAAATATAAATTAGTTGATGCAGATTTGATTTTAATTGAGATAAAATATTTTTTTAAACTAAATTTGGACTATTATACATCTATCACTGAGAAATAAATGAGCAACTTTATTGCATATCTTAAAACAAAATCTTTCAGAAATAATCTTATTGCGGCTATATGTACAGTAATAGCCATTCTATCTATTGCTTTCTTTAGTTTACGATTTTACACTAAACACGGCGAAGGCTTAAATGTTCCTGAAGTAAAAGGACTTACACTCGCACAAGCTGTTAGCAAATTAGAAGAATTAGGACTTCGCTATGAAATAGATTCTGTTTATATCATGGATAAACCACCTGGAATTGTGACCGATCAAGATCCAGATGCAAATACTTTTGTGAAGGGAAATAGAACAATTTACTTGACAATAAATACTTCACAAGCACCAAATGTGAAATTTCCTGATATTGAAGCTAAATCTTTTAGAGAAGCACAATCTATTTTAGAAAGTTATCGTTTAAAATTAGGCGATACTACTTATAAACCAGATGTTGCTAAAGATGTAGTTTTAGAAGCATATTTTGGTGGCCAATTAATTAAAAGTGGAGAAATTTTACCTACTGGATCGAGAATTAACCTAACCTTGGGCGATGGCAGAGGCGCAGAAGATATTGAGATGCCAAACCTAACCGGATTTACCATTGATGAAGCTAGATTTTCGCTTAGAGGATCAATGCTAACTTTAGGAACTATTACTTATGATGGTGTAATCACAGATACAGCCAATGCAGTAGTAATTTCACAGTTCCCATTACCTGCAGACACGGCTATAAAAGTAAAAATTGGAACACCTATAAACATCACGCTATCTAACAAACCAAAAAATTAGCAGTCAATCATAAAATGAATAACGAGAAAAAACCATTGAAAAATAATATCAAGATAATAATAGGCGTAATAGTAATAATAGCAGCAATAGCTGGATTTTTTGGACTTAAATTTTATTCGCTCTATTTCGCACCAAATATTAGAACTAACAGTTACATCTACGTAAAAACTGGCTCAGATTATAATGGATTTCTACATGATTTGTTAGAAAGTGGAGTAGTAAAAAACGAAGAATCTTTTAAAGACGCAGCTGGCAAAATGAATTTGGCAAACGCTATAAAACCAGGCCGCTATGCTGTAAAAGAAGGAATGAATAATCGCACCTTGATTAACAAGTTAAAAGCTGGTAATCAAGATGCTGTGAAATTGAAATTCCAGAACATTAGAATGAAAGAAAATTTTGCCGCCTATTTGGCAAAAAATATGGAGGCTGATTCTTTAGCTTTTATTCACGTATTAGATTCTGCCGCTTTAGTAGAAAAGTATGGCTTTAATACAGAAAACATCTATGCGATGTTTATTCCAAATACGTATGAATTATATTGGAATATCAGTCCAACTGAATTCTTTGAAAAAATGCAAAAGGAATATGTTAAATTCTGGACTGATGAACGTAAAGCAAAAGCAGCAAAACTTAACCTAACTCCTATCGAGGTTTCTATTTTGGCATCTATAGTTGATTCAGAAGCACTTTATGATAAAGAAATGCCAATTATCGCCGGGTTATATTTAAATCGTTTAAACAAAGGCATTTTGCTGCAATCCGATCCAACGGTAATTTTTGCAACTGGTGATTTTACAATTAAAAGAGTACTTAATTCACATTTAGCCTTTAATTCTAAATACAACACGTATAAATATGCTGGTTTACCTCCAGGACCAATCATGATGCCTAGCATTAAAGCAATTGATGCAGTTTTAAATAGAGAAGCCAACAATTACATTTACATGTGCGCTAAAGAAGATTTTTCTGGTTACCACAACTTTGCAGAGACGAGAGAGCAACATGAAATTAATGCCAAAAAATATAGAGAAGCCTTAAACAAACGTAATATTTATAAATAATGTTTGTATACGAAAGCAAAGTTAGGGTTCGTTATGTAGAAACTGATCAAATGGGCATTGTACACCATAGTAATTATGCCCAGTACTACGAATTAGCAAGAACTGAATGTTTTGAAGCATGTTCTGGCATGACTTATGAATCTATGGAAGCAGAAGGAATTATGCTTCCTATTTTAGAACTACAATCTAGATATTTAAAACCAGCGTATTATAATCAGATTTTAACCATAAAATCTATTGTAAAGGAATTACCTACGGTAAGATTAAATGTAGAGTACGAAATCTATAATGAAGCAAATGAACTTATAAATACCGGCAAAACCACTTTAGTTTTTGTAAATAAGCAAACCAGAAGGCCATGCCAACCACCTGAGAGTTTCATGAAAAACGTTCGTCAATATTTTAATTAACAAATGAATTGGATACACAAACAGTTATTAAAGCTTAAAATCTATTCGCTTTTTATCGAATGGACAAAAGTTTGTGTATTACCTGGCTTTAGCCCCTTGCCTATTTATACAGTAGCTACTTTCTTTTTTAAGGAGATTGGAAAAGAAGCATTGGTAAATAAAGCGTCATCACTATCTTACAATTTCATGTTGGCTATTTTTCCTGCCATCATTTTCTTGTTTACTTTAATTCCATACATACCCAAAAGCATAGGTTTTCAAGATACTTTAATGTCCCTATTAGCTTTGGTATTGCCAAACAATGCATTTTTAGCTTTTGAAACTACTATTAATGAAATTGTAAACATTCAAAATGGCAGTTTACTTTCGGTTGGTTTTGTATTGTCTCTATTCTTTGCAACAAATGGAGTTCATAAATTGATGGTGGCTTTTAATAAATCTTCACTTATTGTAGAAACTAGAACTTGGCTAAAACAAAGATTGGTTGCTGTAATTTTAACAGTGATTATTTCCTTATCTGTAATTGTTTGCATTGTTGCAATGGCCATGGGCGAACTTTTATTAACCTATTTACAAAAAGAGCTACATTATAAAGGTGGTATTACACTTTTTGCTATACAGTTTACACGTTGGACATTATTGGGTGTTCTGTACTTTATTACAGTTTCCATCTTATACCGTTATGGACCAGCACATGCTAAAAAATGGAAGTTCTTTAGTGCAGGATCTTGGTTAGCAACTATACTTGCCTTTCTCACCATTTGGGGATTTTCGTTCTATATCAATAATTTTAGCTCCTACAATAAAATTTATGGTTCTATTGGCACCTTAATCGTAGTTATGATTTGGCTCTACCTAAATTCATTGATTTTATTGGTAGGCTTTGAACTTAATGCAAGTGTAGATCTATCAAAAAGAAGTGTTAAAATCATTAGACCAAACTTCAATATCTTCAAAAAACCACTTCCTGTAGAAGAAAAATTAGAGAAATAAACTATCTACTCTCTAGATAGAATTATATTTTTTCTAAAGTATACAAATCCGATGATAGCAAAACCTATCACAATGTAATTTATATAATCATCTATAGGACAATTGTTTATAAGACTATATTGTACAATTGTTCCTGGGCTACTAGTATAATTATCTCGTGTTGCATAAATATAACAGCTTGCACCTGTATTTACTTGACAGTATGTACTTGTACTTACCAATCGATCGGATTCATAACGATGGTAATAAGAAGGTACACCTTCACGGTTTTTTCCTTCGGGATTAATATAGGTGTAAGTGGTATTGCTAGACAAACATCCTGTTGCCGCGTTAGCGTTAAAAGAAAGTGTACTAAAAAAGAAGATAGTAAATAGGGATGAGAAAAGTTTCATTAAATTAATAGTGTTGAGAACCATTTAACGAAAAACATGCCCAATATTTACTTTAAAGAGAAAAGATTTCTTAAAACTATAATTAATTGATTATTAATAATTTAATTGTTAAACAATATAATATCAAATAATATAAATTGTGTTTATTTGGTATAAATGAGTAATTATTTACTACCTGTAAATCGCATATTGGGGAATTTATTACTCATCTTTCTCTTTTAGAAACTAATAGGATAAAATATTAACTAAACAACAATTTAATGTCTATTTCAGCCTAAAAAAGATAATTGTAATTTTTTATCCCTCTGTTATAAGCTTTTAGCCACTTTATTCAAAAAAAAGCCATTCAGAGTTTGCAGATTTAATCAGAGTTTGTACTTTTGCGGCGGAGAGTTGGCAGAGTGGTCGATTGCGGCAGTCTTGAAAACTGTTGACTTGTCAAAGGGTCCGCGGGTTCGAATCCCCCACTCTCCGCAACCTAGTACTAGGTATATGCCCTTAGTTAATCACTAAGGGCATTTTTTTATAAATTAATTTTGGCAGGTAGCAAACGGTGTCAAAGACGATTTTCGCCATTAAGTCAGCTCCGCTTTGTTTGTCGAGCTTGAGATCATCCCATCAGATTTTTCCCAGATCGTTCTTTTTTTCTTCTATGAAAACAATAAGCCTTTACATCCACAAATTGATATCGCTAATAATTTAAGAATTGAACGGACCTTTACTCTAAAAGATGTATATTTAAAATTCATTCACTATACAACTATTTTCCGTTACAAAACCCTAATTTTTTCTTAATGCTTACCGCGACATTAAGGCGACCTTATAGCGACCTTACCGCGACTTATGTCCTAGCGGAGTTCTTATTTAGTTCGTTCTTAGTATAGGTTATCTACTGGTTTTGGTATATCCAGTTTTTCAAAATTTTAGGTTTTACAGAACAAGACTAGAACTAAGTAGGGACATTTATGGTAGCATTTTTTGTTTCCATATTTGCCTCTCCTTATTATCTTTACACTAATGATGTATGCAAATAAAAAAGTAGTTTCAAAACCTGATCTAGCTCACCAAACCGCTCAAATCATTTCCAATATTAAAGAATGGGAAAGTAAAAATTTGGTACGACTTGAATCTGATACTGTTTTTTTATATCCTCAACTATGGAAAAATAAAATCGCAGCACTCAACTGGATCAATTGTTTACACCATTACTATTGCATAAAAAAGCAAATGAAGAAATCAGAAAGTTTATATTTTAAAAACATAGAAACTGATGAGTTAATGGGTTCAATGGTAAATAAAAAACCTAAAGTTTTAATATTCAACGGAATAATGTAATTTTAGTTAACTAAGCTTCGCTCTTATGACAACTGCCAACAAACGTATTCTTTCTATTGACATTTTAAGGGGATTTGTGATGATCATAATGGCTTTAGATCATACCCGTGATTTTTTCCATAATGGTAGTATCATGGCCGATCCTATGAATCCAGAAACTACCACTATCTTCCTGTTTTTCACCCGTTGGATAACTCATTTTTGTGCACCAACATTTGTTTTTTTATCTGGCGTATCTGCATACCTTTCCTCAAAGAATAAAGAACCAAAACAAGCGAGTAATTTTTTAATTAAAAGAGGACTTTGGCTCATAGTTGTAGAAATCGTACTAATTACTTTGGGCTTAACCTTTAACCCTCTTTACAATTTCATTATTCTACAGGTAATTTGGGCAATAGGTTGTAGTATGGTTTTACTAGGCATATTGAGTAGAATTTCTCATCGACTCGTTCTAATAGTCGGATTACTCCTATTTTTCGGTCATAACATTTTCAATTATCTTCAATTACCAGCTCCAACTACTTTTAGTGGTGGGTTAATATCGATTTTGTTTACCACAAGTGGTACAGTCATCCCGTTAGATAGTAATCACTTTATTGGTGTCTTTTATGCTATTTTACCCTGGACAGGTGCTATGTTTTTAGGATTTTCTATTGGGCATTGGTACACTAAAGAATTTGATGCGAGTAAAAGAAAACGTTTACTATTTTATAGTGGTCTAGGTTTATTTTTATCTTTTATCGTATTACGCTATTTTGGTTTATATGGAAATCCGACTCAAAGAATAGTTTATAATGATTTACTTAAAACCGTTTTCTCTTTCCTAAATGTGAGCAAATATCCACCGTCTTTACAATATTATGGAATGACGTTAGGGCCAGCCTTAATGCTACTTTCTGGATTAGAAAATGCTAAAAATTGGTTAGCTAAAATTACAATGGTATATGGAAAAGTTCCATTCTTTTATTACGTTTTACATTTCTATATTCTTCATATTTTATTAGTTATAGTCTTCTTTGTCAGTGGTTATGGTGTAAAAGATATTGCTACTCCACAAATACCATTTTTATTTCGTCCTGCAACATTAGGGTATAGCCTACCTATTGTTTATTTAATTTGGCTTAGCATAGTTGCAATTTTGTATCGTCCTTGTATTTGGTTTCAAAAATATAAAGCCACACATACACAATGGTGGCTCAGCTATTTATAAGATAAATCGGGTTTTAATCAACATTTTTAAGCTTTTGTTAATAATTAACGGCCAACTTATTACATAAATATTACGGCTAAGCTAGTTAATGATTGTATTTTTGGTAATCTATGATGAGCAACAAATTTTATAAATCTATTTAGCTTATGCCATTACAAACTAAGGTTCCACAAGGAGATATTTTATCAATTGACATAGGCGGAACTAACATCAAAGCGTGCTTATTAAGCCCAAAAGGGAAATTATTAACTGATTTCAAAAAAACACCTACTCCTAAAAAATCAACTCCTGAAGCTGTTTTAAAAGGCATAAAAAAACTTACCGCAGATTTTAAATCTTTCGAAAAAATTTCTATCGGATTTCCGGGTTATGTAAAAAATGGAATTGTACAAACTGCACCAAATTTGGCCGAAAATAAATGGGCTAATGTAAATCTTGCTCAACAAGTAAGTAATTTGTTTGGTAAGCCAGTGCGATTAATAAATGATGCAGACCAACAAGGTTTAGGTATTGTTAGCGGCAAAGGCTTAGAAATTGTATTCACGCTAGGCACGGGTTTTGGCACTTCGCTTTTATTCGATGGAGAATTACTTCCTCACTTAGAATTATCTCATTTACCTATCAATAAATCAGATGATTACGATGATTTTATTGGCGATAGAGGTTTTCATAAAGTTGGTAAAAAGGAATGGAACAAGCGCTTACAGTACATTATAGAAATTTATAAAACAGTTTTCAATTACGATAAGTTGTATATCGGAGGAGGAAACTCTAACGAAATCAATTTCAATTTAGATAAGAACATCAAATTAGTTTCTAATAAAGATGGCATAAAAGGCGGGGCGAAACTATGGCTTGCCAAAGAAAAATATCACATTCACACTACTTATCCGCAGAAAAATAATGAAAGACGTTAAGTTACTTTTCTTAGATATTGGAGGCGTACTTTTAAGTGATGGATGGAACCATAAAGCTAGAATGCAAGCTGTTGAAAAATTTGGACTAGAACCTATTCAATTTCAAAAAGATCACGCCGTAGCTTTTCCTTTATTCGAGAATGGAAAATTGAATTTAGATCAATATTTAGACGCTGTTATTTTCAATACCGATTGTCCTTTCTCTAAAGATCAATTTAAAGAGTTTATGTTTTCAAAATCTGAACAATTACCCGACTTTTTACCTTGGTTAATTGATTGGAAAAAGAAAAACAATGTTAAAATTTTCTCTATTAACAACGAGGGGAAAGAATTTAACGATTATCGAATTAAAAAATTCAAACTACACGATTGCTTCGACGCTTTTGTTTCTTCTTGTGAAGTTGGTTTTTCTAAACCAGATCCATCTATTTTTAAACTAGCTTTAGGTATTGCACAAGAAGAACCACAAAACTGCTTATATTTTGATGATAGAGCCATTCACGTAGCTATAGCTAAGCAAATGGGAATTAATGCACATGTACATAAAAGTTTTGAGCAGAGTAAACTAATTTTAGAAAGTATAAATAAATCATAAAATGAATAACGATAAAAAAGCACAATACACCTTCGGAATGGTTGGTTTAGGAACAATGGGTCGTAATTTGCTATTAAATATGGCAGATAATGGATTTGCTGTTACTGGCTATGACAAGAGTGAAAAAATGCTTCAAATTTTCGAAGAAGAAGGCAAAGATCATAACCTAAAAGGATTTTCAGAAATTGAAGATTTCGTACAAAGTTTGCAAACTCCTCGTACAATTATACTTTTAGTGCCGGCTGGAGCGATTGTAGACAGTGTGATTTTAGAGCTTCAACCCTTATTGGATGAAGGTGATATCATTATTGATAGTGGAAATTCTCATTTTACGGATACTAGTAGAAGAGCAATTGAACTAAAAGAAAAAGGTATTCATTTCTTCGGAATGGGCATTTCAGGTGGCGAAGAAGGTGCTAGATTTGGTCCAAGCATGATGCCAGGTGGCGATAAAAAAGCATATGCAGTTGTTAAAAAGATGCTTGAAGCAGTTTCTGCTAAAGTAAATGGTGAGCCTTGTGTAACTTACATTGGACCAGGTGCTTCTGGTCACTTTGTAAAAATGACGCATAATGGTATCGAGTATGCAATTATGCAGTTATTAGCTGAAACGTATGAAATCCTTAAAAATGGATTAGATTACGATAATACTGAAATTCAAGCTGTATTTGAAAAATGGAATAATGGACGTTTAAAGTCATTTTTAATGGAAATCACGAAAGATGTTTTCCTTTTTAAAGATGTTAAAACAGGTAATTTATTGGTAGATGAAATTAAGGACGAGGCAAAATCTAAAGGAACAGGCAAATGGACTTCGCAAGTTGCAATGGATATTGAAACACCTATTCCTACGATTGATGCGGCTGTTTCGAGCAGAAACCTATCTAAACTTAAAAAACTTCGCGTAGAACTAGCTGGAGCCTTTCCATCAGCAGAAAAAATAAATGCAACTAAAGATTTTATTGAGGACTTAGAGGAAGCATTTTATTTTGCTATGGCTAGTGCTTATGCACAAGGCATGCATTTATTGTGGCAAGCATCCATCCAATATGAATACGAATTAAATTTAGCGGAAATTGCAAAAATTTGGCGTGGAGGGTGTATCATTAGAGCAGAATTTTTGGAAGATATTTATCAAGCTTATAAGAAACAACCTGCGTTACAACATTTATATGAAGACGCAACTATTCAGGAGAAAATTAAGCAAAGTTTAAAAGGCACAAGAAATGTTGTATGCTCGGCTATTCAAGCAGGACTTGCAATCCCAGCTTACGCAGCATCTTTAACGTATTTTGATACCTTAAAAACAAGCAGAATGCCATCTAATTTAACACAAGCTCAAAGAGATTTCTTTGGTGCTCATACATTCGAACGTATAGATAGTGAAGGGATTTTCCATGCAGATTGGAACAAACAGAATTTATAATGACTACTAACATGAAGAAAAAAAGCAAACTTAATCCAACCATATTTGTAATTTTTGGTGGCACTGGCGACTTAAACAAAAGAAAACTCGCTCCTGCTTTATATAACTTATTTACAGAAGGTTATATGCCAGAAAAATTTTCAATTATTGGTACTGGTAGAACAAAATTTACTGATAAAAAATACCAAGAAGTTATTTTAGAAAATGTAAATGAATTCTCTAGAAATGGAAAAGTAAAAGATGATGCTTGGAAAGAATTTGAAACTAATGTTCATTATAGTTCTACTGATGTTACCGTTCCAGAAACATTCGAAGGTTTAAAAACTGATATTGAGAAATATCAAACAGAATTTGGCCCAGAAACTCAAGTTATATTTTACTTGGCAGTAGCACCTAATTTCTTCCCTTTAATTGCAGAATGTTTATGTAAGTATAAACTAACTGAAAATGAAGATAATAGCAGAATTGTAATCGAAAAACCTTTTGGTCATGATTTAGAAACTGCAAAAGAGTTAAATTTATTATTGAGCAAGATATTTACTGAAAAACAAATCTATCGTATAGATCATTATTTAGGTAAAGAAACGGTTCAGAATATGATGGCTTTCCGCTTTGCCAATTCATTATTTGAACCTTTATGGAACAGAAATTATATTGAACACATTCAAATTTCAGTTACTGAACAATTAGGTGTTGGAGATCGAGGAGGATATTACGAAGGTGCTGGGGCATTAAGAGACATGATTCAAAATCACTTGTTGCAATTGCTTTGTTTAGTTGGCATGGAAGCTCCAATTTCATTTAATGCAGATGAAATTCGTGATAGAAAAGTAGAGGTTTTAAAAGCGATGAGACCTTTTAAACCAGAAGAAATTAGTACAAACGCTGTTCGTGGACAATATAGCAAAGGATGGGTTGAAGGAAAAGAAGTTCCGAGCTATAGACATGAAAATGGCGTAGATCCTCATTCGAATACTGAAACATTTGCTGCTGTTAAATTTTTCATCGACAATTGGCGTTGGCAAGGTATTCCTTTTTACCTACGTACAGGAAAAAGGTTAAATCAAACCTCATCAATTATTACTATTCAGTTTAAAGATGTTCCTCATCATATTTTTTCTGCTAGAGCAACTGAAACATGGCAGCAAAATCGCTTAATCATCAGCATTCAACCAGAAATGAGTATTCGTTTGCAGGTTCAAGCAAAAAGACCAGGTGTAAAAATGGTTTTAAATCCAGTAGATATGGTGTTTGATTATAAAGGAACCTACGACACTGATACTCCTGAAGCATATGAAACTTTACTTTTAGATGCAATGAACGGCGATCAAACTTTATTTATGCGTGGCGATCAAGTAGAAGCTGCATGGGAATTAGTAATGCCTATTATTAACACTTGGGAAAATAAGAAATCATTAAATTTCCCTAATTACCCTGCAGATAGTTGGGGACCAGAAGAAGCCGAAGCATTAATTGCAAGAGATGGCTTCCATTGGTTTACATTACCATTAAAGGATAAAGAATAATTTATTAAACCACCTAAGACACCTTAGTAAATCTCAGAAGACAAACAACTTAGATGATCTTAGGTTTCTTAGGTGGTTATTTTAGTCTAAAACATAATGAACTTACACATCTTTAAATCTGTAGCAGAATTAAACGAAAATCTAATTACATATGTAATTGAAATTGCAAATAAAGCAATTGCTAGCAAAGGTCGCTTTGATTTTGTTTTAACTGGCGGAAATTCTCCAAAAGAATTGTATAAAGAAATATCAACTACGTTTAAAGATAAAATTGATTGGACTAAGGTTTATTTCTTTTTTGGGGATGAAAGATATGTTTTACCCGAACATAAAGATTACAACGGATTAATGGCAAAGGAAACTTTGTTTAATAACCTACAAACTCCCGAAGATCATATTTTTTATTTCGATACTACTTTACCTCCAGTAGATTCTGCCAAGGCTTACAAAGCAGCTTTAGACAAGCATTTTAATGGGGGAGAAATTGTATTTGACCTCATTCTTTTAGGTATGGGAGACGATGCTCACACTGCTTCTATTTTCCCTGAAACTGAGTTAATAAAAAGTATTTATCCGACAGTTGAATCTGTTTGGGTAGAAAAATTAGATACTTATCGCATTAGTTTAACTGCACCTTTAATTAACAAAGCTAAAAATATTGCTTTCATTACCTTCGGAGAGAATAAGGCGAATGCCTTAAAACACGTAATTGGCGATGAGCAAAAGGACTATTTTATTTATCCAGCACAGTTGATTAAACCTTTAAATGGTAATTTAGATTGGTTTGTAGATGATAAAGCAACGAGCTTTCTTGACTTGTAAAAGAGCAACTTTCGGGTTTCATTAGGTTATATAGTCAACTACCTTTGATGTATCAAAAGAATTAAAATGAGTACACAAGATCAGTTAAATTATTATCGTATTGCAGAAGCAATCAGTTATTTGCAAGAGAACTTTAAAGCGCAACCGGATTTAGACGAAGTAGCGAAAAGAGTAAACTTAAGTCCTTTTCATTTTCAACGATTATTTACTGAATGGGCTGGAGTTAGTCCTAAAAAGTTTCTACAATACTTAAGTTTATCTTATGCAAAAAACATCTTAAGAAATCAGCAATTGACTTTATTAGATGTAGCTTTTGAAACTGGTTTATCTAGCACTGGCCGTTTACATGATTTATTTGTAAATATTGAAGGAATGACACCAGGAGAATTTAAAAATGGTGGTGCTGATTTAGCGATTAATTACGAGTACTTCCCTACCCCTTTTGGTAATTTATTAGTCTCTTCAACTTTTAAGGGAATTTGCTATATGGCATTTGCTGATGATGAAAATAGAACTTTTAATGAGCTTGAACAGCAATTTCCCAAAGCTAAATTCAGTAAACAAAAAGATAGCCTACAACAAGCTGTTCTACCTATTTTTAATCAAAACTGGAATGAATCAACGGCAGTAAAATTGCATTTAAAAGGAACAGCATTTCAAATAAAAGTTTGGGAAACATTATTAAAAATTCCACAAGGAGATTTTACAACCTACGGTGCAATTGCAAAAGCAATAGGGAATCCTAACGCCTCCAGAGCAGTTGGTTCTGCTATTGGTGATAATCCTATAGCGTTTTTAATTCCCTGCCATCGAGTTATTCAGTCTTCAGGTAATTTTGGACAATACCATTGGGGTCAAGTACGAAAAAGTATATTATTGGGTTGGGAAGCAGCTCAAATTGAAAATGCTATCTAACTAAAACGAAATGGATTTATTTAGCACCGAATTAGATCAAACTGTGAACCTTTTACCATACGACGGTACAGTGAATTATTATGGTAAAGTAATGGCAAATTCAATGGCAAATCAGTATTATGATAGTTTGCTAGAAACCATAGAATGGAAACAGGATGAAGCCATAATTTTTGGAAAACACATTTTAACTAAAAGAAAAGTTGCTTGGTATGGCGATTATAATTTTGAATATACGTACTCCAATATCACTAAACAGGCATTAACTTGGACGAAAGAATTATTAGCTTTAAAAACTTTAGTTGAAGAAAAATCTGGCGAAAAATACAATTCTTGTCTCCTTAATTTATATCACAATGGAGATGAAGGAATGGCATGGCATAGCGATGGGGAGAAAGATTTAAAGAAGAATGGTGCTATCGCTTCTTTAAGCTTCGGCGCTGAACGGAAATTTTCATTTAAACATAAAACAACTAAAGAACGTATTTCTTTAGTTTTAGAAAATGGCAGTTTATTGGTGATGAAAGATAACACACAAACAAACTGGTTACATCGTTTACCACCAACCAAATTAATTAACAAGCCAAGAATAAACTTAACTTTCAGAATGATGGTTGAGCATTAAATCTCCAAGTTTTCTTCAATCAATAAATTGATAATACCATCAACCATACCCACTTTAGGTACATAAATTTGCTTAATTCCAGTCCATTTCATTAAAGTAAGGTAAATTTCGCAAGCTGGAATAATTACATCTGCCCTATCCTGATTGAGTTTCATCAGGGTAATACGCTCTTTTAGCGAATACGAATTAAGTTCGTTATATAACGTTTTCAATTTTAAGAACGTAAGTGGCATATCTTCTTTTTCCCCAGACATCCGGAACAATTTATTGATGTTTCCGCCAGTACCAATACCTGCCAAATTTTTTAAATCTTTGGTGTTTTCCTTAACCCAAACCTTCATTTCTTCCCAAGTTTCATCTTTATCTTGGTTATCTAAAATACGAATGGTACCGATATTAAATGATTTAGAAGCAATTGGCTGCTTATTTAAGAAAACTGAAAGTTCTGTGCTTCCACCTCCAACATCAATGTATAAATAACTCTTTTTCGAATCTAAATTTTGCTCAATATGATTCGAATAAATAATATTAGCTTCACGTTGACCTTCAATAATTTCTAAATCTATATCGGCAACATCTTTTATTTTCTTTATGATGTCTCTTCCATTTTCTGCTTCACGCATAGCGGATGTTGCACAGGCTAAATATTTTGAAACATGATAAACGTCCATTAGATTTTTAAAAGCGCTCATGGTTTTCACCAAATCGTCAATCTTTTTTGATGATATTTTGTGATCTAAAAACGCATCATCTCCTAAACGCAAGGGCACCCTAACCAATGTGTTTTTCTTAAAACCATATCCATTATCGTTCAAAGTAATATCAGCAATTAGCAATCTAACAGCATTAGAGCCTATATCTATGGCAGCGTATCTTATCATGAGCGTTATTGATGTTTGTTTTTAAGATAATTGTAAGTTTGTACTTGGGCTCTTATTTTTGTGGTCAAACGATTTTTGTGGTACTTATTATTGTTTAGTCGATTTATATCTCGTGCTTTAACGTTGTCTTGTAACTGGAATTCGATAATATCTCTAATTTCTTGCCTCACTTCTTCATCTAAAACCGGAAACCCAACTTCAACTCTATGTTCAAAATTTCTGCTCATTAAATCTGCCGATGAAAGAAACATTTCTTCTTTACCATTATTTCCAAAAATGAAAACTCGGGCATGCTCTAAAAATTTATCGATAATACTAATAATGGTAATATTTTCACTAAAACCTGCAACACCAGGTACTAAACAACAAATTCCGCGAACAATTAGTCTTATTTGAACGCCTGCATTGCTGGCATCATATAACTTTTGTACAATTCCTTCATCTGCTAAACTATTCACTTTTAAAATCATGTAGGCAGGCTTTCCTGCTTTAGCAAATTTGATTTCGCGGTTTATTAAACCATAAATTTTGTTTCGCGAATCTAATGGAGAAACGATTAAATGTTTAAAATCTTTAGCTACAGTACGTTTATTTAGCGCATTAAATAGCTTAAGCAAATCTAAAGTAATTTCTTTTTTCGAAGTGAAAATACTGTGATCGCAATAAATTCGAGCAGTTTTCTCGTTAAAATTACCGGTTGCCAAATTTGCGTAATACACAGCTCTTCCTCTCTCCATCCGTTTTACAAGACAAATTTTAGAATGCACTTTATAATCTGTTAAGCCATAATTAACGTTTACACCTTCTTCCATTAATCTATTTGTCCAGAAAATATTGGCTTTTTCGTCAAATCTTGCTTTTAATTCAACAACGCAATTCACTTTTTTTCCATTTTTAACAGCATTAATCAGCGCATTAATTACTTTAGAATTTTCTGCAAGGCGATAAAGTGTAATATTAATTTCTGTTACTTTCGGATCTATCGCTGCTTCACGAAGAAATAAAATAATGTAATCGTACGATTGATAGGGTAAATTAACGAGGTAATCACGATTAGCAAGTTTATTAAAAATACTTTCAGTTCTGTGTAAACCATCTACTTTAAGTGGTTCATTTACTGCATATTCTAAATCTTTTGAACCAACATTCGGAAAAGCAATAAAATCTCCAAAACGATGATAACGATTACCAGGAATTAGTCCTTCAGCTTCAATTTTTAATTTAGTTACCAAAACGCTCAACATTTCAAAAGGCATTTGCGTATCGTACAACAATCGCATTGGTTTACCTTTTTTACGCTTATCGAGGCTAGTTTTTAATTCTTCAATAAATTTATCGCTTATATTCTTATCGATGTCAAGTTCAGCATCTCTAGTTAGTTGAATAGAAAATGCCTCTACTTCATCATAATTAAACACATAAAAAATATCATCCAAGCAGTATTTAATAATATCTTCTGCTAAAATGATAAATTTCAATCCGTTAGTCTCAGGTAAAACTAAAAATCGAGGTAAATTCTCAGGCAATTCTATTAAAGCGAATTTTTCACTCTTTTTGCCTGTTTTTTTTGTTAAACGTACAAAAAAGTACAAATAACGATCCTTTAGTTCAGGAAAAGGATCATCCAAATCAATCATAATTGGGACTAAATTGGATAGAATTCTGTCTCTAAAATGATTTCGTACAAACTCCCCTCTTGATACGTTGAGTTGAGTATCGTTTAAAATGAATATCCTATTTTGAGCTAATTCATTAATTAACGTTGCCTGAAAGATATTTTCAAATTTTCGTTCGTGTTTAACAACAATATTCTTGATTTCGTTTAGTACTTTTTTTGGATTAAAGCCTAATAATGCTTTTGCTTTATCGTTTAAGTTAACTAATCGAGTTAATGTAGCTACCCTTACTCGATAAAATTCTTCGAGGTTTGATGAAAAAATAGATAGGAATTTAATGCGCTCAATTAATGGAACTGTTTCATCTGCAGCTTCCTGCAAAACTCGTTCATTAAAATACAGCCAACTTATTTCCCTATTTAAAAACGGTAGCTTCTTTTTAGCCATGTATAAAAATCAAAAAAATCTCCCGAGTAATCGAGAGATTTCCAAATCTGCAAATTTTAGTGTTAAGTTAGTGTTAATTAATAGCTAATTTGACACTTGAATTTACTTTGTGCTCGATGTATTCTTTTTAGCTGGAATAGCTTTGGTAGTTACTTTTTTAACCGGATTGTTTCCAACTGCTTTTACAACTGGTTTTTTTTCGCTACTTGCTGTTGTTTTTGTTTTATTTGCCATAGCCTTAGTTTTAGTTACCGCTTTTCTTACTGGTTTTTTAAGAACTGCAGCTGCCTTTTCTTCGGTTTCAATACTTGCCACTTTTACACTTGAAGCAATAGGTTTAGCTTTAGCAACTGCTTTTTTAACTATTTTAGTTACAGATTTATCTACCTTTTTCATCAGTTTAGACGCATCTTTTTTCGCTAATTTTATTTTTTTTGGTGCAGCTTTTTTTGCACTCGAAACATCTTCCATTTTATGTCCAACTGCATCTTTCACTTCTTTAAACTTTTTAGACAATTTCTTAGCAGCAACTTTACTTGCTTTCGCAATATCTTCTGCAATTAATTCAGCGTTATGTCCTAAGCCTTTTACAGCTTCTAAAAACCTATTTGTTAAACTTTGTTCAAGCTGTTTTTTAGCTGCTTTCTTAGTTATTTTTTTCTGAGCTGTTGTTTTATTGGTTTTCATATATTTTTTCGCGTTTTTTGTAATGGTAATTATTATTAAATCTATTATTTTTTATCAATTAAAGCTAAAATTATGCCCACTTTCGATATCGTAAGCAAAGTAGATGCACAAACACTAGACAATGCTATCAACAATGCAAAAAAAGAGATTTTAAACCGTTATGATTTTAATGGCTCGAATAGTACAGTAGAATTAGATAAAAAAACAAACGTCATAACTATAGTAACCGAAGATGATATGCGTTTAAAGGCTATCACTGATTCGATCATCTCTCGTATGATGAAACAAAATTTAGACCCTAAAAGTTTGGATTTCGGGAAAGATATTGCTGCATCTGGCAACATGATTAGAAAAGAGCTAAAAATTAAAGAGGGAATTGATAAGGAAGCGGCAAAAAAAATTGTAGCTAAAATTAAAGACAGCAAACTAAAAGTTCAAGCTTCTATGATGGACGATCAAGTTCGTGTGCAAAGCAAAAGTATAGATGATTTACAAAAAGTAATTTCATTATGTAGAGGCGAAGATTTTGGACAGCCATTGCAATTTATCAATATGAGGAACTAACTAATTTTAGGCATTTGGTCAATTGTCCATAGACTATTTACTATATTTTAAATGGAAATTAAAGAAAACGGTTTCATATTCTCCGATGACAGCAATTTAGTTGATATAACTGTAGTTCATCATTATTTAAGCACACAATCGTATTGGGCAAAAAGCATTCCGTTAGAAATAGTCCAAAAATCTATTGCCAATTCCTTGTGTTTCGGAGTTTATAAAGATGGTAAACAAGCTGGTTTTGCTCGTTGGGTTACAGATAGGGCTACTTTCGCTTATTTATGTGATGTGTATATCGAAGAACAATTTAGAGGATTGGGATTATCTAAAAAGTTAATGTCATTAATGATGTTTCACCCAGATTTACAGGGTTTAAGAACTTATACTTTAGGAACATTAGATGCACATGGTCTGTATGAACAATATGGCTTTAAAGCTTTAGTATCTCCTGAAAGAAGAATGGAAATCGTAGTTAAAGATATTTATCAAGCGAAAAGTTAATATTTGAATAACAATTAACTACAATTTATTTTTCTTCACTCCTTCTTTTGTAATCTTAACAGGATTAATCAATCCATCCTTATCAAAAGACATTTCATCTATACAGGTTACACGATGATTTCCATCCTTCTCACCTAACGGTCTGCGGTGATAAACAATATAGTATAAATCCTTTTTAGCATCATGTATTACAGAATGATGCCCTGCTCCGGTTGCAATGGTAGTATCTTGTTTTAATATTCTACCAATTCGTTTAAATGGTCCTAACGGAGAATCAGCCATCGCATAAGCAACAAAATAATCTGGTCCCGTCCAACCACCTTCACTCCACATAAAATAGTATTTTCCATTTCTAATGAACATGAAGGGACCTTCTACATATCCTTCTGGAGTAATTTCTTTAAATGTACTACCATCAGCATAAGGAGTAAAACCTGTAAAATCATTATTTAACTTGGCAATATTACAATGAGACCAGCCACCATAAATTAAGTAGTACTGTCCATCTTTATCTTTAAATACAAATTGATCTATCGGCTGTGCCTTATTATGAAACTTATCAACTAATGGTTTACCAATATGATCTTTAAATGGTCCTTCTGGTTTATCGGCCACTGCTACACCAATTCCACCAATTTCTTTATCACTTTGAATATCATTTGCGCCAAAAAATAAATAATATTTTCCATCCTTTTTAGTAATTGATGGAGCCCACATTGCTTTATTTGCCCATTTAATGGCAGATGTATCTATAATTTTTTCGTGCTTTGTCCAAGTGATTAAATCCTTTGACGAAAAAGCATCCATAAAAACCTGTTCTTTATATTTAGCCGAATAAGTTGGATACACCCAATATGTTTTTCCGAAAATTTGAGCTTCAGGATCAGCATACCAACCTGGAAATATAGGATTTCCTGATGTTTGTGCCTGAGAAAATAAAGGTAGCACTAACAAGAAAAAGATAAATCGATTTAGTTTCATACTGCAAGATAAAAAAATGATTTAATAACCATGAATCTTCATTGTGAGGTACGAAGCAATCTTACAACGTTTTCTATCTAACCGACAAATTTCTTTAGGATTGCTTCGTTCCTCGCAATGACAAAAATTAACTACTAGCCTTTAACCCATTCTTTTTGTTGGTTCTCATTCAAGAAAGTCCAAGCTACTATCCTAGTGATTTTATTTCCTGTTGACATCTCACTTGTTCTAATTTCTACTACATCAGCTCTTTTTAACATTGCATAAATAGAGTCTAAATTTTCACTTTTAGAAACTAAACTTGTAAACCAAAAGCATTGATTTTTATAGGTTTTACTTTCCTCAATCATCTTTCCAATAAAAGCTACCTCACCTCCTTTTGTCCATAATTCTGTGTTTTGACCACCAAAATTGAGTACAGGTTTAACGTAATTTTTATGACCTAAATTTCTATTTTTTCGTTGTGAGCCTACCCTTGCTTCTTCCGCTGATGCGTGAAAAGGAGGATTACAAATAGTTAAATCAAATCGTTCTTCTTTATGAATGATTGTTTTAAAAATTTCATTTTTAGCTAATTGCAATCTAATTTCTATTGCATTTTTTAAGGAAGGATTGACATCAATGATATTTTTAGCTGAGCGAATGGCAATTTCATCAATTTCTGAACCTACAAAGTTCCATCCATATTCTTGATGTCCAATGATCGGATAAACACAATTTGCACCCACACCAATATCTAATACTTTAATCTTTTTACCAGTTGGGATATGTTGATTATTACAAGAAGCTAATAAATCTGATGCATAGTGAATATAATCTGCTCTGCCTGGAATTGGTGGACAAAGGTATCCTTCTGGGATATCCCAAAGTTCTATTTGATAAAAATGTTTTAGTAAAGCTTTGTTTAATGCTTTAACCGCGTTCGGATTAGCAAAATCAATTGATTCGTAACCATATTTATTTATGGAAACAAAATCTTCAAGCTCTGCACACGAATTAATTAACGCTTTAAAATCATACCTCGAACGATGTTTATTTCTAGGATGTAAAGTGTTTTTTTCTTGCTTAAACTTTTCCATTAAGCAGTTTTAACATCTTCTTCGCTATAATCCTTAATATCAGTTATATATCCGTTAATCAGCAAGAAATCAAACAAAGGTTTTGCATCTGGAGTTACTGGCATGTTTTCAGTAGAAATAACTGTATTCGTCTTTTTATCCATAAAAGGATAAGCGAAAAGTTTTACGTTTTGCGTAAACATATCACTTACATAGGCTAACAACTGACTTGAATAATTATCGCCAAAATTTTTAGAATTGAAAACGAATTTAAGGTTATTTATATTTGTTGAAATCCCGACACTTTTAGGCTTGCAACGCCCTAAATATTTAGCTAATCTGTTGTGTCTAGTAAAATTAGAAACAATTACTAGATTTCCCGTTTTACACATATCCTCTGCCCTTTTGGCTACAGATTCTAAATCAATATCATCAGGTGTTTCTTGCTCGTTTGTTAAAACGTTAGTTAATAAAACCTCTATCATAACTGCAAGATTGCCATCTTCAACAGCATTGGTGCGTTTAAATTGATCTGTCGCTTTATTAAATAAATTAAAGTTAGGCAATGATTTTTGACCGTATTTAGTCCTTAAAATCATAATATCCTTTTTATATAATAAATCTTTCGCTTGGCGAGGATGACCATCTGCATCAAAAATAGCGGCGGCCGAAAAATCTTTCATAATTAAATAAAGATTTAAAAGCGTATTATTTACTTCTCCAAAAGCTGGTCCTTTTACTGAAATTAAATCAATTTCAACAGATCCAACAGTTAAATTATCCGCCAATGATTCTATCATCACCTTAGGCTCATGATAATGGTAAAAAGCTGCGTATACTAAGTTCACACCAATAATACCCAATACGCGTTGCTGCATATTCACATCAGTATCTAATAACCGAACGTGGAAAAATATTTCGTTTGGTAAACCTCCTGGTTCATTTTGAAACCGAATTCCTACCCAACCATGTGGTTCATTTGTGCGTTTAAAATTTAAGGTAGTAACGGTATCTGCAAATGCGAAAAAAGTACGATTATCATATTTTTCACCCAACAATCGTTCATTAAGCAATCCAAATTCATGGTCGAGCATTCTTAAAAGTCTATTTTGACTTACATATCTACCAGATGCTTCTGCGCCATAAATTGCATCACTAAAAGTCATATCATAAGCCGACATGGTTTTAGCAACTGTACCAGAAGCGGCGCCAGCTGTAAAAAAATTACGTGCTACTTCTTGCCCTGCACCTATTTCTGCAAATGTTCCGTAAATCTGTTCGTTTAGGTTTATTTTTAAGGCTTTACGCTTGGTATCAAGGATTTCTCTTTCCATTGTGCAAAAATAACAAAATTGAACCTAAATGACTATAAAAAAGATAAGGGCGACATCTTTCGATGCGCCCTTACCAACCTTAAACTCAAAATCAAACTATTGTATTATGAAACTACAATTTCTTTATGTGCTTCTTTAGCTTCGTCTTTTTTACCAATGGTGATGGTTAAAATTCCATTTGTATATTCTGCACTAATTTTTTCTGCGTCAATTCCTTCTGGCAATACAAAAGATCTTGCGAATGAACTATATTCAAACTCTTTACGTGTATAATCTTTTTGTACATCTGTATTTTCAACTTTTTTCTCTACCCAAACAGAAAGATTATCTTTTTTAAGATCAATTTTAAAATCTTCCTTATTTAAGCCAGGAGCAGCTACTTCAATTTTGTAATCGTTAGCATTTTCATAAATGTTTACATTAGGTACTTTATTTACACCGTAATTTTTATTCAATGCATCACTAAACAAAGAATCGAAAACATTGTTAAAGTATGGTGCTGTGTTTCTTGTTTTGTTATTAAATTTTACTAAAGTCATTTTTAAATCCTCCGTTATATTATTTTTTAAATTATAATTGCTGATATTCAAACCTCATTCCAACCTAAAATTTTATGTTTTTTAAGACATTTTGGCGTAAAAAAGAAAAAATAACAGACAATAAGTCAGTTTCATTGGGTCACATAGACAGTTTTAAGTATAAAACCACTATTGAAATGCGTTTCGCAGATTTAGATATGTTAGGGCACGTAAATAATGCAGTTTACTTTACCTACATGGAAGTTGGCCGAACAAAATATTGGAATCACGCTATAAACTGGGACTGGCATAAAACCGGTGTGATAATTGGCCAAGCATCAATAGATTATCTAGCTCCTCTTTTCTTAGGCGATAAAATAACGATGTATGTACGTACTTCTCGAATTGGAACTACAAGTTTTGATTTGGAATACTTGATCGTAAAAGACGTAAATGGTAAAGAAGTTACTTGCAGTAAAGGAAAAACGGTTTGTGTAGCTTTTGATTACAGCTCAAAAAAACCTGTTCCAATTCCTGATAGAGATAGAAATAAAATGATGGAGTTTGAGCAACTCGTTAGCTAAATAGTTTTTTAGATTTTTGGTTGTTTGGACAAGTTAGTAGTTTCATAACTAATGAACCAAAAATCTAACCAACCAAAAATCTAATTAAATATCTTACCAGGATTTAAAATCCCATTTGGATCAAAAACCTGTTTAATATTACGCATTAAGTTCAGATGAATTTCGCTGTACTTTATTGGCATATAATCTCTTTGAACTAAACCAATACCATGTTCACCAGATATTGTTCCGCCTAGAGCAGTGGTTAATTCGAAAATTTCTACTATTCCATCTTTTAATTTATGGTTCCAATCTTCATCACTCATACCGCTTTTAATGATATTGATATGTAAATTTCCATCGCCCGCATGACCATAACAAACACTTTCAAAACCGTATTTAGCGCCAATTTCTTTAATTCCATGCACTAATTTCGGCAATGCTGCTCTCGGAACCACCGTATCTTCTTCTTTATAAACAGAGTTAGATTTTACAGATTCAGCCATAGTTCTACGCATTCGCCAAATTTCTTCTTTTTGTTGTGCTGTATCAGCAAAAAGAACATCAGTACACCCAAATTCTTCCAACACCATATTGACTTTTTCACAGTCTTTAAATATCGTATCTAAATCATCACCATCAAATTCAATCATTAAAAATGCATTTATATCATCTTTCAAGTCAAATTTAATATCATCGAATTTTATTACCCACTCTACTCCTTTTCTTTCCATAAATTCTAAAGCAGATGGTGTAATTCCAGCTCTAAAAATAGCCGAAACTGCTGCACAAGCCTGTTCATTTGTAGCAAAAGAACCTAACATTAACACTGTCTGACTAACTGCAGGAATCAACTTTGTTACAATTTTAGTAACCACAGCTAAAGTGCCCTCAGAACCAATCATCAACTGTGTTAAATTATAGCCTGAAGCATATTTTAATGTATTGGCACCTGTCCAAATTACATCACCGTTTGCTAGCACAACTTCTAAATTGAGAATATATTCACGAATTGTACCGTATTTAACCACTCTTGGGCCTCCAGAACCATGCGCCACATTTCCACCAATAAAACATGAACCTTTACTGCTTGGATCTACTGGATAAAGCAATCCTTTTTCAGCAACAGCATTCATAAATTCTTCAGTAATTACGCCAGGTTCGACAGTTGCTTGTAAATTTTCGGTATCGATATCTATAATGGCTTTAAACTTTTCCATAGACAATAGAACACCACCAAAAATTGGCAAAGCAGCGCCACTTAAACCTGTTCCACCGCCTCGTGGTGTAACGGGAACATGATATTGGTTACATATTTTAAGCAAAGCTGAAACACTCGCAGTATCATTTGGTTTAACCACAACTTCAGGAAAATATTTCAGATCTTCCGTTTCATCATGAGCATAATTCGCTAAGGATTCATTATCAACAAAAACATTTGCCGCACCAATAGCATTTTCAATTTCTGCTAAAATAGCGCTGTTTATTTTAGTGTATTCCATTTTTATTTTGAAGAAGTATAAGTCAATTGAACAAAAGAATGGCCTATTTCACCTGGCATTGGTGGATGTAATTTTTTAATCCCAACAACAGCAGTAGTTATAAACGGATAGATTTTAATTAATTCATCTATTATGTTTTTAACAACTGTTTCTAGCAATTTTTGAGTGTCTTGCATAGCTGATATAAGAATTGAGTTGATCACCTCGTAGTTTACAGTTTGTTTCAAATCTTCAGTATCGCCCGATGGGATAAAATTTACCTCAACATCTACAGAAAAATGACTTCCGGTGAGCTGTTCTTCAGGATAAAATCCGTGAAAAGCATAAAATTTAACATCTTTTAAGGCGACAGTTTGTACAAACATTAGGTTTAGCTAATCTAAAGCAATAATATGTAGCAAAATTAATTTTTTTAACGGTTTTAACTAGTCATTATAGTAAATTATTACCTTTGGTTTTACCGAAAAGCATAAACCAAATAGTTATAAAACATGAATAAATCAGCCAAGAAAGATCTTTACGAAGCACCAGATTATTATCAATTAGACGAACTTTTATCAGAAGAACACCTTTTAATTCGCTCAACTGTAAGAGATTGGGTTAAAAAAGAAGTAAGTCCTATCATTGAAGATTATGCGCAACGAGCTGAGTTTCCAAAACATTTAATTAAAGGCTTGGGAGAAATTGGTGCTTTTGGACCTACAATTCCGGTTGAATACGGTGGAGCTGGTTTAGATTATACTGCTTACGGTATTATCATGCAAGAAATTGAGCGTGGAGATTCTGGAATTCGTTCTACCGCATCTGTTCAAGGTTCTTTAGTAATGTATCCTATTTATGCTTACGGTACAGAAGAGCAACGCAAAAAATACTTACCAAAATTGGCGACAGGCGAATTAATGGGTTGTTTTGGTTTAACAGAACCGGACCATGGCTCAAATCCTGGTGGAATGGTAACTAACATTAAAGATAAAGGTGACCACTATTTGCTAAACGGCGCTAAAATGTGGATTTCTAATGCTCCTTTTGCTGACATTGCAGTAGTTTGGGCTAAAGATGAAGAAGGAAAAATCCGTGGAATGGTAGTAGAACGTGGTATGGAAGGCTTTAGCACTCCAGAAACTCATGGCAAATGGAGTTTAAGGGCATCTGCTACTGGCGAATTAGTTTTTGATAATGTAAAAGTTCCAAAGGAAAATATTTTCCCAGATATTAAAGGATTAAAAGGACCATTAGGTTGTTTAAATCAAGCTCGTTATGGTATTGCCTGGGGAGCTTTAGGTGCTGCAATGGATTGCTACGATACTGCTTTACGTTATTCTAAAGAACGTATTCAATTTGGAAAGCCAATTGGTGGATTTCAATTACAACAAAAGAAATTAGCCGAAATGATTACAGAGATCACAAAAGGTCAGTTATTAGTTTGGCGTTTAGGTGTTTTAAAAAGCGAAAATAGAGCAACATCTGAGCAAATCTCGATGGCAAAACGTAACAGCGTTGAAATTGCTTTAGATATTGCTCGTAATGCCCGTCAAATGTTGGGTGGAATGGGTATAACTGGAGAATACTCGATTATGCGTCACATGATGAATTTAGAATCTGTGGTTACTTATGAAGGGACTCATGATGTACATTTATTAATCACTGGAATGGATGTAACCGGATTAAATGCCTTTAAATAAAGATCAGGATTAGGATGATTTTAAAGATTTCAAGATTAAAGTAAACAAAAGCAAACTAAATGGAAATCGAAGATATTACCTACAAAGTAAATGGTTGTGCAATGAAAGTTCACAACAAACTTGGCAATGGTTTTCAGGAAGTGATTTATCAAAGATGTTTAGCGATTGAACTTACTAAAGTAGGATTGATTTATGCAAGAGAAGTTGAGCAAACAATTTATTATGATGACATTGAAGTCGGAAAAAGAAGGGGTGATTTTATCATAGAAAATCAGGTTGTTGTTGAGCTTAAAGCTGTAATTAATTTGGAAAACGCACATTTAGCTCAGGCTAAAAATTATGTCATTGCTTATCAATTTCCTATTGGACTATTAATTAATTTTGGCTCAACAAGTCTCCAGTTCAAAAAAGTTTACAATTCAAATAACAAATATCTTAGTACTGCAATAAAGTTATCTAAAACTAATCTTGAAAATCCTTAAATCCTACAAATCCTGATGAAGACATTTAAAAAATACCTACCATTACCTACTCCGCCAGAAGAAGTTTATTTAGCATTAACTAAAGCTCAAAGTATTCAATTATGGACTGGAGCTGAAGTAGAATTTACAGAAGAATCTGGAACAGAATTTTCTTTTTGGGATGGGGATATTGTAGGAAAAAACATTGAGTTTGAACCTAATAAAAAAATTGTACAGCAATGGTATTTTGGGGAAGATAGTGAACCATCAATAGTAACTATTAAACTACATGAAGATAAAAAAGGTACTTCTCTAGAATTTTTGCAAACTAATATTCCTGATGAAGATTATAAAGATTTTACAGAAGGAATTGAAGAATATTTTTTAGGTGGATTGGCTGACTTTTTTGAGATTGAACATTAATGTTAAGTGATTTAGATAATTTTTATTTAAAATATGAAGAGCCAACAAGAGGCTGTTTACTATCATTAAAGGAAGTTATTTTAAAGCACAGTTCGCAAATTACTGCAGAATGGAAGTATAAGCTTCCATTTTTTTATTTTAATGGAAAACCACTTTGTTATTTATGGCTGCACAAAAAATATAAAAATCCTTATATTGGTTTTGTTGATGGAAATTTAATAGACGATGTAAACTTATTAGTAGAAAAACGCTCTCGAATGAAAATTTTATTGATTGATAAAAATGAAGATCTTCCAATAGAAAAGATTAATCATATTTTAACACAAGCCTCATATATTTGCTTAAATAAAAAATAATAATCATCTAAAATCATTAATCAACACTCTCAAATATGTTCATCAAAAGGAATTCTTTTCTACTCATCTTGCTTTTTCTGGTAAGCACTATTATTTCTTCATGCGGTAGCTTAAACAGCACCTTACCTGTATTTTACACTCCTGCGTCCACATCAAATCATGTTTCATATTTACCAAAACCTATGATGGCAGATAGTGTAAGAACGAAAAATTATCTGAGCGTAAGTTTTTCTAACAACAGCCTACCCTATGAAACTGGGGAAATGGTAATGGGATTTATTAATTATAACCGTTCACATGTAATAGAAAATATTAATTTCTCTTATGGCGGCTTTGCGTATTTCGGTGGCACATCTAGAGGTTATGATAATTCATTGCGTAAAATAAGCGAAGAATTTTATGGAAAAGGCTTTCAAGGTATTGGGTTAAGAACATCTATTGGTTATGCCGAACAATCGGGTAATACAGAATTTAGAGTCTTAAATTGGGAAAACTCTTTAGTTTTTGAAGGAGGAAGCTATTCTTCTTTTAGTAAAAAAGAAAGAGAAAAACACGACCCTTTATCCATTGCATCTGACAAAACAACTTTATATACTACAGGTGGTTCTACGGAAGTTATTTGGTATGGTAAAAAAAATAGAGATAGACAATATGGATTTCGTATGTTTTTAGGAGCAACTTTAGGCTTACAACATAACATTAACTATACATCTGAAAAAATTAACGGCATGGCCTCAGATTTTTCTTTTTTCTTAAAGATTAGAAATGCCTACGGCATACTCAGCAATGGGAATAATTTAATGAATACCTCAGGCAAAATTACATTAGGCTACTCATTTTAAAACAATTTTGCATTAAGTGTGTTCCATAATAAAATTCAACTATTATGGGCAAAACATTAGGAATAATATTAATCGTACTAGGAATTGTATTATTAATTTGGACAGGATTCACATATACTCAAAAAGAAAAAGTAATCGATGCTGGACCTATTCAAGTATCTGCAGATAAAGAAAAATCAGTTAACTGGCCACCATATGTTGGCGGAATAGTTTTAATTGCTGGCGTTGTCGTTTTTGTAAGTTCAAAACGTAAATAATCTTTGCTGAATCCCCTTTTTAAAAGCTTTAATTTAAATTTATAGCATTGCGAGGATCTAAATCCCTAGCTTTTTTAAATAAGGCTGATTAGAATGGTTTAGGTTGTAAAATAACTAGGGTAAAATTACAAATATATCCTATAAATATTCATCTATAAGTCTTCGTTTATATAACAGCACATAAAATCCGCGTCAAGTCCGCATTTTCTCAGTAAAACGCGGACTTAATGCGGACTCTATGCGGACTTAACCAAACTAAAACCAAGTGTATACTACTTAACAATTCATTGAAAAGTGATATAAAATAAAGGAAAGATTGGGCTAAATAAAGTAGGTGAACTAAATGTAAACTTAACTTGAAATAGATTAAAAAATTTAAGAATTAAGGTCCTCGCTAGAAACTGTTTGTACACTCTCTCTTAAATTGTAATGTGATGCCATTACTTCACCGTATGCACCTGCACTTCTAATAGCAATAAGATCATTTCTAAACGTTTCTGGCAATTCTACTTCCTTACCAAAGCAATCTGTACTCTCGCAAATTGGACCTACCACATCATATTTAGTAATATCTTTATTGGTTTGTGATAAATTTTCTATTTGGTGGTACGCTTGATACAACGCTGGACGCATTAATTCTGTCATACCAGCATCTAAAATGATGAAATTCTTTTTCTTACCATTTTTAACGTAAAGCACCCTGCTAATTAGCGATGCACTTTGCCCAACTAATGCTCTACCCAATTCAAAATGGACTTCTTGATAAGGCTTTACTTCAAGAAAATCTGCGAAAATTTTAAAGTAAGATTCAAAATCTGGAATTTGTTCATTTGGATGATGGTAATCAATCCCTAAACCACCACCAACGTTTAACACTGTTACTTTAAACCCATGATCTTCAAACCAAGTTGCAAATTCATTTACACGAACACAAAGGTTTTTATAGACATCTAAGTTGGTAATTTGAGAGCCTATATGAAAATGAATACCAATGAATTGTAAATTCGGAGAAATATTTAAAACATCAGCACATGCTGGCATATCCCAAGAGTTTACACCAAATTTATTTTCATCTAAACCAGTAGTGATATTGGCATGGGTATGTGCATCAACATTTGGATTGATACGAATGGCAATTTTTGCAATTTTCCCTTTCTTTTCTGCCAATTCATTAATTACTGAAAGTTCTTGTACAGACTCAACATTAAAGCAAAAAATATCATTATCTAATGCCTCGTTAATTTCCTTATCAGATTTACCAACACCAGCAAAAACAACTTTTTCTTTCGTAAAACCTAATTCTAAAGCTTTTTTAACTTCATTTCCACTTACACAATCTGCACCAAAACCTACTTTTTCAATCTTCTTTAATACAATAGGATTAAAATTAGCTTTCATCGCATAATGCACATGAAACTTGTACGCACTCGCAGCTTTATTACATGCATTTAAAGTGCTTTCAAGCAAATTTAAATCGTAATAGTAAAACGGAGTTTCTAATTTAGAGAAATGTGCTATATCTTTATCGGAAAACATAATCTTGAAATTTCTATTTATATTCTTTTTGATCTTTTTGGCAATACTTTATGCCGGTAATTATATCGATTACAAAAATGGAAATATTAGTCGAAAGGAATTTGAACGAAGAATCCGACTTTCTATCTTACTTTTGTTGGTTATCATTTTTCTCTATTTCTATCTTAGAAAAAGAGTTTAAATGCATATTATTCTATTCAAAAATGCGATCGTGTAGGCTTCTTAGTGCTTCAACCTTGTCTTGCGTACCTACTAAAAGTGAAATATTATAAGCGCTTCCGCCGTAAGAAATCATACGTACTGGAATGTGTTTAATTGAATCTAATACTTTAGCCGCATATCCATGTTTTTCTGCTCCAAAATCACCCACAACGCACACAATAGTTTGATCTTTATCAATTTCTACCGAGCCAAAAGAATTCAACTCTTTAATAATTTCATCCAAATTATCTGTAAAATCAATAGTTAATGATACCGCAACTTCTGAAGTGGTAATCATATCAATTGGCGTTTTATATCTTTCGAAAATTTCAAAAATTCGACGTAAGAAACCATAGGCCAACAACATTCTGCTCGATTGGATTTTAATAGCAGTAATGCCATCTTTTGCCGCAATAGATTTGATTTTACCTTTTTCGCTTTCAGTACTAATTACCGTTCCCAAAGCTTTAGGCTCCATTGTATTTAACAACCTAACGGGAATTTTATATTTCTGAGCAGGAAAAACAGATTGTGGATGCAAAATTTTAGCACCGAAATAAGCTAATTCAGCTGCTTCATCGAATGATAAATGAGAAATAGGTTTAGTTCCTTTTACAATCCTCGGATCATTGTTATGCATACCATCAATATCAGTCCAAATTTGAACTTCTTCAGCCATAATAGCTGCACCTAATAATGACGCTGTGTAATCACTTCCGCCTCTGCGTAAATTATCTACTTCTCCAAAACTATTTCTACAGATAAAACCTTGAGTAATAAATACTTTATTGCCTTTATGCTGAGCTAATAATGGAGTTAAATGCTCGGTTGTAAATGGAACATCAGGCTCATTATCTTCATCAATTTTCATAAAATCTAAAGCTGGTAAAAGTACCGATGGCACGTCAATAGATTTTAAATAAATATGATATAAAGTAGTAGATAGTAATTCGCCTTGGGCCAAAACTACCTTCTCTTCTATGCTTGTAAATAGATCATTTGTTAACGAAGTCAGGAAATTGAAATGATAATCAACCACTTCTTGTCCTTGTTCTCTAAAATCGCCAGCTGGCAAAAGTTCGATTACAAACTCATTGTATTTCTGGTGTAAAGCATTAATTAATTCGGTGGCACTCTGTTTATCTTCCTTGAGTAACTTGGCAGAAATTTCTACTAAACTGTTTGTAGTACCAGACACGGCTGATAATACTACGATTTGTTCTTCAACTGGATTAATGATATCCAGCAATTTTTTCATGCGCTCTGGGCTACCTACAGACGTACCGCCAAATTTTAATATCTTCATTTTTTATTTTAGAATGCGTATTTTTCTTATTATTGTAACGCGGCGTGAAATTAACTAAAAGACCACTAATTTCCGCTTAAATGACAAAATAAAATTCTGATTGAGTTCTTAAAAAATAGTATGAACAATTTTAATTCTGTTTTGTAATATATACCAAAACATCAACCAAATTTAGTTATGCAATTAGAAGAATCTACTTTAAAAACCATAAACCAATGGCTTACTGGTAATTACGACCAAAATACCAAATCAGAAATTCAATCTTTATTAGACAAAGCAGCGTACACCGAATTAACTGATTCATTTTATAGGGATTTAGAGTTTGGTACTGGCGGATTACGCGGCATTATGGGCCCTGGATCGAATCGCATCAACAAATACACTATTGGCACAGCTACACAAGGTTTAGCAAATTACTTGAATAAGAAATATGCAGGAGAAAAAATAAGTGTTGCTATTGCACATGATAGCAGAAATAATTCTGATTATTTTGCAAAAATTACTGCAGATGTATTTTCTGCAAATGGCATTCATGTTTACTTTTTTTCTGCGTTAAGACCAACTCCAGAACTCTCTTTTGCCATTCGTACATTAGGTTGTAAAAGTGGTGTAATGTTAACTGCATCACATAACCCGAAAGAATATAACGGTTACAAAGCATACGGAAATGACGGTGGACAGTTTACTGCCCCAGATGATAAAATGGTGATGGATGAAGTTGCAGCTATTAAAAATATTAATGAAGTAAAATTTGAACGCATTGATAACAATGTAGAATTAATAGGCGAAGAAATTGACAAACTTTATTTAGATAAAATCACTGAACTTTCAGTTTCGCCAGATGCTATTGCTCGCGAGCATGATTTAAAAATAGTTTACTCTCCTATTCATGGTACTGGAATTACCTTAGTTCCAAAAGCATTAGCTCAATTTGGTTTTACGAATGTAACTGTAGTTGAAGAACAAAGTAAACCTGATGGGAATTTTCCAACAGTTGTTTACCCAAATCCTGAAGAAAAAGAAGCATTGACTTTAGCATTGAAAAAAGCTAAAGAAATTGATGCTGATTTAGTTTTAGCTACTGATCCAGATGCTGACCGTGTGGGTATTGCAGTAAAAAATAACGATGGTGAATTTGTTTTATTAAATGGAAACCAGACAGGAAGTTTATTAATCAACTACATTTTAACTGCTTGGGAAGAGAAAGGAAAACTAACTGGAAACGAATATGTTGTTTCAACTATCGTGACAACTAGTTTAATTAAAGCTATTTGCGATGCGAAAGGAGTTGAATACTTCAATACGTTAACTGGTTTTAAATGGATTGGAAATGTAATGACCAGCTTAGAGGGCAAAAAAACTTTTATTGCAGGTGGTGAAGAAAGTTATGGTTATTTAATTGGCGATTTAGTTAGAGATAAGGATGCGGTGGTTTCTTGTGCATTTATTGCAGAAATGACTGCTTTTTACAAAGATAAAGGCAGCAGTTTATATCAAGCAATGATTGAAATGTATGTTAACTATGGCATGTACAAAGAGGATTTAGTATCGATTACTAAAAAAGGTAAAACGGGTGCTGAAGAAATCAAAGCGATGATGGAGAAATTCAGAAACAATCCACCAGCAAAATTGGGTGGTTCTGAAGTTGTTACTTTAAAAGATTACGAGCTAAATAAAGAAACAGATATTAAAGCAGGTATTAGCAAAGAACTGGGTTTTCCGAAATCTGATGTTTTACAGTTTATTACTGCTGATGGGAGTATTATTTCTGCCAGACCAAGTGGTACAGAACCTAAAATCAAGTTCTATTGCAGTGTCAATACACCGCTAGAAAGCGCTGAAGACTTTAAAGCTACTGAAGAAAAATTAGCAGAAAAGATTAAGACAATTATGGAGGATTTGCAGGCTTAGTTAGTTGTCAGTCTGACTTGTCGAAGACTATTCATTGAATTAAAGGTTGGTGTATAATACCAACCTTTTTTGTTTCTCGTCATTGCGAGGCACGAAGCAATCCTAAAGCATTATAAGATGTCTTTCTGACGTTGTAAGATTGCTTCGTGCCTCGCAATGACGGTATCGTTAATATATGTTCCTCAGTTAGAAAAAAATCTATTATTCACCTATCACCTCCCAAAGCGATTTCAACTTTACCACCACAGTTTTAGCCTTCGAATCTTTTTGGTCAAAAGTGATAACTTTCTCTTTTCCAACTTCTAAATCGAAGTAATTATCGCTTAGTTTACCTCGATAATTAGCAATATCCACAAAAACATATTTAGCAAAGCTTGATGATTTTAAAATGATTTGATTGCCCTTAATTCGATAGGTAATTTTCGGATTAGTTAATTTTAAGTCTTTAGGTTTTACTACATCTCTTTCAGGTTTAACATCGTCTCGATAAGCTTCTTTTACTGCATACCAAGCAGCTTTTGGTGCTCTATCGTAATAATCTGTAATACTCCAACTCGCTACTGGCCAACAATCATTTAATTGCCAAAGCAGAGTTCCCATGTTATAGGGAGCTTTACTCCGATGAATTAATATCATGTTTTTAAACCCATAATATTGTACACATTGTGTGAGATACGTATAATCTTCAACAGAAAGTTTACTAATTTTTGCAGAATGAATCATGTAATTTTTGAGATAAATATTCAGTTTATCAAATCCATTTCCTGCTTTTTGATGATGTTTTAAAATCTCTGAAAACAAATACCTATCCTGTGGTTGGGTAAACTTTAAAATACTCGAATAATTTGGCATGGCTTGCATTCCGTATTCACTTACAAATCTGCCTGTTTTATTTTCAAAAGCTTCAAAATCTTCATTACCCCACCAAACTCCCCAATAATGACTATCGCCTTCGGTAAAGCTATTTTTAACCCCCCATCCATATTTAGGTGAAGAACTGATGTATGGTCGACTACCATCAACTTCTTTTAACCATTTAGGAATACTGTCTCTAAATAATCTGGTATAATCATTCCAAAGCTTTGCAGAATCTTTAGGTGGAATACGAAATTGATTTTGCCAACCCCAACGATTAAATGCTTCATCAATTTCATTATTTCCGCACCACAAAACAATGCTTTTATGGTGACGTAATCGTTTAACTTGATATTTAACTTCTTCTCTCACATTATCAAAAAAGGCTTTATCGCCTGGAACCATTGCCCCAGCGAACATGAAATCTTGCCAAACATGAATACCCAGCGAATCACATAAATCATAAAAATCATCTGATTCATAAATTCCTCCACCCCAAACTCTAAGCATATTCATGTTCGCATCCTTTGCCATTAATAACATTTTCCGGTAGTCATTTTTGCTCATTCGGGTTACAAAAGCATCAGAAGGAATGTAGTTTGCACCTTTCATATACACAGGTTTGCCATCAATTTTAAAATAGAATGATGTTCCTTTTTCATCAGGTTGTTGAACTAATTCTACATTTACAGGTGGCACGAATGGTTTTTCTGTAGGTTTTTGATTATACCCTTCCAACCTTACTTCTTTCCAAATTCCACAGCCTGTTAATTTCGGTCCCCAATCCCAGCCAAAATGAAATTGTGCTTTACGCACATAAGCTCTTGGATTATCTGGAATTATAAATGGCACATCAGCTTTTGCTAAAGAATCAACAGTATTTTGAGCAGAACGAAAACGAATGAGTAATTTATTATCTTTCAATTTAAGCACTTTTTTCACATCAATTTTCCACTGACGAAACATATTATTGGCTTGTAAAATCAGCTTACCATTTAGATATACGTCAGCATAAGTATCTAAACCATCAAACACCAATTCTACATGTTGTTTCTTAAAGACATCCGATAAAACCGAAAAAGTACTTTTATAATCCCAATTTTCATTTTCTATCCATTGCAATTTCTTTTCGTTATCACGATAAAATGGATCTGGAATTAATTTATTAGCCATCAAATCTACATGCACCTCTCCTGGTACTTTTGCAGGATACCATTTTGCATCATCTTGTTCTTGAAAACTCCAATTTGTAGTCAGTTTTTGTGACGAAACTTGTGCATTTACTTTAAAAGCTAAACTTAAGCCTATAATCAAGAGAAGAATTGAGGATTTATAATTGATTTTTAACATCAGAATCTATTAAAGTATTAAGAGATGAATTGGAAGCTAAAATACATAATCTACATCCTTATAAAAATTATAATTAATCGCTCACAAATAGAAATCAATGCTTACTTTTGCCACGATGATTATCCGTAGAAAAATTATTTCACTCTTTTTATTGTTTGGTATATTAGCCAATTGCTTTAATTACTGGGTATTGTCATCGTCTTACTCTTTTAACAGAGCATATATTTCATCTGTACTTTGTACCAATAAAGATAAACCTGAGCTACACTGTGAGGGTAAATGTTTTATGGATATCAAGTTAAAAGAATTAGAGCAAAAGAATAAGCAAGAGCAAGATAATTTAAAAAGAATAGTTGAAACGGTAGCTCCTATCACCGAGGATTTATTGGCCCCTGTTTATGAAACAACATTTTCATCAGCAATTCCAAATTATCTGCAAAAAAATCCAATTAATACCGCGATTTCTATCTTCCATCCGCCTAAGCAAGTTTAGGTCTTTACAACATTGACCTTAATGGTCAAGCTGTTATCTCAGCAAAAACAATTTACGTTTTAAAAATAGTTATGCACTAGCATCAGCTTTGCTATGGCTATTTCATCTTATAAATTCAAAATAATGAATATCAAAAATATATTGATTTTACTTTTCACAGTAATCATAGGCTTTACATCTTGTAAAAAAGATGAAGTGATCAACTCAACAGAAAAAGGCGCATTTACAATCGAATTCGAAAATGAAGTAAATGGTGCTCCATTAGTTCTAAACAGCCAAAATTATATGAATGCAAATGGCGATAGCTATAACATTTCAGTTTTTAAATATTATGTGAGTAATATTAAATTAACTAAAACGGATGGTACTGTTTACAGCTTGCCAGAAAGTTATATTTTGGTTGATGCAGCAAAACCAAGTTCGTTTTTAACTAATTTCAAGGATATCCCAGCAGCAGATTACACTAAAATTTCCTTTATTATTGGCGTAGACAAAGAGCGGAATTTGGCTGGTGCGCAAACAGGTGCATTGGATCCTGCTCTCGGGATGTTTTGGACTTGGAACAGCGGTTACATTTTCGTTAAACTAGAAGGAACATCGCCACAATCAACTGCAGCTAATAATGCGCTAACTTTCCATATCGGTGGCATTGTCGATCCAAATAATACGATTAGAACATTCAGCACTGATTTTAGTACTGGAAATCCGTTAAGAATTAGAGCTGATAAAAATCCCCAAGTACATTTTACAGCGAATGCTGGAAGTTTATTTTCTGGCAAACAAAACATCAGCTTTGCTAGCCTAAACTTTACTATGGGTGGTGCAAATTCTGTGTTAGTTGCCGACAATTACGCAACTAGTTTATTTGAATTTGAACACATACATAATTAAAAATGAGGTATTTAAAAATATACTTCATACTTTTTGTAAGTATTGGAGTATTGTATGCCTGTAGCAAAACTGAAGTTGTTAAACCACAAACCGAGGATATTCGGTTTGTGGTTCCTAAAAATTTTCCAGATGCGGTATACAAATTTGAAGGCAATACCTTAACAAATAGTGGTTTCGCTTTAGGTAAAAAGCTTTTTTATGATGTTAGATTATCTGCAGACAAAACAATTTCTTGTGGCAGTTGTCATCAACAATTTGCCGGTTTTGCAAATTTAGATCATAAAGTAAGCCATGGTGTAAACAATTGTTTAGGTAAACGAAATGCACCAGTATTATTCAATTTAGCTTGGCAAAAAGAGTTTTTTTGGGATGGTGGAGCAAAAAATTTAGAAGTTGTGCCTATAAATGCAATTACAGACGTTTGCGAAATGGGAACTGATTTAAATACGATTGTAAATCTTTTAAATACAACTAGTCCATACCCTCAGCTTTTTAAAGATGCATTCGGTTCAGCAACTATAAATTCTCAGAATTTGTTAAAAGCATTAGCTCAGTTTACGGCTGCTATGGTTTCTGCAAATAGCAAATACGATAAAGTAATGCGAAATCCTCAGCAAAATAGTTTTACAGCTGATGAACAGCAAGGTTATCAGTTATTTAAAGAAAAGTGTGCCAGTTGTCATACAGAGCCTTTATTTACTAATTTAAACTATACCAATAATGGCTTGGATTTAAACAGTATTGATGAAGGAAGAAAAGTGATTACAGGTTTGGCAAGAGATAAAGGAAAATTCCGGGTTCCTACCTTAAGAAATATCGAATTGTCCTCTCCCTATATGCACGATGGTCGTTTTAATACCCTAGAAAAAGTATTAGAGCATTACAATAATGGTATACAACACAGTGAAAATTTAGATCCTGCTTTAATTAAAAGCTCACAGCTCGGCATTCCACTATCTACCACACAAAAACAACAATTAATTAGTTTTCTAAACACTTTAACAGACGATGAATTTATCAAAAATAAAATTTTCAATGAAAATTAAGTTCGTACTATTTGTTCTTATCACTTTATCCTTTAGTGCTTCTGCATGTGATATTTGTGGTTGTTTTATGGGACTAACTCCTTACGATAACCAAAGTAGCGTTGGTTTATTATACCGTTATCGTTCATTTAGCGGTTATCACGGACAAAATCATTATACATTTCCTACTGGAAGCAAATTCTTTTTTCCAAAAAATGATAGAACTGCTCCTTTAACAGAGCATAATGGCAACCCGAATGACTATGAATTATACCGAACTATGGAAATAAGAGGTCGGTATTTTATACATAAGCGCATTGAATTGAATGCAATTATCCCTTACAATTCAAATAGTGAGCGATACAATGGAAATACTTCTTCCATTTCAGGAGTTGGAGATATTAATCTATATGCAGGTTATCATTTAATCAGAAAATTAGATCAGTCAACTTTTAATCAACGCTTAATTGTGGGTGCAGGTATTAAATTACCTAGCGGGAAAAATGATCTGAAAACTACAACTGGCATCCGATATTCTGCCCTAATGCAACCAGGCACAGGGAGTACCGATGGTTTTGTATATGCTAATTATTTAATAGGTTATAAAAAATTCGGATTAAGCATAAATAGTTCTTACAAAATTAACGGAGAAAATGCTGAACAAGAAGGCATTGCCAATAGCAGTACTACATTTTTAAATCTTTTTTACACTCAAAAAATTAGTAAAGATTGGCAGGTCACTCCTTCTATTCAGTTTTTTTATGAAAAGTCGGCTGGAGAAACTTATAAAGGTGTAAAAACTGGTGAGCATGAAATGAATAATTTAATGGCTGGTATTGGTGCAGATTTATACTATAAAAACATTGCCTTAAATATCGGAATTCAGAAAAATGCTTGGGAAGCTGAAACAGACCATCCACAAAGTGCCGCCAAAATATACTTTGGTGTAACTTATAATATCAATCAATTGTATTATTTATTAAAATCTTAACAAATACATTAGCATACTTTAAACATTATTTTGTGTTTAGCGTATGTTTGTAATCAAATTCAATCATTATGATAAAATTTAAAAACATCAGCAGTATTTTAGCCTTATTATTTTTAACAATCAATTTTACTGCCTGTACAAACGAAAAAAAGTTGCCAATTTATGGTCAACGTGAAGCCAAAATAGTTAAGGAAAAAGATGGAACTCAAAGAGTAGATACGGTTTATCAAACTATTCCTGCATTCAAATTTTTAAATCAAGATAGCACATACATTACGCAGGATATGTTTAAAGGAAAAATTTATGTAGCCGATTTCTTTTTCACTTCTTGCACTACTATTTGCCCTACAATGCACAGAAATTTAAAAACTGTGTATGAGCAATATAAAGGCAATCCTGATATCTTATTCTTATCTCATACAATTGATTTTAAATACGATAAACCATCAGTATTAAAAAAATACGCACAAAAATTAGGTGTAGATGTACCGCAATGGCAATTTGTATACGGTAGCAAAGATGAAATTTATAATTTAGCTGAAAAGAGTTATCTGACTGTTGTTAAAGAAGATAGTACAGCAACAGATGGTTATATACACCAAGGTTGGCTGGTTTTAATTGATAAAGAAAAAAGAATGCGTGGCGCTTATGATGGTACTAAAACCGAAGAAGTAGAAAAATTGAAAAAAGACATCGTAACTTTATTGGCTGAAGAAAAGAAATAATGCGCAAAATCATTTTACTTGTAGTTTTTTCAATCGCGATTTGTTCTATCATTTATTCCTGCCAAAATGCAAGTGAAATGGAACAAGCAAAATACATGACTGGCGGTAAAGATCTGTATATCGCTAATTGTCAGAATTGCCATGGAGCAAATGGCGAAGGTTTGGGAGAATTAGCTCCTCCTTTAACGGACAGTACTTTCTTGAAAGAAAATAAAGCACAACTAGCTTGCATTATTAAAAATGGTTCAAATAAAGGTGTTGTAATTAATGGAAAAAACTATCAAGGAAAGATGCCAGCATTTTCAAAATTACATGATATAGATTTAGCCCAGGTGATTGTTTATGTCACTAATTCTTTTGGCAATAAACAAGGAATGTATACATATGAGCAAGTTGCTAATGATTTGGCAACTTGTAAATAATCTTGAGACTTAATTTGAAGTCCAAAGTCTACGTAGTCAATCAAAACTTAATACTGTAGACTTTGGACTTTTTTAAGCGTTTCAGCTTAAAAAAACTATCTTTGTGAAAAATACAAGCTGTTCTATCGCTGTTCTGCGTAAGCGGAAGAGAGGAAAGTCCGGGCAACATAGAGCATCTCGCTTCCTAACGGGAAGGCATTAGGGATTGAAGGCCTGAATGACGGAAAGTGCCACAGAAAATATACCGCTCTAACTTGTTGGAGTAAGGGTGAAAACGTGAGGTAAGAGCTCACGAACTCGTTAAGCGATTAACGTTTTGGTAAACCCCGGGAGTTGAAAGACCAAATAGGCTAACGCATGTAGGGCTGCTCGCTCGATGTTAGTGGGTAGGTCGTTAGAGATAAATGGCAACGTTTATAGTAGATTAATGATAGAATTCCTATCTGATAGGAAACAGAACCCGGCTTATAGGCTTGTATTTTTTCTTTTTTCTTATGATTGGAAAAAATCATAGTTGCACAAAATTCTAAGATTGTTTTTTTTAATAATTAATCGCTCAAACTTTTAACGTGCTTTATGGTTTATAGCTTAACTAATTGTATAAAAAACTATACATTAAACAAAAAACGATATATTAGCACTCTATTTAAAAAACTGAATACCCTATGGCAAAATTGCTGATTATAGATGATGAGAGAGCGATAAGAAGCACGTTACGTGAGATTTTAGAATATGAAAGTTATGAAGTTGATGACATTGATAATGGCATTGACGGATTAGATCTGATTAAGAAGAATAACTACGATTTGGTATTGTGCGATATCAAAATGAATAAAATGGATGGTATGGAAGTGCTTGAAAATGCGCTTGTATTAAAACCGGATCTTCCTTTTATTATGATATCTGGTCATGGTACCGTAGAAACAGCTATAGAAGCCAGTAAAAAAGGTGCATTCGACTTTGTTTCTAAACCACCTGATCTAAATAGATTATTAATTACTGTTCGTAATGCGTTAGATCGTGGAAATTTAGTTACCGAAACTAAAGTTTTAAAACGTAGGGTTAGTAAAACACGTCATATTTTAGGTGAATCAGATAGCATTAATAAAATTAAAGAAACTATTGAACGCGTTGCTCCTACTGAAGCTCGTGTATTAGTTACTGGTGCAAATGGTAGCGGTAAAGAATTGGTTGCTAGATGGATACATGAAAAATCTAATAGATCCGAAAGTCCTTTAATTGAGGTTAACTGTGCTGCTATTCCATCAGAGTTAATTGAAAGTGAACTTTTTGGACATGAAAAAGGCTCATTTACATCTGCTGTTAAACAACGTATTGGAAAATTCGAACTAGCTAATGGCGGGACTTTATTTTTAGATGAAATTGGCGACATGAGCCTTTCTGCTCAGGCTAAAGTACTTCGGGCTTTACAAGAACATAAAATTACACGTGTTGGTGGTGAAAAAGAGCTAGATGTAAACGTTCGTGTAATTGCTGCAACAAATAAAGATCTGATGAAGGAGATTGAGGATGGAAATTTTAGAATGGACCTTTATCACCGTTTAAATGTTATTAATATTCATGTACCTCATTTAACAGAGCGTACCGATGATATTCCTGTAATTGCACAAAACTTTTTAGAAGAAATTTGTGGCGATTACGGCATGCCTGTCAAAAAAATTAGTGATGGAGCGATGAACGCTCTAAAAACTTTACCATGGACAGGAAATGTTCGTGAATTGCACAACATGATTGAGCGTTTAATTATTTTAAGTGATAAAATAATTACTGAAAATGATGTGGTTGCATTTGCAAATCCAACAGGCGGTACAAATATTGGCGCTGCCAATAGTAATGGTGCAGCTGCTACAAGTGGTGGTGCCGCTTTAAACTATGAAAAATTCTCAAATTTCCAGGATTATAAAGATTATGCAGAGAAAGAATTTATCAAGTTTAAATTAGAAAAAAACAATTGGAATGTTTCTAAAACTGCAGATGATATTGAGATTCAACGTAGTCATTTGTACAGTAAAATTGAAAAATTTGGCTTAAAAAGGGCTGAGTAAAGTCTGCACTCAAAAGTTCAAAGTCTTGAGTCTAATACGTTAAAATAGACTCAAGACTATAGACTTACAACCCAAGACCAAATTCTTATTTTCTCTTCGCAATTAACTGTCTACCACGCACTAAAACTTTTTTCCGTTGCCGTGTAAGCGATAAATTTGCAGTTTTTTCTTTGTCTTTTAATAGATGTTGATTATAAGCACCAAGTATATCCTTTTGAGAGATAATGCCTATAATTTCGTTTTTGCTTACAGATAAAACAGGCGCATACTCTTGCTTATTGACAAACAATATTTCTAATGCTCGCTTAAGTATATCCACATTGTTGATGTAGGAAAGATTCCGTTTTACGCTACTTGAAATAGTTTCTTGAGAATTAAGATTTTTTGCAGTTAGATTTTGAACATTTAAAATACCATCAAATGATCCTTTTGCATCCTTCACTAAAAAATGGTTTTGTTTAGTATGTTTATTTTTTAAAATATCCACTACACTCTGAATGGTATCTTGACTATTTAACACAAACTCATTTTTTTTAATTACTTGCTCAACATTCATTTTACTTAAAACATCGGGCTCGTAAGAATCGGGAGTAATAATTCCTCTTCTTGCAATTTTCTCTGTCATAATTGTATTTTCCATGAAGAAAAAAGAAACCAGATAAGAGCCTGTACAAGCTCCTAATAAAGGTAATAAAGCGTTAGATTGCATGGTTGCTTCTAACGCAAAAGTGATGCTAGTTAAATATGCTCTTGATGCTCCAGCAAACATTGCCGACATACCAATTAATGCAACCATTGGAATATTAATGCCAGCATTAGGAAATGCTAATAAGATCAAACTTCCTAAAATAGCACCAGCCGCTCCGCCTATTGTTAATAATGGCGCTAATGTACCTCCAGAAGTCCCACTACCTAATGCAATTGACCAAGATAAAAATTTGAAGAAACATAAACTCACCATTAAGATTAGTGTAGTTTTTCCTTCAAGCATAGCTGTGATATTATCATAACCAACACCAAGTGTATGTGGCGAAAAATAACCAATTACACCTACAGCAATTCCTCCTACAGCAGGCCACCATACCCAATGAATAGGTATTTTTTCAAATGTATCTTCTACAAAATATACGATTTTAGTTAAACCAATAGAGATAAAACCAATTACAATACCCACAGCGCTATAAATACCTAAAGCCAAATTGGAAGGAACTACTAAATCTGGCATTGGAAATACAGGACCAGATTCAAATAGCAAGTGATGACCAGCTGCACCTGTAATACAAGCCAAGGCTACTGGCAATATTGCTTTAGGTGAAAACTCAAATAATAAAAGTTCGATAGCTAAAAATATCGCTGCTATGGGTGTTCCAAATACCGCAGACATACCTGCAGTTGCTCCAGCAGCTAATATTATTTTACGTTCGTTAGAATTTATTTTAAATAATTGACCTAAAGTAGAACCCAATGCGCCTCCAGTTGCTATGATTGGTCCTTCTGCACCAAACGGCCCTCCTGTCCCTATTGCGATAGCAGATGAAAGTGGTTTTAAAATAGTAATTGAAGGTTTAATTTTACTTTGATTAACTAAAATTTGTTCCATAGCTTCTGGAATACCGTGACCTCTAATTGCTTTTGAACCGTACAACGCCATGAAACCAACTATTACACCTCCTATTATTGGTATCACAATTACCCATAACCCTAAATTATTAGTTGCCGGACTATGAAACTCTCCATTAAACTGACCAAAAAAAGAAATATTAGTCACTAGATTAATTAAGTAAATTAAAAATTTAGCAATTAGACTGATGAAAACTGCAACTACAATAGAAAGCGCAGAAATTTTAAGTAAACTTTTCTTAGCAATAAAGGAACGCTTAGATTCAAATACTTTATTTTCTAAATTACCTAAGCTAGTGGAGATTGGAATACCAACATCGATTTTATGTTTCATAAATTGTGGTAGTTATACATCAATTTTTAGATGTATTAATATTTTGCAAAAGTAGAAAACGAAAAGCGTTATTCAAACACATTATATTGTTTATACAATATTATTTAACAAAATAAATATTAATAAATATAAAATAATATTGTTTATTAAATATAAATAAAGAATATACTTAGTGATTATTAATGATTATTATTGCATTTTAATAATACTAAATGAAATTGAGTTCAAAGAAATGTGATCAAAGCACTTGCTTTCTATGTCAGTCTGTTTTAGCAAGCTGGCAGCCATTGATTACTTTAAACAAGAAAAACTTTGAATTTAAAAAAGGACAACAAATCTTTAAAGAAGGAGATCCTGTAAATGGTATCTATTTTGTTTACGAGGGCAAAGTAAAAGTTCACAAGTATTGGGATGAAGAAAAAGAATTTATTGTTCGATTTGCCAACAAGGGTGATATTCTTGGTCATTTAGGACTGGGTAACGAAAACTTTTATCCAGTTTCTGCAACAGCGTTAGAAAAAGTGACTGTTTGCTATTTAGAAATGGATTTCTTCGAATCTACTTTAGAAGTGAACACTAAATTAACATATAATTTAATGCGATTTTTCGCGAACGAATTGCAAAACAATGATCGAAGGATGAGAGATTTAGCACACATGACTGTGAAGGCTAGGATTGCTCAATCTTTTCTTTCTTTAAAAAAGCAATTTGGTGTTGATGAAAATAATTTCATCGATTTAGAAATTACCAGGCAAGATTTATCGGCTTTTTCTGGTGTTTCTTATGAAACATTTTTCAGGGTAATGGTTGAACTAAATGAGCAAAATGGTGTTATTGCAGTTGATAAGCACTACAAGATTATTGATGAAAATCTCTTGCTAAAAATTGTTCAGGAAGATCAACAAAAACAAGTTGCTAAGAGAAAGCTTAAATAATAAATCTATTTTTACTAAGAATCGAACTTATCTAACAATTTTAAAAGCGTTGTAAAATCCTTAGGATAAGGGGCTTCAATAGTAATATCCTGCTCATCCAAACCTTTAAAAGTTATTTCTTTAGCATGAAGCGCAAAACGTTTCATAATCGGTTGTTCCTCTTCATCTTTGGCTAAACGGTACCCTTTTTTAATGGCTGATAAAAAAACTGGTTTACCTTTATACATATGATCGCCGCAAATAGCAGCTCGTTGTGTAGCAAGGTGAATACGGATTTGGTGCATTCTTCCTGTAACTGGTTTACATTCTACCAAGGTATAATGCTTGTAGTTTTTTATAGAATTGAAATAGGTTTCTGCTCGTTTACCTTCCGCTCTATCAATAGTTACATTTTTATTTCCGTCGTTTAATATCGGTAAATCAACAAATAAATTATCAAATTGATATTGTCCATCCACCACAGCGTGGTAAATCTTTTTAACCTTTCTTCTTTCAAATTGCATGGATAAATTGCGATACGCTTCAGGGTTTTTAGCAATTACAATGGCGCCAGAGGTTTCTTTATCTAATCGGTGACAAACTTGCGCATCGGCTGAATATTGTTTAGCTAAACGTAAGATATTCACTTCGCCAGCTGCACCGCGTTCATCTAAAGAAGCAACAAAAGGAGGTTTATTCACAACGATATAATCATCGTTTTCAAAAATAATAAGGTCTTTAAAATTTGGGTATTTCACTCTGTGTTATTAAGTATGCCTACAAAAGTACGAAAAAAGCAACAAGGTCTTAGTGAAACACCAAGACCTTGTCAATATTTAGATAAATGAAATATAGTATTTTTACGAAAGTTCGAACTTATAACCTACTCCTTTAACAGTAGCAACATAGTTTTCGCCCAGTTTTTCGCGTAGTTTGCGAATGTGCACATCAATAGTACGATTAGTCACTACAACTGAATCTTCCCAAATATTTTTAAGAATAGATTCTCTGGTATAAACTTTCCCTGGTTTTGAAGCTAACAGATATAGTAATTCGAATTCTTTTTTCGCTAAAACTACTTTCTCTCCATTTTGGAAAACCAAATATGCTTCCCTATCAATTACTAAATCTCCTATTTCAACTTTGTTATCAGAAATTTCTTCACCGCTCGAATTTCTACGAAGAATAGCATTAATTCGACTTACTAAAGCTCTTGGTTTAATTGGCTTTGCAATATAATCATCAGCACCTACGTTAAACCCAGCAATTTCAGAATATTCTTCACTCCTAGCCGTTAAAAACACCATAAATGTATTTTTAAACTCTGGAATAGCTCTCATTAAACGGCAAGCTTCAATTCCATCCATTTTAGGCATCATAATGTCTAAAATAATTAAATCAGGATGAACTTTCTTCGCAACTGAAATTCCATCTTGACCATTACTTGCTAAAAATACCTGATACCCTTCCTTTTTTAAGTTGTACTCAATCAGCTCTAAAATATCCGGTTCATCATCAACAATTAATATTTTTTGTTTTGCTGTACTCATCGCTTGTTTTATTTGTTACGAAAGTAAGTATACTATTGCACTATTGAGTTAAAATGAAGTTAACAAATTGTTAAACCGCTTACTAATTTTAACATGAAATTAGGCTTAAGGTAAGGTTTTGTTTAAGAAACTATCCAATTCTTCGCCTCTTAAATTCCTAGCTATAATTTTTCCATTAGGATCTAAAAGAAATGATGCAGGGATAGCTTCCACTTGATATAACCTAACTGTTGGCCCTTCAAAATCAGCTAATTCACTTGCATGACTCCATGTTAAGCCATCTTGTTGAATTGCCTGAGCCCATGCAGCCTTATCTTTATCTAAGGAAATACCTAAAATAGTAAAATTTCTATTTTTAAATTTATTGTATGCTTTAACAACGTTAGGATTCTCATTTCTGCATGGCCCACACCATGAAGCCCAAAAATCAATCAGCACATATTTGCCTTTAAAATCTTTTAAACTGATCGTTTTTCCATCAATTGAATTCATGCTAAAGTCTGGCGCTTGTTGTCCAACTTGTACCGCTTTTAATTTGGACACTTTTTCAACAAATGTTTTTACGGCAGGATTTTTCTTTAAACTTTCATCAACTTTTTCTGCATAAGTTACCATTGCAGCTTCATTTCCTGTCGGATTAACCAAGCTAATTGCATAAAAACTTACCAGTGATTTTGTATTATCGTTTGCAAATTTGATCACTGCACCATTTAAATCCTGAATTGCTTTCATGTATTGAGGTGTAATTTCTTGAACTAATGCTTCTCTATTATCAGGATTTGCTGCTACTTTCTGTTCAAAATCATTTTTAATCGTTTCAATTTTTGCAGAATAAGAACTTTTCAAGGTGTTAAATTCTTCTAGTTTAACAGCATCTTCAGCGCCTTTCACTTTATATTCATGATTTTTATTCGCTAAATCTGCATTAAAAATAATTTCATCGCCATTTTTCGCAATAACCATATATTCATTTGCACCAATATTAATACGATAAAAATCAGCTTCTGGAGAAACTCTTGAAAATTTAAATTCTCCTTTTTCAGATAAAATGGTCGAATCTAAAACAACCATATTACTGCTCGCCATTCCATATAGGTAAACCTTCTTTTCTGTTCCAGGATTTTCAATTTTCCCGTCAATCGTGAATTTCGTTGTGTCTTTACATGCTGTTGCTAATACCACAACTAAACATAAAATATAGCTTAACCTTTTCATATTTATTTTAATTTTTCTATTATTAAATCACTTATTTTCTTAGCATCTGCTTTGCCTTTTGCTAGTTTCATTACCTCGCCAACAAACAAACCTAAAACGCCTTTTTTACCCGATTTGTATGCTTCTACTTGAGGTTTGTATTTGGTTAAAACTTCATCAATAAATTCATTAATCGCAGCATTGTCCTCAACTATTAATAAATTTAATTCTGTAGCCAAGCTTTCCACTGCTTCATTTTGGTTAGCAACCAGAGCAGGTAAAAGTTGTTGTAGTGCATTTTGCTGACTTATTTTTTTATCGTCAACTAAATTAATTACCTCCGCTAATTGATAAGGTTTCACTTTGTAAGCTGCAATACTAATTCCTTCTTCATTTAATAATGCTCGTATTGAACCTAAAAGCCAGTTTACCAAGCTTTTTTGATTATTTACTTTGGTTTTTGCTGCATTAAAATAGTTAAACAGATCTGCATCCTCTCCCAACATATTCGCCTCTGTTTTGTTAATACCAAATTCTGCAACTAACTGTCTAGCAATTTCTTTCGGTAAAGCTGGCATAGCCGATTTAATTTCAGCTAACCATTCATCAGAAATAGAAATTGGCTGTAAATCAGGATCTGGGAAATAACGGTAATCATTTGCCTCTTCTTTAGTACGCATTGGCGATGTTGTGCCTTTATCTGCATCGAAATTCAATGTACTTTGAATAATTTTCCCGCCGTTTTCTATTACCTCAATTTGTCTATGAAATTCAAACTCCATAGCTCTACGTACGTTTCTTATAGAGTTTAGGTTTTTGACTTCGCAACGTGTTCCAAATTCAGTAGAACCATTTTCACGTATCGAAATATTGGCATCACAACGCAAAGAACCTTCTTCCATATTTCCATCACTCACATTTAAATGACGAACTAATTGTCTAATTTCGGTAAGCAAAGCTGATGCTTCTTCCGCACTGCGAATATCTGGTTCTGTTACAATTTCAATTAATGGAACTCCAGCCCTGTTTAAATCTACGTAAGAATATTTTGCATCTTGATCGTGCAAGCTTTTACCAGCGTCTTCTTCTAAGTGGATTCTATTGATGCCAATTCGCTTTTCTTCGCCATTGGCTAATACTACATCTAAATATCCATTTTTACAAATAGGACTATTATCTTGAGTAATTTGATATCCCTTTGGTAAATCTGCATAAAAGTAATTTTTACGATCAAAAAAATTATGCTGATTGATTTCACAATTTAAAGCTAAACCAATTCTAATCGCTTTAGCTACTACTTCTTTATTTAATTTGGGTAAAGCACCAGGCAAAGCCAATGAAACGGCCGAAATATGTTCGTTGGGTTTTGCACCAAAAGCGGCACTATCTGAAGAAAATATTTTTGATTGTGTATTTAACTGTACATGTATTTCTAAACCAGAAACTAATTCGAATGCTACACTTTCAGTTGCAGTTTTTGTACTCATTAATGGGCAATATCTATTAAAATGGTCATTTAATGTGCCTCAAATATATGCAAATATGTATCAATTCTATTGCTAAAGGGCAACAATCTACTTATGGCACAAAATTGGATTTGATACAAGTACACACAAAAATTTTAAAACTATGAAAAAGTTAATCCTTGTAGCTGTGTTAGGAATTGTAGCAGCTACTTATCAACCAGCAAAAGCTCAAGTTAGTATTAGTTTAAACATTGGAACTCCTACTTATTATGGATATGATTCATATTATACTCCGCCTAGAGAAGTAGTTTATGTAGAAAGACATCACAATTATTATCCAAAAAGAAATGTAGTAGTGTACAGGCCGCAACCTATCGTACATCGTTCTTATTATACCAATTACAGGCCAGAACGCAGGTATTATTCTGTTAAACAAGTAAATTATAAACAGTATAATAAATTTAAAGGTCACTCAAAAGGTCATGGAAGAGGAAGACATTAATTTCACAATCTAAATAAAATAAAATGAAAAAGTTAATCTTAATAGCACTACTAGGTGTGGTATCGCTATTTCAAAATAATGCAAATGCACAAGTTAGTCTAAACGTTAATATTGGATCTCAACCCTTATGGGGACCAGTTGGATACGATCATGTTGATTATTACTATTTACCAGACGTAGAAAGTTATTATTCTGTACCTAAACGTCAATTTGTTTATTTAGATAATGGAAATTGGGTTTTTAACAATTCACTACCAGCTAGATACAACAATTACAATTTATACAATGGCTATAAAGTAGTAGTTAATGGAGACAGACCATATTTAAATTATAAGAATGATAAAGTTAAATATGTTAAATACAAAAATTGGGGAGGCAAACAACTAGTTATTAAAAATAGTAATGATAGAAAATACTATGTTGTAAAAGGTCATCCGCATGGAATGCCTCCTGGACAAGCAAAAAAAATGTATAGTGGTAAGGGAAATAATGGAAATGGAAAAGCCCATAATGGTAAAGGAAAACATTAATTAATTTACATAAAAAAGCCTCGATCAATGATCGAGGCTTTTTTATCATGTTATTTTAAAGTATGAAATCCTTTGCTTTTTCTAATACGCGAGCCAAACCTGCAGCATTCTTTCCTCCTGCTGTTGCATAAAATGGCTGACCTCCTCCTCCACCTTGAATTTCTTTACCCAATTCACGTACAATTTTTGCAGCATTCAAACTTTCTGAAACAATATTTTCTGAAATCATCACTGTAATTCCAGGTTTCTCATCTATTAAAGTTGTGAATACCAAATATAAATCAGGAACTAGCGCTTTTACTTCAAAAGCTAGATTTTTAACAGCTTCTGCATTAGGCAAATCAACTTGTGTTGCAATAAAATTGATTCCATTAATATTTTCAGCTTTATCAGCGATAGCTTGTTTCATATCTCCAGCTTTAGCTAAAATGCCTTTTTCTACCTCTTTTTTTAGTTTGGCATTTTCATCCAATAAGGCTTGTACAGCGAGGCTGATATTTTGATTTCCTTTTAATAAACCTTTTAACTGATTTAATTCTTTGCTTTGGTTAACTATAAATTGCTCTGCTTTTTCTGCCGTAATGGCTTCGATACGACGAACACCTGCAGCCACAGCACTTTCAGAAACAATTTTGAAATAACCGATTTGTCCGGTTGCTTTGACGTGTGTACCACCGCACAATTCTTTAGAGAAATGATCGTCAAAAGTAATCACACGAACAAAATCACCATACTTTTCACCAAATAAAGCGGTTACACCAGAGTTAATTGCTTCATCATAAGGCACATTACGTTGTTCTTTTAAGTGAATATTTTCTCGAATTTTCTGATTAACGATATGTTCAATCTGTGCTAAATCTTCATCGCTAATTTTAGCGAAATGTGAAAAGTCAAAGCGCAAGTTATCTGCGTTCACCAAACTACCTTTTTGGTTTACATGCAGACCCAAAACTTTCTTTAGAGCTGCATGCAATAAGTGAGTTGCAGAGTGATTATCTTCTGTTAAAACCCGTTTATCTTCATCAATTACTGCCCAAAATTTACCATCCAAATCTGTCGGTAATGTATCCGCATAATGAACAATTACACCGTTTTCTTTTTTGGTATCGGTTATCTCTACCCAAAACTGACGACTATGATCTTCTAAGCGACCAACATCTCCTACTTGACCACCACTTTCTGCATAAAAAGGCGTTTGGCGTAGAACGATTTGATATTGCTCTTTACCTTTTGCACTTACTTTGCGGTATTTTAAGATTTCTGTTTCTATTTCGGTTAAATCATAGCCTACAAATTCAGTATCGTTATCTTGATTTACGATTACCCAATCTCCTGTATCAATTGCTGTAGCAGCACGAGAACGATTTTTTTGTTCAGCTAACGCAGAATTAAAACCTTCCATATCAACATTTAAGCCTTTTTCACGAGCCATCAACTCAGTTAAGTCTATTGGAAAACCGAAAGTATCATATAATTCAAAGGCAAAATTTCCATCAATTACATCTTTTGTTTCATACTTCTCAAAACGCTGAATACCCGTCGCTAAAGTTCTCAAAAATGAAACCTCTTCTTCCAAAACCACTTTTTGAACAAAGTCTTTTTGCAAATACAATTCATCAAAAACGCCTTTAAATTGTTCAGCTAAAACTGGTACTAATTGATTTAAAAATGGTTCTTTTAAATTTAAGAACGTATACGCATAACGTACTGCTCTACGTAAAATACGACGAATTACATAACCAGCTTTATTATTTGAAGGCAATTGCCCATCTGCTATTACAAAAGAAATTGCTCTGATATGATCAGCCATTACACGCATCGCTACAGCTTCGTTCCATCCTTTATCTCCAGGTTCAGCACTGCTGCTATATTCAAATCCAGATTTTTCCGAGATAAATTGAATTAACGGTTGAAAAACATCAGTATCATAATTTGAAGTTTTTCCTTGTAAAACGCGTACCAAACGCTCGAAACCCATTCCTGTATCTACATGCTGTGCAGGCAAAGGTTTTAAAGAACCATCTTTAACACGGTTAAATTGCATAAATACATTATTCCAAATCTCAATTACTTGAGGATGGTCTGCATTTACTAAATCTTTTCCGCTAGATGCGTTTCTCTCTGCTAATGATCTACAATCCACATGGATTTCAGAACAAGGCCCACATGGTCCTGTATCGCCCATTTCCCAGAAATTGTCCTTTTTATTTCCTAGAATAATTCGGTCTTCATCTACAAATTGTTTCCACAATTCAAAAGCTTCGGTATCTCTTGGCAAACCTTCTTTTTCATCTCCCTCAAAAATAGAAACGTACAATTGATCTTTTGGAATTTTATAAACTTCAGTTAATAATTCCCAACTCCAAGCAATGGCTTCTTTTTTAAAATAATCGCCAAAACTCCAATTACCCAACATCTCAAACATGGTATGGTGGTAGGTGTCAATTCCTACTTCTTCCAAATCGTTATGCTTTCCCGAAACACGTAAACAACGTTGTGTATCAGCCACACGAGGATATTTAATTACAGCTTCGCCCAAAAACAAATCTTTAAATTGATTCATTCCCGCATTGGTAAACATTAAAGTTGGATCGTTTTTAACCACTATTGGCGCCGATGGCACGATGTGATGCTGTTTACTTCTGAAAAAATCTAAATAGGTTTGTCTTATTTCTTTTGCTGTCATTCTGTGTAGAAAATTTGGAAGAACAAAATTAAAATTTTATTGCGGTATTCTACTAAAATCCCTTTACATTTGAACACTTTAAGTAAAAGCTGCAAACAATTCATAATCAGATTAAAACATGCCGTACAAAGACAGAGATATTAACAAAATGTATTATACTATGGGCGAGGTTACCGAAATGTTTGGCGTAAATGCCTCACAAATTAGGTTTTATGAAAAGGAATTTGATGTATTACAACCAAAGAAAAATAAGAAAGGAAATCGTCTTTTTACTCCTGAAGATATCGAAAACTTAAAGATTATTTTCCACCTTGTAGATGATAAAGGCTTCACACTAAAGGGTGCCAAAGACCATTTAAAAAACAACAATAGCGAGGTTAAAGAAAATCAAAAAGTTATTGCTTCGTTAGAAAAATTGAAAGATTTTTTATTAAAATTAAACGAAGAAATCTAATTCTCTATTTAAATTAACTCTTCCTATTTAGTCTCTTGCACTTAGAATAGTCATTTTATTTTTATTAATTATTGCGTTATTTGCATAAAATTGATTGCTTTTAAATATCAAATTCATGTTCAAATTTACTTCATTATTGTTTGAAAGAGAAGCTAAAGCAAAATTTGGCTCTTTATGATATTCACTTAATTTTATTGATTTACGACCACTCAATGTTATGCTTTCGTCGCTATTCATTACAAAACTAAATTCCAAATCAGTTCTACTGGTTACACCACCAACATTTAAAACCCCAACTGCATGAATCATTTTCATCATTGGTAAAATCATTACATGAGTAAGTTTAAAACTTATCCCATCTTTATTAACTGTTTGGTTTGAATTGCCTGCAGTGTTAGCAATGGGCAAAGCAAGTTCGAAAGAGTTAATTTCATCTAACACACCATCTTTAACTATAAAATTACCTTCAGCAACCAAGGAAGTTAATACATTCTGATTTGAATCAACTGATATCTTGATTTGTGAATCTCCTTCAACTTTGTAAGGAGTTTGTGCTTTTACACTTTGTGTAAATAGTAAACCGGTTAAAACAAGGAAAAATAAAGTAATGCTTTTGTAACTGGTTACATTTGATGCGGCATTGTAGTAGTTCTTCATCTCTTTAATGTTTAAGTAATAAGTTTCGATTGTGTTAGCTTGAACAGAAGAAAAATGAATTTTATATTTTTCCTATGCCATAAATCTAATGTAGCGGAAATATTTTATTAATTCACAAATTTTAATTGAAATATTTTATTAAAAAAATTAAAAATTCGTTAAAATTTAATCAAATTAGCTCATTATTAGTAAATTACAGATAACCAAAATGTTGAAAAATATTTTCAATTTCAAGAAATAAACAAATCTTACATTCATATGTATGTGGTATTAATTACCCAATATGGGGAATTAAAATGAAAAACAGGGGAAATTTATCTACATAAAATTAATATAAATTTAACTTTAAACAACAAATGCGTAGAATAAGTCTACGCATTTGTTGTTGTTATAAGATATCGACTAGTTATTCATGTTTTGTCGTGTCAGGACGTTTTGTTGTATCCGGAATTACTTTGGTAGAGTCACGCATTGTACTATCTCGCATTAGGCTATCTCTTCTAGCGCTATCAATTGCTGTAGAATCCATTGTTCCATTACTATTTTTACTTGAACTGCATCCCGCTATGGCCATACCAGCAACCGCAAGGACTATTAAGAATTTCAATTTCATTGTTTTTTTTATTAAGGTTAAATGTTACTCCGTCAATGTTTAGTCAATGACCATATAGTAAATACCTTTTTAGTAAAAAAAGTTTTAACATTTTTAAAAAAACTAAATTAATAACCTGTTAATAAGGTATTTGAAGTGCTTTCCAAATTAGAAGTATAAAATCTGCGTTCTATAAATTTTCCGATATCTTCGATAAATTCATTAGACATTTCTCTTCCACCGATTTGTTCCCAACCATTGGTTACTTTTTTTATAGTCCCAACTAATTGGTCGCCGATGCAAACGCAAAAAACATCATTTACATCAATTTGTAACAAGGTATAGAGATAAGGGAGCTGATTTTCGAATAATTCGCATAAATAATCAATTTTCACCATGATACACTGTAAATTAATTTTCCATTGAATAAACCCTATTAGCAATAACCAAAATCAGATTTAATTGTTTGTAAAAAAAGAGTGTAAAAAAAGATTTTAAATTATCTACTCTACTCCTTTTACTAACATTGGTAAGGTATAAATAGAATTACCCGCAGTGATAAACAATATATTTCTTCTTTTTCCACCAAAGCAGAGGTTAGATGTACGTGCTGTAGAGACGTTTATATGTGCGATTTGTATTCCCGCTTTGTTAAAGATGGTAACACCGTTTCCTGTTAAGTAAATATTACCTTGCTCATCTAAGGTCATTCCATCTGAACCTTGATTAATAAGCAATATTCTATTTTTTAATGTACCATCTGGTTGAATAGTATATTGATATGTTTTACCACCTTTTGCATCTGCTACATAAAGCAATTTACCATCTGGAGTTCCAACTATCCCATTAGGTCTTTGTAAACTATCTTCAACAATTTTAATAGTCGATTCTTTTGCAGTTTTACGTGGTAAATAATATACTTTTTCACCAACAATCAACGGAGCTTTTCTTATCCAATAGTTTCTCTGATAATACGGATCAGTAAAGTAAATCCCACCTTTTTTATCTATCCATAAATCATTTGGCCCATTTAAATCATTTTCTTTAGGGTTTTTATAAATGGATGTCGATATCGCATTTTTATCGAAGGATAAGATTTGAAAATTTTCATCTGCACAAGCAAGTAAATTTCCTTTTTTATCAAAATAAGTACCGTTTGCCCTTCCCGCTTTATCTGTAAACAGCGTTAGTTTCCCATCTACACTGTACTTCCAAATGGTGTTGTTAGGTTGGTCGGTGAAAAATACATTCCCTTTTTTATCTACTGATGCGCCTTCTGTAAATTTAAATTGAAAGGAAATTAATTTTAAGCTATCTGGATTAAATAATACACTATTAACATTTTGCGCATGGACTGTAAATGAGCATAAAAAACAAACCAAAACTAGTTTAATAGAAAACCTAAAACTTATCCTTTCCATGTACCGCTTTTCTTTAAATAACGAATGGAAAGGTAATAAATAGCCAATACAATTGCAGCAGCAACGCCGATTTTATTTCTTAATTCTTCATCACCTTGTGTTAATTGTGGATAATAAAAAAGTAGAATTATAATAATACCAGCTAACCAAACGGTTTGCGTATTGTATTCTTTAATGAGCCAGCGTTTCCCATTAAATGCCATATTGTTTATGGTTTTTCCAAGACCATTAAAGTTTATCCACCATCGACTTACACGAGCACAATAAGCATTAAATTGTTCGCCGAATTTATTTCTCAAAAAATTTTCTTCTGCTAATACTATTGCTTGATAAATAAACAAAAACAGAGGAATAAATATAACCATGAACAATAGGGAATTAATTAAAATGCCTACACCAACTAGCATTAATATATTGCCCACATATAATGGATTACGACAATGGTTAAAAAATCCTTCGACTACTAAATGATCTGCATATACATTTTTATCTTTTCCACCCCTAACAATATAAGCCAAAGCAATAGCGACACCTCGAATTAATTGCCCTAAAATAGTAATGAACAGCCCTATAATTAAAGGGTATATATAATAATTTGTTCCAAATGTACTTTCTCGAAATAGTTGTGGAGATGGAATAAAAAGGGCGAGGTACAGAAAAATAAACAAGAAATTCCTGTACTTAAAAAAGAAGTTACCGATTGCAATCATTTTAGTTTTTTACTGCTATAAAGCCGGTGAAATTATACCATTTAAAAAAGGTTTCGGTATGTGGGAAACCTGCTTCTTTAAGCATTTTAAAGTTTTCACTCAGTTTATAAGGGATTAACACATTTTCTAAAGCTTCTCTTTTTTGTGAAATCTCCATTTCACTATAGTTATTGCGACGTTTATAATCGTAATAGTATTTAATGAAGTTTCTGTTGAAAAGACTATCTTCTGCCAAGATTTTCTCTGAAATAATTAATACTCCTCCTGGTACCAAGCCATCATATATTCTCTTTAATAGTTTTTCACGGAAAATTGGACGAACAAATTGTAACGTTAAACATAAAATAACCACAGAAGCATTTTCGATTTTAAGATCTTCATGTAAATCGGCCTGTACTAATTCGTAATTTCTTTTAAAATCTGCTTGTTTTAATTTAACATCGCATTTCTTTAGCATTTCTGCTGAATCATCTACCCCAATAAACTTTATATTTTCTTCAACATAAGGATTTAGTCCAATCATGGTTGTACCAGTTGAACATCCTAAATCTATTACATTTGTATTTGGCAATGCATGTTCTATCGATAATTCTATAATCATACGCTGTATTTCATTATAGAAAGGTACTGAACGTTCTACCATGTCATCAAAAGCGTTGGCAACTGTGGCGCCGAACTTAAAATCTGATGGCTTTTTTATTTCCTCTTTAAAAACATTATCAAGGTTATCCTTTTTATCCATTAGTATCTGAATGAGTATTATTCGTTTGCAGTAAATCTAACCATGTTTTATGGCAAAACTTATTGGCAACATAAATGGTTAAACTATGTTAACTTTCATTTAACACTCGAGGTATTCAGTTTGTTCTTGAGTTTTTATTTTAGATTATCAAGGATGAAATTTTAATTGATAAACTCATTATTGCGATAATTTAGAAGAAATGAATAAGCTTAACTCTGCTTAAACACATTAATAGCTGAAGTTTTCCAGGGGATATAGTTTAATAAAGCACAAATATTTGCTACTTCTGCTTCTACAAAGCTTGGCACATCATTTACAATTCTCCAGCGGATAGTATATTTTGGATTATAACTTATGTAAATTACAACATCCTCAGACAAGGGTTTAAGTGTAGTAAAACTTTTTAAATGAACGTCTTGTAATTCAGCAGCTAAACGAATTAATCGTTCCTTCATTACTTTCGCTAAAGAAGCGTTGTGATTAAATTCATCAAATATAGCAAGCACAGTAACATTCATATAGAGGCAATAAAATACTATTATTTTTAGCAAATGTAGTTAAATATTTTTATCGAACTGCAAAAAAATGTCATAATTTGATCAGGATGATAAGATTTTGGTTCGATTTAATTTTTTCGACAATTTTAAAATAGTCTAGAGTTTATGTATTGTTTAACTCCATCATTATCTAAAAAGTACATCTAGTTCTCTATTTAAAATAAGTCTAAATAAAATTTGTGTTTCTGAATTCTCGTTCTATCTTTGCGGTAATTTAGAATTAATCCAAATAAATATATGCGTAAATTATTTACAAAATCTCTCAGTTTACTTGCTCTCTCTATTTTTCTTTTTGGAGCAGTACAAGCACAAAATAAAGTAGGAACCGTTACAGGAACAATAAAAACAAGCGATGGTTTGCCAGTAGCTTATGCAAGCGTTGGCTTAAAAAATACAAGTAAAGTTTCTCAAACTAATGAAAATGGTAGTTTCTCAATCAAGAATGTAGCACCTGGAAATTATAGCATTAAAATTTCTGCAGTAGGTTTGGTTTCTCAAGAGAAATCAATTGTTGTGACTGAAGGGCAAGCGTCCGAAATAAATTTCACAACTACAGAATCAGCCTCTCAATTAGCTGAAGTAGCTGTTACAGGTTATAAAACTCCCAATAAAAAACCAGTGAACTTAGGTAAAATTGCTATCGCACCAATAGATTTACCTCAATCTGTTCAGATTATTGGAAATCAAGTCATTACTGATCAACAAGCTAATCGTTTAAGTGATGTTTTAAAGAACGTAAACGGTGTGGCTTATGGTGAAAATCGTGGTTCGGTAAGTGGTGAAACTTTTTTTGCTAGAGGATATAGTTTAGGTACTAATAACGTATTTAAAAACGGCGCTCGTGCAAACAGTGGTGGTATGCCAGAAGCTAGTACACTAGAATCTGTTGAAGTATTAAAAGGTAGTGCAGCTTTATTATATGGTGGCGTTACTGGTGGTGCAGTTGTAAACTTAGTCACTAAAAAACCAAAATTCGAATATGGTGGTGAAGTAGCCATGCGTAGTGGCAGTTATGATTTATACAAACCAACTGGTGACATATATGGTCCTATTACAAAAAAATTAGCATTCCGTGTGATTGGTACTTTTGAAGATGCTGGTAGTTTTAGAAAAAGTGTAAATACAAAAAGGACCTATGTAAATCCATCGCTATTATATAAAATAAGCGAAAAAACAGATATTTTACTTCAAGGAGATTACTTAAAAAGTGACTACACTCCTGATTTTGGTATCGGTTCTGTAGATAATAAAATTGTTAACATTGGTAGAAGTACTTATTTGAATGCGCCAGGAGCTTATAACAAAACGAATACAACTACGACTCAATTAAATGTAAATCATAAATTTAATGATAACTGGAAATTAAATGTGATTGCTGGTTTACAGTCCTACAATAGAAATTATTATAGTGCTGAGCGTCCTTTTGCAAATGCTGCAGGAGTTGCTGCAAGAAATCTTACGCGTTCTAAAACAGAAGAATTCACCTATAATCAGCAGATTAACGTGAATGGTAATTTTAAAACAGGTAGCATTACACATACTTTATTAGTTGGTGCCGATGCAGATCAATCTAGAATAACTTCAAATGCTTTTGCTTATCCAGGTGGTGTTACAACTTATAATTATGGTAACATTAACTTATTAAATCCTAGTAGTTTTAACAATACAGCAGCTTTACCAGCAACAACCGCTATTTCTGAAACATTTGCTCCGGTTTATCGTATGGGAACTTTTGTGCAAGATTTAGTTTCTTTAACAGAGCAATTTAAAGTACTGGCAGGAGTTCGTTATACTTTCCAAAAAACACCTAGAACTGTAACTACTTCATATGTTACAGGCGCTAAGACTTTAAGCAATAATATTATTGGAAAATCTAAAGTTGAAACTGCTTTTTCTCCAAAATTTGGATTGATTTATCAACCCTTAAAAACAACTTCACTTTATGTAAGTTATGCAAGTAATTTCATTTCAAATACTGGAATGGATATTTATAGCGCACCATTAGATCCGTCAATCGTTGATCAATATGAGGCTGGTATTAAAAATGACCTATTAGGAGGTAAATTATCTGCAAACTTAACTGTATACAGAATTACCAATGATAAATTTGCACAACAGGCCTTACTGAAAGCTGATGGTACACCAAACGGTGACACCAATGTTAAAGAATTAAGTGGAAAAACTGCTAGCGATGGTGTTGAGTTTGATTTAACCGGAACTATTGTCAAAGGCTTAAACTTCATAGCTGGATATAGCTACAATTATATTCGTTATACAGAAACATTAGATAAAACAACAATTACTGTGGGTACAACTACCACAACAATTGGCGGTATTGTTGAAGGACAACGCTTGGTTGGTTCTACCAAAAACACAGCAAATGGAACATTATTCTATACATTTCAAAATGGTGGTGTGAAAGGTTTAAAATTAGGAGCATCTGCTTATTATACTGGTAAACGCAATGGTGGTTATAACGATAGTAAAACTGGAACGCCAAGTAGATTAATTCCTTTAAATGATTTTACAACATTCGATTTATCTGCAGGCTATGCATGGAGAAAACTTTCTTTATTAGCTAAAGTGGCTAACATTACAAATGAGCTAAATTATTTTGTGCATGAGAATTATAGCGTAAATCCTATCCCACCTCGTCAGTTTATAACTACACTTTCTTATAAGTTCTAAATTAGACGCTCAAAAAAGCCCCGATCATTCAAAATGGTCGGGGCTTTTTTATGTAATTAAATTAATACAGAAAAACCAATCATAAAATCCGAAAAATTAGCTCGAATTATCCAAATATTCAGCAATATTGGCATTAATATGAAAGATAGTATAATTATGCTGTATATTTAATTGACCAATTATAAACCACTGTACTAACATGAAACCTCAATTATTAAAAGTTTCAACTGGGCCTGCCCAGTCATTTAGCGTAAGAAGAGATTTAGTTCCTTACATGAATAATAAATGGCATTATCATCCAGAAGTAGAACTAATCCATTTAAAAAAAGGTGTCGGAACTCAATTTATAGGCGATAGCATTAAAGGCTTCCGCTCGGGCGACATCGTATTAGTAGGCGCTCATTTAGCCCACTATTGGAGATTTGACGACATGTACTTCAATGATCAATCGAAAGCTTGTGCTGATGTAAGAGTTGCACATTTTAGCGAAAACTTTTGGGGAGATCAATTCTTAAATCTCCCAGAAAATAAAGCCATTAAATCATTACTTGAAAATAGCAGAAGAGGTTTACAAGTAAACGGCAAAGTAAAAATTAAAGTGGCCGATTTATTAGAGCAAATGTTAACCGCCGAAGGAACTCAACGTATTGTTTTATTGATAGAAGCACTTTCGCTCATTGCCAATTGCAACCAAACCGTTAAACTATCTTCAATTGGCTTTAAACAAGATTATGATGAATCAGAAAATATTCGCATTAATGCCATTTATGATTATACCTTAAGTAATTTTAGAAGAAAAATTCATTTAGAAGAAATCGCAAACGTGGCAGTAATTAGTCCAAATTCCTTCTGTAGATATTTCAAATCTAAAACACGTAAAACCTATTCAAGATTTTTAACAGAAATTAAAGTAGGTCATGCCTGCAAGCTGTTAATGGAAAATAAATTAAACATTAAGCAATTGTGCTACGAAAGTGGTTTTAACAATTTGGCGAGCTTCCATAAATATTTTAAAATAACTACTGGTAAAAGCCCTTTAAACTATCAAAAAGAATTTATTTCACATCATAGCAATTAATAAAGGATAGAAATTCTTATTTAATTGCTCTAAATCCTAGCTCTTGCCATTTTTATGAAGGTTGCCCTTTTTATTCCGTGTTACGTAGATCAGTTTTATCCGCAAGTGGCTATTGCTACGTTAGAGCTATTAGAAAATTTAGGTATTGATGTAAGTTATCCGACTTCACAAACCTGTTGCGGACAGCCAATGGCTAATTCTGGTTTTGAGCATTTAGCTGGCGGATGCAATTCACTTTTTGTTAAAAATTTTAGCGGTTTCGATTATATAGTTGCCCCATCTGGTAGTTGCGTTTTACACATTAGAGAGCATCTTCACGATGACGACGAACCTGAATTAGCTAAACAAATTGCGGAAAGAACTTACGAACTAACTTCTTTTTTAACTGATGTATTAAAATTAGATACATTAAAAAGTCGTTTCCCTCATAAAGTTGGAATGCACCAAAGCTGTCATGGACAACGCGGTTTAAAGCTGTCGCAGATGACTGAATTAAATGCTCCAGATTTTTCTAAACCGGGACAGCTTTTAAATTTGGTAAAAGATATAGAATTAGTAGAATTAGATCGTAAAGACGAGTGTTGTGGTTTTGGTGGTACTTTTTGTGTTGCTGAAGAAGCTGTTTCTGTTAAAATGGGAAAAGATCGGGTAAATGATCATGCTAAACACAATGTAGAATACATTACAGGAGTAGATATGTCGTGTTTAATGCATATGGAAGGAATTTTAAATCGACAACAAAGCCCTATCAAAATTATTCATATTGCTGAGATTTTAAACGGAGTGAAAGCATGAAAATACTAGATCATGCTGAAAGGGCCGACATCTTTAACGAAGATGAAAAGAGAGTAGATTGGCACGACGAAACGTTGTGGTGGATTAGACAAAAGAGAGATAAATCAGCACATCAAATTCCGGAATGGGAAAATTTGCGGAATGCAGCATCAGCCATTAAATCAAATACACTTTCTAATTTGCACGACTATTTATTAGAGTTTGAAAAAAATGCGCTACAGAATGGTGTAATCATACATTGGGCTGCAGATGCAAAAGAACACAATGAAATTGTATATCGTCTATTAAAAGAAAAAGGCATCAATAAAATGGTAAAAAGTAAGTCGATGTTGACTGAAGAATGCCATTTAAATGAATATTTAGAGCATAACGGAATAGAAGTAATCGATTCTGATTTAGGAGAGCGAATTGTACAGTTGGCAAAAGAACCGCCAAGTCATATTGTTTTGCCTTGTATCCATAAAAAGAAAGAAGAAATAGGCGAATTATTTCACGAACATTTAGGTACACCAAAAGGAAATGCAGATCCTCAGTTATTGACGGAAGCTGCTCGTGTACATTTAAGAGACACTTTTTTAACTCGAAAAGCTGCATTAACAGGTGTTAATTTTGCGGTAGCAGAAACTGGAGAAATTGTAATCTGCACCAACGAAGGCAATGCCGATATGGGCGCACATTTGGCCGATATCCATATTGCTTGTATGGGAATTGAAAAGATTATCCCAAAACGTGAACACCTTTCTATATTTCTAAGATTATTGGCTAGAAGTGCAACTGGACAACCCATCACTACCTATTCTAGTCATTTCGCTAAACCAAGAGATGGAAAAGAGTTGCATATCATTTTGGTAGATAATGGCAGAACTCGTCAGTTAGGCAGAGAAGAATTTAGAAATTCATTAAAATGTATTCGTTGCGGCGCTTGCATGAATACTTGCCCAGTATATAGACGTAGTGGCGGACATAGTTACCACAATGCCATAGCTGGACCAATCGGTGCTATTTTAGCGCCAAACTTAGACATGAAGCAATATGCAGATTTACCTTTTGCATCCACTTTGTGCGGTTCATGTTCTAATGTTTGTCCGGTTAAAATTGATATTCACGATCAACTGTACAAATGGCGACAAGTGTTGGTAAAAGAAGGTTATACATCCACGGCAAAGCAAGTTGCAATGAAAACAATGGCAACTACCCTTTCTTCACCATCACTTTATAAGCTAGCAGGAAAAGCTGCAAGAACAACGCTTAAGTATGCTCCATTTATGGTGAATAATAAGTTTAACGCCTGGTATTTACAAAGAGATATGCCCAAAGTACCTCAAAGTTCATTTGGCGAATGGTATAAAATCAACAGAAAGAACAATGAACAATAGAGATCAGATTTTAGCCGCTGTAAAAGCAAATCAACCTGACTTAACTCCTTTACCAGAACTCGATTCTTTTTTCCAAGGACAAGAGACAGCTCTAATTGAAAAATTCACTCAAGTTCTAAACGGAATTGGTGGAAAAGTAACTGTTGTAGCAGATGTAGAGGAAATTATCTCAATATTAAAAGCAAGTTATCCATTAGACCAAACAAGAGTGATTTCTCCTCTATCGAGTATGCAAGAAATTGCCAATAATAACATTGATAACCATGATCCACATGCATTAGAAAATGTAGAACTTGCTATTTTACCAGCTCATTTTGCTGTAGCAGAAAACGGGGCTTGCTGGTTAGATGAATCAATTTTACCTGACAGAGTTTTGCCTTTTATTACACAACACTTAATTTTGATAGTGAACAAAGTTGATGTTTTGCCAACCATGCATCATGCTTATGAAAAAATTGGAAATGAACAGTATGGTTATGGCGCTTTTATAGCTGGACCATCCAAAACTGCCGATATAGAACAGAGTTTAGTACTTGGCGCACACGGTGCAAGATCGCTTTGGGTATTTTTGGCTTAATTAAAACCTTTTAGAATTATTTAGTTTATATCAGAACCATATTATATGAAATCTAAAATTATACTTATTACTGTTTCTTTATTTTGCTCATCCTTTTTATGGGCGCAAAATCGCACTCCGATTGTTATCGAAACTCAAAATACCAGTTTGGTTTTTGCTAGCGATGAAGGAGGAAAATTGTACCAACGTTATTTTGGAAAAACGTTATCAAAAGAAACCTATGCTAAATTAAGAAACGGCATGGAAGCATACATTGGTGCTGGTATGGAAGATGTTTTTGAGCCTGCCATTCGTATGGTACATGCAGATGGAAATCCATCTTTAGATTTGCGTTTTACTAAAGTAGAAACCAAGAAATTGGATGGAGATATCACTCAAACTGATATCTATTTAAAAGATCCTGTATATCAAACCGAAGTTATTTTACATTTCAAAGCTGCCTTTAAATCTAATGTATTAAGCAGTTCTACAGAAATTATTAACAAAGAAAAAGACGGCGTTATTTTAAGCAATTATGCTTCTTCTATGCTACATTTTGATGCTTCAAACTATTTCCTAACTCAATTTCATGGAGATTGGGCTCGTGAAATGGATCAACAAGAAAGTCAATTAACGAGCGGCATTAAAATTATCGATAGCAAATTAGGCAGTAGAGCAAACATGTATCAAAGCCCAGTATTCTTTTTAGCACCAAATAAAACTGCGACAGAAACTGAGGGTGAAGTAATTGCTGGAACAATTGCATGGACAGGCAACTTTCAATTTGTATTTGAAGTAGATAGAACAAATAAATTAAGGGTAATTTCTGGCATTAATCCGTACGCTTCTACCCTAACCTTAAAAGCTGGTGAACATTTTACAACTCCAGAATTTATATTCACATATAGTGCAAATGGTAAAGGTCAAGCAAGTAGAAATTTACATACTTGGGCTCGAGTGTATGGAGTTTTAGATGGTTTAAAACCTCGAATGACCTTATTAAACAATTGGGAAGCCACACATGTGAAGTTTGATCAAGAGAAATTAGTCGAACTATTTGATGGTTCAAAAAAATTAGGGCTTGATTTATTCTTGTTAGACGATGGTTGGTTTGGAAATAAATATCCTCGAAATGATGATAAAGCGGGCTTAGGCGATTGGCAAGAAGATCGCAAAAAGTTACCTGATGGAATTGGTTATTTAGTAAAAGAAGCGACCAAAAAAGGAATAAAGTTCGGAATTTGGCTAGAACCAGAAATGGTAAACCCAAAAAGTGAGTTGTATGAAAAACATCCAGATTGGGTTTTAAAACTTCCAAATAGAGCTGAAAACTATCAACGTAATCAGTTGATTTTAGATTTAATTAATCCGAAAGTCCAAGACTTTGTGTTTAATCTAGTCGATAAAATGATGACTGAAAATCCTGGTTTGGCGTATATCAAATGGGATAACAATCGGTTTATGTCCAATACGTATTCTCCTTATTTAGGAAAAGATCAATCGAGATTATTTATAGATTATACACAAAGCTTTTATAAAGTGATGCAGCGCATTAGAGCTAAATATCCTCATTTAGGCATTATGTTGTGCTCAGGTGGTGGTGGCCGAACAGATTATGGTGCACTTAAATATTTCGATTCATTTTGGCCAAGTGATAATACGGATGCTGCAGAGCGTGTGTTTATCCAATGGGGATATTCTTATTTCTTCCCATCAAATACTATTTCTAGTCACGTAACATCGATGGGTAAACAAACCCTTAAATTTAGAACAGATGTCGCGATGATGGACAAATTAGGCTATGATATTAGTGTAGATAAAATGACACCTGAAGAAATTAGCTTCAGTAGTGCTGCAATTGCAAATTACAATCGATTAAACCCTATTATTTGGTATGGCGATTTGTATCGCTTAGTATCTCCATATGATGAAGATAGAGCCGTATTAATGTATACAGACTCTACAAAAAACAAAGCAGTTTTATTTAGCTACAATTTAAATTTAAGAAAGAAACAGATTTTCGGTAAAGTAAAACTTCAAGGTTTAAATCCTGATAAGGAATATACCATTACAGAAACTAATCTAATCCCTGGAGCAGCAGCAGAAAGCCCTGAAAACGGCAAAGTGTATACAGGTAGTTACTTAATGGAGGTTGGTTTAAATGTTTCTCCTGCTAAATTAAGACCATTGAGTAGTATAGTTTTGGAAATCACAAGTAAGTAAGTAAATAGATATTACGTCATTGCGAGGCACGAAGCAATCTTAAAGCGGTAGCTAACCCATAGTTGTAAGATTGCTTCGTGCCTCGCTATGACGATAACTCTAATAAAACATAGGTGACATAGTTAGTCTATGTCACCTATGTTTCTATGTGGTTATTAGTTAGACTTACTGGCAAACCGCGTCACCTTCGGCAATACAAAAATCAGCAAATCGTACTGCTTCATCTCTTATGTACGATTTATTATTTAAACTCCTATATATCCCCCATTTTGGGCGACAAAAAGTAGTTCCTGTTCTCCATAAATCGATATTAGCATTCGCATAGCTTAATAATAAAGCACCATCACTTACATTTTTAATGCTAATCTCATACGTGCCGTTAGTTCCATATTTAATTTTCTCGATTACTTCAACCCAATTTCCTTTAAATGGCGCAAGGTTTACCGTTTTCAATTTTCCCAAGCTAGTTGCAGAAGAACCTGCTGTATGGATAATTTCTAATTGATCAGGATTACCGTATCGTGGAGTGATCGTAATTAAAGGCGAACCATCGTCGCCATCTCCAGCTTTAATTTGGTGAATGTGTGTAAAACTTGGCGAGGGTTTAAATCCTGCATCGAGTTTAAATTTCCATCTATACGTTACCGTTTCTCCTATTATTCCTTTTACATTATCTGGAGATGGCCCATAACTTTTAATTTCATTTCGTTGTCTATCTGTCGATCCGTTGCATCGATCATCATCAGGTGTAACATGAATATAAAACTCAAATACATTTTTCTTCAATACATCATCGTATGCTTCTGCAATATGACGACCAAAACTGGCATGTCCACAATCTGGAGTTTCTTCGGCATCACCACCCAATTTACTATTAATCAATTCATAGGTATTTCCAGGTCCATCTGCTTGTAATTGCACACCTAACTTTGGCGCAACAACTAGTGGTTTTACAATTTCAGGTTCGACTTGTTCTGTTGTTTTCTTTTTACAATACACTATTGAAAAAGAGCCTAAAATTAAGAATAGAATTACTTTTTCTTTCATTACAATACTACTTTGCAAGTAGCTCCATCTTTAATTAAATACGTTTTAGCTTTCTTTCCAGCTTGGTTTATGGTTACTTTTAATTGATTTGAACCAGCTCTTTGTATCGATAAATCAAATTCACCACCAAAAGCATTAATCTTATTCAAAGCCATCTCATTCCAATCTTTTGGCAAACGTGGTGTACAATCAAACGTATTAAAACCAGTTGGGCGCATACCAAATAAACCTTCGGTATAAATGCGACAATACAATCCGCTTTCAGCAGATAAATGACGTTGATTTCCTTCTGGATAAGCTTCAACAGCGTAAGGCACATGTTCACCCAACAATCTTCGTTGAGAATAATATTTTAAGAAATCCATTGCTTTTTCTGTTTCGCCAGCAGCAAAAACTCCACGTAAAGCATACAGTGTAGAACGATCCCAAAAAGTAATTTTACCTGCTTCAGTAGCTAAACCATCTGCAGTCCATAAACGAGGAGAAAACAAAGCATCAATAGTTCCTTTTTTCCGCTCGAAAATTCCAACAGTTAGCGGCATACAAATCCAAGCACGTAAAGTAGTATTGGTTTCATAATATTTATAAGTATCAAAACCCTCTACATTAGCACCAAAATACTTTTCCATATTTGCTTTTAAGTCATCTGCCTGTTTGTTGTAGGTAGTTGTCAGACTTGCTGGTTTATTTAATAATTTGCCCAATAGTGCTGCAGAGCGAAGTGCATCGTAATACAAACTATTGGTAGATAAATTTGCTTTACCTGCCGGGAAACGATTTTCCAGCTCATCTGCATCAGAATTTACAACTCCTTCTGCGTTTAACTTTCTATGACTATATTCTAAACACCACTCTATTAAAGGCCATAATACTTTTGCCGAATCAATGTTTCCATAGGTTAAAGCATATCTCGAAGCACCGTAAGCGATCATCGCTTGATCTCCCCTATCACCAGCTCCTTTCCAAACTGCATCGCCCTCGGCAACAATTGAACTTGGAATTGGCTTATAATCTGGGTTCATATACTTTGCAAACCATCGGTAAGCGTTCATAGCAGATTGATTTCCTACCTTATCTCCCAAAAAAGCAAAAAAAGGATTTACATATTCAGCCTGATCGTTCGCCCAAATTGCAGCATAATACGCTAATCCGCCTGGACCATGCATGTAACCACCTTTAGTTTTATAAATACTTTCTGTGGCTCTAATTTTTGCAAAATCGAATGTGGTATTTAAAATTTTATCAGGCGTTACCAATTGCAATCTGTCCATTAAACCTGCAACACGCTTCATTCTGGCAGTTTCTTCAGAATCCGGGTTTACGTTTATTGGCTGACTAGGATTATCTGTAGCCACATAATAAACAGTAAAAGTTACCGATTTACCAGGTGCTACAACTTTACTTCCAGCGCCAACCGTACCTGTTACAATACTATGTTGTTTACCTTTACTTCTAACACTATCCGTTCTAATTTCCTTCCTCAAATATTCCATCGAAAAAGTCACGTCTTTATCCGTTACATTGGTAAAAACGAATTTCTCAAACGCCATAGGCTCATTTACCGAAGGATAAAATTTGCGCTGTATATGCGCTAAAACTGGAGTTCCAGATTCAGCATTAACTGTCATTACTCCTTTTTGTGAAATATCTGTTATTTTATAAGATAAATCTCCCGACTTACCACTTTTAGCCAAATTTGTTTTTAGTAACCTGTTGTTGATGTAAAATCGTGGCAAATCGTTATCGGTAAATGAATAGGAAATATGAGTTCTTGTGCCATCTGGTAACATTCTAAATGTTGGAAAAACAATAGTTCTGTTAATGGTTGATCTACCTGCACTATCTACTCCATATTCTACCCACATCGATACTTTTTCACCACTCATTTCTATATGATCGGTGTGTGGCAAACGCTTATCTAACTTCCAATTTATACTACCATCCGGCTGGATAGTCCAACGATCTTGCTGTGGCATCAGTTTTACTTGAGCGGAAGCAGTCGAACAAAATCCAATAAAAAAACAAAAGGAAACAACAGTTAATAATCTCATTCTAGTACTAAATATTGATATAAAAATTAATTCATTAATGCTGCAGCCGTCCATAAAATTGGCGCCTGACCATGTAAATCACCAACAATTCTTTTTCTATCTAAATAATACTGCTTATCATTTTTCTTGTTGGTTCCCTCACAAACATCTTTCACATCAGCATTTTCATCTATATAAGAAACTAAGCCCAACCAAGCTTTACGAGCAGCCGGGGTATATGTTTTTTTATCTAACCATCCTTTTTTAACACCTACAACCATAGCATATGTAAACATCCCAGTAGATGAGCTTTCTTCCCAAGCCGTTGGTTCATCAATTAGTTGTCTCCATAAGCCAGATGGTGCTTGGTATTTTAATAAAGAAGCCATCATGGTTTTATACCCTTTCATAATACGAGTACGATCAGGATTATTTTCTGGTAAAGAACTTAAAATCTCAGCCATCCCTGCGGCCATCCATCCATCTCCTCTGCCCCAAAAGAAAGGAACGTCTGGTGCATGGTAAAATAAACCATTTGGTTTTTGTAGTGAATCTAAATACAAAACCATTTCCTTAGCCGCTCTATTAATGTATTTTGCATCTCCAGTGGCTCTATATGCCTGAGTTTGCAAAGCAGTAATCATAAACATATCATCTATCCACATGCGGGTATGCCAAGAATATCCTTTTGCAAACGCTTCCATTTGCTCTGGTTTCACTTTTGCTTTTGCATTCTCATCAGGCGCAGCCCATTGTTTATCAGCAATGCTTTGTCCTAGCTCTAAATACCTTTTATCCTTAGTTTGCATGTATAATTGCAAAGGAACTGAACCAAAAACAGCCCAATCAACATTTGTAACTGGCGGAATTAGTTTAGCTTCAGTAGTAAACATCGGCTCAAATCTTTTAATCAAATCATTCTGCAGGGCATTATTACCTGTAGCTTTCGCAAATTTTAATGCACCATACCAAGCACAGGTTTCAGGATAAGTAATTACCGATGGTGGCGTAGGTCTGTTAAAGTTAGTGTGCGGAGTTGCTACAAATCTAGCCGCTACTCTTTTGCCAACTTCTTCTGGTGAAGCCCCTTTTGGCCATGTAGTTAAATTTGCGGATTGAGCAAAACTTGCACTTGAGCAAGCGAATAGTAAACCTAAAATTACAGGCGATTTTTTCATAATTTATTTAATTTGGTTAATGCAATAAACAAAAATTGACGATACAGATTGTTTACTGGATTGGCTACTCATTCAGCAATTTTAGCATCAAAACCATTGCGATAGCTTAAGATTTGTATTTGCGATTGAATTTTAGCTACAAGGATAAAATCACTTACTTTATTGCCAATATTTGCCTAGCATTTATAGCTCATTCTCGCTACATTTAGCTTTAGCCAATTATAAAATGATGAAGAAAATACTCTTATTAAGCGCCGCTGTTATCCTGCTCGTATCCTTTAAACCTGTATTTAAAAAATTATGGGAATCAAAATACATCAAAGTAAATGCAGATGGTTCGTTGAACTATATTCCAGATACCAAAGGAAACATTATTCCCGATTTTAGTCATGTAGGCTATTACCAAGGCGATAAAGAAATTGCAGACGTTCCAATTATAAAAACTGTTAATGCCAATGAAAATGGCGATAGTCAAGAGCTTTTGCAAAACGCAATTGATGAGGTAGCTAAATTACCACTAAATAAAGCTGGATTTAGAGGAACTATTCTGCTTAAAAAAGGAATGTATAAAATACCTGGCACCATTACCATTACTAAAAGTGGAATTGTGTTAAGAGGTGAAGGGGAAAATGCGACTAAACTTGTTGCTACTGGTAAAGGTCAGCGATCTTTAATCGTTTTTAGTGGTGATGGAAATTTGAAAGAAACGGCGGGAACTAAGGTGCAAATCCAAAATAAATTTGTGCCTGTTGGTACGTTTTCATTTACGGTAAGCGATGCTAGTAAATTTAAAGCTGGAGATGACATTGTGGTGTATAGACCGGGTACAACACAATGGATTAAAGATTTGCAAATGGATCAGATTGAAGCTAGGGATGGCACCAAACAATGGCAACCTAACGAATATAACCTTCAATTTGAAAGACAGATTACCAAAATAGAAGGCAACAAAATTACCATCGATAATCCTATTGTAATGGAAATGGAGCAGAAATATGGCGGTGCCGAAATTTTTAAAGCTTCCTTTGATGGAAGAATTAATGATGTTGGAATTGAAAACATGTTTATCGAATCGGAATATGCGACTGATATTGACGAAGACCACGGTTGGGTTGCAGTAGAGTTTAGCAAGGTAAAAAATGCATGGGTTAGAAATATAACGACTAGATATTTTGGTTACGCTGCAGTAAGTATTAAATCAAACTCAAAACAAATTACAGTTAAAGATTCGAAATGTTTAGATGCAAAATCTATAATTACTGGCGGAAGAAGATATTCATTTAACAATGACGGGCAACTTAATTTATTCATGAATTTAGAATCTACTGAAGCTAGACATGATTATGTAACTGGCGCTAAAACCTTAGGTCCGAACGTTTTTTATAATTGTAAAGCCACTAAAACGCATGCAGATATTGGCCCGCACCACCGTTGGGCAGTAGGTACATTATTTGACAACATTACTACCGATGGAGAAATTAACGTACAAGATAGAGGTAACTGGGGCAGTGGACATGGTTGGGCTGGTGTAACTCAGGTTTTATGGAATTGCAAAGTTAAAAGAGCCGCCGTTCAAAACCCTTGGGCTGGTGGTCAAAATTATAGTTTCGGTACACAAGGTGGAAAATATGAAGGTCGTTTAAAAGGCAGACCTGACGGGATTTGGGAGAACCAAAACCAATCAGGCATTCAACCGAAATCATTGTATTTAGCACAACTGCAAAGCAGAAAGAAAGCTAATAAATAAACCTCACTCCAGCGCTCTCCTGAAGGAGAGGGAGTACATGTTGAAAAAGTAAAGCTGCAAAACGAAAGTGTGAGAAGCATTTCCGCACAAGTGAGAAGTCTTTCTGCATAAGCGAAAAGTCTTTCTGCACAAGCGAGAAGTCTTTCTGCATAAGCGAGAAGTCTTTCTGCACAAGCGAGAAGTCTTTCTGCACAAGCGAGAAGTCTTTCTACATAAGCAAGAAGTCTTTCTGCATAAGCGAGAAGTCTTTCTGCACAAGCGAGAAGTCTTTCTGCACAAGCAAGAAGTCTTTCTGCACAAGCGAGAAGTCTTTCTGCACAAGCGAGAAGTCTTTCTGCACAAGCGAGAAGTCTTTCTGCACAAGCGAAAAGTCTTTCTGTACATGAGAGAAGTCTTTCTGTACATGAGAGAAGTTTTGGAAACTATTTTTGCTTTCAGGAATATTTTTAAACGGCAAAGAGCTTGAAAGCTGCTTGATAAGCTCAGCATGACAAATGCTGAAAAAATATGATGTTATTAATTGCAGGGTTTGCTTAAATAGATGTTACTGAAATTACTTTCCAGGATAAAAACCAAAAAACTATACTTAAAAGCCGCAGATGCGAAGATTAAGATAAAACGTAATCTTCGCATCTGCGGCTAATATTTTTCTTATACTACTAATGAATGGAGCTTAATCTATAGCTCCAGTTTTCATTTTCTCTTTACCACTCTCACCAAACCAAGTTTGCATGTTGCCTTTAACTTCAACCTTAATTACACTCGCTACTGCATTTGGGGCTGTGGTTGGCAATTTAAGCGTTACTTGATCTGCTGCTTTATTGAAACCTACCTTGCTTCCATTGTTTAATAATTGAGCTGATACCACTTGGTTAGCTAAACCTTTTACGACTAATTCGCCGTTTTTTGGCCATTCGAAAACAGAAAGATATAAGGTAGTGGTACCATTTGCATGATCTTTTCGTGTTACTCTGCCCCAAGTTTGTGCAGGAATTGGACTTGCATGTGTAGCATAAATGGCTTCATTGTATGTTTTCATCCAAGTACCTAAATCTTTTAAACGTTCTACACTTGCCTCTGGAAAAGAACCATCAGGTTTTGGACCAATATTTAACAAATAATTTCCTCCTTTTGATGCAATATCTACTAAATTACGAATTAAGGTAGTAGATGACTTCCAATTGGTATCTGAATTTCTAAAGCCCCAAGTTCCATTCATGGTCATACAGGTTTCCCAGTCTTTACCATCTAATTCACTTAAGTTAGGTATTTTTTGCTCTGGGGTTTTAGTATCTCCAGGAAAATTAGGACGTTTTAAACGATCGTTGGTAATGATATTTGGTTGCGTTTTTAAGGCGGCTTGTAATTTTAATGCTGCTGCATCTGTCATGTTAGTTGGTGTATCCCACCATAACACAGCAATATCACCATAATTCGTCATCAATTCTTTAACCTGTGGCACTGCTACTCTATCTATATACTGATCAAAAGTTGAGGTTTCTTGCGCTGGATCCCAATGTCCTTTATGTGCTTCTGTATAGCTGTTAATTTTAGTACTATCTGGATTTGGCCAACCTTCTGCCATCACTTTTCTAGCAACTGAACCACCAGCATTTCCCCAATCTTGTGCTTGAGAATAGTAAAACCCTAGTTTAATACCGTACTTTTTACAGGCTGCTGCTAAAGGTTTTAAAATGTCTTTTTTATACGGAGTTGCATCTGCGATATCCCAATCGCTTGCTTTCGAATTAAATAACGCAAAACCATCGTGATGTTTAGCAGTAATAATCAGGTATTTCATTCCTGCATCTTTTGCCATTCTTACCCATTCATCTGCATTAAATTTTACAGGATTAAATTGTTTGGCAATGGATTTATATTCTGCTACTGGCACTTTCATTCTATTCATAATCCACTCTGCACCACCTCTCGCCTGCTGGTGTCCGTTATATTCGCCCGCCATTTGTGCATACACACCAAAATGGATAAACATACCAAAACGGGCTTCTCGCCACCACTCCATTTTTTTATCATGTGCAGTTTGTTGCGCACAACTTAAGTTGTAAATACCGCATAATAGTAATGCGAGAAATAAGTTTTTAGGTTTCATGTGGTTAGTGTTTTAATAGTACTTGGTTATTGGATTAATATTATATCTAGAGCATTAGGATTATTCATAAGTTCATATAGTTTTATTGGTATTCATGAGCTCACTTTGTTCGGTTGTCTTCGTGCCTCGCAATGACTATACCCTTATTGGTTTATTTAAGACCTTGTGTTGTAAGATTGCTTCGTGCCTCGCAATTACGAGAAGCTTTACATGGTTGATTTATAGTTTTTGTATCGTAGCAGGGCTTCTAAGTAGTAATAGTCAGCATAATTAAGTGGAACATCAACCTCACTATTTGATGGTTTTGAACCTGTACTGTGCAATAAAATGAAACCTTTTGCTGTGCCAGCTGGAGCAATGTATGTGGTGCTTAAACTGTTTAATATCTGATTTGCTTTTTTATAGTAATCGCCACCTTGTTTACTGTATTTGCTTAGTTCGTACAATCCAGAAGCAATTACAGCAGCAGCTGATGCATCTCTAGGTTCATTAGGAATTTGAGGTGCATTAAAATCCCAATACGGTACTAAATCTTTCGGCATGTTTGGATGATTGAAGATAAACTTTGCAATATTTTCTGCTTGTTTTAAGTAAATAGGGTTTTTAGTATAGCGGTAACACATGGTGTATCCGTATAAACCCCAAGCTTGTCCACGTGCCCAGGCAGATGAATTGCTATATCCTTGATGGGTTGTTTTCTTTAATATTTCTCCTGTTTTAGGATCATAATCTACTACGTGATACGAACTAAAATCTTCACGAAAATGGTTTTTCATAGTAGTATTCGCATGACTAACGGCAATTTTATAGAATGATGAATCGCCAGTTAACTTAGTTGCTTCAAATAGCAATTCTAAATTCATCATATTATCGATAATTACAGGATTTACCCATTTATCTCTACTATGATCCCATGATAGTATTACACCAGTTTTAGGGTTAAAGCGGGTAGCTAATGTTTTTGCTGCCTCGATAATTACTTCTTTATCGTGTGCATTTCCTGTTAAGCGAAATGCATTACCCACACTACAAAAAACTTTAAAACCCATATCATGTGTAGTTCCATTGGTTTTTTCTTTTTCCATGTAGGTGGTGAATTTTTGAGCAGCAGTTTTCCACTGATCAGTTTTGTAATACTCGTCTAAATACCACAATACACCTGGGAAAAATCCACTTGTCCAATCTCTTGTAGCCACTAATTTCAGTTTGCCATTATCTAATGTTCTTGGTGAAATCAATTCTGGTTTAGCAGGATCGGCAGATTTTTCTACTTCTTGCAATAAAAGCGTTGTTTGTGTAGCTGCATGTTGAAATGCTTTTTTAACGTTTACTTCTTGTGCGGAAACGGTAGTTTGAAATGCTAACAAAGCAATTGTGATGATACTATAATTTACTTTCTTCATACTTAATTTATAGGGATTAACTGGACTTCTAAAAGTTTCATTAATTCTGTTTTCGAAATGGTAGTTGGAGTAATGGTAATATGATGTGTGCCTTTAGCTAATTGTATGTCGCCAATGTTTTGTGTAACTACTTTTACATCGCCAAGTTGTACATCTTGTTTTATTTCTTGTTGATCAATTTTAAACGTATAGCTTCCTCCAGCATCTTTACCTGCTAAATATTTGATCACGATTTTAAATTTTTGTGGCGAGGTTGTTCTAAAATTCCATTTCACTTCTTGCTCTTTTTTCTCCCATCCTTCTACATAAAAGCGATCCGTTTTTCCATCCCCAAAGCCAAAACCTTTGCTTAGTTCTGCATCGAAAGCTAATAATCTCGTTAGGCCAGTATTTGTACTTACATAACGCAAATTATCAGTTTTAAGTTGTCCTTTTATAGGCAATACGACTACAGTATTAGCGGTATCTGGTGCATTTTTTGGTACGTTGATATAGAAATCACCATCGCCAATTGACTGAATTGATAATTTGGTTTTTTTTGAGTCAGTTAGCAAATACGCATTATCTAGTTTAGATTTTAAACCACCAACATATAGTTTTCCATCTTTTGGCCAATTAAATACATGTAAATACAATTTATTGTCGCTTTGTGTGGTTACACCCCAACTTTGTAATGGCAAACTTGTTTTATGAGCTTTGTAAATACTTTCTGAATTTTTACTCACCCACTTTTCAATTCCACTTAATATTTTCGAATCTTTTGCATCAAAAGAACCATCGCCTTTTGGGCCTATATTTAATAATAGATTTCCATTTCTTGAAGCGGCTTTAGCTAAAAGCTGAATAAAAAATCCTGGTGATTTATGTGAGTCATCGTATTTACTATACCCATATGATTCATTTGTGGTTGGAATAGCTTCCCAATCGCCTTCAACTGGATAAAACTCAGCAGGTCTATCTGCCGTATTCTTATAATCGCCAAAATTAGCATTAGCGTTTCTTACTAATCTTCCATTTACCACCACATTTGGATCAGTTTCTCTAATTGCTTTTAAAATTCTGATGTTTTCTGAAAGTGGTAATTTTTGTGGTGTATCAAACCATAAGATGTCTGGATGATATTTAGTCAGCAGTTCTTTAATCTGCGGAATTGCTTTTTCGTCTACATATTTAACAGCTTTTGGTAATAATTCTGGATGTTCTGCATACCAATTTACTCCGCCATGTAACCCTAAATCTCCTCCTGGATTTTTATATTCCCAATCATTTCCTGGTGCATCTGGATGCTCCCAATCAAAAGCATGAGAGTAATAAAACCCGAACTTCATTCCGTGTCTTTTTGCAGCGGCGGCTAACTCTGCCATTGGATCTCTTTTAAACGGAGTTTGAGCCATGATATTGAAATCGGAAACTTTAGAATCATACATTGCAAAGCCATCGTGGTGTTTTGCAGTGATGATAAAGTAATTCATTCCTGCTTTTTTGGCGTCTAAAATCCATTTATCTGCATCGAAAAGAACTGGATTAAACTGATGGGCTACGTCCAAATAATCTTTACGAGTTATTTTCTCTTTACGCATTAAGTGTTCAGCATAACCACCTACTTTTTTACCTTTCCATTCTCCGGCAGGTAAAGAATAAATACCCCAATGTATAAACATGCCGAATTTAGCATCTCGCCACCATTGGATTCGCTGTTCATGTGTTTTCATGGAAGCTGTATACCATGTCTTTACCGCTTCATCAATTGCTTTTTGATCGCGTTTTTTAGATTGGTTAAACATCTCTTTGTCTTCATCGCCATTTACTTGGCTAAAAGCAGCAAAATTAACCGGCAACAAGATTAGGAGAATAACTAGTTTTTTTATTATAGCCATATCAATGGATTTCTAATTGGTAAGTTTCGTATCACTTCTTCAACTTTTGGTTGATGATCTAATTTTTTCCATGTTGCTAGCCAAGTATCATTTTGAAATTGTTTAGCGCCAAATACTAAGAAAGGTTGGGCTACAGGCCAATAATCCCAATACATTACATCTTTAGGCAAGGGCCATGTCGATTTATCGGCAACAAAAGGATACATGTATTCAATTCCTTTCTTCATGGTTCTGCCATCGGTTAGTTTGAAAGCCCATAAATTATTTTCTTTATCAGCTAATATTTGACAAAGCGTGGTCATAGCATCTAAATTAAATAGCGAATAGCCGTAAGGCTTTGTGCGCTTTAATTCTCTTGGAAAACTCCCATCTGCTGCCATTTGGTTTGGCAAAAGCACCGTTTTAAATCGTTCTCTACAAAAATTAAGCAGGTCTTTGTTTCCAGTAAGTTTAGCAAAAGATGCCACTTGCATCGTCCAACATGTACCATGATTGTTCTCTGCATTCATTTCATCTTTACCATATTGGTGGGTAGTTAACCATGTTAAATAGCTAGCAAACCACTTCTTAATTTCTGCAAGAGCAGCTTTATTTGCAGCTTTTGAATGTTGCATTACAAAAACTCCTTGTGCAACTTCCATGAGTTGAATGGTATCTATAATTCCAATTCCTCTTCCGGTAAATCTTCCTTGTATGGCTTGTGCAAATAACAGATTAGGATTCATCAAGGTTTCTGAATTTACAAACCACGCTTTTAGATGTACAAATGCATGTTTAACGTATTTTTCATCTCCCGTAATTTTATAAGCTGATGCTAATGCGCCAATAATTTTACTGAAACGGATCATCGCTAAACGATGCACCACAAAATTATCTGGATTGGTTAATCCATCTTTTTGAATATAAGGTCCTTTCGGATTGCTTGGATCTGGCCACCAATAATCTCCTTCTGAAAAAAAATCGTGTTTAGTTCCTGCACTTCTTGGCGAACTTTGTGCAGTAACCGTTATTGGTGCTTGGGTTAATGCCCAATTCGCTTCTGCTAAGATTTGTTTTCTTAGTACCTTAGTTACTTCAGCAGTATATTTATCATCCTTCTGATCTGCCTTAGCTTGAAAAGCAAAAACAACAAATAAAAGCAGCAAATAGTTAATTTTTAGTTTCATGCTATTTCGTCATAAATGTGAAACTTACTTTGCCAATGGTATTCGGTTTTCCTTTTTCTGCTTGAGAAATACTTCCTTTTAATTGACCATTTTTTAAGCGTTCCACTTTAATTTTACGCCAAGATAATTGTCCTTTTTCAAAATCAAAAGTTTCTCCATCATCGTCATATAAATTATACTCATTTGCTTTTTCGCCATAATGACGAATTTCTAAATCTACCTTTTCTCCTATTTTCGGAGCATGCAATAAAGCAGGCATCATTGGGATAATTCCACCATCTTTAACATAAACAGGTATTTTATCTAAACCTGGCGTAACGGTAATCACTTGCCCATCGCCAACAAAAGCACCGGTGTAAAAATCATACCATTTTCCTTTAGGTAAAATAACTTTACGTTGCGTTTGATCAGTAAACATTGGAGCAACCAATAAATATTCGCCCGCCATGTATTGATCTTTTATTTCTTTAGATATGGCTTCTGCATAAGGATTTTCTTCTAAATTCACATTACCAGCTTCTACTTTTACTTCTTGTTTAAAACCATCTTCTAAACTCATAGCTCTAAATGGTGGAGTACCTTCAAAATGGTATTTTGCAAATTCGGTGTACCAATATGGCATCATTCTCATTCTTAATAATGCATATTCCTTTACTTGTTTTTCTACATCTGGATATGTCCATGGTTTAGTACCACTTGCCCAAGCATTAATCATCGCCATTGGCGAAAAAACATTCGATTGAAATCTTCTCAACCATTCTTCTCCAGTTTTTGAAGCCCTAACCTCGGGGGTCCACAATACTCCAGCGAAACCACTGTTGATGAGTGCTGTGATAAAATCTTCATGATTATAATAATCGTTGTAGATTACATAAGGAAATGAAGTCCCCCCGCCGTTAGACGCTCTTACTAAACCAAAAGTGCGTTTATTACTATTTTTGAACATTTCTGCAGAGTAACGCTGCAGTAATAATCCATACGTTTGTCTCATTTGTTCGGCACTAATTCCCGATGGAAAAGTTGCCACATCTGGCCATAAATAATGGTCATACCCATCAACTTCGTCAATTTTATAACCGCTTATACCAATATCAACTTGGTCTTTTTTAAGTTGACCGAAGAAAAGATTTTGTGCTTTAGGCATGGTAAAATCCGGCACTGCACCTAACCAAACCGTATGTGAGCTGGTTAATGGTCTAATATCTTTGTAAAAAGGTGCATCTGGCGATACATATGGATTAATCCAAAGATTTAAACGAATACCTTTTGCTAACATGCTTTTTACGAAACTAGCAGGTTCTGCGAATCTATTTCTATCCCATGAAAAAGTACCTGGATAAGCTTTACTTTGCCACCCTGGTTCTAATCCTACAAAATCTAATGGATATCCTTTTTCTTCAAAACTGTTTACTTCTTTTTCTACATCGTCCGCAGTAGAACGAGTCATTACACGTTGTGTAAAGCCCAAACCCCATCTTGGAGGCAAATATCCTCCACCATTAAATAAATTATATCTTTTTATGGCATCTAAAGGTTTCGGTCCTCCAAAAACGTAAAACTCTATTCCGGCAGCAGGAACTAAGATTTCTACTTCATCGCCATTGTTGCGAGAAGACCATGTTTTATCAGCGTTTCTATCTTTTGGTGTAGGGAAGTTTTTACTGTCTTTTCGCATTCCAGTACCTGTCCAAACTTTAAGGTATCTGGCTGAGTTGATAAAAACACCGTATCCATTAGAAGAAATATAAAAAGGTGTTGGCGCATGCGTTCTTCCGTTATCTTTCCCTCCGTAATGGTCTACATGTAATTCTAATATTTTACCACGTTGATGTACGGTTTGAAAATTTAATCCAAAACCATATAGCTGTTCGGTCTTATCTAATGGAATTCTTAAATACGTTTTGCCATCTATTAGTTGAGCTACAATTCGCTGATTAGCAAATGGAAATGCAGCTGAACCTAGTTTAGTTAATGATTCGTGATTTGGTGTAGCACCTGATGCTTTCAATAAATCATATGACTCTGGTATACCAAATACGCCTTTCCATACACCAGGTTCTACCTGAGTCCACGCTATTTCTTGTGCACTTGAATTAAATAGTGTTGCGAAAAAAAGTATACAGGATAGCAGTACAATTTTAGATTTCATCACAGGCTTATACATTTGGTTGTTCAACTAAAGATAAGCAAGTAAAGAATTTTTACCCTCTTTTCATTCCATTAACTATACACTTTATTCAATTATATTGGCATTAATAAAAGATGAATTTAAGATTATAGGAGTATATAGTTGAATGGTTAGTTTGTTTTGTTCTTTGCTTTGGCATTACTTTTTCGGTTCACCGCCACCGATGGCTCTTTCTTTTCTCTTGATAGAAAAGAAACAAAAGATCAAGGCTATGTATCATCTCTCGGATTAAGCTAATTAAAACTTTTTTGGCAACAGAATAAGGTCCCGATGAAGAATCGGAACTGCATTCTGTTTTGGACTGTGGTTTTTGAAAGTATTTGCACAAGTTTTAATGCTTTCTCCTTCGGGATGCTACAAGGCCGGTCCTAGTTCTTGGATGTGGGTTGTGGTTTAGGAAATGTGTATGTTTGCTTACAGTGGCACAATTGTATAATATTTACCCTTAACCGTACTAAAATCAATTACATAACTTTTAGCAATAGGCAAATCCAATAATTTTGCTGTTTCATTTTTCTTAAACTCCTCTGCTTTTGCTACGCTATTTAACTGATTTGAATTAATACCTATTGCTGTATGAGCTATTGTTTCTACAACTTTTACTGGAATATTGGTTCTTAACCTACAGTTGCCACCAACATTCGAAACAATAACAGCTTTGGTTAATTTATTGTCTTTCCAATTTATATTAACGGTAAAATTACCCCTCGCTTTAATCCCATTAATTGAACCTACGGCCCATTCTTTTGGTAAAGCTGGCAATAAATAAAGTTCGCCATTTTGACTTTGCAAGAGCATTTCGGTAATACCAGCAGTTGCGCCAAAATTACCATCAATTTGAAATGGTGGATGCGCATCAAATAAGTTTGGATAAGTTCCTCCTCCTGTCATGGCTACTTCTGTACTTTTAACCGGATCTATTAAAGTCAACCCTGTTTTCAAAATCTTTAGCGAATGATCTCCATCAAATAATCGAGCCCACCAATTCATTTTCCAAGCCATAGACCAACCCGTGCTTACATCACCTCTGTGTACTAATGATTGTTTTGCAGCAGCTGCTAATTCTGGTGTTTTTAAAGGATTAATTTGCTGACCAGGATATAAACCAAATAAATGTGATAAATGTCTATGTGTATCTTTCGGATTATCTACATCATTAAACCATTCTTGCAGTTGTCCGTATTGGCCGATATGAAAAGGATATAATTTTGCTTTCGCCTTAATTAATCGATCAGTAAATTCTTTATCTACACCTAAAGCTTTCGCTGATGAAATACAGTCGGCAAAAAGTTCTCGAATGATGCTCATATCCATAGTTGTGGCCATGCTTATTTCGAAATCTTTTCCATTTAAATTGAACACATTTTCAGGAGAAGTTGAAGGATTGGTAACCAAATAGCCATTTTTATCTTCTACCAACCAGTCGAGCATAAATTCTGCAGCACCTTTCATTAAAGGATAACCTTTTTCTTTTAGGAAAGCTTTATTACCAGTAAAAAGGTAATGTTCATATAAATGGGTACTTAACCAAGCGCCACCCATTGGCCACGCCGACCAGCGAGCTGCAGCTTTTGGATCCCAATCGTATCCGCCACTTGGCGATGTTTTAGCCCATATATCACTGTTGTGATGTACTACCCAGCCATTAGTTATACCATAATTTACTTTTGCTGTTATTGCTCCATTCTTTGCTAAACGACCAATAAAATCTAATAAAGGTTGATGCAATTCAGAAAGATTTGTGTTTTCTGCCAACCAATAATTCATTTGTGTATTGGCATTTACGGTATAATTACTTCCCCAAGGTGGCTGAACAGCATCGTTCCAAATCCCTTGCAAGTTTGTTGCCTGACTGCCTTGTCTAGAACTTGCAATCATTAAATATCTTCCAAACTGGTAATATAGTGTTTGTAAACCTTGATCATTTCCCGCTTGTCCTTGTTTTGATAAACGGATATTAGTAGGCAATTTAATTAAGTCAGCATTAGCATTTAAACTAAAATTTACTCGATTAAATAGTTTTTGATAATCTGCCAAGTGTGCAGCTTTTATAGTTGAAAAAGATTTAAGTTCAGCACTTTTTAAGTTAGCCTTTGCTTCAATTGATGGGTTTACTCCTGCTAAACCTGGCGATTTATCAAAGCCATTAAAACTGGTTCCATTTGTTAAATAAATAGTAACTGCATTTGCTTTTGAAACCTTAATCTCATTACCTGAAGGCATAACAGTCCCACCTTCATTTTTAATTTTAACATGCACTTCAAAAGTCATTCCCTCTTTATCGTCGTATACAATTTGTTGAGGTTCAGTAGCTCTGTGTGCTACATGTTTAGGTGCTTTTCCTTTTAAAACGAGGTAATTTGGTTGAATAGCATTAGTTTGGTAACGCAGTTTACTGGTCAAACTTGTTGTAAAACTAATTGCATTTTTTTGATCGGCAGTAATTCTAATCGCCATTACCCGATCTGGATAACTTACCAGAGTTTCTCTTTTATAGTTTACACCATTAATTCGATAGGTTACCGTATGAATTGCAGTATTTAAATCTAATGTTCGCTTATAATTTGTTGTTGTGGAGTCTTTTAAACCAAAATCTAAAAATAGATCAGCCATGGTTAAATATCTTGCAGAATACGTCCCCTGCATATTTTTCCAATAAGCAGCAGCTTGTCCATAATCGCCATCGGCAACCGCCTGACGAACTTTTGGCAAAAATTCTTTTCCTTTTGGATTATTCCCTGCATCAGGATAACCAGACCAAAGTGTTGCATTATTTAGCTGAATTCTTTCTTTATTTACTCGACCAAAAACCATAGCTCCAGTTTTTCCATTCCCCAAAGCCAATGCCTCTTCCCAAACTCTTGCTGGTGCAGTATACCATATTTTGAGTGGGTCTTTCACTTGTGCAGATGCAGGATATGCAAAGAATACGAGAATAAGGAAAAAGTAACGTTTCATCTGTTTAAAAATTAAAAACATAAGTTTTACCGGCTACAGTTTGTAAATCGTAGTCGGTTGATTTAGGGATAAGCACTTTATTTAGTTTAGCTTCTTTTGAAATTAGCGGTGTTTTGATTTGTGGCATTTCATAAAAAGCATTTGAATTCTTATTCTTCGCTAATTTAAATGGAATTTTACTTTTATCTATTTGGGAATCATTTAATCGCAATCGGCAATTGCCTCCCAATTTCGATTTGATTTTTAATTGAGCAATCTTCCCATTTTTCCAGCCAATGGCAATTTCAAAACCACCACGAGCAATTAAGCCAGTAATTTCTCCATTCGCCCATACATCAGGTAAAGCCGGTAAAATGTAAACTGCACCATCATGAGATTGTAACAGCATTTCGGCTATGCCAGCAGTGCAACCAAAATTACCATCAATTTGAAAAGGTGGATGAGCATCTAATAGATTTGGATACGTACCTCCGCCCTTTGTGTTTACTGTATCGAGTTTACTACCAACCAATCTTAATTGATCTGTAATGAGTTTATAGGCATGATTTCCATCTAAAAAACGTGCCCATAAATTTACTTTCCAACCCATAGACCAACCTGTTGCTGGATCACCACGATATAATAAAGAGGTTTTAGCTGCTTCAAATAATTCTGGTGTACGATTTGGTGAAATCTGATTACTTGGATAGACGCCATACAGATGGGATACATGGCGATGCTTATCATCAACGCGATCTAAATCAGTTAACCATTCTTGTAATTGACCATGTTTTCCAATTTGCATCGGCGCTAATCTTGCTATCGTAGCACTTAATTTTTTTCTAAAATCAATATCTAAATTTAGGATTGATGCTGCCTTACTCGTTTTGGTAAACAAGTCAAACAGCAGTTGATTATCCATTGTTGTTCCTGCCGAGATAGAAACTCTTTTCCCTTCTACATAGGTGTTTTCTGGAGAAACAGATGGTACAACCACTAACCATTTGTGTGAAGGTTCCTCTTGTAATACATCCAGATAAAATTCACAAGCGCTTTTTAATACAGGATAGTATTGCTTCAAGAAATTTTTATCTCCTGTAAATTGGTAGTGATCCCATAAATGTTGACTTAACCAATTCCCTCCCATTGGCCATAAACCTGGAAAAACGCGATCAACGGGACCTGTAATTCTAAATAAGTCGGTATTGTGATGTGTAACCCAACCTTTAGCACCATACATTACTTTAGCTGTTTCTTGTCCAGTGATGGATAAATCTTTTACCATTTTAAATAAAGGATCATGCAGTTCTGTCAAATTAGTAACCTCTGCAGGCCAATAATTCATTTCGGTATTGATATTAATGGTGTACTTACTATCCCATGGGGGAAGTAATTTATCATTCCAAATTCCTTGTAATGTTGCTGGCTGAGTGCCTGGTTGTGAGCTAGAAATCAATAAATACCTGCCATATTGAAAATAGAGAGTAGCTAAATGTGGATCATTTGATTTTGAAAATTCTAAAATTCGCTGATCGGTTGGTTTATTTACTGCATCTGAAATACCTAATTGTAATTTTACTCTATTAAAATAGTTACGGTAGAATTGAATATGTTCTTTTAAGGCTAATTCATAGTTTTTAAGTACAGCTTTATCTAAGAACTTCGCTGCTTTTTCAGTTGCGTTTCCGCTGAGATCGTTATACTTTTTAAAATTAGTAGCGATAGAAATATAAACAACAGCGGAGTTTGCATTTTTTACTTCGTAGGTATTGTTTTTAGTTGTAAGTGTACCACCTTGATTAACAACTTTAACTTGCGATTCGAATTTAATCTGACCTTTTTCTCCTTCATGATCAGATGTAATTCCATTTAAAATTAATTTGCCTTTATTCGTTTTTTGCTCGCTTTTTTGTGGCGAAGCCATTGATGTAGTAAAGGAGATTTGACCGGGTTTGCTTGCTGTTAATCTTACAATCATTACTTGATCTACAAATGAAGAAAAGATTTCTCTTTTATAGTGTATGCCATTCAAATCGTAAGTAATTGTTGCTACAGCTTTTTCAATATTTAAATCACGATAGTAGTTTGTAGCTTTTTCATGCCCTTTAAAATCAAGAAATAAATCACCTACGGTTTGATAAACCATTCCGCTATTCTTTTTGGGGAACATCTTTACATCGGCAATTGCTTGTGCCTCTTCAAATTTTCCTTCAAAAATCAGTTTTCTCAATTCGGGAATTGCTGCTCCAGATTCTGCTGTAATATTCTGATTAGGTCCTCCAGACCAAACTGTTTCTTCGTTTAGTTGCAATTGTTCTTTTGCCGGATTTCCAAAAACCATAGCACCCAATCTGCCATTTCCTATGGGCAATGCTTCATTCCAATTTGCCGCAGGTGCCGCATACCATAATTTTAAGGTGGCATCATTTTTCTTCTGTTGTGCAAAAACTGAAACAGAAAGGCAAAAGCAAACTATAAAAATTAAAATCTTTTTTAACATGTTAACTTATTTTTGAGTGTGTAATCCCCAATAATTACTGTTTCTATCATTTTCTGCAATGGCATTCATTATAAACAATGTAGGTTTAGTTCCAGTATAGAGAATAACTTCTTCTCCTTTTTTCAAATCTACCATCACCACACCATTTTCTTTTGGAGTTACTTTAAAAACACGTTTTCCAGCAGCTTTTACTGGAGCAGTCCAATTTGTTTTAACCAAAAGTGACTGACCAGCTAGGCTTTTAATTTTAACAAATTGTGTTTTACCATTGCTTCTTACTGCACTAACTTCAAATGCTCCTTTAGCTAATAATTTATCAAAAGAAGCTGCTTTCCAATCATCTGGCACAGCCGGAAAAATTCTTACAATTCCATTCCAACTTTGCAATAACATTTCGTTCATGGTAGTTACAGCCGATAAAGGAGTTTCTATTACAGGACCAGCCTCCGTGTACATGGTATTTGGCTTTATGCTAAATCGTCCTTTCATCATTTCATTTAACAATTGGTGCGTTTTATTTCCATTGCCCATCATGGCATAAATTGATCCAGAACCTGTATAAGAATAACCACGCCAAGCACCACTATTTTTCTCCCATTGATCTAGTGATTGTTTAATAAGTGCTCTATTTTCTAACTGATCCCAGTTGATATCGTAAATTGGATACACTTGCAATAAGTGCGAATAATGACGGTGAGAGAGTGAAAAATCTGCATCTCTCCCAATTCTAAAACCTAATTTATCTTGTGGGTAAGGCACAAGATTACCAACAATATCTTGCCATTTTGGTGCTAATTCGTCTTTTAATTGCAATTCTTTATTCATGTAAAGCAATGTTTTTGCTCCCCATTTTAATACCGCTAAATCGTAGTTTGCATCTCTGGTAATCCCCTTTGGGTATTCTGGTGAATACGTATAAGGTAAATGGTATTTCCCATCGCTTTGTTTATCCATTACATTGATATAATAGTTAATCGAACGTTTCAAAATTGGATAAAGCAATTTCAAGTTCTCTTTATCCATGGTGTATTCGTAAGATTGATAAGCTACATGTAATAACCAAGTTAAATTTCCTAACTCTAACGATGCGGCACTATTGCCTATACTATCATTTCCTTTCACAACTTTAACTCCTCCTGTCATTGCATAAGGACCTGAACGACCTATTGCTGCAGAATTATGTTGATAGGGTTGTGGTGCATTTTTAGAAAGATTTGGCAAATTATCTCTTAGCATAATCAATAATGGTTTTGCCAAATCGATGTGGTTTGAACTAAAGAAAGGGTAATAAGTTAATTGAATATTTAAATTCCACCAATATTTTGGCCAAGGCGATGCCTTGTACCATGGTCCCATTAAATCTATTGGATAAGCACCAACTCTGGTTGCCGATGCCATTTTATATTGTTGAATCCACCAGAAACTTTGTAAACGACTATCTGGTATGGAAATAAAACTTTTTTGATAAAATTGATGCCAGTAATTTCTATGACTAGTTGTTAAAGTAGCTATGCTCTCTACTTTAAGCGGAGTTAAAACAGCTTGCGCTTTTTGTTTTGATGTATTTTGAGGATAGGTATTTGCAATTGTAATCAGTAAAGTTTGGTCGTTCGTATTACCTAATTTTTTCCAAGCGGTGGTGTAACTTCCGCCAGCTAACAATGGCTGAACAGTATAATTGATATTGTTTTGTGTTGATGTAGTATAAGTTGGGTTTGTAGGATATTTTGCTGCGCTATCCTTGCCTAATGTTAAATATGGACTAATGGACTTTTCGGGTTTCCAACCCCATTGATAAATAAGGTTTTTACTTGAAGCATTTGTCTTCAAAACAATCACATCATTTTTTGCAGCAACCAAACCTTTAAATTGAACTACACCTTCGTTAGTTGTAATTGTGCCTTTCAGTTCGGCATTCCATAAATCTAATCGAAGGTTTACTTTTTGTATTTTGCCTTTAAACCGTAAAACAAATTTTCCGATAGGCATTCTAGCTCTTCCAATAGATGGGTTAATACCTTCTCTATGATCCACCACGTCTGTTCTACCTAAATCAAAACGAATGGCATTTTCATCTTCTTTATAAACCATAACACCTAACAATCCATTTCCTAAAAACGCTCCTTCTTCCCATTTGGTAGAAAGAGAATCAAAAACGAGATCTTGTTTTGCAAAAAAAGATGGATAATTTATTGCATTTCTATATTGTGCAAAAGCTGAAGAACTACAAGTAAGCAATAAAACGAAAAATATCTTTTTGAATACTGAATGTCGAAATTGATTTTTCATGTAAGAATTAATAAGGAATTAACAAAGAATACGAATTGGCAGTTAACAAAAAGGCCACCTAATGGGCGGCCTTTTTGCTGAAATAGTTGATTTAAAATAGATAACCTAAAGAAAAGCCAGCTACTCTATTGTGTGATTTAAAATTATCATTATTGCTAATGTTGGCTAAACCGAAGCCGTAATTTAAATCAATAAACATTCCGTTTTTCAATCTGAAACCTGCTACACCATTAAGGCCATAATCTCCAGATTTTAATTCGGTTGGTTGATCACCAAATTCTATACTTTCTGCACTACCTCTTTTAATGTAGATGTTCCTTTTATCGATAGATCTAATTCTACCGCCAACAGCATATGCACCGTATACTCCACCACCAACGTAAGCTGTTCCTAAATTAATTTCTTTATTGTAAAGCAAATTAACAGGAAGTTCTAAATACGCAAGATTGATGTTACGATCTGTAGTGTATGGAACTGGGTAACCGAAAGAAATACTGTTATGTTGTTCTACGGACTTATTTCCTTTTACTGAAAAATTTAAACCAGTTTGTAAAGTTGTTGCTTTACCGACAGGAGTTGTTGTAAAAACTCCAAGTAAAAATTTAGCACTTATTTTATATTCTGAAGCTGGACTAAAACTAGTTCTTGGTTGTAATGAGGGGAAATTTAAACCCGCTCTTACACCAAACTTAGTCTTTTGAGCCATTAAGCTATTGCTAGCTATTAGTATGGTTATGAGGATTAAAAGTTTTTTCATTTGCTTATATTTTAATTAAAATGAATTATCTAGATGGACGAACTGTAACTCCCCAAACATGTATAGTACCATTGGTACATTTGTAGTTCGATGATCTTACGATTAAACCTCCGTTCAAAAACAGTTTAGAATCTGCTGTATTGGAAACTTTTAAATTAAACTTTCCTTCTGGATCAAAACCTGTTGGAGCTGTTCCTGTGCCAGTATAATTAAAAGCGAATGTTGCAGGAGTACCTGTACTCGCAGATGTAGTACCTGGAGTAGTAGATGGTGTAACCATATAACCTAATCGCGTTTCTTTAGTAGCAACACTACCAGCTGGCAATAACGATTGAATATCTACTCCTGCTGGAGTTAAGTTATCGTAATTATAATCTCCTAATCCAATTAAATACAATAGATATTTCCTTACCGTTTCCTTATCATAATCTTTCCAGCTTTTAGTACCTGCTGAAGTAGTTGGAACTCCAGATGTAGGTGTAGTGAACTTGATAGATCCGTCTGGATTTTTAACGATTGTAGGATAATCAATAAAAAAGCAGTTTGACTGTAAAGTCTGCGAAGCATTTACTCTTCTAATGGCATCATTATGTAGAAAAATATAGGTTCTATTTGGCTTTGTATATTCCAATGTATCAATTTCAGAATAGTCAATTGCTTTTTTCATCCATCTAAAAACGGTATCATTTGGATTATTCCCATCTGCTCGTTGTTTTAGATAAGCCCATGCAGTCATGTTCACATTTTCTTGTAAGATTGATTTTTTGTAATCATAATCTTCCTGAAGGTCTAAACCGAACATGCTACATCCTGATATAAATAAACTAAGGGCAATCAGTACCAATAGTCCATTAAGTTTTGTTTTTATTTTTTTCATGATATAAATTTCTTAATCTGTATATGGTGGGTTTTGAGTTAATAAAGAATTTGAGTTTAGCACATTTCTATTTAATGGCCATAGGTATTTTCTCTTATCGGCACCAAAACCTGTAGCATCTGCAGGTAATACTCCAGCTCTAACTTGACGAGCTTTGATAATTGGATCCATTATCTGAATTACTCTATCAGTACGCACCAAATCAAACCATCTTTTACCTTCTGCAAAAAGTTCATATTGTCTTTCTTGAATAATTGCATCTTCTAATTTAGTTTCATCTAAAACTCCAGGTGTTACTGAAACTTCTGGACTAGTCGTTGTATAGTTCGGTATACCTGCTCTGGTACGAATGAAGTTTAAATATTTTAAAGAGTTGGTTTTATCGCCAGTTTTATTTAATAATTCTGCATATAATAAATACATATCAGCTAATCTGTACATAGAAAGGTAAACATTTGAATTGTTAACATCTCTATCTGCTGCAGCTACAGTATAAGTGGTTGAACCTAAGGTTCCAGTTCCCTTATAATATTTCCAAACGCGATCCCTAGCATCTGTCTTAGTGATATCATATGTAGCTCTGAGCCTAATGTCATTTGGATATTTTAAAGGCCAATCGTAAAAAATACCAAAATCTACAACTAATGGTGTATTGTTCGGCGTAGCAGAAACACCAGCCATAGATGGAGAACCATTAACAACAACGTCCCAATGAATATTCCAAATGGCTTCAATGCTGTTAGATGGGTCGTAAAACATTTTATTCCAGTTCGCAGCAGGTTCTAAATCAGTAATTGCTGTACCACCATATGTAGCTTTTGCTGGTGCAGCTGTACCTCCTAATAAAGTAAACCATTTTTTTGCATTTACATAATCTTTACGCCACATGTAAACATCCATCAAAGCTGCACAAGCCGCTCCTCTACTAAACTTAAAAACGCTGTAATTTGCTTTATTCACATTATTGTACGCAAATTCTAAATCAGGAATAATTACCGTATCAAAAATTTTATCAACAGGGTCTCTAGCCTGTTTTGCATCTAAATTAGCATCTTCATATGGTGCTAATTTAATTGGTGCATCACCCCAAGTTCTCACAATATAAAAGTAAGCCATTGCTCGTAGAGCTCTACTTTGTGCTAAATTATCAGTAATAATTAATGGAGTAACTAAAGCTTTATTCAGTTCACTATTTGCAATAGCAGGGAAATACTTTAAGTTTAAATTAGCAATATTAATCACTTTATACATGCTAGACCAATCTGAAAACGGATTACCAGCTGTTAATCCATTTAATTGCAGTTCTGCATAGGTTGAATTTGAGTTACCCCCTCTTTCATAATTATCTGAACGAGCTTCTCCCCACATTGTATTTTTATTATTTGCCTGTGACTCTCCAACCATGGCTTGTTGAAAATTACCATATAATGAAGCCATCGCACCTGTCATATCTTTAGCCGATTTATAAAAATCTTCCGCTCTAATGGCAGTTACAGGTGGAATTTCTAAAAATTTTTTACAGCTTCCTAACGTAATTAGTACCGTTAAGCAAGCAATACTTAATATCTTTTTCATATCTATTCTTTATAAGCTAATGTTTATACCAAAACCAAATTCTCTACGCTTAGGATATTTACCACCATCAGTTCCAGGTGTTAAAGGATTACTATCGCTAAATTCTGGATCAAAACCTGAGTAATTTGTCCATGTTAACAAGTTGGTTCCATAAACAAATACCGATAGTCCTTTCAACTTAAATTTATTAATTAATGCAGGTTGGAACGAGTAATTAAATCTCGCACTCGATAATCTTACGAATGAGGCATCTTCTAAATAATAGCTATTTACACCTCTTTTTTGATTTCCATTATTGTCTTTTGTAGGGAAATATGGATAAATCGCGATATCACCTTCCTTTCTCCATGCACCATAAATAGCTTCAGGGAATGCAGTACCATTAGTAGATCCAAAGGTCGAGAAACTCTCTTTAAATGAATTATAGATTTGTCCACCAATGGTAGCGTTTATCATCACATTCAAAGAAAATCTTTTATAAGAAAATGTGTTAGCTAAACCAAGATAAAAATCTGGTGTTGCATTACCAATTATCGAACGATCTGCATCATCAATAAGACCATCTTTATTTACATCTAACCATTCTGTATCACCACCTTTAAGGAAACCTGCCGGGCCACTTACTTTTTGAATAGTACCATTGTAACGTTGTCCATTTAAAGTATAGTACTCTGCCGATTGACCGTCTGCAGCAACATTTACTGGCTCTAATCTATTCCAATCTGAAGAGTACGCATTAGATGCAGTCCATCTATAAATACCTAGTTGTTTATACCCATAAAAATCACCTAATCTTCCTCCTGGACTTATTAAATATCTAGTACCAGTTATAAATGGTTCATTTTTGAATAAACTTTTCACTCTTCCTTGTTCAAAAGAGATATTCGCATTTACAAACCATGTAAAGTTAGGTTTTGCCACTGGCGTACCAGAAATTGAAAACTCAGCTCCATTGGTATATAAATCCCCAGCATTCACACGTACCGTTTGGAAACCAGTTTCTTTAGGCAACAAGTTATCCATTAACAACTTGTTAGTCGCTTTATGATAATAATCTACTACCAAGAGTAATCTTCCACCAAACATACTGATATCAGTTCCTATATTGGATTGAACTGTACTTTCCCATTGAATTTTTGGATTACCTAATCTATTTGAGATTACAGCACCTGCATCTCCTAAATAACTTACATCACCAAAACTTACTAAGGTAGCATCTTCATTATCGCCAATACCATTATTACCTTGTTGACCGATACTTACTCTTATTTTTGCATCGTTTAAAACTTTTCCTTTAGCCCATGACATGAATTTCTCATCAGATAAACGCCATGCTAATGATCCAGATATGAAATTACCCCATTTATTTTCTGGGCCAAATTTAGATGAACCATCTCTTCTAAATGTACTATTCACAATGTAGCGACCTTTGTAGTTATAGCCTAAACGAGCAAACAATGAAGCCAAGGAATTGCCACCACCACCAGAGTTACTATTTCTGATATCAATATTACTTAAGTTAAAATTGGTTACTTGTTCATTTACAAATGAACCTGGTAATGCTTGTAATTTTAAAGATCTAGAGCTATTCTTTGAAGATTCAACTCCTAACGTTGCATTGAATTTATGATCTTTTCCAATAGTTTTATCGTAGTTAAAATAAGACTGCAATATCCAATTGAAATTTATTGAAGAACTTTGATTTCCTCTATTCTCATTTCCATTATCATCTAAAAACTCTGGTTGAAAATACTTGTTATTATTATTATTTAATGTTCCGCTTGCAACAGCAGTAAACCTAAGGTCTTTAATGATATTGTATTGAAGATTATTTGTAAAAGCTGCACCATAACCATCTGTAATGTTGGTTTCTAGTAAAGCATTTGCAATTGGATTACGCTTACTTGAAGTATAACTTGTTAATGTGCCATCTGGCAAATAAATTCTTAAGTTGTTCGGTCTATCAAAAACTGGGTTTAAAGAACCACCTGTACTCCATGTAGATTTTTTGTTCCAGTTAAAGCTAATATTTGTATTATTTCTAAGTTTAGGACTAACTTGAAAATCAATATTCATTCTGCCCTGTAAACGTTTTGCCCACGTATTTAACACACTTCCTTTATCATCCAAATAGTTTAAGCTAGAATAAAAGGTCAAACCTTTCTGTCCACCACTAACACTTAATTTTACATCATTTAAAATAGCTGTATTATCTAATAACATTTCTTCTAAATAGTTATCAGCATTGTAAGCTACGTTTAATGAATCGGTGTTACTTCCTGAAGTTGGATTGTTATTATTTTGGATTTGTCTCCACAAACGCAAATCTTTTGAGTTTGCTTGTTGTATAGTGTGCGCAATGTTACCTATTTTACGACCGTAAGAAACATCAACTCTAGGTTTTCCTACTTGACCTCTTTTGGTAGTTACCAACACAACCCCGTTTGCTGCTCTCGATCCATAAATAGAAGTTGATGCAGCATCTTTTAAAATTTCAAGATTTTGGATATCATTCGGGTTAATGTTAGCGATACTTTCACCAATTACGCCATCAATAACGTACAATGGGCTATTACCTGAGCCAAAACCAGATGCACCACGAATTTGAATAGTTCCTTCTCCTCCTGGCTCTCCATTATCGTTCACTACCAATACTCCAGATGCCTGTCCTTGTATGGCATCATAAATAGTAGTTGGTTGACGTTCGGCAATTTGAGCTGCATTAATAGAAACTGTTGATCCCGTTAAGTCTGATTTTTTTGAAGTACCACCATACCCTTGGATTACAACCTCGGTTAATGCACCTACGTTTTCTTGTAATACAATAGAAAGTACTTTTCTATCGCCTACTAGTTCTTCATAAGGGTTATAACCAATATAGCTGAAAATCAATCTCGCTTTTTGGTCTGGAACTTTAATGGAGAATTTTCCATCATTATCAGTTAATGCAGTAGTCGTTCCATCTTTCACTTTAATACCTACACCCGGAATTGTTTCTCCTTTGTTGTCTTTAACAGTACCTGTAACGGTAATTGTTTGTGCAAAAGAAGCAACTGGAGACATAAGCAGTAGGAAAACCAATGTTTTCCAAATGTTATGGTTAATGAGTTTTGTAAATGTCTTGTCCATATAATGAATATTTGTTAGGTTAAATTTTGATTTTTTTTGAATTGATCAAAATTAATTCATGTTGGATAAGCATTTAAAGATGCGATTAAACGCATGCTTTTGCGGTTTGGTGTCATATCTGAATAGTTTATAATTGGTTATACAATAGAAAGAAATTCTCAACTTCCTTTAGTGAATGTTTTTAGCGTATTAATCAGTTATTTTGGCATCGCTTAAATAAATATTAAACTAATCATGCTTAAAAAGTTGACAACATTTTTGAATAAATATGGGCTATTAGTACACAATTGTAATCTCTATTTTTGATTAGAAATTTGGTTTATCATGCATTTCACCTAATAATTACTTATTCATTTGGCAAATCAATTCATCAAATGAATAAGGTAATTGCCCAATTTTATTTATCAAATTTTTAGCTTTTTATTCATTTAAATTGATTGTTTAAAATATTTTTATGCCAATTTTATTGTATAAAAAGCCAATTACTGCCAATTCTTACTTTTAGTATGCCTTAGATTTGAAATATGCTATCAAAAAATAAATTGATCCAATCAACATTTAATTAACCCTAAATCAAATTCCCTAAGCAAATGAGAAAAAATAAGATCATCCCAATCTGTATTGCATGTCTTTTATTAATAGGTGTATTGTTCTCCTTTATAAATAGATATGCTAACGAAATCACACCTTTTAAACCTGATGCTGATAACGCTGGCTTAAAGCTACCAACTGGCTTTGGAGCAAATAAAATTGCAGATAATTTAGGTAGAGCTAGACATATAATTGTGACCAAAGACGGTAGTCTATATATTAAATTGATGAGAGTTGTTAATGGAAAAGGTATTCTATTTCTTCAGGATAATGATAAAGATGGAAAGTATGAAACTCAATTAGCATTTGGCGATTACTTGGGAACAGGAATCACAATCAAAAAAGGTTACTTATATGCTTCGTCTGATAAAGAAGTTTTTCGTTATAAGTTAGATGATGCTGAAAAAGTAATCGACCCACTAAAGCCTGAGAAAATAGTCACTGGATTAATAGCAGGAAGGCAACACCAAACTAAATCTATTGTATTAGATAACGATGATAATATTTATGTAAATATTGGGTCTCCTTCTAATTCTTGTCAGGAAATGGATCGCGGTTTAGAATCTAAAGGAAAAGCTGGTTGTCCAATTTTAGATTCTGCTGGCGGAATTTGGCAATTTAAAGCAGACAAATTAAATCAAACGTATGTTGACGGTGTAAAATATGCTACTGGATTAAGAAACGTAATGGGTTTAGATTGGAATACCCAAAATAATACGCTTTATGTAATGCAACACGGTAGAGATAACTTAAGCTCATCATGGCCTAAATTGTATACCGATAAGCAATCTGCAGAATTACCAGCTGAAGTGATGTATATGTTAAAAAAAGGAGATAATGCAGGTTGGCCTTATACCTATTACGATCCTTTCTTAAACAAAAAAATTCTTGCACCAGAATATGGTGGCGATGGTAAAAAAGAAGGCAGTAAAGAATTTATAGATCCAATAGTTGCTTTCCCTGCGCATATGGCACCAAACGCATTATTATTTTATACAGGAAATATGTTTCCGGAAAGATATAAAAATGGTGCTTTTGTTGCGTTCCACGGTTCTTGGAATAGAGCTCCAGAAAAACAAGCTGGGTACTTTGTGGTCTTTGTTCCATTTAAAGATGGCAAACCTGCTGGTAAATGGGAAGTATTTGCAGATGGCTTTTCTGGTGTAAATGAAGTAATTGTTCCAAAAGAAGCACAACATAGACCATGCGGATTAGCTCAAGGCCCAGATGGTTCTTTATTTGTAACTGATGATGTAAAAGGTACTGTTTATAGGATTGGATACACTAAATAATAAGATATGAAGAAAATAATTTTTGCCGCATTTTTAATAATTGGCTTTGCAGGTAATTTAACTGCACAAACTGTTAAAAAGAAAACAGTGACTAAATCTAATGCTACAACTCCTCCATCTATTGTAAATGGTAAATTGGTGTACACTAAATATTGTATGGTTTGTCACCAACTAGATGGCGGTGGTGTAATGGGTTTAAATCCACCTTTAAGTAAAACTGAATATGTTTTAGGAGATCAAAAAAGATTAATTACTATAGTTTTAAAGGGTTTCAATAAAGAAATTGAAATTGATGGCGAAACCTATGCTAATCCAATGCCTGGATTAGGACATTTAAGTGATCAACAAGTTGCAGATGTGTTGAGTTTTGTTCGCAATAGCTTTGGAAATAAAGCAAGTTTAATTACTCCTGCTCAAGTTAAAGCTGTTAGAGCTTCGAAATAAAAATATTTTGGTCACATAAAGAGGGGCTATTTTTTTTAAAGAATAGCCCCTTTTCTATTTATGGTGCAGATCCAACACCAATATAAAGAGAATAAACTACTACCGTATTATTATCCATTGTAACTGTACAAATCACATCACAATACCCCGAATGTGAAAAGGTAAGGTCAATTGCAGTATCCCAAGCAGGCCATATATGAGCATCAGTGGTGCCTTGAACTGACCATTCATAAGAAACAGCGCCTGGTATTTCATCAATATAAAATCCATAAGAATCACCATTAGCATACTTGTCCTCTGTGGAATTTGCCCTCACCTGAGGTGTCTGCGCATAAATAGTAGTACTAACAACTGAAAGGAATAAAATTAATAGTATCTTTTTCATATTTAATAACTTAAAATTTAAATAAAATGTTAATTTTTTAATCACAAATTTCTCGTGAAATAGTAAAGAGTACAATGTTTAAATACATTAAATCAATTGTCTCCTATTGGATAATAAAATTGATGTTTCTATAGGCTCAATAATTAGTTTCCCCTACTCTTTTAAAGATTTTCGGCTGCTCTGTTTAAAAGCAAAATGATTGCTTTCTTGGTTACTCTTATATTAAAACTAACCATTATTACAGCACAAAAAATCAAGCTAATTAACTGATTATTAAGCTATTTTATCTTTACCACAATTCTAATCTTAAATCTCAATGATCATAAAAAAAGCATTTCAAATTCTGAAATGCTTTTTTTATCTATTGGTAATGATATACCAACAGCTTGATGTTTTTTTTACGCCCTAACTTTTATAGCTTGAATTGTCGCTCCATTTTCAAAAACAACTGTTTTGGTTGCTTTCTTTAAATCGCCTCCATCTAGCATCAATCCTGCGTTAGTTTTTCCATCTACTTTTAAAAAAGCATTTGCTGGAGTTAATAATCTAGCCGAAGAAATCATTACATCTTTAGAATTTGTTAATCTTAACGTACAATCTGCGGTTTTACTTCCTTTTACAGCTAAACCTGTGATGGTGCAATCGTGTACATTATCAAATATCAACGCTGGTCTAGCATCGACCTGATCAAATTCAAGTCGTACGTTTTGCAACGTTAAGCCTTTCACATTTCGGGCATACATTCCATACGCTGGCGGACCAGATGGCGCTGGATCCCATACCGTAAAATATTCTTGTGCAGTTTGAGGAATATCTTTTTTTGCTGCTAATTCTTTTGATCCACCACCTGCATAACTTACATGAATATCAGTAAAACTTATATTTTCAATATAGTTATTGCCTAAGGCATTTAATGTTATACAGCTAAAATGTTCACCTGGATATACTTTTACGTCAAAAGGAATATCTGGATGATTTACAGGAACTGGTACAACAGTAGCTCTAATTCCGTTAAAAACAATATTTCTAACAAATGTTGGCTGTGTAGTGGCTTGCAAAGCATCATTAGTTCCTCTTTTAGATGAACCACTAAATCCAATTCCGATTGGGCCAGTTACATTCCTCATGATAATATTTGAAAAAGTAAGATTTTCTAATCGGGCATTACCTGAGCTAATTTTTATCGGACAGCCGTAGGTATCGTAAATTAAACAATTTGATATGGCAATATTTTGAGCATCACCACTGCCAAATCTAAAAATAGACCAACGAGTGCTAAATGAACTATTAGTTACCGTTACAAATTGATTACTTCCAAATAAAGCACATGCATCATCCTGACAACGAACATCGCAATTTACTAGGTGCACATATTTACAGTTGTTAAAATGAAAACCATCGTTGTTTTTGTTTACACGATTATAAATCTTTAAGCCATCGATATTAACCTGCTCACAGTTTAAAATTCTAAAACAGTGATAAGCACTTTTGGTATACAATGAATCACGTAAAAGCAGATTATAACATTTGTAAAAAATCAATAGGTGCGGTCGATCAAAATACCCTCCCCCTTGTGAATTCGGTCCTGTATTATCACCTTGTCCGGTAAAAAATGCTGACCCATTGCCATCAATTGTCCCCCTACCCTGTATTGATACATTTTCCGCATTGGCAGCGTAAATCATAACGATATTTCCATTTCCCGCAGGCACTCCTTTTCCAGCTGAATAATCTTCTTTTCTAGGACTTCCTAACAATTTGCCTTGATTTGAAAGATGCAAGGTTACATTGCTTTTCAGCTCAATAGTACCAATCACAAAATCACCTGCAGGTACCATTACAGTCCCGCCTTTTTCTTGATAACACAAATCTATCGCTGCCTGTACTGCCGTAGTATTTAGCGTTTTTCCATCGCCTTTGGCTCCAAAATCTTTGATATTATAAATTTGAGCGCCAAACATTTTTTCATCTGTAGCATTGCCTTCTTTTGCTTGCGCTGTATTACCAATAAAACTTGCGCCAATAACCGCAGCAGCAGGAATTGAAACACTTTTCAACCATTTTCTTCTCGAAAAAGCGCTTTCATTTTTTATTTGATCCATGTTAGAAATTATTGCGAGTGAATTATTTGATTTCTTTTGGCACATATTTATTTACAGGATTTACTTCAATCCACGATTTCTCAGTACCATCTTTCGCTTGGGTTAAACAAGAGGTGAAAAATGCAGTCACCTGTTCCTTATCATTTACAAAAACAAATGGCCTTTCTCTCCTTCTAAAAGTTTGTTCAGTTCCATCATCATAAGTTACGGTTTTTGTATAAACAGATTCTTTAGAAACCAATGTGTAATTAATTCCATCCTTAGAAGCATATTGTGCCCCGTTTTTACCTGTTCCAGTGGCATCACCTCTAAAGTCACTCAATATCACATTGTATTGATTTTTTGCCCACCATATGGTTGGGTCTTCCAGTTGGTTTTTATCGGGTAATAAATTATATTGATTACTAACTAAGGTGTAATTCCCATTAAAAGAAGGTGCCTGGTATCCTTGAGCAATGCGGATATTATCCACAGATTTTCTTCCAAAAACATACACACTACCATTTTTTCTCACTAAAGGAGCAGGATTAGAAAAAGGCATGGCTACTTTATCAGTCCTTGTCCAAGGTCCAGTAATGGATTTACTATAGGCATAACCCGTTTCATTTGCTGATGAAATATAGTACAACACATACGTATCTCCTGCCTTTACAATTTTCGGATTATGCGCTCGATCATTATCCCAGAAATCTGGTCTTTTTTGAATAACTACTTCTTGAAATTCATAAGGACCATATAAATTCTTCGAAGTTGCTCTTACAACTTCCGAATAAGTTGTCCAGCCGCCTAAACCATATTTATCTGGCCAACGAGATGCAAACATATGGTAGGTATCGCCTACTTTTATCACAGATGGACACCACAAAATATAGCCTTCCATTTTAAACCCACCATTTTTAACAGCTGGTTGCATTGCATCTTTAAGCGTTTGTGCTTTGGTCGTATAGTTACACAGTAAGCAAATTAAAAGTGCAGCTGTAGTGATTAATTTCTTCATATCTTATTTAACAGGTTCTAGTATAACTGATTTTAATTTAAATAGCTCTTTTCCATTTTGCAATGGGTGAATTACAATTTGATATATTCCAGGTTTTGAAAAAGTAGTCGTTGCAACGGTATGTTTAATAAATAGTAAAGGGGAACTTTTATCAAATTCCGATGTACGCAAGGTTCTAAATAGAAACTCTTGATGATTAATGCTCAAACTTCCTTCTAATTTCACGCTTTCTTGCGGACAACTGTATTCAGTTTTAACATGGTAATCTCCAGGTTCGGTTACATTAATGGTAAATGTAACTCGGTCTGTACTATCTTTCATGTTGGTGACGCAAGTGGTATGCTTCCAATCACCATAATAGTGACTATAGGTTAAGGATTGAATTTTTGCATTACCAGTAGTTTGAGCAAAAACAGCATCAACATTGTTTTCATCAAATTGAGTCGAAACGGTAATGGGTGTTTGTAAGCTATAATCTGGAACAGTTCCAGCATATTCAACTACAAAAACAGTATTTACAGCATCCTGATTAAATAAAGGCAAATTAATCAACAATTGTTTCCCTATCTTTTTAAAGGTTAATACTTTTTTATCGGTTAATGCATACACCTTTTTTACGTTTACATTAAAATCAGGAATTAATAATTTACCATTTTTTGGTCTGGTTATCACATGTAAATATTGTTTTCCAGGTTTTGAAGTACTTACTCCCCAAGGTTGAGCAGCAATTAAACCATACGTAGTTCCATAAATACTTTCGCCATTTACCTTAAGCCATTTACCTGTTTGTTGCAAAAATTTAACCGAATACTCTGGTATTTTTCCATTTCCATCGGGTCCAACATTTAACATTAAATTACCACCTTTAGAAGCTACATTGGCAAGTAGTTGAATAATTTCTTTACTACTTTTAAAATTCATATCGTGTTTAATGTAACCCCATGAATCGTTGTGTGTATAGATTGATTCCCAAGCTCCTTTAATTGGAGTGTTTGGCACTTCAGAATCTCCAAAATCTCTATAATCGCCTAAACCTTGTCCAACCCTACTGCTAAACAACGTTTTGGGTTGCAGTACTCTTAGTTCATTTACAAATGATTGAGTTTGCTCTTTGGTCATCCCGCCAGGTGTATCAAACCAAACGATACCCAACGGACCATAATTTGTTAATAGCTCTTTTAACTGAGGAATTGCTTTTTCTTTATAATATACTTGATAGTCTTTCTTTGATTCATCAAAATCCCAGCTATTTCTGCCTCCATTAGGTTCATGCCAATCTTGAAACTGTGAATAATAAAAGCCGAATTGAATACCACGTTTACGATTGGCTTCTGCCAATGCTTTCATCGGATCTTTTTTATAAGGCGTAGCATCAACAATATTAAAATTGCTCACTTTAGATTTGTACATGGCAAAACCTTCGTGGTGCTTAGCGGTTATCACCATGTATTTTATCCCTGCATCTGCTGCTAATTGCGCCCATTCATCTGCATTAAAACCGGTTGGATTAAAAGTTGAAGCTACTTTGTCGTAGTCGGCTACTTTTATTTTAGCTTGGTTCATAATCCATTCGCCACTTCCATAATAGCGTTTCCCATTCCATTCGCCCGCTATTTTTGAATATAATCCCCAATGGATAAACATGCCGAATTTTGCATTCTTAAACCATTGTAAATTCGGGTTTTCTTTACCTGAAACATTACTATCCCACATCTGATCCATAGTTTGAGCAAAACTATATTTTGGCAATTGCAGGATCGCTAACAGAATTAATATATAAAAAGTCTTCTTCATTAATTTTTAGTTTTGGTTGTCCAATTATCTGTTCTAAAAGGTGAAGCTGGTAAACCTGCGGCATTGTATAAATTTGGTCGACAAAAGTTTTTCCAAGCAAAACGAACAGCAGCTGGATTTTTAATTGATGGACTAGAAACCAAAATTTCATCACCTTTAATAACAGCTGTTGCAGGTACAAATTGCTGATCGTTATTTGCTATCGTAAATTCAGTTAATGAATCACCTTTGGCTTGTAAACCTTCTCCATGTTTAAATTTGAGGATAATGGTATTCCCATCAATTTTCATCGACTGATAAATAGGTCCAGAATAAACCAAATCACTTTTACCGTATGTTTTAGCCAATGCCCAAAGTGCCAAACGCTTTCCAGGAACTTCTTTGTTTTGTGGATGAATGTTTAATGAATCACCAACATCGCTAATTACAGCCATACCCGTTTGCGGAGTAGATTGCATCGTAAGTAATTGTGCTTCTCTAAGTTCTGGAAGTTGTTGGTAGTGCATAGCGATTTGCACAAAATAAAATGGGAAATCAGTCTTCCATTCTGCCCGCCAAGAATTAATTAATGCTGGAAATAATTTCCTATACTGATATGCTCGACCAGAGTTCGATTCCCCCTGATACCAAATTACGCCTTTAATGGTGAAGGGAATTAAAGGTGCAATCATTCCGTTATACAATTTTGTTGCTGATTTTGAATTTTGAGTAGGTTCAGCAGGCTTTTTAGGCGCTGTATTAGCCGCTGTATTTCCACTTTCTTTCCATTTCACTAATGCAGTTTGATAATTGGCTTCTACCGATTTATAATTTTGTACATCTTTTTCGTAATTCGTTAAAATGGATGAGAGTTCTGCATCTTTTTCTAAAACTTCCTTTTTAACCCATGATTCAGCTGGTGTACCACCCCATGATGAATGAATTAAGCCAATAGGGCAATTTAAAGTTTTTGTTAATTCAACACCAAAATAATAGGCTACTGCAGAAAAACCTCCAGCAGTTTCTGGACTACATACTTCCCATTTTCCCGTTACATCTTTTTGAGGCTCTTGTGCTACGGTTTGTTTCACCGTAAACATTCTCATTGTTGGATAATTGGCTTTGGCTATTTCATTTTCATAGTTAAAAATACCGGTTTTCCATGTTGGTGTTGTTTTTTGTAAAGGAAACTCCATATTCGATTGCCCAGAGCATAACCAAACTTCGCCAATAAGTACATTTTTAATTTCTATTTTATTAGTTCCATTAATTGAAATCGCATACGGACCACCAGCTATTGGGGTTTTTAATTTTAGCAACCACTCACCATTCGTATTAGTAGTAACTTCTGTTTTTTGATGATCCCAACTAGCTAAAACAGTTACTTTTTCGCCAGGATTTGCCCATCCCCATAATGCAATTGAAGATTTCTGTTGTAAAACCATCCCATCTGCAATTAGCGATGGTAATTTCACATCCGCCCATGCGGTAAAGGGCAAGGACAGTAAAACGATAATCCAGATTTTACTTTTTATTTTTTTCATCACTATTCACTAAAAAATGTACAATTCTGCAGGCATTGCCTAACGATTTCTCATTATGTTTTGGGGTAATTTTTATGTTTAAAACATGTTGACCAGTTGAGAGCTCATCACCCAATACTAAATACCAAGGCAAATGCAGGTTTTTACTCCACTGGGTATAAAGATCTATTGTTTTTGGATTTTTTCCATCAATAGTATAACTGATAATCCCAGCATCTGGTCCAGCTAAAACGGCAATTCCAACGGCATTGCCCTTAAATGTAAACGAAAGTTCGGCACCTGCATTTGTACCTGATAAAACCGGAACATTTACAAAGCCAGGTCTAGTATTCACTTTATCTTTGGGTTTCCACGATAAATCTAGTACAAAATCCTTTTTAACCATCGCCTTTGCTACATCAACATAATCACCTTTGGTATAGGCAAATTTTTGAAGTAGAACTGGCAATTTAAAGGCTTCCAATTGTGTAGCTGAATGATTCTTTATGCTATTCCGAATTAAGGTTTTGATTTCAGAAAAATAAATTTCTTGTCCAAATGGAGATGGATGAAGGTTCTTAAAGTCGCCACTCCACGTAAACTCTCCTGCCTCAATGCGTTTGCTTACTGCTTCGGCTAAATTTATAAATGGAATTTGATAGTGTTTAGCTATGTCTTGATGTACTTTTACCTCAATAGGAATTTTGTTTGCTTTATAATCTGCGATTTTATCCTCATCAACAAAAGCCATCATCACCATGTTCATATTCGGATTAGCTTGATAAGCATGTCGAACAATGCCTTCTAATGCTTTTCTTTGTTGTTGTTCCGAAGTTCCATTTCCATGATCATTTACCGCTGATTCGATAAACAGTAAATCGATGCGTCCTTTGTCCAAAACATCATTTTTCAACCTAAAAACATGCGGAACACTGCCTAGTGATGGAATCCCAGCATTGATAAAGGTAAAATCTGTTTCGGGATATAATTCTTTTAAATAGGTTGAAACTTTATCACGCCAACCTTTCATATTGGTAATTGACCCACCCAAAAAGGCAACTGTGGCTTTCTTTTCTTTTTTAATGCGATAAGCGATATTAGTAAGCTGACCAAACATCTCTATAAAATCTTCATCTTTTAACTGATGAACAACGGGCATACTATTTTGGTAAATAAATTCGGCCAGCTTTTCTGGTTGTTCGATAGGGAAATGATGACCACTCAGCGTTTGCTTTCCTCTGGTCATCGGTATTACAGTCGCGGGGCCACCTTTACTAAGGTAATTTTCAACCAAAATAGTTGTGTTTTCTTTTGGCGGAGCAAGGCTATCTTGTAAACCAATTACGTTTAAAATAGGCACTTTATAAGCAGCCAAACCATCTAACCCATTGATAGGTAAATCCTCATATTTTAAAGCTTCTTCTTCTGTAAAATGATAGACCTCTAGAAGTTTTGCCCAATCTTTAGGTGAGCCTTTTCCAGTTCCTTTTCCTCCTGGCCAGCTTTTAAAATCAAATACTGGTGTTTCTGTGTAAATGCAACTTACCTTGGCAGGATTTCTTTTTGCCCAGCCTAATACATATAATCCGCCTCTGCTTACGCCTTCTAAGGCAACTTTTGGAGCGAAGTCTTTTTTCTTCACTAAATAATTATAAAAATCATCCCAAATCATCATTGCTTTTGGGTGTCCAAATAAATCATTTGTGTTGATGTAAGCCACGTAAAACCCACGTTCTAATAAAATGCTATCCATTTCGGTATGCCAATTTGGAAAATGCGCATTCCATATCCAAGGGTTACCTTTGGCAGCCACTAATGGTTTAACGTACCACGCTTCTATCCCATTAAATTTAAAGCTTACTTTTTCAAACTTTTTCCAAGGAGTTGTCTTCTCTTCGGTGATGGTAGCTTGCGCAAAAGCACTATGGCTAAACAAGAAAAGCAGGAATATTTGAATTAGTTTTTTCATTGATTAATAACCTATATTTTTTACTGCACTTGAGCCTAACCTTTCTGAAAGTTGAGTTAAATAAAGGCTTTTTGGTGTAACCTGATGTTGATAAGAATCATAAATTCCTTCGGGTAAATCGGGTTTAGTATCGAAAGGAATTGCTCTTTTTTGTTGTTCGCCTTTACCACCAATTACCCAATTGGCAGCTCCTGGAGGTTGTTGATTTAAAAAACTCTTTGCCGAAGAATTCCATGCGACCGCCCAACCAATGGTCCAGCCATGCCCAGAACCCATTGATCCTCTATTCATAAAATCTATCCCTCCATCTGGCACTTCACAATTATCCACTAATAAACCGGTTGCCCATCTTTGGTGAGGTTGAATCCATCCATTCCCTTTAAACACACAATTGAGTAAAACGACAGGACCGGTAACCTTTGCGCCAGTACCAAAGAAGAATAAATTATCACCCTGTATCGTACATTTATTAAATAGAATTTGCTGTCCGCTTCCATTTAAATCAGCAGGTTTTGCAGCCCCAATGGTCGGTAAATTGTGTACAATATTGATGTTTTCTACAGTGATGCGTTTACCCGTCACACTCACACTATTTACCGTATTAAAAATAGCAATGTTTTTTGCCCAAGCATCGGTAACGCCACTCAATGTAAAAGCTTTATTGCTCCCTTCAGTTATGGTTACGGATTGTGGAGCGGAAATAATCCTAAAATTTTCAATCCCAATTTGGTACAGCATACCACTGCTGTTAATTTTTGTAACCGTTACACCAGGATTAAGATATTTTAAATCGTAATTATCCGTTAACGGGACATCAACCGTAATTTTGTTTTTATCAATTTGGGTAATGATACGATCGGTAGTGATTTCTCCATTCATCCAAGTTTGCTTTTTACCATCTCTTACCATTTTATCCATTTGCATAAACGCAATCCAAGCCTCGGTTACAGGCTTACTAATACGGATGGTATCACCAACTTTAAACCCATCCACTTTGTTTAAGTTAAATGATAATGTACCAGATGGTACATACCCATCGGCAAAATTCGAAGTAATTGAAGTAGCTTTTATTCTTACATCTCCCCTAACCAAAACTGCTAAATGTGGCTTGCCTGTGAGGTTTATAATCGTACCATTTTCTCCAGCACCACTTCCTCTTAAAACTACACCACTTGTAGTAATGCTAATTTGTTTTTCGCAGTTATACGTACCAGCTTCCAATAAAACTGCTCCTCTAAAACCGTTCACCAATTTCATTTCAGCTACTGTATTTATCGCATTCTGAATTGCTTCCGAATTATCACCAGCTAACGGTTTTAACGTTATTTTTACATCGAGGTTTGGTAAACTTACACCTCCACCTCTATATCCGGCATACGAAAAATCCATAATTTTATCGCCAGTTGGCAATGCCTTGTAGGTTAGTTTACCGTTTGTATCAGCATACACCCATTGGCTTTTTGGTGCATTTGTTTGGGCTTGACTATTAGTCGATAAAAAACCAAGAATTAGTACAGCTAGTGCTATTCTCATGTTAACTTATTTTATGTTTTCTACTTCTTTTTTAATGGATGAAGCATTGTTTTTAGCCACTTTAATTGATGCACTTTTTGCGCCTTCTACTCTTACTAAAGCTTGTGCTTCGCCTTTTACGGTTATTCCATTAACACTTGCACCGATCACATTTTCTAAACGGATAATCGCTTCTGCTCCTTTTGTTTCTGGCAAAATCCAGTTATTTACTGTTACATCCTTGCCATCTTCGCAAACTAGTGCAGGACGTACATCGTTACTGCCTAAATTAAATTTCACATTAATTAACTTTAGACCTTCTACATGTCTAGCCCAAACACCATACGCTGGAATTTTTGGACCAAAAGTTTTTACTTCTGGATATTGATCTATCGCTTCTGGAACTACCTTACGTGAATCTTCTGCCGTACCACCACCAGCTAAAGTAATTTCGATATTCTCTAACGTTAAGTTGGTAATATCATGCCCAGGTACTCCTGTAATTAGAATGCCAGATGGTGGCGTTAATTGTGCCTGATCTGCTGCTTTTGCTTTTACATTTCTAATCACAACATTTTCGAATGTGCCGGTTGGTTTTTTAGTCTCCGTATTTTTTCTGAATACATTTAATCGTGAACCTAAGCGAAATAACATAGGTGTTTTTACTTCATCCATGGTAATGTCTGAAATCAACACATTTCTTAAGTGCGCACCATCAACCGTTAATAATTTAATCCCACCGTTTTTAGTATCGTAAATATGGCAATTGGTAATTTTAATATTTTCGAAATCCGCAATAGACTCTGTCCCTATTTTTATACCTGCTTGACTACTTTTTAGCCTTAAACCTGATACTTCAATATCTTTACATGCCATTAAGCTCGATGTTGTTTTAAATACCAAAGCATCATCGCCACTTACCACATCGCAATCTTTAATGCGTACTTGCTGACAACCGTCAATGCCAATTCCATCGTTATGCGCAACTCCTACACTTTGAATTTTTACATTTTCAATTAAAATCTGTTTACTTTGGAAATAATGGGATGTCCATGCACCAGCATATTTTAAGGTTACGCCTTTTACAGTAACACCAGTGCACCTTACAATTCGAACTAAAAAAGGACGTAATCCCCAGCGTTGCCCTTCTGGTCGAGTATCTGTTAAAATATGTTTTGCTTTTATCGCCGATCCTTGTCCATCTATGGTTCCTTCGCCTTCAATGCCAATGTTTTTTACATCAACCGCCACTAATAAAGCCCAACCCACATCAATGCCTAAACCTTCAGTAAATGGATCTAAATTCTGATAATCTTTTAAATCTATACTCCCTAATAAAACAGCGTCTTTTTGTAGGTAAAACGTAACATTATCTTTCAAGGCAATAGTGCCTGATAAAAATTTACCTGCCGGGATGATAACCTTGCCTCCTCCACTTTTATAACAGGCATCAATAGCTTTTTGGATCGCTTGCGAATTCAACGTTGTTCCATCGCCAATTGCACCATATTTGGTAACATCAAAATCAGCCGCTTTTACATTGACTAAAATAAATAGGAAAACTAAAAGTGCACCTAATTTCTTCATACAGTATACTCTAAAATGAAAGAATTGAACCGATTGGTCGTTTATATTTGTTTATGCAACTACGTGATAATTCGTTAAGTTTTACGCAATTGAATTATCCTTTTATTCAACAATTTTGACATCAGGAGGTGTAGTTTTCGCTTTTTAGCGTATATCCAATTGAAATTATAGGCTTCCTCAACTTGTTATTTGCATGTAGCGAAGCATGCGGAAATTTCGTTTTTCTCGATGAGAAATGTCAATCTCCTTAAAGTCGAAGCCCTTTTCCTTCAACGCAAAGCCTTTCGACTTCAATGCAAAGACCTTTTCCTTCAACGCAAAGCCTTTCGACTTCAACGCAAAGACCTTTTCCTTCAACGCAAAGCTCTTCGACTTTAACGCAAAGCCCTTTTCCTTCAATGCAAAGCCCTTCGACTTCAACGCAAAGAGCTTTTCTCGTTAGGAAAAACCGAAAAATGGATAGGAAAGGATTTATTTCTGCAGGTGGGAACACAAGCCGATAGTTGCAAGGTTCGTCTTTGCGAGGCTTGTTCTTCTCAAGCCGTGGCAATCTCCTAATTTACAATTCTTCTTATTTTATGAGCAAGAAGGAGATTGCCACAGTCGGTGAAGGACCTCCTTCGCAAGGACGCCAATGGAGATTACTTAGCAGCCCTTAAACTAATCATTACCACGCCATGCTGTGCAACGTCGGCTTTAAACTCTTTATCGAAAACACCTAAATCTTTCTGACGCCATAAGTCGCGAACAATATATTTCCCTTTAATTTTTAAATCTTCCCATTTCAAAACCACAGGCTGTGTTCCGTTATCAGAAAGATTGAATAAACCAGCAGCTTTAGTACCGTCTTCTAAATCTTTTGCCATTACGCCTATATCTTCATTTTTCGAAATGACTGTAGCTTGTTTACCTAATGGATCTTGATTTACATCCAACACTTCCTGATTGGTTAATAAACTAAACGTGAACTCATCCAGTTTTGAAATATCATTTCCTAAAAGCAAAGGCACCGACATTAAACACCAGGCACTCATGTGCGTATATTGTTCATCAGCGGTAAGTTTAGAGGGCCATTTTTCAGCAGTATTCCATCCTACAACACCTAAAATCATCATATCTGGATCATTCCAATGACCAGGGCGAGCATAAGGTGCCCATTTATCCTGTGTAAAAATTCTGCTTTTTAAACTTTTCCAATTGTCTTTAATGTCGCCACCTGTACGCCATGCATTAGACACAGTCGATAAATCTTTTATCGTTGCAAAAGGAGTACTATTCGAAAGGCTAAACACGATGTCTCTACCACTATTTCTTAAGGCATCAAACATTTCTTTTGTTTCTGCCATTTCAATTGGATTCCAATCGTATTTTAAATAGTCAAATCCCCATTCTGCAATTTGTTTGGCATCATTGTTCCAAAAATGATAGGTTCCAATCGCAAAAGGAATAAGTTTCTTATTTCTCGCAACCGTTTCTTTGGTTCGTTCAAAAGTTCCTTCTGGATTCATTGCCGATCCACCAACTCGATGTCCATAAGACTCAATCCAAGGTGTAGAATACGTTCCAATTTTTAATCCTAAATCATGTACTTCATTGACCAAAGCCTGCATGTTCGTGAAACGGTTGCTATCGGGTAAAATTGCAAAGTTTTTGCCACCACGTTTACCTTGCCATCCATCATCAATATTTAAATACGACCATCCATAATTGATTAAACCTGTACTCGCCATCGCTTTTGCTTGGGTAAGTACTTGCTCTTGCGTAATTCGAGTTCCATAAATATTGTAATGGTTCCAGCCCATTGGTGGTGTTAATGCAATTTCTTCTCCTACTACCAATTTAAATTCTTTGGTAGCTTTTCCAAGCGAGTTGCTTGCTTCTAGTACTATTTTATAGGTGCCCTTTTGAGCAACTGTTCCAGCTATTTTCCCAGTTTTCTGATCTACAGTAACTCCCTTCGGAAGATTTTTAGCAGAAAAAGTCATTGGTCTATTACCAGATGCAGGTATGGTATATAAAATTGGATGATTAGGTCGTACACCAAAAATCTTTGCACCGTTTATTTTAGGTTCTAGTCCCGCCTTTGGGGTTAAAATTGCATCGGCACTAATGCTTTGGGCACTAACTTCAAGTTGAGCACCAAATAACGTAAACCCTGCTAATAAGATTTTAAAAATATTTTTATTCATAATTACGTACTATTTAACAAAGTATAATCCAAAGCTCTTTAAAGTTGGATAATCCTTAAACTTACTAATAGTCAATTTCACTTTCCAAGCTATTATACTTGGAAACTTTACGGTTTTATCGGTTCCAATTGTAGTGCCCTTATCTACCAAAATCCATTTACTATCTAACTGAACTTCTACTTTGTATTCTTCTATTCTTTGTCCTAATGCCTCACTCATTTTTAACGCATTAATTAATACTGGTCCTTCCATATCCACCTCAAATATGGCTTCTTTTAAACCATCATTAACTGCCCAATAGGTTTTATCATTTCCATCCAACGCTCTTTCCCCACCAAATTCTCTTGTCGTACCTCTCACATTATTGGTATTTACAGGACGTTCATAGGCTAAGTTGATTCCCAATTTAGGATCTCTTTCTGGATTAAATGGAGTTAAGGTTACTACTTTGTTAGTAAATTCGGAGATATCATTCGACTGATAACCAATATTCTTTAACCCTGTTTTGCCCAATCTTTCTTGTAGCTGCGCTAAATATAAACTCTGAATAGCCACAGGTTTACCATGCGAATCAAAAGTTCCATCAGGGATAATTGGTCTGCTATCAAATAATCTAGCTGTTTGTTCTCGTTCTCCGATACAACCAATTGCCCAGTTCACAGTTCCAGGTGGGTTTTGAATGATATAACTTTTAGCAATACAATTCCAAGCAACAGCCCAAGCCATCGTCCACCCATGACCAGAACCTGCAATACCTCGGTTCATAAAATCTATATTGCCATCGGCGATGGTACAATTATCAGTTAATAACCCTGTAGCCCAACGTTGATGTGGTTGTATACGACTTCCAATGCCTTTAAAGGTAGAATTTAGCACCACATTTGGACCGGTGATTAAACTTGATGTCCATACAAAATAGGTATTTCCGCCAGTAGCTTCGCAACGGTCTATTAAATTCTGACTGCCTTCTAAACTAAAATCTGCAGGTTTAGATGCGCCTAAGTTGGCGTAAGTATGTTTAATTTTCACCCGTTGCATTGTAATTCGATCTCCTGCTAAAACCGTAGTATTCATGGTTTCTTCTGCAAAAACATTTTTAACCCAACAATCATCACCACCCACTCTAATGCCTGCATAAGGTGCATTACCATAAGACGAATCTAAGGGTTCACATTGGATGTGTAAATCTTCTACACCAACATTAGTTACCCTATTGAGTACTTTTATCTTTGCCACTTTTACACCCATTGGCAGTAAGAACTTCGCATCATACGAATCTGCCAAAGGCACATCAATTGTTAACCGATTACCAGTAATCGCCTTAATTATTCGTTTAGCAATTTCTTGTCTGCCTGCTCCCACCCAAGTTTGCTTTTTCCCTTCTCTGTACATGTTATCCATTTCCATAAAATGAATCCAAGCATCGGTTGTAGGTCTATAAATTGCAATTGTATCTCCGATTTTAAAACCTTTTGCATCAGCAACATTGAAAGATGTAGTGCCAAACGGAACATAAGAATCAACAAAGCGAGTAGAGATTTGCTCTACCTGTTCATTTGCTTCCACTGCACCTAAAGCTACTTTAGTATTTCCTTTGCCAATCACAATAGCAGTATGTGGTGCACCGCTCATTTTTATTGTAGTTCCGTTTTGATCACTTCCTTTACCGCGTAAAACGATACCGCTTTCTGAAATGATAATTGAGCTTGTACAATTAAATACCCCCGCAGAAAGTTCTACTGCTCCACGAAATCCATTTTGTAAAGGCATTTTTGCAACTTGATCTACCGCAGCTTGAATGGCCTTGGTATCATCTCCTGTACCCGATGGTTTTACAGTAATTGTAGTGGCTATTGTTGGCAAAGCTACTCCACCACCTTTATATCCCGCATGGGAAAAATCCATAATCCGATCTCCAGCAGTTGTAGTTTTGTAAACTAACTTTCCATTGAGGTCGTACTTAACCCATTCCGTTTTACCACTATTTTGTGCGTATAGGCTATTAACCCCTGAAAAGAGAAAGATCAGAAAAAGAGTTGTTCTTAACTTATTCATTATGGTTTAGCTAAATAACCAACTTGGTTTGGTGATAAAACAACTACTTTATTTGCTTCCTTAACAACTGGGTATTGACCAATTGTATTGTTAATTAATGGATTGTTTGCTGGTAATTGAAAAATACCTGAAGCATCTTTTACCAATTTAGGATCACTTTCTTGATAAGAGCCTGCTGGTAAATCTCCAGCTCCTGCTGTTTTAAAAATGATGTTTCCTTGCCATTTGGCTTCTTTCATTGGACCCGAGATTTTAGTTGCAACACCTCCACCTTGTATAATGTTATTAGCTACCGTAACGTAAGTTGCTCCTATGCCATCTTTTCTTGGGGTTTGCACAATGTTTTCTTTGTTGTTAACTAAGGTATTAAAGACGATTAAAATTCTGTCAGGTCTATCGTGTGATACTAAAGGAGCGCCATCTGCAACTTCTGCACCACCATTTCCAATGGTGATTGCTGGCTTACAATCTTCAAAATAATTGCTGAAAATTTGATGGTCATCGCCAAAAATTCGTAAGCCTGGTGTGTTTTTAAAGTAATTTCCATACACCAAATTCTTATTTCCATGACGTAAGGTAAACTGTGCCGGGCAATCTCTAATGGTATTGTATCTTAAGGTTACTCCACCTACTTTTACCGAAATCAGCTCATTTTCTCCCTCACATTTTTCAAATAAATTATATTCTACTATACTATTGCTCAACGACATACTAAAGCCACTTAAACCAAACTGAAAGGCTTCTGCTCCGTTTTTACCGCCCTGACTTGCAGCCGTGTTAAAATAGTTATGGTGAATGTGTAAGCGTTCGGCAATTTGTTTTCCTTCTCCTCTAATGGCCACAAACCTGCCCATTGCATTTTTGTTTTGAAATGTATTGTAATCTATTTCTTGGTCGGAACCTGCAACTGTTAAGTCCTCGCCATCGCCTGGGGTTTCGAAAATGTTTTGTGTAAAACGACAAAAGCTTGTGCCATTACCAATTTTAGCTTTTGATGCAAGATGTGTGAATTTAAATCCTTTGATGATGATGTATTTCGCCGGACTAACTACGCTAAACCCTCCTTTGCCAGTAATTTCTGTTTCGCCAATTTTCTCTGCTGCAATGGTAATGGGTTGTTGCGCTGAGCCTTGTTGATTGACTATAATATCTTCTGTGGTAGTATAGGTACCACTTTTCAGTACGATGACATCGCCCGGTTGGGCTTTATTGATCGCGGTTTGCAATGCAGCTATCGATGCAACCGTAATTGTTTTTGCAACTAGCGTAGTTGAAGTTAATAACGTGATTAAAAAGGCACTTAGCATGGCTTTTTTAAAGTTAAGTGATGGAGTAGATTTCATCTTATAAAAAATATAATTCAATGCCTAACGTAGTTATAAAATTATAGAATGTTATAAGGAACATTAGCTTTTAAATCAGATATTTTGGCGGTTAGGTTTGGCTCGCCGCCGCAAGGGCTCTTACCTTTTTCTTGATAAAAAGGTAACCAAAAATCAAGGCTGTGTATCATCGCTCGGATTAAGCGATCCAAACTTTTAGGGCGACAGAAAAAGGTTTGATGAAGTATCAAACTGCTTTCTGTCTTGGAAAGTGGTTTTTGAACGTAGTTGCAAAAGTTTGAATGCTTTCTCCTTCGGGATGCTACAAGGCCAGTCCTCGTTCTTGGCGGTGGGTTGTGGTTTTGGAAAAGTTGTATGGTAGTTAATTGCATAAGCGAGAAGTCTTTCTGCACAAGCAAGAAGTCTTTTTGTACAAGCTTGGTTTCTTATGGCAAGTCTCTTAAACGGTCGTCTTTGCGAGGTACGAAGCAATCTTAAAGCGATGAATTTACCTGATTGTTTTGCAAGATTGCTTGCTTCTCGCTCGTCATTCCCGTGCAAACGGGAATCGTAATGCGATGATGCCTACTATTGCATTACGATTCCCAATCAAGTTGGGAATGACGGTATGATGTTGACTTGCTATTTAACTACCGTAAATTCCTTTTTCAGTTTAATATCTTCTGATGAATTACCTATCATGAACACAAACTTACCAGGCTCTACTGTCCATTTCATGTTTTTATCCAATAGTGCTAAATCATCTGGTTTTAGGGTGAACTTTACTGTTTTGGTTTCTCCTGGAGCTAGACTTACTCTTTCAAATCCTCTTAAAACCGACTCATACGTAGTTACACTGCTTACCACATCTTTAAGATACAATTGTACTACTTGATCTCCTTTTCGACTACCTGTATTTTTAACATCAACAGTTATAGTGATATCGCCTTGCTGACGAATTTCTTGCGCACTTAACTTCAGGTTAGTAAACTCGAAAGTGGTGTAGCTTAATCCGTAACCAAATGGATATAACGCACCAAGCACTCTAGTTTTACCTGTTCCGTTTGGATCATCGCTTTTACTCTGACCAGCTTGAGAACCTGGCTTAAATGGAAAATTCAGCTCAATTTGACCAACAGACTTTGGATACGTCATGGTGAGTTTACCACCCGGATTATTATCTCCAAACAAGGTTTCGGCAACTACTGTACCTGCGGATGGACCTGGAAAACCTGCCTGAAGAATTGCAGGAAGATAACGGTTTTCCCAATTGATAGTTAATGGACGACCGTTTACCATGACCATTACTACGGGTTTACCTGTTGCATACAACGCTTGTAGCAAAGCTAATTGTCGACCAGGTAGGTTTAAACTTGTTCTTGATTTACTTTCGCCCACTTGGTTATCGGTTTCGCCAACTACCGCAATTACGATATCAGATTTATTCGCCGCAGCTACTGCCTCATTTATTTGTGCTTGTTCTTCGGCAGTTAAAGGAGTGGTGATAATTTCACTTTCTGGCCAAGTGGCATCAATTACATCACAGCCTTTACTGTAGGTCACGTTTGCAGATTTGCTGGCGTAGGCTTTAATGCCATCTAAGATAGAAACAATTGGATTGTTTGATGGCCCGTATCTGCTTGTCGTATAATTTACTTCGGCAGCTAATGGACCAGTCACTAAGATATTTTTGTATTGCTTTACATTTAATGGAAGCAGGTTCTTATCGTTCTTTAACAACACCATCGATTCGCGATTCAATTGTACAGCCAGTTCTTCATCTGCATTGGTATGTACTTTTTTATCGGAAGCAGCAGGATCATTTACATAAGGGCTATCGAATAAACCCAGTTTAAATTTCACTCTCAATACATCTGCCACACGTTCATCAAGCGTTTTCATCGCTACTTTACCTTCTTTAACTAATTCACGCAGTGGAAGGATAAAGTTTTCGGGCATAGTAAAATGAGTACGTACATTTAGTCCAGCATCTATGGCTTGTTTTATACCCTCTTTATAATCAGCTGCAACATGGTGTTTACTCGCAATAAATTCTACAGCTTCACTATCTGATACTACATATCCTGTAAAACCATATCGTTTGCGGAGTAGTTCGGTTAAGAAATAAGAGCTACTAGATACGGGTTCTCCATCCCAATCGTTGTAACTACTCATTACACCCATGGGTTTTGCTTCTTGTATTACTCTCCTAAAAGGATAAAGGAACATCTGATGTAATTCTCTAGGCGCTACATGCGGATCAGTACGAGCTTGTCCATCTCTACCACCTTTGGGCACACTATATACGGCATAATGTTTTAAAGTTGCCGCTACACCTTGGTTTTGAATGCCCATGGTCATTTGTTTACCGAGTTCGGCAATTAAAAAAGGATCTTCTGCATAACATTCTACTACTCTGCCCCAACGTTGATCTCTCGCTACATCGAGTATAGGTGCATATACATTGGTATATCCTAACGCTTTAGCCTCACGGCCAACGGTAGTACCTGCTCTATACACTAGGTTTTTATTCCAAGTGGTACCGATGTTAATTGGTGCTGGAAAAGGGGTTGCTCTATCATGGCAAAGTCCATGAATACCTTCATTGGTAAAATCAACTGGAATACCTAAGCGTGTTTCTTCTATAAACCATTTTTGTACCGTATTAATTGCATTAGCATGTTTGCTAAAAGGAAAAGAATATTCAGTTACTGCTTTCTTGTTATACGGCAAGCTATTTAATTCTTCATCTATATTGGCAATACCGTCTTTCCAAATTTGTGTTTTCCATTCTGCGGTTGGCATTTCGTCTTTAAGTACTCTGCCGTAACCATATAGTGTAGCGGTTTGACAGGTCTTTTCATTCAAATTCATTTGGCTCAATAGATCTTTCACTCTACTTTCTATCGGTTTAGAGGCATCTTCAAAGACATCCATTTTACCATTCTTGTTAAAATCTATCCAACCTTTATGGTAAATTTTATCTTTTTGAGCTTGTGTAGTTATTGCCAATACGGTTAAGGCAATAGAAAAGGTTATGGTTTTATACTTAATCATTTGTACTGTTTTGGATTTTTTCCTTTTTCGTCGTCGTAATAAACTATGTTATCGGTTTTTAGTTGCGATGCATTTTTCAATCCGATTAAGGTAGGATTATCTGTTGGTTTTACCATCTTCAAATCTGAAAGTTGTGCACCAATTACGTCATCTAAATAAATTGCATAACGACTATCTCTTTTCTCATAATTGAATGAACTTTTTTGAACGGTTAATCCCTTTACATGGCGAGCCCATAACCCATAAGAAGGTTGTGTTTTTAGATTGGAAACATTGTACTGTCCTACGCCTAATTCTGGAGATGTTTGTAAGGTATCTGTAACTGGATTACCGCCTTTTACTAAAATATTCACATCTGTAAAGGATACGTTTTTGATATAACCCGTGTGCTGTCCGTTTGGAAGTTTAAAGTTTAAGCCACCTTCTACAGTTCCGTTATCTGGTAGTTTATAGCCTGCAATAATAGGACTTGATTTACGCTGCTTGCCATCGTAAGGTTTCCAACGGTTTGTGGCATCGCCATAAGAACTTCCTCCATACACTTCGGCAATATCAACACCGTTAATGATGATATTTTCGACCACACCAATGTTTACATTCTTTACTAAGAGTTCACTGTGTTTTTCTCCGTTATCGGTAAAATTGTACTTGCCTACATCAGCGCCTAAAATCCGACCACGATTAGAAATAGAGATAAAGAAAGGTGTTGTAGTACGAAACATTTGTGACCTTGAATGCACTATTCCTGTATGACCACAGTTTAAATGGATATTTTTAATGTGTGCGCCATCATTGGTTGAAATGGAAAAGCCTGCTTTGTTTGCACCCAACACGTAAATGTTATCTACACAGATGTCTGTGATGTCATCGGCAGTTTCTGAGCCAATTTGAAAGAGGTTGCAATTCGTATCGCCTATAATGTTGCGCACTTTATAATTGTGAACGGGTCTGGTAAAACCTAAAGAACAGTCTGAACCTGGTTTAACGATATCATCTGAACTTACTTTGCAATAGATATTGGTTACAGTTACTTCGTTGCATTGCATGAAATCGTAAATATCACGAACGTTCGATGTACTGTTTTTTCCGAAATAGGTATTGTGAACATTGATGGAATCGGTACCAGTTGCTAACAATGCAAAATGCCCAGCTCTATCTATGTTCAACATATTTTCGATGTTAAAGTTCTTGCTGCCGTCTTTAGCGATATAATAAGGCTCATCTTTAGTAGGATCGTACCATAAATCTTCCGCTTTAGGCAAACCTCCTATTTCTAAGTTTGTGCAGAGTTTTAACGTAAACATTTTATCAGCTCGATTATCGGCTGCATTATTCATCACATTATCTCCATTTACCAAATTGCCATCGCCAGTAATCCTTCCGTTTCCAATGATTTTTACATTATCTAATCGTTCGCCAAAAAACATGGTATTTCTAAAATAATGATGTCCTACATCTTGTTTAGTCATGTAGTTTTCTGGATCAGCATAAGGACCAATAGCTGTCGGCGATAATCCAGAGCGGTATTTTTTATCACTAAACCAAGTGCTTTCTGGTGCATCAGCTCCTTTTATCGCTTTTATCGTGGCATCTTTATCGATAAATAAATAGACATTACTTTGTAGATGGACTGTTTTAACTAAGTATGTTCCTTTAGTAAATTGTAATGTTCCACCTCCAATTTTATTCAAATAGGCTAATGCTTCGTTTATTTTTTGAGTATCATCTACTTGATCATCTGCATTTACACCAAACTTTTTGATATCCATTTTGCCACTGTAAAATTGAGCCTCGTTAGAATAACCCTTTTTCTCTCCGTCTTTTACTACCAATCTAAAACTGTACAATAGATGAGATGTGAGGTTGCTCACTTTTGCTGTACCTCTTTTAGCATCTAGTACCGCAGCAGCAACCGACCATGTTTTACCATTATTTGTAGACGATTGTAATTGAATATTCTTTGCATCCCTAACAAATGGCCATTTAAAGCTAGCTGAAGTATAGATGTTTGGCTTTTCTTGATAGGCCATGCTACGATCAACCACACGCACAAAATCTGAAATGGTTTTGGTTACTTTCAAAATTGCAGTTTCATTTCCTGTACCTGAGCTACTTAAAACGCTTGGTTGCGATGTAGTGTAAATAGCTTTGAATGTAAGGTTACCTATCTTTTTTAAGTTTACATTATTTATTTTGAGCACTACATCCGCTCCGTTTGCTGGTCTGAAATCTAAATGATTAAGCGTGAGAATTGTTGCGCCATTTGGCGATTTAGTAAGCGTAACCGATCCCACTTTTGAATACGAATAAAGTGAGCCTACTCGACCAATAGATTGAGTGCTTAATTCACTTAGTTTTACAAATCCTCTCCCAATTACATTTACACTTGTATTGTTCAGTGTAGGCTCTATTCCTACCGGAAAAAACAATTGAACTCTTGCATTTGGACTTCTTTGTCCAGCGGTATAAGAAAGGGTAATACTTTGAGTGGTATTCTGCGTAATTTGATTTTGTGCTAAAGTCAGATTACCACTCAATGCCATTGATTTGAGCGTAATGGTATATTTTTTAGTGGTTTTACCATCTTGAGCGGTTACGTGTAACACATCTCCTTCGCTTATAACTCCTGTAGTCTTTAGCGTTCCATTTTTATCTGTAAACTGATACTGTTGTTTAGAACCGTCTGTTGATGCAACTTCATTGAGTAACTGTTCAACAGTAGCTTGTGTGCTCACCAAGCCTTTGTCTTCTGGTGTATCTACCGTAAAACTATAGGTAGTTCCAGTTACCAAAACCAATTGATTGCTGTTGATTTGAGCAATATGCGAACTTTTATCGCCATAGGTAATGGCGGTACTTGAGCTTGCAGGTTTTGCAATAGCTGAATACGTAATTAATTGTGCAATTAAAATAAAGCCTAGCAGTTTATTCATTTAAATTCTATTTAATATCAACAGTTATTTCTTGTGCTTTCTGATCTCTAAAAACAGTCATCGTTGTTGTCTTTTTGGATGTAATTTTTAAACGTGCATCAAACAGGTCTTTAATGTTATTTATCTTTTGATCTGCAAAGGATAAAATCACATCATTTTCTTTTACCAATGGATACAGTATGCTTTTCAAATTACTTTTGGTTACCAACACTCCGTTTTTATCGGGCATTCCTGTTGCCGATTGCTCTGCTAAAGTTTGTAGGTTTTTGACTTTTAAATTAAAGAAATCAACTTCTTTATCTTCTTCAATTTTCAAATTAACTAGCGTAGGTATCGTAACCTGTTTTGCTAATTTTTTTAAACGTGAAGAAACCACACCAAAATTCATGTCAATCGATTCTATTCCTAAAGCTAATGCAGGCGATGTCTTTTTTAAACTGAAATTACCATTCGCTGCATCTACAAATAAAGCATCTCCATAGGTAGAATTACCATCTGTTTTTTGCACATGAGCTTTATCCAACGAAGCTTGATCTGGGAAGAAATTATAATCGATCTGCTTTCCCCAATCAGAAACTCGGATGGGTTGATAAGCAGAGCCAACAATGTTGTGTGCGAACTTATCATGGCTATTCTTAAACCACACGTGTGGATGAAAAGAATTATTAATCATAATGTTGTTTTCAACCACTCTATTAAAACCTTCCCGTAATTTGAGTCCACCATTTAAGCAAACATTGTTTTTAATGATGTAGTTTGATGAACCGTCGTCCAAGTCTATATCCCAACCATTATCACACCTAAACCGGTTATTGAATAAGGTGGTAGGTTCAATGGCATCTAATAAAATCAATTCGGGATGACTTTTTACCAAGCTATCCATCGTTTCACGTTTAGGGTGCCAAAACCGATCTCTACCCCAAGAGTTAAATGCACCATGATCGCCAGTTTCCAATACCGTATTAAAAACATCGTTGTACGCAAGGTAATGACCACCCCATGTACCTTCGTTGCAATTAATGCCTGCTCGTGGTACATCGTAAATGGTATTGTGTATCACTTCAATATTTCTCGACATAGAGATTTGAACACCAGCGGTTTGTTTTTCTACTTCTCCAATTTGATGAATAAGGTTATCTGAAATCTTACAAAATCGTGGATAGTTATCACCTTTTGGGCCTTTCGTACGATCAATATCTTTTAGTGCTACAAAATCTTGGTATTTAAAACTTGGTGAACGTACTGCAGCAGGATCGCCAACAAATGAGATCGCACTCGCTCCTATATTTTTTAGATGACAACCTGCTACCGTATTGTATTGATTAAATTTACTAAACAGTATTGCATTCCCTCCTAGAAACTGTAAATCACAATTTGTGATATTGATGTGCGCTGTATGTTCTGCAAAAATTGCAGCGCCTCTATATATCGTCCAATCGCTTCGTAGTAAAGGTTCATTGGTTTTCATAAACGTACGCAACGTATGCGTTAAGGTTAAGCCCTCAATCGTAATGTACTCCACAGGTTTAGCAACTGTTCCATTAAACGTAATTAAGCTTTCTAATTGAGGAGCTTGTATCAACGCAGTTGATAGATTCAATCCTTTCTCAGGAATGAGGTACAATTGATGGGTTTCATTATCGTAATACCATTCATTTTCGGCATCTAACTCTTCCCTCACATTTTCTACAAATCTGTATTTAGCATGCATGGCAGATGGTCTATTGTTTTGCCATCCACCTTCTGTTATCAATTTGCCAGAATTATCTTTTCCTGTTACCTTATAACTTAAATCTCCCCAAAGGCTATTGTGCATCGCATGAATAAATGCACCAGCAGGGTTTTTCCATTTGGCAACTCTCTCCAGAGCAATGGCATCAGCGGCAGCTCCACCATAAGGAAGTACACCATCCGTATAATTTGGATAGCGAGCCATTACCATCCGTTTACCATTGATAAACAGTTGATCGAATTTTAGGTTGGTGTCTTTTATAGTGGCGTAGTATACTCCATTTTCCCCTGCTTTCCAATCTAGTTTTAATACCTTATCGCTACTTAAAACAGGAATTTCTTTTGCATAGGACTTAATGGTTAAGGTGCCGTTCTTTTTCCGGCTATCAATTGCGGTAAAGGTTAAGGGTTTTGATAGGTTGTACTTCCCGCCACGTACAAATATGACCGATTGCTGGGGATATTTCCTAGCCATAGCTATTGCTTTCTGTATGCTTGCAAATGGTTTTGCCAACGTACCAGGATTTGTATCATTGCCATTTACGGCAACGTAAAAATCTTTTGCATGCGCAGTAAATGATGCCGCTACAAAAAGCAACGTATAAATTATTTTTTTCATCGATTGCTATACCCTTGCTCTTTTTGTTTTTCTAACAGCGATTTCAATTCTTTAACAATTTCTGGATATTTTGTATACAGGTTGGTCGTTTCACGTTCGTCTTTTTCCATATCGTACAACTGCCCATCAGGATCTTCTGGGTTGCCTTTTTTCATAGACCAACCACCACTTCCTTTGCCATCAATAAACTTCCATTTTCCCTTTCTAATGGCAAACATACCGTCAATAGAATGATGTATGATACTTTCGCGAACGGGTTGATCGTTGCCCATTAATGCAGGTTGTAAATTAAAACTATCTGGGCCAGCACCTGCTGGAAGTTTTTGATTCGTAATCCCTGCAAAGGTTGCCATCAAATCCGTAAGACATGTAATTTGCGGAATAGTTCGGTTGGCTTTAACCTCAGCTGGCCAACGTACAATTAGCGGAACATGATGTCCACCCTCCCAAATATCAGATTTCTCTCCTCTAAAAATATAATTTGCACGGTGTAAAGGGTATTCTTTCTCATCTCCTGGTTTCCAATCAGCACCATTATCAGAAGTAAAAATAACAATGGTATTTTTCGCAATACCTAAACTATCCAATGTTTTTAAAATCCGGCCAACTGCATCGTCAGTGTGTTGCACAAAATCTCCATAAATACCTGCTTTAGATGTATTTTTAAATTTATCGGAAGGTAACCAGGGTGTATGCGGACTAGTTAAAGGAAGATAAAGAAAAAACGGTTCTTTTTTTGCACTCGCTTTTACGACATAATCTTGTGCTTTAGCTACAAAAACATCAAGTGTTTTTTCAATAACAAAATCTTGTGATGCCGGACCAGTTCTCCAAAAAACACCTCTAGGTGAGTTTACACCTTTAAATAGTACTAATGGTAAACTTGTAGATTTCCCATTTTCTAAATAGGTATACGGAGGCATATCTAAAGATGCTGCAATGATATAGCTGTAATCAAATCCATTTTGATTTGGTCCAGTTTTTAGTGGCACTTGGTAATTTACATTGCTTAAATCTGGCTTATATTGATCCTCTCCAGGTGTAATTGCTTTTTTAGTAGCATCTATTGGGGTCCAGTTAAAACCTAAATGCCATTTACCAATAATTGCAGTCTGATAACCTGCCGCCTTTGCCAAACTAGCTACTGTATATCGGCTTTCTTCTATCAATGCAGGAGAATAACCATTTAGCACTCCTTTTTTAAGGCTTGATCTAAACGCATATCTGCCTGTTAAAATTCCATACCGAGTTGGCGTACATACCGCAGAGCCAGAATGTGCATTGGTAAAAGTAGCACCCTCGTTAATTAAGCGATCTAAATTGGGTGTGCTTACTTGCGCATCGGCATTTAATTTTTTAATATCACCATACCCCATGTCATCTGCTAAAATGTAAATTACATTAGGCTTTTGCTGATTACTTTGTGCAAAACAACTAAAACTTGCCAGCGTTAAAAATAAACCTACATAAAACTGTCTTTTCATATTATTCTCCTGTTTTAAATCTACGGTCTTTTAGCCATAATAGCCTGGCTGTAATTTGTGGTGAACTGGCTACTTTCCCTGCTGAAAGCTCGATGTTACCAACTGTTTCGCATTTCTCTGGTCTAATTGCTGCTAAATAAATATATTCGTCTCTTACATAAGTATCGCCACCAGCATGACCTTTGCCAGTCGTTCCATCTACATTCCCAGCAAAGCGACCGTTTTGTACGTTAGCTAATACCACATCAAAATAAGTATTGGCCATTGCCATCATATCTGCTTTGGTTACGCCATATTTTGCTCCATCGTATGCCAACCACATGCCTTCACTTTCATAGGCAAAATGATTGGTGTCTTCAATTCTCGATACCAATGCATAGTCAAACTTCCAGCAGGTTGTACCCAGTGAGGATTTGTAAGACTTTACGTTTTGTTTAAACCAATTGATATTCACGGTGACCAATTCATCGTATGTCTTTACTTTTTCTGGCGCATCGTTAAGTAACGTATGGCATTGCGATAAGCGAATTAACCCATTGGTTAGCATAAATAACTGATTCCAAGGAGCAGCTTCATTTGGTTTGTACGTATTTGGAGCACCTGGGAAATAAAATTTCTTATCCTTTCTTACAAAGTTCGGAAGTATCCAATTTTCAATGACAACATCTGCTTGTTTTACGTAGGTTAAAGCTCTTTCTTTATAGGTTAATCCAAAACTTTTTGGATCTCCATTACTCACTTTCATATTCCAGATAGCTGGATTTGATAAAATCAGTTTTGCTCCATACAAAATATGTGCAACTACACTTCCCTGCTCTACACCAGCACCTGCTGGAGAAACAGTAGCTTTTGAAGGTGGCCATACAGGTTCTATTTTCCCTGTCCATACTATTCTTTGTCCACCATTGGCTGCAGGTGCTAAATCATTACGACCTGCTAATGCATTATCGCAATAATAGATCATCCTGTCTAAAATTTCTTGATCGTTTGTTGCTTCATACATCAAGCCGCAAGCTTCTATAATTTTACCCGGATTGCCATATACATACACATTTCCATCAGCCGATGCTGGTGCTTTAACATCTTGTATGTGTGCTTTAAAAGCAGCAATTTCGTTCTTAGTGACCGCTCCTTTTAAATCTTCTAACAATAATTTAGCACCTAACGATGGCTTTTCGGTTTCTTGTACCTTCTCTTGAGCGAAAGAAGATAAGGCGACAAAAAACAGTAATACAGTAAAAATCAGTTTATTCATCAGTTCTAGGCTAAATTTGGATAACCAAGGATATTTAAAAACAATGGCATTTAAGTTTACTGAATAAGCATACTATTCTTCTATTTTAGCATACAACTAAATGCGTACTCAAAATGCTATTATTGTTTATAACCTATAACCAAAAGATTAAACAATAAAAAAGAGAGACAATTATTGCCTCTCTTTTTTATTACTGCTATAAATTGTAATTCTATTATTTAAAGCCAAATAAGAACGGGAATATAAAGGTTACTATAATTGCCCATACCAAATAAACAGGTAAATAATAAGCAATGGTTTTACCTACTGCGCTAATGTTCGCTTTCCGTTGAGCTGCCTTATACAATTGGAACGTTACCAATAAAAGATTGATTAATATCAACGCATTACTACCTAACACTGCAGCTCTATTTGGTGTAACTCCCCATTGTACAATTCGAAATATAATAGCGGAGAATGCTACACCATTTACGATTATGGTCACGATGGAAAGTAAAAATAGGATCCAGATTTGTGTATTACTTTTAGTGGATTGATTTGTTTCTGCAACAGAAAAGAAGATCAGTGCCATTACGCCAACTAATAGTGCATTAAAGATCAGCAAGAACTCACGATCATTGTATGGGTTTTTAGCCGAATATATGATGGCTACTAGATACACCACCAACATTACTAAAACCAGTGGACTAAACAATTTGGCGATTACTGGCGAAATTTTGCCTACTAACTGTGGATTGGTTTGAATAAGATAAGTGGCTACTAAGGGTGCAGCACAAGCTCCGAAAACTGCGATGTAATTAAAATAGAAGTTTTCTATATGCAGACCAATTAATAAAAACAGATTAATGGTAAGAGCTGTCATTATTCCGCCAGCAATACCTATTAAGCCTGTCATGACTACCAAATCGCCTAGGTATTTTAAAAAGCCAAGTCGTTTATCCTTAATATTTCTATAATCTCCAACAAATGAAAAGCAAAGTATTGAACCTAGAAACAGCACTAAGTGAATACATGATAAAATTAAGGTGTCGCTGGTTTTTACATTAGGTAAGTAGTTAATGAAAACTACACCTGCTAAGGTTGCACTTGCAATAAAAGCAATTTTACCACTAGAAAGTTTGTTTTTCCAAGCAAAATAAGCTGTTAATGCCGGAAAAACGATAAAGCCAATATTCCTTGGATAGAAATAATCTTCGCTTATGTTTAGCAATGCTGGCAACTTTGCAATAAGACCGGCCACAAGAGAAGCGATAATTACAAATACCAATTCCTTACCTGTTCCCCAGTTAACGGCTTCACTTTCGTAATTCAGTCTTTCATCCCAAAAATCTGCAACTGTGTTGCCTTTAAGCTCTGGATACAATTCATTAAAGGATTGTTTAAACTGCAACTTATTAGTTCTGTACAGTTTTTCGAGTTGTTTAGGATCGTTAATGTAGGTTACAATTTGATCTTTCATTGGAGTATAATTGTTTTTAATGGTAATGAAGCTATCATGAGCATTTTATTGCTATTTGCAAGCAGTATGCTCATGATGGTTTCATTGGAGTATAATTAAACTATTAAATCTTTATAATTAGTTCCACAATGTGCCAACAAAGCCTAATACAGTGCCTAACCAAAGTGAAATTATAAATCCTACGATGCTAATGATGACAGCTATTATTTTGCTCCAACCACCTTTATAGCCTAGTAAATATTCCATAAAGTAAGTACCTAAACCACCTCCTGCAGCTGCTAATGGAGTTATTATTAATGGTCTAAGCATCCAAAATTGCCCCCATTCTGGTCTAGCGTGTGTAGTTGAAATTAAAAAAAATGTAACTAGGGCTAAGCCTATTCCCGCTCCTATTATCATTCTGGTGATTAATGAGCGTGTGTCAATTGGTCGTGATGTAAAGTTGTTTTGTAGTGTCATGATGGTTTGATTTTATAAGTTAGAATATCTTTAATTGTTCTTTGGTTAATTAATACTTTTAGTCAACACTGTTTATACTAAAGTACTTTGTACTGCAAAGTTATGTAAAAGCACTTTGTATTTCAAAGCATTTTTAGAAATAAATTATATTTATTTCTTATTTCTACCTTTAATACTATTTAAAGGTGGTTTTAATTAAAGTATTTGTTGTATTGTATATCTCAATTAGTATAGCTTGTGATGTCATAATGGATAATTAAGTTTTAAGTCTAATACATCCAACAATTGTGATTGAATCATGATTAACTTAAAGTTAATTTTAGAGGATAAGTATTGCTCTATTTTCTTCTTTTTCGGACTGCTTTTACAGGGTGTTAACAAGGTCATAACAGGGTGGTAACAGGGTCATCATTAGGTCAATAACCTTGTTAACTATTAGTTAAATACTAGTAAGTTTTTTTTATATCATCAGTTATGCCTTACCGTCTTTGCGAAGGAAGGTCTTCGCCCTAAGTGGCAATCTCGTCGTTTTTGTTATGCTGCTGTAAAGATGCCAACGTATAGGCTTGCCTCTGCTCTTGATAGCGCCGAAGGATCAAGTTCTTTTTCCTTGATGAAAAAGTAACCAAAAAATCAAGGCTGTTGATCATCTCTCGGATTAAACAATCAAAACTTTTTTGGCAACAGAATAAGGTCCCGATGAAGAATCGGAACTGCATTCTGTTTTGGATAGTGGTTTTTGAAAGTGGGTGCTGAAGTTTGGATGGCTTTCTCCTTCGGGATGCTACAAGGCCTGTCGTAGTACTTGGGAATGGTTGTGGCTTGGGAACAGTAAGGTAATAAACTTCTTATTCAAGACAGGAACGATGCTTCCACGCTCTGGGCTTAAGCATGGCCCGCCGTTCCTGTCTACCCTACGCTTTTTGGAGCAGTGCTTTTGAATTTACTCTTCAATATACTATCAAGCAGGTATTAACCTTGAATACTATATTTGAATTCTTTTCGATATTTCAAAGCTCCCGATTTTATCAAAAGTGCTAAACCTATTTCTAAATAGGCTTATTATCATACACTGCGGGTACTTGTTGCTGTACCCATATCGTCATCCATGCAGATGCCATCCTAGTGGCAATTGCTTCTTCTTTTCCTGGGTAGCTATTTTCGCGATCATCCGCATAGGTATGCTTGTCGGCAAAGCGATTTTGTTGCGCTAACACTTTTTGTGTATGGAGTTTGGCCCAGTATTGACCCTTATGCTTTTGTGCCAACTTATCCCAGCCGTAGGTAAAGGCAGCAACATCGAGATTGGCAAAATTATCATACACACCAAAACCCCAATCAGAGCCTTCTGGATAGTATACATCTGGCGTTCCTTCTCGATACATGGTACCTCCTGGTGCTTTATAAGGTGGGGCTGAAAACTCATGTGCAGTAACCGAGTAGTAAATCTTATCGAGATTAAAACGTGCTGCTTCTGGTGTTGGTTTTTCGGCTAATGAGAATACAATCGGTGCATTGATCATTGAAGATAGTGCGTTGTATTGTGGGTGAATAATGCCATGATTAATGACAAAACCAGGCTCTTCCATGTTATAACCGTTTATCCAAGTGCTCACTGGTTGTCCGTGTAGTATTTTTGAATTAGTTAAATCGGATGGTAAAGCGGTTGCCGCAATTAAGTATTCGACCGACTTGGCTAACCATTTGTTGGAGTTAGGGTGGTTTGGCAACATGACTGCTGCTAGGTACAATAATTCGGCATTCCAGGCGTCTTCTTCAATTTTAGAGTCGCCAACGAAAAGTACTTTTCCTGTGCTGTCCTTATAATATAATGGGGCTGTGGGCAGAAAACGATTTGCTTCTGCAACTATCATTTTTACGATGTTCGCTTGGTCTTTTGGTGAAAGTTCATCCCATAAAAGCCATGCCGAATAACCTGCATAATATGCCCAATGGGCAGCTTGCCAATCGCCTCCCCACACTTTGTTGGTACCGTTAGCTTTATGGTCGTAAGCTACTGAACTTGCTAAAAGAGTAGCTTTTTCTTTTGCTTCTTTTAACGACACGCCGGTTATAGCAGGGTCGTATATGTTTGTCTTAATGGATATAGCTAAACCAAATGCCATTGCGGCTGGGAAACGGTATCGATATTCATTTACTTTAGATTTACTTTTCAGGTCTAGGTATCCACTTGAATCTAGCTGGTAATTTTTCACGGTGTGAAACCAGGTGCTAAGTGCATATCTATTGGCATTAAGCAGGGTAGCTTTTACTGTATTTGCAATTTCATTATTAGGTGCCTTTTTTTGAAACTTGCTCCAATTAATGGATGTTACAAAGTTTGAGGGATCGGGTTGTACAGTTGATTGAGCTTTGCTGAACTGAATGATGAATACGCCAATGCCGACCATTAGCAGTTTAGTTTTTAGCGTCATAATATTAAAGTTAGTATTGCTATTTGTTTTTCTAAACTAGACCAATTTGATTTAACCAATGCAATTAATATAGCACAAACGTTTGTTTATGTGTAATTTATCCACTAAATGAGCTATTAGTTTCCACTTAAAGCTGCAATTGCTTGTTCGTTTAAGCGTTTGTTATACACTTTTAGGTCTGAAACTAAGTTGTACACTTGGTTTTTGGTATCGCCTACTTCACTTAAAGGAAATACGAGGGTTTGCATGCGACTTATTTTATCTTTTGTGTTTGGAAAGCTTAGTTTTTTATCTTCCATTTTCTGTGCTAATTTTCCATCTACATATAACCATGTACCTTTTTCATTTCCGGTGAGTACAATTTTATAGGTTTTATTTGGTTCGAATGTAAAATCGAAAAGATCAGTATAGTTCTCTCTACTGAAACCTAATTTTAATCCATCATTATGTAAAAGGAATACTCGGGCATTTTCAGATTTAAATAAAGTGATATCGTCTTTGCTACCGATAGCTGGTTGTAAGGTGAAAGCAACTGAATAGGGATAGCCAATTTCTATTAAAGGCAATTGAATTGATTTTGCTGTTTTAGTACGCAATTCATTTTTTAGCACCAGTGAATCAGTTGTGGTAGACTTCACTATACCTCGCATATTTAGTCTAGGCCCCTCGCCTATTTTAGTGCTGTTTTTAGCAAAGTCATCCCAGTTAGCCAATGTTGTTTTTCCTGTCCACATTTTTTCGGCTAGTACTTGCAGCGCAGGGAAAACGCGTTGATGCACATCTTTCATGGTAATGCCGTTACCCACATGGTCGTTCCATACGGCAAACATGCCACCTCTTATTTTTGGATGTCCCATTGGAAAAACTACATTTCCGATCTGATTAGGTTCCCAGCTTTGGTACAGACGTTTTACATTGAGGAAATCGTAATAATAACCTGCGGCAGGCACAATGTATAACCATCCGTCTGGCGTACTAATTTGGTCATAACCCAAGCGCACCATTTCTTTAGGTTCTGCGTAGCCATTGTACCAAGCATTCATCGTTACTCCCTTTGCAGTTACAAGTGTTTGGCCTTGTGCATGGGTTAGCGCACCCCATAGACGTACTTTTTTACCGAAGCTTTGCACAAAACGAATATAATGATCTGTAAATGCTCTAAAGCTTTCGGCTTCTTTCTTGGCATATTCATCGGTACCGATATGCACTTCTGGATCTACAAATACAGGATCCTTTCCGCCTATGTATTCTTTAAACACATTGTCTATAATTTCATAAGTTTTAGGGTTGTTGATATCCAAATGATCCATTCCGTACGCTTTACTACCTATTTCTGGAAAGGCTTTTGTAAACGCCAATGCGTGTGCAGGCACATCGATTTCGGGTATAATGCGCATGCCGTATAATTTCGCAGTTTGTTGTAATTCTTTAAATTCTGCTTTGGTGTAATGTCCGTCTGTTGCTGTTAATTGGGGATAGGTAGTGCTCTCTAATCTAAAGGCAGAATAGGTTTTATTCCAATCGCCATCAAAAAACTGTTTAAATCCGTTATCGTTTAAATGAATATGGAAATCGCCCATTTTGTAATAAGCCATCATTTTAACGTAGTATTTTAGAAAATCGAGTGTAAAAAACTTACGACCAACATCAAGTACTAAGCCTCTTACTTCGTATTTCGGATAATCGTGTGTTTTACCTTTTACGATTTGGGTATGTGTTGGATCTTGTTCTAGGAGTTGTAAAATGGTTCTAGTTGCCCAAAATGTACCTTTATAATAGGGCGCTTTGATATGCACCGTTTGATCGATGTCGATGGTATAGCCTTCATCACCTAAGTTTTTCTGTGTAGGATTTAAACTTAAAATGATGTCTCCAGGTTTTCCTTTGCCACTGGCGATACTTAAGCCAGCATAGCCCGTTACTAGTTTCAGGTCTTTTAAAAAGATTTCGGCTGCTGGCTGCAACACTTTTTTAGCTGTTGGGTTAACGATAATTCTACTCGTTTTTAATAACTTGAAATAACCACTTCCACCCTTCCATTCTTGTAAAGCAGGAATTACAAAAGGTTGTTTATTTATCCCCGATTGTGGACGAAACTGCCCTGTGACTTGTATGGTTTGTGGAAATTCGTAGGCCTTGTTGTTTTGTGTATTCTTTAGCTTAAACACCAATTGTACTTCACAATCTGTTAGGGGTTGGTACACTTTTCCATCTGTATGTATCACTGGTTTTCTACTTGACCCATACAAAAAGAGTTGATATCCTGTTGGTGGTTTTGGAAGCACCAATTGTCGAGTATTTTGCGCTAGTTTAGTTGGGAAAGATAATTGTGAAATTACTGCTTTAAAAGCTATTGAATCAACACCATCTAGTTTTTCTTCTTGTGCATCCGCATTGTTAAATTGAATACTTAATACGGTAATTCCGATGATGAATAGTTTATTTTTTAAAGACATGTTGTTTGGTTAGTAATGGTTTGGTTAGCGATTGCTCTAAACTAGAAATATTTGAAGTAAAGGAAGAGTTTAATGCTACACAAACGTTTGAAATGATATGCTGTAATGTAGCTCATAAAAAAGAATGCTTTTCGTCAAACGTTCCATTAGCTTTAGTTGTTATTTTAGGGTGTTTATTCTTATCCAATGGATTATATTGATTACTACAAAGTTTTAGGCATTAACAAGAATGCAACTGCTGATGAAATTAAAAAGGCATATAGAAAACTTGCCCGACAGCACCATCCTGATTTAAACCCTAATAATGCGGAGACTGAGAAGTTATTTCAGCAAATTAATGAGGCAAATGAAGTATTGAGCGATCCTGAGAAGAGGAAAAAATACGATCAGTATGGAAACGATTGGAAACATGCGGATCAATTTGAGGAAGCTCGTCAACAGCAACAAGCATCTGGACGTAGTGGAGGTGGAAATCCGTTTGGTGCGGGCGGCAATCCGTTTGGGGGTGGATCTTTTACTGGGGATGAAGGTGATTTCTCAGATTTCTTTTCATCGATGTTTGGCAATCGTGGTGGTGGCGGTAGGCAAGCCAAATTTAGGGGACAGGATTTCCGTGCATCTGTTCAATTGAATTTATCTGAAGTCTACGAAACTCATAAAAAGACTTTCACAATCAATGGAAAAAACATCCGTATTACGGTACCTGCCGGGATTGAAAATGGACAAGAGATAAAGATTGCAGGTTATGGTGCACCTGGTTCTAACGGTGGACCTAATGGTGATTTATATCTTTCTTTTGAAATTAAAAATGATACTTCATTTAGTCGTAAGGGAAATGATTTGTATAAAGATGTTCCTATAAATCTCTATAAAGCGGTATTAGGTGGCGAAGAAATGATAGATACCTTATCTGGAAAGGTAAAAATGAAAATCGCTCCTGAAACTCAGAATGGGACTAAAGTACGTTTAAAGGGAAAGGGTTTTCCTGTGTATAAAAAGGAAGGTTCTTTTGGTGATTTGTACCTTACCTATCACGTAGACATACCAACTCAACTTACACCGAAAGAAAAGGAATTATTTGAGCAGCTAGCTAAAGAGCGTTCCTAATTTACAACTCAATAAAGATTACATGCAATGAAAAATAGTCTAGAAAAAGCAGAAAAAATAGCAGTTGAAGATTATTGCGTTTATTATAGCATAGAAACGAAATTTATACACCAATTGAATGAACACGGTTTGATTGAGCTCAGTCGTTTGGGTGAAAAAACGTTTATTAGCTATGAACAATTACCTGATTTAGAAAAGTATATGCGCCTACATTATGATTTAGAGATTAATATGGCAGGTATAGAAACCATTCGTCATCTGCTAAATCGGATGCAAGAGCTACAACAAACACTAAAAAATCTGCAAGGTTAATTTAAAGCTTAATCTTTTTTAGTGGTTTGTTTTAATAACCAGCTTGAGATATCATTTGCTGCTTTATCATTCTCGTATTTAACCGGCAATCTTCCATTTACATATTCATTGTATAACCATGGATCGCCAACGGCTAATACTGTTCCTTTTCCATATTTAACACTTACCATCACATTCTTTCCATCTGCTGTTTTTAAGATAGATTTAGCCGAATTGTTAATCGCAATTGAAGAGGCATCTTTAATAAAAATGGTCTTTGCAGTTTTAAGAACAGGATTATTTTCAATTGTTAATTCTCCGTCTGCAAAATGCTGATCGTCTATCACGTGAAGGATTAAATCTTTATTAAAGGTGAAACCGAATTTAGTCGTCAATAAATTTAAGTGCTCTAAATCGGCATTCACTTCATCGTTTGCCATAATTAACAATACACCACCTTCTTTTACCCATTTTGCAATTGCTGTTGCTTCTGTTTCGGTTACATAATTAGGTTTCGGGTTATCTTTTAAATTATCTGGATCTACAATGATGAAAATAGCTGTTCCTTTTAAGTTAGCTTCTGTTGGTGCAGTACTTAAGGTTTTTAGTTCTTTTGCTCCATTTCTTTTAAAGGCTTCGCCAAATATTGAAAACCCTGATGATTCTTTTTCATCCCATAGGTAATGAAAACTAACCACATTACCTGCTTTGTCTTTTTTGGTTTCTTGGTTGTAGTAATTATCTAAGGTAACGGTTTGTGCGTTTGCTTTTAATCCGATGAAGATGATAAGGGTTATGATCCAGGTTTTGCTTGAAATGTTACGTATCATGATATAGGGTTGTTTTATTTAACAAATATATAATTTCAAACTGCTGTTTAGTATTGCTTTTTATCAATGTCATCAACTGTTTACACGTAAGGGCATAGGTTACATGGTTAATAGTTAACACCACCCGTCTTTGCGAAGCTGATTTTCATCAGCTGTGGCAATCTCATTGCTGCTTTGTTTGGTAAAGTTCAGCGCAAGTTACTTTTCCTCAATTGTTACAAAGATGCCAGCGCAAAGGCTTGCCTCGGCTCTTGATAGCCGAAGGATCAATTTACTTTTTCCTTGATGAAAAAGTAACCAAAAAATCAAGTCAGGAACGATGCTTCCACGCTCTAGGCTTTGCGCATGGCCCGCCGTTCCTGTCTGCCTTACGCTCTTTGGGACAGTGGGTTAAGGTAGCGGCATTGAAGAAAAATTGGATAATGGTCTAATTTCCTATTCTTCGTTTTTCTTCGTCGTTACTTTGTTCGATTTTTTTGTTGCTGAATTTTTTACCTGAGCTAAAAGTGTAATTTAAGGAGAAGTTGATGGTTCTTGTTTGCCTTTTTTGGTAAAAATCTATGCTAGTTCCTAAGTATTCGGTATAGCTTTTTTCTCTTGCTGTGTTAAAGATGTCTGCAAAATAGGTACGGACTTGTAGCTTTTTGTTAAATAGACGTTTTGTAAGTCCTGCATCGATATTAAATTGATCTGAAGATTTTGTGTTGGCATTTACAGAAGGTGAACGATAATAGCCATATACATCTAAATCAACAATATTTTTAATCGTTACAGTATGCTGGAGCGAGGCAAATAAAGTTGATTGCGAAATTTGGTAGTTGTCTAAATTATATCTCAAATTATATCCTGCTAGGGATGTATTCATTGTCCACCACTTAAAAAACTTAATCGGTGCATAGATCGAAAACCCGTATTCTTTACTGCTGCTAAAATTACGGTTTTGATATTCGATTACATTACCCGCCCCTGGTTGTGCCAATTGTGCCACTCGATCTGTAGTGATTGAATAGTACACATCCGCAGCAACCTCTTTCCAAAAATAACTTCCCACTTCAAATTTATGTGTGTATTCTGGGGTAAGATCCGGGTTTCCTATTTGAGCTAAATAATCATCAAACTGTAAACGATAAGGGTTTAAATCTGCAAAAGAAGGTCGCTGCAATCTCCTTGAATAACTAAAATAAATGGCACTTCCTTTTTCTTCATCTAACTTTTGGTTTACAAATACTGAAGGGAAAAGGCCGAGATAGTTTCGTGTAAACTGCTTATTCAATGTAATTGAATTTCCATTCATGTGCGTATGTTCTGCTCTTAACCCTGCTTTGATGCTTAGTTTTTTCCAACTCTTTTCAATTGAACCATATGCCATGGAAAGATCTTCTTTATAGATGAACTGATTACTGAGATTGGTATTCAACACCCATGTACCTCCACTATAATTTTCATTAATTACTTCATTATCTCGTGTTGTAGAGGCGAACTTTAAACCTGCCTTGATAGAAATCTGTTGTTTTAACACTTTTGTATAATCGGTTTGAAGACTATACACGTTCGTAGTATTTGGAGTATTATTGCGGTAGGTAGAATTTTTTGAAGGTACATCGTATACCGAAGAAAAATTATTTACTTCCTTTCTTTTACTGTAGATATAATCGCCGATTACTTTAAAGCTTGAGCCTAGGCTATCGAGTTTTAATACATAGTTTATAGTCGTTCCACTAAGAATAGGTCTTCTGAACCACTCTGATCTTGCTGTGCCTGAAAGTGGCTGGGCACCGACAAAGTTATTGTAGGTATTGAAATACTGGTTTAATCGGGTACCGGTTTGCACGGTTTGAATGCCAATGGATTGGTTTTTACCTAAGTCGTAGCCTGCGCTAAATTGATATTTAGCGGCGTTATTGTTATTGTAACGATCTGTATTGCTCGAATAAGAATCCTGATTAGGGTAAGTCACTTTGTTAGTGGCTATGGATTCGCTCTTTTCATTCCCAGCTGATACACTACCAAAGAGATATAAATTTTTCACTTTGTAATTAAGTGATAATCCCGCACTATAACCAAAACGGTTTTCGATTTTACGGTATTGAGTATTCACACTTCCCACCAATCCGTCACTTCTTGATTTTTTAAGAATGATATGGATAATTCCTCCAGAACCTGATGCCTCAAACTCTGATGGTGGACTAGATATGATCTCAATTTTACTAATGTCTTCTGATTTTATCGTACGCAGGTAATCTGCAAGATCATTTCCAGACATGCGTTGAACCACATCGTTAATCATCACCATTACCGATTGATTTCCTCTTATTTTAATGCTGCCATTGTTATCTACCCAAATCCCTGGTGACCGTTGTAATACTTCAAGTCCATTATTTCCATTTGCCAAGAAACTTCCCTCGACATTTACAATATAACGGTCTGTTTTTCTTTCCATTAAGGGTTTAGTTCCAGTTACATTTACGGTTTTAAGTGCTAGCTGATCGTCACCTAATACAATTTGTTTTGCAGCAAGTGTATCTGGATAGGTAAAATCAATTTCCTTTGATTTAAATCCAACTGATGTGATTTTTAAACGGTAGGTATAATTTGGTAAAAAGTTAAATGCCAATTGATAATTTCCGGTTTCGTTACTAATGCTACCTCCCAACAGTACATTCTCATCAAATAATCCTATAGAAGCAAATGGTACTCCTTTTCCTTTTAGATCTACTATTTTACCATTTAATGCTGTTTTATACATCGGCTTTTCTTTACTCAATTGATTTCTACTTCCAATTGCAATTAGCCTGTTGGTAATCATCTGATGATACAGTTTTTGTTCAGGCAGTATTTTTGTCAATACTTCATTAACTGACATATTAGTCACATTTAACGATACTCTCATGGTATCTGAAACCACATCATCACTATAAATGAAACTATATTTACTCTGCTCTTCGATCTGTTTAAAAAGCAAACCGATAAATTGTTTATTAAGGTTAAGGCTCACTACTCGATCTTGAGCACAAAGTAGAATTGGAAAACTAAGCGCAATAAGGATTATTATTATTTTTCTCATCTTCTTAATCTTTAATAATTACAACCTTGTTGCTAATGGTATAGGTTAATGGATAAGAAAGCTTTAGTGCGTCTAAAACCTGTTTGATGGTTTCTGTTGTAAATGTTCCACTAAATCGGCGTTCTTTTAAGTGTGCACTTTGGATTTCAATTTTCAGTTCGTACTTCTTCTCTAACTGTATAGCCAAATCTTTCAATTTCTCCTTACGGAAAATCAATGTATCAGATGTCCATTTGGTTTCATTTAGTAAGGAGACAGTATTAATTGGTTCTATGGTGAATTTTGATGTGCCATTCACTAAAGCATTAGGGATAGTTAGTTTTTGATTGGGTTTAAGCAACACTATATTTTTGGAATCTTTCTCGTGACTTACTTGAATTAAACCTCTAATTAAAGCTACCTGAACATAGGCTTTATCGGTATACGCATTTACATTAAACGCTGTACCTTTTACCTCGATAGTGATATTTCCAGCATGAATAAATAAGGGAATAGCCGAATTTTTTACAACGTCAAAATACGCTTCCCCTTTAAGGGAAATTTCACGTTTTTCTTTTCCAAATGAACTATTGTAACTTAATACAGAGTTTTTGTTTAACCAGATTTTTGTGCCATCAGCTAGTAATTTGAAAGATTTAGTAGTGGTTGTACTGATGGATTCGATTTCTTCCTGATTACGTTTTTGTAAGGTATAAACAAGTATGGTAGATGCTAGCGCTAAAATAAGTACTGCGGCAATTTTAATAAAATTGGTATTGAATTTACGTTTTGGTGCTGTATAATCAAATGTTCCTTCAAAGTTCTCTTCTTCAGCTTTAGCAATCATGGCCCAAGTAGCCCTTAATTTATCCGTTTTTGAGTTTCTAGCTTTCTTTTGATTAAAATACTTCGTGAGCTTATCTGCTAGTTGCTTATATTCATCACTAGTGTTAATTGCGATAGTTAAAAGCTCATTTTCCTCTAAGGAAATATCATTACTTAGCTTTTTGGATAACAAGAATAGGAACTTTTCTTTTTTCATCATTTAATTTTGTTTCTTCATCCTTTTTCAGTGATAAAGCTGCCCTTTAGTTTAGCTTTTACAGTGTAAGGACACCTGAATTTTAATTTATACCTATCTAGTTACTAAAAAAATAAAGATGTGATTAAGGAAAGCTTTTGTGTTTTAGTCATTTTTTTCCGTGGATCATACCCTAAATAACCACTAATGGCTTCTGCAAGGGTGATGATCGCTTTATGCAATTGGTTTTCTACGGTCCTAATAGAAATGCCCATTATTTCGGCCACTTCATGACGTTTCATGCCTTGCTCTTTAATCAACTTAAAAATCATTCGACGTTGATCTGGTAATTTAGCTACGATTAAATCTAACATTCTTGAAAGTTCTTTTTCTTCAGCGATACTAGTTTGGTAAATCGAAACTATATCTAGCGGTTGTTCGTCTGAAGAAACCGTAACCAGTTGGCTTTTTCTGTGATTAGATCTGAGCCAATTTAAACTGGCGTTTTTAATAGAAATAAAGAGATAAACTTCGGGATTGATGATGTTAGAAAGCATAGCACGTTTAACCCATACCTTTACAAAAAGCTCAGAAGTAATTTCTTCGGCGCTTTCTAGTTGTTTCACATATTGCAGCGCAAATGCCAATAATTTATCGTAGTAACGCAAGAAAAGTTCGTCAAATGCATGAGTATTCCCACATTGGATTTCCTTAAATAACACGATAAGGTTGTCTTTTTTATCTGGCATTAATGAGGCATTTTTTATAGTTGAAAGGTTGATTTTATTAAAGGACACCTAAAATCAATACTATACTCACTCAAAGGTAAAATTTAGCAGTAAACATTAAATACAGCAAAAGTAATTTGATTGTGTGGTAATGAGAATTCGCATTACAAAGTATAACCTTATACTTCTAAACTTTAAAGATAAAACCCTTAATTGTATCCTTGCCTCGGAGGCATCACGCTATCGGTCAGGTTTAGATCACAAAACCATTTGTACAAAGTAAAAAGCAACGTTTGATGCAAAAATCTGGGGCCAAATACCTAAATTGCGCCACCAAATATTAAAAAATTTCATATGAAAGATGTAGTGATTGTAGCTGCGATCAGAACGCCTGTTGGCAGTTTTGGCGGCTCATTAGCCAGTTTTTCTGCAACGCAATTAGGTGGATTTGCCATCAAAGCAGCTGTAGAAAAAGCAGGTTTAAAACCAGAAAATATTCAAGAAGTTTATATGGGCAATGTGCTGTCTGCAAATTTAGGTCAAGCACCAGCCACGCAAGCCGCAAAATTTGCAGGCTTACCAGATTTGCCTGCTACAACCATAAATAAAGTTTGCGCATCGGGTACTAAAGCGATTATGTTAGCCGCACAAAGTATTGCACTTGGACAAAATGAAATTGTTGTAGCTGGCGGTATGGAAAGCATGAGCAATGTACCTTACTATTTAGATAAAGCTCGTAATGGCTATCGTTTAGGTCACGGTCAACTTACCGATGGCTTGATAAAAGATGGTTTGTGGGATGTTTATAACGACTATCACATGGGTTCTGCAGCAGAACTGTGTGCCGAAACTTGTAACATTACGCGTGAAGCACAAGATAATTTTGCGACAGAATCGTACAAAAAAGCACAGGCAGCACAAGCAACAGGTAAATTCAGCGATGAAATTATCCCAGTAGAACTAAAAGATCGTAAAGGCGATGTCACTTTATTTAGTAACGATGAAGAGCCTTTTGCTGTAAAATTCGATAAAATACCTAGCTTAAAACCCGTATTTAAAAAAGATGGAACAGTTACGGCTGCGAATGCATCGACTTTAAATGATGGTGCTGCAGCTTTAGTTTTAATGAGCGCAGACAAAGCTGAAGAAATGGGAATTAAACCTCTTGCTAAAATTTTGGCTTACGCTGATGCGCAACAGGCTCCAGAATGGTTTACTACCGCTCCATCTAAAGCAATTCCTTTAGCATTGAGCAGAGCTAATTTAACTGTAGCAGATGTAGATTACTTTGAAATTAATGAGGCGTTTGCGGTAGTTTCTTTAGCTAATAATCAAGAAATGGGCTTGAAAGAAGATACTGTAAATGTAAATGGTGGTGCAGTTGCTATTGGTCATCCACTAGGTGCTTCTGGCGCTAGAATAGTGGTTACTTTACTTTCAGTTTTAGCTCAAAACAAAGGAAAAATTGGCGTTGCAGGTATTTGTAATGGCGGTGGAGGTGCTAGTGCAATAGTTATCGAAAACTTGCGTTAACAAACTATGTTTAAAGCTTTTAAAGGTCATCTATTACTCTTCGTTTTAATAAGTGTGTGGTGTGTAAAATCAAACGCACAACACACTTATAATGTGAATAATAATCCAACATTAGATCTTTACCAAGATTCCTTAGTTGTGCTAAGTGAAGCAACTTTTGCAGCTAAAGATGACCTTAGTCGTTTTGAAAAGAATGCACAGTTTGTTAAAAAACTAGTTGCGGCGTTAAAAGTTAATAACTCCTTTAAGTACAACTTCGATTCTTTAAAGCGTGTTTCAATCTTAAAATCTCCAGACAATTCTTTTCGCATTATTACTTGGTTTGTACCAACAGATCAAGGCACATATCGTTATTATGGCACCATCCAGCTTGGGACTACAAATGGAAGTTTAAATTTAATTCCTTTAGCAGATGGCACTCCTACTATTAGCGATGCAAATGCTATTACCAATGGGAAAAATTGGTTTGGTGCACGTTATTATGAAATGATTCCTGTAATTGTGAATGGAAAGCAGCCTTATTTTATCCTTTTAGGTTGGAAAGGAAATGATCAGAAAACGACTAAAAAAGTGATTGAAGTGTTATCTTTTGATAAGAATGAAGCCATTTTTGGGAAGAACATTTTCGAAACAGTTAAAAATGGCGCTTTAAAAAACAGAGTTATTTTCGAATACAACAAGCTTAACTCCATGACTTTAACTGTTGATGTAAAAACCAATATGATTGTATTTGATCATTTGGCACCATACGACCCAAAAATGATTAATAATTTTGAATATTATGGTTCTGACCTAAGTTTTGATGGATATAAGTTAACTTGGGGCAAATTATCATTGGTTGAGGACGTAGAATTAAAAAATGATCCTTCTCCAAATGACGATTTTTATGGGAAACCAGTAAAAGCATCTACAATTGTTACAAAATCTATTCACTAAGGCTATATTTAGCGCATTTTAAAATTTGTTACTATGCGTACATGTACTTATCTTGCAAATTGAAAATTACACACAAATTAAAAAACTATACAATTTAAACGTTTAAGATGGCAAATAAAACAACAAGCCTAAGCCAAGATCAGGCGCTTGATTTACACCTACAAGAAAATGGTGTAGAAACACAAAAAATCCTTAATCATCCTGTTGGATTATTTGTGCTCTTTTTCACTGAAATGTGGGAAAGATTTAGTTATTACGGCATGCGGGCACTATTGGTGCTTTTTTTAGTTAGTGAGGTTGGAAAAGGTGGATGGAATTGGACTAGGCCAGAAGCATTAGAATTATATGGTTGGTATACTGGTTTAGTTTATTTAACACCAATTGTTGGTGGCTTTATTGCTGATAAATTGACAGGTTATCGAAAAGCTATTATTTTAGGTGCTTTTATCATGACTTTAGGACATGCGTCAATGGCAATGGAAGGACTAAGTTCTAATTTCTTTTATTTAGGATTAGGGTTAATGATGGCCGGAAACGGGCTATTCAAACCGAATATTTCCTCAATCGTAGGACAATTGTACCCTTCTACCAGTACTAAAAAACATGCTGCTTATACAATTTTCTATATGGGTATCAACTCTGGCGCATTTTTAGGCATATTAATGTGTGGTTATGTAGGTGAAAAAATCGGTTGGCATTGGGGTTTCGGTCTTGCTGGTATCTTTATGTTCTTTGGTATGTTACAATTTTATTTTGGACAAAAGATTTTTGGAATTTTGGGCAAAAAGGTTGACAATAAAGCTAAAAATATGGAGAATGGAGTTGAGCTTCCAAAAAAAGTTGAAAACCAGCGATTGCTAGTCATATTTATTCTTTCCATATTTACTATTTTCTTCTGGATGGTTTTTGAACAAGCGGGAGGTTCTATGACTATCTTTGCTAAAGATTATACTTTACGAAATCTAACTGGTAATAGCAGTATACTCTTTAAATGGACAGATGCTGCATTGACAATCTTTCCATTAATAGCTGTTTCTGTGGTATTGTTTGCATTAGCAAGAAAAATAGCAAAGAAATATCCAGCTACAATTATTTTTACAGCATTAAGCTTTATTATAATATGGGGTTTGGGAATTTGGAAAGTTCAAAAAGAATTTAGTTCAGTAAATACAGAAGTGCCAGCATCATGGTTTGGAATTTTAAATTCATTTTTTATTGTAGCTTTAGCGCCATTCTTCTCTAAACTTTGGGAGACAAAATTTAATCCAACTGGACCTATTAAATTTGGCTTAGGACTTATTTTTGTAGGAATTGGTTTTGCTGGATTAGCTTATGGGGGATCCGATATACCTCAAGGAGCAGCAGTAGCGCAAGTGAGTATGTTTTGGTTAGTTTTTGCTTATTTTTTCCACACTGTAGGTGAACTTTGTGTATCTCCAGTTGGTTTATCTTATGTTAGCCAATTATCACCAGCAAAATATGTAGGTTTAATGTTCGGTGTATGGTTTACATGTACAGCAATTGGAAATAAATTATCTGGAGTAACAGGTGGTCTTATTGATAAAATAAGTTCACAATATTCGATTTCGATTTTCTTTTTAATATTCACTATTGTTCCTATAATAGCAGGATTAATTATGTTTGCAATTTCTCCAATATTGAAAAAATGGATGCACGGTGTTCATTAATAGATTTTAACATGATTTAACTAAAAGCCCGTAAAGAAATTTCGGGCTTTTAGTTTTTAATAGCTAATTTCGCCAAATCAAATTGCAGTTCTAAAATCTAAAATTAACAGTGTCCGATAGCTTAGTCATTATTCCAACCTATAACGAGAAAGAAAACATTGAAAAAATCATTCGTAAAGTTTTTTCTTTAGATTATGCTTTCGATCTATTGATTATAGATGATGGTTCTCCAGATGGAACTGCAGACATTGTAAAAGGATTACAACTAGAATTCCCTACCCAATTATATCTCGAACAACGTGCTGGAAAGCTTGGATTAGGCACAGCTTATATTCATGGCTTTAACTGGGCGTTAAAAAGAACATATGAGTATGTTTTTGAAATGGATGCTGATTTTTCTCATAATCCAAAAGACCTCATAGGATTGCATGAAGCTTGTGTAAATGGCGCTGATTTAGCTATCGGCTCAAGATATGTAAAGGGAGTAAACGTAGTTAATTGGCCAATGGGCAGAGTTTTAATGTCATACTTTGCTTCTATGTATGTGCGGTTTATTACTGGAATTACTATACAAGATGCAACTGCCGGATTTAAATGCTATCGTCGTAAAGTATTGGAAACCATTCCAATGGATAAAATCAAGTTTGTCGGCTATGCTTTCCAAATTGAGATGAAATTCACTGCCATTAAATATGGTTTTAACGTAATGGAAGTTCCTATTATTTTTACCGATAGAACTGAGGGCACATCTAAAATGAGTACTCGTATCTTTAGAGAGGCATTTTTAGGTGTGATACAAATGAAAATAAATAGTTGGTTTCGTACTTATAAGCGTTAATCGTTTTTCGTCGCTCGTATCATTTCCCCAAAATTGTATTTCTTAGCCATTGCATTTACAATCATTACAATTCGTTTCGTTCGAGTGGTCTCTGTTTTAGCTGTATTTAACCAATTGATAAAATAATTCTGATGGGATTTTGGTATGGATAAAAATTGTTGAAGTAAGGCTTCTTCGTCTGCTAAACAAATTTCAAGATCATCAGGCATTTCAATTTTAAAATCAGCATCAAAGCTTAACTTTAATTCTACTACTGCACCTGCTTCTTTTTTTAGTTGTTTTCTTAAGGATGTTTTTAACGCAATAATAAAATCTCCTTCTCCCATTGGTAATAAACCAATTCCGCTTACTGCAACATTGTCTAGTGTTCCTTTTACTCTAAAACTTCTTTTTTCATTTGGCTTAATCTGATTGGCAATAGTTTGAGGCACGAAAATATAACTCCAGCCCGTTTTTTCGCCCATTGCATCAAATTTCTCTATTTCTGCTTTAAAGTTTACCATATGCTAAATTAAAAAAGATTGAAACATTAAGGCAAGAAGAAAATCAAGTTTATAAGCTTAATTCTTTAATGTTTACTAAAACTTCTCCTCTACTCCTAAACCAAAAAGTGCAAAATCATATTTTACAGGGTCATTTGCATCAAATTCTTTAAGCTTAGCCGTAAGTTCTACAGCAGTTTGCCAATCGGTTTGCTTGCGATTAATTAAACCTAATCTTCTGGCTACTCTATCCACATGAACATCGCATGGGCAAATTAATTCTGAAGTGGGAATTGTATTCCAAATTCCGAAATCCACACCACATTTATCTTTACGGACCATCCATCTTAAAAACATATTTAAACGTTTACAGGTAGATTTTTGCAATGGCGATGAAATGTGTTTAATTGTTCTTCGGGGAAAATCTTCTAAACTAAAAAAGTAGCTTCTAAACTGATTTAAGGCTTTTTCTGCTGTAAAATCCTCAATTGTAAATCCCGTTAACATACAGGCTGAGGAAGATAACTCTACATCAACACTGCTTATTTCTGGTAAATAATTTGGATTAATAGTTTGTTGAGGTAAAAAAGCAGTTTCTAAACTATTGGATTGTGAATAATGGTGTTTAAAGAAAGCTACAAAATACAGTAAATCGGTATCGTTAAACGTGCGATGTTTAAAACCCAACAATCCTTTTAAGTCTGTATCGCTGTGATTTAACATGAACTGATACGGTTGGTTATCCATCCGTAAGAAAAGTTCATTACACTTATTAATAATGGTTTTACGTTGGCCCCAAGCTAAAATTGCCGCAAAGAATGCGGCAATTTCGATATCTTGCTTTTTAGCGTATTGATGTGGAATAGAAATTGGATCGTTTGTTATAAAGTTTGGCCGGTTATACTGATCAACTTTAAAATCTAAAAAATCCTTTAACTCGTTATTCATGAGGGGTAATTGTAAAATTGGTTAAGTGGTTTAACTGTTCTATTAACCGATTTCAACAGTTCAACAGTTAACCTAGCTTAAAGCTTGCTCTAAATCAGCTAATAAATCGTCAATATCTTCTACACCTACACTTAAACGTAATAAATTATCGGTTACACCTACTTTTTCACGCTCTTCTTTTGGTATCGAACCATGCGTCATACTTACTGGATGATTAATTAATGATTCTACTCCACCTAAAGATTCAGCTAATGAAAATACTTTAAAACGAGATGCCACTCTGAATGTTTCCTTTAAATCTGCATCTTTTAATGTGATTGAAACCATTCCTCCGAAACCACGCATTTGTTTTTTAGCAATATCGTGATTAGGATGATCTTCGAAACCTGGCCAATAAATTTTATCAATTTTAGGGTGTTTTTTTAGGTAATGAGCTATCTTTTCTCCATTTTCACAATGTGCTTTCATTCGCAAATGCAAGGTCTTGATTCCTCTTAAAACTAGAAATGCATCTTGTGGACCTGGTGTTGCGCCACATGCATTATACACGAAGAATAAATCTTTGTACAATTGCTCGTTATTGGTAAGTAATGCACCCATCACCACATCAGAGTGACCGCCAATGTATTTTGTAACTGAATGCATAACGATATCAGCTCCTAGATCAATTGGATTTTGTAAATAAGGCGAAGCAAATGTATTATCAACTGTTAGTAGTACTTTTTTTTCTTTAGTGATTTTAGCTACCCCTTCTATGTCAATAATACGCATAGTTGGGTTTGTAGGGGTTTCTATCCAAACCAATTTCGTATTCTCGTTGATATAAGGAATGATGTTTTCTGGTTTAGATAAATCTAGAAAATGAAATTTAATTCCATACTTCTCATATACTTTTGTGAAAATACGATATGAACCTCCGTATAAATCATTACCTGTAATCACTTCATCGCCAGGCTTTAATAAACGCAACACTGCATCAGTAGCACCCATTCCACTGCTAAATGCTAATCCGTACTTACAATTCTCCAGCGCAGCTAAACAATCTTCTAAAGCTTTACGAGTTGGGTTTGTACCTCTCGAATATTCGTAACCCTTATGCTCCCCTGGTGATTTTTGCCAGTAAGTAGAAGTTTGATAAATTGGTGTCATTACTGCACCAGTTGTTGGATCTGGCTCTTGACCAGCATGAATAGCTTTTGTTGCAAATTTCATCTCTATATATTGTTTTGCTGTATTTCTGAATTAAATAAATAGCCTAAGCGTTTTCCTGTAGGATATCCGCTTGCGGCTACTAAAGTTTGTTTTTGATGTAAGGTCACATCTTTGATCTGTGCAAATGGTGGAAGCAATAAATCTGTATTTAAACACAAAAGAATTGATCTTTCTAAAATATCCGTTAGCTTTTCTTCCGTTAATAGATTGGCTTCAAAATCTTCATATAAAAACCCTAATGCCCCATCTCCTTCTACCATAAAGTGCTTTTCCTTATTTACTAAGATACGAGCAATTAAAGATCCTTCATCTGCCAAGCGATTGTATTTGATAGAATCAGCTAAAAAATTATGAATGTAGATTACACCACAATAGCTCAAACTTTCATCAGCTTTCACATAACTCGTCTGAAAAATAGAATGCCCTTCATCAAAATTAAACACATTACTGTGCATGGATAACATCAGCATATCTCCAGAAAATTTCAATTGTGCTTCAAACTGGTTATTCTCTCTATAATTTACTTCAACAGAAGGATCTTTTTGCGTATAATCGTTATGCAGTTTTGCTGCAATTTTAGAAAGAATGGTTTTAGTTAAACCAAAAACTTCAGCTGTACTTCGGTAAATTGCCTGTTTTAAGGAGGCCTTACTTTCTAGTTTATCAAGTATTTCTTTATAATTTTCGTCCTGCATAAAATGATTTTAATACGCTCTTGCAAACAACACTCTTTGTGTAGATGGTTTACCAGTTAGAATACAAACACCATCTTCTTGCTTATTGTTTAAAGGAATACATCTAATAGTTGCTTTGGTTTCCTCTTTAATTTGCTTTTCGGTTTCTGCTGTTCCATCCCAATGTGCAGAGATAAAACCAGTCTTTGTATCTAATAGTTCTTTAAACTCTTGATAAGAATTTGCCTCAGTAATGTGTTCTTCTCTAAACTGATGAGCTCTATTGTAGATATTTTCCTGAATTTCTTCCAATAGGTTTGCGATGTAAATATCTAATCCTTCTTGTGGCACTGTGAATTTTTCTTTCGTATCTCTACGAGCTAATTCAACTGTTTTATTTTCCATATCTCTACCGCCAATTGCCAAACGAACTGGAACTCCTTTTAACTCATATTCTGCAAACTTAAACCCTGGTCGCTGACTATCTCTGCTATCGTATTTTACCGAAATACCCAATCCTTTTAATTTTGAAGTAAGTTCATTAACAAAAGTTGATATTTTAGCTAAATCTTCCTCTCCTTTATAAATAGGCACAATAACAACTTGAATTGGCGCTAATTTTGGAGGTAATACTAAACCAGCATCATCACTATGCGCCATAACTAAAGCTCCCATTAAACGAGTTGAAACTCCCCAAGATGTTGCCCAAACGTGTTCTAATTTCCCTTCTTTATTGGTAAACTTTACATCAAATGCTTTAGCAAAATTTTGACCTAAAAAGTGAGATGTTCCTGCTTGCAAAGCTTTTCCATCTTGCATTAACGCTTCAATACAATAGGTATCTAAAGCACCTGCAAAACGTTCTGTTGGTGTTTTTTTACCTTTCACAACAGGCACAGCCATCCAGTTCTCTGCGAAATCAGCATATACATCTAACATTCTTTCTGTTTCCTCAATCGCTTCTTGTGAAGTAGCGTGTGCAGTATGTCCTTCTTGCCATAAAAACTCTGTAGTACGTAAAAACAAGCGAGTTCTCATTTCCCAACGTACCACATTTGCCCATTGATTTATTAATAAAGGCAAATCGCGATATGATTCTATCCACCCTCTATAGGTATTCCAAATAATAGTTTCAGAAGTTGGACGAACTATTAATTCTTCTTCAAGTTTCGCCGTTTCATCTACGATGATATTACCATTACCATCATTTTTTAAACGGTAATGAGTTACAACTGCACATTCGGTTGCAAAACCTTCAACGTGTGCTGCTTCCTTAGAAAAATATGATTTAGGAATAAACAAAGGAAAGTAAGCATTGCTATGGCCAGTATCTTTAAATTTTTGATCTAAAACCGCTTGCATTTTCTCCCAAATTGAATAACCATATGGCTTAATAACCATACATCCTTTAACCGATGAATGCTCGGCTAAGTCGGCTTTTATAACAATATCGTTATACCATTGAGAATAATCGTCATTTTTGCTTGTAATACCTTTACTCATAACTATTTGGAACGTTTTTTGTGTTAAATTTCTTGTAATATCGTTTACAAAGCTATAAATTTATAGCTACAATTTGATTGCGCACACAAACAAAACACACATATCATGAAACCTAATCATTTACTCACCAGTATGCTCGCGGTAACTGCGTTGTTAGTTACCTCCTGCTCTACTCCTAAATTGGCACAAAACAATGCCGTTCAGGACGATGTGTACAACACAACTGCACAAGCTAAGGAATACAAAGCTTCTGAGCCAGTTCAAAGTACACAAACAGATAATTCAACTAGCGACTATTACGGCAAAACGGATCCATATTATGACATGGATTACTCTTCTCGTATAGACAGATTTTATTACGGTAATCAATACAGAGGTTATTACGATCCATATTATAATTATTACGGTTACAGCTCTTATTATAGTCCTTATGGCTATTACGGTGGCTTTAATTATGGCTATAATAATTGGTATAGTCCATATTATTACAGTTATTTTGGTAGCCCATATTATAATCCATATTGGGGCATATACTCAAACTATAACTACTATGGCACAGGATATTATGGTGGATATTACGGAGGTGGTTATGGTGGTGGCTATTATGCTGGCAGAAATAACAATAGTCCAAATTACGGTGCTAGACCAAGCAGAGGAAGTGAAAACGGTGTAGGAAGAGGAAATGGAACTGGTTATTATGGTGGTGGAAATCAAGTTGGACCACCAGCCAGAGCAAATACTGGCAATAATTCGGTAACTAGAAGCAGAGCTGAGATGTATAACCCAACGAATAATGGAAATACAGTTCGTCCAAGCAGCACAAGTGATAGTAGACCTAGTAGAAGTACGGAATCATCAGCTAGACCAACTAGAACTAGCGAAGCGCCTTCTAGACCTGCACCAACTTACAGCCCTCCTCCTCAACAAAGTTCTCCACCTCCATCAAGTAGTGGTGGCAGATCAGAAAGTTCTGGCGGTGGAAGCAGTGGCGGCGGTGGTAGGCCAACAAGAGGTGGTGGTAGATAATCTAATTAACTGAACACATGAAAAAAATTATAACACTGTTAGTGGTAGCTATAGTAGCTACCACCAGTAATACCTACGCTCAATATGCGGGCGATGCTCTTCGTTTTTCTCAAACAAACTATGGAAGTACAGCCCGTTTTAAAGCAATGGGTAATGCTCAAATTGGTGTAGGTGGAGATATGAGTTCTTTAGGGGGAAATCCTGCTGGATTGGGCCTATTTACTAAATCTGAGTTTAGCTTAACGCCAGAATTTAATCAAACTGGTATGAATGCAAATTACCTAGGTCAAAATACCAATACAGATAAAAGTGAATTAAATGTAAATCAAATTGGCGCTGTATTTTTTATGCCAGTTTACAAACAAAAAGGACAGGATACTAAAAAAGGATTAATTAGTGCTGTTTTTGGATTAGGATATAATAGAACCAACGATTATAGTGGAGAACTAAATTATGGTGGATCTAACAATAAAAATTCAATAGCAGATTACTTTGCTGAACTTGGCGGAAGTACAACGCCCAATAATTTAACAACCGGAAGTCTAGAAAGAATGGCTTATGATAATTATTTGATTAGCTATGATAGTCCAGCAAATAATTACTACCCTGAAACTTTTGCAGAGACGGCTAACCCAAATATGCAACGTAAAAATGAAGTAAGAAGTGGTTCTGTTTCTGAATTTAATTTTTCAGGGGCTGCCAATATTTCAAATCAATTTTATATTGGTGCTAGTATCGGATTAGTAGATATTAAATACAATAGCGATGCACAATATGAAGAAAGCGGAAAAGCTAGAGAATATGATGCTGGCGGTAATTTAACTGGAGCTAATATCAATTATAAATTGCTATTTAACCAAAGTCAAACAACGAAAGGCTCAGGAGTAAATGGTCGATTAGGAGTAATTTTTAGAGCAGCCGAAGGACTTAGATTAGGAGCAACCATACAAAGTCCGACATGGTTTGTTATTGATGATAATTATACCGAAGGTCTTGATAATAGAGGAACAATTAGAGGAACTACTGAAAGTAAAACCTATGATTTTACCTACAATTTACGTACACCATTAAAGGGATCTTTAGGGGCAAGCTATATTATTGGTGGGCAAGCTATTATCTCTGCTGATGTTGACTTTATTGATTATGCAAGCATTCGATTCTCTACTGATAATAGCAATGATAGAAGCTTGATTAGTGATAACAATGCTGACGTTAGAAATAATTATAAAAGTGCCGTTAATTATAGAGTTGGAGCAGAATATAAACTGAACAATGTAAGTTTAAGAGCTGGTTATGGCCTAAATGGAAGTCCATATAAAAGTGATACTGATGGCTTTTTCGATACTAAAATGTACAGCGGTGGTTTAGGATATCGTGTAAACAACTATTACATCGACTTAGCTTATCAAAGAGTAGAAGTTGAAAATAGTTTTAGTCCTTACACATTAAATAATGCTACTGAACCTCTTGCAGCTGTTAAAAACACAAAAAACAATGTTTTCTTAACTATAGGCTTGAGATTTTAAAAAAATCTAATTCAATAAAAAGCCATTTAGTTTAATGCTAAATGGCTTTTTCATTATTAAATAATCCCATATAAAGAACTACCCTTTTCCGCTAGTTTATCTATCCGCTTTTCAATTTCAGAATCTTTAATTAATTCAGGTGCATGATGAGGTTTTTTACGAGCATCTATAATTAATGGTCCTTCACATCCCCAATGTTTATTTATCGTGAAATCATTTACACCATGTATGTCCGAAGCTGGATTGCTTCTTGTAAAGGTTACCCAAACCAAATTATTAATGTTGGCAGCAGTAAATTCAGCATCATCACATAAAACTAATAGCGGTAAATCTGAAAGATTTTGTGATTTAAGATGTTCCTTTAGAATAGTTATTTCTTTTTTACTTGCTATTTCGTTTTCGTATTTATTTCCTTTTACCGCTAAAATACCCGGAATAGCCATTTTATAGTTTGTATTCCATTCCGGCAAACTAAAATCAGCTGGTAATTCTTCTAATAAATTTCTTCTTTTGGCACCAGCAGCCGCAAAAACTACCTTTGAACCAGAATTTAATCCATCTCCAGAATAATCTAATGTATCAATAGTGGTGTTGGTGTAAAAATGTAAATCCTTTTTTAAATCAATCCTTTCCAGCATGTGCTGAAGAAATAAAGCAATATTAGTTGTACTTAAATTCTCATCATCCTCTCTTGCAGCAATGAATAAATATTTTGCTAAGCTGAGCTGATTTTTCCCTAAAATATGATTTGCGATAGTTAAAATTTCTTGTGGCTTGCGTTCTTTTAAAAACGGCGTATAACGTTCGCTTCCAATTGCAAACAACAATGGGTGTACACCTGCAGCATCAACAGCATTCACTTCTTTTAATCCTGGAACTTCTTGAGGAATTGCTGAACCTGTAATTTCATGAATTAAAGCACCAAAACTAGTGTCTTCTTGCGGTGGTCGGCCAACTACAGTAAAGCTCCATATTGCATCTTTTTTATGATACACATTATGTACTTTCATCAAAGGAAATGGGTGGGTTAAACTATAATAGCCTAAATGATCTCCAAATGGACCTTCTGGTTTATTTTCTTGAGGATAAACAGTACCTGTAATTACAAAATCAGCGTCGGCTGAAATACAAAACCCTTCATTATCATAAAAATAACGGAAACGACGATTGCCTAATGCACCAGCAAAAGTAAGTTCAGATAATCCCTCTGGTAAAGGCATAACTGCTGCCAATGGATGAGAAGGTGGGCCACCCACAAATATGCTTACTTTTAACGGTTGCCCTTTGGCATTTGCTTTAGTTTGATGAACACCAATACCTCTATGAATTTGATAATGCAACCCAATTTCTTTATCCGTTACATATTCATTACCTGCTAATTGAATACGATACATACCTAAATTACCATGCATTACCCCAGGCTGATCAATGTCTTCAGTAAAAACTTGGGGCATAGTAATAAATGGACCGCCATCCATGGGCCAATTTACTATTTGAGGTAAACTGCTAATGGTAGTTTTTTGAAATGTATTTTTAAATAACGACTGTTTTAAGGGCAATGCCGATAAGGCTGTTAAAGCAGAACCTGCAGATTTAAAAGGGTTTTTTAATGCTTTAATTGGATCTGATCGCAAAGCGACTAGCTGTTCTACTTTTGGTAAGCTATCGCGAAACATAAACTTTGAACGCTCCAATGTACCAAAGAGATTAGAAACTGCTGGAAATTTGCTTCCCTTTACATTTTCAAATAATAAAGCTGGGCCTTGGTTTTCATAAACACGTAAATGAATAGCCGCCATTTCTAAATATGGATCCACTTCTTCTTTAATTCGGATTAAATGCCCATTTTTTTCAAGATCTGCAACGCACTCGGCTAAATTTTTGTAACCCATGCTCAAAGATAAATATTTAGTAAGCTCTAACACAAAAAAGCCACAGATTTGCAGATTTAAATCTACCCATCTGTGGCTTATCAAGCTTTTTATAAATTACTTTTTGCCTAAGAAAGAACGCAACATCCACGTTGTTTTCTCTTTAAATTGCATAAAGCGGTTTACCATATCGTTACTACCATCGTCACCAGCTTTATCTGTTGCTTCCAATAAATCTCTTTCTAGCTCAATTAATTTCGACATATCGTCCAAAACAGTTTCAACCATGGTCATATCGTTCATACCAATTGTATTCACTTCTTTAATTGTAGATTCTTTAATGTAATCCGAAAAACGACTGTGAGGTGGTTTACCTAAGGTTAATACACGTTCTGCAATCTCATCAATTGTGAGTTGAGCATTTGTATATAATTCTTCAAATTTGATATGTAAAGTGAAAAAATTCTGGCCTTTCACATTCCAATGGCAACCTCTTAATTTTTGATAATGAATATGATAATTAGCTAAATAATCATTTAGCATATCTACTACAGGTTTTACTTCTTTTTCATTTAAACTGATTTCTTTCGCGTCCATGGGATTTTATTTTAGAGTTTTTTTTGTTTGCGTATCAACAACAAACCGTGTTAAAAATGGTTTGTTAAATTTAAGCTTTTTAAACAATAGATATGTCATAATATCGTTTTACATACGTTAATAACGTAAAATATATTATTCGTATAATTGTCGTTCCAAATATTTCAAGAAATTAATGCATAAAATATACATACTATTACTAGCCACTTTTTCGCTCAGCATTTCGATCTCCTACGCTAACACTAAAGTAGATTCGATTGGAGTTGAAAACAATAACGGGAAAAAATTAATTATCCATAAAGTTGAAGCTAAAGAAACGTATTACTCTATTTCTAGAAAATACAATGTTAATTATAAAGATGTAATGACTTACAATGACAGTAAGTTTTTACAAATTGGTGTTATCCTTAAAGTTCCAACCAACATTTCATTTACAGCGACAACTACCACAACCGCTGTAACTAATGCCGATATTATTGAGCATACTGTTAAAGCAAAGGATAACCTAAATATGCTTGCCGAAAAATATGGAACTACCGTAAATGAGATTAAGAGAGTGAATAATTTAACTTCTATCAATCTTCAAATTGGTCAAGTTTTAAAAATTCCTGCAACTGGAAATGCTGCTGTTCAAGAAGCTCCAATTGCGACTGCTCCTGTAGTTTCTAAGCCTGTATTAGCCAGTAGCGATAATTCAACAACGATAGAACATGCTGTTAAACCCAAAGAAAATTTAAATTTATTGGCAGAAAAATATGGGACAACTGTTGATGAAATTAAACGATTAAATGGACTTTCATCAAGCAATTTACAAATTGGTCAAGTTTTAAAAATTCCATCAGCTACTGCGAACAATTCTGACGTAGCAGTTGAAAAAGTAGTTCCTACTCCAACGCCTAAAAGTTATCAAAAACCAGTTAATGAAACACAAGGAAGTAATGCAGCTGGCGGTTTTGAGCATACAGTTATTACAGGTGAAACAATTTACACCATTGCAAAAAAATATGGGTTAACCACTTATCAACTTAAAACATTGAACGGTTTACCTTCTAATGAGTTAACTGTTGGGCAAAAATTGAAAATAGTTGGCGCTAAGCAAGTAACTGAAACCACAGAAGATGAAAATGTTGGAGAAAATTCAAATACGATAAAAGATCCATCTTTAAAATATGCACCAAGTAGATACGGTCTTACTCAAATAGAAGAAAAAGGTACGGCAGTATGGATTTCAGATCAAGATTTAGATCCTAGCAAAATGCTAATTTTACATCGTACAGCTCCTGTTGGCACTATTGTTAAAATCACTAATCCAATGAGCAACCGATCAACTTTCGCAAAAGTTGTTGGTAAATTTACAGAGAATGAATCGACAAAAGATGTTATCATTGTAATGACAAAAGCAGTAGCAGATGCTGTTGGTGCTTTAGATAAACGCTTTTTTTGTAATATAACCTACGGCGCTCAGGAAAATGAACAATAAAAACCCATTAATTATCGGCATTGCAGGTGGTAGCGGTTCTGGTAAAACATTTTTTCTAAATAGTTTTTTACATCACTTTAAAAATGATGAGGTCACACTTTTATCTCAGGATGATTATTACATCCCGGCAGGTGAAATGACACAAGAAGAAAATAAATTATACAATTTCGATTTACCATCTACCATTGATGACGAGCAATTTTTAATCGACATTAAGAAATTAATTAAGGGTGATGTTGTTTATAAGAAAGAGTATAATTTTAATAATCCATTAGCTGTAGTAAAGATTTTAGAAATCAATCCTGCACCAATTCTTATTGTAGAAGGACTTTTCATTCTTCATTTTAAAGCAATAGCTGAATTATTAGATCTTCGCATATTTATAGAAGCTGATGAAAAAGTAGCATTAGAGCGTCGCATTAAACGCGATGGAATGGAAAGAGGATATCCTGAAGATGATGTACTTTACAAATGGAATAATCACGTTGTACCTGCGTATAATGAGTTTTTATTACCTTATCGCGAAAATTGCAATAAAATAGTGTTAAATAACAATGATACACCTGATGATATTATCAGAATTACTGAGGAAATTTCGGATGAGTTAAAGGCGAAGTTTTGTAAGTAGCTTAATATTTAGCCGCAGATTCGCAGATTATTAGAGAGATTTGCTAATCTGCAGCCTTCAATCAAAATTAATCAATTATCATTTCTGGCACATTATCATCAGCGTAAAGTTTACCTAGAGTAGCATTTCTAATAAAGTCTACACTTACGCCTGGCGCTCTTTCTAGTAGTTTAAAGCCTCCTTCTGGTAAAACATCCAGCACCGCAAGTTCTGTTACTATTTTCTTAATGCACTTTATTCCTGTTAAGGGCAATGTACATTTTGGCAATAATTTACTTTCTCCTGCTTTATTTACATGTTGCATAGCCACAATAATATTTTTAGCAGAAGCTACTAAATCCATTGCGCCACCCATGCCTTTAACCATTTTACCAGGTATTTTCCAATTGGCGATATCTCCGTTTTCTGAAACTTCCATTGCGCCTAAAATGGTTAAATCTATTTTTTGGGCTCTAATCATACCAAAACTCATTGCGGAATCGAATATTGAAGATCCTGGTAAAGTTGTAATAGTCTGTTTTCCTGCATTTATTAAATCTGGATCTTCTTCTCCTTCAAAAGGAAAAGGTCCCATGCCTAATAATCCATTTTCTGATTGTAAAACGATATTAATATCACTTGGAACATAATTAGCCACCAAAGTTGGGATACCGATCCCCAAATTCACATAATAACCATCTTTTATTTCTTTTGCGATTCGTTTCGCAATCCCGTTTTTATCCAGCATATTTCTTTTATTTCAACATTAAGAAGGTTAAGGCAGATTAAGATCATTAATTTCATTTTTCTTAATCCCTTAATGGTTAATTTTTAATCGTTTACTTTCGCCCTAACTGTTCTCTGTTCTATTCTTTTCTCGTAATTATTTCCCTGAAAAATACGGTGAACATATACACCAGGTGTATGAATTTGATCGGGGTCTAATTGACCTGCTTCTACTAATTCTTCTACTTCGGCTATTGTAATTTTGCCTGCCATAGCCATTACAGGATTAAAATTGCGACTAGTAGATCGGAAAATTAAATTACCAGCAGTATCTCCTTTCCAAGCTTTTACTAATGCAAAATCTGCCTCAAAAGCATATTCCATTAAATAATCTTTACCGTTAAAATTTCTCACTTCCTTACCTTCAGCAACTTCAGTCCCTACTCCTGCGGGAGTGAATATGGCTGGCATGCCGTAACCTGCAGCTAAACAACGTGTTGCCAATGTTCCTTGCGGTATTAACTCAACTTCTAACTCTCCACTTAATAATTGACGTTCGAATTCAACGTTTTCTCCAACATATGAAGAAATCATTTTTTTAACCTGACGAGTTTGTAAAAGTAAACCTATTCCAAAATCATCTACACCAGCGTTATTTGCAATACAGGTTAGATTTTTGACACCACTTTTTACCAATGCAGCAATGCAATTTTCAGGAATACCGCACAAACCAAAACCACCAAGCATTAAGGTTTGTCCATCACAAATATCTTTAATTGCTTCATCAGCTCCAGCTACAACTTTATTAATCATATACTCTGTTTTATGGCTAAATTATAAAGTTATTGGACGGTTTCCAAATGCATTAAGGGATTATTGCATTGTACATTTTACACTAAGATGCCATGGAGAAAATGGACAATTGTAAGGAATTAAGTAGATTATACAATTATTATGATCTTATTTTACGCTTTAAATTATTTTAAATGAACATACGTAATTCCATCTCCTCCTCTATCCGCGTGTTCATCTTCTAAATGCGTAACTTCCTTATACTTTTTAAGATGTTCTCTTATCAGTTTTCTTAAAATACCATCGCCTTTGCCGTGAATTAACTTAATCGATGGGAAACCCAACATGATAGCTTTATCTAAATAATTCTCTACTTCCTGCACTGCATTTTCGCCACGCATCCCACGTAAGTCGAGTTCTGGTCTAAAGTTGATGATGGCTTCAGACATTCTGCCAGAAAATGAATTGCTTTGTACTACTCTTTTCGCTTGACGATTGCTGATTTTTTGAACTCTACTTCTTTTCACAACAGAGCGTAAATCGCCTAAAGCTAACACTAAATTATCGCGATTAATCTCTAAAACTTGGCCACTAGTTTCTGTATTGATAATTTGTACCCAATCTCCAACCTCAATTGCAGAATCATCTATTTTAACAATAGGTTTCCGTTCTTCTTTAACTTCGTTTTTAGCTAGGCTTTTTTGCAGATTTTGCCTTAATTCTTTTGTTACAAGTTTATCTGCTTGTTTTTCTTTTATTTGAGCTATGGTATTTTCTACCAATTTATTCGCATCGCGAATGATGTTTTGAGCTTCTAATTTGGCTTCTTTGATTAAAACCTTCTTATTTTCTTCTAAAAAAAGTTTTAATTTTTCATTCTCTGCAACTAGGTTTTTAACCTTATTCTGTTGATTTGATAAATTGAGTTTAGTTTCATGAATTTGCCTTTTCTCTTTCTCTAAATCTACCAGTAAACTATCAATACTATTCTGATTTGTACCTGTTTTTTGTTTTGCTAGTGCTAAAACTTCTTTTTGCAGTCCAATATTCTGAGCAATTTCAAAAGCATAAGAACTTCCAGGTTTACCTAAATCTAAAATATAAAGCGGTTTCATTTTGCTATTATCAAATAGCATCGAAGCATTTTCTAATCCATTAGCGTTGTCTGCAAATAATTTTAAATTAGAATAATGCGTAGTGATTACACCTCGAACTTTCTTTGAGTTTAAAACTTCTAAAACCGCTTCGGCCATCGGACCACCAAATTGAGGATCAGTTCCAGTACCAAACTCATCAATTAACACCAATGTTTTGGGTGAAGCATGTTCAACAAAATAGCGCATTTTTGTTAAATGAGCACTGTATGTACTCAAATCAGATTCGATGGATTGATCATCACCGATATCTGCAAAAATCTGATCAAATATTCCCATTTCGCTAGCTTCATCCACAGGAACTAGTAAACCCGTTTGCAACATCATTTGTAGCAAACCAACGGTTTTCATACAAACCGATTTACCGCCAGCATTTGGTCCAGAAACTAAAACAATCCTTAAATTCTCATTCATATGAATATTTAATGGAACTACTGTTTTCTTTTCTGCTGCAAAAGACAATAATAACAATGGGTGTTTTGCGTTTATCAACTTTGTTTTAGCCTCTTTTAACAATACAGGCATATTTGCCTGAATATCAATTGCAAAAAGTGCTTTTGCTCTTACAAAATCAAGTTTAGTTAAGAAACCATGATACGATAATAAAAGTGGTGTATAAGGCCTTAATTCCGTTGTTAACGCTATTAAAATTTTAATGATCTCTCTACGCTTATCAAATTCTAAATCGCGGAGTTTATTATTTAACGTAAAAACTTCTTCTGGTTCTAAGTAAACAGTTTGACCACTTGCAGATTCATCATGAATAAATCCTTTCAGTTTTCTTTTGTTTTCCGCTAAAATTGGAATACAAATCCTACCATCGCGAACGGTTAAACTACCATCAGCAACCCAGTTTTTACTAACAGCCATTTTGTAAATGGAATCCATTCTTTTACGAACTTCTTGTTCGCCTTTGGCAATTGCTGCAATAATTTCTTGTAATTCTGAAGAAGCATTGGGCTTTATTTTACCTTTTGGATCTAAAATAGCTTCTATCTTTTTAAGGATATTTTTTTCTATTGGTAAGTGTTCAAAAAGAGCTTCGAGATTAGGATATATTTCCTTCCGTTCATCAAAAAATCTGATTACAGAAAAAACTGTTTGTAAGGATGCATAAATCTGGAAAAGTTCATCCTCCATTAAATATGTACCTTCAACTCTAATTTTATCAGCAAGCACTTTAATATCGAAAAAAGTACTGATTTGTAAAGGTTCCTGATTTTCTAAAATACTTTTAAATTCATTTGTTTGACGAAGAAACTTATTTATTTGGTCATATTTCGTCATCACCTGCATCTTATTAACCAATGCTTGGCCCATTGTACTTAAACAATGTTGGTGCACCATTTGTCGAACTTCATTAAAGCCTAACCTTTCTTGGCAATTTTCAGGATACAGCATATACTTATTGAACTGGATAATCGATTGTATACATTTTCAATGGATTAGTACCCATTTTAAAAGTGGAATCTAAAGATTTTATTGGTGGAGCTAGCAAAGCAGCACCAGATAGCGAAGTTTTAATGTTTTCTAATGCAATCGATTTTGAAAAATCTTCTTTTTCTTTATTCAAATTTAAACTGATGTTATCGTACATTTTTTTCATCACATCTGGATGCTTATAGTAGTAATCCAAACTCTGATTGTACAAAGCAGAATCTATTCCAAATTTTTTATAAATGCCTTTATAGAGCGAAGAAATAACCTTTTTAGAGCTATCAGGATTTGCAAAAGATGTAGAATATCCATCTACAATGTGAATATCATGCAATACTTTCTCCATTTTATCTGGTTGGATTATGTCTTTTGGAATACCTGGCTTACAAGTATAAAACAAGGCACAAAGTATAAGGATGACAAAAAATCTTTTCATTATTAATAAAACCTTTCTTATTTCTTAGCCAAATTGCGCTAAGGTTGTTAATTTTACCAAAAATACTGATAAATGAGCATTGCAGATAACTTATTAAAATATAAAAATGAATTAGATCAAGCTGGCGTTAAGTTGGTGGCGGTTTCTAAAAATCATGCGGCAGATGCCGTACTTGAAGCTTATAATGCTGGACAAAGAGTTTTTGGAGAGAATTTAGTGCAAGAGATGGTAGAAAAACAAGCTCAATTGCCACAGGACATTGAATGGCATCTAATAGGCCATTTACAAAGTAATAAAGTAAAATACATTGCTCCTTTCATAAAATTGATAGAATCTGTTGATAGTCTTAAATTATTGAAAGAGATTGATAAGCAAGCCGCAAAAAACAACAGAATAATTGATTGTTTATTGCAAATCTACATAGCTGATGAAGATACCAAGTTTGGTTTAGGATTTGACGAAGCCATTGAACTTTTACGATCTGAAGAGTTCGAAACCTTAAAAAATGTTCGGATTGTAGGCTTAATGGGTATTGCAACCAATACAGCATTGGAAGGACAAACCAAAGCAGAATTTCATGAGCTAAAAGTTCTTTTTGATGGAATAAAATTGAGTTTCTTTAGAAAAGAAGATAGTTTTAAAGAAATTTCCATGGGTATGTCCTCTGATTATAAATTGGCAATTGAACAAGGCAGTACTATGGTAAGAATTGGAAGTAATATATTTGGAAAAAGAGTAATTAAACATTGGAAAGCCTAATGAATGTAACTATTAGAGTAGCAGTTAAAGAAGATTGCACAAGATTATTAGAATTAATTAATGAATTAGCTGTATACGAAAAAGCACCGGAAGAAGTTACAGTTACATTAGCTGAATTTATTGATGCAGGTTTTGGACAAAAACCAGTTTGGAAAGCATTTGTTGCGGAAGAAAATGACTTAATTATAGGTTTTGCTTTATTTTACACCAGATATTCAACATGGAAAGGTTGCCGTTTGTACTTAGAAGATTTCTTGGTAACTGATGCTTGTAGAGGAAAAGGAGTTGGCAAGTTATTATTTGAAAAAGTAATTGAAGAAGCAAAAAATGGAAATTATAACGGTATGGTTTGGCAGGTTTTAGATTGGAATGAACCGGCTATAAATTTCTACAATAAATATACTGCCGATATTGAAAGCGGTTGGCTAAATGCTTCATTCTCGAAAGAGCAAACAAAAAATTTAGTATGAAAAGATTAGTCTTATTTTTTATTGGAATTTGCGTTTTTACTGCATGTAGAAACGAAAAAAATAGAGATAGTAGCAAAAGTGAAGTTGCTGCTGTTGATACATTAACTTTTACTTATGATTCTGTTAAAGTTTATAGTAAAAATGTGATTAAAACCGATCTTAAAGCTGCTGATACTACAAAAGCAGTTATTTCCTATCCAGTATTTAAAAACGAAACCTTAAACAATTACATTTTAAGACAAGTTTTTAACTACATCAGCGAAGAGGAAAAAGCTACTTCATATCAAGATATTGCAACTAGTTTTGTAAAAGGATATGATGATTTTCACTCAAAAAATGTAACAAGCGCTCAGGCTTGGTGGTTAATGATTGACATTAACGTACTTCATCAAACTAACAATTACATCGCTTTGCAATACATAAACTCAGATTATTCGGGTGGTGCTCATCCAAATACAAGTTTTTCATATTTAAATTATAATCCAAAAACTAATACTGCATTAACGTTAGATTCTTTAATAGAAAAAAATCAACATGGAAAATTAGTAAGCATTGCTGAAGTTATTTTTAGAAAAGATGAAAAATTGACACCCACAGAACCACTAAGCGGCAAATATTTTTTCCATGATGATAAATTTGATCTACCAGAGAATTTTTATGTAAACGATAAAGGCTTGGTGTTTTTATATAATCCTTATGAAATTAAACCTTATTCTGAAGGAATAACAAAATTAGTCATCCCATTTTCAGCTTTAAAAGGCATTGCTAAGCCAAATACCATTTTAACGGAAACAAATTAATGCAAGTATTTAAATTCGGAGGAGCTTCTGTAAAAGACGCAGAAGGTGTTAAAAATTTGGCCAAAATTGTACAGGACTATCCATCAACTAATTTGTTGATTGTAATTTCTGCCATGGGGAAAATGACCAATAAACTAGAGGAATTAACTTGGGCTTATGTTAAAGGTGAAGAAAAAGCATATGAATTATTCGAAGAAATAAAAGCCTATCATTTCGATATTATTTCAACGTTGTTTACAGACCATAAAAACCCAGTTTATGACGATGTAGCAAATACTTTTGTGGAAATAGAATGGTTGTTGGAAGAAGAAGCAAGTGATAGCGCAGATTATTTGTACGATCAAATTGTTTCGATTGGAGAATTGGTTTCTACCAAAATTGTGGCGGCATATTTAAATTTAATTGGCAGTTTCGCCATCTGGGCTGATGCTAGAAGTTACATCAAAACGGACAATAACTATCGCGATGCAAATGTAATTTGGGATAAAACAGAACAAGAGATCCAGAAACATTTACCTACTTATTTAGATAAAGGAATTGTGGTAACACAAGGTTTTATTGGTGGCACTAGCGAAAACTTTACCAGTACTTTGGGCAGAGAAGGTTCTGATTATTCGGCTGCTATTTTTTGCGCCTGCTTAAATGCAGAATCAATGACAATTTGGAAAGATGTACCTGGTGTTTTAAATGCAGATCCTAAATGGTTTGATGAAACGGAAAAAATACCTCAATTATCATATCACGATGCAATAGAACTCACATACTATGGTGCGACAGTAATCCATCCAAAAACAATAAAACCTATTCAAAATAAAGGAATTCCATTATATGTACGCTCTTTCTTACAACCCGAAGCGCTAGGAACAGCTATCACTGGAGTAGCAACACCTTTACCAGTCCCTTCTTTTATTTTTAAAGTAAATCAGATTTTAATTTCCATATTCCCTAAAGATTTTTCTTTTATCATTGAGGAAAACTTAAGTCATATTTTCAATATTTTACATAAAAACAAGGTAAAAGTGAATACAATGCTTAATTCTGCCATCAGTTTTTCTGTAAGTGTAGACGATGATGAAGCAAAGATTAAACAATTAATTACAGATTTATCTGAAACCTTTAAAGTGAAGTATAACAAAGGATTAGAGCTCGTAACTATTCGTTATTACAATCAGCAAACTATTGACAGAGTTACCGTTAGTAAGGATGTACTATTGGAAGTTAAAAGCCGACATACTTGTCAAATTGTGATGAAAGATAAAGCGTAAGCTTAGCAAAAATGAATGAAAATATTTTAAACAACCAGGTTCAACTCTATATTACTGAGCATATTAATGCGGATGTAAATAAGATTGCACTGTCAAAATCGTTGTTTAAAAATGTAAGTTCAGCAGAATTAGCGGGACAAGTTGCAGCTAAGAAAAAATCAATTCACAAGCTTCCTAAATGGTTTAATCATGAAAAGATTTATTACCCAGTTTTACTCTCTATAGAACAATGTTCATCTGAAACCACAGCTGTTTACAAAGCTAATTTAGCAGTAGGAAACTCATTAATTGATCTTACTGCAGGGTTTGGAGTGGATAGCTATTTCTTTTCGAAAGAAGTAAATGAAGTTTATAGTTGTGAAATCAATCCAGAATTATCAGAAATTACGGCTCATAATGCTAAAATTTTAGGAGCAAATAATATCAATTTTATAGCAGAAGACGGAATTGAATTCCTCAAAAAAAGCAAGCTTAAATTCGAAACGATTTATATTGATCCCGCAAGGCGAAATCATAGCAATAAGGTTTTTAAACTTAAAGATTGTACGCCAGATGTAACTGAACATTTAGCTCTTTTTTTGGGGAGAGCACAGCGAATAATTATTAAAACAGCTCCACTACTCGATATTTCTGCAGGTTTAAGCGAATTACAAAATGTAAGCGAAATTCATATTGTAAGCGTAAAAAACGAGTGTAAAGAATTGCTTTGGGTAATTGATAATGACTTTACAGGTGAAACAAAAATTGTTTGTGTCACTTTAAACACTTCTACAAAAACCTTCTCTTTTCCCATAAGTGATTTACGATTAACTACTGAAATCGCTGATACAGCACCTATTGGATATATATACGAACCTGATGTAGCTTTATTAAAAAGTGGTGCATTTAATTTGATAGCAGAAAGATTTGGATTGAAAAAATTGCACTCACAAAGTCAACTATACTTTAGTGAAAAAATAAAATCAGAATTTTTAGGTAGAATTTTCGAAATCAAATCACTATTAAATTTAAATGAACTAAAAAAGGAAAGAAATCTAAAAGGAAACGTTATTGTTCGAAATTTCCCTGAAAAAGCAGAGAATTTGGTTAAAAAATATAAAATCAGTTCAAGTAACGACGATTTTATCTTGTTTACTCAAACTAATGTTGGTTATTTAGTAATTAAAGCTAAAATTATTCAGCATTATTAAATAAAAAAAGCCTTGCGTATCTGCAAGCTTTATATTTTGATATTAATTTAAATTACACTTTTTTAACGTTCACAGCTTGTAATCCTTTTTTACCTTCTATAGTTTCAAATTCAACTTCGTCATTCTCTTTAATACTATCTATCCCTCCTACTACATCTTTAAAGTGAACAAAAATCTCTTTATTGCCGTCATAAATTATAAATCCATAACCTTTTTGGGTATTAAACCATTTAACTTTTCCAGTATTCATAAAATTGTAATTGTATTGATATCTTTTTAATAGTAACTGATTTAAAGTTAATTACAAAAATTTTTAAATTAAAAAAAAGTTGAAAATTACTTATTTGGCTGAGGTGTAGTTCTTAAATAAGGTTTTATAACTGTATGGCCCTTTGGAAATTTAGCTGGAATATCTTCTGTTTTAATACTATTTACTACAATTACATCCTCACCATCTTTCCAATCAGCTGGCGTTGCAACGCTATAATTTGCAGTTAACTGCAGGGAATCTATTACCCTTAAAACTTCCGTAAAATTTCTTCCCGTAGATGCCGGATATGTAATCATTAGCTTTACTTTTTTATCTGGAGAAATGATAAACAACGAGCGAACCGTCATCGTTTCAGAAGCATTTGGATGAATCATATCATACAAGTCAGCAATTTTCTTATCCTGATCTGCAATAATTGGAAAATCTACATTCGTATTTTGAGTTTCATTAATATCACTAATCCAACCTTTATGCGATTCTGCCGAATCAACACTTAATGCCAAAACTTTAACATTCCTTTTATCAAATTCTGATTTTAAAGATGCTGTACGTCCTAGTTCAGTTGTACAAACCGGGGTGTAATCTGCAGGATGTGAAAATAAAACGCCCCAACTATCACCTAAATAATCGTAAAAATCTATTTCACCAATAGATGTTGTTGCTTTAAAGTTCGGTGCTGTATCTCCTAGTCTTAAACTCATATTGAATTGTTTTTAATTAATAAATTGATATAATAATTGAAGTTACAAAAAGTCTATTAAAACAGTAGATTATTTTGTGTAATAAAATTTATTCGTGACAAATCACTACCTAAATGCTTATTAAATTCTTGAATGGTATAATCTGCAATTAATGGCGTATCGGCTTCATCGTGCTGATGCAAAAAGAAATATACATTTTGCAACCCGTTATCTAACCATTGTTTAATTCTTATTACCCACTCGTCTACCCTAGCTTTATCAGAATCTAAATATTTTCCACCATTGCCTACAAACCGAATAAAAGCTTCTGGAGTTGGCAATTCCATATGTAAACAATCTCTTCGCCCACTGGCATCTGTAATAGCTGCACCTTTATTGAGTTTTGCTAATAAAGCAAAAAGTTGCTTTTTAGCATCGCCGATAAACCAATCTTTATGTCTAACCTCTACAAAGACTTTTAAATCATTAGGTAATTTTTTTAGGTAGTTTTCTAATATATCAATGTTATTTGGACCAAAATTATCGCTAACCTGTAAAAAGCAGGGACCTAAATATTCACCAAAGGCAGAAATTGCTTTAATATATTCATCTGTTAAAAAATCAGCATCTTTTAGCCTTTTAATATGCGTTATTGTTCTAGAAAATTTAGGGCAAAATATGAAATTACCTTTGGTATTAGCGGCAACTTGCTCTTTCCATTTTAAAATTTGTTCTTCTTTTGGAATGCTATAAAAAACTGCATTCAATTCTATAGAATTAAAATGTTTTACATATTCACCTAAAAAATCTGCTTCTTTGGTTTTCTTCGGATAAATAAGATCTTTCCATTCTTTTCTTCCCCATTTCGCACAGCCAACATAATAAGATGGTTTTATAGAAGGTTTCAAATGCTGTAAAGTAATAGCATTTTGTTCGCCATCTGGTGGTAAGGTAAAATCAATGGTATTAATTTCTGCTTCTGTAACTCTTCCAAATTCCATTTTAATTATTTTATAAGTAAAAAACCCCGAAACTTACTAAAAGTTCGGGGCTTCAAATTTAATATTTTGGGAATATTAATACACTTTAATCATAAAAACATAATCTTGCATCTTTTCTACTTGCTTATTACGTTTTAAACCTTGCAATTGACTTCTTTTTCCGTAAGGAATTCTTTTATTCAATGAATCTTGTGGAATAGAATTTACTGCTTCTACAATATATCTCGATTTTACTGCAAATGCAGCACCGTCTGTTTTATTTTCTTTACCATTAATAACACCAACAATATTACCTGCATTATCTAATAACGGACCGCCACTATTACCTGGGTTTACTGGAATAGCAACTTGATAAGCTAAAGTATCACCGTTTAAGCCTGTTTTAGAACTGATGTAACCATCACCCAATACGACATCATCTTTTGGATAACCTAAAGTATACACAATTTCACCAATACCAGCTCCAGCTTTTTTAATACTATATGGAAGTGAGCCCAATTGATCAAAAGAAGAATCGTTTATTTTTAAAATGGCAATATCATTAACTGGATCAGTATAAAATCTTTTTGCTTTAAATGAAGTTCCTTTACTGTTCTGAACATAAATAGAATCTGCATCTTTAATTACATGATAATTCGTTAAAATGTACCCGTTGCTCGAAATTGCAAATCCAGAGCCACCAAATTTTGCAGATGCTATGTTCGTATTCTGCACTTTGGTATTAATATTTCTAATTAAATTATTCTGAGAACGTTTAATCTGACTTACCTCTCTATTTAAAGCTTCAAAACTTCCATCTTGCTTAGATTGGTTTTGTATAGAATACAACATCACCATGGCTAAAATCAAGAATGAAGCAGCAATTGCAATAGCTGATTTATTATTACGCCAAATTCTAACAATTTTAGATGAATGCGGTTTCACTTTCGCACTTATTGCGGCAACATCTAATTGATGATGAGCTGAATCCATTTGTTCTTTTAGCAACAAAATGTCGGCATATTGCTTCATTGATTCTAAAAAAACTTTATGCGCAACTACTTTATGGTCAACAATTGGGTCATTATTTCTCAATTGCTCAAAAGCTTTTTGCTCATCAGCAGTAAGTTTACCACTTAAGTAATCTTCAATAATCGCTTCTAATTCTATCTCGTTCCTCATTTTATGCTTGAAAAAAATAACTTCTTTAACCTTTGTAAACACTTATATTTCTGTGTTTTAGCATTATCAGTATTGGTATAACCAAATTTTTCACATATATCATGCATAGATAAACTATGGATGTAAAAATCTTCAATAATCGTTTTACAAGGTTCGCCTAAACTTTCTAAGGCTACTTTCATCTTGTCAAACTGCATGTCTTTTTGTTCATGATGCTCCACATCTTCATCAACAGTTAGAACATCTTCAAAGTCGGCTATATTGTTTGTTTTTTTGCTTTGTTGAGTAAGTTTTTTTAACCAAATTCTTCGGCTAACCGAATACAAATATGTTTTTAACTTACTGCTAAGCTCAAAATTGCCGCCTTTAATTTTATTATATAAAACAATAATAGCTTCTTGATACACATCTTTAGCATCGTCTTCACCACCATTATTATTTAAAATAAATTGCAAAACCATCGGATAATAACCCGTATACAATTTATTTAATGCTTCTTCTGAGTTGTTAAGTATACCTAATACTACTTCTCTATCTGTTGGAACTGAACTGCTTAACTTAATACTCACCAATTAATACATTTAAACGTGAATGGTAACCCAATGATAGACAAAAAAAATATTTTTTGCTGTAATTATGACTTTCTAATTGAGAATTTTCTTATTCTAAAAGCTATTAAAGAGGAATTAATCTACATTTAGCCTTATTTCTATTTCAATCCTTTTGTCTTCTTATTTTGCAAAACACATTTACTGTTAATACCAAAAAGCAGGAAATAGTAACCTTAAAAAAATTTAAATAAAATTTTAAAACTATGGGTTACTTTTTCAAAAAATCTGCATTAATGATGGCTTGTAAAAGAAATAATGTTTTATAAAATGATTGTCTAATCTATGAAAACAACCATTTTAAAAATAATTTTAACTTTATTTCACATTTGCGGGTTACCTTTTTACCTTTGCGGTATTAACATGTAAATTAATTAATTATTTAAACAGAAAATTAAAATGAAAAACTTATTCAAATTTGGCTTTTTAGCTTTAGCATTATCTTTAGGAGTAGCAGCTTGTAATTCAGAGAAAAAAGCAGATGCAACTGATTCAGCAGCTATCGATTCAGCTAACATGGCAGTAGATTCAGCTAAAGCAGCAGTTGATACAGCTAAAGCAGCAGTAGATTCAGCTAAAGCAGCAGTAGATTCAACTAAAGCTGTTCACTAGTCAATAGTAAAATCTTACAAAAAGGTCCTGGCAATTTGCTGGGACTTTTTTGATTCTAGGCATTTTATCGGCTTTAAGCTATCATAAATGCTTGATAAATGTTACCTTTGCGGCTGAATCAATTTCCTCATTCAAATGAACTTATCTCCGCTTCAAGCCATTTCTCCTGTAGATGGTCGTTATAGAAAAACCACCGCAAAACTTGCTGATTATTTTTCTGAATATGCTTTAATAAAATACCGTGTTTTTGTAGAGATCGAATATTTTATTGCACTTTGTGAAGCGAAAGCACCAGGATTAGAACAATTTGATACAGCACTTTATCCAAAGCTTAGAACGATTCATCAAAATTTTAATGAGGTTGATGCACAACAAGTAAAAGATACTGAAAGCATTACCAATCATGATGTAAAAGCTGTAGAGTATTTCATTAAAACAAAATTTGATGAACTTAACTTACAACCTTATAAAGAATTTATCCACTTTGGATTAACTTCTCAAGATATTAATAACACAGCCATTCCTTATACTTTTAAACTTGCGTTAGAAGAAAGCTATTTTCCAGCCATTACAGAACTTATTGAAAAAATAAAAGGTTTAGCACAAGAATGGAATGATGTTCCTTTATTAGCACACACACATGGCCAACCTGCATCTCCAACCAAATTAGGTAAAGAGTTTATGGTTTTTGCCGAACGTTTAAATATCCAATTACAAAATTTAAAAAGTATACCTAACAGCGCTAAATTTGGTGGAGCTACAGGAAATTTCAATGCACATCATATCGCGTATCCAAAAATTAATTGGGTTGATTTCTCAAATAACTTTGTTAATGAGGTTTTAGGCTTAAATCGTGCTCAATATACTACCCAAATAGAACATTACGATCAGTTTGCAGCACAATGTGATGCATTGAAACGTATCAATAACATTATCATCGATTTAGATAGAGATATTTGGGCTTACATTTCTAAAAATTATTTTAAACAAAAAATTAAAGAAGGCGAAGTTGGTTCTTCGGCAATGCCACATAAAGTAAATCCTATTGACTTTGAAAATGCTGAAGGAAATGCCGGAATAGCTAATGCTTTATTTGAATTTTTTGCCGCAAAACTACCTATTTCTCGTTTACAAAGAGATTTAACAGATTCTACTGTGTTAAGAAATGTGGGTGTTCCTATGGCACATACCAATATTGCTATCAGTTCTACGTTAAAAGGATTGAATAAAATCATCTTGAACAATGAGGCAATCGCGGCAGATTTAGAAAATAACTGGGCTGTTGTTGCTGAAGCTATTCAAACGGTATTAAGACGTGAAGCTTATCCAAACCCTTATGAAGCTTTAAAAGCATTAACACGTACTAACCAAAAGATTACTGCACAAACAATGTCTGCATTTATTGATGAATTAGATGTAAATGACAACATTAAAGCAGAATTAAAGCAAATCACTCCATTTAATTATACTGGGATATTTTAATTCTACCCTTAAAGGGAGGCCTTTCGTTATAAATGACCTAAAATAGACATCTACTATCTATTATTTAGAATTAGAATTAATTATTTTTGTAGCATAAATTTAAAGACATGACTATTAACGTATATACAGAGCAAACACCAAATCCTGCTACCATGAAGTTTATGGTTAATAAACTTTTAATTAATGGCAGCGAAGATTTTGCAACAAGAGAAAGTGCTGAGCACTCCCCTTTTGCTAAAGAATTGTTCAAATTTAACTTTGTAAGTGGTGTATTTTTTGCAAGCAATTTTGTAACGATTACTAAAACAGAAGATGCTGAGTGGAGTGATATTGAGGCTATTTTAAAAGAATTTGTTAAAGGTGCTGTAGAATCTGAACTTAAAATAAAAGAAAATACGAGTGAAGAAACTCCTGCTTTTGAAGGAACAGAGTTAGAAGTTAAAATTCAGCAAATATTACATGATTATGTGCGTCCTGCTGTTGAACAAGATGGAGGAGCAATTAGTTACAAATCATTTGATGAAGGTGTGGTAACTGTAGAATTGAGAGGTTCTTGCAGTGGTTGCCCATCATCTACCATTACGTTAAAATCTGGTATTCAGAATTTATTACAACGTATGGTTCCTGAAGTTAAGGAAGTAGTTTCGATGGCATTATAAATATTTTCAATGGTTCGTTAGTTCATTGATGTGATACAAAAAGAGTCTAAGCGTAAAGTTTGGACTCTTTTTGTATGTTATAATGACGTTAGTTAGAAATACTTCTTAATTGTATCTAAAATCTCATCTGTGATTTTACCATTGGTCGCTAAAACTTCTCTAGTTTCTAAAAACTCATTTCCACCAGCAAAATTCATGATCTTACCTCCTGCTTGTTGTACTAGATAAGCTCCTGCAGCAACATCGTAAGAGTTTAAATTATACTCGAAGTAAGCGTCAAATCTACCGCAGGCTACATAAGCAAGATCTACAGCTGCAGAACCAATCCGTCTTAATCCGTGGCATTTCTGCATCATATCGGTAAAAAGCTGAATGTATTGTGCTTGTTTATCGAATTGATAATATGGAAAACCAGTTGCTAAAAGGCATTGCGAAAGATTTGTACTTTCGGAAACACGAATTTCTTTATTATTTAAGTAAGCTGCTCCTCCTTTAAATGTAAAGAACATCTCTCCTCTATTAATTTCATATACTACTCCAATTACTGGCTTATCTTCTTCATACAAAGCGATACTGATAGAATATGTGGGGATACCGTGAATAAAGTTTGTGGTTCCATCTAAAGGATCAATAATCCATGTATAGGTTTTACCTTTTGTGTTAACAGTTTCTTCTTCAGTAATAAAACCTGCATCTGGTATCAACTTTGTTAAATTTTTTACCAAAAGCTTTTCTGCATTTTTATCTACATAGGAAACTAAGTCGTTTAGTCCTTTATATTCAATTGCATTTGAATCAAAAGCCATCGCTTCTTTGCGAATAAAATTACCCGTTAAGCGTGTAATAGCAATAACTTTTGAGCATAATAATTCGTAATTCATCATTAGTAATTCGCCAATTTTTCCTTGTTTTTTATTGAATATGCTACCAAACACCATCCTCCTACAAATAATATAGCAGAAATAAGTTCAGCTTGTGTAAAGGAAAACCCTCCAATCGTTCCTAGTTTACTATTTACTCTAATTAATTCAATGCAGAAACGCTCTATTCCATTTAAAATCATATAAATACCAAACATCACCCCTGGTATATTGATGCGTTTACGGATTTTCCATAAAATTAAGAAGAGTATAAAGGCCATAACTACTTCGTAAATTGGCGTTGGATATACTGGTTGTGCTAATTCATTACAATATTTACCAATGCAACCTGCGATATGATTACCTTCTGTGGCTACGTTATTAGGATAGGTATATGCCCATAACCAATCTGGCAACCACGTAAATGGTTTAGGGTTTAAGTTCGGAATTCCCCAATCTCCATCTCCTGATAAATGGCAACCAATTCGACCAACGCTATACGCTAGCATCATTCCCGGTCCACCAACATCAAGCATATGCAATGGTTTTATTCCGTTTTTACGGGCAATATAAATTACAGCTGCACCACCACAAATTAGTCCACCGTAAAATGTTAATCCACTGAAAGAGAGCAAACCACCGATTGGATCTTTGATGAAGCTATCCCAGTGCTCCAGATTATCAAAAATCTTTGCGCCTAAAAAACCCCATATCGCTGCCCAAACAACCATGTGACTCATTAACTCGTACGGATGAACTGTAACTTCTACTGCTTTTGGTTTAGCCAGCTTTACTTTATCTTTTTCCTTATATGCCCAATATGCAAACAAAGCCGCTAATGCAATTCCACCTAACAGATTTCCTTTTGTAGAAAGTAATACAGTTTGTGCATCGTTTACAAATAATTTATAATTTATGAGTGCGTAGATTAATTTGTAACCTATTAAAAAGCCAAAGAAACCATTAGAAATAAGTTCAAATGTAGAAGCTGGTTCACCTATTACAACATTTCTTTTTGTAGGATGAAGAATTCCTAAGGCTTCTTTGCGTTTCAATTCTTTTGTAAAAGCCCAGTAACCTGCTACAAATGCTAGTGCTACAAAAACACCAAAAGTATTGAATGGAAGTGGCACATCGATGCCAAAAAGATAGGATAAAAAGTGTGAAACGGTAGGAAACATAAATCTTAGTTTAAGCGAAGATAAGAAAGAGTTTTCAGTTTTCAGTTCTGAGTTTTCAGTTGCTAGCGCAAACTACCAACTATCATAATTTAATGTACTAAAACTTCCTCAGCCTCTGCTACTTCAACTTCTCCATCCGCTAAAAGCGATAAAAGTTTAACGTTTTTAAGTTCATTTACCATTACAGGATCGTATTTAGCTCTAACTTTTACGTAGTTCTTAGTAAAGCCATGCATAAAGCCGTTTTTTTGATCGTCTTCGAATAAGACTTGTCCTGTTGAACCAATTTGAGATTCGTAAAATGCTCTTCTTTTTTTATCAGAAAGGATATGCAACATCTTATTTCTATCGAAACGTGTACTACCTGCAACTTTACCTTTCATTTCTGCGGCTTCAGTTTGCTCACGTTCTGAATAGGTAAATACATGTAGATAAGAAATATCCAATTCGTTTAAAAATTGATACGTATCTAAAAAATCATCCTGTGTTTCGCCTGGGAAACCGACAATTACATCCACTCCTATGCAACAATTTGGCATAACTGCTTTAATTTTTGCTACGCGTTCGATATATAATTCGCGTTGGTAGCGTCTTTTCATCAAGCCTAATATTTTATTAGAACCTGATTGCAAAGGAATATGGAAATGTGGTACAAAACGTTTTGACGTAGCTACAAACTCAATGATTTCATTGCTCAATAAGTTTGGCTCTATTGAAGAAATACGAATGCGTTCAATTCCTTCAACTTCATCTAATGCTTTAACAAGGTCGAAAAACTTATCTTCTCTTTGTCCATCACGAATACCAAAATCGCCAAGGTTTACGCCTGTTAATACGATTTCTTTTACTCCACTTTGTGCAATTTGTGTAGCACGATTAACTACATTTTCAATGGTATCGCTTCTACTTCCACCACGTGCTAAAGGAATGGTACAATATGTACACGGATAATCACAACCATCTTGCACTTTTAAAAAAGTACGAGTTCTATCGCCAATGGAATAGGCTGCAATAAAATTATGATTTACTTTTTCAATGTTTTGCTGATGAACAACTGCTTTAGGATTTTTAGTTAAATCTGAGATGAATTCAACAATTCTGAACTTTTCAGCAGCACCTAAAACCATGTCCACGCCTTCTATTTCGGCAATTTCTGTTGGTTTTAATTGAGCGTAGCAACCTACAATAGTTACATAAGCATTTGGCGAGTATTTAAGTGCTTCTTTAACTACTTTTCTGCATTTTTTATCTGCATGTTCGGTTACTGAACAGGTATTAATTACATATACATCTGCTGCGTCGGTAAATTCTACCACCGAGTAACCTGCATCGGTAAATAAACGACCAATGGTTGAGGTTTCTGAGAAGTTTAGCTTACAGCCAAGTGTATAAAATGCAACTTTTTTCATTGAGGTGCAAAGATAACAAAATTAGTTTTGTGTTATGAGTTACGGGTTGTTTGCTTTAAGAAATGACAAATGAACGATTGAACTAGTGACTATTCTTCATTCCAACGATAGCTTTCATGTTCTAAGCCTGCTAAATCGATTGCACGATTAACAACTGTTTGTGCTACTTCTTCGATGGTTTTGGGTAAACTATAGAATGATGGGTTTGCAGGGCAAATAATCCCGCCAGCTTCTGTTACTGTTTTGAGATTGTTAATGTGGATTAAACTAAATGGTGTATCTCTAACTACTGCGATTAATTTACGGCGTTCTTTTAAAATTACATCTGCTGCTCTTGAAATCAAGTCGTTAGATATGCCATGGGCGATACGCCCTAATGTACCCATTGAACATGGAATGATGATCATGGTATCGAATTTTGCAGAACCTGATGCGAATGGTGCATTGAAATCCATTTTATGATAAAAAGTAAAAGGGTAATTATCGTATTCTTCGTTACCTAACTCGAAACGCCATACTTCTTTTGCATTATCTGACATTACTACTCCTACTTTTTCAATCTGATTGGATAGTTTTAGTAAATTATCTAATAAGAGTTTAGCATAGATAGAGCCACTAGCTCCGGTAATTGCAACAATGATTTTTTTCTTTTTTATCATAATGTGGGGTAAAGATACGAAGTAATCTTTTATTCATTATTGATATTGTCATCTTGACGATTGATCTTTTCTTAGCTCGTCGCCGCTATGGCTCTTTCGTTTTTCGGCTGTTGTAGTTTTGTTTTTGCCCTCAAGAATGCTTCGCAATATCTCTTGATAGAAAAGAAACAAAAGATCAAGGCTGTGTATCATCGCTCGGATTAAGCTATCCAAACTCTTGGGCGACAGAAAAAGGTTCAATGAAGGAATTGAACTGCTTTCTGTCTTGGGTTGTGGTTTATGAACATTGGTGGGAGAAATTTAAACAAGTTGATTTATGTTTTTAATTGTTTGTTTGAGCTCATGGCGAAAAGCCATTCGGTTGAATGCTTTCTCCTTCGGGATGCTACAAGGCCAGTCCTAGTACTTGGCGGTGGGTTGTGGTTTGGGAAAGGTTGTAAATAGGAAAATTAGGTGCGGTGCGAAATTTAAGCGGTGCAGTGAGCAGTTCCAAGGTCTGCAGTGACAGTTCAAGGTCTGCAGTTGACAGTTCAAGGTTCGCAGTTGATAGTTCAAGGTCCGCAGTTGATAGTTCAAGGTCCGCAGTTGATAGTTCAAGGTGTGCAGTTGCCAGTTCAAGGTCTGCAGTGAATTGGCTTAGTTCAATGAGGAATACATTAAAAGTTGGATTTAATAGAGAGAGAGATTTCTCGTATTATGGATCCGATAGTGGATGACAAATATTTGTAAAATAAAAAAGGGCCAAGAATAAATTCTTGACCCTACATCTACCTATGAAAAACATACCCCCGAAAGGGTAAGCTCAAATGTAACTAAATTTGCAAATAAAAGAAAGTTTATACAGCCTTTTTTTCATTATAGTGTAATTGTGACACAATTAAAATTTAAATATGTACTGAATTATCCTTTAAGGGCATTAAAACAGATATTTTGTACTTAAAAAATTAGAGCTGTGACTATCAATAATTTCATTTAGCAAGTGCTTATTATTATCGTTTAGTTTTGTAGCAACTAAAGAGCGAATAGAAAACGATCGCAAGGCATCTACTACTGATAACGTTCCTTCTGCACTATCTTTTCTTCCTGTAAAAGGGAAAACATCTGGTCCGCGTTGGCATTGACAGTTGATGTTTACTCTACTCACCTGATTTACCAATGGATCTATTAATGCAGCTACTTCTTGATCGTCGTTACTAAAAATACTTACTTGTTGGCCGTGAGTTGATTCGATTAAATATTCTATCGTTTCTTCTAAATCATCAAAAGGAACAACAGGAACAACTGGTCCAAACTGCTCTTCAGTATATAGTTTCATGGCGGCATTAACTGGATAAACAATTGCAGGATACACAAATGATTCGTTGGTTGCACCTCCATTTTCATTTATGATTTTTGCTCCTTTTGAAATCGCATCATCCAAACATTCTTTTAAATATGCTGGTTTATGAGGCTCTGGTAATGGTGTTAAAGAAACTCCATCAACCCAAGGCATGCCAAATTTTAATTTACCTACTGCTTCGGCTAATTGTTTTAAAAACTCATCTGCTAAACTACGGTGCACAAAAATGATTTTTAATGCTGTACATCTCTGTCCGTTGAACGAAAGTGAGCCTAAAACGGTTTCTTGTACTGCTAATTTTAAATCGGCCTTTGCCGTAATAATTGCTGCATTTTTAGCATCTAAACCTAAAATAGCACGTAAACGATTTACTTTAGGATGCATTTTTTTCAACTCGTTAGCAACTTTACTTGAACCAATTAACGTTAACACATTTATTTTTCCAGATTCCATTAAACCAGGAATGATTTTATTTCCACGTCCGTAAATGGTATTTACTACGCCTTTTGGAAAACAGTTTTTAAATGCTTCTAACAGCGGATAAAACAATAATGTACCGTGTTTAGGTGGTTTAAATAAAATGGTATTTCCCATTATTAGTGCTGGGATTAACGTTGTAAATGTTTCATTTAATGGGTAATTGAAAGGCCCCATACATAAAACTACGCCTAATGGAGAACGACGAATTTGAGCTACAATTCCTTGTTCCATTGTAAAACCTGCAGATTGACGATCTAAATCTTTTAACGCGTCGATTGTAGCTTGAATATATTCGATTGTACGATCAAATTCCTTAGTCGAATCGGCAAATGTTTTGCCAATTTCCCACATAATTAATTTTACAACCTCTTGCTTTTTCTCAATAATTTGATGTGTAAATTTCTCAACGCATTCAATTCTTTGGGCAACATTCATTGTTGGCCACTCGCCCCTACCATTGTTATAGGCTGCTACAGCTGCATCTAAAGCTGCATTAGCCTCTTCTTTATCACATAGTGGATAAGTACCAATTATTTTGCGTTCTAAACCTTTAGCAGTTTTAATGCAAATAGGTGATAAAACGGTGTGAACATCTCCGTTCCATGGTAACATTTTTCCATTTGATAGGTATTCACGTTGGTTTACTTCTTCCGCCAGTTTAAAGGCGTCTGGAATCTGCTCTTCAGTTAAAAAGAGCGAATTCAATTCTTCTTGAAAGCTCATAATTATAGGTCGGTAATTTTTTTGTATTTAGGAACTAATGATTTCATTACAACCCATGCAATTAAATAGGCAACGGCACAAAATGCAAACATTATGGTGTAAGCAACAGTCATATTTGATTGAACTAATGGCTTTTGAATTTCCAAAAGTTGATTAAATAGATTAGCATCAATTGATTTTAATTTATCTGCGACTTCAACTGGCAGTTTACTCAATGCCATTACATTTAAGTTTATTTTATCGCCATATTTACTGGCTAAATCCATTGAGGTGATTTGGTTTACAAATACATTATTACCCAACTCATTAAACTTGCTGAATGATTCTGAGATGCCTTTATGTGCATAACTATCAAAAATCCAACCGCCTATTTTAGTCACTAACACACCACCAATACCACCAGCCATACCACCAATACCTACTACAGAACCAATTGCTCTTTTAGGGAACATATCTGAAACTGTGGTGAAAATATTTGCAGACCATGCTTGATGCGCAGAAGTACCTACGCCAATTAAAATAACTGGAACCCAAAAAGAATAGTGACCTAGAGGTTGTGCCAATAAAACTACCAAAGGGAAAAGAGCTATCGCAAACATTGCTTTCATTCTACCATCGTAAACGGCATAACCTTTATCTACAAAATATTTTGGTAACCAACCACCGCCAATACTTCCAATCATTGTCATGCTGTACAATACTGCTAATGGAAGTACGATATCAGAACCAGTCATACCGTATTGATCCTTTAAATAACCTGGCAACCAGAATAAGAAAAACCACCAAACACCGTCTGTCATGAATTTACCAAACGTAAAAGCCCAAGTTTGTTTGTAGGTTAATAATTTAAACCACGATACTTTATCAACATTAGCTTTATCAGCAACTTCATCTTCATCGCTGTTAATGTAAGCCAATTCTCCAGCCGATAATCTTTTTTGTTTTTCTGGAGATTCATAAAAAATTAGCCAGAAGAACAACCATAAAAATCCAATTGCCCCAACTAATTCAAATGCTTTTTCCCAACCCCAATGTTCTGCAATCCAAGGCACAGTTAGTGGAGCTAAGACCGCACCAATATTTGCTCCAGAATTAAAAATACCAGTTGCTAATGAGCGCTCTTTTTTTGGATGATATTCTGCCGTAGCTTTAATGGCTGCCGGAAAATTTCCTGATTCGCCTATGGCTAAAACAGCTCGAGAAAACATAAAACCTAATATAGATACAGGTAATGCTGCGATGCCAAAAGTTGTTAGGATAGATGCAAGGCCTGTGCCAATTGAAATAGAATATGCGTGAATTATTGCTCCAATTGACCAAATAATAATGGCGATTCCGTAACCCCATTTTGTACCTAATTTATCTACAAAACGACCAGCGAAAAGCATGGAAATTGCATAGGTAAATTGAAAAATAGCGGCAATATCTGCATAATCGCTATTTGACCATCCGAATTGCTCTTCTAAAGTGGGTTTTAGTAAACTTAGTACTTGTCTGTCAAGGTAGTTTACTGTTGTTGCAAAAAACAAAAGGGCGCATATAGTCCATCTGTAATTGCCAATTTTAACTTGGTTCATAATTTTAGGTTTATATTTTGGTTGATTTGTGTGTATTTTTTTAAGGTTTTACTTTATTTATGATTTCGAATGTTTTCGTGGTTAGTGAAAACAGGGTATCGTAATCTTTATTTTCTAAAATTTGTTTACTTACTAATTTACTGCCCATCCCTACTGCACAAACGCCTGCTTTAAACCAGGTATCGATGTTGTTTTCTTCGATTTCTACGCCGCCTGTTGGCACAAATAATTGACCTTGAAAAAGTTCTTTTATTGATGATAAATATGCAGGACCTAAGATATTTGCTGGAAACAATTTAATAATTCCTGCACCAAATTGGTGAGCCATATTAATTTCGGTTGGGGTCATGCAGCCTGGAATCCATAATAGTCCAGCATCGTGAGTTAGCTTTCCGACTTCTACATCTACAACCGGACAAACAATAAAATCTGCTCCAGCAGCTAAAAAAGTTTTTACTTCTTCCGTGTTTTTAATTGTACCAATGCCCAAGAATAAATCTTGCATTTCGGTTTTTAATGCTTCCTTAATGAATTTGAAATTCTCAAGCGCAGCTTTACCTCTATTGGTATATTCGAAAACACGAACTCCTGCACTATATAAAGTGCGTACAATATCTAAACTTACTTGTGCATCTTCGTAGTAAAAAAGAGGCAATAAACCTTGGTTTTTAATGGCCTGTATAGCTGCTTCTTTAGTCTTCATTTTCTTTTAATGTTTGATTAACCTCCTCTATTGTTGCTGTAGTACAATCGCTTGGTATAAATAATTTATTAAATGCTGCTGCAGTAGCAAAGTTTAAGGTCTCTGATGAATTGTTTTTGTGATAAAATCCATAAATCAATCCTGCCATGAAACAATCTCCGCTACCCACTTTATCTAAAATCTTTTCAGAAACATATTCCTTCGATACAGTTAGCTCGTTTTCTGTATACAATGTGGTGTAATATTTTATGCCTTGCTTATAGTCGAAACGGAAAGTATTAGCTACCGATTTACATTTTGGATAATTTTTAATGATTTCTTGAGAAGTAGCTTTTGCTTGTTCAAGATACACGTTTTTATCGTTCGTTTCGTGAATAAACTCTGGCAAACTAATGCTTAACATTTTTTCTGCCGCCCAAATATTGCCCATAATTAAATTGCAATATTGAGCTAATTGAGGGATAATTTCTGACGGCTGTTTACCATATTGCCATAATTTGGCTCGGTAATTTAAATCAATAGAGATGGTAATTCCTCTTGCACTTGCCGCTTTTACAGCTTCTAGGCAAACATCGGCTGCTGCCTGATTTAATGCTGGGCAAATAGCACTAAAATGAAACCAAGTTACTCCATCTAAAACTTTATCCCAGTTGATTGTTCCAGTTTGCAACATCGCGAAAGCAGAATTTGCTCTATCGTAAATTACACCTGCATTTTTTAAGTCTTTTCCTTTTGGTAGGTAATATAACCCTATTCTATCTCCTCCGTGATGAATTTTTGAGGTGTCGATTTTGCAATTATCCATGTAGCCGATAATTTGCTCGGACATGAAGTTTTCTGGCAAAGCCGTGAAATAAGCAGAAGGAATATTCCATAATGCCAATGCTGTTGCTACATTTAATTCTGCACCACCAACATAAAAAGGCAGTTTATTTTCCGCCAGCCACTCACCATCGCCATCTGGACAGATACGTAATAAAAGTTCACCAAAACTTAAAACTTTGCCCATATTAGAAATTGAAATAGGTTTTAGCATTGTTATAACAAATGTCCTGAATTACTTTTCCAAGCCATGCTTTATCGTAAGGTAGTTCGCCATTTTCTACATCCGTACCGAATAAATCACATAAAATACGTCTGAAATATTCGTGGCGAGGATAAGAAAGGAAACTTCTAGAATCGGTTAACATCCCAACAAATTGGCTTAATAGACCTAGATTAGAAAGGGCATTAATTTGATTGATCATTCCTTGTTTTTGATCTAGAAACCACCATCCAGAACCCCATTGTACTTTACCTGCAACAGTTCCATCCTGGTAATTACCTATCATGGTAGCCATTAATTCGTTATCTGCGGGATTTAAATTGTATAAAATGGTTTTTGCTAAAGTATTCGCAGAATCTAATCTATTCAAAAACTTAGCTAATGATTTTCCTTGAGGAAAATCTCCAATTGAATCGAAGCCAGTATCTGGACCCAATGAGGCCAATAAACGATCATTATTATTCCTCAAAGCGCCTAAGTGGAATTGTTGAACCCAACCTTTTTGATGATCCCAGAGCGCAAAAGTGAATAACATAGCCGATTTGAATTTTAAATTCTCTTGTAGGCTAAGTACTTCATTGTTTCTAATTTTTAAGAAAATGGATTTTACTTCTTCTTCTGTATAATCTTCTGCGTAAATGTGCTCTAATCCATGATCAGAAACAGATGCTCCATTCTCAGCAAAATAATCGTGACGAGATTTTAGCGCCGCTAAATAAGCATTATAATCAGAAATTTTGCTACCAGTTAATGCTGCCAATTTATCAATGTAAACATTTAAGCCAGCAACATCATCAGCATTCATTGCTTTATCTGGTCTAAATGCAGGTAACACCACTACATCAGCATTGCTATTTTTAATTTGTTGGTGATATTCCAAATTATCCAATGGATCGTCTGTAGTACACAAAGTTTTCACGTTCATTTTACGCAATAAACCTTGTACACTGTATTCTTTAGTTTGCAATTTGGCATTACACTCATCATAAATTTTTCTCGCATTTGCGGAAGATAAAACTTCATGAATGTCGAAATAACGTTGCAATTCCAGATGAGTCCAGTGATATAGCGGGTTTCTTAAAGTATATGGAACAGTTTCTGCCCATTTCTCGAATTTCTCCCAATCAGACGCAGCACCAGTAATATAATATTCATCAACCCCGTTAGAACGCATAGCTCTCCACTTGTAATGATCGCCATAAAGCCATACCTGCGTAATGTTCTCAAAATTTTTGTCTTGCGCAATTTGATCTGGCATTAAATGATTATGGTAATCAATAATCGGCATATCCTTCGCAAACTCATGATACAACGTTTTTGCTGTTTCTGTTTGCAATAAAAAGTTTTCGTCTAAAAAGTTCTTCACTGGGTGATCAATTTTTTAATTTTATATTCTTTGTTTTTTTATTGTCAATAGTTGATGGTTGATAGACCATAGCCATGAGCCATAAACCATTAACCTCTTTATACTCCACTAAAAATAGAGAAGCCACCATCTACGCAAATCATTGCTCCAGTTACGAATTGTGAGGCATCGCTCAATAGCCAAACTAAAGCACCTTTCAATTCATCTGGATCACCGAAACGTTTAAAAGGCGTTTGTTTGATTACCGACTGACCGCGAGGTGTAAAACCACCATCTGGTGTAGTTAATAAATTTCTATTTTGTTCCGTTAAGAAAAAGCCTGGGGCCAAAGCATTCATCCTGATTTTATCGCCATAACGATTGGCTAATTCTACAGCAAACCATTGTGTATAACAATCTACAGCAGCTTTACCCATATTGTAACCTAATACTTTGGTTACTGCTTTTTTAGAGTTCATCGATGAAATATTTACAATACTTCCTCTTCCAGTTTCTGCAATTGCTTCTCCAAAAATTTGTGTTGGAATAAGTGTGCCCCATAAATTTAGGTCTAACACTTTTTTCATGCCATCCATTTTCATTGCGAAAACACTTTCTTCTGGCTGTAAAACACCATCTGGCATATTACCACCAGCTGCATTTACCAAACCATCAATTTTACCAAAGGCTGCAATGATTTTTTCTCTGGCAGCAATTAATTGTCCCTCGTCCATTGCATCGGCAATTAAAGCGATCGCTTTACCACCATTTCTATTTATTGCATCTGCCCTTTCGTTTGCGATAGCTTCGTTTCTACCTAAAATACCAACCGCACCACCAGCTTCTACAATAGCGTTAACGAATGAATTACCTAAAATCCCTGTTCCGCCAGTGACTACGATTACTTTACCTTCTAAAGAAAATGATTGTTCCATTATTATTTAAATATTTTTACCACAAGTGAATTATTTATTTCGCTTTAAGATTGCTTTGTTTCTCGCAATGACGAAATAGACTAATTGACTTTATTTAAGTTCTTTTACTCCAAATGTATCCATGTCAGCATAGTCAAGGTTTTCACCTGCCATACCCCAAATAAAACTGTAATTTTTTGTTCCACTACCTGCGTGAATGCTCCAAGTTGGCGATAAAACCGCTTCATGATTAGCTACAATGATGTGGCGTGTTTCTTGTGGTTCGCCCATGTAATGGAAAACTCTATGCTCTTCATCTACATCAAAATAGAAATAAACTTCCATTCTGCGATCGTGAGTGTGTGGTGGAATGGTATTCCAAACGCTACCTGTAGAAAGAATAGTTAAACCCATTACTAATTGGCAACTTTGAATGCCGTCTTTATGGATGTAACGCATAATTTTGCGTTCATTCGCAGTTTCTACACTTCCTAATTGAGCAGAAAAAGCATCGGCATTTTGCAAATAGGTTGTTGGATAGGTTGCGTGAGCTGGCGCTGATAAAATATAAAATACAGCAGGTTCATTCGCATTTTTACTACTGAATTTTACATCTTTTACACCTTTACCTAAATATAAACAATCTAATTTCGCTAAGTTGTACGTTGTACCATCGGCTTCGATTGTACCTGCTCCACCAACGTTAATTACGCCCATTTCTCGTCTTTCTAAAAAGAAATCAGCACGTAAAATATCATATGTACCCAAAGGCACCACTTCTGTAGTTGGCGTGATTAAACCAGTTACCATTCTATCATAGTGAGAATACACAAAGTTTGCTTTGTCTTTCTCTTTTAACCCATCTAACAAAAATCTTTCTCTGATTTTGTCAGTTCCGTAAGTCTTAAAATCTTCTGAGTGTACGTGTTGTATAATCTTCATTTTATTGTGTTTTTCGTCATTGTGAGCACGAAGCAATCTCCTTCTAGCAATTCGCTTTAAAATTGCTTCTTGCCTAGCAATGACGGTTATATATTATAAAGATACTCCTCTTTTCCAAGGAATAAAATCATCTTGATTTAGTAAAACAGCCTTAGGAATTACTTCGCCACTGGCTGCTTTAATGCAATATTCTAAAATATCTTCGCCCATTTCTTCAATGGTTTTTTCTCCTTCAATCACCGAGCCTGTGTTGATATCGATAATATCGCCCATGCGATTTGTTAAGGCATTATTGGTTGCTACTTTAATTACAGGGCAAATTGGATTTCCTGTTGGTGTACCCAAACCTGTAGTAAATAAAATTAATGTTGCTCCACTTGCGGCTTTACCTGTAGTTGCCTCCACATCATTTCCTGGGGTACAAACTAAGTTTAAACCACTTTTTGTAGCTGGCTCTGTATAATCTAGCACATCTACAATTGGTGATGTTCCACCTTTTTTAGCTGCACCATTACTTTTGATGGCATCTGTAATTAATCCATCTTTTATGTTGCCAGGAGAAGGATTCATGTCGAAACCTGAGCCAGCGTTTTCTGCTGCTTGGTTATACGCACTCATTAACCTAATAAATTTTTGAGCCGCAGCTTCGTCTTCAGTTCGATCAATGATATTTTGCTCTGCTCCGCATAATTCTGGAAACTCTGCCAATAAAACTGTTGCACCTAAGCCAACTAATAAATCTGAACAATAGCCAACAGCTGGATTAGCAGATATGCCGCTGAAACCATCGCTACCACCACATTTAACGCCTATATTTAATTTACTTAGGGGTGCTGGTGTACGTTCTATTTTATTCGCCTCCACTAAACCTCCAAAGGTTTTTTTGATCGCCTCGGCAATCATATTTTCTTCGCTTTGCGATTTTTGCTGTTCGAAAATATATAAAGGTTTATCAAAACTTGGATTCCTGTCTTTTAAGTCCGCTAGGAAATCTTGCACTTGCAAATTTTGGCAACCTAAGCTGAGTACGGTAATTCCTGCCACATTTGGATGATCAGCGTAAGCAGCTAATAATTTACTTAATACCGCTGCGTCCTGTCTAGTTCCTCCACATCCACCTTGATGGTTTAAAAACTTTATTCCATCTATATTTTTAAAAACTCTATTGTTTCTAGCATTTTCAAAAGAAAGTGGTGCTTCAAAAGTCGAAATATCGACGCCGTTATTAAAAGCTTCCACCAATTGGTGTGTATATGCTTTATATTTTGCAGTTACCGCATACCCTAGTTCATTATGCAAAGCTTCACGAATGACATCTAAATTGCGGTTTTCACAGAAAACAGTTGGAATAAATAACCAGTAGTTTGCTGTACCAACTTTGCCATTTTGGCGATGATATCCGTTAAATGTACGATTTGCAAATTTCGAAACATCTGGTGCTTTCCATTCGTAATTATAAGGACGGTATTGGTACGGTGCTGCTGCATGTTTTAGATTTTCAACAGTCATTAATGTACCTGCCTTTAATGAAAACTGTGTTTTACCGACTAAAGTTCCATACATAAAAACTTCATCCCCAGCATTCATATCTTTGGTATAGAACTTATGCTTTGCATGAATATCATCTACCAAAGTATACGTTTCACCCTGGTAATTTATTACCTCACCAGCTTTTAAATCGGCTAATGCGATAAGTACGTTATCTTTTGGATGAATTTTTAAAACCTTATTCTTCATTATAGTACATTTATTTTTGAAGTGGTTAATTCTTCTAAAGATTGAGGTATTTCGCCAGCAACTATTCTATTGTACTTTTCTTTCACCGATTTTGTAAATCCTGGTAATAAGTTCAAATCTGTACCCCAAAAATCTACATCATTCAATACGCTTGTTGCATAATTAGTGATATTTGCAGATAATTGATCGTAAAAATATTTAGCGTTATTATCTGTAATGAGATATTCCAACCCTTGGTATGATCCATAAAATTTACTCCCCTCTCTATGATCCACTTTCATAAAAACTAAATAAGCAGCAAAGCCAAGGGAGATATGTTCTGGAACTTTATTAAATAACTTGTAATAATTCAATAACAATGGCAAAATGCGAATTTTCATTTTCATGGTGTATTGAAAAGTGATATTAATCCACAAATGCTCAATAGCAGGATTTGCAAAACGATCTTTTACAGTATTTGCAAATGCTGTTGTTTGTTCTTCAGTAACCTCATACGGTATAGCCGGACCGATTTCTGTGGCCATCAAATCTTCTATATACGTTTTTAGATGGTCGTTTGTCATTGCATTTTTAACCGTATCAATACGTGATAGGAAAGCAATACCAGAACTTAACGTATGTGTTCCATTTAATAAGCGAACTTTTAATTCTCTATAAATTTCTATGTCGTTGGCAATTACAACTCCTGCATCTATTTTGGCAAATTCTAAAACATTTGCTACTTTTTCATCACCCTCTATAGCCCATAATCGGTAAGGTTCTGCCATTGATAATAAATTATCTGTATACCCTAATTCATCTTGTAAACTGGCTAAAGTTGCTGCATCAGGTTTACCCGGAACAATTCTATCTACCAATGAATTACAGAAAGTATTTGATGAAACCACCCAAGCTACAAAACTGGCTTCTAGTTGATTAAATTTAGCAAGTTGCAATACAATTGATGCCAATTTAATTCCGTTATCTGGAATTAACTCTGTGGCAATAATAACTAAACCACTTTCTTTTGAGCCGTTAAAAGCTTTAAATCTTTCATACAATACAGCTAAAACTTTAGCAGGAAAAGAAGTTGGTGGATTTAAAGTGATGCTTTCGTTCACAAGTGTTATGCCTACTTCTGTAGTATTTGAAACGATTACTTTCAAATCTTTAGATTTCGCGATATTTAAAATTTCTTGCCAGTTTTCTTCGGCAGAAATAACTCTACTTATAGCTGATGAAATAATATTTTCTGATACTGGCTGACCATTTTCCAGTCCGCGTACACACAGTGTATATAAAGAATTTTGAGAATCAAACTCGGTTGTTGATCCGCTTGTTGATTTTACAACTGCAATTCGACCATTAAAAATTCCTTGGCGATTTGCTTTATCTATGAAATAATCTGGTAGACCGCGTAGCAAAACACCGGTTCCAAACTGAAGTACCTTTTCTGGAAGTTCAAAGGTGCTCTTCTCAGGTACAACCACATTTTTCGGATTGATTAAATTTAGATTTTCTCGAGATAAAATCATTTCTAATGAATACTGCTCTTCAATTTTAAAATTTGTTCACAAAAAGACGGCAATGCCCTTTCAAAGCATATTGGTTAAAGCAATTATACTTATTAATTGCTAGTAAAAACCCTATTTGGATGCAAATATTTGCGCAATCGTTCCCGAGAACGTTGCAAAAAAATGTGGTTTATTTAAGGATAGAACTTTACTTTTTCTGTACCCATCCAATTTATCAAATTTGGAATATCGTAATAGTTAAGTACGTTGTTAATTACAACTCCATATCTATCTTTTGCCAAAGGCTGATTTAAGATATCTTGATAGCTAGAAATACACTGATATAAATTGATTTTATCTATTTTAGGGCTTAAAAATGCAGCATGTAAAGCTGGCAAACCCACTAATCCGATGGAATTGATTTCTATCGACAACTCATTTATTTCTACATCCTTATTTAAAAACTCAATTACGCTTAATACGTCGGTAACGCGTTGTCCAATAAGCGGTTTTCCTATATGCAAGGCTAACATCGCATTGCGGTATTCTTTATTGAAATATTTTGGATCGTTTAATTCTGGTTTATCTGTGGTTTCTCCAGTTCCGCGAAGGTCAACAGCTAGTATAATTGCATCGCTTTTTTCAGCTAAAGATTTTGAAATAATACTATCTCGTTTCTTTGCATCGTCACTGATCCAAATTACTATTTTCTTAGCCTTGACTGATGGATAATAAATCCGAATAGGTAGAGGAACTTCATTCTTTTTGCGAAGAATAATTTTATTAAACCTTGTATCAAAATGTCCAATTTTTCCTTTTCCAACGTTGTCTATTTCTAATTTTTCACTAGTTGACGTTATCCCAAGTAATTCTCTGATTTTCTGCTTTCTTTGGTCTATGGGTTGTTGTGCAAATAATCTTCTGTATTCAGTTTTTTCATTGAATAGTTCAAGATTTTTTTGAGCAATAGTTACTTCGTCTAGATAGCTTGTATTTACTTTTCCTTTTGCACTTGCAAATAAATCCTTATCCATTAAGGTTTCTAAATCCAATTCCTGAATTGGTTTTGCATCGTTATAAAACCATTTCCTAAACCACTGTACTGCAGCTTCTCGCTTAGGTTTGGAAATTCCATGTCCATCATCATACGTAAAAAGTGATAATTTTTCTGGTGATGCTAAACTTCGATATACTTTCTTGAGTTCCTCAACTGATTGTAGTGTTCCATTATAATCTATAAAATCATATCGCCCTGCTAAAACTAAGATCGGCTTAGGTGCAGCTGCGATCAGATAATCACTCATTTCTAGCTGTGCATTTCCCTCTCCTGGAATTTGTGCACAACCATCCGCAGCGCCAGTCATTTCTAAAGTTCGTTCTCTACTAGCTAAATAACTGCATGGTGCAATAATTTTAACTCGATCATCAAAACCTGCAAAGTAAATAGCTTGCATTGCACCTCCACTATTTCCAATACATCCAATTTTGGTTTTATCAACTTCTGGCCTAGTTTCTAAATAATCTAATCCGCACAAATTATCTAATAATTCATACGCCGCAACAGAAGTCCCTAATAGATTTGAGGATAAATTTAACAAGGTATGCTCAGTAGTTGAGCCACGAGTAAGCGCTTTTCCTGTTTGATCTGTTAGCTGAACCCGTTCGCTTTGAGAAATTGGATCGATTACAAAAACCACAAAACCATTTTTAGCAAAAAGAATGGCTGTTTGTTGATACGATTCGGTCGCTTTAGCTAAATCTTCATGCCCACAAAAAAGCAAAACAGCAGGGAAGTTTCCATTTCCTTCTGGGATATACAGATTAGCCGTGACATGATGATTTTTAAAACTTTGGTAAACAATTTTCTCTATACGATAACCTGATTTTTGAATTGTTCCCTTTATGTGTGGATTTAAACTTGCTTTTTGTGGTAATACGCCTAAAACTGTTTTAACTTTTTGTCTTACCGATTGGATGTACGCAGTCGTATTTGCTTTGGAAGTTAGTGCTGTATTGAATGCTATTTTTCTTTTATCATATTGCGAATGCATTTGCTGAACGAGATAAGTGTTTAAACTTACATCAGTTTTCCAGTCGAGTATAGTTGATTTTTGAGCAAAAGCTGTACAAATGAAGCATTGAGATAAAATGAAAATGGCTAAACGTTTAATCATAATTGATTTCTTAGCATTTTAAAACAAAAACTTATGGGTTAACTTTTAACCATTTAGGATATTCTTTGTTTAGAAGATTATTAGGCCATGCACCGTACCAAGCATAACCGTTTCTGCGTTCGAAACTAATATCAGCCACATTGTCTTTTATTGAATTATCTCTATCGCCAAATATGGGTTTGTTGGTTTGAAAATCGTAAAATCTAGCCCAAATAACGGAAGTTGGATCAGCAATTAAACCTCTATCTTTTCCATCAGGAAATTTCTCAAATTTATATCCTTTAATTTTTGTCGCTTCAAACCAATTGATTGAATTGGTAATTGCCTTTTTTATCTCAGGTGATGGATTTTTGAATCGCATTAAAAATCGAACAATCCCAACAGATTCTGATGTACTTAAAGATGCTGGCTCAAAATTTCTAGCCTTAGCTGGTTTCAATGTATTTTGATCGTATTGTGCAGCCCAAATTGTTGGTTTTCCATTTTGTAAAACCTGCGTTTTTAAAATGCAAGCTATACCTCGTTTAACGGCATCTTCGGCTTTGCTAACGTAACTTTTGTCCACAACTTCAAAATCGTTTGCTTGTGTCGCAATATCTTGCATAATGTTCAGCACATTGACAATAGCATCATCATTATATGTTATTTCTGCTCTATAAATACTTTTATCTGGATAATATTGTGGCCAACCACCATTTGCATATTGCGCTTTTAACAAATAATCAATTCCTCTTTGTGCCGCTTGCAAATAGGCTTTGTTGTTTGTTGCTTTATAGGCTTTTACTAAGGTATTAATTTCTCTACTTGTTGCTTTATTGTCAATGGTGGCATGCTTTTCTGTTGTGGCTTTAATTTTAGCCATCAATGCATCGTTTAGTGGTATTTCATATTTTACTACACTACCGTCTTCCAATTGTTTTGGCCAAGCACCATTACTTAACTGATAGATCAACATTTTCTCTGCTATAGAATCTGTTTTTACAGTTATTTGTGTAGCGTTTTGAGCTGAGGCGCATGAAAACAAACACAAGCAAACAAAGGTATAAAGTACAGTTATTATTCTTTTCATTCTATTTCTTTGAGCTTGTTTGTTTAGCTAACCAATTCATTAAATCAGCTGCTGCTTTTAAGTTATCATAGTTTGCTGGCAATTTTCTACCATCTACATACTCATTGTATAACCAAGGATCTCCAATTACAAAAACAGTTCCTTTTCCATATCTAGTAACCGACATTACATTGTCGCCATCTTTATCTTTTAAAATCGATTTTGCATTGCCCGAAAGTTTTAAACTGCTATATTCTTTAATGAAAAGATTTGTTGAGTTTTTAAAAATTTCATTTCCTGCAGGGACTACGACTTTTGCAGTTTCAAAATTAGAAGGCACTGGAACTGTTCCTTTACTATCCTTGTTAAACTGCACACCGAATTTTATTGCTAATTCATTAAAATGATCTAACTCGCAATTCGGTGCATCATTTGCCATTAATACCAAAACACCACCAGCTTTTACCCATTCTGTAATCGCTTTAATATGGGCGCTTTCTACAAAATTTGGTTTTGGATTTTCCTTTTCGAAATCTGGGTCTACAATGATATAAACTGACGAATTTTTTAAGTTCGCTACTGTTGGTGCTTGATATAATGTATTGGTTTTAAAACCTGCGTTATTGAATTGATCTCCCCAAAAAGAAAAACCTCCATTTGCGAGTTCTTCCCATTTGTAATGCCAAGAAATGGTATTATTGCTTTGGTCTGGTTTAGTTTCATTATTGAAATAAGAATCTAATGTTACTGTTTTACCCAAGCCAGGTTTTGGTAATGCTGCAATTTCCATTTCATTAGCAGCCAATAAAAATGCACCAACTCCTTTCGGATCATTGTCAATTACCTTTTCACTCATATAATAAGCATAACTACCATCGCGATATGGTTTACCACCTAAGCCAGATACGCTAACTGTTCCACTTAACTTAATTTCCCCTCCTACTGTTTGTCTAATAAATTCAGTTTTAATGCCTTTATAGCCTTTATCCGCCACCCCGAAATAAGATGAAGGCAAATAACCCATACGCACAGCTTTTGCAAACGCGTACACAAACATACTCGATGCAGATGCTTCATGATAATTTCCCTTGCCATTTGGCTGATCTAAAATATCGTACCACAAGCCAGATTTTTGATCTTGCACTTTTTGAACCGCCACTGCATATCGATTTAAAATAGCCAATAACGCTGCACGTTTAGGATGGTTTTTCGGAAAATTATCTAGTACATCAACTAACGCCATGCCGTACCAACCCATTGCTCTAGCCCAAAAATTCGGAGATTTACCAGTCGTTTTATTTGCCCATTGTTCAGTTCTAGATTCATCCCAACCGTGGTATAGTAAACCCGTTTTAACATCTCTAGCATTTTTTTCCATCCATATAAACTGATTTGCGATGTCATCAAATGCTTTTTCGTTTTTAATCAGCGCTGCATATTCTGCATAAAACGGTTCACCCATATACAACCCATCTAACCACATTTGATTTGGATAAACTTTCTTGTGCCAAAATCCGCCTTCTTTTGTTCGAGGTTGTTGTTGCAATTGATCCCACAGCAAAGTAGCGGCTTTAAAATATTTTTGCTGACCTGTTACTTTGTATAATGTGAGTAGCGAACGGCCGTTCTTAATATTATCAATGTTATAGTCAGCTAGTTTATAGCGGTTGATTGTCCCTTCTTTGGTCACAAAAAAATCCATGCTTTTTTGCATGTATTTAAAATATTCGCCATTTCCAGTTCTTTTCCAAATACCATTTATTCCTTCTAAAATTACACCTTGATCGTATGCCCATTTTACAGGTTTTGGATTTGCAGGATCGAGATTTAATGAATCTTTCCAAATTTCCATTACTGTACTGGCCATTTGCTGTGATAAACGCTGTTGTGCCTTCACCTGTAAAGTTAGAGCTACGAAGGTTGCTACGCTTAAATATTTAAAAATGGATGCTTTCATACTATTTGTTAATCTCTAATGATTTCTCTGTTGCTCCCGCTAAGAATTCGGTTTTATTTGTTGCTTTTGACGCATCTAAACCAGATGTTTTAATAGCACTATTTCTATCACCGCTGATGCGGAAAAGCAATTGAGCTGTATTGTAATTTATTGTCGAAAAGTTAATATTATTTCCATTTTGGATGTTAATTAATGGATTTGCTTTATCGACCACTAAATTTATTCTACTTAAGCTTACATTTTTAGCTTCTTGAATATCAATACCTTCAGTAGCTTTAACGCTAAAATTATCAATAGTGATGTTGCTAATGCTCAATTCTGGTAAACCTCTAATAAAGATTGCTTTTGAAGCACCATCGCACACCATGTTACTAATGTGAAAATCTCTAAAAACTGGAGTTTCTTCAGTTACTGGTACTAGTTGAATTTTAGGTGCATCTCTTTTCTCGCCAGTTAACGGAACAGGATCTACTGCAGCATAATACATATCGAATAGAACTGCTTCGCCCACAATATCTTTCATATTGATGTTTTTAACGAAGATTTTCTCTACAACTCCGCCTCTACCGCGAGTTGTCTTAAAACGAAGACCAATATCAGTTCCAATAAATGAACAGTCAGATACAAAGATATTTCTTGCTCCGCCAGACATTTCACTTCCAATTACAAATCCACCATGTGCATGATAAACAGTGCTATTGCGAATAATTACATTTTCCGTCGGCATTCCACGTTTCCTACCTGCTGCATCACGGCCAGACTTAATGCATATTCCATCGTCACCTACATCAAAAGTACTTCCTTCAATTAATACATTTTTACATGATTCAATATCAATACCATCGCCGTTTTGTGCATACCAAGGGTTTTTAACATATACATTTCTAACTGTTAAATCTTCGCACATGAGTGGATGAAGGTTCCAAGCAGGTGAATTTTGAAAAGTAACTCCTTCTAGTAATATTTTTTTGCAGGAAGTAAGCACCAATAAATTTGGTCGTAAAAAGTCTTTAACTGATGCATAAAAATCTGCAGTTTTATCCGCTGTAATTTCTCCTGGATTTTTTAAGGATGCACCTTTAAAAGTTTTCTCTGAAGGATACCACGTTTTTTTATCCTCGCTCGTTAACCCACCAGATGCTATTAATTTTTTCCATTGACTTTCGGTTAGTTTATCTTTTTTAACCATTCGCCAAGCATCACCTCCGCCATCAATAATTCCGTAACCGGTAATCGCAATATTTTGTTGTTTAGTAGCAGATATTGGCGATTGATTTCGCATTTGCGGTAAACCTTCCCAATTTCCAGCTACTAAAGGATATTGATCAAAATCTTTTGTAAACTGAAGAATAGCATTTTTTTGGAGATGTAAATTTACATTGCTTTTTAATTCAATTGGTCCGCTTAACCATAATCCTTTTGGAACAACAACTACACCACCACCTCTTTTATGACAAGCAATAATGGCATCGTTAATAGCTTTAGTATTTAAAGTTAATCCATCGCTTTTAGCACCGTATTTTACAATAGTAAATGTATCTGCCTTAAATGAAGTTTTAGCAACAACTGGAAGATTGCTAAATGAATAATTTGGTTTAATACCAGATTGAGCATTAGCAAAGAATGAGGCATTAAATATGAGGAAAGCGATAGTATACCCTATTTTTTTCATGTTCGTAAAACAATTTATATTGGTTGTGGAGCTTAATACTAACAAGTCTACATAGTTTTAGACAGGAATAAAACAAAATGACTGAAAATAACTATGCAATCGTTACCGTTTCTTGAGATTTAAGTTATACGTAGTAAGTTGTAAGTTTGGAACGTTGGTAAAGGACTTATAACGTAAAACTTATAGCTATCACTTCTCTATCCTAAACCAATCAAAATCTGCATATCCAGCATCATTTGTTTGTTGTTCTCTAACGGAAAATAAACCCACTTTAGCACCTATCCATTTGCCTGGTTCGGCTTGGAAAACATCATTTACATTCGTGAATTTATCACCATCAAAACTATAGCTAAACTGACATTTAGCTCCTTTGTTTATGGTTACTCTCAAATAAATAGTTGATGATTTTAGTTTCATTACTATTTCTTCCTTCTCGGGTTTACCTTTATCTGCATTTTGACATGTAGTATAAACTAAATAATTTCCATCTTTCTTACTTTTAATGGCAATATTGGCATAACTTAAACCTCCTACAATTAATCCAGCTTTTTCATTTTCGAGTTTAGCATTTGGAGTAAAAGTTAGTTTTGTAACTGCTGTAAATTCTTCGGTCGGAAATTTTTGCAGCAACAAATTAGGTACTTGCCAATAGTTTTTTGCACTATCGGGCATTTTAACAGTATACAATCGCAAAGAACCTTCAGTTGGATTTAAAAAAGACCATGTAGCAGAAGGATTAGCTTGCCATTGCCATTGTAAACCTAAATTTATTCCATTAAACTCATCGCTTTCTGCTGGTGTACTTATTGCCACAGGTTTTGTAATTGATGGTTTTTTATATGTTAAAACTGGTTCCCCAATTCCATCGCCATCTACATCAGTTCCAATTACCGGCCAATTATTTATCCATTTCATAGGTTGTAAATGCACAACTCTACCGTACGCTTCTTTATCCTGAAAATGCAAAAACCAATCTTCGCCCGATGGTGTATTTACCCATGCACCTTGATGTGGACCATTTATTGAAGATTTTCCCTGATCCATAACTACTTTACGCTCATAAGGACCATAGACATTCTTTGATCGCAATGCCAATTGCCAACCTGTACTTACGCCACCGGCTGGTGCAAAAATGTAATAGAAACCATTGCGTTTATAGAATTTAGGACCTTCTATCGTTGGATCTAGTTCATGTCCATCGTATACCAATTTTCCTTCATCAATAATTTTATCACCTGTGGCATTCATTTTTTTTACGACGATGATACTTTTAATTCCTGCTCTACTGCCTGCGTAAGCATGAACTAAATACACTTTTCCATCTTCATCCCAAAGTGGACAAGGATCAATCAACCCTTTTCCTTCTTCTACTAAAACAGGTTCAGACCATGGACCAGCAGCATTTTTAGACTTGGTTAAGTAAATTCCAAAATCTGGATCAGGATAATAAATATAAAACTCTCCATTATGATAACGGATAGCAGGTGCCCAAACACCATTTCCATGTTGGGTTTTAGTAAAATGCTCAAAAAGCGGTTGTCTTTTTAAGGCGTGGCCGATGATTGTCCAATTTACTAAATCTTTAGAATGCAAAATTGGCAAACCTGGAACTGCATCAAAACTTGAAGCAACTAGATAGAAATCATCACCTACTCTCACTACGTCTGGATCAGAATAATCAGCATCTATCACAGGGTTTTTATAATTTCCATTTCCTAAATCTGGTACCCAAACTTTAGAAATTGGATTTTGTGCATTAACAATTAGCGCAGAACAAGTGATTAGAATGGCGATTAATTTCTTCATTTATTATTTTCTTATGATTTGTTATCCAGAACGTAGTGAAGGATCTAATAGAACAATTAGATTCCTCGTAAACTCGGAATGACAAAATTACTTAGAGGGAATCCATGCAGCATTTCCCTTAAAAATAGTTGCTAATGTATATTGTTTCGCTTCCTTTTTAGTGAGCTGTTTAGACCAATTCACTCTACTTTCTTTTACAAAACCAGAACCGAAAGAACCGTATTCTGCATAAAATGTAGTTTCGTGATTTTTATTTTCATTCCAAACGTGCCATCCCTCTGGTAAAATATGTGAGCCCATTTCTGTGCGGATAAAAACCGTTTTAGCATAAGGTCTCCATGGTCTACCCAGATACACTTTTTGAAACGCTGGATCAGCGGTAAGCTTGCAATCTAAAAACACAAAACCAAAGGGTTGAGCTTGAGTAGTTGATGCCGCTGTGATATACGAATTTTTCTTGCTATGAATATGACAACGCTCAAAAACTACGGTAGCAGCGCCAAATATAAAATCTGTTGTACCTTCAATATAGCAGTCAACATAGTATTGCCTGCTAGTATCTGCAGATGGGAAAAGTGTGTCTTGATTTCCTAAAATCTTGCAGTTTTTAATGACCACTCGATCTGCTTCTACATGTAATGCTACAGCTTGCCCAACTGGACCTGCTGAGTTTTCAAAGGTTAGATTTTCTGCTTTAAAATCGTTTCCTTGCACTAAAACAGTATGCGAAGTATAGGTATTAATTCCATTTTTTCCAGAATAATCATCAAAAGTGATGATTGTTTGGTCTTTGTTTTCACCAATTAATGAGATTTTAGATTTTTGAGAAGGAATAATTAATTTCTCCTTATAAATTCCGTTTTTAATATAAATTGGAACTTGAACTTCAGATAAATCTCGTACTGCATTTACCGCTTCCTGAATAGTTTTAAAATCTCCGCTACCATCTTTCGCTACCGTAAAAGATTTCGGATAGGTTTGCGCATTTGCGGATAACGTAATGATTAGAAAAAATGTAAAAATGTATTGTTTCATGTGTTATATTTTTTGCCACAGATTAACAGATTATTTATTTTCATTAGAGCCTCTTAATCTGCGCATCAGCGGCTACTCCTTTGGATTCCAGCCATTAAGGACTTTATCCAATGTATAATCTTTTACGGTAATTTCATTTAATTGATGCGACCAAGCTACTCTAGCTTTAGGATTTGCACCAGGCCCTGTATTATTGTATTCCGCATAAAATGCAGTTTTTTCATTGCTTTCCTTTCCCCAATTATCCCAGCCTTCTCCTTTAATCATTTTACCTAAATCACAATTGATAAAAACAGCTTTAGCAAATGGTCGCCACGGTCGACCTAAATAATAAGAATTTGCAGGAGCATCTCCTAAAATTTTACTATTTAGAAAAACATAGCCGTATTTTGAAGTATCTGGAGAGGAAGAAGCGGTAATATAACCTGCGCTTTTACAGAATATTTCACATTCCTCAAAAACAGCGGTAGATGAACCAAAAATAAAATCAACCGTACCTTCTATATAACATTTGTAATAATACTGGCGACTGGCATAGCCATAGGTATACAATGTATCTTGAAAACCTAACATTCTACAATTAACAAACTTAGCTTTATCACCAGCCACAAATAGCGCAACTGCTTGTCCAACTGGCCCAGCTGTATTTTGAAAGGTTATATTTTCTGCTGAAAATTGTGGTCCATAAATGTAAAAGCTAGCAGAACCAGACGTTCCTTTTTCTTCACCAAACGTATTCTTCCGTTGTGCCCAATCATCGTAAGTTAAAATGGTTTTTTCTACACTTTCACCAATCATTTTCACGAGTTGCTTAGAAGCAGAAAGGTTTAATTTCTCTTTGTAAATTCCATTTTTGATAAAGATTGTAGTGGTTACTTTTCTGAAATCGGGCACAGCATTAATCGCTTCCTGAACTGTTTTGTAATTGCCAGTTCCATCTTGTGCGACAGTAATATCGTATTGAGTATTAGTATTGGATTTTGAAATTGTAGAATCTTCAATTAAAACAGCAGCAACTGATTTTTTAGCAGGCTGAAAAGCTAAAAGTGCAATAGCTGAAATGATTGATAACTTTAAAAACAGTCTCATAAATGAATTATTTTTTTATCACATATTTGCCTAAACCCGTTTTACTTTCTTTAAAGCCTTCAGCTACTAAACCAGCCACGAGTTTCGCCCCGTATGGACTTAAATGCGTATCATCCTTTTTTCCTGAAGGATAATTAACATTTCCAGAATCTACGTAGTTAAATAACTTCTTTGAAGGTTCATCTCCTAAATCAGCAAGTACTTTTGCTGTTTTACGTTCCATATCAATTAGTGGTATATGCAATGAATCTGCTAATTTCCGCACTATAGCTGGGTAACCTTTATGTGTATCTGCTAAAACACCATTTTTAAAATTTCGACGAGCAATTGGAGTTAATAAAATTGGGTTTGCTTTTTTTGCTTGAGTTTCTTGGATGTATTTAATCAAATTGAGTTTAAATTCAGTTAATGAGGTTCCAATTTCTGGTTTATCTATCTTTTCGTCGTTATGCCCAAACTCAATTAATACATAATCACCTTCCTTTAAGGTTGTTAAAATAGCTTCCCATCTTTTTTCATTGATGAAAGATTTTGTACTTCTTCCATTTAAAGCTCGATTATCAACTTTAACATTCGTATCAAAATAGGGCTGTAATTCCATTCCCCATCCAGTTTCTGGAAAAGCTTTTGGTTGTTTATTCGCAGCCGTAGAATCACCTATAATGTAAAGTGTAATAGGTTCTTTTTTAACAACGACAAATGACATTAAGATAATTCCTAATCCTATCAACAGGTTTTTATACATGCTGTATTTGGTTTTAAAATTCAATTATTAGTTCAAGTTTCTATAAAAGCAAATTACTTAACTTTTACAGCATTTATGGTAATTAATTGTGCAAACGTTGCCGACTAATATCATAAAAAAGGACAGAATTAATCTGTCCTTTTAATATAAATCAACTTAAATAATTATCTCCACCTTGGATCACCAGCTGTTGCTTTACCAACAAAACCATCATCTTTTATTTTGAAGTTTTTATTTGCTGGGTCTGTAAACAAAGCGGTACTTGCCCCTGTATAAGCTGTAATTGAAGGGATTGGATTACTAGCAAATACAACATCGGATGTTTGATAACTATTTGATACTGTAGGTACTGTAACACTTCTAATTCCTCTTGCTGTATTTAAAGGTGCAAATGTTTTCGCAACTATGTTGTTTTTGAAAGAGAAACCACCTGTAATAGTTTGTGCGTTATAATCAATAAGATACCTGGTATCCGTAACAACATTATAAAAAGTATTATTTTCTATTGTTACTGATTGCGAAGGTGCTGCGCTATGAAGAATTAAGCCAAAACCAAGGTTTGAAAATGTATTGTTTGTTAAAGTGATATTATTAATCTTACCTGTTGATACGTTTGTATTGATAAAGGCATAAGCCCCTGCACCAGCATCTGGAATACTAATATTATCTATTAAACAATTGTTTACAATAAACTTGTTAAGCGTAATAGCATTTGCTCCTTGAATACGCATTGGCGAATTTACAAAGTTACGTATGTTACAATTTTCAAAGGAGACTTCGTCAAAATTAGAAGCTGTACTTTGGTTAATAATATATGAACGTCTAGTACCAGGAGTTTCTACTCCATTTGCATAAGCAGTTAAATCTACATTTTCAAAATGTAGTTTACCGCCCGTGAGAGGTAAAATAATTTGAGTAAATGAGATGATTGGTTTTACAGCTGCAACTTCTCCAATAATACTAATATCAATTCCGGCAGGTAAAGTAAAGGCAAGATCAGAATTGTATTTTGATCCTTCTAAAACTACAAACCTTGTACTAGTGGTAGCTGCTTGGATCATTGCCGCCAAATCATCAGTTGCTTTAACAATAACTACATCTGCTCCAGTAGGAATTTGAGCAGTTGTGGTAAATACTTTTGTACCTCTGGTTGCTGTATTAAACAATAATGTTGAAGTGTAAGTAGTTTTTGGTAATAACCCAGTAAATGTAACTTCACCAGCGGCAATTTCAGCAGGAGTTAAAGCACGACTAATTGCTCCTGGAGTTAATGTAATATTTGTCACAGCTTCGCCCGCTGGCCAATTTAAGGTAACGGATGTTGCCGTTAATTTACCAGCAGCTATATCTTGAAAAATTTGCTCTGGATCTGTTTTCACTAATGCGGTAACATATTTAGAGTCTTCAATGCCCTCTCCAACTCCTTTAACTCTAATTGCATATTGGGTATTTCCTGCTAACGCAGTAACTGTATATGGAATTTGTAAAGGTGTAATATCTTTAATTAATTTTACAGGAGTACCTGAGAAATCTGTATTTGCAAAAACTTCTATTGTGTAAGTCTTTGCATTAGGAACTGCATTCCAAGATAATTTGATACCTGTTTTATTAACTACAACAGCTGTTAAGCCGACAGGGGAAAAAGCTCTATCAACCTCTAGCTTTGTAATTTCATCCATCATACCATCTTTACAAGCTGAGAAACCTATAATGGTAGTCAGAAAGAAAATGCTGATATATAATTTATTTCTTTTCATAAAATAGCAATTATAAGTTTAATGGTTTATTATTTAACATTCCGTTGGATGCATCTAAAAAGACTTGCCAAATTGGCCAGTACTGTTGCAAATTTGGCTGCTTAACATATAAAGCATCCCAATATTTAATTATATCTGTACTTGGTCCAAGTGTCCATGCCTTATTTGCTGTATAACCACCCGCTGCCCCAATAGCATCAGTATCACCAAAGTTTAAACCATAAATTTCAACAGTTTCTCCGTTGGCTAAAGTTTTATAATAGATTTTAGCAGGAAGATTTGCATACTTCCCAGTTCTACTATCTAATTGCTGTAATTTGGTTTTGGCCTCTGCCAATTTAGTATCTAACAAGTTCCAGCGAATTAAATCGGCTTTCCTTAACATTTCACCTGTAAATTCTAATGCTCTTTCGTTTACAATCGCATCAAAGAAATCTTTTTTAGATGCTGTTGCAGCTGCCATAAAAGTGGTAACTTTTGCAGGTGCTGTTGGATAAGCACGATCGCGAATCATTTTCAAGTATGGAGCTGCTGCTGTTGGACCATCAATATCATTCACTGCTTCTGCCGCCATTAAAATTACATCTGCATAGCGCATATACATCCAGTTTAACCCATCATCATTGGTTGATGTAACTCTTCGTTTCATCCATTCGTAACGATACTTACCAAAATATAAAGCATTTAGCGAAGAAGGAACTTGTGCCGCTCCCTTTGTTCCATCACCACCATCCCATCCGTAAGGAACAATACTCACGTCTCTACGCACATCTTCTTTCTCATATTCGTATAACATAATTGGATTAGGGCCATTTGTACCACCTTTATTTTGACCTGTATATTGATCAGTCTTTGCGTGTTTAACTCCCAAATCAAAAATAACTCTCCCTCTACCTTCACTAAAAGGAATTTCCCACATCGATTCTAATCCTGCAGCACCTGTTTCTTCATTTAATTTTCTGAAAATTTCTTCATATCCCAGCAATTTTAATTTGCCACTAGCAATGATTTCCAAACATTCTTTTTTAGCAATGGCATACATTTTATCGTGAGATAATTCTGGATCTGTACTTAGCCTAACAGTTCCATCCAAACGTTGCGCATAACCACCTGCAGCTAAAGCTAAACGAGCTCTTAGGCCTTTAGCAAATGCTTTATTTACTTTTTCAACACTGTTGGTACTTGCATTTTCATTTGGCCAAGGAAGGTAGCCTGCAGCTTCATTTAAATCTGCCAACAACTGTTTATAAATAACATCTCTATCAGTTCTAGGCAAATAGCTTGTCTCAGTAGTTACTGGTTCAAATCTAGCTGGCACATCGCCCCAACCTTTAATCAAATCATTATATACAACCGCTCTTAATGTTAAGATCTGACCTAAGATTTGTGCCATTTGTGGATTGCTCTCAATCTTACCATACTTTCTAATTCCTCTTATAGCCAAATTTGCCCTTTCTATACCTTCATAAAACTTAGCGTAAGCATTGTCCAAAGTATTCATTTGGCTATTATTTACGTTGGTATTATAGTTACTCAATCGAGCTTTATCATCACCAGTAGTTTTTAATGAATTATATACCTCAGTATCATTATTTACTCCATAGTAAACTAAAAAGCGACCTCTATAGGAGTTGGTTTCTCCAAATGATTGTAAAACTCCTGTAATTGCTCCCTCTGCTAAACCAGGTGTGGAAAAAATTACAGATTCGTCTAAAGAGGACTGTGCTGGTGAATCTAACGCTTTTTTACAACTACTCACGGCAGCAAGTCCTGCAAACACAAATAGTATATATATTATCCTTTTCATATTATTTATTTAAATATTATCCTAAAAATGAACGTTTAATCCAAAAATGAATGATTTACTTCTTGGGTAAGCAGAATAATCTACACCTGGTGTTAACGGCGTATTTCTTCTCGTAGATACTTCTGGATCAAAGCCAGTATAATTAGTCCACAACCACAAGTTATAACCTGATGCATAGACCCTTAATTTTTTCATTTTCAATTTCTCCGAGATTTTAGCTGGAAGTGTATAACCCAATGTAATAGTAGATAATCTTAAGAAAGACCCATCTTCTACAGCCCAATCACTTAAAACAAACGATTTCATATATGGAGACCATAATGTAGTATTTGCATTCATTGTGGCTAATTCTGTTGGATCATTACTAATTGTACCATCAGCACGAAGATTTGTCCAACGTTTGCCAGTAGCCATAATATCAATCATATTTCTCGAATTATATTTACTACTCGATGTGTACTCAATTTTATTGGCATTGTAAACATCATTTCCGTAACTCCAATTAAAATAGGCACCAATATCAAAATTATAAATTCTAGAATTTAGGGAGAAACCACCAGTATTTAATGGGTTTGTATTACCGATAACAGATCTGTCTGATAAATCAATCTTTCCATCACCAGAAATGTCTTCAATTTTCATTGTACCCGGACGGATTGTACCTAAAAACTCTTTACCATCAACAATACCAGATTTCAATGTCCAAGTGTCTGTTGCAGCGTTGTATCCAGAAAAATCTGAAACCTCATATCTACCTGCATTTTTATAGCCATAAATACGACCAATTGATGCGCCTGTTTCTACTAAATAATCTATACCTATCTCAGTTGATGCCCAACCCGCAGTACCATTTAGATTTTTAAGCGGGCCTAATGATATTACCTTATTTCTATTGAAACTAATATTGGCATTCACAGAAAGATCGAAATTTGTCTTTTTAATGGCATTCCAGTTTACAGAAAATTCTAAACCTTTGTTTTCTGTTTGACCGACATTACGAAACTGTATATCATAGCCCGTTCCAGGAGTTTGTACCGCGAGCAGCAAATCTTTAGTTTTATTTAAATAGGCATCTATCGTTCCTGTAATTTTCGAATCAAGCAGCGCAAAATCTAAACCGATATTTCTGGTAACGTTTGTTTCCCACTTCAGATTTGGGTTAGCCATGGTTTTTGAGGCTGCCCAGAAATTACTAGAACCATTTATCCAAACTGTATTAGAGTTTAAAAACGATTGAGTCATTTGACCAGTCGGAATGTTGTTATTACCTGCAGCGCCATAACTTCCCCTTAATTTTAAATCAGCTAACCAAGATTTTGTATCTTCCATGAAATCTTCTTGAGAAATTCTCCATGCTCCAGAAACCGAAGGAAAATATCCCCATTGATTCCCTGGGGCAAACTTAGATGAACCATCTGCCCTTAAGGTGGCACTAATTAAATATTTACCTTTAAAATCATAGTTAGCCCTACCGAAAAACGAAAGTAGTTTATTGTCAGCTAGATAACTATTATCGATTAGAGATGCCTTACCTTGGGTGGTAAGTACCCGAGTTTGTTCAAATGCAAATGTCTTTGGGAAACCACGAACTTCATTCTGTAAATTATTCTGCTCTTCCTTCAAATACTCCTGTCCCAATAGCACATTAAGATTATGGTCTTTATTTAAAATTTTGCTAAAACTATAATTCAAAGTATTGGTATTTCTGAAAGCGTTTCTATTGGTGTTCATAGAATTTAGAACGGGGAAATTAGGATAATCAGAAAGATTTTTAACGTAATAAGTTGTTAATCCGTAAAAACGATCCTGGTCATTTCTAATTCCATCATAACCAACTTCAGAACGTAATTTCAAATTATCAATGATCTCATAAGTAACAGCACCATTTAAATTATATGCTTTGCGATGAATAGATTGATTGTTATCTGTAATGGAAGTAAGCGGATGATACAAATTAAACTCATCATTAGTTTCTGTTGATGCCGTTAAGCCAGGCACAGGAAAAGGTGGATACAACATCACATTTCTTAAACGAGAATCTGCAGAAGATTTTTCGTTCTGCTCATTCGCTCCACCACCATTTGTCTTAGTATCAGCATAACGAACTCCAAAATCTAATGTTAGCCTATCATACAATTTATGATTTAGCTTAAAATTAATATTTTGTCTCTTAAAATCAGACAGTTGCATAATTGCTTTATCTTTCACAAAGCTATAGCTTAACGTATATTTTGTTTTATCACTACCTCCGCTAATACTCAGGTTATTGTTAATGGTTGTACCGGTACGACCAAAAATGATATCTTGCCAATCGTTTGGTTGTACATTAGCATATAAATCCATATCCTGATAGTTTCCAAAATACTGGGTATAATCAGTAGGAGATTTATCCAACAATGATCTTTCGTATTGCCAAGTAACATAGTCTAATGGCGTAAGTACATTTAACTTATTTGCCAACTCTCTGGTACCTGCAAAAACATTATAGCTAATACTTGTTTTACCAGACTTACCACTTTTTGTGGTTAATAGTACAACACCATTCGCACCTCTTGAACCATAAATTGCAGCTGACGATGCATCTTTCAAAATATCAATGCTTTCAATATCTTGTGGAGCAATGTCGGAAATTGATGTAACTGGAAAACCATCTACAATATACAATGGCGTATTATCGCTGGTAATAGATGCACCACCTCTTACCCTAACATTCATTTGAGCATCTGGCGAACCTTCTGTTGAGGCTATGGTAATACCGGGTAAACGTCCTTGAATAGCTTCAAGAGCCGAAGATACTGGTGCAGCAGCAATTACATCTGCGGTAATTGATGATACGGCTCCAGTTAAGTCTTTTTTACGAACCGTTCCATAACCCACGTTAATGACAACTTCATTTAAATTTGAAACATCTTCTTCCAATGCAAAATTCACTTTGGTTTCATTGCCAACAGTTATTTCAAGCGTTTTAAAACCTAAATACTTAGCTTGTAAAACAACGCTACCGGTTGCTGGGACATTAATTACGAATTGGCCATTTGCATCGGTACTTGCTACAGTTGATGTACCCTTTACGATAACAGAAGCACCAGGTATTGACAGTTTATTTGCCTTATCGGTTACCTTCCCTGTAATTTGTCTTGTTTGTGCTTTAGCTATATTTATGCCCATAGCAAGCACACAAAAGAACAGTAAAATTTTTTTCATACAATTAGGTTATATTTTGGTTGGTTATAGATGACGTATAAAGTCTTCTATTAACAAGTCTACATTGTTTTTTTTATAAAGTATAACAGTACAGGATACTAAATTTGTGCAATCGTTCCCGACAACGTTGCCAAAAATTCAATCTAAAAAGTTATATTTAAAATCATAAAGAAATAGTACTATTATTAACTTAGCTTTTTATTCCTTCTACCAGTCAAAATATAGCGTTAAAACATGTTTGAGCCCGTAACCATAAAAGATATAGCAAAGGCCTTAGGCTTATCCACCTCCACTGTTTCAAGAGCATTAAGAGATACACATGAAATAAGCGCTGCAACCAAACAAATTGTTTTAGCCTACGCTAAAGAGATCAATTACCAACCCAATCCAATTGCATTAAGCTTAAAAGAACGCAGAAGTAAATCTATTGGAGTTATTGTGAGCGAGGTGGCTAATAGTTATTTTTCTCAAGCAATTAACGGGATTGAATCTATTGCTTATGATAGAGGTTATCATGTTATTCTTACACAAACTCATGAGTCTTATGATCGTGAAGTAATCAATGTGCAGCATTTGGCTTCTAGATCTGTAGATGGATTATTGGTTTCTTTATCTTCTCAAACTAACGACATTTCACATCTCAAATACTTACACGAAAAAGGTTTACCGATTGTTTTTTTCGATCGTGTAGCGGATGAAATTGAAACGCATAAAGTAATAGCAAATAATGAAAAAGGTGCTTTTGAGGCAACTAGTCATTTGATAAAATCAGGTTACAAACGCATCGCTCATTTAACAAGTTCAACTCAATTATCAATTAGTATAGAACGCTTAAAAGGGTATGAAGGTGCCTTAAAAGCACATAACATAGCAGTCAATCCATCTTATATTAAACATTGTCCACACGGTGGGATGATTTACGAAGAAACTGAGAATGCGATTAAAGAATTGATGGCATTAGATGAAAAACCAGATGCCATTTTTGTAGCTGGCGATAGATTAAGTACAGGATGTTTAAGCGTATTCAAAAATCTAAACATAAGCGTTCCGAACGATATGGCTATCGCTGGATTTAGTAATTCTGATGTACTCGATCTGTTTAATCCTTCCTTAACTTCTGTTCGACAACCAGCTTTTGAAATTGGGCAGTTGGCTACAGAAATGCTTTTACAATTAATTGAAGCAAAATATCCAGTAGAAGAGTTTGAGAAAAAAGTACTCGATACCAGTTTATTTGTAAGAAATAGTTGAGACTTACCCTATTTCGAAATCATTAGCCAATTGCTGTAATTCTTCTTGAGATATTAACTTGGGATTATTGTATTGCTTTTCTAACATAGACAAAGCGACTTTGATATGCCCCGTTGTTGTATTTATTAAACACTCCCCATTATCTATGGTGGCTGAGATGTACTTTCCAATTCCTCTATTGATATCAGAAAACCTAAGTACTAATTCATGGAATATAAACACTGGATAATTCATGCGTTAAAAGTAAAACGCCAATGTTAAGTTTATATGAAGTTAACGTTATTTTTTGTTAACATTAACTTAACATTGAAACTGCTTTAACCAATACCAAATTGATGCTAGGGCAATTTATATGCTTGTCTGCCAAGCAGTTTCCATGCACCGCTTTGTTTTTGCCACACTAAAAGGATACCTAAATGTACTTCTCCAGGTTTACCACCATCATTAGTTTTTGCATGTAATTCATGACGGACCAATGCAGTTTTGCCTGTAACTTTTACCGTTTGATTTTTAAATTCTATACTCACAAAGTCTGATGCACCACTTACAATTGCTTCAACAAAAGCTGCTTTATCTTGTATTTTTCCGCTAGAATGTCCATAACTCAAATCATCTGCAGCACTATTTTCTAAGGCTGATTTTTCGCCACTAATTAATGCTAACCTGAAATTTTCTACAGCGGATAAAACTTTTTTTTCTTCAGTAGTTTGAGCTTTAACCATAACATTTGCGCTTGCTAATAAAAGGAGAAGGATATACTTTTTCATAAAACCGGATTTGAATTTGTACCAATATACAGCATTTTTAAAAATATCAGAATGAGGAATTAAGAATTATCTAGATTAAGCAAAAACTGTGAACCATAATCTGCCCCTAAGCCCTCACCTATTGCATTTCCAATGAAGACTCCTCAATTTATAACTTAAACAAAAAGAGAGCATTGTTTCCCTTAAGCTTCGCTTCGTGTTAAGTTATTGTTTAAACCATAATACATCCGCACCTAGTCCGCCTTTTTATTGATTAATGCGGACTAGATGCGGACTAGATGCGGACTTGCTATTAAGATGACTCGAAGCAACCCTGTCTGTTTACATTGTGATATAAGGTTTAATAATAAGGGAGGAACTAGGTAAAAAACAACGATAAAAGGTTAAAATTTAATATGTTGTCTAGGTAATTTGCAAAAACTGTATGAAAGCTTTAGCTATAAAGAAAAGTTCCGTAACTTTTTTGTTTGACCCATAGATGACTCTCACAAAATTTATCAATAAAAAAACCCCTTGGACATAAGGGGTTTCTACAAAAAATTATGAGGAGCTTAACTTAAAAAATTCTATATAATTGGTGCGAATGCATTTTTATCTAAGGGTTTTAAAATGAGTTTACATACATCAGGATGCGCTTGAATATGTTCTATATCTGCTTTTATTTCTGAAGCAGTAAGTACTACAATACGACAAATACTTTTCACTTCTTCTGTAAACTCTTTAAATTTCTCTAAGAATCCTAATCCATTCATTCCTGGCATATCCAAATCAAGCACTATAAGTGATGGCATTGCCGATGGATTATTTTGGTGTTCATAAAGATATTCAAGGGCTTTAGTGGCATTCTCCATTACCATTATTTCTCCATTAGCATTGATATTCTTCAACACATGTGCAGTGATCATCTGGTCGATGAGGTTATCATCTACCACCATTATCCTATTCCTTTGCTCCATCAATACTAAATTTGTTGCCTTTCGGTTTATACTTTAAATAAACAATATCAACGCATTTCAATTTATACAGACAAAACAAAAGCCATATTACTTTTAGTTTTAATTTAGATGAATAGAATGTATATAATTTTTTATTTGTTACAGTACAATCATAAAATATGAGATTTTAAAAAGAAGTAAGTTTTGTTTTACGCAATCTAATCTTCTAGGTTATTTAAGAATTAGTAGAACTATTTCCCCAAAATGAGGTAATTTTTCTTAAATCGGGGAATTAAATCTCATTTCCCCAATTTGGAATTATCCCTTTTCATTTATCACAAATCAAGAAGTGTTTTCCCCACAATTCCCCAATTTTACCTATTTCATAAAAAATCCCCATTCTATTTCTTTTTGAGTTTTTCACTATTTTATCAAAAATATGTGGTTAAACATCTAATTTAACGGTTTTTGATTCTTAAGGTAACATGAAATTTGATATGGCATCGCTATTGTCTAATAGTTAGTGTAATCAAGTCCCTAATGAAATATTTAAGATTTTTATTTATCAGTGTTGTTTTTTTGGTTTTAGCTATTACAGCAGGATCAAGCCATAGTGTAAGCAATACTTTAGTAGTTAAAAGCAAACCAACCACAACTTTACAAGTTAAAGATGAAGTGGGTTATGAAAATAAAAATTTGCCTTTACACGGCGATGTTTGGTTCGCATTTGCAGCAATAGGTGCTATTAGCACTTACTTAGCTTTTAAAAGAAAATAGTTTTATCCTTTTTAATTTGTTTAAACAAATTAATGTTCTCTGCTCAAATCATAAATAAACAACAAAGCCAATCTTCGATTGGCTTTGTTGTTTTAAGTTCAAAAAATTTAAAAAATGATGATTTGTTTCAATTATCTCACCATATTCTTATTTAAATATTATTTTTAACAATGTACCTGTCCAAAAATCAGGCACATCCTTAACTCCGAAAAGCTTAGCTAAAACTAGTGATGTATTCTTATTACTATTGAGCTCCGTGATTAAACCTCCTTTTTTAATTTGTGGTCCAGTAATAGCCCAAGGCACTTGCATTTCATTCATAGATACACCACCATGGCCTTTATTAATTCCACCGTGATCTGTAATTAATAAAAAATGAGTGTCTTTATATAAACCTTCAACTTTTAGTTTTTCCAATAACGCACCTATTGCAATATCTGCCTCTTCTATTGCTTTAATATAGGGATCAGACATCCATCCATATGTATGACCGGCATGATCTGTATGTACGCTATATAAAAAAACCAAAGTGGGGTTTTTCTGATTTTTTACTAAAAAATCATTTGCTTTGGTATAGTTTGCTCTGTAATCGTCTTTTTCTTCAAAAGAAACTTCATCCAAATATTTCTGATTAATGGGATTAATTAACTCTTTCCAATTATAGTAATAAGCAGTTTTAACATTCGGCACTTTTTCTTTTAATAGCTTAAAAATAGACGGATAATAACCTTCTTGGTCTGTAGCTATTGAAGCTAAAGGATTCTTGGCTAATGTCCAATCATTACTAGTTATACCATGCTCTTCTGGGCCTGAACCTGTCAAATGACTTGTCCAATTAGGCAAAGTAACAGATGGCATTACCGGTCGTGTAGTTAATGACAAAACACCTTCAGCAATCATTTTATCTAGATTAGGGTGCTTTGCTATTTTAAATCCTTCTGCACTAAACCCATCCAAACCAATAATTAATACTCTTGTCGGAGTTTTTTGTGCAACTGCAGAAGATGAGATCAGCAATAACATTAGCGTCTTAAAAAAAAGTCTTTTCATATAACTTAAATTGATACTGTTTATAAAAAATAATTGGTTTTGATAGCTATTGATTTGTGTCAATTCGCCATTAGTTACCATATATTAACTTAGTTGATATGAAAACTAAGTCTTAATCCTTAAAATATCATCTATTCTATTACGACTGAATTCTCTTGAAAAATCTTCTCAAAGACATGTTCTGAAGATAAATATGATTTTAAAAGCTGGATCTGATTTTTTGCTCTAACTAAATTATGGTCAGTATATGAAGTATGATAATAGATATCATCATTTAAGAAATCTGTTAAAAACCGTAATGCTTGCATATAAATCATGAATTTACCGCTAAAAATAAACTGTTCTTTTTCTGATGTCGATAAAGCTTCACCCATTTCTTCCATATAACCACGATAAATGGCAAAGAACATTTCTTCTCTTACCTCAACTTTAGTTAAATCTTTTTCCTCTTCATTTGCTTCGGATAAGTAAGTCCTCATCATATCGCCAACATCGCTGATGTAGTAACCAGGCATTACAGTATCCAAATCTATCACACAGATCCCTTCTCCTGTTTGATCGTGAAGTAGAACATTGTTAATTTTCGTATCGTGATGAACTACTCTTTCTTTAAGTTTTCGATTCTGGATAAGCTCCTGATATTTTGTCGCAATGTAATCAAGATTTGTAAGCTCCTGTATTTCAACCGCAGCTTGTTTTAAACGATCTGGATTTGCATTTTCTAATGCGCTTTTAAATTGCTCTACACGAAGTGAAAGGTTATGAAAATCAACAAGTGTATACTGTAGTTTAGTGGTATCAAATCCATCTAATTCTTTGGCAAACTGACCAAATTGCTTTGCTGCTTGATACGCCTCATCTGCATACTTTACATAATCAGCCGATTTAGAATTTTTAATAAAAGGAAATATTCGGTAATATCCTTCATTAAAAACCACCATCGTTTCGTTTTTTAAATTGGGTAACGGGGATACAAATAAATAATCTGGTGAATATTGATCCAGAAATTTTCTCAACTCCAACAGATTTTCATCTATATGGGTTGGCTCCTTAAAAACATTCGTATTTATTTTTTGTAACAGGTAGTCATTTTCTATACCCGAAATTTTCCAGGTATAGTTAATTAATCCAGAGCCGTGAAGCTCTATTTTATAATCTTCGAATTGCAAACCATAGCTAGCTAAGATTTCTTGAAACATATTATTATTGTAGTATAAACGTGTGATTGAGCAAACTATAGTAAGAGAGACGTTAAACCCTTTGCCACCAAAGCAGCAAAGGGAGTAAACAACCAATTAAAACTATTATTTTAAGAACTCGATTTCAAATTGATTTAAGAAAGGGTTACCATCCATACCAAACTCTGGTAAAATGCCGATGTTTAACCAATATAATATAGTAACACCAACTGATGGAGGTGTTAATACAATTGATTTACCTGTACTGGTTAAATCAGGTGCTACAGTTGCAGGAACATTAGTACCCAAAGCTGTCCAAGTATAATTCCCATTTAACACCATGTCATATCCTGCGCTAGGTGCTTTATTGCTAATAATTGCCTCGCTACCTTCATCTATTGGCCAATAACCAATCAAACTACTATAGTTAGGGTGTTTGGTAATATCTTTTAGGTCCTTATTTGCTGTAATAGTTGCAGCATCTAAGGCTATATTAAAAATTTGCAAGTTAGCTGCATGAAAATCTGTTGTACCGCTTGTAGTACCTCTACCTCCTAACCTTAATAATTCAGTAGTATTGATGTTTTTTGAAGCACTAACATTATAGGAACTTTTAAAAACTCCATCAACATAAGCTGATGCAGTTCTGGTAGTTGAATTTACATACTTTACGGTCATGGTTAATGTATGCCAACCTGAAGTTAGAGGAACTGAAATTCCTAGTTGCTGTTTACCACCTCCTCCATTATTTACGCCGCCAAACTCTAAATTCCATTGACTACCTCCTTCTTGCATCCAAAACCAACCTGTATAATTTGATGTACTTTTTCCTAAGAACTGAGGATAACTAGCGCTACTGTTAAATTTAGTATCCATTTGCACTGTAAAATCTTTATCGGTACCAAAATCATATAAACCATTGTCATTTAGAACTGTTGCATTCACATTATCTGTTTTAAAATTAATCGTATTAAAACCAGATTTCTTAACAAGTTCTTGTTTTATATTTTTTTGTGAAGCGATTAAGAATCCAGCTTTTGGATCGTCATTACTTCCACCATGATTTGTAGTTACAATAATCAACCAATCTTCATTTGCATAACTTTTTCTGGCTTTTATGGCGGTTACAATATTACCAACATACTCATCTGCTTTTAATACTGCATTTTTGTAATTGGTATTACTTGCTACAAACCCACCGTTTGCCCCAGCTACTTCTACGTCTCTAAAATTAACTATTATAGCACCCAATTGTGCTTGAGTGTTTAAAATGTTAATGGTAGAATCTTTTACAGCAACATCTGTATTTACGATTGGAGCAACATCAGCAATGCGTAAATAATTACGAAGATTTGACCAAGGAGTTACGATTGCTGTTTTAAGAGATTTATATTGTAAAATATAATCGAATACATTTCGATACACTCCAGGTGCTTCATGCGAATTTTCCTTTGGAGTTGGTAAAAAATCATCGTTTTTGATTTGATGCTTATTATAGCTTACCCCATTTACCATAGATGCCCAAGTTGCTACATCATTAGCTACAGAACCACGTAAAACATCGTAACTATACTTTGATGTTTTCTTTAAGCTTTCAATAGCTGGTGGTGCAATTGTATTTAATTCTGATCCTGTTAACCCATCTATACTGATCAAAATCACTTTTCGCTGTACTGTGCTTCTAGTGATTGGTTCTTCGAAAACTGGAGGTGGATTATCGTATTTTTTACAGCCCATAAAAGCTGTAACTATTGTTGTAATCAAAGCGCTAAATAGTATAGCTTTTTTATAATTAATTTTCATCTGTTTACAATTTTATCAACTTAATATTATTGTTTAATTACACCTAATTCGGCCATTGCTGCATTAGCTCCTGTTGTCCAACCGTTCTTTAATAAAATTTTAATGAAGCGTGGTGCAACAACACCATTAGGAAATAAGTATTCATAGCGAGCAAAAGCATTAGGGATTTGAGTTGTACCTACGCTAGTAAAATTCACATTATCATCACTTATTAATATCTCAACATCTTTTACGCGTTGGGCCGTAGAATTTCTCGGGAAGAAATACATTCCTTTTATAGGTGTTCTTACATTTTGACTATATATAATAGTATATGGATAACCTTGAGCTGCAGTTGGCGCTGGCGAATATTGCGAATGCCAATAGGTTGCACTATTATTATCTAACATGGCTGCTGGTGAACCTTCATTACTTTGTGAAGAACTTATTTGTAAAATTGTTGGCACTATAGCGGCTGTACCACCGGTTTTATTTAATGGATTATATGTCCAAACCTGTTTAGTCATTAACGGATATTTAGCTGAAACTTTAGTCACCATTTGCTTACTGATGTTAATACCCCAAGCATCAAAAAATGCAGATAAATCTAATTGCGCATAATCTGATAATTTCTCATAGGTAAAATCATGTTTATCAATATCATTATTTGATAAACGCTGCACGTGACGAGCCTCAGTATACAATTTGGTCATCCCACCATAACCATACGTTTCAAAAAGTTGTACAAAAGGTGTCATCTTTATGAAAGGGCCTGTATCTGTATTATTTATAAGAACATCAACATCAAAGTTTTTATAACCTGTAGTAATCGTTGTTGCTGTTGTACTGTTTGATGCCCATGCAATAGCTACTGGGAAACCGCTTCTAACTGCTGGATGCAATACATTATAATCGGCACCTATGCGGTTGGCTACTTTAAAACTGAATAAATTGTTAGTGGTTTCACCTAATGTACTCCAGCTCCAAACATTAGGCTGTTGACAGTTGTGACCAAATTCATGGTAACATCCCCACATACCCACACTAGTAGTAACGCCCTTAAGACTGGTAAATCCTTTAAACCATTCATTATCGTTAGTACCTACAAATGGTGTACCTGAGTGACCATATCCATTTGTAAGCTGAATATCCAATACCCCTCTCCATGGTCCTTGTGGACTTCTATCTACTTTATCAGGCGCATTATCTGATAATCCCATCCATGCATTATAATCCAAATCAAAAACTTCATTCCATTTGGTCATTACGGCTGTTGGATTATTTAATGGTTCACTTGAACTGAATGTAGCTATTACTTTATCTCTTGGTATTAAGAAGATAACACGTTTAGTTCTAAACTCTAGCCAAGGTACATTTGATGCTTTTACTTTAGTTACCCAATCTGCATCGTTCGTTTGACCTAAAATAAAATCTGGAGATACAACAGCCCCCGAAATAACGAATTTTACAGGCTGTGCAATTGCAAAACTGGCGTTAATATAAATGGTACCACCATAAATATTACGCATGTAATTTACACCAGGATATAAGGCTTTTATATTATAAATGATAGGATCCCGTAACAGAGGTACTTTGCCAGATAAATTATCTGTATGACCACCAATTTGCATGCTTAAACCATTTATACCAGCTGGCACAATGATTTTAATCAATTCTCCAGGCGCTGCATAGTAACCAGTACTATATTGTGGCTCTGGTGCTGCTTGGATACGTAAATTTTCTGCTGTTTGATTCTCGAAATTTAAATCTAACGTAAACTCTTGGTTTTGTACACGAGGTTCAGCTTGATCTACCAAACCTGGGAACAACCGAGCTTTAGCATAGCCAGAGCGATCGATGTTCTTCATATTGGTATCTACCGTTACATCAGCTTTATTCTTTGAAGCATCATCATAACCATCGGGTGCTTCAATGCCATATTTTTTACAGGCGGTTATACTGCATACGATTGCTATAATCGCGGTTAATTTTATAAATCTTTTTGTGTTCATAGCTTTAATTAGTTATTGCGAACGTCTGTATATAATAATTTCCAAATTTTCCCATCCAAATTCCAATTAGCTGGAGGAGCAATACCTATCCATTGATAAATTTGAACTGGAATATCTACGTTATTGATCACTACAGCATATGCTGCATCACTAACAGGTGGACTTAAGTTTGGTGAACTATCTAAAAAGCTAGTCCAATTTTCTGATGTAGAGAATTTTAAGTTTGGTGCTTTACCAGATTTATCTGCTGCAGTAAGGCCAGAACCTTCTGTATTTGGCCAATACCCAATTAAATCAGCATAATTAGGATCTGTTGGTAAAACTTGTGTTTTACGCATATAATTTGTTATTGTTGCATCTGGCATAGCTACATTGTACATTGCAACTTCTCTTATTAATACGTTTACCGCACTTACCGTTGATTCGCTTGTTGGAATATTACCTACTGTAAATGGAGTAGTAGAGCTCATATTGGCCGAGAAAGTGCCATTACCACTTGTTAAAGGGCCACCTGCTAATTTTCCATCCTGAAATCCTTTTACATATCTACTTCCATTTTCTGTATAGATTTTTATGGCGATCGTATGCCATAATCCATCTCTGAAAGTTCTAGTAGCACCAGCTGGGGCACCACCTAACTGTTGAGTTCCATTTGCTTTGAAATTCCAATCACTTCCGTTCGTAAAAATTACCCACCCTGGATTATTTTGAGCAAAATTTAATGTTTTGCCCATAATTGGAGGATATCCTCCTACTGAAGCATGATCGGCTCTTACTTTAAATATCAATGTATAATCGCCAGTCGTTCCGAAATTACCTATAGTTGTATTGTTATCTGCAGCTAGAACATTTCGTGTGGTAGCTGTACTCACTAATCTTGGAGCAAAACCTGAGAAAGGAATAGTATTGATGTCAGGTTTAGGAACAAACTGTTGTGTAAATTTTGGATTATAAAATATGGTAAATGTATTTTTTACTCCTTCTCCAAATGCGCCTAAGTCTGAGTCGCCAGGTGCTGGAGTAATAAAACCACCTTTGTTTGATGCAATAACTACCAACCAATCTTCTTTGCTAAAACTTGCACGAGCTTGTAATGCAGTAATTATATTACCAATGTAGGTATCAATTTGTGTAATAGCAGCTGTATATGGTGCAGAACTATCGGTATAACCATTTGCCGCTCCTGCTTCATCAGCACTATGAAACTGAGCTACTACAATATTAGCATCATCTCTTTTTAATTCTTCTATTACTGCATCTTTAACTTTACCATCATTATTTTGTGCATCAATTTTAACCGTAGCATCTGAAGCTAAATTCGTATTAAAAGCATTTGTAGCCGCAATAGAAACTGTACGAAGATTTGGTGATTGCTGCTTTAAACGTGTAAATAAAGTTGGGAAAGCGGTTAATTGATTATTTGAAAAATCATCGGTCGTAACTTTATGTTTAGCACTCGTTACACCTGTTAAGGAACTTGCCCAGCCATTTCCATTATTTACTGTGGTAGATTTAGGATCTATTAAACCATCGAATGTGTAAATAGATTTTCTTATGATTTGGGTAATATTTGGTGGATTAACCGTTCTTACAGCATTACCTCTTACTCCATCTAATATAATATATAATACTTTACGTTTTCCTTCCTTAAGGTTTGTAGTATCATTTGGATAGCTATCTCTCAATGTATTGGGAAAATCTTTATTACAAGAAGAAACGAACAATAGTACCAATAACAGGCTCATAAAACCTAAGCTATTCACTATCAATTGTTGATTTTTATTTAGTGTTTTCATATCAATATTTTTAAGCGTTATGGTTTTAATGTAATTCGAAGTATACTTTTAAACGTCTTATTATCAAACCTTGAAATATAGCCTATCAATGTAACTTTGGTATTAGCGCCCGAAGTTGTTTCAACAATTTTATTGATAGAACCTATAAATTGGCCGGTATTGTTATAGCCTGCGGCTAAAGATCCATCAGCATTTATAATCATAAATCCTTGACGAATTATTCCATTATATGTTTTAAAACTACCCGAAACGATAATCTTACCATTATTTAATTGTCCAGCGTAAGTTGGTATTCCTGTGGTTACAGTACCAAAATTAAATGTTGGCGTTAAGCTTCCATTTAACTCTAACATAGCTACACCTTGTTTTGCACTGCCATTGAAGTTTTTAAATAATCCTGCAATTAAAATTTTATTGGTAGTTGCATTGTACGTGATAGATGCGATATCATCATCTGCACCACTACCCACACTAAAGCTAGGATCGACAGATCCGTCTAAATTAATACGAACTATATGGTTAGCTGGCACTCCATTAAATGTAGTAAATGTACCGACTAAAATTAGTTTGCCGTCTGGTTGTTGAATTGCATCATTTATACTTCCATTACCAGCAACGGGGCTTTGTTTTGTTGTTGTATTGTAGTGAAATGTCAAATCTAAATCTCCCTCATCAACTGGGTTGGCCTCATTAATTTTTAAACAAGCCATCTGCCTCATTTTTACTACATCCAACACTTTGGTATCATATGTAGATCTTTCATAAAAACGTCGTACATAATTGGTAAAATTACCAACGATGTATAATCGATCGCCGAATACAAAAGATTTTCTAACAATACCATCAACACCACCATTAAAACTTGGTACTGTATCTCTGTTTTTGCTTATATTATTTGGTGTTGGATTAATTACATCAATGATAGTACTGTCAAGTGTTCCATTACTGTTTAATCTGGTTATAGCGTTGATATTAAAACGATTTGGGCGGGTAGAATTAAAGCTGCTAAAAATACCCGAGATGATATATTTACCGTTATTAGGACCATTAGTTAATCGGTTTATACTAGTTATTAAACCATTAGTGCCTTTACCGAAGTTAACAGATGTAGCATCATTTGGTACAGGTGCAATATAAGTTCCGTTTGGATCAATTTGAGCAATTGCTCCGTTTGGAATTTTTTCAGTCCATCGGTTATCAAAATTATTAAATGCACCAACTACAAAAGAGTTGCCATTTGCTAATGTTGAAATATCATATACTGTTGCTGTACCAATGTTTGAGTTATTATCGCGAAAAGTAGCGCCGTTAGTTTGAAAAGTGTTATCAATACTAACTTTTCCATCTATATTAAGTACTGGACCAAAGAAAGTTTGTTCTTTCGTAACAATAGACAATCCTCCAGTACTTGCATTTGCTGGCACTACAATACGAATTGTACTATCTGTTAAATTCAGTACGGTTGCTTCAATTTCATTGACATACAGTTTATAGTCATTTTCGTATTTCTTTACCCCTCTTACGAAAACGGTTACTTCTGAACCTTGTGTAGCCACTGATGGGTCAGGCAAAGTATTGTCAAATTTAATACCTAGGGGTTGTTTCCCACCAGCATATGGATCTTCACCAATCACGTCTTTCTTTTTGCAAGAATAGATAGTTAAGGTCAACAACAGTAGTAACGCTGAACTTAAACGTGTTATATTTTTGTAATTATTAAACATAGTTTCGTTATAATTAATCTATTAATAATTAAGGAGTTACAGGTAAAATACCATAAGACTGTACCGTATTGATAAATAAACCAGTACTAAAGCCAAAATTGTGTTTGCTTTTCCAAAGGTTTTCAGTGCCATTATAGTAATTACCTTCTTGTGCTAAAACGTGTACAATGCCATTATTCGGCGCAATGTCTGAACTCGCTACAGGAATATTGATTAAACCAACTTTAGGATCTGCGTAGTTAGGAATATAGGCAATGTATAGCTGACGATATCCTGCATATTTCACTCTTGATTTTTCTACTTTATTTTCATCATAAACGACTGCATCGTTAAAACGCACACCAATATTCATGGTTCTACCGCTCATTGAGGTGTAACCCTGACCTGGGAATGCAGCCATGTTTAAGGTGTCAATTTGAGGATAATCTTTAAGTTTATTCGTTCCTTTAAAGATGTATTGGGATAATAATTCTTTCCAAGCTTCTGGCTTAATTTGCTCTAGTTTGGCTACAGTATCTCTACCATTTTGCCTAAGATAATCATTAAGGCCTTTTACAGATTTATAAATTGATGAGCTGGTTGGTGCAAAAAAGGTTACGTTTTGCTTATCCAACACTTCATTCATTCCAGCAATTTCAATTACTCTGGTTAAGGTATCAAAGTAAACTGGTTTTGATTTTAAGTAAGCCAAAATGCTCCCATTATAGGTACCTTTTGTTGTACCACTATCAAAAAAGTATTTTTCTTTTTGGCAAGCTGTAAACAAAATGATGCTTACAGCAAATAAAATGATTGCCTTTATAGTTAGTTTATTTTTCATTTCTATCTCCAATAATTTAAAGTCATACCTGGGTTCTCTATGAATGCAGATTCATCAATTTTCCATGTCCAAGCACCTGCATTAAAAGCACCTACACTAATTGGAGCTGGACAATATTTAATGTCGCATATTCTTTTTGTTCTTACTAAATCATAGTAGTACTGGCCTTCACCCATAAATTCTCTAACTCGTTCAAGGTATATGTCATCTTTTAATTGATCGCCAGTAGAAGCAATAACCGTAGCATTAGCACGCTGTCTTACTTTATTCAAGTACACTTGCGCATCAGTATCTTCTCCTAAATTTGCTAGTGCTTCTGCAGTTAGCAAATAAGCATCTGATAAACGGAAAATAATAATATCATCATCGTTTTGAACTGTAATACCACTTACATAGGTATTAGCAAACTTTTTAAATTGAAATGTATTATTATTTATAGTTCTGTTTTCAAACCAAAGGTCTTTTCTAACATCAGGTGCACCATCGCTATAGAGTTTATCCATCCATGTTTTTTGATAATATCCTCTACTCGTTGTAAAAGTAGTAGCGCCTAAATATGGATAGTGACTTAATACATACCCTAAATTAGCGTAGGCAGAAAATTTCTCACCGTTATTAAAACTTTGATACACTTCAAATAAACTTTCTTTTGTACGACCTTTAAATAATCTCTTATTATCTTCTTGATTATAAGGCATTAGTGCATAATCCGTAGAACTGCTAATTTCTAAACCTAATTGTTTTACAGCGGTGTAGTATTTTTGTTTATTAGATTCTGCATCAAAAGCAGCAGCCCACATGTTCATATGCATTAATAAGGCGATAGCTCCACCTCTCATGGCTCTTACACCAACCATCGATGGATTTGCATACGTCCATGGTAAATCTCCCTTAACCGCTTCCATATCAGCTATGCATTTATTTAATACCTGTACCATTGGCATTCTAGGTAAGGCTCCTGTAGTTAATGCATTCGTATTGTAAGGCACATCACCATACAAGCGAACTAAGAAAAAATAACACAAGTTGCGCATAAAGACGGCTTCTGCTTTATATTTTTTCACTTCAGTTGGACTTAAAACTCCTGCTGGCGCTTCATCTACTTGTTTATATAACAGGTTTGCTGAAGCAATGATGTCGTAGAATGGTTTCCACATCGTCATGTTTCTAAATGTCCATCCAATGGTCCATTGAGTTCTAGCAGGATTTGTAGCAGTTGGTGAAGAAAATGCTTCCAAACCGTATAGGTCATTATTAGAGAGATAAAGACCATACGTACCATCTGTAGTAGAAATTGGCGCCGAACGTAAATCTCCTATGGTCATAAAGCCTGCACTTACCTTAGTTCTAAATTTGGCGTATAAACCATTGGTAAAGGTTTCTACATCCTTTTGAGTTTGCCAAAAATTGTTACCTGAGAGTGCATCTGTTGGTACAATATTTAGGAATTTTTTACAACCGGTGCTCGAAAGCGTTAAGATTGTTAAAAGTATAATTGTATATTTTTTCATTATCAGTAATTGAAAAATTAAAACTCGATGTTTAAATTAAATACGAATGTTCTTGGGTTTGGATAACCGCCTGAATAATCTCTACCTAATGCAGTTACGTTTTCTGGATTTGGGCCAGAATAATTAGTTAACATAAACACATTATTTACTGTACCACCCAACACTACTCTATTCATTCCATAACGATTGGTGAATTTTTGATTTAACGTATAACCCAATGAGATATAGTTTAATTTAAAATAAGATCCATCTTCTTGAAATAAAGTTTGAGCAAAACGATATGGATTGATAATACCACTTCTCAAATAATCGTATGGGTTTGGATAAACTGCATTTTGACCAACGCTTTTCCAAATATCATATTCACTTAGAGGCACTAAACCACTTAATGCTAATGGATTATTAAATGCTTGGAATTGCGAAGCTAAAGCGTTGTTTAAGATATCTCTTCCTAAAATTCCAGTACCTTGTACCTGCATACTGAAGTTTTTATATCTAAAATCTACAGTTACACCTCCACTAAAACGGATTTGCGAATTACCTGCATTAACTAAGTCATATTCATCAAGAATATAATCACCATTAACATCTGTATATCTAGGATCTCCAGCTTTAAAATAATTTAATACTCCACCTAAAGTTCCATCGCTATTACGAGCTCTATATCTTAAGCCAGTTAAAGGATCTACTGGTACATCGCCTGTATTGGCATATACACCTTTAGTGTTATAAATAAAGTTGGCAAGTGCATTTGAACCTACTGATTTTAAAATTGCCTGACCTGTAGTAGGATCAAATCTTATACTTTGGCGCACTCCATTCGGTAAAGCTGCTAAATAATCGTGGTTAATTGCACCATTTACACTCACAGTTAATCTTGCTTTGCTTGAATTAGGTAGAAGACTTCCTGTTAAGGTACCTTCATACCCAATGTTTACCAAAGCTTCTTCATTTGTGGTAATCTCACCAAAGCCGCTGGTATTTGCTAAGACTTTAGTTCCAAACAAATTATCGGTTTGTTTATAGTATGCTTCGAAAGTACCTGTTATTCTATTTTTTAATACACCGAAATCAAATGCAAAGTTTAAAGTTGTATTTTTTGCTGGCTGTAAATTAGTATTTGGTGATCTACCATTTGAAATACCTACTGTTTGTGTTCCATTGTAGTTACCTAGATTTAAATATTTTCCATATACATCGTAAACATTACCACTTGGTTGTAATACCGTACCGTAACTTAAACGAATTGAAGCATAGTCTAACCATTTCTCAACTTGGCTTGCCATGAAAGACTCATTATTAATGTTCCAACGCACACCTATAGATGGACTTTTGGTATAGCCCGCATCTGGACCATTTGATGAATTACCATCTAAGCGATAAGAACCGTCCAATACATATCTGCGCTTATAGTTATATTGAAAGCTTCCAGCAAATGCCACAGAACGAGATTGAGCAAAGTTATCCAATGTACCACCCAACGAAGTAAGGTAATCATCAACACCAACAATAGGGCCTCTTAAATAATCATTAACAACTTTATTGTTTTGGATTACATCTGCCTTAAAATTAGACGAACTCATTTCGTTAAACACATAGGCTAAGAAGTTATGTGCATCATCTCCATTTTTGTCTTTAAGCGTAAACACATATTGCAATAAATTTCTATTGTACACTGCATTTTTTACGCTATTGTAAGCGAATAAAGAAGAGCGATCTCCATTAATGGAAGCTGGCAAGAAATTATCTTCAGTACCTGTATTAAAAGTATAATTGAAGTTTGAGGTTAAGCTTAGGTTTTTAATAAACTCGTATTTTAACTCAAGTGTATTCGTTAAATCGACCGTTTTATTATCATTATCGGTTGTTACCGCTCCTAGTACAGAGTTGATTGCAGAATACTGGGAGGGCGATGGTAGCAATGAAGATGAAGCACCTCCCGTAGCAATCCCTGTATTAAATAATCCATTACCACTACCCTTCTGCTGTTTACCTAATGCCCCATTAATCGTTGCATACAGTTTAAACTTCTGATTAGGCATGTACTGCATGTTCATCCTCAAGGTAGATCTATCAAACCCTGTATTTTCTTGAATACCTTTTTGTTTAAAATAACCGAAGTTTACTTTATAGTTGAAGGCTGCATCACCACCAGCAATATTTAAATTATGTGTTTGATTATAAGTAGTTCTATAGAAATACGATTGCCAATTTGTTGAATTATTATAGTACGCATTTAGACTATCAGCTATAAATGAAGTACCGTTAATTAACCCTAATGCATGATAATAACTGGTATCACTTGCTAAAATTTGAGCCATACGTAAACTACGTTCATCCACACCACCAATAACTGAGCGTAATTTAGGCACAGCACTTACAAAGAACTGACCATTATACGTAATTACTGGAATTTTAGAGTTACCTCTTTTTGTAGTGATTAAGATAACTCCATAAGCACCACGAGAACCGTATAAAGCAGTTGCTGAAGCATCTTTTAATACCTCTATACTCTCTACATCTTGTTGAGGAATTAATGAAATTGGACTTACGCCTGGACCTGCAGATTGAAAACCATAGCTAAAGTTTTGGTTGTCATCTACCGGAACCCCATCTACTACAAATAAAGGTGATGTAGGTTGTAAATAGGCTTCGTTACCAGAACCAGAAATACTAGTACTAGATAAACCACGTATAGCCATTGACCCTCTCATACCAGGCGAGCCTGTATTTTGTTGAATGTTTAGGCCGGCAACTTTACCTTGCAACATATCTGTAACACTAGCTACAGGTACTGCTTGTAAATCTTTACCCGAAATTTTAACACTCGAACCAACCGAAGTTTCTTTGGTTTTGTTTACGTAACCTGATATGGTTACTTGCTTTAAGTTGTTGTTATCGCTTTCTAATTTAATAGTTAGCTTTGTTTTTCCTGCAACACTTACCTTAACAGTTTTATAGCCTATATAAGAGAATTCTAGTATAGCATTATCAGGTACTGAAACTGCGAATTCACCATCTGAGTTAGTAGTTCCTATTGCTCTTCTATCCAATAAGATATTCACACTTGGAATACCGCCTTGATTATCGGAAACAGTACCTGTAACCGTCTTTTTGGTTGGTGTTTGTGCGCTTACATCTTGATTGAAGCCTAAGCACAGGAATAGTAAGGTAATTATGTAAATATATCTCATATTCAATAAATTAATTTCTTTCAGGTTTTTCATATTAATCATTTATGAATTTTGGACGCTCCGTTTTAAACCAAAATATAATTGTCCAATTGCCTTGTTCGAAAATGCTAAAGTCCATCCCTATCAAAGCGCTCTCCCTAACGTTTCCAAAGCCTTGACGGTCGTATCTGAAATATGCTTTAGCCAATTGCCCTGTTGATGTGGTATATTTTGTTGGAAATGCTGCAAGTGGAATTGGATACGCAACATCAAATTTTATAGAGTCATTGTTTTTCACCATGTTAAAACCATGAACTAAATTTGACCAATCTGTAGCAGCAAATTTATTCGGATTAATAACTTGTTGTAACGTATCTACAAACTTGAAAGAAAGGGAGTTTCCAGGAGCATTGTTCTTTTTAAATTGAACTTCTATATCTAAAGGGCTTAAATATCTTCCTGTTTTTTCACCTCTAATATTACCCATTATTGACGGAAATACACCTGTATTCGTTCCTTGACCAGTAGTTAAATTGTCATATGAAGGTTCAAAAGGACGTTCTTTAAAAGGACGTAATTTCAAATCTTTGTAATATCTACGACCACCAGAATTAGAAACTTCTACATCAAATACATAACCTGAGTCTGGTTGTACCTTTACAAAATTAGAGTTTGCTTTATTCCACATTAAAAACTGACCAGAATGCTCCCGAATTTCAAATAATTGATGATTTTCGATTTTGCGTTTTGCTTCAATTTCTGCTATTGATTTCTCCGTTCCATCGTAAGCAGATTTCCATACTTGAACAGGGAAATATTCCGATAATTCTGGAGCTGGCTCACCTGTGAACCTACGCATGTTTACAATTTTAAAATTAAGAGGCAAAGAAGAGCTTCCTACAAAGAAATTGTCAGAGAATAAGGTATTTCGCCCTAAAATTGGTTGATAAAGTGTGGTTGTAAACTGTGAATCTGTACCTAAAGAAAGTCTTTCATCAGGTATATTCTTTTTACAAGCGGTAATAAATAGGACGCTTAAAAGCACCAAGCCTATTAATGATAAATATTTTTTATTGTTCATTACTTTAAATCTTAATTATTAACCCTACTTACAAATTCGTTAAACCCATAATCATGCAGTGTGGCCAAAATATTAATTACTCCATTTTTAGCTTTAATATTTACAGCATTGGTTGTTGTTCTCTGCCAGTATTTTTCGAAAATGTTACCTTTTGGATCACTGTAAATAATAGATTGTGGACCACCACCAACAAAGCCGGATGCATTTAATCTATCGTATTGAATGTGCATTGGGTACTCATATTTAACACTTGTATATAATGCGCCATCGGCAAATGGAATGTAAGCATCAGTTGTTCTGCTGCCTCTTACCATATATCTACACATTAAAATATCCAATTGGGTTACATCACAATCCTTTAAATACAAAGGCGTTTTACCTTGATCCTTTCTTAAAATATTAAGATTTTTAATTGCTGCCTGAAAGCTGGCATTAGTTGGTGCAAAAAAGGTGATGCTTTTGTTGCTTAAACTATCTTTTAAATCAGGTAATCTATTTAAAACCAACAAAAGCGAATCAAATGTACTTGGTGGTTGCGCCTCCAAATATTGCATCACTGTGCCGTTAAACTCTTTTACATTATTTTCATAATCGTAAAACTCAGAGTCCTTTTTACATGCAGTAAAGGTCATACCTATTAAAACCAATATTAAAACTGGCCACTGCAAAAATTTTCTATTTCTATTTATCATCTTATTTTGAATGATTTATACCACTAATTCCAATAAGGATTTTGTTTAATTTGAGGGTTAGCATTTAAAATATCTCTAGATACTGGCCAATAAATACCATTATTCGAAATCAAAGTATTAAATGCTGCATTGTTCTTTTTGATTTTGTTATATCTTATCAAATCGTACCAGCGCCAGCCTTCGCCCATTAACTCTCTTCTTCGCTCTGCAAAAATTGCATCTACTAAATCTGCTGTTGAGTTTGATAAATATGGAGATGTACCTCTTAATGCTGCTGCTTGATTTAATGCATTAATAGCATCATTACGTAACCCTAAAACTGCTAAAGCTTCTGCTCTTAATAGTGTAACTTCCTCAATTCTAGTAAACAATACTGCTGATGTGAAAAAAGCAAGATTTCCGCTGGTTTGTGCAGCACCTACTACTTTTATTTTACTAAACAAAGGACGCTCGCTGGCATAATTTGTGAAGTAGTTCGTACGATAAAGATTAGTTAATGGATCAATGCTAAAACGCAAATCTTTAGAATCTGTAAATGCGCTTCTAATAGTATCCTTTGGCACATAAATTTCTGGGAATTCTTTTAAAATTAATGGTTTTGCTAGTGTTAACTGCTCTAAGTGACCATTAGCTGTAGCTTCTCCATTACCATATTCGAAACCGAAACCTACAATTTGAACTGCTCGTTTAAATGCAAATGGACTATAACCATTAACGTTTTCGGTAAGCTCATCTGTAGTGATGTATTTCACACCAAAACTACCATCACCATTTAATTGTGAAGTATTATCTACAAAGAATTTTGTATAAACTTCGCAATCTAAATAATTGCCTTGCCATGCTGCAATATGTGCTAAAATAGCATAAGCCGACAACTTTGTAAGTAACACCCCATTCCATGTTGGCCAACTACTACCATAATATAGACCTGGGAAAATTGGATCTGAACCGCCGTATCTAAATGGCAATACTTTAACAGCTGATAATAATTCTGAGGTTGCAAAAGCTAAAACTTTATCCTTAGATGTACGTGGATGTGTATTAAAATCACCATCGTGAGATGTGATTAACAAGGGAACATCACCCCAAATACGAACCATATAAAAATATGCAAATGCTCTCATTGCTCTAGCTTGAGCCACATCTACTTCATTATTAATTGGTGTATAACGAGGATCTTTTGCTACAATTTCACGCGAACGTTCGATAAATAAACTAGCTGCATTGATAACTGAATAAAATCTTCTCCAATTGGTAATGTTATTTAATATTGGGTAGGATGCATTTAATTGACCATCAATAATCGCTTTTAAATCAGCACGATTGGTAGACACAAAATCTCCTTGTCTTAAATCTCCCATTAACCAATGGGTGTTATCTGCAACCATAGCAGTACGCATTAAGGTATACATTCCTATTAATGCACCTTTTGCATCCTCCTGATTTTTCCATAAATTTTCTTCCGCAGCTAATCTTGTAGATTGAACATCAAGGATTTTTTTACATGAAAAATGAACAGTAACGATCGTGGTTAATAACAGCGCAATTAAAAACCTATTTAATTTAACGCCTTTATATTTTAATGATATCATAATTTGCCCTTTTATAAATCTAATTTTAAACCTAATGTGAAAGTTCTGGCAATAGGTAAGCTGGTACCATCGTAATTACCATTATAATTGATTAGCTCGGGATCTGTTCCTGAAAAATTTGTAATCGTTAATAAATTACTTCCTGTTACGTATAAATAAGCTCTTCTGAAACCTAGTTTAGCGTTAGAGATAAATTTCGCTTTAGATAAATCGTACCCAAGCGTTACCGAACGAAGCTTTACATAAGAAGCATTTTCTAAGAACAAATCTTGATCTACGCGGTACGGAATAACGTTACTCCAAACATTGTATATTGGGTAACTTTTCAAGTTATCACTCGTTTGCCAAGAAGTAATTTCTTTAACAGAGTTGATATCACTTGCAGATTCTCTATTCACGAAATCATATCTACCTGCATCAAACTGGTTAATAGCTTTCTGACCAAGAGCAAAGAAGAAGTGGAAGTTCAAATCGAAGTTTTTATAGCTGAAATCGTTCACCCATCCGCCAGTAAATTTTGGCATTCTATCTCCAACAAATTGTTTATCTGCATCGGTAATGTTAAAATCACCGTTGTAGTCTACCCATTTCGGATCACCAGCTTTAAGTGCTAAACCATTAAACGTTAGTTTCTTCCCACCCGAATTAGCGGGAACTTCAGCAGCTGTGTTATATATGCCATTGTTAGTGTATAACCAATAGGAACCTACCGATTGTCCAACTTTTAACTTGTTATCACCAATTACCAATTCATTTAAACCACCAGGTAATGCAGTTAATTCGTTTCTGTTATAGTTTAAATTAACCGAAGTTGTCCAGCTTAACGTTTTTTCATGTTGAAGAACATTTCCTGTAAGTACTAAATCAACTCCTTTATTATTAATGGCCATTCCATTTTTGTAAATGCTGGCATAACCACTTTCTGCTGATAAAGGAATATTTAGCAATTGATTTTTATCATCTCTATTGTAAAAAGTTACCGCAGCACTCAATTTATTATTTAACATGGTTGATGATGCTGAAATATTTAAGCGGTCTGAATACGGTAAGGTTACACCATAGCCTACCCAACCGGTATTATATGGACGAGAAATACCTTGAAAACCACCAAATGTTGGTATTGTTGGTTCTTCATTCCATCCATACTCAGTACGGTATTGAGGCCCAGCTCCAAAGCGATCATCTAAAAATATCTTAGCAGATCTAGCCCAAGATGCACCAATGGTTAACTCGTTAAAAAATTTGTTTTTGCTTAACAACTGATTTTTTAAGTTCCAATCTGCACTAAATGCAGGTGTAGTAATCCAACGACTGTTTGGTTGTCCATTAGAAGAGCCATCTCTTCTTACAACAGCGCCTAAGCTTACTAAATCTTTGTAGTTATATTTTACTGTACCAAAAAATGAAACTAAACTGTTTTTCATTTTATCAGAATACCTAAACAAATAAAAATTTTCAATTGCATTCAGATAACCTGGATCAGTATTTTTAATGTCTCCTTTTACAACATTAATTTTAATGAAATCACTGTTTCCATTATATCCACGAGCATAATTGTATTTATATGCGTCTCCTTGTAAAGATTGACCTAATTCGAATTTGAAAGAATGATCTTTGTTCAAATCATACGAATAGGTTAATAAGTTATTTAAACCAAAGCGCTGATTAAAACCGAAAAATCCTGATACATAATTCACTCCATCCATCAACGTTGTTGGATAAAATGCGTCCCTTAATCCTTCGTTATAATCGAATACAACTGCGGTATTAAAGTTTAATTGAGGCATTAATCGTAGGTTTAACGCCAATGAACCATTCAATAAGTTATTTCTGTTATCATCCACAACTTTCGAATATTCATTTAAAAACAATTGGTAATTATCTTTATTTGGCGATAACGGATTAGAAAAATCTGGCAAGTATCTTACCTCTGCAAAACGATCGCGTAAACTTTTATTTCTATTTCTATCCATTCTAGCTGCATTTAAGAAACTAGATACAGTCATCCATTTAAATGGCATCATGTTAATAGCAAAATAGGCGTTGTATTTATTTAAGGAAGTTTCATCAGCGTTACTCGCATTTTTAACGGCTGTTCCATAAAATCTAAAATTTGCACGTTCATTACCACCAGTAATACCCAAGTTGACTCCATAAATATTTGCGTTTTTATAATACAAGTCATTCCAATTTGATTTACCGAAATAATCAAGATTGGTAGAGTCTCTTAAGAAACTGGCATAATTATCATAATTAGCTGGAGTTGCGTATTTTTTGTAGAATGGTGTACGAAAGTTATTTTCGAATACACCATTTACAGTTTGAACATTATTTGCAGGTACGATACCTACATATGAGTTTAAACTAATTTCTCTCAAACCGCTCTTTGCAGCTTTAGTGGTGATCCAAATTGCGCCATTAGCTGCATTAGGACCTAACTTTGCTAAAGAAATCGGATCCTTTAATACTTCAATAGATTGGATATTATCGATATCAATATTGGCCAATAAATTTGTTGCAGGTCCTATTCTGTTATAATCGTACTTCTGTACGTCGTAAGCAAATGGATTATCCTGTACCAAATACACACCATTTAAATAAACAGCAGGTTGTACATTATAAATATCCTTTTTTGTAAAAATTGGAGCCGAAGTTCCTTGAATGATCATACTTTGTTCTGTACCAGGTTCTCCGGTAGTTTCTTGAACGTATAGACCAGCAACATTTCCCTTTAACATTTGTTGCAAGGAAAGATTAGGCACACCTCGTGAAGATGAAACGCGAAGCGAATCTCTATTAATTTTAAATTGATGATTGAATGCTGTGTTTTTCCCTAGAACAGTATCTGCAGCAATAGAATCTTTAGCCAGCTTACGTTTTTTGTTGGTATCAATAGCAACAACTTGCTTACTTTCTAAATGCGATAGATTTGTTAAGGTACTTTTTATTGAATTTACCTCTACATAGGCTTTAGCCTGAGCGTTAGGGAAACCAAAAAAAGATAACAACAAAGCACATAACATGCTTGTAATGATTTTAACCATTTGATTAGTTTTATTAAGTTTTAGTATTTCAGATGAAAATGCAATTGCTAAAAGATTAGCAACGAATTGTATCTACTTGAGATTTTTAAAGACAATAGTGTCTGGGAACACAGCGTAAAATTTTTGATCATTTGGGTTGGGTTTAGGTTTGGTTAAAAAATTCTTACTGCAAAAAGACATGCAGTAAGAACGGTTAATTTGTGTTTATTCCACCTTGGTTAGAGGCTTCATTTGTGTGTTGTGTTTCTTTTAATAATTAGCTATAAATTTCTTTTTTAGCTATCTGTACTAAAGTATCGGCTTGTTCGTTGCTTAGTTTGTTAACGCAAGATATATATTCAAAAAGCACAGTTTTTTATTTTTCATAGCGCAAACGTTTGTTTAAACAATGGCTTAATTAAAAAACTATAGGGGTATAAACGGCTTGAAAATGACAGAATCGCAATCATTTTTGCAACCTATTTTAGTCACAAATAATAGCAGCGAAAAATTTCCCGTATAGTGCAATTGTTAATCTTTGAAAAGAGCTTATTTCTAGTCCTTTAACTGATTTTAACTGTTCGTTGAAAATGTGATGGAAAACAAGATTTAACAAACTGAATGCAAACGTTTGTTTCTTAAGAAATTGGTGTACGTATTTTAATGGTCTAATCAATAATCAGCGCAGAATTTATTTTGGAAAATGAGTGATAATATCATTTGAAATGCATTTTTATTGAAGTTCTTCTTTTTCGGATTAAACATCTAAACTATCAAAATCATTTTTAATGATTATCCTAGTCTTTTAGGGTAGTTTGATGCTTAAATTCAACGTCAAACTGCATCTTTGGCAATCTTAAATAACCTTATTTCTTTAAACCTAAAATGGAATTGAATTTTGATTTATTGGCAACAACATTAGACAGTCAATGGAGCTGGTATGTAACAAGTGTAGTTGCTGTATTTTTATTTTTGATACTGTTTTCTATTAGATTTTTGACCTTGCATAGAGTGAAAAAAAATAGTAGACTTAAATTGCTTTTATATGTGTTTACTACAATACCACTTGTTTTTATCATACTACTATGGATAGTCTTAAAATGCATTAATCCCAATTATTTGGGTTATGGTTATGCTACTCAAACACCAACTACCATAGTTAATACAAAACATATTGTTTGGCTGCTCGATCGCAATACTAGTTACCAACCAGAAATGGGTGCTGAAGATACTTATCGCATTCAAGGTTTAAACCTTTCTAATGGGAAAAAGCTTTTCAGAAGAATTTTTGATACATCTGTTGAGATTCGCTATACTTTAGATAACAAGGTGTGGGTACAAAAGGGAGAAGAACTAATGTTACTTGAGTTAAAGAGCGGTAAAACCATTCAAATAATTAATCAAGAAACCTTAGGAGCCGAAAACCCATCTATTAAAGGGAAAGTTTATAAATTTTATTTGGATACGCCTAGTTGTCGTGTCATTGTACTATTAACTGATGGTAGTCGAGAATTAATCAATACAATCCATGCTAGACCAAAAGTAAAGCCCACGATATCTAAATGGCAACTAACTTTTGATGGGAAGCGTATTATTACCACCAATGGACAAACACAGTTTTCATTGAATGAAGATGGAGTACGTTCAAATCTGCTTGGGATCAATCAACAACCTCTGGCAAGTAAATTATATTTTCTTAATGGGAAATTCATTGCAGTCGATGCTATCAAGCAACACATCTATCTTTTTAGTGAAGAACAACTTGGAGGTAATAGATCTCTGCTCTATTGTATATCAGAAAAAGGCAAACTACTTTGGAAACATTCTTACACAAAGAAATCACAAGAATTTTCTAAAGAAGAATTTACCACAGCATTTATTGCCGAAGGAAAACTTGTAGTACAGGTTAATGGGATAATTATGTGCCTAGATAGTTATTCGGGTAAAACTAAATGGTCTATTAGAATATAATTGCTCAAGAACAGCAGTATTAAATGCGCTTTAACCAAACTAATTGCCCATTATTTCCTTCTAAAACCAATAAAAAGCCATCAACTAGTATAACCAGTTTATCTTCATAAAAAAAAGAAGCATTAAACCTTGGTGATGGAATAATGAAATCAGATGCACCTAAGTCTTGTTGTCCAGCCTGCCAACATAAATTACCATCCATGGTAATACAACTGATCATAAACTCTTTACGCTCTAGTGTTTTATAACTGAAGGTGAAAAATCTACCTGTTAATGTGTCTACTGCTAATATACGCCCAGCAAGCAAAAACAATGCATTAGCTTTTTTGTTATTTACAAAAACTAGCCATTGTTGCTCTCCTTGTTTATGTAATGATACAATAGGTATCCCATCTTTAGAACATATTAGGTTGGCATCGACCATTAGATTCTGATTTAATGGATTTGCTGATTTTTTGAGATCATCACTTACTAAAACAGAGGTCTTATGACCATTTTTTGCAGTCACTTCAATACTTTCACTAAGAGGATCATAATCAAACTTAAAAACACCAGTTTCCATTCCCTCCAATTTACCAAGTCGTTTGCTATCAAATGTATCAACAGTTAATCCATTACTAATGTCTGTCGCAAACAACTTATCATCGCTTTTTATCCAAGCTATCTTAGTACCATTACCTTGCAATTCATAATCTCTACCCATCAATTTAGTGAATAACAACTTCCCATCTGCTAAATCAATTCCCCTTATTCTATAATTGACTGAAGATCCCATACCTCCTGCCGAACGACTATAATAATCTTCTAACCAAACAACCCTTTTTTGATGCAACAGCAATTTTGGTTTTGTTGTAGCATAACCAAGACCTAAGTATTCTGGATTAATCTCATTAATAAAAATTGAAACTGAGAAAATAATGAAGATCACAAAAACCATCCATCTAGTAATGCCATTCCCAATTAAACTTTGTTTACGTAAAAAAAAATTAAATTTACCAATGTGAATTACCCAATAGGTAATGAAAAAGAAAGCTAATAGACTAAGTAGGCACCACAACCCATATATAGTCAGAAAGGTTATTAGGTAATTAAAAAAAATTTCCATTATAAAATTTTGTATTCATTATAGTTAGCTTTAAAAGACTTAAAAAGGCACATCAACGTAATGATGATCTGCCATCCATTTTGATACTATGAAAAAATTAGCTGGCATTGACTGCTTTTTTCTTGCAGCGTCAGCTTTAGCTTCTCTTATAATGCTACCCAAAGTACTACCATCCGTAGCACTACATGTAAAATCAGCCCTTAATTTTAATAATTGGTACACTAATTCCCAATTGCCCTCATTTTCAGGTGACATGACAGCAGCTTGAGCAGCAACAATAACTGGAGTTTGATTTTTTAAATTTCTTGCATCGATATTTGCTCCACTCTTTATTAGCAATAATACAATTGCATTTTCCTTTTCACCTTTACCAATCATAGAAAAAATTATTGGATCTTTCCCTTTAATACTCACATTAGGATCCACTCCATAACTTAATAATAATGCTATATATTCTGATGATAAACAATTAGGATTAACATTCAAAGCATCATTTGCAGGAATGCCTGACTCTAACAATATTTTCAATATCTTTTTAAAAGATTTTATTTGTTTTCCTTTTAAGCAATTAATCTCTAGCGCAAATTGTAAATAGCTATATCCATTTTCATAACCACTAATTTTTTTGTCACCAGTAGTTTCATTCATTAATTTATTAAGCAGTTCGACATTGTTGTATTCGATTGCTAAAGCGATATTTTGTTGGGAAGATGTATGGTAATAATATAGTGCTTGCGAATGTTCTCTCTTTATAACCAAATCTAGTTTTGCTATAATCAATGCTGAGGTAAAAACTAACGGCAGAGCAGAAAAAGTGCATCCTAAAATCAATGCTTTATAATTACCAATCCTAAGGAGGACTATTGCTAGCACAACGATTCCAAGTGCTACAAAAAAGAAGAATAATTTAGGATATGTTTCCTCATTTAGAGTAAATGAACCACCTTTAATAAAAAAAATAGCATGAATTAATGCTGCAATAAGATTAAATGATAACAATAGGAATAGCATTTTCCAAACAGTTCCTTTGTTCTGTATTTTTTGTCTATAGCTCAATGTATTGTCCATTTTGATCAAGAACCTTAGTAAGCTACATAAAATCTCGGCATATTTAACCCTTTTTGATTTGCTTCTAATTTAATCTGAACGATAATGATCTTCAGATCTTTCCCATCAAAAACTTTTTGAAAGATTTAATTATCATTAGCTACCAGTTCAATAACTCCAAGTATCGCTCCATTAAAGATTAATACCTGCGCTGAGGCCAAACATTATTAATCCAAAGTCCAAAGCAAATAAGCATAGGCAAAATTGCCAAACATCCAGACCATATAAGTATAAGATTACTTGAAGATAACCATAATGGTATTGCAGAAAGCAGAATAAGTAGCAAGCCTAACATCGCTAAAATCTCTAATCCAGTTTTTTCTTGAACACCTTTTACTTTTTCATTCCATAGTAAAAAGAACACCATAGAAGCAAGCAGAACTACCACATTTAAACTAATCAATACCCATATTACCTTTACAATCATATTTTATTTTTATAAATTGTAAACAGGATCATAATTTTAGTGTACACTATTAAAACCTAACAGGTAAACGGAAGTTCATATTCCCTAATTTCAGGCTTCGAACTACGCGTTTTAACTTCTACTCTAGCCTTTAATGGATTTCCTAGCAATAAATAGTTTTTGATATACTGGTCTTGATGTACCATCCATGAATATTCTTCTAGCAAGTATGGCTGATCTGGGGATTTTCCTGCAAAATATACCCATTGTGCTGTAGCAAATGGTTCATAGTTAAGTATTGTTCCATTGTAATGGATTTGTATGCCAGGTTTCCCCGAGTTTCCAAGTTCACTACATTCCATTACAGTAATTGAAATCGATGAATTATCTTCAAAATCTCTTACAGACCATTCATCAAGTATTGATTTTATGTTTGACATTTCTTCTAAACCAGGCTTTTAATCATCAACTTTCTGGTAATGAGCAAAATTAGGTCTAACTTCTTAAAGAAAAAATCATCCTTTTGGGCAATTAATTAGCTAACTCTAAAAAGAAAGCAGTCTGTCTATATAGCTTAGTAAGCAACCTATTTAGCTATTAAAAATCATTTTAATTACATATCAATAAATATAGCCACTTCTCTATTCGCAAAAATACCCCCCATAAAGATGATTTATGGATTGCATTGCTGTACTTAAATTCGCATCGCTAAGATAAATTTCCTTTTTCAACAAGAAACATTATGAAAAAAATAACATTTACCATTGCACTATCCTTTTATGCTTTACTAGCGTTGTCATCTGAAAGCGAATCATTTAAAATACCTGCATATACATATTTCAACACTCAAAAAATTCATGAAACGCCTGAACAAGCCGTACGTTCTTTTCTTTATTGGTATCGCAAGAACATTGATAGACTAAATAATATACAATTGGTAAACCAATCTTTTGGAAAACCTTACAATGTGAATAAAATAAACGTAATTAAATATCTTAATGAGCTCAAAAAAAGTGGATTTGTAAGTGAAAAATTTTTGAATTCAATTGAATACTATATTACGATGTGCGATGCAAATCTGTTAAAGATAAAACAAACTGAAGGTCCACCAGAAGGATTTGATATGGACATGGTCTTATTAATGCAAGATTATGAAAGTGATTTTAAACTTCTTGAAAAGGCAAAAACTAAGAATTTAACAAAAACCAAAATTAAATTCATTTTTGCCTCTGAAAACTTTTTAGTCTTTAACCTGACACCACTAAAAGGTAAATGGCTTATTGAAAGCATTGAATAATGCTAGTCTCTTTTACACAACTTATCGCTCACTCCCATGAAATATTGTCATTGCCGTGAAACTCCAGTCATTCCCGTGAAAACGGGAATCTTAAGGAAACTTCTCACCTTTAAGAAAACGTATCCCATCACTTGTAGCATCCCATTCTTTACCTTCAACCAATCTAAAGTTTATAGGATTTACATTAATACGCTTAGCTTGATAATAAACTGCTCGAATATCTGAAGCATAATTAGAGCCGAGTACTTTAAAAGATAAAGGATCAGCTCCTTTAATAGACTGAATATGATTACCATTCTTATCCGCCAAGAGCGAAGAATAATAAACATTTAGCTTATCTTTAGCATAATCGCTTTTTAAAACTTCAAATGTAATCCCATCACTCCCCTCAATTGATTTAGAATCGTAATAGGCTTGTTTCTTGTCGCTTGAAAAACCATAATCGAGTACTTTGAAACTCACAGGGTCAGCATGCTCCAATACTACACCCATAACATAAACTTTACGATAATCTTTTGCATAGCCTTCTTTAATCGTTAAAAAAGACTTTGCATCAGCATCTTTCAATTTTGTAATACGGACATGTTTGTTTAAAAAATATTCCTGTCCCATCCTATAGGTATCACAGAAAAACACAACTTTATGGTCTTTTGCATAATACTGGTCCATTGGTATAAACCCTATAGCACTACTTCCTATCATGGCTACTCCTCTATAATAACCTACTTCATTATCTTTAGCAAAAAAATCATTAATGGGTAGTAAATAGGCGTTCTTACTAAGATTGATCTTTTCCTCTTTAAAAAACCATTCACCATTTTTCTGATGATATGATGGGGTGCGCTTACAGCCAAATAGTATCGATAAAATTCCCATAACCAAAAGACATCTAATTTTTTTCATTTTTAATCATAAATAAATTTCAGGCATTTCTTATAATAAGTTTCGCCATCATTCCTGCAAAGCAAATTCCTGGCAAGCACATTGCAAAAAGTAAAATGTAAGCCTTTATAAATTGATTTTTTCTCTTAAACTGGAATGTTAAACCTAGTAGTATGCTATTTACAATCAATAATAACAACAATAGATATTGATCATAAAATTCAATTACATGATAGGCACGAAAAACCAGATAGCCAACAAAAAAATTTAGTAAACCATTTGAAATCCACAGGTAGTAAAAGAGTAAATAAGTTGAAAGTCTCATTACGATTGATTTCTGGGATAACAGTTAAGAAATGTTGAAATCCGACCAGTTGTATAAAATCATCCCTATAATTTTTATGCAGAACTGCAGAACTGGCCAGATTTTCAACATTAATACAAATTTACCTTAAAGCAGCCATACCATAAATCGTCCTTTAGGGGTTATTAATAGTTAGAAAGAAGTATTTCTATTAGTTTTTTCATCGCAATAGACTAGTTAGCCTATACCTAACAAAATGAATTTCAAAAACATGATAAACTAAAAAATCCCTAGTATTGCTGCCAGGGATTTCCAATTGTTAATAATATGCTAAAACCTTACGCCAAGTCCCAGTTCGAAGGTCCCGTTGGTATAGCTGCTCAGGCTGGCCGTCTGCGTGTTGTACAGCGCCTGTATCTCCAGCTTCGACTTCATCAGCATGCCGATGCCGGCAGTAACGCTCTTTGAGCTGTGGTACACCACCATCGTATTGATCTTGCTGGCGTTCACCCCAAGGCTGAACTCCAGGCCCGCATCGATGATGTCCTTATGCCCACGGATGCCACGGTAGGCAACCTTAGGCTCCACGTTGTAGCCCATATCGTCGTCGGCCATGATCCTATAACTTGCAGAAGCAAAATAAGTGCCCTGGTCCACCGTGTTACGGGTCTCCCTGTTCAAAAACGAATTCAGGTTGGGTATAGCAGCTTGCAGGGTCAGCTGGTTGCTGGTGTATGAAACACCGAAATCCCCATCCACATAGGTGGGCTGGTTGTTAAATTCAGTTAGCACCGCATCACCAGGATTACCGTTGAGCTCTCCCTGCGAAACGTGTTGGTTCATAAAACCCAACGATAGCCCAAAGTGCAGGTAGCTGTCCTCGCCGTTCAACGGCAAATGATAGGCATAGCTGCCCACCACGCGTGTACGGCTCAACAGCCCCGAACGGTCTACATAGGCATTTATCCCCAACCCACTGTGCTCATCGGGCATGCCAAACTGGCCACTGATCGAATAGTTAACCGGTGCGCCCGGAACCGAGCTCCACTGGTTGCGGTAGTGCAGACCGAGCTTAAAGCCCTGCTGCCTGCCAGCAAGAGACGGATTGTTAAGGTACTGGTCCTGGAAGTACGAGGCCCCAAGCGGGTTAAGCTGTGCTTTTGCCGTTGTCGTGCCAATGGCCAACAGGACAATGGTGATGACCGAAAATAGGTTGATGCTGGTAGTGCCGATATGCTGCTTTTTCATTTTCTTTATGTTTTTTGGCATCCGCCATCTGGCGGATGCTGTTTCTGTTTGATTGACTGTTATTTATTGTATTTGGGATTATTTGGGGTTCACCACCGATATGAAGTTCCTGATCCTGCCCAGCCCCTTGCCAAGGTCGATGATGTAGTAATAGGTATCGGTAGCCAGCGGCCTTCCATTGTACTTGCCGTCCCAGTTGTTCTGGTAGGCCGGACTCTCAAAGACGATGCGACCATTGCGGTCAACGATCGTGATCTTCAGTGGTGGATACTGCTCCAGGTTCTTGATCACCAGGTAGTCGTTCACCCCGTCCCCGTTGGGGGTAAGCACATTGTTGGCATCTAACTTGAAGTTGTTTACCGACTGAAGCTCAATGGTAAGTGTTGATGGAACGAATGTGAGCATGTAGTTTGTGCTTAACGCCAAATCCCCCTGGGAAATGTCATATACACCCAACTGTTCCCCTGGACTGCGTTTTAATGCACCCGAGAATAGGTCTGTCCCCACCAGTTTACCAGCAGGAAGGCTGTACGTAAATACAGGATCTGCTTCACCAACAATCTTCGACCGCTTATCGGCAACTACAGTAATGGGTTTGGGCTGTACAACAAACGTGCTTGATTGCTGCACCGCTGCCAAGTAATTGTCATCTCCCAACTGATTTGCAAAAATGGTAACCGTACCCGCTTTTAACAGGTGTACTTTGCCACCTACTATGGTAGCTACCGCATCATCACTACTGCTATACGTCACCGTTAAACCTGTACCATCAGTTGTGGCTTTCGGATCAAAATCAGCATCACCATAAATTCTATTGCCAATTGGATTAAACGTAATGTTCTGTGGCGTCTTAGCGGTAATGGTCAAATTGGCACCGATATAATTGATCAGGTAGTTGTCGCTGATATAAAGGTTGCCCAACAAAATTGGTTTCATACCTGGGTTTTCGTCAGCAACCCTGG
>Ga0308157_10000196_pt1 | contig 247352 bp, 259 predicted proteins | sample PhyBR1_FD_201035 | JGI IMG/M metagenome (GOLD analysis project Ga0308157, IMG submission 201035) | Phyllosphere microbial communities from UC Gill Tract Community Farm, Albany, California, United States - DLSLB.R1 | ecosystem: Host-associated > Plants > Phyllosphere > Unclassified | place... | reverse complement strand
GGATCGATTTGCCAATTTCTGTGGGAGTGGTCGGCGGTTTGACGAATCTTCATCCACTTGTAAAATTTTCTCTGGCGCTTTTGGGAAAACCTTCCGCGCAGGAACTGATGAGCATTTTAGCGGTTTCCGGTCTGGCGCAAAATTTTGGCGCGCTGCGTTCTTTGGTGACAACCGGAATTCAGAAAGGTCATATGAAAATGCATCTTTTTAATATTTTGAATCAACTCGGCGCGACGGAAGCTGAAAAAGAGCATTTCGTGAATTATTTTAAAAACAGAACCGTTACGCACCACGAAGTGATTACGGAATTTAATAATCTCAGAAATAAATAAAATGTTTCAGCTTTTTTTAGGCGCTTTATTAATAGTTTTTGGGATTTTTCTGAAAGTCACTAAAGATCCCGGATTTGCAAAAACAAAACGGTTTTACTGGATGTTTATCGCCATCGGCGCTTTTTCGGTTATTGCTAAATTAATCCTGAGGACAACGTGAGAAGCGCTAAATCCGATTAATAGACCGAAAATCCCAACAAGGTGTATTGTTGGAATATTTTTAAGTCGGGAATTTCTAAAAATGCTATAAAAAACCTAATTTAAGTTTTTCCTATTTTTGATGTCTCATATCATCTTGGCCTGAAATAGAAAAAACTTTTAAAGTTTGAATTTTTTGTATAAAGTCTTTTATATCATCACATTTTTCTATAGTACCATATTCTTTGAGATTGTTAAATACAGCTTTAGTAAATTTATCTGACATAAATTGTATTGTTATTCTGGAGGGAATAACATTTTCTTTTCTTTTAGAATTATATGAAATTCTGTCATCAAACCTTAAAATAATCTGATTACTATTTGCTTCACCTTCTTTTTGATAAGTAATAGATTTTATTTCAACCTTCAGATTGTTTAAAAAGGAAGTTAAAGGCTTTGTTTTATATTGTATCTGTTGTTCCGTAAGTTTTTTGAAATCTGCTTTTGATTTTATTATTTCTTGTGCTGATATGGTAGCCGAGATTAATATTATAGATACGAATGTGATTAATTTTTTCATTTTATTGACAATTATTTTGATAATATGTTCTAGTTCCGTCAGGGTTTACAGTTTCAATAGTTCCTAATTTTTTAAAATTTCCATTACTGTCCATCTTTGTTAATGCCACACCTGCATTATATTTGTCCAAAATATATGCTAACGCCATTTCTTGCGTCCCATTATAATATGTATAGACATCTAAATAAATATCATTTATAGAAGAAGGAAAGTTAACAAAACTTCCACCATTTGGATTTGGCGTAACTTCCGGAGGATAGTTTTGTAAAAAAGAATTCATGGCTGAAGGATTTGTAACTGCAAGAGCATATGTTGTTCCATTAACTGTAATTATATATCTCGTATTGTAATTTACAAACCGATTTCTTGCTTCCATAAGGGAATATAAATCGCCAACAGATGGGGGATTATTATTAGTGTGATTATGTAAATCTGCAACAGGATCAGAGAAACTGTGTGTTAGTGAAATTGAGTGGCTCCCACCCATCTGTATGTTTGTTGATTCAATAGAATTATTAACGTTTCCTAAAACCACTCCATTTTCCAAGTTATTATTCATTCCACTAATTGACGTTTTGGAATTTATAAAAGCTGGAGACGTAGAATTAGTAGTTGCTATAGAAGAAGGACCATTTGCTTGAACACAAGGATCAATATTAGTAGATGAACTGCCACCACCACCTCCTGTCCCATCATCTAGGCACATTTGATGTTCAGGGCAACCACCTCCGGGAGAATCTCCTGGGCCCCAAATTATACCTCCTGAGCCGCCTCCACCCTCACGAGGAGGGTTAATTATAACCTCTTGAATATCACAGGCAGGAGCGCCATCAAACCCACATCTTGCAGTTGTGGACATTCTATAAACGTTTCCTTTTTCATCCGTCCTTAAATACTTGTTGAAATAATTTTGAAAAAGATTGATATGCTGAATGAATAGCGCAGATTTTTGATTAATAGTAGGATAGTAAACTTTGGTTTCGTCTTCGTCAATACAGTAGCTACTAAATCAACAACGTTTCCATTTCTAATTTTAGGAAATAAAACCCATATATCTCCATTTTCTTCAAAAATAGTTTGCGAATGCAGTCTACACTCTATGTAGAAATCATAACTTTGAGCTATATACCTATGTTTGGTGTATCTGTCATATGATATTTTATTACGGGTGTTTACCAACCCTGTTACATTTGTTTTATTAATTGAATCATATCTTTGCGCTAAATAAGCAAATGATTTGCTATAATCTATAATTTTGGCATTTTAGCATAAGCACTATTTTTTGAAAAGATGGAAAATTTTCCTGAAATTTCATTAGTTTTACTTCCCGTGTCCATTAAATCACTATCTGATCGGCATGAAGAAAGAAAAAAAGTACTCCTAAAAAGACTAGTGTAAAGTTTCTTATCATGGGAATTTAAGTTTTTATGATTATATTACCAAGTATAAATAAAAATACTGGATATCAAAAAACAATTTTTTTTCCTAACAAATAAAAATTTTATTCGTCAAATCCTTTTTTTCAATATAGTTTTTTTTGGGTAAATGATTGAACTTAATTTTTATTAGTTTCTATGCTGAGCAAAATGGAAACGCAAAGATTCTAATTCGTATCAATTAAAAGAAATTTAAAATGAAAAATACAACGCTGATTATTGGAGCGGTTTACGGTTTAGTTTCCGTTATTTTAGGCGCTTTTGGCGCGCACGCTTTAAAGAAAATCATTTCGGTGGAGAAACTGGTGAGTTTTGAAACCGGCGTGCGTTACCAAATGTACGCAGCACTTTTTTTACTGATTGTAGGTTATATTTTAAAATTTGAAACACCGGCAGAAAAATGGATTTCCATTTTGATGATTCTCGGAACATTTATTTTTTCGGTAAGTATTTATCTTTTGGCGTTCAGTGAAGTGGCGGCAATTCCGTCGAAGTTTATTGGGCCGGTAACGCCGCTGGGTGGTTTGCTGATGATCATTTCCTGGGCGATGCTTATTTTCTATTTTACTAAAAATAAAATGTAATGTTCTTTTTCATCGCAGGAAATACCAAAAAATTAGTCGGTCAGGAAACCAGAAAAATCAACAAAAATGGTTTTATGGTGAATGCTGAGATTAAGATTTATAAAAATTACATTACGTTATTTTTCATCCCGCTTATCCCGCTTGGCAAAAAATACAGCATTTATATTCCGCATTCGGATGAATATTACGAGCAAAATTATTTCTCGAAAATGCCGGAAGAATATCTGGAAATCTGCAAAGAGGTGGGCAGAAAATATTAGGTGATGATGAAGCCCAGAATTGCTTTATTTATAGGCATTTTATGTATTTCCATTTTTCCTGTAATTGTACGGATGAATCTTACGTCGGGTTTGATTTCGGCTTTTTACCGGATGGCAATTGCAACTGCTGTTATTTTACCGATTGCAATTTGCAAAGGCAAACTAAAGCTTGAAAGTTTAAAAACGCTTTTTCCAATCGCGGTTTGCGGTGTTTTATTCGCTTCGGATATAGCCGTTTGGAATATTTCAATTCAGAATTCTTCGGCAACGCAGGCCACTTTATTAACAAATTTATCACCCATTTGGGTCGGAATTTTCTCACTTCTTTTCCTGAATTTCCGTCCGCGGAAAAGTTTTTGGTTGGGGACGATATTTGCGCTGCTGGGAATGGCAATTTTTGTAGGAATTGAAACGATTTTGAATCTCCAGCTTGACGCTGCTTTTTTTCTCGGGATTCTCTCTGGTGTTTTGTATGCGCTGTATATCTTGGTAAGCAAAACCGTTTTGGAAAAAATGGAAGTCATTACATTTATCACCTACAGCATGATTTTCAGTACGGTTTACCTCTTTTTCGTTAATGTAATTTTGCGCGAACAGTTTTTGGGATTTTCAGAAAAAGCCTGGATTTCTCTTTTCGTACAGGGAATTGTCTGCCAGTTAATCGCGTGGTTGCTCATCAGTTACGCTACGCAGAAAATGCGGCCTACGCGCGTTTCATTGAGTTTGTTGAGTCAGGCCATTTTTGCCACAATTTTAGCGGCTATTTTCGTTGATGAAAAAATTACGGTACATCAGATGTTCGGGACTTTGATAATTCTTACCGGGATTGCAGTTACTTTTTACGAAAAGAAAATAATTGCAGCAGACGGAAAGTAAAGCACAGCAACTTTATTTTTTCACGGCAATTTGTTCACCCATTTTTATGGTGGTTTCCAGGCCTTTTTCGGTGTTTTTTAGCAAATCAGCATCGAGGTTTATTTTGTCCTTTTCAAAGAAAAGAACCACCGTGGAGCCGCCAAATTTAAAATAGCCTTTTTCTTCACCTTTTTTGACCGCCGTATTTTTGTAGGTTTGAATCATGCTGCCAACCATCGTAGCGCCAACTTCCGACATGATAACGTCGCCGAAAATCGGACTTTGAATAATGCCGAATTCCCGTTTGTTAAGCCAAAAAATTTCCGCTTTTTTTCGCAGGGCTAAAGGATTTACGGAATAATAATCGCCATCAATTTTTGTATTGGTTTGCGGTGCAGTACCGCTGACCGGAAAATGATAGCGGTGATAATCCGGTGGTGCGAGGCGGAAAACGATCATGGCGCCGTCTTCATATTTTTTTGCTAAAGTGGCGTCGTCCAAAAATGAAGCTACATTAAACTTTACACCTTTGATGTAGAAATCTGAATTTTTTAGGTTCTGATAAGCTAAAATTTTACCGTCGGCTGGCGAAGTTACGACCAGAGAATCTTGATTGATTGGACGCGCCTCGGGTTTCAACTTTCGGACAAAAAAATCGTTGAAACTGCTGAACTTTTTTTCCTGCGCAATGCTGAGATCTACTTTGTATTCTTTTACAAAAGGCATAATTTCTTCGGCGGAGGAGGGATCGTCCATCATGTCGCCATAAATGGAGGAAACGAATTTTCGCTTAGCAACCGCCCACAAAGTGGCCTGCCCCACAGGATTGTGGTAGAGCCAGTTGAGCCAGTTTTCGCCGTACACATTTTCGATTTTAATTTCGCCGCTGCTGCGCTCCACATATTTAATGGGGTTTTGCGCCGGAACCGGAAAGAGTGCGAGCAGGAAAATTAGCGTGCTGACAATTGTGATGAGGAGCCCGTTTCGGGTATTTTTTCTAATGTTCATATTGTAAAATGCTGAAGATTGCGTTTTTGGAAAGTATAAATTTCTTGGCGAAAAGCAGCAAAATAAGCTATTTTTCCGGAATTGGCAATTTTGTAAAATTGGGTGTTTTAGCAGCAAATTTTTTCCACTCCCTGGCCCTTTCAAAGGAGAGGAGCTTTGAAAAACAATTGGTGTTTTTAGTGGTGTTTATTTTGGTAGGAAATCTCTCGCAGATTTCGCGGAATTTGTTTTACAAGCTCGAAATTTTTTTAAGTTTGAAATTAGTGCATTAGTGGCATTATCTGCGCACAATTTTTATTTTTAAAAAAATGTGGATTTAGCACGGAATTTTTTCCTCACCGTGGCCCTCTCCAAATGAGAGAGAACGTGGAGTTGAAATTTGGAAAAATTGGCTGTTTTAGAGGCAAATTTTTTCGTTTTGATTTGTTGCGCAAAATTTCAACTAACGATAAACCGCGCCCCGGATTGAACGGCCTGTTTGAGCTCTCCCGATGCATTTGATCGGGAAGCGAGTAGTGAAAGCCGGAAAAGGCGCCCAAAAAAATAGAGTTGTTGACTTTCGAGAAAGTGAAATGTGTGTGGTAAATAAAACATCAAAGATATCATCTAAAGCCGGATCCAGCTGGAATCAAAAATTTGGTGGTTTTCAGCCGCTTTCTTAGCAAATTTTCTTAAATTTGTGCATCTTTTAAATAAACAAATATCTAATAAGAATAATATGAATCTTCACGAGTACCAATCGAAAGAAATTTTGGCAAAATACGGCGTAAATATCCAACGCGGTTTTATCGCAAACAATGTGGACGAAGCTGTAGAAGCAGCAAACAAGTTGACAGAACTGAACGGTAACGAAGGCTGGGTGGTAAAAGCACAGGTTCACGCAGGTGGCCGTGGTAAAGGCGGCGGCGTAAAGTTTTCCCCAAATATTGAAAAATTGAAGGAAAATGCCGGAAATATTATCGGAATGCAGTTGGTGACTCCACAAACTTCTGCGGAAGGTAAAAAAGTGAACTTCGTTTTGGTAGCAGAAGATGTGTATTACCCGGGTGAAACGGAAACTCAGGAGTTTTATGTTTCTATCCTTTTAGACAGAGCTCAGGGAAAAAATATGATCGTATATTCTACCGAAGGTGGAATGGATATTGAGCACGTAGCGGAAGTTACCCCACACCTGATCCACAATGAAGTGGTAGATCCGGGTGTTGGTTTGCAAGGTTTCCAGGCGAGAAAAATCGCGTTTAACCTTGGTTTATCTGGTGCTGCACATAAAGATTTTGTGAAATTCATCACTTCATTATATAACGCTTATGTTGGCATTGATGCAAGTTTGTTTGAAATCAACCCGGTTTTGAAAACTTCTGACAACAGAATTATCGCAGTTGATGCAAAGGTTTCTTTGGATGACAACGCGCTTTTCCGTCACAAAGATTTGGCTGAACTGAGAGATACAAGAGAAGAAGATGCAACTGACGTTGAAGCAGGTGAAGCTGGTTTGAACTTCGTGAAACTGGATGGTGACGTTGCCTGTATGGTAAACGGTGCGGGACTTGCGATGGCAACTATGGATATCATTAAATTATCCGGCGGTAACCCAGCAAACTTCCTGGACGTTGGTGGAACTGCTGACGCGGAAAGAGTTCAGAAAGCTTTCGGAATTATTTTGAAAGATCCGAACGTGAAAGCAATCTTGATTAATATTTTTGGTGGTATCGTTCGTTGCGACCGTGTAGCTCAAGGTATTGTAGATGCTTATAAAGCGATGGGAAGTTTACCAGTTCCTTTGATCGTGCGTTTGCAAGGAACTAATGCGATTGAAGCGAAACAGCTCATCGATGATTCTGGTTTGCCGGTGCATTCTGTAATCACTTTGGAAGAAGCTGCAAATAAAGTAAAAGAAGTTTTAGGAAACTAAAATTTATAAATAGAGAAGGCAAATCCGCTCAGGTTGAGCGGATTTTTTTTTTTTTTTTTACGCCCACGCTCTACGGAGAACTGGCAAAAATTTTAAAAAAAATGTGGTTTTAGCGGCGAATTTTTGAGGAGAAATCTCGCGCGGATTTCGCGAATTACGCGAATTTTAGTTTGACTTTTTGAAAGTATGTTGCTAAGCGGTGCATTCGTGGCAGTATCTGCAGCGAAATATTTATTTTAAAAATAAAGCCTTTTAGCGGCGAATTTTTGAGGAGAAATCTCGCGCGGATTTCGCGGATTACGCGAATTTTAGTTTGACTTTTTGAAAGCATGTTGCTATTTGTGCATTCGTGGCAGTATCTGCAGCGAAATATTTATTTTTAAAAATATGCGGTTTTAGCGGCGAATTTTCTACATATCATCATGGTTATAGGGCGGCAGCTGCATGGCAAGTTCAATGCCTTCCTGCTGTAATCTTGATTTTAGTTTTAGCAAGGCATCGCTTTTTACTTGCATAATATCAAAACCGGTTTGCATGAAAAACCGCGCCTGCAGATAAAAGATCCCAAAAGACTGCTTTAAAATAATTACCTGCGCCTGGTCTGTATAATCGGTAAACTCAAAGCTTTTTATTTCTTCCAAAATAATTTCGGTCGCTTTTTCCAAATCCTGGCTGTTGGCGATTTGTAAATTTAAAAAAACCTTGCGCTGGCCGGAAGAAGAAAAGTTGGTGAACGGGGCGGTGAAAATCAGCTGATTCGGCACGAAAACCTTTTTGCCTTCATCGGTGATGATTTTCGTGGTTAAAAAACCGATTTTTTCTACCACACCTGTGGTGTTTTGTATAGAAACGTAATCGCCCTCGGAAAAAGATTTATCAATCCCGACAAGCGCGCCGGAAAACATCGATGAAACCAAATCTTTCAGCGCAACACCGGCCACGATACCTGCGACACCCAGACTTCCGATAAATTTAAAGACGAACCCGCCGAGGCCCATAATTTCCATCGCGATAAATGCGCCGGCAAGGACAATCAGAAATTTAAAAACTTTGATTAGAGTGACGACGGAGCGGTTTTTACTTTTCGGGAAAAATTTGTGAAACACTCTTACTGAAATTTTGCTCAGGTAAGTGCTCATGGCGTAAAAAAGCAGAAAAACCAAAATCCCGACAACGATTTTCGGGGTGGCTTGTACAAATGTGCGGTACCAGCGGACCAGCACGTTCATAATGATTTCGTAATAATTCATAAGTTCGCTATATCGTAATATTTGGTGTTTTTGAAGCAAAATTCTTTCCAATGAAGGCAGCTTGAAAAAATTTCAAGAATACGTATCTTTGTCGCCCACAAGAAAAACGGCCTGTTGATTTCCGCCGCGGCGGAGGTAGGAAAGTCCGGACACCACAGGGCAGCAAAGCGGGTAACGCCCGCCGGTCGCAAGGCCAGGACAAGTGCAACAGAAAGTATGTATATTAATTTATAGTGAAACCAGGTAAACTCTTTGCGGTGCAATGTTAAGTATATCGGATTTCCCGGTTCGCCGGGATAGGAGTTGCCCGCTCCAAAAACCGAGGGGTAAACAGCTAAAGCTTTGCAGCAATGTAAAGCGCAGATAAATAACAGGCGTTTTCGCTTTTGCGAGAAAACAGAATCCGGCTTACAGTTTTTCTTGTGGGTTTTTCTAGAAGCTTCTGAACTTTATTTTTGCGGGCACTTCCAGCTCAAGTTTGATGGTGCCAAATTGTACTGTATTGCGTTTAAAAACCCTTCCATTTTTATAATCTGTAATTTGCTGCATAATCACAAAGTTCTGAGGGGTAGAAACTTCTTCTTTCAGCAAACTGTGAATCATCGCTTTTCGATGGGTGCTAATGTCTGCGGATATAGAATTGGATAAATCCATACTTGTCTCATCAATTTTGCAGATTACCTCAAATATTGCTTCACCTCTTTTCTTGTTTTTAAATTCGGTTATTTTATATTCTTTTTCGTTCGTTTTTTCAATGGTAAACTCGGTAGTTACTTTTGGTTCCTTTAATTTGTAGGAGTAAAGGTATTTTATTATTGGTTTTTCATCCTTTATTTTATACCGGAAGTAATGTCTTAAATCTTTTTCACCGTCAAAAAGGCTTATGGTTTGATCGCTATAGCTTATGGCATACACCTTTGGTTTAGAGGTATTAATGAATTTTGTATGCGTACCACCGCAATTTGCCTCTGTTATTTTTACAAATCCATCGAAACTAAATATTTGCCCGTAGTAAAGTGCAGATTGCAGAACAAAAATTATAAACGCTTTCTTCATGAGTCTTCCAGTTGTTTTTTCGCGTCTTGCAAAGCTGCAGTTTCGGTATCGGAAAGTTTTGGAAATTTCAAATCCATACCTTCTAAAGCATCAATGATAATCTGAATGGCGGCAACCCGCGCAAACCATTTATCATCACCCGGAATGACAAACCACGGCGCATGGTCTTTTGAGGTTTCATTAATGGCTCTTTCATAGACCTTCATGTAGTCGTCCCAAAGCGCACGCTCTGGCAAATCGCCCATCGAAAATTTCCAGTTTTTATCCTGCTCGTCAATACGGTCAAGGAATCTTTTTTTCTGTTCCTCTTTAGAAATGTGAAGAAAGATTTTGATAACGGTGGTACCGTTTTCTGACAGGTGTTTTTCAAAATTTCTGATGCTTTCGTAACGTTCTTCCCAGAATTTTTCATCAAAATCCGAAACAGAATCCCAAACTTTTTCGTTTAGATTATATTCGGGGTGAACTTTGCAGACTAAAACACTTTCATAATGGCTTCTGTTGAAAATTCCGATTTTTCCTTTCGCAGGAAGTGCTAAATAATGCCGCCACAAAAAATCATGCGAATATTCCCTTTCGGAGGGAGATTTAAAACTGTGAACTTCGCAGCCCTGTGGATTTACGCCGCCGAAAACATGCTCGATGAGTGAATCTTTTCCTGCTGCATCCATTGCCTGAAGCACGATCAGTAAAGATTTGCTGCCATCAGCGTAGAGTTTTTCCTGCAGTTCACGCAGTTTTATTTTCTCATTCAGTAGCATTTGCTGACCGTCTTCTTTTTCGAGTTTGCTTTTATATTCGGTTTCAAAATCGTTAAGCGAAATTTTATCTTTCACTATAAAATTATCCGTAAAATCTAAATCCATAATTTTATATTTCTACTAAAATAAAAAAATCATTTCAATAAAGAAATGATTTTCAGGATTATCGCAATGTGCGATGTATGTGGGAATGCTGTTTAGTCTTTTTGAACTGCACTTGCAGGAAGTATTTTTGTTGCTGCAGCTGGCGCATTAGGGTCAACTTTACCTTTGATGTTAATTACTGAACGTCCGTTTTCAGCATCGTTAGAATACACTTCGATAATTTTCACAAAAGTTCCCGGGATTTTGGTGTCATAAGCTACATTTAATTTAGCTGTTTTTCCCGGCATAATTGGGTCTTTTGGAACTTCCGGAGTTGTACAACCGCACTGCGCCTGAACTCTGGAAATAATTAACGGCTTATCACCGGTATTTTTCACGGTGAAAAAACGATGCCCGTCTTCACCTAATTTTACGGTTCCGTAATCGATGGTAGTTTTATCAAAGGAAATAGTTTGCGCTGATGCCAATGCAAATGAAGCAGTAAGGAAAAGTCCGGCAAATATTTTTTTCATTTTTTTTGATGTTTTAAAATTGTTGTTTTGACAAATTGTAACAGGCAAAGTTAAAAATTATTTTATTAGTAAAGGAAATTTTTTTTATTTGTCTATTTTTGTAGATTAAAGCAAAAAGTTAGATTCAATGCAGATTTCAGATAAATATTCGCCGCGGGAAACCGAGCAAAAATGGTATAACTACTGGCTGGAAAATAAGTATTTCCATTCCGAGCCAAATGAAAAACCACCGTACACCATCGTGATTCCGCCGCCGAATGTTACGGGTATTCTGCATATGGGCCACATGCTGAACAATACCATTCAGGATATTTTGGTGCGCCGCGCGCGCATGCAGGGTTTTAATGCCTGCTGGGTACCGGGAACCGACCACGCGTCCATTGCAACTGAAGCAAAAGTGGTGGCAAAACTGAAAGAAGAAGGCATTAAAAAATCAGATATTTCGCGTGACGAATTCCTGAAACACGCCTGGGGCTGGACCGACAAATATGGCGGAACTATTTTGGAACAGCTGAAAAAGCTGGGCTGTTCCTGCGATTGGGAACGCACGCGTTTTACCATGGAACCGAAACTTTCCGAACAGGTTGTGAAATCATTCGTCGATTTGTACCGAAAAGGTTTAATCTATCGCGGTTACCGAATTGTAAACTGGGATCCGGAAGCGAAAACCAATATTTCTGATGAAGAGGTAATATTTAAGGAACAAAACGGCAAATTATTTTATTTAAAATATAAAATCGAAGGAACTGAAGAATTTCTAACCGTTGCCACCACGCGTCCGGAAACCATTTTTGGCGATACTGCGGTTTGTATCAATCCTAATGATGAAAAATATGCCCATTTAAGGGGTAAAAAAGTAATCGTGCCGATTGTGGACCGTGTGATTCCAATCATCGAAGACGATTATGTTGATATGGAGTTCGGAACCGGCGCGCTGAAGATCACGCCTGCACACGATACCAACGACTACGAAATCGGAAAACGCCACCAGTTGCCGATGATCGATTCTTTGGATGATGACGCGAATTTGAATGAACACGGTCAGCATTACGCCGGCAAAAACCGCTTTGTAGTCCGCAAAGAAATTGTAAAAGAATTAGAAGAGAAAAATCTTTTGCTGAAAGCTGAAGATTACGTTAATAAAGTTGGAACTTCAGAGAGAACCGGCGCCATTATCGAGCCGAAAGTTTCAGTACAGTGGTTTTTGAAAATGTCGAAACTTGCGCAACCCGCGTTGGATGTTGTGATGAACGACGAGGTGAAATTTCACCCTGAAAAATTCAAAAATACCTATAAACACTGGATGGAAAACATCCGCGACTGGAATATTTCGCGCCAGCTTTGGTGGGGACAGCAAATTCCGGCTTACTACTTTGGGAGCGGAGATGAAGATTTCGTAGTTGCTGAAAACATCGACGAGGCTTTAATCTTAGCACGTGAAAAGGCAAAAAATTCAGATCTTCAAATTTCTGATTTGAAACAGGATGAAGATGCCTTGGACACCTGGTTTTCTTCCTGGTTGTGGCCGATGTCAGTTTTTGATGGTTTGATTGATCCGGAAAACAAAGACATTAATTATTATTATCCAACCTCTGATTTGGTTACCGGTCCGGATATTATCTTTTTCTGGGTCGCACGAATGATTATGGCAGGTTTGGAATACCGCCAGGAAGTTCCCTTCAAAAATGTGTACTTCACCGGAATTGTCCGGGATAAGCAAAGACGCAAAATGTCTAAATCGCTTGGAAATTCTCCGGATCCTATTGAATTGATAGAAAAATATGGTGCGGACGGTGTTCGTGTTGGGATTTTATTGAGTTCCGCAGCTGGTAACGATTTGCTTTTCGATGAAGATTTAATGCTACAAGGCCGGAATTTTGCTACTAAAATCTGGAATTCGAATAAACTGATACAAGGTTGGCAAAAAAATGCCGATTTAGCAGCAAATAAATCCGATTTACAGGCGATTGCGTGGTTCGGAAATCAAATGGACAAAACCATTGCAGAAATTGCCGATCAGTTTGAAAAATTCCGGATTTCAGATGCGCTGCACCTGTTATATAAACTCATCTGGGACGATTTTTGTTCCTGGTATTTGGAAGCCGTAAAGCCAAATTTTGGTGAACCGATTTCTGCTGAGGTTTACAATCAAACCATTCAGTATTTTGAAGAATTAATGAAATTGCTTCATCCTTTTATGCCGTTTTTATCAGAAGAACTTTGGCAAAATATTGCAGAAAGAAGTCCGCTAGAAGCTTTGGTTATTGCCCAGCAAAAGCAAGCTGAAAATTTTGACGGCATTTTGATCAAAAATTTCGAAATTTCAAAAGAAATTATTTCCGGCGTTCGAAATTACCGCCAAACAAAAGGGATTTCTCCGCGCGAAAGTGTAAACGTTTTCACCAATGCGAATTCTTTTGAAAACGAAGAACTGATAAGAAAGTTAGCCAATATAGAAGCCATTAATTTTAATGAAAAAACCGACAAACCTACTTTTTCATTTTTAATTGGTGCCATTGAAGTTTCAATTCCCCTTAGTGAAAAGCTGGATTTAGCGGAAGAAAAAAGCAAGACCGAGGAAGAAATTAAATATCTGAAAGGCTTTTTAATCTCAGTTGAAAAGAAACTTTCCAACGAAAAATTTATGGCCGGCGCACCTCAAAACGTGGTTGATATTGAACTGAAGAAAAAGCAGGACGCGCAGGACAAATTAAACCTGTTGGAAGAAAAACTAAAATCTTTATCATGAAGCACATCGAAAACATCGAGAAACTTTTCACTAAAAACTTCATTGAAAATCCCTTAATTGAAACCTTTGAAGCTGGAAATCTTCAGGTTACAAGCGGACACCTGACCGCTTCAGATCCGATGATCACTGCGGAAATGCCAGCTTTTGCTACCATGTTTCCACACGGAAGTTTCCCGGTTTTGGTGCACAAAGAAGCGGAAAGTAACTGCATTGCGTATGTGGAGGTGGTTTTCGGAAATACACCAATTACCAGCTGGAAACTTGCGGTCGCAGAAGGACAGAACATCGATGAGCTGCAGGATGGTGAAATCTATGGCTTTCAGGTGGAAAGTGGTATGGGATGCATTATGGATGTGGAGTCGCAAAAAGACCTTAACAGTTTGGAGCAACATTTGTTTCACCGGAAAGGGGAAGATTTTATGGGTATTTACGAGGAATTTTTTCACGAACATTTTTTTCAGGAAGACGGCGCCGTTAACCAGTACGCATTTCTAAGACCGCACGAGGAAAAGGACGGAAACATTTTTGCTTTTGAAACCGGCTATGGTGAAGGTTTTTATGCGAGTTATATCGGTTTCGACCAAAATAACAATCCCGTAAAACTGGTATGTGAATGTATTGAGATTATTTAATAGCTTTAATCCGACCAATTTTTTTCTAATTAAAGTATACTTTTTACCATAATGAACATTACTTCCGAGCAACCAAAGATAATTGTAATTGGCAGTTCTTCAATAGATTTAGTCTTGAATACCGAGCATCCGCCGCAACCCAACGAAACGGTGATGGCTGAAAAATCCGAAAGCTTTTTTGGAGGTAAAGGCGCCAATCAGGCGGTAGCCACATCGCGTCTGGGCGCCAGCGTTTATTTTATCGGTGCTGTTGGTATGGATCCGTTCGGTCAACAGATTATGAGAAACCTGGTGGATGAAGGAGTTAATGTTGGTTATGTGGTGGAAACTGAAGATGCTTCAACGGGCACCGCTTATGTGGTTGCAGCAAATGGGGTAAACGCAATTGTAGTCGTTCCGGGCGCTAACTACTGCCTGCAACCGCAGCATGTCTCCGAGGCAGAAAAATTGTTCAGCACTGCAGATTTAATCTTGCTTCAGCTTGAAATTCCGATGGAAACAGTGGAATATGCTGCAAAATTAGCCGCTTCAAACGGCAAAAAAATGGGACTTTATGCGTCACCGGCGAAAAAGTTATCCGAAGAAGTCATCAACGCGGCAACATTTATCGTGGCGAAAAGCAATGAGCTTTCTATCATTTTCGGCGATCAGCCACGCGAGGAAATTTTGCGGAAATATCCAAATAAGTTATTCGTGCGCGATGACACCAATTCCACCACTTACTTCAACGGAACGGAAATGAAATATTACCGCAATGACCACGATTCTGTGCTTCACAAAATGGGAATGGGCGATGCTTTTGCAGGCGGATTTGCTGTTGCGCTTTGCCACCGAAACTCCATTGATGACTGTGTTCGCTTCGGCAATGATGTTTCGCTAAAAGTAACCAAAAACCGCGGCTCCCAGCGGGGTTTGCCTTATCTGAAAGATATTTTAGACGAATAAAGCGCTATTCAAAACATATCTATTTTTGAAAAACAGCGCCTGAATTTTTATACTTTTAAACATTAATTCCACTTTTAGTGGAATTTCTTTTTAAATGAAAGAATTTATTTTAAAAACCTCTGATAATTTTCCACTTTCTGTAAAAATTTTCGAGCCGAAAGTTTCAAATCGAAAACTTTTGCTCATCAATTCCGCCACCGGAGTTAAACAGCAGGTGTATTTTTCGTTCGCGAAGTATTTTGTCGAAAATGGTTTCACCGTCATTACCTACGACTACCGCGGCATCGGCGAATCTAAACCGAAAAATCTAGTGGGTTTTGCCGCCAATATGCGGACTTGGGGAAGCATAGATTTTAAAACGCTCACCGATTTCATTCAGCACGAATATCCGCAGTATGAAAAATTCTGTCTGGGACATTCCGTCGGCGCTTTAATTGTCGGCATGAACGAAGATTCCGCAATTTTTAACAAATTTGTTTTTGTGGCAACACAGGATGCGCAGCTTTCAAATTTAAGCTATAAAGTTGCGGTTACCGGTTTGCTCGGTTTTGGCGTAGCGCTTCCGATCATGACGAAAATTTTCGGTTATTTTCCGGCGCACCGTTTTGGTTTGGGTGAGTCTTTGCCGAAAGGCGTGGCTTACGACTGGAAAACTTTAATCATCCATAAAAAATCCACCAAAAGGCTTTATGAAAAAATAGGTGCAAATAGCGCCGAAAATTTACATCAACAAACCTTAATAATTTATGCGGAAGACGATCCCTGGGTGACGATGAAAGGCATGGAAAATTTGATGAACAACGTGTATCCGAATATGAAGAAAACGTTCCGAAAAGTTTGGGTGAAGGAATCTCCAAAATTTGAAATCGGGCACGTGAACTTTTTTCGAAGTTATAACCGTCCGCTATGGAAGATTATTTTAGAAAAAATATAGCAAAAAAGCCGGAAATTTTTCCGGCTTTTTATTTTAATTGAACTGGTTTTCGAGATTTTTTAGCTCCGAAATAATTCCGTCCATTTTCGCGTCCTGTTTTTTAACCTCTTTTTTTCCGAGGTAAAAATACGCGAAAAGAAGCCAGGAATACGTCACCGCGAAAGCCAGAAGCATCTTCCACAGATCGACGGGTTTCAGCAATTCAAACATATAAACGCCGAGCGCGAGACTGAGCAATACATAATAAACCGGCATATTCCAGTGTCGGAGTTTTTTCTGAAATTCCCGAAACTCCAGCCATTGTTGCAAGTGAGCACCAGGCGTTTGGCTTTCATCAATATCACTGATTTTTTTTGCGGTAAAAATCATTAAACCAGCTTGTAGAAAGCAAACCAACGAAATAATAACCATCGCCGAAACAATTGGTAAGGTTAATATTTTGGCATCGAAAGTGGCCATTAAAATCAGGATGATAATTCCTGTTGCGATGAGCAGAATCGCTCCTTTGGTGTACGTGTTTTTAAGTTTCATACGGTTATTTTTAATTTTAGGAATTTGGTCGTTTTTAGCGGGAATTTTTGTCTCTGAGGTTTTCCAGAGGTTTTCCAGATCTTTAAATTCTTCCATAGCTGCTGTAAATTTGCTGAAGTTCTTTTTTAATTCGATGGATTTTCACGCGTAGATTATTTTCCGTAATTCCGGTGATCTCTGCAATTTCGTCGTATGGCTTTTCCTCCAAAACCAGCGTGATGATGATTCTCTCGTGCTCTTTCAATTTGCTAATGGATTCGTACAAACGTGCGATTTCTTTAGAATTGTCCTGCGTTTCTTTTTGAACGAGTTTCGCCAGAATATTTTCCGAGTCATTCGCCTTGTTTTTTTCTTTTTTCAAACCGACCAAACACGTATTGATGGCGATCCGGTAAATCCAGGTACCGATTTTACTCTCGTTCCGAAACTTCGGTAAACTGTGCCACACCGCGATCCAGGTTTCCTGATGCAAGTCATCGGCAAAAAGCCTGTCGCCCGAATAACTTAAACAAAGTTTGTAGATTCTCGGCGAAAATTCCCGGTAAAGCTCGTCAAATTCGTAAGTCATTTCTCGGGATTTTCAGCGTGTAGATTTCTAATTTCATTTTAAAAATTTTGGGCGTTAAAACGGCAAATTTTTCTGTTTCTAATGATTGGATACAAAAGTTTCGAAATTATTACAAAAAACTTTCAAAAATCTTCTGAATTAAAATTAAGCGAAAGCCTAAAGTCTGGCAACTGTTATAAAATCCTTAAATTTACCTCAAAGTAAAACCTAATGAAAATCTATACAAAAACCGGCGACAAAGGCCAAACAGCGCTTTACGGCGGCACGCGGGTTTCCAAAGCCTCGGCGCGCGTGGAAGCATACGGCACCATCGATGAACTGAATTCTTTTATCGGCGTGGCCAAATCTGAAATCACCGATGAAAAGGTGCTTTCACAGCTTAAAAAAATTCAGTTTGATCTTTTTACCGTTGGTTCAGAATCCGCAACTCCGACCGATAAATTAACCATGGCGAACGGGAAATCGCGTTTGGCACTCGAAATTTCTGAAAAAGAAATTGAGGAGCTGGAACTTTGGATGGATGAAATGGAAAAAGGCTTACAACCGCTTCAATATTTTATTTTACCCGGCGGCGGAAAATCCGCGACTTCACTTCATGTTTGCCGCACCGTGTGCCGACGCGCTGAGCGCAGCTTGGTTTTTTTAAATGAAACCGAAGAAATCCGTCCGGAATTGCTCAAATACCTCAACAGATTGTCGGATTATCTTTTTGTTTTGGCGCGCCACGCATCAAAACTTGCCCACGAACCTGAAGAATACTGGAATCCCAATGACCGGTAAAGCGCTACTTTTTATCAATGGCGTACCGCCGAAAATTTTACCTGCTTTTCGGGCATATTTTTTAATTTCTTGTACCGACGGCGCTTTTCATTATTTAAAGGAAAAGAATTTTCCGCTTGAAAAGCTGGATTTTATTTCCGGAGATTTTGATTCCCATTCCGGGATCGACGAAAATATTTACGCCAAAAAATTTATTTATACGCCGGACCAGGATAAAACTGATTTTGAAAAAGCACTTGAAATTCTATTGGAACGCGGCGCGAAAGAAGTTGATGTTTACGGCGCTTCCGGCGGTGAAATGGATCATTTTCTCGGGAATTTAACCGTGGCTTATAAATTTAAAGACGTATTAAAAATCACTTTTTTTGATGAATTTGGCTCCTATTTTTTCTCACCGAAAAATTTAGTTTTAGAAGATGTAAAGGGGAAAATCATCTCCCTTTATCCATTTCCAATGACTGAAAATATTACCACCGAAGGTTTAAACTGGCCCTTGACAAACGAAAATCTAGATATTTTAACGAGAATAGGGACGCGAAATTTTGCTCTGGAAAACGACGTGAAAATCGAATTTGAAAGGGGCGGTCTGCTTGTATTCTTATCTCAAGTGGCGGAAACAGAACTTTAATGGAATTTTAAAATAAAAACCCAACTTTTTTTCTGAACTTTGCAATCTTTAATTGTACAACGTAAGATTTAGCATGAAAATTAAATATTCCGAACTTATTGACCAAACCCTCTATTTTCCCACTGAAGAATTCAGTGTTACCGATAATAGCCTCAGTTTTCATGATATCCCTTTGATGGAAGTCGTTGAGAAGTTTGGAACGCCTCTGAAATTTAATTATCTGCCGAAAATTTCTACCAATATTCAGCGCGCGAAAGCTTGGTTTAAAGAAGCTTTTGAGCTGAACGATTACAAGAAAGATTACCGTTATTGCTATTGCACAAAGTCCAGCCACTTTGCTTTTGTGCTGGAAGAAGCGTTGAAAAACGATATTTCCATCGAAACTTCTTCCGCGTATGACATGGATATTGTAAAATCGCTTTACGAAAAAGGGAAATTTGATAAAAATGTCGAAGTGATCTGTAACGGTTTTAAAACTGATGATTACCTCGCAAAAATTTCCGGACTTATCAACAGCGGTTTTCACAACATTACCCCGATTTTAGACAATTATCGCGAGCTTGATAAACTCACGGAAAGCATCGATACTACTTTCAATATCGGAATTAGAATCGCTTCCGAAGAAGAACCTAAATTCGAATTTTATACCTCCAGACTCGGGATTGGGTACAAGGATATTATCCCGTATTACAGCCAGAAAATTGCTGAACATCCGAATGCGCGCCTCAAAATGCTGCACTTTTTCATCAATACCGGCATCAAGGATACCGCGTATTATTGGAACGAATTATACAAATGTCTGCGCGTTTACGCCCGTTTGAAAAAAATTGCGCCTGAAGTTGATTCACTCAATATCGGCGGCGGTTTTCCCATCAAAACTTCGCTCAATTTCGATTACGATTACCAATATATGGTGAATGAAATCGTGTCCCAAATCAAAAAATTCTGTGAAGAAGAAGGCGTGGAAGAGCCAAATATCTACACCGAATTTGGTAGTTTTACCGTCGGCGAAAGCGGTGGCCATCTTTACAAGGTAATTTCCCAAAAACGCCAGAACGACAGGGAAAAATGGAATATGATCGATTCTTCATTCATGACGACCTTGCCAGACACCTGGGCGATTTCCCGCAAATTCATCATGTTGCCGCTCAACCGTTGGGAAGACACCTACGAGCGCGTTTTCCTCGGCGGCCTCACCTGCGATTCCGACGATTATTACAACTCTGAGCAGCACACCAACGCCATTTATTTGCCGGTTTTCAGCGATACAAAACCTTTGTACATAGGCTTTTTCAATACCGGCGCGTATCAGGAAACCATCGGCGGCTACGGCGGCGTTCACCACTGTCTGATGCCGCAACCAAAGCACATTCTCATCGACAAAGATGCTGACGGAAACTTTACCTATTCGGTTTTCCGGGACGAGCAGAAACCAGATGATGTCTTAAAATTACTGGGTTATTAAACAAGATTATTAAAGAAGCAGCCGTGAGTTGCTTCTTTTTTTTAGGAGCTTTTTCCCGCTGTCCACTGTATCTTTTTCCGCCGATTTTATCGCCGGAAAAAGGATGCCGTTCCCATCGGGGCTAGGGCTGCTCGTCAATTGAAAATGGAATAATCCGAAAAAAACCTAGAAATAACGCCTGATTTTTTCCGTTTCAATATCCTGAAAATTAGAAATAAGCAGATTGGCTTTTTCATAATGCTGATGTGCGGAATGTTCGCTTTTATAGGCAACGCAGAAAATTCCTGCAGCGTACGCGGCTAAAATCCCGTTGGTGGAATCTTCGATGACGACACAGTTTTCTTTCGGTTCCTGCGCGATTTCGGCAGCGAGCAGAAAAATTTCCGGGTTCGGCTTGGATTCTTTCAAATCATCACCGCTGATTTTTCCCATATAATATTTTGCCAAACCGAATTTCTCAAAAACCATATTAATCGTCACCATACTCGCAGACGACGCCAGGACCAGCTTAATTCCGCTTTCGAAATAATTTTTAATCAGATTTTCTACACCGGGAAGTAAAGCGAAATCTTCGTCGTGGTAAAAAAAGTATTTGAAATATTTTCGTTTAATGGCCGCCAGTTCTTCAACAGTGTTCGTCAAATTATATTTTTCGATCAAAATTGAGCAGACTTTTTTCGTCGCAGCGCCCGTAAAAGTGGTGTAAAGATCTTCCGGAACTACAATTCCCAGATCATCGAACATTTTGAAATACGCTTTTCGGTGAAGAGGTTCTGTATCGACGATGACGCCGTCCATATCGAATAATACTGCTTTTAGTGGCATTTACGGGTTTTTACAAAAATAGGAAATAAGGGTTGAATAGCACCGAATATTTCTCTCGTCAATTTATTTGCCGGTAAAACGGGAAATTTATCACTTTTACCATTTTTAAAAAACCGCGAAGTCTTTTGAAATTTTTATCTTTGAAATCTTAAAAATTATCAATCTTAAATCAAAAATATCATGCAAACCTACGCCGGAATTCCCGAAGAAAATGCACAGTTGGAAACCTCAAAAGTGGTGCTCGTCACTGTTCCCTACGACGGAACTTCAACCTGGGGAAAAGGCGCCGACAAAGGCCCGGAGCTTTTTTTAGACGCTTCCGAAAATATGGAATTGTATGACATCGAAACCGGAACCGAACCGTATTTGGAAGGTGTTTTTCTGGCAGGTGAAATTTCAGAAAAATCTTCGCCGGAAGCCATGACCGAAGCGGTTTACCAGAAAACCAAAGAACTTTTGAACCACGACGACAAACTTTTCACGCTTTTCGGCGGCGAACATTCGGTTTCCATTGGTTCCATCCGCGCTGTTGGTGAAAAATACGAAAACCTTACTGTTTTACAGCTCGATGCACACACCGATTTACGTCCGGATTTCCATGGTTCCACTTCCAATCACGCCTGCGCCGTATTTGAAGCAAGCCAGAAACATAACCTTGTTCAGGTTGGAATTCGTTCCTGCGACATCGAAGAAATGCAATACGTGAACAAAGAGCAGTGTTTTTTCGCGCATGAAATTGCAAACAACGAAAATTGGGTAAATGATGTGCTGGAAAAAGTTTCCGGTAACGTTTATATCACCATCGATCTGGATGCTTTTGATCCCTCAATAGCGCCCTCCACCGGTACTCCGGAACCAGGCGGATTACAGTGGTATCCCACTTTAGAGTTGCTTAGAAAAGTTTTTGAAAAATGCAATGTAGTAGCTTTCGACATCGTAGAACTTATGGATTCGCCGATGCCAAAACCTACGGCTTTTTTAGCAGCAAAGCTGTATTACAAAATGCTGGCGTATTACCACATCAGCAAACCGTAAACTTTCGGTATAAAAAATATCCCCTTAAAAGGGGATTTTTTTTTGTTTTAGCGTGGCATTAAAATATCGTCTACATCATTCATTCGGTTCATAACCGAGCGTGCGTAAGAGCAATGCGGATATACCTTTAGGTTGTTTTCGCGGGCGAATTTTATTCCTTCCTGCACAAGATATTTTCCCATTCCGCGACCTTCAAATTGTCGGTGAACCAGGACGTACGAAATGATCATTTTATTTTCTTCGGGAGCAATTGTATAAGTTAATCTGCCAATTTCTTCATCGTTCGAGAGGGTAATTACGCCGCCGTTCCCTGAGCGGTTGTTCGTATAATTCATAATTTGTGATTTTTCTATTGATTAAATTTACTGAAATTTATTCAAAGCATTTTTCATGCCTTCAAAACTTTAACTTTTTTGAAATTAAAATTTTTAACTTTGGATTAAATATTTTTAATGAAAATTACACTGAACCGTCTGAACGACGACTATTTGTTTGAATGCACCAATGCTTTGGGCAATAAAATTCTTTTGGATAATATCTCTGAATCGCCCGGAACGAAAGGTGTTTCGCCTATGGAAACTGTTTTGATGGCGGTCGCGGGCTGCAGCGGAATCGATATGGTTTCGATTTTAAAAAAGCAAAGACAGGAACTCACCGGCTTTTCCGCCGAAGTTGAAGGCGAAAGAATTCAGAAAGACGAAGCCAAACCTTTTAAAAATATTTTGGTGAAATTTTTTCTGCAAGGAAATATTGATCACGCCAAAGCGGAGCGCGCCGCCTCACTTTCTTTTGAAAAATACTGTTCGGTTTCCAAAACGTTGGAGCCGAATGTAACGGTAACTTATGAAGTTTTCGTAAACGGCGAAAAAGTTTGAAAATTCTCACTGAACTCAAGGAGAAAGTCCGGAAGCTGAAAGCGGAAATTCAGGTTTTAATTTATGCATATTCCGACAAGCGAACGCCTTTGCTCGCGAAATTGGTGATTGGCCTCACGGTTGGTTATTTGCTGAGTCCAATTGATTTAATCCCGGATTTTATTCCCGTTCTCGGCATTCTTGATGACCTGATCATCGTGCCACTTTTAATCATGTGGTCCATCCGTTTAATTCCGAAAAATATCCTGGAAGAAGCGCGAAAAAATGTCGCTGAAAACCCGAAAAAACTTCAGAAAACAAACTGGATTTTCGGCGTTATAATCGTATTATTTTGGTTATTTCTGGTTTATTTGGCTTATCAGAAATTTGGTGCGCCGTATTTTAAAAACTAAAAAATTCCGTGCTTTATCACGGAATTTTTATATTTCTAAAGCGTTAATTAAATTTAAGCAGGCCGTGAACCCATTCTCGGTTGAATAAGTTTCGCAATCGTCGCCGTCCAGCCGGTTTGGTGTGAGGCGCCAATTCCTTCACCGGTATCACCATTGAAGTATTCATGGAACATCACGTAATCTTTGAAAAATTCGTTTTGATTCAGCAAGTCGTTTCCGCCGTTAAATGGTCGGTTTCCATTTTCATCCTTGCTAAAAATCGAGTAGAGGCGCTTGCTTAAATCGTTCGCCACAAAATCCAGATTTCGCATTTCCAGGCTGCCCATCGGATATTCGATTTGCAAGCTGTCGCCGTAATAATAATGGAAGCGCTGCAGACTTTCTACAATCAGGAAATTAATTGGGAACCAAATCGGGCCGCGCCAGTTGCTGTTGCCGCCAAACATGCTACTGTCGCTTTCCGCGGGCGTATATTTCACCACAAAATCCTGTCCGTCTATATTGAAAACGAATGGGTCATTTTCATAATATTTCGACATGGAGCGAATTCCGTAATCCGATAAAAATTCCTTTTCGTCGACCATTCGGCTCAATACTCGTTTAAGCCTTGTTTTGCGGAGAATGCTCATCAGATGTTTTCCGCCCTGGCCTTCAACTTCCCAATGTGACACCAAATCGGCCAGATCTGGTTTGTTTTTCAACATCCATTCCATGCGCTGGCGGAAATTCGGAAGTTTTTCCAGCGTTTCATGTTCGATAACCTCCACGGCGAAGAGTGGAATTAATCCCACAATACTGCGGAGTTTCAATGATTTGGAATCGCCATCATTCAATTGAAGCAAGTCGTAGAAAAAACCGTCGTTTTCGTTCCAAAGCCCGTTTTTGGTGTCGCCAAGATTCTCCATGGCTTTCGCGATATAGAGATAATGTTCGAAAAACTTAATCGCCATGTCTTCATAAATCGGATTGTAAAGTGCCAATTCCATTGAAATCCGCATCATATTTAAGGCAAACATCGCCATCCAGCTCGTGCCATCCGCCTGTTCGAGGTGGTCACCGTTTTTAAACTGCATATTTCGGTCAAAAGCTCCAATATTATCCAAACCTAAAAAGCCGCCGCCAAAAACATTATTTCCGTTTTTATCTTTCCGGTTTACCCACCAGGTGAAATTCAGCAAAAGCTTTTGGAAAACGCTTTCCAGAAAAGGTATATCGGGCTTTCCGTGCATTTTTTCATCAATCTTGAAAACGCGGAAAGTTGACCAGGCATGCACGGGCGGATTTACATCGCTGAAATCCCATTCATACGCCGGCAATTGCCCATTCGGATGGATGTACCATTCTTTAGTTAATAATTTCAGCTGGCATTTTGCAAAATCAGAATCCAGAATTGCAAACGGAACGCAGTGAAACGCCAAATCCCAGGTCGCAAACCACGGATATTCCCACTTATCAGGCATGGAAATGATGTCTTTATTCTGCATATGTTCCCATTCCGTATTGCGTACAAAATGATTGAAATTTCGCGGCGCTTCCAGCTGCGGATCACCTTTCAGCCATTTCGAAACGTTATAATGGTAGAATTGCTTATTCCACAAAAGTCCGGCAAACGCCTGACGTTGAATGTTTTTTTCTTCTTCGTCTTCAATCTGACACTGAATTTCGCCATAAAATTCATCCGCTTCATTTTTCCGTAAATCGAAAACCTGGTCGAAATCGAAAAAAGCGTCTTCCATATCATGCGGACTCATGCGGAAATCGAAAACCTGAGTTTCGCCGCCTTCAATTTCTGCTTCTAAAAAAAAGCTTGCTTTAGTGCCTTTTTTTTCAGGATTAATGGCGTTTTGGTCACCATAGACAACGAAATTATTAATGCCGTCTTTATAAAATTTAGCATTTGTCGGCGAATTCGGAATGACTTCCGGATTGGTTTCATTATTACAGAAAAAAGCCTGACAGTTTTTATTTCGGGAATACAGTTTTTTCGGTGCAATGGAGCCGTGTTCAATATCGATCACGTCAGGCCTTGTTGATTTCAATTCAGGTTCATACGTCCCATAACCCCATTTCCAGTTGTTGCGGAACCATAAAGTCGGTAAAATGGCGAGTGGCGCTTTTTTCCCGCTTCTGTTGCTAACGGAAATCCTGATGAGAATATCATCGTGGTGAATTTTCGCGTATTCAATAAAAATATCAAAATATTCATTATCGTTGAAAATGCCGGTATCAATAATTTCGTATTCCGGTTCACGCTTGCTGCGGCGGCGGTTTTCATCAATCAAATCCGTGTAAGGAAATTCATTGATCGGATATTTATACACCATTTTCATGTAGGAATGCGTCGGTGTATTGTCCAGATAATAATACAGTTCTTTTACATCTTCGCCGTGATTTCCCTGGTGGTTGCTCAAGCCGAAAAAGCGTTCCTTGAGCATTTTATCCTTATAATTCCAAAAAGAAAGCGCAAAACACAGGTATTGTTTGGTGTCGCAAATTCCGGCAATTCCATCTTCACTCCAGCGGTAAGCGCGGCTTATCGCGTCGTTGTAAGTGGTGTATCCCCACGCATTTCCTGTGGCGCTGTAATCTTCGCGCACCGTTCCCCACTGCCTGTTGCTCACATACGGCCCCCAGGTTTTCCATTGGTCCTCCAGCATTCTTTCTCGTTCGGTTGTCATCCTAAAAAAAATTTCTGCCGCGAAATTAGGAAATAAAAAAATTATGAAAAATTGCCAGTTGTCTTTTTATTGCTTTTCTTTGCAGCAGATTAAGTTCATTCACATACTGAAAATGTTATTAAGAAAGGTGGAGAGATTAGACTCTATGATACCTTGGCAACCCTTCGGCAACGGAGAAGGTGCTACATTCTATTCGCCGCGGCGAAGAAGATAACAGAAGCTTTATTACCACGTCCGCGGTAGCATTTTCAATTTTATCTGTTTAAAAAATTGAAGACTTCGCTACAAACTTTCAAATTTTACGTTTTCCATTTTGAAAAAAATTGCCCTTGTAACGGCATATTTTTCAGTTTTAGCATTTTCAATTTTTTTAAATAGCGGAATGTTCATTTCGATGAATATCATTTTGTAATTAAACTATTTTAAATCCCATTTCTAATGAAAAGTAGAGCTGAAATAAAAATTTTGAAAAATAAAGCCATCATCAAATTCGAAGGAAAAGATTTTCTGGGTGAAGTTGGTATTGATGGTAGAATTTTTAAAGCGTTGACTTACGCCAGAATCAGCGTTGGCGTCATTTCACAGCAAGCCGCAGAAAACGGAATTTCCGTTTTGGTCAACGATTCCGATTCGGAAAAAGCCGTGAATTGTCTTATCGATGAATTTGAAAACGAAAGAAAAACCGGCAAAGTGCGGCAGATTTACAGCATTAATAAAGTGTCGGTCTTAAGTTTTGTGGTGAAAGATTTTAATAAAATAATGTCTGAGCTCGCGCGAAACAACGTTTTCCCGCTGATTTTAAACCAAAATTCCGCTGATAATAAAGTAAGTTTGGTGGTGACTTCCTCCCAGGATGAAAAAGCAAAAAATATTCTGGAAGCGGAAATTTTTTCCAGACCAAAAACCGTTCATCTCGCCATTTTCGGTCACGGAAAAGTCGGTGCTACGCTCATTTACCAGGTTTTGGAAAGAAGTAAAGACATCAGAAACCGGAAAAAACTCGATTTGAAAATTTTCGCCATCGCCGATTCGAAAAAAATTGCCTTTAATACCGAAGGATTTTCGGAAAGCTGGCAGCAGGAAATTTCTCAGGCAGAGGAAAAACCGGATGTTGAAACGCTTCTTACTTTCGCGAAACGTCATCACCTCGAAAATTTAATCGCCGTGGATGTAACCGCAAGTTCCGCGTTGGCAAAGAATTACGTATTTCTTGCAGAAAATGGTTTTGATTTAGTGTCCTCGAACAAAATCTTCAACACTTCACCCATTTCGGATTACCGCGATTTGCGTAATGTTTTGCGGAAAAAAAACAAAAAATATCTCTACGAAACCAATGTCGGCGCCGGTTTGCCGCTCATCGATACCATTAAATTGCTGCATCTTTCGGGTGAAAATATTACGCGCATTAAAGGTGTTTTTTCCGGGTCGCTGAGCTATATTTTTAATAATTTCTCCGTTCGCGACGACAGGTTTTCCGACATTTTAAAAGAAGCGATTTCGAAAGGTTTTACTGAACCAGATCCGCGCGAAGATTTGTCTGGAAACGATGTTGCACAAAAGCTATTGATTCTGGCGCGCGAACTGGATTTGGCGAATGAATTTTCAGATATTAACATCGAAAATTTAGTTCCGAAAAATCTGCGAAAAGTGAGCGTTTCGGAATTTTCTGAAAATTTGCCCGAATTGGACGGTATTTTTGAAAACCTCAAAATTAATCAGGAACACGGCCACGTCCTCCGCTACATCGGCGAACTGCACGGAGATTTACAGCAGGAAAAAGGCAAATTGGATGTTCAGCTTGTTTCAGTTCCGGCAAATTCCGCGCTTGGTCAGCTGAAAGGTTCAGATTCAATTTTTGAAATTTACACCGAAAATTACGGTGAAAATCCGCTCGTAATTATGGGCGCAGGCGCGGGCGCAAAAGTTACGGCACGCGGCGTTTTTGGCGATATCTTACGCCTCAGTGAAAACAAATAATTTTAATCGATTTTATTGTATTTCCGCATCAGGTTTTCGTAGAAATTCTGTGGTAAAAGCCATTTCAGCGGAACACCAATTTTTTGACCGAATTTGCCGAAATAAAAATGTGCTTTCCAGGATTTTTTCGCGAGCAGTTTTTCAATGTATTCTGCGACTTCTTGTGGTTCTGTGCCATCATCGACGTGAGAATTCATTAAACCATAAACTTTCCCGAACGTTTTTTGGTAAGGTTCGGAAACATTGGTTTTTACCCGATTTTCGGCGATTCTGGTTTTAATATCGCCCAAATGCAGCGCACAAACCTGAATATTCCACGGCGAAACTTCGTAGCGAATGGCTTCAGTCACTTTATCAAGCGCCGATTTGGAAGCGGAATAAAACCCACGGAAAGGTAAACCCATTTCGCTGCCGATGCTGGAAATGTTGATGATCTTGCCACTTTTCTGCTCACGCATTTTCGGCAAAACCGCGCTCATCATCTGTACCGAACCTACGAGATTTAAATTGAATAATTTTAAAATATCTTCTTTCGTAGAATCTTCAACCGGGCCGACCATTCCCATTCCGGCGTTGTTGATAAGAACATCGACGCGTGTTTCGGTTTTCAAAATCTCGGCAATGGCATTTTCAACTTGGGTTGGATCGGTAATATCGGTTGGAATCGTTTTAAAAAATTCGGATTCAACATTTTTTCTGCTGAGTCCGAAAACTTTGTGCCCTTTCCTGCCAAGATATTCGGCGAGTGTGAAACCAATTCCAGCCGATGTGCCGGTGATTATTATTGTCATTTTTATTTAAATAATTATTGCAAAACCTGGCGAAAATCTTTCCAGAAATCAGGGTAGGATTTTTCCACCACGCTGGCGTTTTTTATTTCGAGTGGTTTGATTAGGCAAAACGGTGCAAAACTCATCGCCATACGATGGTCGTTGTAGGTTTCGATAAAAATATGGTCATTTGCCTCGAAAAATTTTACGGAAGCGATGGAGTCATCCGTGATGTCGCAGATACAGCCAATTTTGAAAAGTTCATTTTTTAAAGCCACCAATCTGTCGGTTTCTTTAACTTTTAATGTGGAAAGCCCCGTGATTTCAAAAGGAATTTGCAGCGCGGTCGCCGTCACACACAGAGTTTGCGCAATGTCCGGGCAGTCGTTCATATTGATTTCAATTTTTTCGGGCAAAATGAAAGAACTTTCCGGAAGGAGTGAAATTTTGCTTTCAGCGCCTTCGGAAATGGTGTTTACGCCGAAATACGTCCAGTAAATTTCTTTAATTACAGAATCGCCCTGCAAAGAATAGGGGCGAAAAGATTTCAAATTGATGCTTTTGCGACCAATCGCCGCAAGCGAATAATAATAGGACGCCGAGCTCCAGTCGCTTTCCGTGTGAATTTTGATGGTTTGCGGATCTTTTTCACTTAATTCTCCGGCAGAAATTTCAATTGTTTGATCAGTCCATTCCGTCGTAATTCCGATCGTCCGAAGGAGTTTTAAGGTCATTTCTAAATAAGGCCGCGAAGTAATTTCGCCAACCAAATTTATTTTCAAACCGTTTTCCAGTTTTGCGCCGATAAGCATTAAAGACGAAATAAACTGGCTGGAAACGTGTGCGGGAATGGAGACCGTATTTTTTTGCAGCTTTTTGCCGGTAATTTTTAAAGGCGGAAAACCTTCATTTTCGAGGTAAGAAATTTCCGCACCCAAATCGCGCAGCGCATCAACCAAAAACTTTATCGGACGCTGTTTCATGCGTTCGGAACCGGTTAAAATGGTGGTTTTTCCTCGTTGAATGGCGAAGTAGGACGTTAAAAAACGCATCGCGGTGCCGGCGTGGTGAACATCAATAGTTTCATTTGAACTTTCCAGCGCGGCTTGCAAAAGCTGTGTGTCCTGCGAAGTTGAAAGGTTTTCAATAATCAAGTTATCGTATAACTGATTAAGGATGAGGAGACGGTTTGAAATACTTTTCGAACCGCTGATTTCAACGGTTTCATTGTCTTTTAAAATTGATTTTTCCAGTTGCATTTTCTTTCTTGAACCGCAATTTCGCGAGGTTATTTTAGTTTATTATTGTTTTGATGACGCTCTTTGTCACGCTCGGTTTTGCTTTTCATTTTTCGGTCGAAAGCTTCCTGTAAATCCGTGCCAGTTTGGTTGGCCAGGCATAGAGTCACGAAAAGTACATCTGCCAGTTCTTCACCTAAATCTTTCGTTTTATCAGATTCTTTTTCGCTTTGTTCACCATATCTGCGCGCAATAATCCGCGCAACTTCGCCCACTTCTTCAGTCAGCATCGCCATGTTTGTCAACTCATTGAAATAGCGCACGCCCACGGTTTTTATCCATTCATCAACTTCGTTCTGTAGTTTGGTAATTTCCATTTTTTTGCTGCTTTAAGGGCAAATTTTTTTATTATTGATAGGCGCCCAAACTTGGATTTACGACTCGGGAAATTTTTACAATATCCAAAGGAACTGTCGCTGCAACCGCCGTATTTCCTTTTCCTTTTGCCGGTGAATCGTCCTTCAACCTTAAATTCAGTTTTTCGGTAAAATAATTCTGGAATTTAGGGTCTTCGTTTTTAAGGGAATTAATGACATTCGGATTTGAATCGAAATTAAAACCAGCGTTAGTACCGTGTTTCAGCAAAGAATTTTGTATTTGATAATTGAAAATTTGCCCCGAAGTTGGTTTGAAAACGATCGCGTTTTCCCGCTTATTATAAATGATGGAGTTTCGGATGTTTAAAGTTAAAGCACCTTGTTCCAGGGAAGTTCCATTATTAAATTCATTCGTGGCATACAAGCCAAGCGCCGGCAACGATGGATTTAAATCCCAATAATTCGCGAGCGTGGAATGGATGATGTTATACGTTCCGCCTTTAAAAACGCCAAAATCCGCTTCGCCGCAATTGTTCATCACCAGATTTTTAGCAGTGATGACAGAGTTTACGGCGTAAATTCCGTATTCCTGATGTGTGTGAATGATGGTATTTTGGATGGTTGCCGTCGCGTGGTTCAGTTCCAAACCTCGTATGCCACCAAAAATTTTGGCATAATTCAGGGAAATTTTTGCGTTTTCATCCGCTGAAATCCGGCCCCAGTTTTTCGGAATGGTGTCGTAGCGCGGATCATTTCTGTCGCCGCGGAAAACAACTTCGCTGCCTAAATCACCTTCCACATTCAGGTTGGCGTTTTTGGAAATTTTCAGGCCGCTGTTTTTGAAAAAGTAAATTTTCGTGCCTTTTTTAATATTTAAAGTTTTGCCGGCATCCAAAGTTAGCTGGCCAAAAATAATTTTTGCTTTTTCGTTGGACCAAGTCGTGTTTTCGGTAAGAATATTCGGATTGGTTTTCCTTTGAATAAAAAATTCTGCATCCTGAACCACAGAAAATAAAGTGACTTCCTGATTCGCAGCGGCGGTTTTTATCGTAATAAAGTCTTCAGCAATCGCTTCCGGCGCTTTGGCAAGCGGCGCGATTTCAACAAAAATATAAAGACTGTCTTTTTTTCTTAAAGGAACATCACGGAAGTTGGTGCCGGATTTTCCGTCCACATTAATTTTATAAAGCGAATTTGCGCCGCTTTTCAGGGAAATTTCCGGAATAATAATATCCTTATTTTCATCGTTGTACAATTTCACCGCGTACGTTTCGGAACGCACCTGGTTATAAACCGTATCAAGAAAAACGGTGTCGGCAGAAAGTCGCAACTTTTGGGTGGGCGCCTCAAACTGAATATCATCGCGCGTACAGCTTAAAACTGCCAAAAGCAGAAAAAACAGGGTGGCAAAAAGCGTTTTGTTGCGTTTCATAGCGGCGAAAATACAGATTTTTCAAATTTAATTAAAAATGTTGAGGTGCAGCATTTTAAATTTTCTGACTGATGTTTGTGGATTAAAAAAATAATTGTATTTTTGCGGTCTAAAATTTAGCAGAGAAATACCATTACTATTTCGAAAGCAAAGCTTTAATTATTAATAATAAAATAAGTTATGAAAAACGGAATCCACCCAGAAAATTATAGACTTGTTGTTTTCAAAGATATGAGTAACGACGAGATGTTTCTTTGCAAATCTACAGCTGATACCAAAGATACGATTGAATATGAAGGAGAAACTTACCCATTGGTAAAAATGGAGATCTCTTCAACTTCTCACCCTTTCTATACCGGAAAAGTGAAATTAGTTGATACCGCAGGTCGAGTTGACAAATTCATGAACAAATACAAAAAATTCGCGAAATAAGCTCGGAATTTTTAGCAACTAAAGTCTTTCAAGTTTTTTGAAAGACTTTTTTTATTTTAAATTTTTGGTGCTTTTAGCAGCCAAAATTTCACTTAAAAATGGTATTTTTATTTTTCAATTTTCGCGACTACCATTCGTAGTCCATCATCTAAGCTCTCATATCTAACCTCTAATATCTAAGTCATGCAACTTGTTTTTTCCGATGCCCAATTTTGGGAAGATTTTTTACCACTTACTTTTACGCGGCCTGTTGCTGAAATGCGTTGCGGAATCCTGACTTTTTCTGAAAGATGGCAAAAACTTCTGTATATTTCGGATGTGACTTATTTGACGGAAGATTATCTCCAGGAAAAATTTAAAAAATATGCCGCAAAAGAGAGTATTTTTTTGGTTCCGAACTTTTTACCTACGCCCGCGATCTTAGCGCAAATTAAAGAATTGCAATTGGGCGAAGCTTTGGTTTATAAAGATGAATTGCTCGCAGTGCGCATCAATATGGAAAACTTTTCTTTGAACCAGATTAATAAAATGACTGATATCGAGGAAGAAATTTTATTTTTCACGCAACCGACGGATTTATTTTCATTTAATGAACAAGCGCTGGATTTTGATTTTGAATTGCTGACGCAAGGCAGAACTTCGCAAAAACTTTCCGCTACGAATGGATTTTTGGGTGACGAGAAAGATTTGTTTATCGAAGAAGGCGCGGAGGTAGAATTTTCAACTTTGAATACGAAAACCGGAAAAATTTACATCGGTAAAAACGCCGAAGTAATGGAAGGTTGCAATTTGCGTGGCCCAATTGCGCTTTGCGAAGGTTCTAAATTTAATTTAGGTGCAAAAATTTACGGAGCAACGACTATTGGTCCGCATTGTAAAGTGGGCGGCGAGGTGAATAATATTGTAATTTTCGGCTACACAAACAAAGGTCACGATGGTTTTATCGGAAATTCTGTGATTGCCGAATGGTGTAATCTCGGTGCTGACACGAATTCCTCCAATCTGAAAAACAATTACGCCATCGTAAAGCTGTGGAATTACAAAACGAAAAAATTTGCCTCTACAGGCCTGCAATTTGCGGGATTAATTATGGGCGACCATTCGAAATCAGCTATTAACACACAGTTTAATACCGGAACGGTTGTAGGTGTAGCAGCAAATATTTTTAAAAGCGGTTTTCCGCCGAACTTAATCGATAATTTTTCCTGGGGCGGAATGAAAGGTGACGAAAAATTCAAGCTTGAAAAAGCCTATGAAGTTGCTGAACTGGCGATGGCGCGAAGAAAAGTTCCGTTTACGGAAGTTGAAAAGAATATTTTAAAGTTTGTTTATGAGAAATATTAACTAGAATACTGCAAGAAGAAAACTATAGATAAATATGAGAATAATTACATTTTTACTTTTCTTAATATTTGTAAATTGTTCAAGCCTTAAATATTTAAAGTCTTTTGGGGAACTTCACAATAAACCAAAAAAAATTGTTGAGGCCAAAACTTATAAAATAAATTATAATAAGAACGGGATTACAGAGGAATTTGCTCATAGTTCGATTGACTACTATGATGCAAAGGGAAGAAAATTTAAGAATATTAGATTTAAATCTGATGGCACTAGGCTTGACGCAGACCGTCTTTATTATTATGATCAATATGGAAATCTAATAAGAGAAATTTTGTACAAACAAGATGGATCAATTAGGTTTGAAATAGAAAATCAGTATAATAAATTTGGACAGTTGATTGTGTCCGATTTTACTAGTGGCGAAAATAAAATGACAAAGGAATATTTTATTGATCGAACTAAAAAGTCAAGTAAATTCGTAATAAAAAATCAAGATAATACTTTATTGGAAACTGTGCTTTTTAAATATGATAATAATTGGAGAGAAATTGAAGCGCTTTCACTTAATGATAAAAATGAGCAAACTTCAAGAATTGAATTTTTTTATGATGAAAAAGGAAACAACATTCAGACAAAATGGTATAATTCTGAAAATAATCTAAATAATATTTATAACACTACATTTAATATTGAAAATGATCGAACAAAAGTTGAGAGATTTCACATAACCGATGGGAAACCCAAATTTGTTAATGCAGAAAAATTCGAATATCAATATGACGACAAAGGTAACTGTGTCGTACAAAAATTAATTTCTAATGGAAAAGTTTCTTGGATTACCAGATATAAATACACGTATTTTCGTTAAAATTTGAAATTTTAAGTATATATGTCGATTGAAAATAAATTGCAAACAAAAATTTAAACGTTTCGCAGCCCGACCTGAGTGGAGCTCTTTTTTTGTTAGTGCGACTGGAAAAAAGTTCAATGGATTGCTTCACTCCGTTCGCAATGACAAAAAAGAGCGGGAACGGAGGGCGGAAATGTCTGCCAAAATAAATTACACTTTGACATTCGACGCCGTCAAAAAGCTGCCCAAATAAAACTTTCTATAAAAGCAACAGATTGCTTCACCATTTGTGTGGCTCGCAATGACGCTAAAATTTTTATCTTTGCAAAAATTTTCTCACTTAAACCGTTTATAGCATGCAACTGTATAACACCTTAAGCGCAGAAGAAAGAGCCCAGCTTATTGATGAAGCCGGTAAGCAGCGTCTTACTTTGTCTTTCTATGCGTACGCCAAAATCCCAAATCCCAAACAATTTCGCGACGAATTATTTTTAGCCTGGAATGCCCTGGATGCGCTCGGGCGAATTTATGTGGCGCACGAAGGTATCAACGCTCAGATGAGTATTCCGGAGGAAAATCTGGCTGCTTTCCGCGAAACGCTGGAAGTATATGATTTTATGAAAGGCATTCGGCTGAATGAGGCCGTGGAGCACGATGACCATTCATTTTTGAAATTAACCATCAAAGTGCGGCATAAAATTGTTGCTGATGGTTTGAATGACGAAACTTTCGATGTCACCAACAAAGGAATTCATTTAAAAGCCAAAGAATTCAATACTTTGCTCGAAGACCCGAATACGATTGTGGTAGATTTCCGGAATCACTACGAAAGTGAAGTCGGCCATTTTGAAGGTGCGATTACGCCGGATGTAGAGACTTTCCGGGAAAGTTTGCCGATTATCAACGAAAAGTTACAGGATTATAAAGAAGATAAAAACCTGCTGATGTACTGCACCGGCGGAATCCGTTGTGAAAAAGCGAGCGCTTATTTCAAACATCAGGGTTTTAAAAATGTTTTTCAGCTCGAAGGTGGAATTATTGAATACACACGCCAGATCAAAGAAGAAAATATTGAAAGTAAGTTCATCGGGAAAAATTTCGTCTTCGACCACCGACTTGGGGAAAGAATCACCGATGATATCGTGTCGCAATGTCACCAGTGTGGAAAACCTTGTGATAACCATACGAACTGCGCGAACGAAGGCTGTCATTTGCTTTTCATCCAGTGTGACGAGTGTAAAGCCGCAATGGAAAATTGTTGTTCAACAGAATGTCAGGAAATCATTCATTTACCTTTAAATGAGCAAATTAAATTGCGAAAAGGCATTAATGTAGGGAATAAAATTTTCAGAAAAGGTAAATCTCCAGCCTTGAAATTTAAAAATTCCGGTAATTTGCCCAACGCGCCTTTAGCAAAAGCCGAAAATAAAAATATCCGTGAAAAGGTAAAGCTTAAAAAAGTTTTGCTCGGCAAAGCGGAACATTATTACACCAAATCTAAAATTGCGCAGTTTTTACTGGAAAATGGTGAACTTTCAGTTGGTGATAAAGTCTTGATTTCCGGACCAACTACAGGGGAACAGGAATTTACCATCACTGAAATTTTCGCCAATGGTGAAGCTTGCGAAACTGCAAAATCCGGCGACCAGATTACTTTCCAGGTTTCTTTCCGTGTTCGATTGTCTGATAAACTTTTTAAAATCTTAAACTAATGACTACCTCAGGAAAAATCGAACTAATGGCACCTGCGGGTGATTTCACTTCAATGCAGGCTGCTTTGGATAACGGCGCGGATTCCATTTATTTCGGTGTGGAACAGCTCAATATGCGGGCGCGAGCTTCCATTAATTTCACAATTGAAGATTTACCGGAAATCGCGAGAAGATGTGCTGAAAAAGGGGTTAGAACGTACTTAACTTTAAATACCATCATTTACGATCACGATTTATCGCTCATCAAAACGCTTTTAGACAAGGCAAAAGCGGCGAATCTTACCGCGGTGATCGCGATGGATCAGGCGGTGATTTCCTACGCGAGACAAATTGGGATGGAAGTTCATATTTCAACGCAAATCAACATCACCAATATTGAAACTGTGAAATTTTACGCGCTTTTCGCCGATACCATGGTGATGAGCCGTGAACTTTCCATCACGCAAGTTAAAAAAATCTGTGACCAGATTATTAAAGATGACGTGCGGGGACCATCCGGAAATCTGGTTGAGGTGGAAATTTTTGGGCACGGCGCTTTGTGTATGGCGGTTTCCGGAAAATGTTATCTGAGCTTACATTCTCACAACTCTTCCGCAAACAGAGGTGCGTGCAAGCAAAACTGCCGCAAAAAATATACGGTGATCGATCAGGAAAGTGGTTTTGAAATCGAACTCGATAACGAATACATGATGTCGCCGAAGGATCTTTGTACCATTAATTTCTTAGATCAAGTCGTAGATTCAGGCGTTAAAGTTTTGAAAATTGAAGGTCGCGGACGTGCGCCCGAATACGTGGCAACCGTTACAAAATGTTACCGCGAAGCGATTGATGCAGTTGCAGAAGGATCTTTCAGCCCCGAAAAAGTTGCGGATTGGATGTCGCGACTGGAAACGGTTTACAACCGTGGTTTCTGGGCGGGTTATTATCTGGGCCAGGAACTGGGTGAATGGTCCTCTATCTCAGGTTCTGCGGCGACCCAAAAGAAAATTTATATCGGCAAAGGGCGGCATTTTTATCCAAAATCCAATGTTGCAGAATTTCTGGTGGAAGCGTATGATTTAAACGTTGGTGACCGGGTTTTAATTCAAGGTCCTACGACCGGTTCGCAGGAAATGGTGCTGGATGCGATGTTGGTTGACACCAAGCCAAACGCTTCCAAAGCGTCAAAATCCGATATCATCACTTTCAAAACTGAGTTTAAAATTCGTCCTTCTGATAAGCTTTATAAAATCGTGGAAAATAACTGATGGTCATTGTAACCTTGCAGCGGGAAAAATGCATCGGCTGTAATTATTGTGCTGAATTTGCGCCTGAATATTTCCGGATGTCGAAGAAAGACGGCAAATCGGTTTTACTGAAAACGGTGGATAAAAAAGGTTTTTTCACGCTTAAAACACCACTTTTTGAAGCTTTTGAACCTTGTGAAAAAGCTGCCAAAGCCTGTCCGGTGAAGATTATTTCGGTTAAAGAAATTTAAAATGACAAAAGCGGAAATCAGAAAAATTTATTCGGAAAAGAAGCAGAATTTGACTGAAGTTGAAGTTCAAACTTTATCTGAAAAAATCTACCGCAATTTTGCCCAAAAATTTCCACTTTCCGAAGAGCAGAAAGTGCATTGCTTTCTTTCTATTTCGAAAAAAAAGGAGATTGAAACAGCATATTTTTTAAAATATTTTTTTGAGAAAAAAGTTCGCGTATTTGTACCAAAGATGGTAGGTGAAAATCTTATCGCGCTGGAAATCAACAGCGATACGCCCTTGTACGAAAACTCCTGGGGAATTAAAGAGCCGATTGGTGAGGAAGATTCTGGTGTGAAAAATTTTGATTTGGTGATTTTACCGCTGCTGTATGCCGATAAAAAAGGAAACAGAGTTGGTTACGGCAAAGGATTTTACGACCGTTTTTTAGCGGACATTAATGAAAACGTGCTGAAAGTGGGCGTCAGTTTTTTTCCACCGGAAAGTCCAGTTGAAGATGTTTCAGAATTCGATATTCCTTTGGACTATTTGGTTACGCCAACTGAAGTGCTGTCTTTCGGTATTTTCGAGTCGAAATCTACAAAGTAGAATTTAAATTCTTTTTGAAATTTCACTGGCGAAGGTTTCAAAACATATTGCGCGGTTTTCTCAAAAGTGCCTAGTGAGCGGTTTTTACTGTCGAAATATTCAACGGTGAACTGCGCAAAATCCAATGTGTCTTTTTGGTTCATTTTCTTTGAAACTTTAATGTTTCCCACTTTCGCGGTTTTTACCTTTAAACTGTCGAGCTGCGATAGAATGGCGCTTAACTTCATGGAATCCTGATCCACGAAGTAGCTTTTTATCATTTGCGCGTAAATGACCGAATCAATTTCCGTATCGCGGTTTCCCGAGGTGTACAGCGTGGAAAGATCCAGCAATTCCTGGATTTTCTGCTTGGTGATCGTTGTAATGGCCTGCGCGCTGTCCATTTTCGTTACGGGGTACGACAGTTTGTTGTTGTTATTTCTTACAATTTCGAGATCAGAGCGTTGCGGTTCCTCCTTTTTACACGCAGTAAAGAAAAACAGTACGCTTAGAGCCACAAAGAATATATTATTTAACTTTTTCATCAGTGTCGATTTTAAATTTAATCATAATAATTTTATTCGATTTATCGTCCTTCGTTTCAATTACTTCCAGATTTTCCAGCGAAGTCGAAGGCAAAGTTACCAAGTTGATGTACCGCTGTTTGTCCATGGTTTCCACACCGTAAGTCTCGTTATCATAAACCTGATAAATTAAGGCATTATCGCTGATGAGGTAGTTCAGCGTTTCCCTTTTGCGTTTCAAATCTTTTATCGATTTGGAATAATAAAAAAGCATAATCGCGTAATCATTAGGTTTAAGCTCGATGGTTTCCGCTTCAGGCGCTGTTTCAAGATTCCGTTGAATGGTATCCGTGCGGTAATATGGTGAAGAAACTACCATGGTAAGGCTTTTTGATTTTGTGGTATACACAAAAGGCTCATTCGGTTTTGCTGTATAAACGATTGGTGATTCATTTTCTTTAAGAATCTGAACCTGCAGTTCAGCGTTTATTTTTGAATTACGATCCGCATCGATGAAACTGTAGTAAAACTTTTTGCTGAAAAGTTCATCTTTGAAACCAAGGAGCCCGACCAAAATGGCTAAAACCAGTGAAATCCCCAACCAAATATATTTTTTTACAAGAGAAAAAGTGGATTTTTGTTCGCTCGTATCGTAAGAAGCATAAGAAGGCGAATTTTTGGTAATGCTTTGGTTTTCAATTGTCGTGTTTTGTAAAACAGAATTTTGTTCCCGCTTTTCAGGCACGTTTTCTGAAATTTTTGCCGTTTTAGCAGTGAATTTTTCCTGTTCTTCGATTTCCGGTGCATTTTGTACTTCATCATTTAAAACGTCGGCAAGATTTTCATCTTCATCCTCCAGGTCTTTTAAGATTTCATCGGAGAAAAGATGATTTTTTTTGAAGTCATACCATGACACATAACCCGCATAAACAGAGAGAATGTTCAGCATATCAATCCGCGGCAATTTTGTTACCGGCGAATTTTTAAAGTAGGTGTAAAATGTTTTTTCGCTGATATTTCCTTTGGCGATTTTGCGCAAATCTTCCTGAAAATAAATGATGTCGATGCCTTTCCATTTCGATATATCATCAAAAGAAGGGGTATGGTTTTCTAAATAGCGAGTTTGAACCTCATTTTTTAGCTGTTCGAAGTGTAATAAATCTAAATCGCTCAAGTGCTGAATTTGTATAATTTATTGATTTTCAGTAGTCTATTTTTGTAAATCAGTTTTACAAATATATTACAATTAATTTTCGGAAACAAATTTTTTTACCGCTATATCTTTGTCCTGTTCAAATGAATGAACACAAACAAGAAACAAAACAATTAAATTTAATTTATTATGAAAAAATCATTTTTCGCAGCTGCAATCGCTGCTGTAGCTCTAGTAGCTTGTAACAAAACTGAAACTGTAGAAACTGCTAACGCTTCTGATTCTGCATCTGCAACTGTTGCTGATTCTGCTGCAATGGTAGCTGATTCTGCTGCTACTGTTGTTGATTCTGCTGCTGAAGTTACTGTTGACGCTGCTAAAGATGCTGCTTCTGCTACTACTGATGCTGCTGCTGACCAAGCTAAAGATGCTGCTAAAGGTGCTGCTGATGCTGCAACTGGTGCTGCTGATGCTGCAAAAGACGCTGCTAAAGATGCTGCTAACGCTGCAAAATAATCTTAGCTTAAAGCTCACAAAAATAACCGTTTCTTTTTAGAAACGGTTTTTTTTATTTCATTTTCTGCCGCAGAATTTCATAGCTGCAAATCGCCACAGCATTGCTGAGATTCAGCGAGTCAATACTGCCGGCCATTGGGATAATGGTGTTCAAACCTTTTCCCTGCCAGAAATCGGTTAAGCCCGAATGTTCGGTACCAAAAATTACGGCGCTTTTCTGGCAAAAATTTCGGTTTTGAAGTGGCTCCGCAGTTTCGTCCATAAACGTGGTGTAGACATTATAGTCATTTTTCTGAAGAAAGTCCGCCACCTTTTCGTTGCTGGAAGCAAAAATGTTCATTCCAAACAAACAGCCAACGCTGGAGCGAATGACGTTTGGATTAAAAAAATCAACACGGGAATCCGCCACGATTAATGCTTCTATACCAAAAGCTTCACAACTTCTTAAAATTGCGCCGAGATTCCCCGGTTTTTCAATGCTTTCTACAACAATTACCGCCGAATTTTTCGACGGTTTAAAATCTTCAAGCTTGGTTTCCGGCGTTCTGTACACACCGATGATTCCTTCGGAAGTTCCGCGATAGGCGATTTTATCATAAACTTTATCCGAAACGAGATGAACTTTTCCATGCGGAAGCTGGTCCTTGAAAATGTTTTCGGCGATATAAAATTCTTCGTTTTTAAAGCCAAATTTTTGCGCGCGCTCATTTTCCTGTTTACCTTCCACCGCGAAAACTCCTTCTTTTTTCCGAAAGCGGTTGTCTGAAAGCAGGCGCGTGACGTATTTTATTTTTTCGTTCTGGAAACTTTCAATCAGCATAGTTACAATTGATTATTTTCTTCTTTTTCATCAAAAAGACTGATTTCAGATTCATCGTTTGCCCTTTCTAAAAGAGCTTCAGGAAGGTGTTTTCGCGTTGATGCTCCTAATTGCTTAATTCGCTGTACACTTCCAACCAGATTCCCTCGTCCTGTTGTCAGTTTTTTCATCGCATTTTCATAATCACCTTTTGCGTCGTCCATCTTTTTCCCGATTTTCAATAGATCGCTGACAAATCCTTCGAATTTATCGAAAAGGGCGCCCGCCTGCCGTGCAATTTCTTCAGCGTTCTGGTTTTGATCAGCTCTTTTCCACACATCTGAAATAAGTTTCAAATATGCAATCAGATTTGTTGGACTTAAAAGAATGATATGTTTTTTATAAGCATAGTTCCAAAGCTGCGTATCGTACTGCAGCGCGGTCAAAAAGGCTGGTTCCACCGGGATGAACATAATGGTAAAATCCAAAGATTCCTTCAGGTGATCATATCTTTTCAGCGCAAGCGTATCCACATGCTTTCTCACAGCGGCGATGTGAAGCTTTAGATTTGTGTTTCTCTCATCCTCATTTTCTGCAGAAACCATTCTTTCGTAGGCATTTAGCGAAACTTTGGAATCGATGATTACAATCTGGTTTCCGGGAAGTTTCAGCATAAAGTCTGGTCGTTGGTTTTCACCGTTTTCATTTTTAATATTGAACTGGGTGAAATATTCGCGGTCTTTTGTAAGGCCGGAATCTTCCAGAATCCTTTCCAGAATTAGCTCGCCCCAATCGCCCTGCGTTTTGGTTTGTCCTTTTAATGCGGTGGCAAGGTTGTTCGCTTCCTGGCTGATTTTGTTGGTTTGTTCCATCATCAGTTTGATGGTGTTATTTAATGAAAACCTTTCTCTGGCTTCATTGTCATAAACCTCGTTTACTCTTTTTTTGAACGTTTCAAGGTTTTCGCCGAGCGGTTTTAATAAAAGGTCAAGATTTTCCCGGTTTGTTTCGGTGAATTTTTTCGTTTTTTCTTCGAGAATTTTTGTCGCAAGATTTTGAAATTCGTTTTTTGCCAGCTCCTGCATTTTGGTAATTTCCTCTTTTTGGTTTTCGAGGGAATTTTTCAAGGTTTCATTGATGGCGTTCAGTTCTGAATTTTTACCAAATATATCCTGCTTTTCAGCTATTAACTGATTGATTTGAGCCGTCTGCTGTGCGTTGATCTCGCGCTGTTCCCGAAACTGATTTTGAATGGAAGTGTATTCCGCATTCAGCGTGGCGATTTCATTTTTCAGCTGGTTCAGAATTTCGGTTTGCGCCTGATTAGTTTCTTTTTCTTTTTGAAAAAACGCATTCAGTTCCTGGATTTTTGAAGCCGAATTTTCGAGTTCCGACTGCGTTCGGATGAAATTTTGATTGACATCATCGTATGTTTTTCGAGGCAAATGCGAAGATTTCAGCACAAAATATAAAATGACAGCGCCGATGATTGCGCCAAGAAGAATTCCTATAAATAAAGTCGTGATTTCCATATTTCAAAAATAGGGAGAAATAAGCGGATATTTTTAAATTGTGGAAAAATAGCTAAAGAAATGAACTTTTAAATTAAGGTTTTTCTTTGGAAATTTGGTGGTGATATTTAAGATGCATCGGAATGGCGGCGGAACCATACCACGGCAAAATTTCTACGGTAAAAATGCCGTTTTTTATGGTGGGATCATTTTGAAGCAGCGCTGCGGCTTCTGTTTCCGTCGGCACATCAAGCAGAAAAATTCCGCGGTAATTCAAGGTGTTTTTTGTCGCGAAAGGACCTGCGAGTTTAAGTTTGCCACTTTTCTCCATCGCAGTCATATTCGAGAAATGACCCTCGAAAAGTTTTTCTCTTTCTTTCTTATCTGTAATTGCGGCGTCTTTTGGTCCGGTTTTCAAAATGACCAACATGTAGGTTTTCATTCCGCGTTCGTCGGCGCCTAGAGAATCCGCTAACTTTTTATTGAATTTTTCTACAGGAATCTTCACTTGGGCGGTGCAATTTGCAAAAAGCAAAAAAATGGCAAAAAAGGGCAGAATTTTTTTCATGATATTAATCTTTTGAAGATGCTTAAGCATCGATTTTTAAAAATTCTTTGGCAAGCTCAATCATTTTTGGGTCGCCGGTGTATTTCCCGTGTTCGTCGGAAAGTTTCACAGTCGGAATCCAGTCACCGGTGATGGATTGCGCGGCGATTAATTTCATCACGATATTCATTGGTTTTAAGCCGACATCGTTGGTCAAATTGGTGCCGATTCCGAAAGAAATTCCGATTCGGCCTTCACAGGCTTTGGTGATTTCTTCGACTTTTTCCAGGTTTAAACCGTCAGAAAATATAATGTATTTAAAGAGCGGATTGATGCCGTTTTTCTTGTAATGGTCGATGGTTTTGTTGGCAAATTCTATCGGATCGCCGCTGTCGTGCCGAACGCCGTCGAAGAGTTTTGCAAATTTCTTGTCAAACTGCCGGAAAAAAACTTCAGTGGTGTACGTGTCGGAAAGTGCAACGCCGAGATCACCACGGTACACATCCACCCAATGTTCCAGCGAAAGTGCGTTTGCCATTTTGAAACCGTACTCAGCGGCGTGGAACATAAACCATTCGTGCGCGTGTGTGCCGATGGGTTTTACACCATACTTCATTGCAAAATGAACGTTGGAGCTTCCGATGAAATTTCCGGAGGAATTATTTTTTACCAGAGATTCCACCACCAGATCCTGAACTTTATAAGAATGACGTCGACGGGTACCAAATTCAGCAAAAGTTACGTGTAAATCATTAAGCTGGCCGGCCTTTTCTAATGTATTTTGAATGACAAATTCGTCGGAATTGCGCTGGAGATTGTTCATTTCGTAGTGCAGCTCGGAAATTAGTGCGAGAATGGGAACTTCCCATAAAATGGTGCGGTACCATTGGCCTTCTACGGTGACTTCTAAATTATTTTCGGTTTGAACGATGGTAACTTCCGAAGGGTCGTAATGATAGCCTCTTAAAAAATCCAGGTACGGCATATCGAGATACGGACACATGATTTGGAGGAATTTTTTTTCATCCCGTGTCAGTTTCAGTTCCGCCATGGCATTGATGCATTTGCGAAGTTCATCGGCGAAGCCGGGCGGAAAAAAATGTTTGCCACGGTTGATGAACTGGTATTTTACTTTCTCGTTGGGGAAAAGTTTAATAACGGCATTCTGCATGGTGATTTTATAAAAATCATTGTCGAGGATGGATCTTAGACGGACTTCACTCATATATATAGGTTAGGATAAGGACAAATTTAGAAATTCAAAACCAATAAACCTGGTAAAACGGGATTTTTAGGCAAAATAGCGGCAAATAAATTTTTATAAAAGCCAAAGGATTATAGCTGATTGATCTATAAAGAGATGCGGGTAAAATTTTAATTAAAAATTAAAAGAAAATCGCGTTTGCCCATTCGGAAAAAATTTGTATTTTTGCCCCCTAAAATAAAAAGCAATTAAATGCCTACTATTCAACAACTAGTAAGAAAAGGAAGAGTCTCGCTTGCCAAGAAGAGCAAATCGGCTGCCCTTGAATCTTGTCCACAAAGACGAGGTGTATGTACAAGAGTATATACCACCACCCCTAAGAAACCTAACTCTGCACTTAGAAAAGTAGCAAGGGTAAGACTTTCTAATGGTAAAGAAGTTAACGCCTATATCCCGGGCGAAGGACATAATCTTCAAGAGCACTCGATAGTATTGGTTAGAGGCGGAAGGGTGAAAGACCTACCGGGAGTACGTTATCACATTGTTCGTGGAGCTTTGGACACCGCAGGTGTAGCTGGAAGAACTCAGAGAAGATCTAAGTACGGAGCTAAGAGACCAAAACCAGGTCAGGCAGCTGCAGCACCGGCAAAAGGTAAGAAAAAGTAATCACTAATTTTTAAGAAACGAAACAATGAGAAAGACGAAAGCGAAAAAAAGACCTTTGTTACCGGATCCTAAATTTAGTGATCAACTGGTAACGAGATTTGTAAACAATTTGATGTTTGATGGTAAAAAATCTATCGCATTCAAAATTTTTTATGATGCCTTAGACATCGTAGAAAGCAAAAAAGGAGATAACGAAAAGTCGGCACTTGAAATTTGGAAAGATGCTTTGACTAACGTTATGCCACACGTAGAAGTACGTTCAAGAAGAATTGGTGGTGCAAACTTCCAGATTCCAATGCCAATCCGCGCTGACAGAAAAATTTCTATGGCGATGAAATGGTTAATTAAATATTCTAAAGCAAGAAACGATAAATCAATGGCTCAGAAATTAGCTGCTGAAGTTATCGCTGCTGCAAAAGAAGAAGGTGCTGCGTACAAAAAGAAAACAGACACTCATAGAATGGCTGAAGCTAACAAAGCATTTTCACACTTTAAATTCTAATCTGAAATGGCAAGAGATCTTAAACTTACAAGAAACATTGGTATCGCTGCGCACATTGATGCAGGGAAGACCACCACGACAGAAAGAATCTTATTTTATTCCGGAAAGAACCACAAAATTGGTGAAACCCACGAAGGTGGTGCTACAACCGACTGGATGGAGCAGGAAGCTGAAAGGGGGATTACCATTACATCTGCAGCAGTAACTGTAGACTGGAAATTCCCAACTGAGCAAGGCAAACCACTTCCGGATGCTAAAAATTATCACTTCAACATCATCGATACACCGGGACACGTTGATTTTACCGTAGAGGTAAACCGTTCACTTCGTGTACTTGACGGTCTTGTATTCCTTTTCTCTGCAGTAGACGGGGTAGAACCTCAGTCTGAAACCAACTGGAGACTTGCGGACAACTATAAAGTTGCACGTATGGGCTTCGTAAACAAAATGGACCGTCAGGGAGCTGACTTCCTGAACGTTTGTAAGCAGGTAAAAGAAATGCTTGGTTCTAACGCAGTTCCAATCGTATTGCCAATTGGTGACGAAGCAGATTTCAAAGGTGTTGTAGATTTAGTGAAAAACCGTGCGATTGTATGGCACGATGAAAATCACGGTTCTACTTTTGACATCGTAGAAATCCCAGCTGAAATGGCTGACGAAGTGAAGAAGTTCAGAGCACAGTTGATCGAAGAAATCGCTGCATATGACGAAGATCTTCTTGAGAAGTTTATGGAAGACGAAAATTCCATCACCGAAGAAGAAGTTCACCGCGCACTAAGAGCTGCAACGCTTGATATGAGCATCATCCCAATGACTTGCGGTTCGTCATTCAAAAACAAAGGAGTACAGTTCATGCTTGATGCTGTTTGTAGATACCTTCCTTCACCAATGGATAAGGAAGCAATCGACGGTACAGATCCAAGAACTGATGAGCCTATTTCAAGAAAGCCATCCGTAACTGAACCATTTGCCGCTTTGGCATTTAAAATTGCTACCGATCCTTTCGTAGGAAGATTAGCATTCTTCAGAGCATATTCAGGAAGACTTGATGCTGGTTCTTATGTATTGAACACAAGATCTAACAGCAAAGAAAGAATCTCCCGTATCTTCCAAATGCACGCGAACAAGCAAGAGCCAATCGAGTATATCGAGGCTGGAGATATCGGTGCAGCGGTTGGATTTAAATCCATCAAAACCGGTGATACGCTTTGCGACGAAAAACATCCTATCGTTCTAGAATCTATGGTTTTCCCTGATCCTGTAATCGGTATCGCGGTAGAACCTAAAACTAAAGCTGACCAGGACAAAATGGGTAACGCTTTGGCAAAATTGGCTGAAGAAGATCCAACTTTCCAGGTTAAAACTGACGAAGCTTCAGGACAAACAATCATCTCCGGTATGGGTGAGCTTCACCTCGACATTATTGTTGACCGTATGAGAAGAGAGTTTAAAGTAGAAGTTAACCAGGGACAGCCACAGGTAGAGTACAAAGAAAACCTTACCATGTCTGCAAACCACAGAGAAGTTTACAAAAAACAATCTGGTGGTCGTGGTAAATTCGCGGATATCGTGTTTGAACTGGCTCCGGCTGATGACAACAAACCAGGTCTTGAATTCATTAATGAAATCAAAGGGGGTAACATTCCGAAAGAATTCATCCCGTCCGTAGAAAAAGGTTTCAAAGAAGCCATGAAAAATGGTCCGTTGGCAGGTTTCGAAATCGAAGGTATTAAAGTAACTTTGAAAGACGGCTCTTTCCACCCGGTGGATTCTGATGCACTTTCTTTCGAACTTGCTGCGAAAATGGGCTTCAAAGAAGCTGGTAAAAAAGCAAAACCAGTGATCATGGAACCTATTATGAAAATTGAAGTGGTAACACCGGAAGAATATATGGGTGATATCGTAGGTGACCTTAACAAGCGTCGTGGTACCATCAACGGTATGGACGACCGTAACAATGCGAAAGTTATCAAAGGATTCGTTCCACTTTCCGAAATGTTTGGTTATGTAACTACACTTAGAACCTTATCTTCGGGTAGAGCAACATCTTCAATGGAATTCGAGAAATACGAAGCAGCACCACAAAACGTCGCTGAAAAAGTAGTCGAAAACGCAAGAGGATAAAAAGCTTCAGGCTTTAAGCAATAAGCAATATGCTTTTAGTGAAAAGCCAGGGCACAATTTTTATTTTAAACATCGCAGACCAGCCTAAAGCATAGGGCCTACTGCTTAAAGCATTAAAACAATGTCACAAAGAATCAGAATAAAATTAAAATCTTACGATTACAATTTAGTAGACAAATCTGCTGAGAAAATCGTAAAAACGGTAAAAGCTACCGGCGCTGTTGTAAACGGCCCGATTCCTTTGCCAACCAACAAGAGAATCTTTACCGTACTAAGATCTCCGCACGTAAACAAAAAAGCAAGAGAACAGTTCCAACTATCTGCACACAAGAGATTGATGGACATCTATTCCTCTTCTTCCAAAACGGTAGATGCGCTAATGAAATTAGAGCTTCCTTCCGGAGTAGACGTAGAAATCAAAGTGTGATAAAAAGCGGTAAGCTCTAAGCATTATGCTTTAAGCTGCTGCAGAAAATACTTTGCTATGATAATAAAATCCCTGTTCGAAAGATCAGGGATTTTTTTAATTCAAACCTTCAAGGTTTTCAAAACCTTGAAGGTTTGTTTTTTTAGGGAGCAACCCAACTTTTACTTCCTCAAAGTTTGGGTCTCAATCTCCGCTTTATCCCGCCGCGCTGGGGATGCCAGTGCAATCGGGTCTAGAGGTCAGGTTCCGTTTATTTACGCCTAAAACGCCATTTTTTTCATTTATATTTTAATAAAATTTTCCCATTTAGCAGCAAAAAAAAATTTCATATTCCAATCTTCAAATAATTACATTATCACATTTTCAAATCGAGAAAAAATTCGCCAGTAAAACGCCCAATTTCTAAATTTTAGAAAAATTAGAAAAAACACTGAAATAGCAGCGAAAAATTATCTGCTTGCAAAATCTTGAAATTATCACATTAGCACATCGTCACATTATCAAATTATCACATTATCAAATTTTCATATTATCAAATTTCCACATTACAACATCACCACGTCACCACATTACAACATCACCACATTTGAAAAAGTGCACAATTATTGCCCGTGATTTTGCGTTCGCAACCTAATAAATCATCAGCAATGCAAACCACACCAGAAAAAGATAAAGAACCTCAAGCGAATTTTTTCGATAAGTTCGCCAATTGGGCCAGTAAATTTACCGGCAGTCCCGCTGCTTTTATCGGCGCCACAGTAATCGTATTAGCGTGGGCCTTTTCCGGTCCCATATTTAAATATTCGGAAACGTGGCAGCTCGTCATCAATACCGGCACCACCATTATCACTTTTTTAATGGTGTTCCTTATTCAGAAATCGCAGAATAAAGATTCCAAAGCGATACAAATTAAGCTCAACGAGCTTATCGCCGCGCACGAAAAAGCCAGCAACAGAATTGTAGACATCGAAGATCTCACGGAAAAAGAACTGGACAGGCTGCACCGCTATTACGAAAAACTCTCGGAGCTTGCGCAGGAGGATAATGATCTGCATATTTCGCATTCCATCGACGCGGCGGAAGATAATCAGGAGGTGAAAATGCGGAACCTTCATATTGAAGCGGAGATTGAAAAAGAGGACCGGTAATTCTGCTGAAACATCTTTTCGATAAAATTGAAAAAACTGCGCTTATAGCGGCTAATTTTTCGATGAATAAATACTGGATTTCGCCCGTGGGAATTGCCACGAATGCACGAATACTTCTAAATTTTAAAAGCGGAAAAAATGCCGGAATAGAGGCGAATTTTTGTTTGTGAAAAATAGCTCGCAGATTGGCGGATTACGCAGATTTTTTCTCGCCACAAATTCACCAATATTTCAAAAAACTAAAAACTAGAATTTAGAATCTAAAATCTAAATCAAAATCTAAAGGCCGAAAAAATGCCGAAATAACGGCAAATTTTTCGTGGGGAAAACAGAAGCAGCGATTTCGGCGGAGAATTTACATTAATTACAATTTAATGCCTTAAAAATGAACTCATTCGTAAGACTTTGGAGCGATCTGAGGTTTTTTGTGCGAAATGGGGAAATATTTTTAACTCGCTGTTTGTCAATTCAAAAAAACTTCATACATTTGCACACTCAATTTAGGGAAGAAGTATGCCTATTTCAGAAATAGAAATCACCGAACCTGGGATTGAAAACGTGAACATAATATAATATATATAAATAATGTCAGGTATTATTGGTAAAAAAATCGGGATGACTTCCCTGTTTGACGAGAATGGCAAAAACATGCCGTGTACCGTTATTCAAGCTGGTCCTTGCTCGGTTTTACAGGTCAGAACCGTAGAAAAAGATGGGTACAAAGCTGCTCAGCTTGGTTTCGATGACAAGAGTGAAAAGAACGTTGGTAAAGCGTTAGCCGGCCACTTCAAAAAGGCAGGTTCAGCTCCTAAAGCTAAGTTGGTAGAGTTCTACCATGCTTTCGTAGAAAAGCTAAGCGTAGGAGATGAAGTAAAAGTAGATCTATTCGCCGAAGGTGAGTTTGTAGATGTTACAGGAACTTCAAAAGGTAAAGGTTTCCAGGGGGTTGTTAAAAGACACAACTTCGGTGGGGTAATGCAAGCGACTCACGGACAGCACAACAGATTGAGAGCCCCAGGTTCTATCGGTGCAGGTTCTGACCCGTCAAGAGTATTCAAAGGAATGCGCATGGCAGGTAGAATGGGTGGTAAGCAAGTTACCGTACAAAACCTACAAGTGTTAAAAGTAGACCAAGAGCAAAATCTTTTAGTAGTAAAAGGCGCTGTTCCGGGAGCAAAAAATTCTTATGTAATTATCAGAAAATGGAACTAGTAGTATTTAATACATCAGGAGAAGATACCGGAAGAAAAGTAACTCTAGACGAAGCAATCTTCGGAATTGAGCCAAACCAGCATTCGGTTTACCTAGAAGTGAAACAATACCTTGCTGCACAAAGACAAGGAACACATAAATCTAAGGAAAGAAGCGAAATTACTGCTTCTACCAAGAAACTTAAGAAACAAAAAGGTTCAGGTTCTGCAAGATACGGTGACATCAAATCGCCAACTTTCAGAGGTGGTGGTCGTGTATTCGGTCCGAAACCAAGAGATTACCGTTTCAAGTTGAACAAATCTTTGAAGAGATTGGCTAAGAAATCTGTTCTTTCGCAAAAAATGAGAGATAACTCTATTAAAGTTTTGGAAGCTTTCAATTTCGAGGCTCCAAAAACCAAAGAATTTATCACTTTAAACAATGCGTTAGGATTTGAAGGAAAAAAATCTCTTTACATTTTACCGGAAGCAAACAAGAACGTGTATTTGTCTTCAAGAAACTTAGCTAAGACTAAAGTTTTGACATATAACGAAATCAGTTCTTATGATTTGGTACATGCAGGAGAAATTGTATTCTTAGAAGGTGCATTAGAAAAATTTCAGGAAAATTTAAGAAAATAAATCATGTCTATTATCATTAAACCCATTATCTCAGAAAAAGCAAACTACTTAAGCGATTTGCGTGGTGCTTATTCTTTCTTGGTGAATACCAAGGCGAATAAAGTGCAGGTAAAGAAAGCTATAGAAGAGCTTTACGGTGTAAAAGTAGCAGACGTTAGAACCATGATTTATGCGCCTAAAGTTTCTTCTAAACACACGAAAAAAGGATTACAGGTTGGGAAAACCAACAAGTTGAAAAAAGCCATCGTTTCCCTTGCAGAAGGTGAAGTGATTGATATTTTTGCTAATTAATAATTATAAACAATAGTAATGTCTGTTAGAAAATTAAAACCTATCACCCCGGGACAGAGATTCAGAGTTGTAAACAACTTTGAGGAAATTACTACCAACAAACCAGAGAAATCTCTGACAGTTGGTATTAAAAAGTCAGGTGGTCGTAACAATACTGGTAAAATGACCATGCGTTACACCGGAGGTGGACACAAACAAAAATACAGAATTATCGACTTCAAAAGAAACAAGTTTGATGTTGAAGGTACGGTAAAATCTGTTGAGTATGATCCAAACAGAACTGCTTTCATCGCACTTGTAGAGTACACAGATGGAGAGAAGAGATATATCATCGCTCCAAACGGTATTAAGGTGGATATGAAAGTAATCTCTTCGGAGACTGCAGAACCTAACGTAGGTAATGCAATGAAGTTGAAAAACATTCCTTTGGGAACCGTGATTTCTTGTATCGAATTGAAACCTGGACAGGGTGCAATTATGGCAAGAAGTGCAGGATCATCTGCGCAGTTAACTTCCCGTGACAAGAAATACGTAATCATCAAATTGCCTTCAGGAGAATCCAGAATGGTGTTAGGTGAGTGTATGGCAATGATCGGATCTGTTTCCAACTCTGATCACCAGCTTACCGTTTCCGGTAAAGCAGGTAGAAGCAGATGGTTGGGCAGAAGACCAAGAACAAGACCGGTAGTAATGAACCCAGTAGATCACCCAATGGGAGGTGGTGAAGGTAAATCATCCGGTGGTCACCCAAGATCTAGAAATGGTATGCCTGCAAAAGGTTACAAAACCAGAAAGAAAAATAAAGCGTCTAACCGTCATATCATATCTAAAAGAAAATAATTATGTCAAGATCACTTAAAAAAGGACCTTTCATTCATCATACTTTAGATAAGAAGGTTCAGGCAAATATAGAGTCTGGAAAGAAAACAGTAATCAAAACTTGGTCTAGAGCATCAATGATCTCTCCGGACTTCGTAGGACAAACCATCGCAGTACACAACGGGAAATCTTTTATCCCGGTATATGTAACTGAAAATATGGTAGGTCATAAGTTAGGCGAATTTTCTCCGACAAGATCTTTCAGAGGTCATGGCGGTAACAAAAACAAAGGAGGTAGATAACCATGGGATCAAGAAAAAGAGAAAGTGCATTAGCACGTAAAATAGCAAACCAGGATGTAGCAAAAGCGCTACACAACGATTGTCCCTCTTCACCAAGAAAGATGAGATTAGTTGCTGATATCATCCGCGGTGTAGAAGTAGATAAGGCTTTATATATCCTTAAATATTCAAAAAAGGAAGCTTCTAACAAGTTAGAAAAAGTACTTCTTTCTGCAATGGCCAACTGGCAGTTGAAGAATGAGGGTGCAGACATTGAGGAAGCAAACCTGATTGTAAAAGAAATTTTTGTGGATAGCGCGAGACAGTTGAAAAGACTGAGACCGGCTCCACAGGGACGTGGCCACAGAATCCGCAAGAGATCAAACCACATCACGTTAATTTTAGGTACTAAAGACAACAAATAATCAAGGTATGGGACAGAAGACAAATCCAATTGGTAACAGATTAGGTATCATCAGAGGATGGGATTCGAACTGGTATGGTGGTAAAGATTATGGAGACAGAATCGCAGAAGACTACAAGATCAGAAGATACCTTGAGGCTCGTTTATCTAAAGGTGGAATTTCAAGAATCTTTATCGAAAGAACCTTGAAGTTGGTCACCATTACAATTACAACTGCAAGACCGGGTTTAATCATCGGTAAAGGCGGACAGGAAGTTGATAAATTAAAAGAAGAATTAAAAAAATTGACGGATAAAGATATCCAGATCAATATCTTCGAAATCAAAAGACCTGAGCTTGACGCAGTTTTAGTTGCAGATAGTATTGCAAAACAAATTGAAAATAGAATTTCTTATAGAAGAGCTGTGAAAATGGCAATTCAGAGCACCATGAGAATGGGCGCAGAAGGAATTAAGGTTCAGATCTCTGGTCGTTTAAACGGAGCTGAGATGGCAAGAAGCGAATCTTTCAAAGACGGAAGAATTCCATTGTCAACTTTCCGTGCAGATATCGATTATCATATCGGTGAAGCACTTACTCAATACGGTAAGTTAGGGGTAAAAGTTTGGATCATGAAAGGCGAAGTTTACGGTAAAAGAGAACTTAGCCCGCTGGTAGGACAACAGAAAAAAGGCCCTGCAGGAAGAGGAGACCGTCCGGAAAGACGTGAGAGAGACGACCGTAGACCAAGAGACAGAAAATAATTTAATTAGAAGTTAGAAGATAGAAATTAGCAATTAGAACTTCCGTTACAAGAACTGTATTTTAATTTTTTCATCTAACATCTTAAATCTAACATCTAATATCTAAATAGATTATGTTACAACCAAAAAGAACCAAATTCCGTAAAGTTCACAAGATGAAAATGAAGGGGATTGCTCAAAGAGGTAATCAACTTGCTTACGGAACTTTCGGGATCAAAGCCAATGAAGGTGCTTGGATTACTGCAAGACAAATTGAAGCAGCGCGTATTGCTGCAACAAGATATATGAAAAGAGAAGGTCAGCTGTGGATTAAAATTTTCCCGGATAAACCAATTACCAAAAAACCTGCGGAAGTTCGTATGGGTAAAGGTAAAGGTGCTGTGGAATATTGGGTATCTGTAGTAAAACCTGGTAAAATTATGTTTGAAGTAGGTGGAGTTCCTTACGATATTGCTAAAGAAGCACTTCGTCTTGCAGCTCAGAAACTTCCTGTAACTACAAAATTTGTAGTGGCTAACGATTTTGTTAAACCTCTATAATCTTTAAAGAAATGAAAAAAGCTGACATCAAAAATCTTAGCGCAGGAGATATTCAAAACAAATTGGCTGAAGCTAGAGCAGATTTCAATAAAATGAAACTGGCACACAGCGTAAGCCCAATTGAAAATCCTATTCAGATTAAAGACTTGAGAAAAACAATCGCAAGACTGGAAACTGAACTAACACTAAAACAACAATAAGAATTTCATTTTATCATGGATAGAAATTTAAGAAAAGAAAGAATTGGAATTGTTTCCAGCAATAAAATGGAAAAGACCATTGTTGTAAGTGAAACCACCAGAGTAAAGCACCCAATGTACGGGAAATTCGTTCTTAAGACGAAAAAATATACCGCTCACGATGAAAATAATGAGTGTACTGAAGGCGATACAGTATTGATTACTGAAACAAGACCTTTAAGTAAAAGTAAAAGATGGAGACTAGTAAGAATCATTGAAAAAGCTAAGTAATGTTACAAACCGAATCAAGATTAAAAGTTGCTGATAACACAGGTGCAAAAGAAGTACTTGTAATCAGAGTTCTGGGAGGAACCAGAAGAAGATATGCTTCAGTTGGTGATAAAATCGTAGTTACTATCAAAGATTCTACACCACAAGGGCAGGCAAAAAAGGGAACTGTTTCTAAAGCAGTAGTAGTAAGAACTAAAAAAGCTGTTCGCAGAAAAGATGGATCATACATCAAATTTGACGACAATGCTTGTGTTCTTTTGAATGCTGCAGGTGAAATGAGAGGAACCCGTGTTTTTGGTCCAGTTGCCCGTGAACTGAGAGATAAAGAATATATGAAAGTCATTTCATTAGCTCCTGAAGTACTTTAATTTTAAAATTTACAAAAAATGACAAAGTTAAAAATCAAAAGAGGAGATAACGTTATCATCACTACCGGAAGAAAAGAAATCAAAGGTAAAACTGGTGAAGTTATTGAGGTGATTCGTAAAGAAGGCAAAGACGCAAGAGTGGTAGTTGCAGGTTTAAATATTGTTAAAAAACATACTAAACCTTCAGCAGGAAACCCACAAGGCGGAATTGTAGAGAAAGAAGCTTCGATCCATATTTCTAATGTAATGCTTATCGATAAAAACGGTAAACCTACAAAAACAGGATCTAAAGTTGAAGGTGATAAAAAAGTGAGAGTTGCAAAATCAACCGGTGAAACTTTATAATTAAACGACGATGCAATATATAGCAAGACCAAAAAAACAATATAAAGAGAAAATTGTTCCTGCAATGATGGAAGAATTTGGGTACAAATCTGTAATGCAGGTTCCTAGATTACTTAAGATCGTTGTTTCACAAGGTTTAGGTGCTGCCACAGCTGATAAAAAAATTGTTGACTATGCAGTTGAAGAACTTACAGCAATCACCGGCCAAAAAGCAGTTGGAACTATTTCAAAGAAAGATGAGGCAGCTTTCAAATTAAGAAAAGGTATGCCAGTAGGAGCAAGAGTTACTTTAAGAGCTGATAACATGTATGAGTTCTTGGACAGATTAAGCTCTTCAGCTTTACCACGTATCCGTGATTTCAACGGTATCAAAGGTGATGGTTTCGACGGTAGAGGTAACTATAACTTAGGTATTACCGAGCAAATTATCTTCCCGGAAATCGCGATTGACAAAGTGAAAAAAATCCAGGGGATGGATATTACTTTTGTAACTTCGGCGAAAACTGACAAAGAAGCGAAATCATTATTAACTCACTTCGGTTTACCTTTCAAAAAGAACTAAAAGATGGCTAAAGAATCAATGAAAGCGCGTGAGCGCAAAAGAGAAGCTACCGTAGCAAAATATGCTGAAAAAAGAAAAGCTTTGAAAGAAGCCGGAGATTATGAAGCATTGCAAAAATTGCCAAAAGATGCTTCACCAGTAAGACTACATAACAGATGTAAATTAACAGGAAGACCAAGAGGTTACATGAGAACCTTCGGTATTTCCAGAGTAACTTTCAGAGAAATGGCCAATAAAGGTCTTATCCCGGGAGTGAAAAAAGCTAGTTGGTAATACATTTAGAACAATCGAGATAAATAAGTTCTTAATGCTGTAAGCCTAAAGGCTAAAGCGTATAGCGTACAGCATTAAGAAAACTGTTTATCATAAACCAATAATTAAAATAGAAAAATGGTAACAGATCCAATTTCAGATTTCCTAACCAGAGTAAGGAACGCACAAAGCGCAGGCCACAAAGTGGTGGATATTCCTGCATCAAAAATTAAAAAGGAGATTACAAAAATTTTGTTTGAACAGGGCTACATTTTAAACTACAAGTTTGAAGATAACGCTGTACAGGGAAATATCAAAATCGCTTTAAAGTACGACAAACTAACCAACAAGCCGGTTATTAAAAGCATCCAAAGAGCTTCTAGACCAGGTCTTAGACAATACAAAGGTTCGGCTGAATTGCCACGTGTATTAAACGGTTTGGGTATCGCTATTATCTCTACTTCTCGCGGAGTAATGACAGATAAAAAAGCACGCCAGGAAAAAGTGGGTGGAGAGGTAATCTGCTATGTTTATTAATAAATAATCAAAGGAAAATGTCAAGAATTGGTAAATCAATTATAGAAATTCCCGCTAATGTTACGGTAACCGAGAAAGACGGTTTAGTAACTGTGAAAGGACCGAAAGGTGAACTTACACAGCAATTAAGCGAAGGAATCACTCTTAAGCAAGAAGACGGCGTACTTTCATTGGATAGACCGTCTGAATCAAAGCAACATAAAGCCCTTCACGGTCTTTACAGAGCATTGATCAACAACATGGTTCAGGGAACTTCCGAAGGATGGACAAAAAAACTTGAACTTGTAGGGGTAGGATACAGAGCTTCTAATCAAGGAAACAGGTTAGATCTTGCTTTGGGATTCTCTCACGCAATCGTGTTGGATCTTCCTAAAGAAATTACAGTGGAAACTTTATCTGAAAAAGGTAAAAACCCTGTAATCACTTTAACCTCATACGACAAACAACTTTTGGGTATGGTAGCTGCAAAGATCAGATCTTTCAGAAAACCAGAGCCATATAAAGGAAAAGGTGTGAGATTCGTTGGAGAAATTGTAAGACGTAAAGCTGGTAAATCTGCTTAATTTTAAAACTTAAGAACATGGCACTAAGCAAAGTACAAAAAAGAAATAGAATTAAAAGAAGAGTAAGAGGCAAAATCTCTGGCTCTGCTGAATTACCAAGATTATCTGTTTACAAAAGCAATAAAGAAATTTACGCGCAATTGATCGATGATAAAGAAGGTAAAACTTTAGCTTCAGCTTCTTCAAGAAACCTGAACGCAAAAGGAAACAAAACAGAAATTTCCGCAGAAGTTGGTAAAGCAATCGCTGAAAAAGCCAAAGCTGCAGGAATAGAAAGTATAGTGTTTGACAGAAACGGTTTCGTATACCACGGTAGAGTGAAAGCTTTGGCCGACGGCGCGAGAGAAGGTGGATTAAAATTCTAATCAATAAATTTCGGATAATATGTTAGGACTAGATAATATAGAAAAAGTAAAACCGGGAGGATTAGAACTTAAAGATCGTCTCGTTTCAGTAAACAGAGTTACAAAAGTAACTAAAGGAGGTAGAGCCTTCGGTTTTTCTGCAATCGTGGTTGTAGGAGATGAAGCTGGAACCGTCGGTTTCGGTTTGGGAAAATCCAAAGAAGTTGCTTCCGCTATTGCAAAAGCAGTAGAAGATGCTAAGAAAAACTTGGTTAAAGTTCCTGTGGTAAACCATACCATTCCTCACCAGACTTCTGCCAGATATGGTGGTGCAGACATCTTCTTGAGACCTGCAACTCATGGTACCGGTGTAATCGCTGGTGGTACAGTTCGTATGGTAGTAGAAGCTGCGGGTATTAAAGATATTCTTTCAAAATCCAAAGGTTCTTCTAACCCACATAATGTGGTGAAAGCTACTTTCAAAGCATTATTGGATATCAGAAGACCTGAAGAAATTGCTAAAGCGAGAGGTATTGCATTAGATAAAGTGTTTAACGGTTAATTCATAAACAATGGCAAAAATTCAAGTAAAACAAGTAAAAAGCGCTATTGGGAGAACCAAAACTCAAAAAAGAACGCTTGAAGCATTAGGATTAAAAAAACTTCACCAAGTGGTAGAACACGAAGCTACACCTTCCATCTTAGGAATGGTAGCAGCGGTTAGCCACCTTGTAGAAGTTCAAAAATAATTTTAAAATAGAAGTTAGACGTTAGAAATCAGATTTTGAATTTCATATCCTCAATCTGATTTTTATGCTAACGGATAACCTCTAACATCTAAAATCTAAACAGTAATGAATTTAAATAATATTAGACCTGCAGCGGGTTCTACTCACAGCACAAAAAGAATCGGAAGAGGACAAGGTAGTGGTAAAGGTGGTACAGCCGGAAAAGGTCACAAAGGTCAAAAAGCAAGAGCAGGTTACTCCCAGAAAATTGGTTTCGAAGGTGGACAAATGCCTTTGCAAAGAAGATTACCGAAATTCGGTTTCAATAACGTCAACAGAAAAGAGTACCGCGGAATTAACATCGATACCCTACAGCTTTTGGCAGACAGCAAAAATATCACCGAGATCACTCAGGATGTTTTGGTAGAAAATGGCTTGGCTAAGAAAAACGAAATTGTAAAAATTATGGGTCGTGGTGAGTTGAAATCAGGAGTTTCAATTTCTGCACACAAATTCACTAAATCTGCTGAAGAAGCTATTTCTAAAGCAGGAGGTAAAGCAATTACTCTTTAATAGTACCCATGAAAGAATTTATACAAACACTAAAAAACATTTGGAGTCTTAAGGAGTTGAGAGATAAAATACTTTTTACTCTCGGTATCGTCCTCGTGTATAGATTCGCATCTTATATTTCCCTACCAGCAATTAATATGGCAGAAGTAGGGAATCTTTTGGATATTTATAAAGATCAGGGAGGCAACAAGCAGGGAGCAGGACTTCTTGGGTTGCTTTCTTCTTTTACAGGTGGGGCATTCAGCCGGGCGTCTATTATGGCACTCGGAATTATGCCTTATATCTCTGCTTCCATTATTGTGCAGCTGATGGGTATGGCTATACCATATCTTCAGAAACTGCAGAAAGATGGTGAAAGCGGCAGAAATACCCTGAACCAAATTACAAGATGGTTGACAATTGCAGTTTGTTTAGTACAGGCGCCTTCTTACCTTACTTCAATCACACAGATGTTCTTGCCGCACGCACAGTTCGCTTCAGCGTACTACGTGCATCCGCAGTCCGTGATGTTTTGGTTGCCAAGTATCGTGATTTTGGTGGCCGGTTCTGTATTCGCTATGTGGTTAGGTGAGAAAATCACCGATAAAGGTATTGGAAACGGTATTTCTATCCTTATTATGGTAGGGATCTTAGCAGATTTCCCGGGAGCTTTCATTCAGGAAGTAGCAACTCAAACAGGTAAAGGTGGTTTCGGAACTATCATGGTTTTGATCGAAGTTTTATTCTGGATGCTGGTTGTTCTTTTGGCAATCGTGCTTTCGGTGGCGGTTAGAAAAATCCCAATTCAGTATGTAAGCCGTGCGCAGGCTAGAGGCGGTGTAAACCGAAACTTGATGCAGGGCGCGCGCCAGTGGATTCCACTTAAGGTAAATGCATCGGGAGTAATGCCTATTATTTTTGCGCAAGCTTTGATGTTTGTACCGGGATTATTAACCAAGGTTGATGAATCCAACACCTTCTTGGCAGGATTTAAAAATGTCTTCAGCTGGCAGTACAATGTTCTGTTTGCTATTTTAATCATTATTTTCTCCTTTTTCTACACCGCAATTACGATTCCAGTGAATCAAATGGCGGATGATCTGAAGAGAAATGGCGGCCTAATTCCTAAGGTTAGACCGGGGAAGGAAACCTCTGATTATCTGGATGATATTTTGTCAAAAATAACTTTGCCCGGTTCGTTGTTTTTAGCTATCTTTGCAATCCTTCCAGCACTTGTGTATGGAGCGTTTGTTCAGACCGATCGGTTTGCCCTGTTTTTCGGCGGCACATCGCTTTTAATTATGGTCGGGGTAATCTTAGATACTGTACAACAGATCAATACGTATTTGTTGAATCATCATTATGATGGGTTGATGCAGTCAAAATTATCCAGAACAACAAACAACCACTAAATAATTAATGGCAAAACAGAAACATATTGAACAAGACGGCGTGATTACGGAAGCACTTTCGAACGCGCAGTTTCGTGTGGAACTGGAAAATGGGCATGTTCTTATCGCTCATATTTCCGGTAAAATGCGTATGCACTATATTAAATTATTACCTGGCGACAAGGTAAAATTAGAACTTTCCCCTTATGATTTATCAAAGGGGCGAATTACATTCAGATATTAATTTCAGTTTACTGAACATTGTATACAACGCGGGCTGCTGTAGTTGATAAGACTATAGGGTTCATAATTTAAACAAAATGGGAATGATTCCGTAAGATCTCATTTAACCGTTGCAAAATTAAAATAGAAAACTTAGAAATGAAAGTTAGAGCATCTATCAAAAAAAGAAGCGCTGATTGCAAAATTGTTCGCAGAAAAGGCGTTCTCTTTGTAATCAACAAGAAAAACCCAAAATTTAAACAAAGACAAGGCTAAAATTAAATTATGGCGAGAATTTCCGGTATTGATTTACCAAAAAACAAAAGAGGCGTTATCGGTTTAACTTATATATATGGTATCGGAAGAAGTACTTCTTCTGAAATCTTAAAAGCAGCCGGTATTAGCGAAGACAAGAAAGTCAACGAATGGAATGACGATGAATTGGCACTAATCAGAAACTACATCACCGAAAACGTCAAAGTAGAAGGTGAATTGCGTTCTGAAACTCAACTAAACATCAAACGTTTGATGGATATTGGTTGCCAACGAGGAATACGTCACAGACTGGGATTACCTTTAAGAGGCCAAAGAACTAAAAACAATTCTAGAACCCGAAAAGGAAAGAGAAAAACGGTTGCTAACAAGAAAAAAGCAAGTAAATAATCGGTAAGAATTATGGCAAAACAGACTAAAGCGGTTAAAAAAAGAAAAGTTAAAGTTGAAGCGATCGGCGAGGCACACATCCAGGCCACCTTCAACAATATCATCATTTCTTTAACAAATAAAAGCGGAGAAGTAATCTCTTGGGCATCTGCCGGAAAAATGGGATTCAGAGGTTCGAAGAAAAATACTCCTTTTGCAGCGCAAATGGCAGCTGAAAACTGTGCTACAGTAGCACACGATGCTGGTCTTCGCAGAGTGAAGGTTTACGTGAAAGGTCCTGGTGCAGGTAGAGAATCTGCGATCAGAACAATTCACAATTCAGGGATTGAAGTAAGTGAAATCGTAGATGTGACTCCAATGCCACACAACGGTTGTAGACCTCCAAAAAGAAGAAGAGTATAATATTTATTTGAAATTTGAAATTTTAAGTTTGAAATTCTTTTAAATGAAAATCAAATCTCAAATCTCAAATCTCGGATCTCAAACATAAAGAATTATGGCAAGATATATAGGACCAAAAACAAAGATTGCTAGAAAATTTGGCGCTGCAATCTACGGAGATGATAAAAGCTTCGAGAAAAGAAAAAACCAACCACCGGGACAACACGGTGTCAACAAAAGAAGAGGATCAAAAAAATCAGAGTATGCTGTTCAGTTAATGGAAAAGCAGAAAGCTAAATATACCTACGGTATTTTAGAAAGACAATTTGCAAACCTTTATGAAAAAGCCAACCGAGCAAAAGGCGTAACAGGTGAAGTTCTTTTACAGTTGTGTGAATCTAGATTAGACAATGTAGTGTACAGATTAGGTTTCTCTAAAACCAGAGCTGGCGCAAGACAATTGGTCTCTCACAGACACATCACCGTAAACGGAGAATTGGTAAATATCCCTTCGTATTCCTTGAAAGCTGGTGACGTAGTTGCAGTAAGAGAAAAATCCAAATCTCTTGAAGTAATTGCTGACTCTTTAGCTTACAAATCAAATTACGAGTGGTTACAATTTAACGACGAGAAAAGAGAAGGTACTTTCGTATCAGCTCCGGAGAGAATTCAAATCCCGGAAGATATTAAAGAACAACTTATCGTCGAACTTTACTCTAAATAACAATTTTTTCAAATTTTTGCTCAACCTAATTATATGGCAATTTTAACATTTATTAAACCCGATAAAGTAATACTTCTTAATTCTGATGAGTTCAAAGGGCAATTTGAATTTCGACCGTTAGAATCAGGTTTTGGTCTTACCATCGGTAATGCTTTGAGAAGAGTTTTACTTTCTTCTCTGGAAGGATATGCTATTACATCTATCAAAATAGAAGGCGTAGAGCACGAATTTTCAACAATCCCAGGTGTAATTGAAGACGTGACAGAAGTAATTCTGAACCTGAAACAATTAAGACTTCGCGCAAAAACAGAAACTGCTTCGGCAGAAACCGTAACCGCGAAAATATCTGGTCAAAATACAATTACTGCCGGTGATTTAGGTAAAACAATGCAGGAATTCGAAGTTTTGAACCCTGACTTGGTAATCTGTTCCGCCAATAAAGATGTGAAATTTGAAATCACATTTACTATTGAAAAAGGTAGAGGTTATGTACCTTCTGAGCAGAATAAATCCGCAAACGCTCCTATCGGAACCATTGCGATTGATTCCATCTTTACACCGATCAAGAAAGTACAGTACAGCATTGAAAATTACCGTGTCGAGCAAAAAACAGACTACGAAAAATTAATATTGGATATTGAAACTGATGGTTCCATCAGTCCTCAAAACGCACTTACAGAAGCTTCTAAGATTTTAATCTACCACTTCATGTTGTTCTCCGATGAGAGAATTACCTTGGAGACTGAAGCCGTGAAAGCATCCATCCAGTATGATGAAGAAACCTTGCATACAAGACAATTGTTGAAATCTAAATTGGTGGATATGGATCTGTCGGTAAGAGCACTCAACTGTTTGAAAGCTGCTGAAGTGGAAACTTTAGGTGAACTGGTTTCTTATACAAAGTCTGATTTGATGAAATTCAGAAATTTCGGTAAAAAATCCTTAACAGAATTAGAAGAATTAGTGCATGCAAAAGGTCTTAACTTCGGTTTCGACGTTGCTAAATATAAATTAGACGCTGATAAATAACAAACAATGAGACACGGTAAAAAATTCAATCACTTATCTAGAACAGCTTCGCACAGAAGTGCTTTGCTTTCTAATATGGCTTGTTCTCTTATTGAGCATAAAAGAATCAACACCACTGTTGCAAAAGCAAAAGCTTTGCGCGTGTATGTTGAACCTATCTTAACCAAAGCTAAAGAAGATACAACACATAACAGAAGAACAGTTTTCGCGTACTTGCAAAGCAAAGAAGCGGTAACTGAACTTTTCAGAACAATTGCTCCTAAAATCGCAGAAAGAAATGGTGGTTACACCAGAATCATCAAAACTGGTTTCAGACAAGGTGATGCTGCAGATATGGCAATGATCGAGCTTGTAGATTTCAATGAACTTTACAACCCGAATGCTGAAGAGAAGAAAACAACAAGAAGAAGCAGAAGAAGTGCAGCTCCAAAAACCGAGGCAGTAGCTGCTGAAGTAAAAGAAGCACCTGCAAAAGAAGAATCAAAATCTGAAGAAACAACCGGCGAAGCCGCACAATCATCAGACAACAAAACTGATTAATCAGTTCGATAATTCCCCACAAAAAGCCGCTCAATTTTTTGAGCGGCTTTTTTTTGTTTTTTAAAACGGACTTTGTACTTTTTGAAAAAAATTCCTTTTGAACAGCCAATTTTTTCAATTTTTGTTACTGAGATCTAGATCTGCGGAATCTCCCAAATCAGCGCGAGAAAAAAATTTACCCTTTAAAAGGCATTATTTTCCATTTTTAAATTTGATGAAAAATTAGCCGCTACCTGTCCAAACTTGTATTTCACCTAAACAGCTATATAAAGTTTAGCGTTCACAAAGAAATCTTCGATTTCTTCAACTTATGTGAACTATTTCGCTATCAACTTCAAACATCTGTGACTAATGTGTTAAAAATTACCGCCTAAAAGCACATTTTTTTCCATTTTATATTTGATGAGAAATTCGTGCATTCGTGGCAATCTTTTCATTTCAAGTCAATAACACAACAATCCTCGTCATCCGCAAAATCAGCGCGCGTGAAAAAATTTCCTCTTAAAACCGCATATTTTCTCATTTTATGTTTTAATGAAAATTCGTGCATTCGTGGCATTTCTCCATCACAATTTCAAAAAAAATTACCCGCTATTCTGGCATTTTTTTAAATTATTCTCCCTTCGCTTTTTTCAGCCTGATCACATTATTCCCCTGCGTGATCGTCACGCTGTCATTTTTCGCCACGATTTCAATATCATAGTTTCCGTAAACGCCGCCTTTTTCATAAGCCTCTTTTTGTGGCGCCGAAATCGTTTTGTTATTACTCCGTATGCTGATGGTTTTATCCGAATCACCAGTTTTAAAAGTCACTAATGCCGAGCTTCCGTCTTCCGCCACATACCGGTCTGTATATTCATTTGCCGTGGTACTGGTATTCGCTGATCCGTCAACCTTCGAAACCGCGGTGTCAACGGGAACTGTTACCGCTGCTGAATTTTCATCTTTAATGACATTGGTGTTGCCTTCCGTGTTTTTTGTACAGCTGGTGGCAAAAATCAGCACGCAACCCGCCGCTGTAAGTAATAATTTTTTCATAGTGTTTCACTTTGTAGATACTCAAATTTAAAGATTCCATTTTTAATTTAAATCAAAGTCTTAGAATTAACTAAATTTTAACGGAAAGCATATTAAAATCAGGTTTCGCACCTCCGCATTTCAGCCAATTTTAACTAAATTTGTCTTACATTAAAATATTAAAAAAATTAAGATGAGTTACATTTCTTACATTGAAGCCCGACAGATTTTAGATTCCCGCGGAAACCCCACCATCGAGGTTGATGTTTTCACCGAAAGTGGTGCGATGGGCAGGGCAGCTGTTCCATCCGGCGCTTCTACCGGCGAACATGAAGCTGTTGAACTGCGCGACGGTGGCGCTCCATACCTTGGAAAAGGCGTGCTGAAGGCGGTAGAAAATGTAAGAGAAGTTATCGCTCCGGAACTAATTGGAATGCCGGTAACAGACCAGAATTTCATCGACCAAATCATGATCGATTTGGACGGAACAAAAAATAAAGGAAATTTAGGCGCAAATGCTATTTTAGGAGTATCTCTGGCGGCGGCAAAAGCTGCGGCAACAGAACTTAGAATGCCGCTTTACAAATACATTGGTGGTGTAAATGCCAATACCCTTCCCGTTCCCATGATGAACGTCATTAATGGTGGCTCGCACTCCGATGCACCGATCGCTTTCCAGGAATTTATGATTATGCCGGTAAAAGCAGAATCTTTTTCCGATTCTTTAAGAAAAGGTACTGAAATTTTCCACAGCTTAAAATCGATTTTGCACGGTCGCGGTTTATCAACTGCGGTGGGTGACGAAGGAGGTTTCGCTCCTAAATTTAAAGGGACTGAAGACGCTTTGGATACACTTTCACAAGCGGTAGAAAAAGCCGGTTACAAAGTGGGCGACGACATCATGTTTGCTTTAGACTGTGCTTCTTCCGAATTTTACAAAGACGGAATGTACGATTACCGAAAATTTGAAACTCCGGAATCTGCACATTTCAGCAGAAGCGAGCAGGTGAGTTTCCTTACCGATTTAGCAAATAAATACCCGATTATTTCCATCGAAGACGGTATGCACGAAGACGATTGGGAAGGCTGGAAAATGCTTACCGACAAAATCGGCGACCGCGTTCAGCTTGTGGGTGATGACTTATTCGTAACCAATGTAGAAAGACTTTCCCGCGGTATTGAAGAAGGCATTGCAAACTCAATCTTGGTTAAAGTAAACCAGATCGGTTCACTTTCCGAAACCATGGCCGCAGTTCAAATGGCGCAGCACAACCGATACACATCGGTAATGTCTCACCGTTCCGGCGAAACAGAAGATTCTACCATCGCAGATTTAGCTGTTGCGATGAACTGTGGACAAATCAAAACAGGTTCGGCTTCACGTTCAGACAGAATGGCGAAATACAACCAATTGCTGCGCATAGAAGAAGCTTTGGGTGAAACCGCAATTTTTCCGGGTTTATCAGCTTTCAAAATAAACCGATAATAGACAAAATAAATAGAGAACGCCAAAATCCTTTTGTCGTTCTCTCTTAATATTCATAAATTAGTAAAAAATAAATTAAAATGGCAGATAATAAAGTTATCTTAAACTACGACGGCAATTCTTACGAATATCCGATCGTTGATAGCACCATTGGTGACAGAGGAATTGATATTTCTAAACTCAGAGACCAAACCGGGTTAATTACTTTAGATTTAGGTTACAAAAATACAGGCGCTACTTTAAGCGACATTACGTACCTTGATGGTGACAATGGCGAGTTGTACTACCGCGGTTATCCAATCGATCAGATTGCCGAAAAATCTAATTTCACTGAGGTAATGTACCTTTTGCTTCACGGAAATCTGCCAACAGGAGACCAGTTCAACGGTTTCGAAAAAGGCATCAAGAAATACAATTTCGTTGCTGATGAAATGAAACGTTTAATTGACGTTTTTCCGCGTTCTGCGCATCCAATGGGCGTTTTGTCCTCATTAACCTCTGCGCTTACCGCGTTTAATCCGAAAGCGGTTGATGTAAATTCAAAAGAAGATCTGGACCATGCTGCAGAAATGCTCATCGCCAAATTCTCTCACCTTTGCGCCTGGACTTACCGTAAAAAAATGGGCTTGCCTATCAACCACGGTGATGATAACTTAAACTACGTAGAAAATTTCTACAAAATGTGTTTCCGTCGTCCGAACCAGGATTTCGAACTGGATTCTACCGTAGTAAATGCGCTGGATAAATTATTAATTCTTCACGCAGATCACGAGCAAAACTGTTCTACCTCTACGGTAAGAATGGTAGGTTCTGCGCACACCGGACTTTTTGCTTCCGTTTCTGCAGGGATTTCTGCACTTTGGGGACCACTTCATGGTGGCGCCAACCAGGCGGTAATTGAAATGCTTGAAATGATTGAGCAAGACGGCGGCGATGTTGCAAAATATGTAGAAAAAGCCAAAAATAAAGACGATAATTTCCGCTTGATGGGCTTTGGTCACCGCGTTTACAAAAACTTCGATCCGCGTGCTAAAATCATCAAAAAAGCAGCTGACGATATCTTAACTGCGCTGGGAGTTGAAGATAAAGCGTTGGACATTGCAATGCAGCTCGAGCGCGTAGCTTTGGAAGACGATTATTTCGTAAGCAGAAAACTCTATCCAAACGTAGATTTCTATTCCGGTATTATTTACCGCGCGTTAGGAATCCCAACCGAAATGTTCACCGTAATGTTTGCTTTAGGCAGACTTCCGGGCTGGATTTCCCAATGGAAAGAAATGCGTTTGCACAACGATCCAATCGGTCGTCCGCGCCAGGTTTATCAGGGCGAAACGGTTCGCGATTACGTTCCAATGAACGCAAGATAAATCAAGAAAATATAACTATTTTCCCCGCAATTTTTATTGCGGGGATTTTTTTGCCCTTATTCGGGCATTTTTTTCATTTTCCGAAAATAATAAAAATCTGCTGCAAATTTTTTCGCCGCTCTTTCAGCATTTTTTTCAATTTCTCAATCGTAAATTTCCACCAAAAGTTTCCCGCTATTATTTGGCATTTTTTTCCTTTTCTAAAATTGGAAAACTTACTGTATATTTTTTCGCCGCTATTTCGGTATTTTTTTCGTTTCTCTTTTCTCTTTTCTCTATCAACTATCAACTGTCAACTATCAACTATCAACTGTCAACCATCAACCATCAACTTTTTCCTTTTCTCAAATCTTTCTTGGGCGCCTTTTCCGGCTCTCACTACTCGCTTCCCGGCTCCTGCCGTCGCCGGGAGAGCTCAAACAGGCCGTTCCATCCGGGGCGCAAATCCCGCATCTCCAAAAACATCTTCATCAAACCAAAATTTTCATGCCCCAGCTTCGACATTGTTTTAGTTTTCTTTTCTCTATAAACTATCCACTATCAACCATCAACTTTTTCTTTCTCCTTTTTCCTTTTTCTTCTCCGCCTGTAAATAATAAAATTCGTAATTTCCCTTTTCAATAGCAATGGGTTTTTAATTTCAAATTTTAGCTGCTGAAACGCGGTTTTTTTAAAATTCAAAACCAAAAAATTTGCCCTTAAAAGGGGGAATTTTCACAAAATATAAAACACCATTTTAACCAAAATGACGAAACTAAAAAATTATATCAGTGGCCACTGGATCGAAGGTTCCGGAAACGAAATTCCATTATACAACGCGGTAAACGGCGAACTCGTCGCCATTTCCGACACCGAAGGAATCGATTTTGAGCAGGCACTGGATTACGGCAGAACAGTCGGTTACAAAAATCTCTCTTCCATGACTTTCTACGACCGCGGCGAAATGCTGAAAAAACTAGCACTTTATCTCTTGGAAAGAAAGAAAAATTACTACGATTTATCTTACAAAACCGGCGCAACGCACGCAGATTCCTGGGTAGACATCGAAGGCGGATTCGGAACATTTTTCACCTATTCCGGCTTGGCAAAACGCATGTTGCCAAACACACCGTTTTGGGTAGATGGCGACACGCAGAAAATTTCCGCCAACGGAACTTTTCTCGGCACACATATTCTTACGCCAAGCGAAGGCGTTTCGGTGCAAATCAACGCGTATAATTTCCCGGTTTGGGGGATGATGGAAAAACTTTCCACCTCACTTTTAGCCGGAGTTCCCAGCATTGTAAAACCAGCCACGCCGGGATCTTACTTAACCAACGCGGTTTTTCAGGATATGATAGAAAGCGGAATTTTGCCTGAAGGCGCCATTCAGCTTGTCTGTGGCGAGCCCGGAAATATTCTGGATTACGTTCAGGACGGTGATTCCGTACTTTTCACAGGTTCTGCTTCCACGGGAAAAAAACTGAAATCTTTACCTTCCGTTTCCAAAAACGCGGTCCGATTCAATATGGAAGCAGATTCATTAAATGCCTCAATTCTCGGCCTCGACGCAAAACCAGGCACTCCGGAATTTGATTTGTTCATCAAAGAAGTACGCACCGAAATGACAACGAAAGCCGGTCAAAAATGTACCGCCATCCGCAGAATTATCGTTCCGGAAAATTTGGTTGGGGATGTTCAAAATGCTTTAAGCAAAGCTTTAGACCAGACAAAAATCGGAAATCCTTTAAGCCGCGAAACGCGCATGGGCTCCATTGTCGGTAAAAATGAAATGGCCGTGCTACAGGAAAAAATCAATTTGCTGAAAGCTGAAACAGAACTCATCTACGACGGAAAGCACGACCTTGTTGATGCCAGTTATGAAAATGGCGCATTCATATCACCAAAAGTATTTTACAACGATAAACCTTTTGAAAAAAATATTTCCCATGAAGTGGAAGCTTTCGGTCCGGTTTCTACTTTAATGCCCTACAGAGATGCCGATGAAGCTGCCGCTTTGGCAAAACGCGGAAAAGGCAGTTTGGTGGGTTCCATTATTTCTCACGATGAAAAATTCGTCGCCGAAACTTCCTGGAAAATGGCGTCGAGTCACGGACGAATTTTCGTCCTGAATCGTGATAACGCGAAAGAATCTACCGGCCACGGTTCTCCTTTGCCAACATTAATGCACGGTGGTCCCGGAAGAGCCGGAGGTGGCGAAGAAATGGGCGGTTTGAACGGGCTCCATTTCTTTCTTCAGAAAACTGCAATTCAGGGTTCGCCGGATATTTTGACGGCGATCACAAAAATCTACCAACAAGGAGCCGATAAAAAATATGCTGACAAACATCCATTCAATAAATATTTTGAAGAGGTGGAAATCGGTGATTCTCTTGAAACTGCCGGCAGAACCGTTACAGAAGCTGATATCGTTAATTTTTCCAATGTTTCCTGGGATCATTTCTACGCCCACACCGATGCAACTTCGCTGAACGGAACCATTTTCGATAAAACGGTGGCGCACGGGTATTTCATTTTATCAGCTGCTGCCGGATTATTTGTTTCCGGCAAGAAAGGTCCGGTTATCGCGAATTATGGCTTAGAAAATGCCAGCTTCTTTAAACCCGTTTATGCAGGCGATACCATTACGGTGTATTTGACGGCGAAAGAAAAAATCAATAAAGGCGTAAAAGGCAGAAATATTCCTTCCGGTGTTGTGAAATGGCTGGTGGAAGTGGTAAATCAGCGGGATGAAATTGTATGCGTTGCTACCATTTTAACACTTGTTGCTAAACAATCACCGTTCGTTGAGTTGAAGATAAGAAGCATCCAAAAAATGCTGAACGGATTGACGGAAAATTCTGAAAGAAAATTTGGAATGATGTCGCCTCAGCTAATGGTGGAACATTTGGAAGAAGTGCTGCGCAACGGTTTTGGTTCTTTGCAAGCTTCAGACTTCCCGGAAATTCCTGCGAATAAACTGGAACTTCTTCAGGACTGGATTTATACGGATCAAAAAATCCGGCCGGGAGCTCAGTATCCACTTCTAAAAGAAGGCGAAGAGCCGCAACTGCGCTATAAAAATCTTACCGAAGCCAAAGAAAAGCTCCTTGAAACTTTAAAAGAATTCCTCATTTATTATCGCGAAAATCCGCAAGCGGAACATTTCCATCCACGTTTTGGGATGCTGAACAAAGAAATGATGGAGTTGTTTCACCGAAAGCATTTCACGCACCATTTCGAGCAGTTTGGGCTGATATAAATTGGTGTAATTTTCCCGCAGATTGCGCAGATGACGCTGATGTAGTGCGAATGTTTGATTGGGGATGAGAGGCTGTTCTCACTTTCTTTCGAACTGTTTTATGTAATTTACATTTCGTTTATTTGATTCCGTAGGAATCGAATCTGTGTAGCAATATGATTGGACAATTTCGCGTTCCGTAGGAACGTTATTTTAAAACTTTCGCCAGATGCCAAACACTTATTCACAAATATATTTACAGCTGGTCTTTGCCACAAAAGGCAGAGAAAACAAAATAGGTGTGGCTATTAAAGATGAGCTTGAAAAATACATCTGCGGTATTTTCCGAAATAAAGGTCAGAAGGTTATTGCCATCTATGCAAATCCAGATCATATTCATATTTTATTCAGCTATAAAAACCTACAGATTACTGTATCTGACCTAGTAAAAGTGGTTAAAACAGAATCAACTAATTTTATAAATGATAGTAAGCTGCTAAGCACTAGATTTTATTGGCAGCAAGGTTATGGTGTTTTTTCTTATTCTAAAAGTCAGAAGGATGCGGTGACCAATTATATTTTAAAGCAGGCAGAACATCACCAAAGGAAAAATTTTCGGGAAGAATATAATGATTTTCTCCAAAAATTTGGAATTGATTATGACGAAAAATATCTTTTTGAATTTTATGATTAGTAAGATGGCGTCCCTACGGGACGCCTCACTACCTCACCTGGGTGGGCTACACAGATATGATTCCTACGGAATCTCAATTATATATCAACGTCTATTTACGACTAAATAATTAACCAGCTAAAAAAAAGTCTTTCATGAAAACTTTCGGCGAAAAAGTAGTCGACTTTAATAAAAAATTACATTACCCGGGCGAACTTCCGGACGGTTTTGATGTGCTCAATCCGTTTTTTGATAACGAAGAAACTCTAACTGTAATGACCAGTTTTTACAGCAAATTTTATAATGACCTTAACCATCGGAAGTTTATCATCGGTATCAATCCCAGCCGTCATGGCGCGGGTGTTACGGGCGTACCATTCACGGACACAAAGCGGCTTGAAAGCATTTGCGGCATCGAAATGAAATCAGCGCATACGCACGAGATTTCTTCGGTTTTCCTTTATGATGTCATTCAGCAGTACGGTGGCCCGGAGAAGTTTTACAGCGAATTTTATATAAATTCACCTTTTCCGCTCGCAATTACTCGCCGCACGCCTCGAGGTTCGCTGAATGCGAATTATTATGACGAAAAAACCCTCTTTTTAGCGGTAAAAAATTTCATGACCGAAAGTATCAAAAACCATATAAAATTAGGTCTGGACACTTCTGAAGTTTTCATTCTCGGAAAGAAAAACGCTACTTTTATAGAAAAATTAAATGCTGAAAACCATTTTTTTGACCGTTTGACGGTGCTGGAACATCCACGCTATATTCAGCAATACAAAAGCAAAGAAAAACAGCAGTACATCGACAAATACATAATTGCCTTAAATAAAATAAAATGAACAACGGATTTGTAAATCAGGAGCTTAAAAATAATATTTCAGAAATCACTTTCGGTCATCCAAAAAGCAATTCTTTGCCAGGCGAAATTTTAGAGAAACTCGCTCAAACGATTTTAGAAAGCGGAAAAGATGAAAATGTAAAAGCAATTTTATTAAAATCAGCAGGTGAAAAAGCATTTTGCGCCGGCGCAAGTTTCGATGAATTACTTTCCATTGACGAACTGGAAAACTCTAAAATATTCTTTGGCGGATTTGCAAAAGTTCTCAATGCAATGCGCTCTTGCGGAAAGTTGGTCATCGTGCGTGTACAGGGAAAAACCACTGGCGGCGGAGTAGGAATCGCGTGTGCGGCGGATTATTGTTTTGCAACGCAGGATTCTGCCATGGCTTTAACAGAACTGAATTTAGGCATTGGCCCTTTTGTAATCGGACCGTATGTTGAAAGAAAAATCGGGAAATCGGCTTATATGGCAATGTCAATTGATGCTGATTTCCGTTCTGCAGAATGGTGTGAAAAACATGATGTTTACCATTCAGTTTCCGGCGATATTGCCGAAATGGACGCGCAACTTCAGCTTTTCCTGGAAAAACTTTCGCAAAGAAGTTCCGACGCTTTGGCTTTAATTAAAAAAGTTTCCTGGGAAGGCACGGAAAATTTTGATGAATTGATGCCGGAAAGAATTCACATGAGCGCGAGCTTAATTTTGGAAGATTCGGCGAAGAAAAATATCGGCGTCATTAAAGAAAAATTACGTGCTAAATAGGCATTTTTTTCATGAAAACCGTTCTCATTCTCGGCGCGAATTCCGATGTCGCAAAACAGTGTATCCTGAAGTATGTTGCGCGCGGCTTTTCCGTTATAGCAGCTTCTCGTGATTTGGATTCACTGAAAGTATTTGTTGAGGAAAATAATTTAGAAAAAAATGTTCAAATCATCTTTTTCGATGCTGCGGATTTTCCGTCACATCAAAAATTTTATGCGGAGCTTTCTAGCAAACCTCACATCGTAATTTATGCCGCAGGTTTTTTAGTGAAAAATGAAAAAGCGCTTCACCATTTTGAAAATGCAAAACGTTTGATGGAAGTAAATTATATGGGCCCGGTTTCTATTTTAAATATTATTGCAATGGACAAATCCAACAAAAATTTAGAAAGAATTATTGGATTGTCTTCGCTTTCCGGAGTTCGAGGGCGGAAGAGCAATTTTGTTTATGGAAGTACCAAAGCGGCTTTTACCACTTATCTTGCGGGCTTGAGACAGGAACTTCAGCCTAGAAAAATTGTCGTTAATGTGCTGGTAAGCGGTTACATCCATACGAAAATAAATGCAGGTTTAGTGCTGAATAAAAATTTATTAATGGAACCTGCCTACGTCGCGGAACATATCGTGAACGCGGGCAACAATTTCACCATTGTTCCGAACTGGAAATGGAAAATCATTTATTTTATCCTGAAAATTTTACCCGAAAAATTCGTGGCAAAATTACCCTAATTTTAGTGTTTGTCGCTCATCACAAAAACGATTTCGCCACCGTTCGCAATGTCACTGTGCTGTAAGACATGGTTTTTTACTTCTTTTCCGTTCACCAAAATTTTCTTCACGTAGATATTTTTCTCGGCTTGGTTTTCAGTGGTAATATTTAAAAATTTGCCGTTTTCGAGACTAATTTTTGCAGATTTCAGCAAAGGCGAACCGATTTGATATTCATCGGAACCGGGCAAAACCGGATAAAAACCCAATGCTGAAAAAACATACCACGCCGACATTTGCCCCGCATCATCATTTCCGCAGAGACCATCTTCTTCCGCAGAATACATCTTCCGCATAATCATGCGCACGCGTTCCTGCGTTTTCCACGCATCGCCCGTCCAGTTATAGAGGTACGGAATGTGATGTCCCGGCTCGTTGCCGTGAACATAATTTCCGATGATGCCGTCGCGCGTGATGTCTTCATTTTTTTCAATGTATTTATCGGCGATTTCCGTGGTGAAGATTTCGTCTAAATGTTTTGAAAATTTCTTTTTTCCGCCCATCATTTTAATCATTTCCGGAACATTCTGCGGCACGTAAAGTCCATAATTAAAAGCATTCCCTTCAATAAAACCTTGTCCGTGCGTATCCATGGGATCGAATTCTTTTTTGAAATTGCCGCCCAAAAGTTTCGGCTGCATAAAACCGGTTTTCGTATTGTACACATTTTTGTAAGACTCGCTTCTTTTCAAATACAAATTTTCTGTGCTTTTATCGCCCAATTTTCTTGCGATCTGCGCAATTGCCCAGTCATCATAGGCATATTCCAAAGTTTTGGAAACGGAAGAGCTGCTTTTATCTTCCGGAACGTAACCGTACTTCAGATAATCTTCAATTCCGTCGTAATATTTTAGGTTTGATGAGCTTATGGCTGCGGTTAAAGCTTTATTTAAATCAACATCGGTCGTGCCTTTAGCTATAGCATCAGCGATTACCGAAACCGAGTGATAACCGATCATGCACCAGTTTTCGTTCGCATAATGACTCCAAATCGGAAGCGCTTTGTGAACACTTTGGTCATAATGCGCCATCATTGAATGCACAAAATCATTGTTCCTTTTTGGCTGAATAATGTTGTATAACGGATGCAGTGCTCGATACGTGTCCCATAGCGAAAAAATAGAGTAGTTCGTAAATCCTTCCGACTCATGAATATTCTGGTCCAAACCTAAATATTTCCCATCTACATCTTCATAAAGAATCGGCGACATCATGGTATGGTAAAGCGCAGTATAGAAGGTTTTTTTATCGTTTACGTTTAACGTTTCCACTTCAATTTTCGACAATTCTTTTTCCCATTTTGCGGAAGTTTCGGCCTTGACTTTATCAAAATCCCAGTGTGGAATTTCTGCTTCCAGATTTTTCAAAGCTCCAGCTGTAGAAGTATTTGAAAGTGCGAATTTTACCAGAATTTCCTCGTCTTTTTCGGTATCAAAATCGAAATAAGCCCGAATCTGTCTTCCGGCAAACTCAGGAAAATTTTCGTTTTCATTAAATTTTCGGTAAAAGCCGTTGTATTCTACCTTTTCATAACGTTTTCTACCATAATTTTTAAAAGGTTTTGAGAACTTCATAGCGAAAAAAACTTTCTTGGTTCGTGCCCAACCTGTCGTTTCGCGGTAGCCAACAACGGTTTGATTGTCTTCTACGCGCACAAAAGTCCAGACGTTTTTTCCGTCATAGTTGTAAATATTCGACATTAAATCCAGAATAATATGCGATTCGCCGGATTTTGGGAAAGTGTAGCGATGAAAACCAACGCGCTCGGAAGTGGTGAGTTCCGCTTTAATTTCATAATCATCAAGAAAAACTTCATAAAATCCAGGTTCCGCTTTTTCTGTGTTTTTTGAAAATTGTGAATGATATCCACTTTTAGGTTCACCAATTTTTCCGGGTTCCAAATTCAATTTTCCCGTGGTTGGCATGACCAAAAAATCTCCCAAATCAGAATGACCTACGCCGCTGAAATGCGTATGCGAAAAGCCAAAAATAGTTTTGTCTTCAAACTGATATCCGGAACAATAGCGATACGTTTCTGGATTGTATTTTCCGTCGATTGCGTAAGGTTCCTGGTTCGTTTCCGGCGAAAGCTGCACCATTCCGAACGGCGCCGTCGCACCGGGAAAAGTGTGTCCCATATTTTTCGTGCCGACAAACGGATTGACAAACAAGGTAAGATTTTGGGCGCTAATCATAAGGAAAAATAGAAAAGATGACAGACAGAAGGTTTTTTTCATTGCTGAATATTTCAATAAAAATAAGAAATCCCGACTAATTGCCGGGATATGATGGGTGTTTTTAATAATTAAACGCCTAAAACTACTGCAGCGTCAATTTTTAGTTTTCTGCTGATCTCGCGTGCAACCTTCAGCGTAGGTTCCGATTTTCCGTTTAGAAATTCGCTGATTCGTGACGGACTTACATTTAAAATTTCAGAAAGTTTTAGTTGCGAAAGTTCCATCTCATACATTCTGAGCTTCAGAACTTCCTGTAAAGTGGGAGTTTGAACCGGAAAATTTTGCTCTTCGTAATCTGCTACTGCATCAGATAAGAAATCCAGCTCAATAAAACGGTCGTTTTCTGGTGAAGTGTCGTTTCCCACCTCAAGCAGCAGTTCCTCGATTCTTTTGCAGGCAGCTTTGTATTGTTTTGAAGTCATTTTCTTAAATTTTTGATGCGTCAATTTTGTCATATTGCTGATGAGTACCAATAAACCTAATGTAAACTTTTTTGGACGCGAAAATTACAATGGCAATTAAGGGGTAAGAATTTCCACGAATATTAAAGACAAATCGGTTATTTCCAACGTAATCCGCTGTGTTGAAAGTCTGTTTGATATCGGCAAGATTATTCCAATTGCTTTTCTGTGTTTTTAAATACCAATCCCGTAAAGCAATATCTGCATCAGGATATTTCTTTGTAAATTCTTTAATCCTTAAAAAAGTTACGATTCTCATCAAAACAAAGATACCGAATTTTGTTTTACAAAACAAAATTCGGTATTATGGAATTTCACTAATTTTAAATTAAACTTATTCTTTAGTTTCCACTTTCAGGAAAAGTTCCTCCAATTGCTCATCCGCAATTTTGCTGGGCGCGTCTATCATCACGTCGCGTCCGGAATTATTTTTCGGGAAAGCGATGTAATCACGAATCACTTCATTACCGTCAAGAATAGCGACCAAACGGTCGAAACCTAAGGCTATTCCTGCGTGTGGTGGAGCACCAAACTGGAAGGCGTTCATCAGGAATCCGAACTGCGCTTCCGCATCTTCTTTGGTAAAACCTAATAAATTGAACATTTTGGCCTGTAAATCTTTATCGAAAATCCGTACAGAACCGCCACCGATTTCATTTCCGTTCAAAATCAAATCATACGCATTTGCGCGCGCTTTTCCTGGATCGGTTTCGAGTAAATGGACGTCTTCGGGTTTTGGAGAAGTGAATGGATGATGCATTGCGTGGTATCTTCCGGTCTCTTCGTCCCATTCCAATAGGGGGAAATCAACGACCCAAAGTGGTGCAAATTCTTTCGGATTTCTTAAGCCCAATCTGTTTCCTAATTCCATTCTTAAAGCAGAGAGTTGGGTTCTGACTTTATTTTCATTTCCGGACATTAAAAGCATTAAATCTCCAGGTTTAGCGCCGAATTTTTCTGCGATTTTCTTTAAATCTTCTTCGCTGTAAAATTTATTTACAGAAGAAGTTACGACGCCGTCATTTTGAAATTTAATCCAAATCATGCCGGAAGCACCGATTTGCGGGCGTTTTACCCAATCGATGAGTTCGTCAATTTGCTTTCTGGTATAATCTGCGCAACCTTCAACATTAATTCCGACAACGAGTTCTGCATCATCAAAAATTTTGAAATCTTTGCCTTGTACAAGCTCGTTCAGTTCCACGAATTCCATCTCGAAACGGATATCAGGTTTGTCGTTTCCGTATTTTTTCATCGCGTCCGCGAAAGTCATTCTCGGGAATTTTCCGAATTCTTTTCCGGCGATATCTTTCAATAAATTCGCCGTCATTCCTTCAAAAATTTCCAAAACATCTTCCTGCTCAACGAAAGCCATTTCACAATCGATTTGCGTGAATTCAGGTTGTCGGTCTGCGCGCAAATCTTCATCACGGAAACATTTTACAATCTGGAAATAGCGGTCCATTCCACCGATCATCAACAATTGTTTGAAAGTTTGCGGTGATTGCGGCAAAGCGTAAAACTGTCCGGGATTCATGCGGCTTGGCACTACGAAATCTCGCGCACCTTCCGGTGTAGATTTAATGAGCACCGGCGTTTCAACTTCAATGAAGTTTTGGTCAGAAAGATAATTTCTGACTTTTTGGGCCATTTTGTGGCGAAAAATTAATTTGTCTTTTACCGGATTTCTGCGGATGTCCAGATATCTGTATTTCATTCTCAGTTCTTCGCCGCCATCAGTTTGGTCTTCGATGGTGAAAGGTGGAACTTCAGACTGATTTAAAATTACCAGTTTTTCTACCAGAATTTCAATATCTCCGGTAGGAATTTTTGGATTTTTGCTGACTCTTTCGATGACCTTTCCTTCGATTTGAATGACGAATTCGCGCCCGAGTTTATGTGCGTTTTCCAGCAATTCTTCGGAAGAACGGTCTGCATCAAAAACCAACTGCGTAATGCCGTAACGGTCGCGCAAATCAATCCACATCATAAAACCTTTGTCACGGATGGTTTGAACCCAGCCCGAAAGGGTAACTTGTTGATTTAGATTTTCGAGGTTTAATTCTCCGTTGGTGTGCGTACGAAACATATTTTGCAGCTGTTTGAAGTTAAATTTTAGCTCTTTGGAAATGGTAAAAATTTCCGGTGCAAAGATAAGTTTTTTGGATGATTTATCGTGTGAAATAGCGCAGCTTTAGAAAACGCAAAAAATTTCTTGCTTTTAAAAAAATGAAAAAAAAGGCTGAAAAGCAGCTAAAAAATAAAGATTGGAAAAATGAAAAAATTGGCGCTTTAAAGGCTGAATTTTTAAAATTAAAAAATAAACTTTATGAAATTTTAAGAAGTTGAATTTGCCGAATTTCTTTAACTTTGATGTAAATCATTAACCAAAATATAATAAAATTATGGGAAAAGGCGATCAAAAATCCAGACGCGGCAAAGTAACCGCCGGAAGTTATGGTAAAAGAAGACCACGCAAATCAAATTCAGCAAAAAAAATTCCGGTAAGCGTACTGGATGAAGATAATAAAAAAGCGCCGCGCGAAAAAGTCCGAAAAGAAGTGGGTTATCCTTCAGATAAATCAGAAAATGCGGATGTTGAAACTAAACCAAAAGCCGCTGCTAAAACTAAAACTGCAGACAAAGACGAGAAGCCCAAAGCGGCAAAAACCAAAAAAACCGAAGAATAATCTTCGGTTTTTTTATTGTCGTTTAGCGAAGAATTATCTTCCGCCTAAAATACTTCCTAAAAGACCACCCAAACCACCTTGCTGTTGGTTTGAGTTCCCGCCACCCATCACACCGCCTAAAATATCATTCAGCGGATTTCCCGAATTTGAAGAACCGCCGCCCAAAACGCTTCCTAAAATATCGTTCAAAGGATTGGAGGGTTCTGCCTGCGCCTGATTTTGCGCGCCGCCTAAAATACCACCCAACAAATCTCCCAAACCGACACCGGAATTTACACCGTTCGACTGTTTCTGTTTGCCGATATAACCCATAATGAGCGGTGCCAACATCCCGAGAATCGGCCCGATTTTATCCATAGAAATGCCGGTTTTTGCTGAAAGCTGGTTTTCTACCTGGCTTTTCTGCCCACCGAAAATATGATCAAGAATTGAATTTCCTTCCTGCTGTCTTTCCGCTGCCTGCGCCGGATTATTTAAAATGCTGCCGTCGTGATCTTTTTCCAGTGCAGAATTTAGTGCTTCAGCTTCCTGGTCGTTTTCCTGCGATTTTTTTCGGAGGTAAGAAATTACCAGAGGTGCCGCAACCGCCATTAAAGCGATCACCTGATTTTTGCTGATTCCGAATTTATTTTCTGCCTGCGCGGCGACCTGCGTGCCTGCGTTTCCTGTAATTAGATCGATTAAGCTCATTTTTTTTAGTTTTAAAATATTAAAAAATTTGAGGTTTTGGTAGCAAATAAAGGTCCAGAATTTAATTTTTAAAAATCGGTACGTTGGAGCAGGCTTCACCGAACATCAGCGATTTCACCACGGGTTTCAGCTGTTCCACCAATTCGATATAGGCGTTTTCCGGAATTTGCTCATCGCTGCAGCCTTTTACCAGAACTCTTTTGCCGTTTAATTCAGTAAAATCATAGGTTTGAATCGCATTGTGCATCAACAGCACTTCTAAATCTTCACGGTTGCCGAAGACTACTTTTTTCGCAACACCTGTCAATTTTGCGGTGAGCAGAAAATACGCCCATAAAGGAACGATAGCCTCGGCAGAATTATAGATGTAAACAAAAGCAGAATTATAGGGTGCAGTATCGAGTGAATTTATTTTTTCGCGGAAGTCTTTTTCTTTCAAAATTAAGCCTTCGAAAAGGAAATCTTTAAGATCAATTCCGATTCTTTTGCCCCGCGGAACCAGCTTAGAAAGGTCAAAATTAACCAATCCGCTTTCGGCAATTTTATTTTTTATTTCTAAATCTGACATTTTTTTTATTTTATCTTTGAGCAAAATTACAACATAAAATCCAAGTGAAATATTACATCATCGCGGGTGAAGCGTCCGGAGATCTTCATGCTTCAAACCTAATGAAATCAATTATCGCGAAAGATCCTGCGGCAGAATTTCGGTTTTGGGGAGGCGATTTGATGGCTGAGGTTGCCGGGACTTCACCGGTGAAACATTATAAAGATTTGGCGTTTATGGGTTTTTTGGAAGTGGCGAAAAACCTCGGCACCATCCTAAAGAATATAAAATTCTGCAAAGAAGACTTGAAAAATTATCAGCCCGATGTTTTGATTTTAGTCGATTATCCGGGTTTTAATTTGAGAATTGCGGAATTTGCGAAAAATCTCGGGCTTCGGGTGGTCTATTATATTTCGCCGCAACTTTGGGCCTGGAAAGAAGGCCGAGTGGAAAAAATCCGGAAGTTTGTTGATGAAATTCTGGTGATTTTGCCTTTCGAAAAAGATTTTTACAAAAAACATCAGGTTGAGGCGCATTTTGTTGGACATCCGCTTTTAGATGCTGTTTCCAACTTACCGGAAATTGATGTTGAAAAATTTAAAGCTGAAAACCAGCTGAACGAAAAAGAAATTATTGCGCTTTTGCCGGGTTCACGCGAGCAGGAAGTCACGAAAATGTTGGCTTTAATGCTTTCCGTGCGTGAAAATTTTGCTGATTATCAGTTTGTAATTGCCGGCGCACCGAGTTTGCCCAAATCTTTTTACCAAAAATATGTGGACGAAAACGTGCATTTTGTCTCGAATAAAACTTACGATTTGCTTCGATGTTCAAAAGCCGCGTTGGTCGCTTCCGGAACGGCCACTTTAGAAACCGCACTGCTGAATATTCCGCAGGTGGTGTGTTACCGCAGCAGCACCATTTCGTATGAAATCGGGAAACGCGTGGTGAAAAACATCAAATATATTTCGCTTGTCAATTTAATCATGGACGAAGAGATTGTAACCGAATTGATTCAAAGTGAGCTGAATACTAAAAATTTGGTCAAAGAGCTCGGAAAAATTGTGAATGGTGCTGAGCGCGAAAAAATGCACGATAATTACCAAAAACTTCAGCAAAAATTAGGCGGAAAAGGCGCAAGCGACCATGCAGCTGACATCATTGTAAATGGGTGATTTCACCGTGAAAAGTTCGGTTAATATCGATATTTTTACCGGAAAAGTACTTGCAAAAACAACCGCTGCTTATTCTTTGCCTCGCGTTCATTCTGGGAATTTCGCTGCAGGATTATTTTGCCTTTGGCGGTAAAACCGTTTTTGCTTTCCTAATTATAAGCGTCTTTTCGCTGCTGATTTTCTTTGTTAAAAGTTTTCAAACCTTCAAACTGCGCCCGGTTTTTTTGGCATTGCTTTTTTGCAGTTTCGGAATGTTTCTTCATTTTCTTCACGGCACAAAACCGGAATTTCCAGATTTTTCCGGCAAAGAGCAGGTAATTTTTAAACTTCGGAAAAAGCTCAACAGCAACGAAAAAAACCGGCGCTACGAAATTACAGCCTGGAAAAATGATCACCAGTTTAACAGCGTGCTTTCTGTACCGAAAAGTGAAGAAGCGCTTGATTTTTCCCATTATTACCGCGCAGAACTTTTCATTAATCCGCTGGAAAAACCGTACGCAGATTTCCAGTTTGATTACGGTAAATATTTAGCCCGGAAAAATATTTATTTCCAAAGTTATTTACCGGGTTCATTAGAAATTTCTCCGCGAAAAAATCTTTCTTTTTCAGAAAAAATTCAACAGAAAAGGCTGGAAATTCTACAAAAAATTGATAGCGCCAAACTTTCAAAACCAACGCGGGAATTTACCAAAGGAATTATCCTGGCAGACCGCACGGAAATGGATAAAGCGGTAGTTCAGGATTTCAGCAAATCGGGTTTGGTACATATTTTAGCGATTTCGGGATCGCACATGGCGATTATTTTCTGGCTGATTTTAGCCATTTTAAAGCCGCTTTTTCCGGCAAATTTTCGGAATTTTAAAATTGTAATTGCGCTGTTGCTAATCTGGAGTTTTGCAGTTTTTATCGATTACGGAAGTTCTGTCGTGCGCAGTTGCATTATGATTTCGGCGTATTACGTTTTTATTTTGCTTCAAAGAAAGCCGGATTTGCTGCATGCGATGGCACTTGCCGCGCTGGTTATTTTGGTCATCGACACCAACCAGTTTTTTGATGTTGGTTTTCAACTCAGCTTTTTGGCGGTTTTCGGGATTTTCTGGTTTAATCAGCCCATTTTAAAATTGCTGCCGCAAGCACGGAATAAGTACCAAAAGTTTTTCCTTAACATTGTTTCCATCAGTATTTCTGCGCAGGTGGCGACTTTACCTTTGGTGCTTTTTTATTTTCACCAATATTCTTTTATTTCAATTATTGCGAATCTGGTGATTATTCCGTTTTCGGAGGCGCTGATTATTTTTGCTTTACTGATGACTTTTTTGGCGGCTATTTCGGTAGATTTTTCCTTTTTGAATGTAGTCAATGATTTCTGCGTGACCACCACTTTAAAAGCAATTCATTTTTTTGCCGAGGTTGATTTTGCTTTTTTCAAAATGATTCCGATGACTTTGCTGGAGGTTTTCGTGCTCCTGATTATAATCTACCTGCTCAGGTTTGTGCTAAAAAATTTCAGCATTAAAAATTCGGCGCGATTTGGCTATTTTTTTCTGATTTTCATTGCGGTGCGGATGCTCCTTAATTATAAAGCTGAAAATTTGAATGAAACTTTGGAACATCATTTCTTTAAAGAGAAAATAGTTTCGGTAAAAAAAGGCGGGCACGTTAATTTTTATGCAGGCAGAAATGTGGACAAAGAAAAAGTGATGCAGTACATCATTGAACCCTATCTGACATCGCGGCGGACAAAATCGTTTCAGCTAATTATTAAGGACAGAAATTTTGTATATTTAAGGTCTGAAGCGCCGAAAAAGGTTTCGCAGCGCTGATTCTTATTTAGAAAGATTACAAACTAAATGATTCTGACATTTCTCACGTGGTAGTCGCTCACCATTTTTCTAACTTTGTGAGAATTCAAATTTAAACAATATTATGGCAGGATTTACGACTTCTACGATTGGAAGAAAGTACGCAATGGCATTGTCTGCAATGTTTTTGCTTATTTTTCTTATTATGCACCTTTCGGTAAATTTACTTTCTCTTGGTGGCGAAAATGGTCCCTTTAACGCAGCATCTTATTTTATGGGATACAATCCCCTGATACAGTTTGTTATGCAGCCGATTTTAGTTATCGGTTTAATTTTTCACTTTGTGATGGGTTTTGTCCTGGAAATCCAGAACAATAGAGCGCGACCGATAAAATACGGTATGAATAACCGCGCTGCAAACAGTACCTGGATGTCCCGCAACATGCTGATTTCCGGCGCTGTAATTTTAGCCTTCCTTGTACTTCATATGTACGATTTCTGGGCGCACGAAATTACTTACAAATATGTTCCCGGTGAAGGTGATGCAGCAGATACAACAAGATTCTGGGGTGAACTTCATGCAAAATTCGCGGAGCTTTGGCGCGTGGTTTTGTATGTGATTTCTTTCGTGCTTTTGGGTTTACACCTTGCGCACGGCTTTCAGTCTTCGTTCCAGTCAGTCGGTGCCAGACATCCAAAATATACACCGGTCATTAAAGCCATCGGTACCTGGTATTCTATTCTTATTCCTGCGGGTTTTATTTTTATAGCCGTTTTTCATTACGTTACTCAATAAATTTTAAGTTTTATCAGTACTAAAATTTAAAATCTAAAATTTAAAATTTCTAAAAAATGAGCAAATTAGATTCAAAAATTCCGGCTGGCCCGTTGGCGGACAAATGGAAAAATCATAAAGATCATATGAACTTGGTTTCCCCTAACAACCGTGATAAAATTGATGTTATCGTGGTGGGAACAGGTTTAGCGGGTGGTTCTGCTGCCGCAACTTTAGCAGAACAGGGATATAATGTAAAGGCGTTCTGTTATCAGGATTCACCAAGAAGAGCGCACTCTATTGCTGCGCAGGGTGGTATTAATGCTGCAAAAAATTATCAGGGTGACGGGGACTCCGTTTACCGTTTATTTTACGACACAATTAAAGGTGGTGACTACCGCTCACGTGAGGCGAACGTTTACCGTTTGGCAGAAGTTTCTGCTTCAATTATAGACCAGTGTGTCGCCCAAGGCGTTCCTTTCGGTAGAGATTACGGCGGACAGCTGGATAACCGCTCATTCGGTGGTGTTCAGGTGAAAAGAACTTTTTATGCAAAAGGGCAAACCGGACAGCAGCTATTATTAGGCGCTTATTCTGCCATGAGCCGACAAATCGGGAAGGGCAGAATTAAAATGTACAACCGCCACGAAATGCTTGAACTCGTTATTGTAGACGGAAAAGCGCGTGGAATTATCGCCAGAAATCTGGTTACAGGTGAAATCGAAAAACATTCTGCACACGCTGTGGTTATCGCATCCGGTGGTTACGGAAATGTGTATTTCCTTTCCACAAACGCGATGGGTTCGAACGTTTCTGCGGCCTGGAAAATCCACAAAAAAGGAGCGTATTTCGCAAATCCTTGTTTCGTGCAAATTCACCCGACCTGTATTCCGGTTCACGGAACTGCACAGTCGAAACTGACATTGATGTCTGAATCTTTGCGAAACTCCGGTAGAATTTGGGTGCCGAAAAATATTGAAGATGCAGTCGCCATTCGTGAAGGCAGACTTAGACCAGAAAATATTCCGGCAGAGAACCGCGACTATTATCTGGAAAGAAGATATCCGGCTTTTGGTAACTTAGTTCCGCGTGACGTTGCGTCGCGTGCTGCAAAAGAAAGATGTGATGCCGGTTACGGTATTGAAAATAACGACACACACGAAGGTGTTTACCTTGATTTCTCCACAGAAATCCTTAAGAAAGGAAATGAGGCGGCTATCGAGAAAAATATCCACAATCCTTCGCCACAGCAAATCTATGATTTAGGTAAAGCCTGGATTGAAGAAAAATACGGTAACCTTTTCGTGATGTACGAAAAAATTACAGCAGATAATCCATACGTAACGCCGATGAAAATTTATCCGGCAGTACACTACACAATGGGTGGAGTTTGGGTTGATTACAACCTGATGTCAACCATTCCAGGATGTTTTGTTATTGGTGAAGCGAATTTCTCTGATCACGGTGCGAACAGATTGGGTGCTTCGGCCTTGATGCAAGGTTTGGCAGACGGATATTTCGTTCTACCATATACCATTGCAAATTATTTAGCTGCGGACATCCGAACCGGAAAAATCCCGACGGATTTGCCGGAATTTACAGCTGCTGAAAAAGAAATTCAGGATAAAGTTGCTTTCTTTATGAATAACAATGGCAAGCACAGTGTTGACTATTTCCACAAAAAATTAGGCCATATCATGTGGAATAAAGTAGGAATGGGCCGTACACCAGAAGGTTTGCAGGAAGCTATTACTGAGATTGAAGAACTTCGAAAAGAATTCTGGCAAGATGTAAAAGTTCCGGGCGATGCCAACGGAATGAATATGGAGCTTGAAAAAGCGTTCCGTGTTGCAGATTTCCTGGAACTGGGTCAACTGATGGCAATGGATGCGCTGAAAAGAGAGGAGTCTTGCGGTGGACATTTCCGTTGGGATCACGCAACTCCGGAAGGGGAAGCAGAGCGGGATGATGAAAATTTCAAGTATGTTGCCGCCTGGGAATACCAGGGCGATAACATCGGTCAGGAAATCCTTCACAAAGAAGATCTGGTTTATGAAAACATCGAAGTTAAAACAAGAAGTTATAAATAATCTCCAAAATATAGTATTAAAATGAGTGCAAAAAAAGGATTAAACCTGACTCTGAAAATTTGGAGACAGAAAAATAATAAATCAAAAGGACAGTTTGAGACCTACAAAATCTCTGGCGTTTCCACGGATTCTTCTTTCCTGGAAATGTTGGATATGCTCAATGAAAATCTCATCAACGAAGGTCAGGAGCCTGTAGCTTTCGACCACGATTGCCGCGAAGGGATTTGCGGTATGTGTTCGCTGTATATCAACGGTCGTCCGCACGGCCCTGATACCGGCATTACCACTTGCCAGCTCCACATGAGAATGTTTAACGATGGCGAAACCATCCACATTGAACCTTGGAGAAGTGCTGCGTTCCCGATCATCAAAGATTTGGTGACCGACAGAAGCTCTTTCGACCGCGTGATGGCTGCAGGTGGCTTTATCTCAGTAAACACTTCCGGAAATACCACCGATGCCAATTCTATTTTGGTACCGAAAGAAGATGCAGATAACGCAATGGATGCTGCTGCTTGTATCGCCTGTGGTGCTTGTGTTGCCACCTGTAAAAATGGTTCGGCAATGTTGTTTGTGGGTGCAAAAGTTACACAGCTTGCACTTTTACCGCAGGGTAGAGTGGAAGCAAAACGACGCGTGCTAAATATGGTGAAAGCAATGGATGAAGAAGGTTTTGGAAACTGTTCCAATACCGGCGCCTGCGAAGTGGAATGTCCAAAAGGCATTACCCTTTCTGTGATCGCGAAGATGAACAGAGAATATATGGCGGCAAATCTTGACGAAGCGTAAATTTCGCCTTTAAATACAAAAAGCTGCTTTCTCATCAGAAGGCAGCTTTTTTCTTTGTTAAAATATCACAAATCTTATTTTGATATTTTTTATTACTCAGCGAATAGCTTATTTTTGCCGGAATTTAAAAGCATTTTGCTTAAAATTTTTTTTAAAATCATAAAACGTAAAATCATATAAAATGAATAAGTTTTTTTTAATGTTATTATTTGTTTTCGTGGCAATGTCCTGTTCCAAAAAAGTGGAGGTTTCCGGTAATTTTGCCGGCGGCTCGCCTTTGGAAAGAATAGAGTTTATCGAAGCTTCGGGCGTAGCAACTCTTCCGCTCATCAATATGGGTGTAGATGCGAAAGGAAATTTTTCCGGCAGTTTTGATGCGCCAAAAGACGGGATGTACATCATGACATACGCCGGAAAACAGGCGATGATTTACCTGAAAGGTGGCCAAAAAGTAAATATTTCCGGGTCTGCACAATCTTTCCCCGCGCAGTTTACCGTGGCTGGCGACGCCAAAAACAACAACCAATATTTAAAAGAAGTTCAAAAGCTTATTGAAGGTTACGCCGCAAAAATTAATGTAGGTGAATTGGTTTCCAAAGACGAACCTGCTTTTTTAAAGGAAATTGAAAAAATCAGCAATGATTTGAACGAAAAAATTGAAACTGCTGCAAAAAGTACATCTCCGGACAGCGAAGTGGTGCAGTGGAAAAAAGACGAACTGAACGCGAGCGTTTTGGGCCTGATGAATCAATACGAAATGAACCGCCCGATGGTCAGCCAAAATCCAAACTTTAAAGTTTCGAAAAACTTTACCGATGTTGAAGCAAAACTTAAAAAAGACGAAGACCGTTTGCTGAAAAATCAACCTATTTACCGCAACTATCTGTTGGGGAAACTCAGCAAAGATTTCCAGGCTTTTGCTGAAGCAAACAACAAATCCGGAACTGAAATTTCTTCGGTGCTTTTTTCTAAATTTTTAGATACCAAAAAAGATTTGTCTCAGCTTGCGAAAGATTATCTCCTGGCGTTCGTAATGTCAAACAGCGATATTAATCCTTCTACAAGTGCTGCAGATGCTGCAAAACTCACCAAGATTATCGATGAGAAAATCAAGGATAAAGAAATTAAGGAAGATTTAAAAAGAATTCAGTTTGTAATTTCCGGTCCAAAAATCGGTGAAGCTGCGCCAAGCGCGAAATTAATTAAAGCAGACGGCAGCGAGTATAACCTTTCAGCAGCGACTGCAAAACCAAAACTGGTAATGTTCTATGCATCTTGGAATCCTTATATCTCAGAATCCAATATTCCTGTGCTTCGCGAAGTGGTAAAATTTTACCAACCGAAAATGGATTTTGTTTTTGTGAATCTTGATGACACCAAAGATCAGTTTACGAAAACCAGTAGCGCGCTTTTGCAGGGGATTCCGGGAACCAATGTGTACGCGGAAAACGGTATGAATTCTCAAATTGCGAAAGATTTAGGCATTTATGGCTTTAAAATGCCATCCTATGTTGCTGTTGGAAAAGACGGAAAAATTGCGAGCAAGTTTTTCTACAACTTAGGCGACCCAGAACTGGTAACGGTGCTTGATAACCTTACCGGTTTAAAAGCGCCAACCGCTGCGCCACAAGCCACTTTACAAAACGAGTTATTAGCGCCGGAAACGCAATCCGCACCGGAAACTAAATAGTTTTAATATTTTTAAATATAAAAATTCTGCCCGTTTTGGGCAGAATTTTTCGTTTTAATGATTTGATGTTTTCAAGAAATCTGCCCTTTCAACGACCAATTTTTTAAGTTTCCAAAAAAAAAGAAAATTCGTGCTTTCGTGGCATCTACTTTCCCGAAAAATTTGCCCTTTTAATGACCAATTTTTCAACTTAACCTAAAGCAAATTCCTGCATTCGTGGCATTTTATTTTTCCAAGAAAGAAGGCACTTCTTGCCAGAAGAATCCGCGCAATTTGCTTAATCTGCGGGAAAACTGGCTCAATTCCACAAAAATAAGCCGCTACATCCCGCTTTTTTTTATTTTACAAAAGAGAATTCGTGCATTCGCGGCCTTTTATTTCCGAAAAATTAACCGCTTTATGCCACTTTTTTTTCATTTTTACACTTGCGCCGAAATTTTTCCATTAATTTAAAAATCAGCAAAAAACACCTTTCAAGCAGCTAAAATTTGCGCCAAAACAGAACCTCGTTTTTTATTTTAAAACCTTACTTTTGCGCACAGATATTTATCAATGAGAAAGAAGAATAAAAATATTATTTTAGAAAATATAAAACTGGTTTCTGCGGGCTCGAAAGGCGTTGCCGTAGGGAAAACTCTGGAAGGAAAAACCGTTCTGGTTTCCGGCGCGGTGCCGGGCGACGTGGTGAACGCACGCGTAAGAAAATCAAAATCCAATTACTACGAAGCGGAAATGGTGGAGATTGTGGAAAAATCTCCGTTTCGTGTGGAGCCAAGATGTATTCATTTCGGTGTTTGCGGTGGCTGTAAATGGCAGAATTTGGCCTACGAAAAACAGCTGGAATTCAAGCAGGACGAAGTGTACAATCATATCAAAAGAATTGCGGGCATTGAAGATTTCGAAACTTTGGCAATTTTGGGCAGTGAAGAGCAGTATTTTTACCGCAATAAAATGGAGTTTTCCTTTTCCAATGCGCGCTGGCTCACGCAATATGAAATCAGCGCCGAAGAAAATTACGGCAACCGCGATGCTTTAGGTTTTCATATTCCGGGAATGTGGAGCAAGATTCTGCACTTAAAAGAATGTTATCTTCAGGAAGATCCGTCGAACGCGATGCGTTTGGCGATCCGGAATTACGCGGTTGATAATGGTTTGGAATTTTTCGATGTTCGGAACCAAAGCGGTTTTCTGCGCACGGTCATGTTCCGCCAAAATTCTCGCGGTGAATGGATGGTTTTATTTCAGCTTTTCCGCAAAGAAGAAAATCAGGAGAAATTATTCGATTTTTTACTGGAAAAATTTCCGGAAATCAAGACTTTAATGTTCGCCATAAATTCCAAACAAAATGATTCGCTTTACGATCAGGACGTTCAGATTTATTCCGGACCCGGATTTTTAATGGAGGAAATGGAAGGTTTGCGTTTTAAAATCGGTCCGAAATCGTTTTTCCAGACGAATTATAAGCAAGCTTTAAATCTTTACCAAAAAACCCTGGAATTTGCCGATTTAAAAGGTGATGAGGTGGTTTATGATTTGTATACGGGAACCGGAACCATCGCGCAATATGTGGCAAGAAAAGCGAAACATGTCATCGGAATTGAATCGGTGCAGGAATCCATTAATTCTGCCATCGAACACGCGGCGCTGAACGGTTTGGACAATTGTACGTTCTATTGCGGCGACATGAAGGAAATCTTCAATGATGAATTTATCGCGCAGCATCCAAAAGCTGATGTCCTGATTACGGATCCGCCGCGCGACGGAATGCACCAAAAAGTGGTGGAACAAATCCTGAAAATTGCGCCGGAGAAAATCGTTTATGTCAGCTGTAATTCGGCAACGCAGGCGCGCGATCTGGCCTTGATGAAAGATCATTACCAATTAGTGAAAATTTTACCGGTAGATATGTTTCCGCAAACGCACCATGTGGAAAATATTGCCCTGTTATATCGAATATAAACACTATTTTTATTTTTTTTAAAATTAAATAATGAAATCATTGAAAAACATTCTATCTGCTCTCTTGGTTTTTGGTGTGATTACCGGTGCTTCGGCTCAGGAAAAAGACACTTTAACGGCGAAAAAAGATACTGCCGCTTCATCAAAACCGAAAAATACCGCTAAAAAGCCGGAAAAAATTAAACCATACAAAGAGGTGATTACCTCGAAAGCAGTGTCCGACCAGGGCGTGCTTGCAGTTCATAAAGTGGAGGACAAATATTATTTTGAAATCCCGAATTCTGTCTTGGCTAAAGAATTTTTGCTTGTAAGCAGACTGACAAAAGCGGCAGCAGGAATGCGTTCCGGAACGAGCGGATATGCCGGGGACCAGATCGCGCAGAATGTTATCACTTTTGAAAAAGGACCGGAAGACAAGATTTTCATTAAATCAATTTCATACGTAGATTACGCGAAAGATTCTACTTCGGAAATGTACAATTCCGTAATGAGAAATAACATGCAGGCGATTATCATGTCGTTTGACATTAAAGCTTACGGTGCTGATAAAAAATCGGCTGTTATTGACGTTACTGATATGCTGAATGCTGACAGCGAGTTGGTTTCATTCGCTGCGCCGGTTAAAAATAATTACAAAGTTGGCGCTTTCCAAAAAGATAAATCTTTTGTAAACTTTGTAAAATCGTTCCCGAACAACCTGGAAATAAACACCACCAAAACCTTTGCTAAAACTTTAGGCAGAATTACGGTTCCGCCGGGACAGGAAAGACCTGTGGTAAGTGGAAATTACACCGTGGAAATCAATTCTTCTTTGGTTTTATTGCCGGCCAACAAAATGCAGGCAAGATATTTCGATCCGCGGGTTGGTTATTTCGCGGTTGGTTATACAGATTTCGATTTGGATCCGCAGGGAGTAAAAAGAGTTTCATTGATTAAAAGATGGAGACTTGAACCAAAGCCTGAGGATCTGGAAAAATATAAAAGAGGTGAACTGGTAGAACCGGCAAAACCAATTGTTTTCTACATCGATCCGGCAACACCAAAAAAATGGGTTCCGTTTTTGATTGATGGCGTAAACGACTGGCAAAAAGCTTTCGAAAAAGCAGGATTCAAAAATGCAATTTATGCTAAAGTTCCGAACGCAAAAGACGATCCGGAATGGAGTTTAGAAGACGCCAGATTCTCTGCCATTGTTTACAAACCTTCCGACGTGCCGAATGCTTCCGGACCTTCAATTTCTGACCCAAGAACCGGAGAAATCCTGGAAAGTCATATCAACTGGTATCACAACGTGATGTTGCTTTTAAGAAACTGGTATTTCGTGCAGGCATCACCAAATGATGCTCGGGCAAGAAAAATGGATTTTGATGATGCGTTGATGGGACAGCTGATCCGTTTCGTTTCTTCGCATGAGGTAGGTCACACTTTAGGTTTAAGTCACAACTACGGTTCAAGTTCCAGTGTTCCGGTAGAAAAACTCCGCGACAACAAATGGCTTGAGAAAAATGGTCACACGCCGTCCATTATGGACTACGCGCGTTTCAATTACGTAGCTCAACCTGAAGATAAAGTAAAAGAGGCCGGAATAATGCCGCGAATTGGAGATTATGATAATTGGGCAATTGAATGGGGTTACCGAAGATTTTACCAGTTCAATTCACCTGATAAGGAAAAAGAACATTTGAACAAATGGGTGATGAACAAGCTTAAAGACAACCGACTTTGGTTCGGAACTGAAAGCAATGCGTACGATCCGCGTTCCCAAAGTGAGCAGGTTGGTGACGATGCCATGTTAGCGAGCACCTACGGTATTAAAAATCTGCAGCGAATTGTAGAAAATTTACCAAACTGGACCAAAAAACCAAACGAAGATTATTCAAACCTCGCGTTGATGTATGATCAGGTAACAGGACAGTTCGGCAGATATTTGGGTCACGTTTCAAAATACATCGGTGGACAAATGGAAACACCAAAAACATTGGAACAAAAAGGACCCGTTTACGAAGTAGTTTCCAAAGAAGATCAGAAAAGATCACTGGATTTCTTAAACAAAAACATCTTTACCACACCGGAATGGCTGTTGCAGAAAGACGTTTTCCAGAATACCGAAAAAACTCCGGTAGCGGTAGTGGAAAGTTTGCAGAATTCAGTTTTAAACCGAATTTTAAGTGCAAATGTTCTGCAGATGATGTATCAAAATCAGGTGATGGACAAAAACGCTTATCCGTTGGTAGAATATATGAATGATTTGAAAAACTCAATTTTCACTAATGGTGAAACCGATATTTACCGCAGAAATCTTCAAAGAAACTATGTGGGCTCGCTCATCAGCTTATTAAATTCGAAACCGGTACCGACTTCCCGTTTTTCTGATGGAGTAACGGTTTCCGAAAACTCTGATGTATCTGCAGTTGTTCGCGGAACTTTGAAAAGCATCAAAGATGAAGCAGCGCAAAAAACCGCAACTGACTTAATAAACAAATATCATTACGACGATTTGGTGTACCGAATCGACAAGGCTCTAGATCCTAAATAATGAAAAAAAACCTGCTTTTTCTCTGTTTTTTTTCGATTTTCCTTTTTTCCTGCGGATCGGATGACGACATCTGTATCAGCGGAGAAGCCACACCACGGGTGAAAATCAAATTTAAAACACAGGCAACGGGCAAAATAAAAACACTGGACTCTCTCTTTATCAATGTTGATTATGGGAAGGGTCCAGTGCCCGTTTTCGGGAGCGTGGTAAAAACCGATTCGGTGCTCATTCCCATTCGCGTGGACGATTCACCTTTTACAGATATTTATGTGGGAACGTCAAGAAAAGCGGTAAATTCTAAGATTAAATTGAATTACACCACGGTGGCGGAATATGTTTCGCCCGCGTGCGGCATTAAAAAAGTTTACCAGAATTTCCGTCCGGAGCTTGAAATTTCCAATCCTGTTCTTGGTTTAGAAACCAACCAAACCCAGATTACCGATGAAAGCAAAACGCATTTTTTCCTTCTTTTTTAGCCTGATTTTTATGTTTTCTCTGGCGCAGAACAAAAAGGATTCTGTGAAAACCAGCTGGAAATATGAACCGAATTTTTTGGTCGGTTTTGATGTTTTGAATGCCGGACTTGCAGTTTTTACAGACCGAAAATTAATGCAGGGTTTTGTCTCTTCGAAAATTAAAAATGATTTTTACGCCATTGTCGATGGCGGTTTCGAATCGAATGTTTACCAAAAAAACGGTTACGATGCAAAGGCTTCCGGACCATTTGTGCGTTTGGGCAGTTTGTACATGTTGGCAAAAGATCCGGAAAATGAACTGAACGGGTTTTTCATCGGCGCCAAAGCAGCAGCTTCCCTATATTCTCAGGAATATTTCGCGGTACCGGTGCGCGGATATGGTGACAGTGATGTCTCTACTGCTTTTCCTGCTTCTACACAAAGTTCTTACTGGCTCGAAGGCGCGGTGGGCGGACGCGTTCAACTTTTTGAAACGCCACTTTATATCGAAGTGACTGCGCAGCCGAAATACTTGATGTATTCCACCACGCAGGAAGAAATTAAACCGATGATTGTGCCTGGTTTTGGTAAAAGTTCCGCGAAATTCAATATGGGTTTTTCCTGGAATATTGCGTATTCTTTTTAATTACCTTTAACTCATAAATCTTGGTATGAAGCGAATTTTACTCGTTCTAATTCTTTTATCCTTTACATTTTTACATTCGCAGCAAAACAGGTTACAAGGAAAGTGGATACTTGATAAAATCTATTATCAGAACGGGAATCCTCTTGAAATTAATCATCCTTTATATTCTACTTTTATAGAATACGATTTTAAGGGAAATAATCTCGAGATAAATAATTCAAAATTTAAATTTTCGATAGATGGTTCTATAATTACCACTAATACTAGAAAACTGAATTATAAAATTGAGAATGAATATCTAATTATTAACGAAAGCGGCAGCGATAAGGTATATTATTTTTTAAAAAGTACTGATTTTTTGAAAACATATCCGGAGTTTCAACCACAAGAAATAACTTATGCTGATAAAACCGTTTTTGAAGCAAATTCAGTAGTAAAGCCAGAATTCAATTATTCCGAAAGTTTTGAAGAATTCATTAGAAAAAACATTCCAAGCTATTCACCGACATCTGCTACAAACAATTTTTTCAAAGCAAAGTTTATTCTTACTAAAGAAAATAAGATCACCGATATTCAAATTATTGATGGCATTTCGAAAAGATTCGATGCTGAATTTAAAATGGCGCTCTTAAAGTCTGAAAAGTTCCTCAGAAACACTTCTGACAAAGATTTACTAGTAACGCAAACGTTCAATTTTTTCAAAATGTTTGCAAGTTTAGGCAATAAGGAAGAAGTTCAAATATGTAATTTCATACAAAAAGGTGATAAACTTTATGAAAAAAATGAATTTAAAAATGCGATAATAAATTACGAAAAATTACTTTCCATAAACATATCTGCCGCAACTAAAGAAAGGTTTGGATTTAACTTAAATCGTGCATATATAAATTTAGGAGTTTCATATTTAGCAGTTGGTAACATTCCAAAAGCCTGCGAAGCTTTTATGAAAGTAGGTGATAAGACAAATTTTCAAGTCAGAAATTATCTGATAAATTTCTGCAAATAGTGAGATGCGGCGCAATGATCGTGGAAAAACAACAAAAACCGTCAATTATGCCGGAATTTTTTTAATGAACAATTCAGAAGCTTTTTTTAGCGCCACTTAGAGCAATTTTTTCATTTTTATATTCTTCAAAAAGCTAAATATCTGTAACTTAAAAATAGTTTCAGATTATTTTCATTTTAAGTAAGTCAAAAATAATCTACATTTGAAAAATAAAAATAATGCACAATATGCAGAAGATTTTTCTTTCTTTTTTTTTCGTGATGATTGCCTCGTTTGCCTTTGGGCAATGGATTCCCACGACCTCGCAAGGTGACCAAATTAAAAAACCTTCGCAGCACGCCGCTTATTACGCACTCGACCAAACAAAAATGATTTCCGTGCTGAAAAACGCGAACGAATCCGGTAAATATGCAGCGCCCGTGGAAATTACACTTCCGACACTTGACGGAAGGCTGGAAAGATTTGCGGTGTACAGCTCGCCGGTGGTGGTGAAATCTTTAGCAGAAAGGTATAATCTGGGTTCTTACGTTGGTGTCGGTATTGATGATCCCACGGCGTATGTGCGCTTCAGCATGGCACCCAGTGATTTCCAGGCGATGATGATCAGAAACGGTGTTTACGAATTCATCGAACCGCAAAACACCGAAAAATCCATTTACCGCGTGAAGCCGAAAAGTTCAAGAACAGGCGGTTCTCAGGCATTCGTATGTTCAACCAATGAAAATCCTTTAACCAAACAGCAAATAGATCGGCTGTATTCCGAAGGAAAAAATTTCGATAAAAACGCTTTAAATTTTAGCAAATCATCAGACAAGAAATTCCGCACTTTGCGTTTGGCTTTGTCGGTAAATGGTGAATATACGCAGTATTTCGGTGGTGTTTCTCAGGCTTTAGCTGCTATTAATGCAACACTCACACGCGTAAACGGAATCTTTGAAAGGGATTTTGCGGTGCGCCTCATTTTGCAGGATTTCCCGCAACTTATTTATACCAATCCGGATACTGATCCTTACACCAGCTTAAATAACTGGAATCTGGAACTTCAAAGAAATCTCACCCAAACCATCGGAAATAATGCCTACGATATCGGGCATTTATTTGGTGCTTCGGGCGGCGGCGGCAACGCCGGTTGCGTGGGCTGCGTCTGTGTAAATCCGACCAGTGATAACGATCGGGGTAAAGGTTCTGGAATCACTTCGCCGGCGAACAATATTCCCAAGGGTGACAGTTTTGACCTCGATTTTGTTGCTCATGAACTGGGACACCAGTTGGGTGCCACGCATACTTTTTCGCATATTATTGAAGGTGGCAGCCACGTGGAACCCGGCTCGGGCTCTACGATAATGGGCTACGCCGGAATTACCGGCTCAACGACCGACGTACAGTCGCGTGCAGACGCTTATTTTCATGTGGTTTCAATCGATCAGGTGCAGCAAAATTTACAGAACAAAAATTGCGATGTGGAAGTTGCCATCAGCAATAATCCGCCTATTATTACGCCCATGCCTGAGGTTACCATTCCGAAATCCACGGCTTTCGTTTTAACCGCGCAGGCTACCGATTCGGAAAACAATCCGCTGACCTATACGTGGGAGGAAGTAGACAACGCTTCCACGCCCATTGATAAAGTGAACTTAGGAAAAACCACGACCGGTGCAAGTTTTCGTTCTTTTCCGCCAACTTCAAACCCGACCCGCTATTTCCCTAAGTTAGAAACAGTTCTTTCCGGCGTGGTGAGAAATCCCGACGGCTGGGAATCGGCCTCAACCGTTGCACGAACTTCAAATTTCAGTGTAAACGTACGAGACAATCACCCTGATGCCACGCAAAAACAAACGCAAAACGCCGTGCAGAAAATTACCGTAAGCGATAATGGCCCGTTTAAAATCACAAGTACCAAAGTTTACAATAATGCTGCAGGACCTTTAAACTGGGATGTTGTCGGTACTAATGCGGCACCATTTAATGTAAAAGACGTACGTATAGACTATACCAAAGATAATGGTGACACCTGGTTTTTGTTCACGGCTTCCACACCAAATGACGGAGCAGAACTCGTCAGTTTTCCGACCTTAGCCTCGAATACCGAAGTTAAAGTCCGGATTTCGGCGATTGGCAATGTATTTTATGCAGTAGCGCCGGTAACGGTGGCACCGATTGCACCTTGCGACGGCACTGCGCCAAAAAATCTCACTGTAAGCAACATTACCGTAAACAGCGCCAGTTTAAGCTGGGAAGCCGTTGCAAACGCGACATATATCGTCCGCCATAAAAAGGCCACCGAAACTGGCTGGACCCAGATTCCTGTGACGGGTGTAAGTTACACGCTTACCAATTTGGCAGAAACTACGGATTATAACGTGCAGGTAGCAGCTGTTTGTTCCGGAACGGTGGGTGCTTATGCAAACGCCAACTTTAAAACAACGGGTTTAACGTATTGCGATTTGGTTTCCAACAGCGCCGCAGAAGAATACATCAGCAAAGTTGAAATTAGCGCGGAGAAAGCTACCGGCGTGAGCAGTACTTCGGGAGCGTCTACGTATTCAGATTTTTCAGCGGATGCCACGCGCTTGGTGAAACTTAAAGCCAATACCACGAACAACGTTATTAAAGTGACCAAAACCTGGCCGGGTGACAAGTTTAATGATGGTGTAAGTGCCTGGATCGATTTCAACCGTAATGGAATTTACGAAGCGAGTGAAATGATTATTTCCAGCTCGCCGAGCCAGACAACACCGCTTTCCGCAACTTTTGCGGTGCCTGCCGATGCATATTCCGGTGATAAAACTGTGGGAATGCGCGTGGTTTTAAGGTATAACGCCACGCAAACTTCACCATGCGGAACTTTTAATTATGGCGAAGTTGAAGATTACGCCGTAAAAATAAGCGCCGATCTTGCGGTGAACGATCCGGCCTCAACCGAGATTGTGGTTTATCCGAATCCCGCAACTGACGTTCTGAACGTGACCAAAGTTTCCGATAAAGCAACTTTCGAATTCTATAATATGACCGGCCAGCTGGTTTCAAAAGGTTTAATAAAAGAACGTAAAGTTGATGTTTCAACTTTGGTTAAAGGTGTTTATATCATTTCAATCAAAGATGGTGAGGAAACTGCGAAAGTGAAATTCATCAAGAAATAGCACGAAATTTTTTAAAACTATTTTTTATCCCCGGAACCGTTTCGGGGATTTTTATTTATTTGCCGTTATATGGGCAAATTTTTAGATTTTAACCAAACTTTAACCTCAATTTAGCATCAAAGAAATTAATCTTAGCGAAAAAGCGTTTAATTTTGCGCACTTATGAGAAAGCTACTGTTACTGGCCGTTTTTTTTATTTTTAACCAATTTAGTGCGCAATATTTCACCGGTGAAATCATCATTCGCGATAAATCGGTGTATTATCTGAACCAAATTTACGTCACCAACCTTTCCGACCAGAAAACCGTTTATACCGACCATTTCGGAAGTTTTAAAATTCCTGCAAAGCCAGGCGATATTATTCGTTTTACGTCCATTGTGACCGACCGAAAAGATATAAAAGTTACGCCCGACCAGCTGGAAACTTTGCATAATGTGGTGGAACTGAAAATTGCATATTACGATATTCAGGAAGTGGTGATCAACAAATTTAAACCCACCGGAAATCTCCGTAAAGACGTGACTTCGCTTAAAAATGGTGAAAAAGCGCTGGCTTTGCAGCAAATGATTGGTTTACCCAGCCCGAAAGGCGACGGTACTTCGCCACAACTTCCCGTTGCAGCGCTGCAGGGTGGCGGCCTTTCTTTCAGCATCGACAGTATGTACGACATTCTTTCTGGCGAGCGTAAGAAAAAAGAGAGGGCAGAACAGTACGAAAAAATGAATACTGCCGTTCTTAACATTAAAAATTATTTCGGTGTCCCATACTTCACCGCTTTAAAAATACCTGAGAATCTTATCGAAAATTTCCTGCAGTTTGTTTATTCATCAGATGACATTTATTCCTTAGTTGCAGCGAGGAATTATGAAGCGGTAACGCTGTATATTGAAAAATATCTGCCTATTTACCAGCGCCGTCTAAAGGATTCAAGTTTGATGGAGCAGGTAAAATAAGCGGACGGAACAGTTATTAAGGAATAATTTTTTATATTTGGCTGATTCAGAAAAAAACCTGCTTTAAGCCGGTAAAAAATTAAAAAATATAGTAATACAGAAAATTCCCGGCTCTATGACGTTTTTCAAGAAAGTATATTTTTTAGTTTTTATTCTTCTTTTTGCCGCCAATTTTTCCGCCCAAAAAAAGCTGAAAGATTATTCGCGCATTATGCGCAGCACCAGCATTTACGAAATTGATGCTTTTTTAAAGGACGCGCATCCGGACGATCCGAAAAGAATAATTTTAAAACCAAGGCTGATTAAATTGCTGAAAGAATACATCAAAAATGCGCATCCATCGGATCAGCGCGTACCGGGTTTTCAAGAAAAAATCGCGTTGCTTTACCGACGGCCTTCCACAAAAATCAGCTTTGATGAAATGAACGAAATCATCAGGCAAAAACAAATTGCGAAGCTTAAAGCACAACTCACGACTAAAAACTACGCCGTTCAGCAGGATTTAGGCGCTTTACAGCAATCATCGACCCTTATGGATGCCGATGAACAGGAAGAATTTTTAATGCTGATGGCGGTTTCTCCTACCGAACATAAAAATAAAACGGTACAAATCCTCAATTCTTTGTTCGACAGCGATCCTTCGAGTACAGAAAGCATCGTGATGATTGAAAATAAATCCAGCTGCAACATGATAATGCGCATTGAAGGCGTAGGAAATACCAAATACCGTCTGGCAGTTCCGACGCAAACCGAAGGCTCAATTGTAGTTCAGAAGGGCAGCTATCTCTTTACTGCCAAAGTATGCGGCGCAGATTATGCTTCGCAGAAATCCATTCAAAAAGCCATCATCGTTTCACTGAACAATCCGGGTAAATAAAAAACTTTAATTAAAATATTTTACAGGAGCGCGGCTTTTGTATGACTTATGGGCAAAAAAAATAAACTGGCAAGATTTGCTGAAAACAAGACACTTCCGAACGTTTTTCAACCAACCAGAGATGAGGCTTTAGCTGAATTTCCCTTAAAAGGAAAGTGGCGGCAGGAAGTTTTTAAAAATGAAAATCCGATTGTGCTGGAGTTGGGTTGCGGCAAAGGCGAATATTCCGTAGGACTGGGAAAAGCATTTCCCGAAAAGAATTTTATCGGTGTGGACATCAAAGGTGCGCGGTTTTGGTTTGGTGCAAAAGATGCGCTGGAAAATAACCTGCAAAACGTTGCTTTTTTGCGAACTCAGATTGAACTGATTGACCGTTTTTTCGCCGAAGATGAGGTAGATGAAATCTGGATCACTTTCCCGGATCCACAGATAAAATACCGCCGCACGAAGCATCGCATGACACATCCGGATTTTCTGGAACGTTATAAGAAGATTTTGAAAAAAGACGGCATTATGCACCTAAAAACCGATTCAGAATTTTTGCACGGCTATACTTTAGGTTTGCTACAGGGTTTGGGGCACGAAATTGTTTCTGCACACCACGATATTTACGGCGCACCGGAATACAATCCGGATACTCCGCTTTTACGCGAAATTAAAACCTACTACGAAACACTTTTCGAAGCGAAAGGAAAAACCATCACGTACATCAAGTTTAAAATCAAATAGCCAAAACGGAAAATTTTGCCAATTTAGCGGCAAATAAAAAGGTTCAGAAAATTAATTCTGAACCTTTTTTTATTTAAAAGATGAAAATCCTTATTCAGCTGAAGCTGAAGTTTCGGAAGTGAAATCTGCATCAGCATCTGCTGAAACTTTTTCACCTTCTTCTTTAGATTTTTCTTTATCGGCTTTTCTTTGTGATAAACCTTCTTTGATAGAATCTGAAACTACGCTCAGGATCATATCGATAGATTTTGAAGCATCATCATTTCCAGGAATTACGTATTCTACTTTTCTTGGATCAGAGTTGGTATCAACGATTGCGAAAACCGGGATGCCCAATTTTTTAGCTTCTGTTACCGCGATGTGTTCTTTCATGATATCAACCACAAAAAGTGCTGATGGAAGACGCACCATATCCGAAATTGAACCTAAGTTTTTCTCCAAGTTAGCTCTTTGACGGTCAACCTGAAGTCTTTCTTTTTTAGATAAAGTTTCGAAAGTTCCATCTTTCTTCATTTTATCAATGTGGTTCATTTTTTTAACCGCTTTACGGATGGTAACAAAGTTTGTTAACATTCCGCCCGGCCATCTTTCAGTAATATAAGGCATGTTAAGTTCTGCTGCATATTTCGCCACAACTTCTTTCGCTTGCTTTTTGGTCGCTACGAAAAGAACTTTTTTGCCTGCAGAAGTAATTTTTTCCAAAGCTGAACAAGCTTCATCTAATTTTACTGCTGTTTTATGTAGGTCTACGATGTGAATACCGTTTTTCTCCATAAAAATGTATGGAGCCATATTTGGGTTCCACTTACGGGTCATGTGACCGAAGTGTACGCCTGCCTCTAAAAGGTCTTTAACATTTGCTTTTGCCATGTCTCTTTTTTGTTTTTAGTTTACGTGCCGCTTATGCAATCAACAATTTCTTTAGATGGGAGAAATGTTTGGGTGCTAAACTAAACGGGGCAATTTGGTGCTTTAGGCTTTAAGCGGTAAGCTTTAAGCTTTCAAGCGAGTTAATAATTTGTTTGAGCATAAGCTTAATGCATATCGCATATAGCTTACAGCCATTCTTAACGTTTTGAGAATTGGAATTTCTTTCTCGCTTTTTTCTGACCTGGTTTTTTTCTTTCAACCATTCTTGCGTCTCTGGTAAGTAAACCGTGTGGCTTTAGAAGCAAACGGAATTCTTCGTTGATTTCGCAAAGCGCTCTGGAAACCGCCAATCTGATCGCTTCTGCCTGACCGGTAATACCGCCACCGAAAACATTCACGGTAACGTCATACTGACCCACAGTTTCTGTTAACAAAAACGGCTGGTTGATTTTGTAAACCAATACATCAGTACCAAAGTATTCCTTAGAATCTTTTTTGTTTATAGTGATCACACCAGAACCTGGTCGCACATAAACTCTTGCAACAGAAGTTTTTCTTCTTCCGATTTTATGAACTGTAGACATATTAATTATTTGAATTCGTTAATATTAATAACTTTTGGCTGCTGAGCTTCATGTTTGTGCTCTGTTCCTTCATATAAATAAAGGTTACCTAGCAACTGAGATCCCAGTTTGTTTTTTGGAAGCATACCTTTTACAGATTTTTCCAACACTTTCAAAGAATCTTTTTTCTGAAGTTCAAGAGCAGTCATAGACTTTTGACCACCTGGATAACCAGTATGCCAAATGTAAGTCTTGTCAGCCCACTTGTTTCCGGAAAGAGTAACTTTCCCAGCATTCAAAACGATTACATTGTCTCCGCAATCTGCGTGAGGTGTAAAATTCGTTTTGTGCTTACCTCTCAAAATCTTTGCAACCTTGGAAGCTAATCTTCCTAATGGCTGTCCTTCAGCGTCTACCACAACCCATTCTTTATTAGCGGTAGCTTTGTTAGCTGAAACGGTTTTGTAACTTAATGTATTCACACTTTTTCGTTTACGATTAAACATAATTTTCCCCAAAACGGGTGTGCAAAGGTAGGATTTTTTTTTCTATTCCGAAAAGGTTTCGTATTATTTGTCCGAAATCGTTTCCTCCAAAATATTTTTTCACCTAAAATATTCACGCTGAATATCTTCGCGCATTTTTCTATTTAAATTTCATTCTTCACCACTCAGAAAAATTTCCGGCTTAAACGGCATTTTTTTTTAGTTTTTGTTGAATGACATACTTCCATCTTATTTTCTTTCTTTAAAAAATTAAAAAATTGGCTGCTTTTTGACCATATTTTTTCATTTTGAATTTTACCAGCGAAAATCCGGGTGATCCGCGAGAATATTAAACAGAAAAATTACCTGCTTTTTGACCATATTTTTTCATTTTGAATTTCAGCGAAAATCATCGTCATGTGCGGCAGTTTTAAATCCGAAAAATTTTAATCAAAATAAAATTTCCTTCCCCGAACTTTTCAATCCAAAAAAGAATTATCTTTCCATTTAAATTTTTAATCATGAAAAAATTCGCCGCTGTATTCCTCTTTTTTTCCGTTTTGTCTTCCGCCCAAAACCAAAGATTTATGTACGACTACACTTTTGTGAAAGATACTTTAGATAAAAGTAACGTCACCAAAGAGTTGATGTACCTTGACATTTCAAAAGACGGGTCTAAATTTTATAGCCGCGCGGTCTTTGTGCAGGATTCTACCATGTATGCCGATTTTGAAAAACAAATCAAAAATACCGGTGCAATGAATGTTTCAGTTTCTTTCAACGGAGGTAGCAGAGGAATTGTAAAAGATAAAATCCTTAAAAATTACCCGAAACAGGAGGTGATTTTAGAGTCATGGGTCGGGCGCGATTTATTTCACGTGGCAGAAGACCGAAAATTAATCTGGAAGATTTCCCCGGAAAAAATGAAAATAGGTGAATTTGAAGCCCAGAAAGCTACAACGACTTTCGCCGGCAGAAAATGGACGGCGTTTTTCGCCCCGGAGTTGCCTTTTCAGGATGGTCCGTACAAATTTCAGGGTCTTCCGGGTTTGATTGTAAAGCTTGAAGACGACAGCAAAACACACGTTTTTGAATTGAAGGGTGTCACCAAATATACTCCCGCAGTTGAAGTAACTTCACAATTTAATTCTCCCGCAAAACCTCTCGCCGTTAATCGCGAAAAATATAAAAAAATGTTTTGGGACCGCCGAAACGATCCGGCAAAAGACATGAAACAGCTTATAGCCAGCGGCGGCAAATTTATCATTAAAGGCAAAAATGGTGTTGAGATTTCTCCAGCTACTAGAATTAAAGAAATGGAACAGGGCGCAAAAGAAGCAAACGCGAAAGACAATAATTTAATCGAAATCGATATGCTAAAACCCTAATTATTCAGGCTATTTTTTCAATTGAGGTTAAGTGAATTCGTGCATTCGTAGCAGCTTATTTTCTCAGCGATTTTGATCTGCGGAAACTTGCTAAAACATAATACGCGACAAAAACCATCGAAAACTTAATAACTGACGGCACCGCCAGTTCTAAATTGAAAAAAAATGCTCCTAAAGCAACCAAAATTGCCATGGCGCCAAAGGAATACATCAGCTTTTGTGGCAGCGTAAACTTCTCATTATCCAGAAAATACGCAATTCCCCACGCTAAACCGAAGGCCGCGGCGTAATACAAATCGAGTTGCCAGCCCTGGCTGCCCAGGAAGAAATAATTTAAAAGAAAACTCACCAGAGTTCCCGCAAAAAAATAGACGATTGCGCGCTGCATTTAATAATGGTTTGCAGCAAAATTAAAAATTTTTGCCGCAATAAGCCGGTTTTTTTTGATTTCCCAAAACTTTGATCAAAGTCCCAAAAAACCCTTTTAGTTAAACGGAAAGGCTTTTCTTTTCTCAAAATTTCAAAATATGTTATCTTTGAGGTCAATCGAAAATACATTATGAATCAAGAAAAATATACGCCCAAAAATAAGGTAAGAGTCGTTACAGCCGCTTCTTTGTTTGATGGTCACGATGCTGCAATTAATATTATGAGACGGATGATTCAGGCGACCGGCGCTGAAGTTATTCACCTCGGCCACGACAAATCCGCGGAAGAAGTTGTAGATACCGCGATTCAGGAAGATGCCAACGCCATTGCTTTAACATCTTATCAGGGTGGTCACAACGAATATTTCAAATATATTTATGATCTTTTGCGCCAGAAAGGTGCGCCGCAAATCAAGATATTTGGTGGTGGCGGCGGTGTAATTTTGCCGGAAGAAATCAAGGAATTAATGGAATACGGCATCGATCGTATTTATTCGCCGGATGACGGCCGCGAAATGGGCTTGCAGGGAATGATCAATGATTTAGTGCAACGTTCCGACTTCGCCACAGGTGAACATATTGAAGTTTCAGATTTAGATAATATTAAATTTGAAGATTCTAAATCTCTAGCTGAAGTGATTTCCGCGGTCGAAAACTTCTCCGACAAAAAGCCGGAACTCGTTCAGGCAATCGATGAAAAATCTAAAGATTCTACCATTCCAATTATCGGAATCACGGGAACCGGCGGCGCGGGAAAATCATCTTTAACCGATGAATTGGTGCGAAGATTTTTACGCTCAAATCCGGAGCAGAAAATCGCCATCGTTTCTGTAGATCCTTCGAAAAAGAAAACGGGCGGTGCGCTTTTAGGCGACAGAATCCGCATGAATTCCATTAACGATGCGCGCGTTTATATGCGTTCCATGGCGACGCGGGAAAACAACGTTTCGGTTTCACCGTATATTCATTCGGCTTTAAATATTTTAAAACTCGCAAAACCTGATGTCATTATTCTGGAAACTTCCGGAATTGGGCAGTCGGGTTCCGAAATTACCGATATTGCTGATGTTTCAATGTACGTGATGACGCCGGAATATGGCGCTTCCACGCAGTTGGAAAAAATCGATATGCTCGACTACGCGGATTTAATTGCTTTAAATAAATCCGACAAACGTGGTGCTTTGGATGCTTTACAGGCGGTTCGAAAAACCTATCAGCGAAATCACACGGCTTTTGACAAACCTTTGGAAGAAATGCCGGTGTATTTCACCAAAGCCAGCCAGTTTAATGATTTTGGAACGACTGAATTATACAACGCTTTGATCCAGAAAGTAAATGCTAAACTTTCGGAAAATTTGGGTGAAAAGGCGCCAAAATTTAATGAGTTTGTTGAGCAGAATATTTCCGAAGACACTACGGTTATTCCGCCAAAACGCGTGCGTTACCTGTCGGAAATCGTGGAAAGCAACCACGCGTACGATAAGGAGGTGGAAAACCAGGCTTTGATCGCCAAAAGAATGTATCTGCTGGACGGTGCAAAACTTTTAATTACCGACGATCAGCACACTACCGAGAAGCTTGAAAAAGCTTTTCTGAAAACCAAAAAAGAACTTTCCGAAGAAAATATTGCCTTTTTAAAAGGCTGGAAACATTTCAAGGAAGAAATGTCAGGCGATTCTTATTCTTATTTCGTGCGCGGAAAAGAGATTAAGGTTGAGACAAAATACGAATCTTTATCACATTTAAAAATCCCGAAAATTTCTTTACCGAAATTTCAGGATTGGGGAGATTTGCTGCGCTGGAAAGGTCAGGAAAATGTTCCGGGACAATTTCCGTACACCGCTGGTTTATTTCCTTTCAAACGAACCGGTGAAGATCCTACGCGTATGTTTGCGGGTGAAGGTGGTCCGGAACGAACCAACCGTAGATTTCACTACGTTTCTTCCGATATGGATGCAAAACGCCTTTCTACGGCTTTCGATTCGGTGACGCTTTACGGTCAGGATCCGGCTTTCCCGCCCGATATATATGGAAAAATTGGAAATGCAGGTGTTTCCATCGCGACTTTAGATGATGCGAAAAAATTGTATTCCGGTTTTGATTTGGTGAATGCCATGACTTCGGTTTCAATGACCATCAACGGTCCCGCGCCGATGTTGCTCGCGTTTTTTATGAACGCCGCAATTGACCAAAATGTTGAGAAATATCTCTCAGAAAATAATCTTTGGGACAAAGTTGAAGCAAAATTAAAAGCCAAATTCGATGATCAAGGTTTAAAAAGACCTGAATACAACGGCGAACTTCCGAAAGGAAATAATGGTTTGGGCTTGAAATTATTAGGTCTAACCGGTGATGAAGTGGTGGAAGCTGATGTTTATAATAAAATCAAAGCGGAAACCATCGCAACGGTCCGCGGAACGGTTCAGGCAGATATTTTGAAGGAAGATCAGGCGCAAAATACCTGTATTTTCTCCACAGAATTTGCATTGAGACTGATGGGCGACGTTCAGCAATATTTCATTGATCAGAAAGTGCGTAATTTTTATTCGGTTTCAATTTCAGGTTATCACATTGCGGAAGCGGGTGCAAATCCGATTTCGCAGCTTGCATTTACCTTGGCAAATGGTTTCACTTATGTGGAATATTATCTGAGCCGAGGCATGAACATCAATGATTTTGCCCCGAATTTATCCTTCTTTTTCTCCAACGGTCTCGATCCGGAATACGCCGTAATCGGTCGTGTGGCTCGAAGAATCTGGGCAAAAGCCATGAAGCTGAAATACCACGCGAACGAAAGAAGTCAGATGTTGAAATACCATATTCAAACTTCCGGGCGTTCACTGCACGCGCAGGAAATTGATTTTAATGACATCCGAACAACCCTTCAGGCTTTGTATGCAATTTATGACAACTGTAATTCCCTTCACACCAATGCCTATGATGAAGCGATTACGACACCAACCGAAGATTCTGTTCGACGAGCGATGGCAATTCAGCTCATCATTAATAAAGAATTAGGTTTGGCGAAAAATGAAAATCCGCTGCAAGGTTCATTTATTATTGAAGAATTAACTGATTTGGTGGAAGAAGCAGTTTATGCAGAATTCGACAGAATTACGGAAAGAGGTGGCGTTCTCGGCGCAATGGAAACCATGTACCAACGTTCGAAAATCCAGGAAGAAAGTATGTATTACGAAATGCTGAAACATACAGGTGAATTCCCGATTATCGGTGTGAATACGTTTTTAGGAAAAGACGGTTCACCAACGGTTTTACCACGTGAAGTCATCCGCTCCACAGAAGAAGAAAAGCAGCTGCAGATTCAGAATGTGGAAAATTTCCAGAAATCGCATGCTGACAAAAGCGGCGAAATGCTGAAAGGTTTGCAAACAGCCGCCATCAACCAGGAAAATTTATTCGAGAAAATGATGGAAGCCGTAAAATTCTGTTCTTTGGGGCAAATCACCAACGCGCTTTTCGAAGTTGGTGGAAAATACCGTAGAAATATGTAGTTTTTAAAAACCTTCAAGGTTTCTAAAACCTTGAAGGTTTAAGTTTTAGTTGAAAGTTCAAAAAGCTTATAATGGATAAGATAATACTTCAGCCAGGAAATTATTACCATATCTATAATCGTGGAAATAATAGGCAAGATTTATTTTTTGAACGTGAAAATTACACCTTTTTTCTACAGCGATATCATCAATATATTTCTCCTTTTTGTGATACAATTGCATGGGTTTTATTAAGGAATCACTTTCATTTATTCATTTATGTGAAACCTACCGACGAGATTTTGTTGGAAAAATTAGAATATACCGCAACCGAAGTTCCGAAGCGAGTTGATGTGCATCTGCAGTTTGGTCATTTTTTTAATTCTTATGCAAAAGCGATCAACAAAAAATATAAACGAACCGGCAGTTTATTCGAAAAGAATTTTGAACGGAAGCATGTCGAGAATGCCGAATATTTCAAAAAGTTAATTCTTTATATTCATTACAATCCTGTGAAACATCACTTTTGTGATTATATTTGGGATTATCCGTGGAGTTCATATGGAAGTATTGTATCTCATCAGCCCACGAAATTGAACAGAGCATTTGTTATGGATTTATTTAAAAACCTGGAAGAATTTAAGTTGTACCATTTACAAAAACCTGATGATTCTGAAATGGAAGACTTTCTTTTTTCAGAGTAAAAATAAACCTTCAAGGTTTTTAAAACCTTGAAGGTTTATTTTTAAAATCTATATTTTTATAAAAATTACAAATCGTGTTTCAAAAAATTTCCGCCTTTTTCCTGCTTTTTTTTCTTTTTTCTATTTCCTCCTGCAAAGCCGAACCAGAAAAAATTGTCGATAAAACAGCAAATAGAAATGCGATAATCGACAGCACGATTACGGTTTTTCAAAAGCAGTTGCTGAAATCGCAGATTGATTCGGTGTTCGCAAAAACGAACTTTAATGGCAGCGTTTCGGTGCATCAAAACGGAAAGATTTTATATGAAAAAATAAACGGTTTCGAAGATTTTAAAGAGAAAAAACCGTTGGACAGCAATTCGGTTTTTGCAATAGCTTCCCTAAGTAAGCAGTTTACCGCCGTTTTAATTTTGTTACAGGAGGAAAACGGGAAATTAAACTCCGATGATTTCGCTTCAAAATATTTAAAGGAATTTGAACCGAAACAATTTGAAAAAATCACCATTAAAGAACTGCTGAATCATACTTCGGGAATCCGGGATTTTGCTGATGGAATGCATTCTAAACCGGGTGAAGAATTCAATTATTCGAACAAAGGATTTTATTATTTAGGAAAAATCATCGAAAAAGTTTCCGGTAAATCTTACGATGAAAATGTGAGTGAATTATTTAAAAAAATTGGAATGAATCATTCATTCACCGCCAATAATTTTGACGGAAAGCATTTCGCCTCAGCGTATCTCGGCACGGCGAAAAACTTTTCCGAAGTTCCCAATATGCCCGAACGTCTTTCTGCGCGCGCCATTTCTGTTCCCGCCGGCGGGATTCTCTCAAACTTAAATGATCTTCACCGGTGGAATAGCGCTTTGTACAACAGAAAAATTATTAAACCTGAACTGCTGAAAAAATTTGTCGACAAATCTGCGGAGCGCGAACATGCCATCTTGGGGAAAATGGGTTACGGTTTTGGAATAATGACAAATTTTGCCAAGCCAACGGCGTATTTTCATACCGGCTATGTAAAAGGTGCGCCTTCATTAATTATTTATTATCCGGAAAGCAAAACTTCGGTGGTGATTCTCTCCAACATTGCTGATGAAAGCCGCGGAAAAAGTGCGGTTTTTATTCCGCATAAAAGAATAAAAGAAATCACCGATTCACTGGAAAATGCAGCACTTTCAGTTCGGATGAATCTGCAAAAAAGTGCTTTATAGCAGCTAAAAAATTTAAGTCGTAAAGCAAAGCACGGAAATTTTAAAAATTACCGCTTAAAACGGGTAAAATTTGCATCACGGTTTCTTAAACAATACCTTTGCGGATTATTACTTTACATGACTCAAGAGCAAGAACAACAGATTATTCACGACCTCAAAGACTGGAAAAAACTTATTAAACCCTACGCATCGCCGGAAACGCACCTCGCCTGGAAACAGATTTTCAATACCATTTTACCGTTCATCGGAATATTTATTTTAGCGGCAATTCTCTACGAATATTCACTGATCGCAACTTTGGTGGTTTGCGTCGTGGGCGGACTTTTTTTAACCCGCGTTTTCATTATTCAGCATGACTGCGGCCATAACGCGTTTTTCCCGGATCGCAAGAAAAATGATGTAACCGGCTTTATCACAAGCTTTCTGACTTGTATTCCCTATAAATACTGGGCAAGATCGCACAATCATCACCACGCGCACCAAGGTCAGCTGGACACACGAACGATTGGCGATGTCAACCTTTTAACCGTTCGCGAATACGAAGTGCTTTCGAAGTTTGCAAAATTCAAATACCGCATTTACCGTTCATTTCCTGTAATGTTTATCATCGGGCCGGCGTATTATATCTTCGTGCATAACCGCATTCCGTTCATCACTTTGAAAGGTTGGGATAAAGAAAGAAAAATGCTGCATTTTACCAACTTATTTTTGGTTTTATTTTTTGTAGTTCTGGGAATTTTGCTGTCTTTGCCAAGCTTTGATTTGGCTTACGGTTTTAAAAAGTTAGCTTTTATTTACGTTCCGATTTTGCTGACTTTTGTATTTACTGCAATTTGGTTTTTCTACATGCAACATCAGCATGATCCGAATTACAAAGCCTGGAAAAAAGACTGGGAATATGTGCTGGCGGCGATCAAAGGAAGTTCGTATTATAAATTACCGGCTATTTTGAACTTTTTTACCGGAAATATCGGTTACCATCATTTGCATCATTTAGCGCCGAAAATACCGTTTTACAAACTGAAAAAATGCAGCGAAGAAAACCCGATTTTCCAGAAACATGTTTCACAAATTACCTGGTGGGGCAGTTTAAAATATGCTTTTTACACGCTTTGGGACGAGGAAAATAACCGGATGATTAAATTTTCACATCTAAAGAAAATTCGCGTCCAATCGTAAAAGTACTTTCTTACCTTTGCGCAGATGGCGACTGAAAAAATTATTTTAGGAATCGATCCCGGAACCACGATTATGGGTTTCGGACTTATTTCTGTCAAGGGAAGTAAAATGGAATTGCTTTCCATTCACGAATTGATTCTGAAAAAATATCCGAATCACGAGACCAAACTAAAATACATTTTCGAACGGACTTTATCTCTGATTGATGAATTTCATCCGGATGAAGTTGCGCTCGAAGCACCTTTTTTCGGAAAAAATGTACAGTCGATGTTGAAGTTGGGTCGCGCACAGGGCGTTGCGATGGCGGCTTCTTTATATCGCGATGTGCCGATTACGGAATATTCCCCAAAGAAAATCAAGATGGCAATCACCGGGAACGGAAATGCGAGCAAAGAACAAGTTGCAGGAATGCTAAAAACTTTGCTGAATCTCAAGGAATTTCCGACCAAATACCTCGACGCTTCGGACGGTTTAGCTGTGGCGGTTTGTCATCATTTCAATTCCGGGAAGGTTTCCCAGGACAAATCTTACAGCGGTTGGGACAGTTTCCTGAAACAAAATCCAGAGCGGCTGAAATAAGCTAACTCCTTCAAAATCAAAATCCTTTTTTGTAAATTGAGTTTACATTAAATTTACAAAGTATTTACTTGGCTAAACCTAATACTATTTGTAACATTGTTGCGTTTTCTAAGACCAATTAATTATTAGCGTCATTAAAATGAAAAATCAAAAAATAAATCCGGTGAATTCTATGAACCACTCCATGAATGGTTTCCAGAAATTTCTGATGGTTTGCTCGGGCGGAAATATTCATATTTTAAGAAAAACTCCGAGCGAATGGAACAAATTTTCCGGAATTGGCGGTATTGTACTTTTCACGGCGATTTTCGCTACACTTTCAGCGGGTTACGCCATGTTTACGGTTTTCGATAACATTTGGCTTTCCGTGGCGTTTGCGCTTTTGTGGGGTTTAATGATTTTCAATCTGGACCGTTACATTGTTTCCTCAATCAAAAAAACCGGACCGTGGTGGAACCAGATTCTAATGGCAATTCCGCGCTTAATTTTAGCAGCTTTTCTCGGAATTATTATTTCAAAACCATTGGAGCTGAAAATTTTTGAAAAAGAAGTGAATAAGCAACTGAACACCATTATTCAAAGAAATAAAACGCAACTTCAGGCGGAAATGAACAGTAGAATATTGCAGCAATCCGGACCCTTTGAAACTGAAAAAAATCAAATTCAAACCAAAATTGCAGAATACCAAAAATCTTACGATTCCGCAGCTGTGGAATTGGAAAAAGAAATTCTCGGAAAAGAAAGCGGTTTAACCAGCGGAAAAGTGGGCTTCGGTTCTAACGCTAAACGAAAAGCTGAGCTTAAAGAACAGCGCCGCGCTGATCTGGAAAATTATCAGAAACAAATGGCGCCACGCCTGGAATATCTGGATAAAGAAGTTTCTAAAGTGTACACCAACATCGAAAAAGAGCGCGATAAAACGGAAACTTTCGAAGATCAGTTCAATGGTTTCGCGGCGAGACTTCAGGCTTTGGATGAACTGGGTAAAAATTCAGCCATAATCGCAGTTGCGGCAGCTTTTATTATGGGCTTGTTTATTACTTTGGAAATTGCGCCGGTTTTGGTGAAACTCATTTCAACTGTGGGGCCTTATGACCATCTTTTAGAAAAAACAGAAAATGATTTCCGGCTTTATTCAAAAGAAAAAGTAGAAAAAGGAAATGCTTTAACCGACCATCGGATTGAAGATTTCAAAGACCGGCTGAATGAAGATCAGTAATCAAAAAATTAAAAAAAACCTGCTCAAAGCAGGTTTTTTTTTGTTTTGCAAATTTTTATTTTAAAGCTGATTAACCGCTTGAGCAACTTCACCAGCATTTACAACTCCTTCCGCTTGTTTTACCATTTCACCTTGTTTATTGAAAACGCTGATGATGTTGGAGTGGGAAAAAACAATAGGAGAAATCTTTTTGTATTTCACGGCTAAAACATTGGCGAGCTCGCGGACAGATTCTTTATCACTGCGCAGAAAAAGCCATGGTTCGCCGGAGATATTATTCTGTTTGGCATATTCTTTTAAAACTGCCGGTGTATCATTTTCCGGATCGATGGAAACCATCACCATAGTGGTTTCTTTCAGCTTCTCTTTATCAATTTTTTTTGCAACTTGCTTCATATCGGAAACCAAAAGCGGACAGGCGGTTTTACAACTTGTAAAAATCATCACCATAACCAGGTTTTTTCCTTTCAAATCTTTCAGCTGAAGTTGTTTCCCGTCTTGGTTTTCCCATTTTGAATCCAATAAAAATATCGACTCATTCAGGGCTTTTTTTTCGTTTTCTGCTGTTTCGGTTTTTTTACAGCAAAACAGAAAAATTACCGAAAAAAACAGGATAAAAATATTTTTCATCATTTTGTAACATCTTTAGCACAGCGGAAACCGAGATTTCCTACCGTATAATTCGCTTTTAAACTGGAACGGAATGCGTAGCGCATGTACGAAGCGTAATTCAAAACATCGGTGGTGCTGGTGGCACCTGCAGCGCAGAATAAGCCTTTGTCATCAAATTCCGCGGTACGGGAATCGCTCGTCGTCATGATGGAGTTGAAATCATCCGTCCATTCCCAAACCAAATCAAACATATTATAAACGCCCCAATAATTGGGTTTTGAAATTTTTACCGGGTGTTGCTCCCTATTTTTTTCGTTATAAAGATTGATGAGGTGAGAAGAGTAGGTGGGCTTGTTGCGCGCATTAAAGGTTTCTTCATCAGCCATCGCCACAAATTCCCATTCATCTAAAGTTGGAAGTCTTTTGCCAGCACTTTTGGCATACGCTTTTGCAGCAAACCAGGATACGAAAGTTACCGCCGCGTCGGGGTTTGCACCTTTCGGCAAAGTTTCGTCGTCCTGCCAGTCTTTCAGGTAGGTTTCATCCGCGAAAGCAGCTTTTACGTTGCTGCGTTTCCATTTCGGATTTTTCTTTACAAAGTCTAAAAACTCGGCATTGGTAACAGGTCTTTCATCAAAGAAAAAATCCTGAACTTCAACCAGCGAACTGTCTTCACCGTAAAACGGCTGATATTCGGCACCTTTAATCAAAACCATTTTTACATCCGGTGTGATTGCAGCTTCTTCAAAATGTAAAGAATCTTTATGCGTGTTGGTGGCCGAAATCTTTTCGCAGGCGGTGAATAAAAAAAAGAAACCACCACAGAATAAGATTATTTTAAAAATTTTAGACATGGTGATTTCTTTTAATGGTTTATTATAAGACAATATTATTGAACTTTATTATAGATTTTCGGGTTTTTCTCGCCTGTAACCTTCAGCATTCCGATAGCTCCTTTGTTGAAGGCGCGGAAAATAGAGTGGTCCACTAAAATATAGTTTCCTGGCTCTTCTACTTTGAATTCTACCATTGCAGCTCCACCAGCAGGGATTACAGTTGTCTGAACATTTTTGTTGATCATGTCGCCACCTTCTACGTAAACTCTATCGAAGATTTCGCCAATCACGTGGAATGAAGATACCAAGTTTGGTCCACCATTACCTACAAAGAAACGAACTGTTTCACCAACTTTAGCTTCTAAAGCGTCCGCACCCATCAATTTGTTTTTCTTACCGTTGAAAACCACATACGTTGGTTTTTCGTCTATACCTTTATCCTGATCGAATTCCTGAAGACCTTTTTCATCGGTTTTTCCTTTGGTATAGAATTCACCCTGCATAATGTAATATTCGCGGTCAACTTTTGGCAATCCACCTTCCGGTTCTACCAGAATCAAACCGTACATACCGTTTGCAATGTGCATTGGAACCGGCGCTGCAGCACAGTGGTAAACATAAAGACCTGGATTTAAAGCTTTGAAATTAAAGATTGCTTCTTTTCCTGGCGCTACGTTGGTTGCTTCTGCACCACCACCCGGGCCGTTTACGGCATGAAGGTCAATGTTGTGCGGCATTACGCTGTTACTTGCGTTTTTCAGGTGAAGTTCTACTTCGTCACCTACACGCACTCTGATGAAAGTTCCCGGAACTGTGCTGTTGAAGGTCCAGAACTTGTAAGTTACACCATCAGCTAATTCGCCTTCTTCCTCAGTAGCTTCCAGGTGAACTACAACTTTTTTCGCAGCTCTGTCACCAATTGCGGCAGGAACCATTGGCGGATCTAATTTTTTCTGCACTTCTGTTTCACCACTTACTTTCATATCCATAGCTGAATTTTCAGTAGTTGTAGCGTTTTCGCCCGTAGTTTGTTTGCACGCCTGTAATGTTAAAAGGGCTAACGCAAAACTTGTGATAATTCTTTTCATTTTAAAGAGATTTTTTTACTGTTTTTTAATAGGACAAAATTATCCTAATTAGTATGTATTTCAAAATTTGCTGATATGAATTTTATCATCTGACAATAGCTTTCTTCTGCATTAAATTTTTCGGCGCTAAATGAGCATATTTTTGGTTATTACTGATGGCTATCAGGAATTTGTCAATTTTTTAAAATTTTAATTATTGGATAATTTCAAGACCAACGGCTCGGTAATATTTTTTTGCGAGTAATAATTCGCGCCGCAAATATCTGATTTTAAAGTGTAATTTCCTTTATCGATTACGAACTGGTTTTTCGACTGACGCGGAATGGGCAAATTGTAAATTTTTGTTGAATTGATGCCTACAAGCCGCAAGATCATGTCGCAGTTCGATTTATTTTCGATGACGGCGCCGGTTTGTTTTTCCTTCGGATCGGGCTCGTTGAGAAGGTAAGTCAAAACCTCAGCGGTTACTTTTCGTTTATCTATTTGGTCTTTCGCCATCAATTCTTCAAATTCCGACCGTTCATTTTTCACCACGGGCTTCGTAGCAGAAGTGCTTCCCGGCGCCGAACGATAAACGCTTCCGGCGGGTAAAACCTCGCAACTCAGAAAAAAAAGCAGAAAAAGCGCCGAAAAAATAGATTTCATACAACTACTAAAAAAGTAAATATAATAAAATTTCTAACAAAATGCCGAAGCAGAACTTCGGCACTATACTTAAAAAAAACCTTGTTTTTACAGCGAATAATTCGGGGCTTCCTGAGTAATAATGACGTCGTGCGGGTGAGATTCTTTCAATCCGCTGCCGGTAATCATCACCATTTTTCCTTCGTTTTGCAAAGTGGTAATGTCTTTAGTTCCACAATAGCCCATTCCCGCGCGGATGCCGCCTGTAAGTTGAAAAACTACATCTTCCAAACTTCCTTTGTGTGGCACTCTGCCTTCAATTCCTTCCGGAACGAATTTTTTGGCTTCGCTTTGAAAATATCTTTCTTTGCCGCCGCGGCGCATCGCAGAAAGCGAGCCCATGCCTTGGTATAATTTGAATTTTCTGCCCTGGAAGATAATTTCCTCGCCTGGCGCTTCATCAGTTCCGGCTAATAGAGAACCCAGCATTACTGCATTGGCACCGGAAGCCAAAGCTTTTACAATGTCACCCGAAAGCTTAATTCCTCCATCAGCAATAACGGCAACATTTTTACTTTTTGCATATTCGAAAACGTTATAAATCGCCGAAAGTTGTGGCACGCCAACACCGGCAACAACTCTCGTGGTACAGATGGAGCCCGGCCCAACGCCTACTTTCAGAATATTGGCACCGGCTTCAATTAAATCTTTTGCGCCTTCAGCGGTTACGATGTTTCCGCCAACAATGTCTAAATCTGGGAAATTCTTACGGATCTCAGCAACTTTATCCAACACTCCTTTCGAATGCCCATGTGCGGAATCTACGGCGATAATGTCAACGCCGGCATTTACTAAAGCCGTCACGCGATCGATGGTATCTTCGCCAATTCCTACGCCGGCACCTACGATAAGGCGGCCGTTTTGGTCTTTGTTGGCATTTGGATATTCCATCTGATTATCGATGTCTTTGATCGTAATCAAACCGACCAGCTTAAAATTTTGGTCAACAATCGGAAGTTTTTCGATGCGGTTTTGAAGCAGAATTTCTTTTGCCTGTTCCAGCGTGGTTTCTTTGTCAGAAGTGATGAGCTTTTCTTTCGTCATTAATTCTTCCACCTTCGCATCGAGATTTTGCTGATATTTAACGTCACGATTCGTAATGATTCCGATCAGCGTATTTTCTTCATCAACCACCGGTAAGCCGGAAATTTTGTAAGTCGACATCAAATCGCGGGCTTCGCCCAAAGTATGATCTTTTGTTAAGGTTACAGGGTCGGAAATCATGCCGTTTTCTGAACGTTTTACACGATAGACTTGCGATGCCTGTTCTTCAATCGGCATATTTTTATGGATAAAGCCCAAACCGCCAATTCGCGCGAGCGCAATAGCCATTTCAGCTTCAGTTACGGTGTCCATGGCGGCCGAAATGATGGGAACCTGGAGCGTAATTTTATCGGAAAGTCGTGATTTTAAGGAAACCTGATTAGGTAAAACTTCGGAATAGGAAGGGATTAACAGAACGTCATCGAAAGTGATGGCAGTTTCTACGATTTTGTTGTGAATAGACATCTTTACTTTCTGTGCAAAATTAAGGAAATTTATTTAAAAATAAGAAATTTGCCATTTTAACGGCAAATTTTTAATTTGAGTTTTTCAGCACCACCCACTGCGATTTTTGAATTTTCTTTCCTTCGGAATCGGTGACGATGTAATACACCCAATACGTTCCGACGGGATAACTGATGCCATTTGTGTTTTTTCCGTTCCAGCAGGTTTCGTTGTTGGTGTGTTCGTAAACTTTAGTACCGTATCGGTCGTAAATAGCAAGTCGTAAAGTTGATAAATTTCCCAAATTTTCGTAGCACCAAAAATCATTAATTCCATCATCGTTTGGTGAGAAGAAATTGTTTAAAAGTGCGTCGGGGTCGCCGGGCTGGTCTGGAATTTTAGTTTGAGTAAGACTGATCGGTTTTAAAATGGTGCAGCCGCTGCCGTAAGAAATCTGCGCGAAAATCTCAGTCTTGGTCGTCGCAAAATTATTAATTACGGAACCGGTAATTTCACTTCCCGCATTGGCATCTTCGGTTTGGAAAAAGCGGATTTTATTATTTCCGGGATTGGAAATAATTGCTTCCGCAAGATTATAAACGTAGCTGCTGCCACGGAAACCTTTAGGGAAAATAGATTCCTGCAGCTGAACATCCGGTGGCGGATAAATTGAAAAATTTAATTTTACCGTTTGCGAGAAACCGCTTTCGCCTTTAATTTCATAAACCAGTCTGTTTTCACCGGAAAAGTCCTTGTCAATTTCCACGAATAAAACTTCATCCACAATGCGCGCTTTTCCACGTAAAGGTTCCGTTAAAATTTTAGTAGAAACCACAGCGTCTCTTGGTCTTGGTGGCGAAAAAGAGGCGTCCGCCGTAAACGAAAGACATTGCATGCCGGCATCTTTTTCAATCACGGTGTACGGGCAACCATCCACGCGGATTGGAGTAGTGGTAAATGTAAAATCCATATAGGACAGCACGCACGTATAATTGCCCGGAAGTTTTGGGATTATCGTCGGCTTGTTTTCACCTGGAATATTCACGCCATCGCGTTTCCACTGAAAACCATCAAAATCATTATTGTTGAGGTACAAAAAAACGCCTTCTTCAATGCAATTTCCATTTTTTATAATGAAAGGGTCGTTGGAAAAGCCCGTGTATCCGCCACCATAGCCGGCATATCGGTACCCGCCCACGGTATCTACCATCAAGCTTTTATTGGAATTCACGCTGATATCGCCTCCTAAATTTATTCTCGTAAAATAGGACCAACCCGGTTTTCCGGGAATATCCGAGAAGTCCGTAACCGGTGCATCATTAAAAGTAACCGAAGCATTGCTGGGCGTTTTTACAATTACTTTGTTGTTAACCACCGAAACTGCGCCCAATTGATTAATTTTCGGAATCTGAATGGTATTGGATAAATTCTGCCTCGGATCCGGTAGATAATCTTTGTCCAGCGGGTAAGAAAAAAGCATTCCGCTGGTGAAATCTGTTCTGTCTGGCACTGGTCCACGTACCATAAAGTTATAGCCGCCAATCAGCTGGTATAAATATGCGGGTTGTGAGGTGCGAATATACATGCCGCGCGTCGCGATATCCAAAGGTTCTTCATTTCGAAAACCCTCTTGGCCACCATCAACCCAGGTGTTAATACGGTTGGGTGTCGGACTTATAAAATGTTCGCCTTTATTCAGGGTTGCATAGGGTGTAGTTTCATTATTAAAATACACTTTGGTGCCGTCTTTGGTGGCGAAGACGATCACTTTTTCCATGCCAGCTTCGGTTTTTGTCATGCCATTTGCCACAAAATATTCTTTACCGATTTTGGTAAGTGGCATTGCCTGATCAAGATTCATGTTTCCCGGGCCTTCCGCACCAATATTCTGACTGGCGAAATTCCCATTTGATACAATCACCGGCTGGTCGGTGGTAATTCGCATACCGATCAAATTCGGGTCATTATCATCTAAAATACCACTTGGATTATTCTTAATCTTATCCATGGCGATGATATAGGATTCACCTTTCTGCAGGGTAAATTCTAAATTTTCGTGCTTTTTATCGTCAGAAAATATAATGGTTTTGTCGTAATCGGAAACTTTTACATGTGTATTATCTTTAGTGGCAATTACCGAGGCGAAATAATTCATGCCGCTCGGGTTGTTGCCGTAGAGTATAATTTGGTCCATGACGGTGAAAAAGTCTGTTCCTAAACCTGATTTCCCCTTAGAAGACAGGATATCTGCAATGGTAGCAGAGGTTACGGTTCTTCCGGTAGCAAGCCGCAAACTTGCGTAAAAACTTTTTTCGCCTGCCAGGTGAATGCCGGCCTGTAGAACCTGCATCACGCGCCGGTCCGTTGAAACCAGAATCATGCTGGTATCCTCCACCTGAAAACTGTACGGCTTTGATTTGCTGATTTCAACGGTTTTCAGCAGGACGTTATTGCTGTAAACGTTTACCTTAAAAGGTTCTTCTTTTTCCGTGGAAAGGTAAATGGCAAATTCTGAAAGTTTATAAAGGCTGCCACTTTGATAGACAGGCGGAAACCAGTGCTCTAAATCTAATTGCGCCTTTGAAAAAATACCTAAGCACAGAAAAAGGCTTATTAAGATTTTACTGAATTTCATGCGCTAAATTTAAATAAAATAAAGCACTCTTGCTACAATATTATTTAATCCGCCATTTTGTTTCGGATTTCGTTTTTCTCCGAATAATTGATGATTTTTGAAATATCATCCGCAGTGAACTTTCCGGAAATATCGACGTAAACCAGTTCTTTGCCCGAAGCGATGGTGATGAGAAGCTTACGGATACTTTCCCCTTTCTGTTTTGCCTGAAAATTAATGATTTCGTTGTCTTTTTTCAAGGTTACCCATTCTTCAAAATTATTTTTTGTAAGATACTTCGCAAAATCTGCCACCATTTCCTGGTTTCCGTTTTCGATAGTCATTACCTTGATATCAGAGATCTTTTTGATGAGTTTGATGAGCTCTTCACTTTCATTGTCTTCCCGCAAGGCTTTTTTCACCATAGGTTTTGCAAGGAACATCGGCACATTTACGCTTGTAAAACGCGCATCTTTATAATCGTAATATGGATTATCGAAAAATGCCATATTGGGACTTGATGATACCAAGCAGGACTGCATTGAAAGGACCATCAAAAAAAATACCGGGATAAAATACAGTTTTTTCATGGTTTTTAGTTTATAGATTTTACACTTCCGCCACTTGAAGTTTTTTCGCCGCCCAAAACTTTTTTCGGGTTTCCGCTGTATCGGATGGATGCGGCCGAAGTTGCTGCAGCATTCAAACTTTCAGTAGCGTTGATTTTAATACTTGAACCTGATGATGCGTGCGCCGCGCTGTTTTTCGTAATCAGTTCCTGGCCGTTGTAAGACGCGGCGCTGGAAAGATTTACCACACTGTTTTCCGCAGTTCCGGTAACGGTCGCCATTGAGCCACTGCTGCCCTCGAGTTCCAATGTTTTTGTTTGCAGATCAAGTCGCATTGAAGAACCGGAATTAATATCGATTTTTGTCAGGTTTTCTACATTTAAATTGGCGGTAAGATTTGCACCGGAAGAAACTTCTGCCGCAAAATCATTTTCATTTACCGTATTCACTGTGGTGAAGAACGAACCGGAATTCACTTTCAATGAAGACAAACGCGGCGCTTCAATGGTCACCAGGAGTTTTTTGAAATTAAGGTTTTTCTTGCCGGTATTTTTCACTGAAATGACCAAAATTCCATTTTCAACTTCCGTGGAAACATACTCCTGAAGATTTGGGCTGGTTTCTACCACTACGGCTTGGTTATTTCCTTGTGTGAAATTCACTTTAACTCCGTTTGAAACCGAAATTCCTGTAAATTTTCCCACATTCCGAACCTGCGTCACACCGTTAGCGCTCACGTTTTCGGTGGTTACAGAACTTTTGGGAACAGAATTCTGGGCCTCATTTACCAATTTATTCACATCATCCATGGAGATTTTGCCGTCCAACATCATGAGAACTGTATTTCCTTCAGAATTAATGCTGAGCAACAGATCATCTAAAATCCCGTTTGCAGCGTCCGTAGAAAGAAATTTGATTTTGTTGTCTTTGCTGTTTACAGTGATGAGTTCCTCATACTTCATATTTTTTAGCGAAGTCCCGATTTCGTTCTGCAGTTTTTGAAAAAGCTGCATTTGATTTTGGTTGGCAACCGCGTTGCTTAGTTCCGGTTTTTCCAGAATTAAAATTTTCAAGCTGTTGATTTTGCTCAGCAAAGGTTTGATTTGTGACAATTCATCGTCAGCGATATTCAGCTTATTCAGCATATTGAACATCGGTTTTGCAATTTTAATTGAAGTTACACCGTCCGCTTCCTGGTATTTTTCAAAAAGCTGGTCGAGTTTAGCATTTTGCGCATTGATTTGGAAAAAATACGAAAATGTAAGGGCAAATATTAAAAGAAGTTTTTTCATGATACAATTTTTTTGAGTTAAAGATTTCACAGAGGACTGCTGAACAGATTGAATAACTGATCTTGCTTAATATTCTTCGTTAATCGCGGTGATAACATCGGTTTGCGCCACCGTTTTCGAAACATTTTCAGACAAAATCCGGAAGGAATACTTCGTCAAGTCAATCGCTTCCTGTTCGTTTTCTATTTTTTGGCCATTAATAATTACGTAATTCGCTTTGTATTCAGGCTTTTCTGTGTTTTTTTTATGATCGGACATTTCCGATGAAACTGCGGCGAAGCGCGGTCTTACATCTTTTCTGATCCTGCCGCGGCGCGGTAAAATCTTTTCCATAATATCAACTTCCGGCGTTTGCTCCACCGTTCTGCTGGAATCTGAAATAATGCTGTCTTTTTTCAAATCAATGCTGTCGTTCACCGCATTCACTGCAAAATTTGATTCCTGCTGAAATTGATCTTTATTCTTTAAAATCTCATTTTTCACCAAAATATCCTGGTCTTCAACGGAATTGCTATTGCCAAATTTGAAAAAAATGCCAATCGAGAGCAGAAAAATTATGCTTGCCGCCATCCAGAAGTTTTTAGGAAAATATCCTGCTTTTTTGGCATTTTTTAGCGGAATTACTTTTTCTTCTTCTTTGGCTTTTTCCAAAAATTCCTCGAAACTCCAGTTCATTTTTTCTTCCCGGATTTCTTTGGTTATTTCGGTATATTTATCTTGAGATTTGTCGGTTTTCATGCTAAAAATTTTATAAATTTTCTATCATTCTGTTTTCGAAAGCCATGAGTTTTTCAATCTGATCTTTCACTTTCTGCCTGGCGCGCATCAGATTTACGCGAACTGCATTTTGTTCCATTTCCAGGATTTCTGCGATTTCCACCACATCAAAATCTTCTACATCTTTCAGGTGAATCACCGCTTTTTGCTTTTCCGGCAACTGGTTAATGAACCCGATGATCTGGTCTTTCAAATTGTTCGATTCCACATGGTAAATCTCGCTGGTGTGCTGGTGAAAATCTGCAAAACCCATTTTTACATCTTCGTGTTTCAGGCGGTTCAGGCATTCATTTTTCACCGATTTCATCACATAAGATTTCAGATTTCCGAAATTGCTGAGGTCATCTTTTTTCTGCCAAAATTTCAGCATGAGATCCTGCACCACGTCTTCGGCCTCGTCGCTGCTTATCACGAATCTTTTCGCAAAACGGTACATCTCATCTTTGAGACAGAAAACCGTTTCTTTAAAAATCGCGTGAGTCATAGCTTAGTTTCTATAGGTAAGACAACGAAGATCGCAAATTTGTTACATGGAAATAAAAAAAACTTCAAAATAAATTTTGAAGTTTAAAAATTGGGTGTTTTAGCGGCGAATTTCTTAGTAAGACTGAATCAAAACTTCAGTTGGGATTTTCATTTCCAAATGCAGATTTCTGATCATTTCTAAAGTAAGTTTTCTTTTTTTATTCAGAATTTCACTTGCTCTGCTTTTTAGACCAATGACTTTAGCTAAATCATTTTGAGAATAATTCATTTGTTCCATCCGGAATTTTATGGCTTCAATAGGATCGGGCAGATCAATCGGAAAATTTTCTGTCTCATATTTTTCCAGGAGAATTCCTAAGATTTCCAACTCATCGCCTTCTCTCGTGCCTTTTTTTGCGTCAAAAATTACCTCCAGCCTTTTCAAAGCTTGATTATAATCTTCTTCGGTTTTTATCGGTTTAATCTGCATTTTTTTTAAATTTCTGTAGCATCTATTTTATCATATTCCGCGTGGGTTCCGATAAAACGTATCCAAATCATTTGGTAATCAAAGTTAATTTTCACGATCAGGCGGTAATGATTTCCTTTAATATTGAAAACTACCCGCAGATTGTTCAAAATACTTGCACTAGGATATTCTGCTTTAATATCGTTTAGGTTTTGCCATTCTGCAAGGCTCGCTTCTTTGAACCACGATTTTAGCTGCTGTTCGCAGCCGCCGTGTTTTTCCCAGAAATCCCGCAGAATCTTTTTTGCTATTACCCTCAATTGCAAATATTTACTGCAAATATAGCAAAAATTCCCATTTTGGGAATTTATTTTTTTTAACAATTCTTCAAAATAAAATTTTGAAGTTTAAAAATTGGGTGTTTTAGCGACGAATTTTTGGGCAACTTTTCCGCCTTCCGCTCCCGCTTTTTTGCTCCGCTACGCTCCGCAAAAAGAGCTCCGCTCAAGTCGGGTTGCGGCGACGTTATAAATCGGTGACTTTTTTATCGATTTTATAAACCGTTCCGCGGAAACTTGCCACCAAAATTCCGTCCTGGTTTTTTATGGAGATATCATAAATTCCGGTTTTTCGCGTGTCGGAAATCAATATGCTTTCCGCCGTCAAAACATCGCCGAGTTTCGCCGCTTTAGTAAAATTCATCGCGCAGTGCAGCGCCACCGAGGCGTCGTTGGTATTGTTACTCGAAAATGCCAGCGCCGAATCGGCAAGGGAAAAAGTCACGCCGCCATGAACGGTTTTTAAACCGTTGATCATTTCTTTTTTCACTGGCATTTCTATTTTGCAATATTTTTCACGGATTTCCAGGAGTTTTATGCCCATCCATTTTGAGAATTCATCCTGGTTTAGCATGTATTGCGCGAGTTCGTGTGGGGATTTCACTTATTTTGTCTATTTGTTAAGAAGAAATTTATAATTTTTTGAACAGTTGTTTCCAAGTAATATTTTTGATCGTCGCCGGTAAAAGATAGATTAAGAACATAACAATTCCCTGCAGAAGAGGTTTTAGCCAATAGTTGGCTTCTGTAAATTTTTCCGGACTCATTTGCGAGTCGAGCAAAACTAACAAGCCGGCGAAAACAGCCGCGCCGCAGAATGCCCCAAATAGTTTTCTTTTAGTCATATTTACAGCGTGGTTTACATTTTACGTAGCAGTGGGCTTTGCCTGTATCGTTCCTCCTGATATTCCTTGTAAAGATTTTGCAGCATCGCGGAGATTTTATCAAAACCGATTTCTTTTCCCCATGCGAGCAAACCTTTTGGATAGTTTACGCCTTTCTGCATGGCGAGTTCAAGATCTTCGTCGTTGGCGATTCCGACTCTTTTGGCTTCCACCGCTTCGTTTACCAACATTGAAATTATTCTCATAAAAATGATTTCCTGCAGTTCGCCGTTTTGCTCAGTATCTTGGCTCCTGGTTCTTGATTCTTGGTTCTTTTCGGAATAATCATAAAATCCTTTCCCGGTCTTTCGACCCAGCAATTTTGCTTCCGCCATTCTTTGTTGCAGCAAACTCGGCTTGTATTTCGGATCGTAAAAATAATCAGCGTAGACGGTTTTCGTGACCGAAAAATTAATGTCAATCCCGATTAAATCCATAAGTTCAAAAGGACCCATTTTGAATTTTCCAAGGCTTCGCATCGCTTCATCAACCTGTTCAATGGTAGCGATGTTTTCTTCAACAATTCGCAAAGCTTCGCCGTAAAACGGACGCGCAATACGGTTGACGATAAATCCCGGAACATCTTTCGCGATCACCGGAATTTTGCCCCAACTTTTCATTAAAGTATAAATTTCCTCTGCGAGATGCTCTTTCGTTAAAAGTCCCGGAATTACTTCCACCAAAGGCATCAGCGGCGCCGGATTAAAAAAATGAATTCCTATAAATCGTGCCGGATTTTTTAATTCTGAAGACAGGGAAGTGATTGAAATCGAGGAAGTATTACTTGAAATAATACATTTTTCCGAAACAATTTCCTCTAAATTTTGGAAAACTTTGGTTTTGATTTCTTTATTTTCAATAATCGCTTCGATTACCAAATCGCAATCTTTAAAATCCGAAAGTTCAGTGCAGAATTTAATTCGGTTGAAAATTTTTTCGCTTTCCTCAACTGAGATTTTATTTTTTTCGACCAATCTGGCTAAAACTTTTTGCAGGTTTTCCAATGATTTTTCGGTTTGGACACTGTCTGCGTCATACAGAAAAACTTCGCATCCGGAAGTCGCCGCAACCTGCGCAATGCCAATTCCCATGGTCCCCGAGCCGATGATACCAATATTCATATAATTTGAAAATTTGATAATGTGTTAATTTGAAAATTAAGATTTAGATGTTGAAATAATTTTTGAAAGTATAAGCTGAATTTCCCTCAATTCCAGAAAAGTCTGCTCCTCTGGTGTGATTAACCTTTCGGAATGTCTACATAAAAGTAACCAATATTCAACCTCATCAGCTTCTTTTGCGGCGATTTTCATTTTGTGAATAAAATCTGCTTTACTTTCCGCGTTCTGACTTTCACGCACGTTGGCACCAATCGAAGTGCCGGATTTAAAAATTTGGTTGGCGAGCGAAAAGCGCCTTTGCTCAAATAATTTTTCTGAAAATTCGATAATTTGAAGTGCAAAACCGAAAGTTTTATCTACGATAATGTTTGTTCTGTCATTGCGCATAGCATTTTCAAATTTTCAAATTACCACATTTTCATGCTATTTCCCCTTATATTCCGGTTTTCTTTTTTCTAAAAACGCTGAAACTCCCTCCATGAAATCCGCAGATTCTGCGGCTTCCTGTTGCAAAATTCCTTCAATATCCAACTGTTGAGTCAGCGTGTTGTCGTAAGATTCGTTGAAAGCTTTTTTGGTGAGCGAAATTGCTTTTGTCGGCAAATTTGAAATTTGTTCCAGTATTGTCATCGCGTTTTCCAGGAAATTTTCATCATCGAAAACGTCTGCAATTAAACCAAGATTTTTTGCCTCTTTAGCCGGTAATTTTTTGCCGGTGAAAGCCAGGTAATTTGCCTGTTGACGACCTAAAAGTTTTGGTAACCAATACGTTCCGCCAGTGTCCGGAATTAATCCTATGTTAACAAATGCCTGAGAAAAATACGACGACTGTGTGGCTAAAGTGAAATCGCAAATCAGCGCCAACATTGCCCCGGCTCCCACTGCGGGACCATTTACCAAAGAAATTACAGGTTTTCTGCAATTTGCAATTTCTTTAACCAAAGGATTATAATAATCAATTACCATGCGCTGAATAACCCGTTCTTCCTCAGGATCGCTGAAAGACATTGCGTCTTTCAGATTTTGCCCGGAGCAGAAAGCTTTTCCACGTCCCGAAATCGCCAGACAGCGCACATTTTCATCGCGGCTGCCGTCGTGCACAAATTTTCGGAGCTCTGCGAGCAAAATTTTATTTAAACTGTTGAAAGTTTCCGGCTGGTTGAGATAAGCGATTTGAAGTTTTCCTTCAAGATGAATTTCAATTTCTAGCTGACTGTACATATTTTGAGGTGTTGATTTGCTGAGGTGGTAATTTGACCTATTTTCCAATATTAATCGGATTTTAACAAAGATAACAGTTTAATTACATTTAAAATAATGCTTTGAATAATGCTCTTAAATCCTCAATTTAACTCATCGTCACATTACCAAATTACCACATCATCACATCATTTTTAGTGACATTTAAAATAATCGAAAGGTTCCAGACAATCGTTGCACTGATAGCTGGCTTTGCAAAGCGTGGAGCCGAAGCGGCTGATCTGCTTTGTGTTTTCCGAGCCGCAGCGCGGACATTTTTTGGGAATATTTAAATGATCCTCTTGACTTCCTTTTTCCGGCGGCGTAATTCCGTAGGAGCGAAGTTTTTCCCGGGCTTCATCTGTGATCCAATCGGTGGTCCAAATGGGAGAAATTTTCGTCGTTACTTTGGCTAAAATTCCGTTTTCTTTGAAAAGTTTAATGATGTCTTCCTCAATATTAAACATTGCCGGACACGCAGAATAGGTTGGCGTAATCACAATTTCGGCTTCATTTTCGGAAATCATTTTAGCTTCCCGTACAATTCCGAGTTCAACAATATTGATGACGGGAATTTCGGGATCCGGAATTTGGGATAATAGTTCGAATAAGTTTTCTTCTATTTTAACCACAGCGTTTCTAATATTTTCCGCATAACTAAATTTGAGAATTTGAGAATTTGAAAATGATCGGCAATTTATCATTCTCAAATTTTCAAATCGCCGCATCACAAATCACCACATCAACCAACCACCACATTACCGCATCAATCTACCACGCACAATTTGGATATGTTCTTTGCATATACTGCAGTTCACATAAAATATAACCAAAATATTCGGTGTGATAGCCCGTTCGTGAACCTTTTTGCATAAAATCACTTTCCGGAATTTGCAAACCAATAGTCTGGAAATCTTCCTCAATATTTTTTCGCCAGTTTTCGTGCAGATTTTTCGAATTTGGCACAATGTCCAATTTCGCTAAATCTTCTTCACCGGGCGTTTCTGCAAACATTCCAGCGGTGTATTCCCACAAATTTTCTACCGCATTTCGCAGTCGGGTTTTACTTTCATCTGTTCCGCCCGCAAACATTTTTATCCAGGTAGAAGTGTGTGTGTAGTGATATTTAACTTCTTTCAGCGATTTTTCGGCGATTGCCGCAAGCTGTTCATCGCTGCTTTTCATTAATTCAGTGTAAAGAATTCTTTGGTAAACCGCAAAAAAATAGACTTTTAACAGCGTATTTGCGTAATCACCATTCGGAAGTTCCGAAAGTTGGCAGTTCAGATATTCTTTTTCCAAACGCAAAAAAGCCAAATCATCTTCCGATTTCCCTTCGCCTTGGATCTGCGCAGCGTATTTATAGAAATTATTGCTTTGGCCCAGATAATCAAGCGCGATGTTGGTCAGCGCAATATCTTCTTCCAGATACGGGCCCTGGCCACAAAGCTCGCCCAACCTTTGACCAAAAATCAAAGTATCGTCAGCTAATTTTAAGGTATAATTAAATAGTGGATTCATTTCTTTTGTATAAAGTAAAATGTAAAATGTACACTTTACGGTTTATGAAATTACATTGTACATATGACCTTGTACAAAATTTACATATTCTTCACGTCATTTGGGATTTCGTAGAAAGTCGGGTGGCGGTAGAGTTTATCGTCTGCCGGGTCGAAAAATGCTTCTTTGTCCACACCTTCGGAAGTCACCATATATTTGCTCGGCACTACCCAAATCGAAGTTCCTTCCATTCGTCTGGTATACACGTCGCGCGCTGCCTGAAGCGCCAGTTCTGCGGTTGCTGCCTGCACGGTTCCGGCGTGTTTATGGGAAAGTCCCGGTTTTGTCTGGATGAAAACTTCCCACATATCTAAATTGCTCATTAATCAAAAATTTATGGTTTAAAGATAAATATTTTTTTAAACTTTTTCTCCGTCGATATAAACGTTTGCGGCTTGCAAACTTCCCTGATGATATAGGATATTCTGAAAATTTGCAGTCTCGAAAGTCACAAAATCGGCTTTTTTACCGGTTTCCAAAGTTCCGCGGTCTTCTAAATTTAAAGCAAAAGCGGAGCGGAAAGCAATTCCGGCCAAAACTTCCGCTGTTGATAATTTTTCAAATGTAGCTAAAATTGATGCCTGAGTGATGAGATTTCCCATCGGCGCAGAACCCGGATTCCAGTCAGAAGCAATGGCGAGAATTCCTCCTGCATCTAAAAATTTTCGTGCCGGCGTAAATTTTTCTCCTAAACCTAAACTGGCGCCCGGAAGCGCCGTTGCAACCGTATTCGACTTTGCTAGAAACTCGATATCTTCGTCGATCGTGGCTTCCAAATGATCGGCCGATTTCGCGCCAACTTCCACCGCAATTCGCGAACTTCCGGACGTAAACTGATCCGCGTGAACCGTTATTTCAAAACCTAATTCTTTCGCTTTTAATAAAAAATTCCGGCTTTCTTCGGGCAAAAATGCTGATTTTTCAATAAAAATATCGACGCGTTTTGCAAGATTTTCTTGCCGTACTTTGGGCAAAATTTCATCAATTATAAGTTGTAGATATTCCTCCGAAGTTCCTGTAAAATCGCGTGGTTTCAGATGCGCGGAAAGACATGTCGGAATTAAAGTAGCTTTTGTTAAAGTTTGTGCTTTCTGGATGACGCGCAGCATTTTCAGCTCATTTTCCACATCCAAACCGTAGCCGGATTTTATTTCAATCGTGGTTATTCCAAGCGAAATCAGCGAATTTATTCTTTCTAAAATAGTGTGTAAAAGTTCGTCTTCGCTTGCTTTTCGGGTGTGCAAAACAGAGCTCCAAATGCCGCCGCCACTTTCTGCAATTTCCAGATAGGTTTTTCCGGCGTTGCGCATGGCGAAATCCCTGGCACGGTTTCCCCCAAAACAAATATGCGTGTGAGAATCCGTAAAGGCCGGTAGACAAATTTGTTCATCAGCGATGTGCTCGATTTCAATATCAGAAAAATTCGCCTTTAAATCGGCAAAATTTCCGGTTTTATAGATGAGACCGTCTTTGATTATAATTCCGCCATCGGTAATTATTTCCAGCTGTTCATCTGAAATTTTTCCGCGAAGCGGCAAATTGCCGAGCGTCACAATTTGTTTAAACGGGCCGATTAACTTCATAAAATAAATAATTTAAAAATGAAAAAAAAGCCTTTTTAACGGCGAAATTTTTTGGTTATGCGGTCTTTTTTAAATGATCAAAAACCATTTTCGAAAGCGGAATAAACATCAATCCTGCTAAAAGAAAAGTGATAAACGCTCTTTGCAGGCCAAAGGCACTTGCAAGATAACCAATTATCGGCGGTCCGAGAAACATACCGACAGTAGAATAGGTGCTGATGATGGATATTACAATTGGAACCGAATATTTTTTCGCTTTTCCGGCCAAAATGAAAGTCATCGGATACAATCCGGAAACACCGAAACCAACCATACAAAAACCGATAAGAACGGGCACTAAATACGGAAAAACTGTTGCCAGAAGCACTCCGGAAGTGATTAGAACCGAACTTGCGATGTAGAGTTTCTGCATGCCAAATCTGCTCATCAAATTATCGATGGTGAGTCGCGAAATCGTCATACACACCATAAAAAGCAAGTAGCCGTACGTGAAAACTTCCTGGTTTACGACTTCTTTCAGGTAAACGCCGTTCCAGTCGTACATTCCGCCTTCACAAATCGCGGCGAAAAAAACCATTAATCCCAAAAGCGCAATATATTTGCTGGGTTTTTGAAAGCGAAAAGGGTTGCTGGTTTTAGCTTTGTCATTTTTGATTAAAAAACCGTACATCGCAATGATAATAAGCAATCCCAAAGAAAATACCGCTAAAAAGTGCCAGAAAATGGAAACGTGGAATTTGAGCATTACGGTTGAAAAAAGTACGCCCAATATTCCACCAATGCTCCACACGCCGTGGAATTTCCCTACGATTTTCTTTTCGAATTTTTCCTGAATGGAAAGCGACTGCGTGTTGATGGCCACATTAATAATTCGCAAAGCAATTGAAAATAAAACCAGGGAAATCACCAATGCAAAAAGCGAAAACCCCCAGCCGATTGAAAATAAAGAAAGCAGAAAAATAACGCTGGCAAATTGAAGTGGCACGCGGCTGTCATATTTTGCCACAAGCCAACCGGAAAGCGGAATGCCGATAATTGCACTCGCCGGCATGATCATCAATAAATTTCCCAGGTCGCCTTCGGATAAATTAAACTGTTCTTTAATGGTCGGGATCCGCGACGCCCAGGTGGAAAAACACAATCCGGATAACAGGAAATAAGCTGATAAAGCAATTCTTTGCTTTTGTGGTGTAGAAATCATTCGTGCAAAATTAGGGATTTCAAAATCAAAAAATTGCCGCTTTTTCAGGCTAAAAACTGATTTTTAGAACTCAGAAAAATCCTCCGCTAAAAGAGCATTTTTTTTCAAAAACGTTTAAAAAACGGCGTTTTAAATTTTTATATCTTTGAATAAATTTAATTAAATGCCCGATTTTTTGCGTCCGGATCAGGAAAATTTCTCGCCGGACGATTTAATATTAGAAGAAAAAATCCGTCCTCAGAGTTTTAAGGATTTTGCGGGACAGCGCAAAACGCTGGATAATCTTGAGGTTTTTGTTGCGGCAGCGAAAAACCGTGGCGGCGCACTGGATCACGTTCTGCTGCACGGTCCGCCGGGGCTTGGAAAAACCACTTTAGCACACATTATCGCGAATGAATTGGGCGTGGGCTGTAAAATTACTTCGGGTCCCGTTTTGGATAAACCCGGAAGTTTGGCTGGTTTACTTACCAACTTAGAGGAAAATGATGTGCTTTTTATTGATGAAATTCACCGCCTGTCGCCCATTGTTGAAGAATATTTGTATTCCGCGATGGAAGACTATAAAATCGATATCATGCTGGAAACTGGTCCAAACGCGCGCAGCGTGCAGATTGGTTTAAATCCTTTTACCCTCGTAGGCGCCACCACCAGAAGCGGAATGCTGACAAAACCAATGCTCGCAAGATTTGGAATTCAATCCAGATTGGAATATTACACCATCGAGCTTTTAGCCATGATTATTGAACGAAGCGCGCGTGTTTTAGACGTGAAAATCTATGAAGATGCGGCGATTGAAATTGCACGTAGAAGCCGAGGTACGCCGAGAATCGCAAACGCTTTACTACGTCGCGTTCGGGATTTTGCGGAAATTAAAGGAAACGGCGAAATCGAAATTGGAATTACAAAATTTGCTTTGAACTCCTTAAACGTCGACGAATTTGGTTTGGATGATATGGACAACCGCATCATGCGTGTCATGATTGAAAATTTCCGAGGAAAACCGGTGGGAATTTCTGCTTTAGCGACTTCGATTGGTGAGAATCCTGAAACTTTGGAGGAGGTTTATGAACCGTTTTTAATTCAGGAAGGATTTATAATCCGAACGCCGCGCGGCCGCGAAGTCACTGAAAAAGCTTACAAGCATCTGAATATTTCTGTTCCCCGAAGACCGGATGAACTTTTTTGAAATTAAAAATTAAAAATTAATAATTAAAACCTTAAAATGGAAAATAATTTTCAGGAAAGGGATAATATTATTAGAAATAAATCTTTTGATTTTTCAGTGAGGATTGTCAACCTGTACAAAATCCTTTACTATGAAAGACATGAGAAAACGATTTCAACGCAGTTGCTGCGGTCCGCAACTTCGATTGCAGCAAATATTGAAGAAAGTCTTGCTGCTTTTAGCAAAAAAGAATTTATATTTAAGCTTCAAATTTCCTATTATTAATTATCAATTATTCATTTCTATATGAAACTTTATCCGATACAGTGTGGAAAATTTAAATTAGATGGCGGTGCGATGTTTGGCGTGGTGCCGAAAAGCCTTTGGCAGCGTACTAATCCAGCTGATGAAAACAATTTAATTGAATTGGGAACGCGCTCACTTTTGGTGGAAGACGGTAAAAAACTCATCCTGATAGATTGTGGTTTAGGAAACAAACAGGATGAAAAATTCTTCGGCCATTATTCACTTTGGGGCGATGATACTTTGGATAAAAACTTAAAAAAATATGGTTTTGTACGCGAAGATATTACTGATGTTTTCCTGACACACCTTCATTTCGACCACTGCGGCGGCGCAATTGAGTGGAACGCCGAAAAAACCGGTTACCAACCCGCCTTTAAAAATGCAAATTTCTGGACCAACGAAGCGCACTGGCAGTGGGCTACAGAACCCAATCCACGCGAAAAAGCAAGTTTCCTGAAAGAAAATATTCTGCCGATGCAGGAAAGCGGCCAGCTGAACTTTCTGCCCACACCAACCACCGGAAATTACGGCTTTGCGCCCGATTTGAAAATGGATGTCATTTTTGTGGACGGCCATACCGAAAAACAAATGCTTCCTGTCATTCAATATCAGGAAAAAACCGTGGTTTTTGCCGCAGATTTAATTCCCACCGTTGGGCATATTCCGCAGGTTTATGTAATGGGATACGACACGCGGCCGCTGCTGACCATGGAAGAAAAGGCAAAGTTTTTGAAGCAGTGCGTGGATAACGAATACGTTTTGTTTTTCGAACACGACGCGCATAACGAACTTGCGAGCCTGAAAATGACGGAAAAAGGCATCCGACTTGATGAAACCTTTTCTATGAATGAGGTTTTTGGCTATTAAACATTAAAAATTTAAATAAAATTATGATCGAAGAAGAAGCTGAACCTGAGCCCGGGGAAAAGACGAAAATTATTGGCGTAACCGGCGGAATTGGTTCCGGGAAATCTACCGTGTCAAAATTCATTGAAGAAGCAGGTTTTCCTGTGTATTATTCGGATATTCGTGCGAAAACCATCGTTAATGATGATCCGGGACTACGCCAAAAAATCAAAGCACTTTTAGGTGAAAAATCTTACGATGAGGCGGGTTTATACGATAGAAAATATGTCGGAAATGTGGTTTTTGATGATGCGAATTTACTATTGAAACTTAATTCTCTCATTCATCCCGCCGTAAAGTTAGATTTTGAAAAATGGGTAAAACAGCAGTCAAAAAATCTGGTTTTCAAAGAAACCGCACTTTTATTCGAATTAAAATTAAATGAAGGATGCTTTAAATCTATTCTGGTAACGGCGGACGATAACTGCAGACTGAAACGAGTTATGGACCGCGATAACAAAACGTACCGCGAAGTAGAATCCATCATGCTGCGCCAAATGCCCGAAAAAGACAAGGTGAAAATGGCAGATTTTATTATTTTTAATAATGACGGATTTGAGGAACTTCAGCGCGAAACCGAGAAAGTGCTCACTGAACTTCAAGCAACTTTTTAAATAATAACTAGCCAGATTTTTTCTAAAAATTTGGCTTTTTAGTGGCCAATTTTTCAGTTTTATAAAAGTGATTGTTTTCTTTTTTCAATATAATTAATGACAACTTTACGTAGTGATGAATAAATTTTTTCCGCTCTTTTTCGCCCTTTTTTTTAGTTTTTCTTTTTCGCAGGTTGATACGGCGCAGGTCGTGGTCCCAAACCGCTTTAATTCCGCGGAAGCTTTAGAAAAACCTTACGTTATTTTAATTTCCACCGATGGTTTCCGCGCAGATTATGTGGAAAAATTTCAGGCAAAAAACCTGAGAAAAATGGCTGAACGAGGCGTTTCTGCAAAAGCGATGCTTCCCAGCTTCCCAACGATCACTTTCCCGAACCACTGGACTTTAATCACCGGACTTTACCCGTCGCACCACGGTTTGATCGATAATTATTTTTTCGATTATAAGCGCCAAAAATCTTATGCGATGAGCAAACAGGAAGATGCCGAAAATGGTTCCTGGTATGGCGGCACGCCACTTTGGAGTTTGGCGGAAAAGCAAGGTGTGCTTTCTGCTTCCATGATGTGGGTAGGTGCAGCGAGCGATGCCGGCGGCGCGAGGCCTACGTATTACTACCATTATCACGAAAAGTTTTCACCGGAAGAAAAAGTAGAAAAAGTGATAAACTGGCTGCAATTACCCATGGACAAAAGACCACATTTCATCAGCTTGTATTTCCCCGAAGTCGATTCGAAAGGCCATCATTTCGGGCCGGAAAGCAAAGAAACAGCAGACGCCGTGAAACTGGTGGATGACGCCGTGGGAAGTTTAATGGAAAAAGTGCAGAATTTAGGACTAAAAAATGTAAACTTCATTTTTGTTTCCGATCACGGAATGATTTCTGTAAATCGGGAAAATCCGCTCGAAGTACCGGAAATTTTATTAGACAAAAACCGTTTTGATTTTTACAATTCAATCACTTTACTTCGGGTGGTGGTAAAAAACAAAGCAGAAATAAAATCCGTTTACCGCGAACTGAAGAGAAATAAAACTGGTGATTACAAGGTTTTCCTGACGGAAAAAATGCATCAAAAGCTTAATTTTTCCACCACAGAAGACCGCTACAGCAGGATTGGTGATATTATTTTAATGCCGAAAGCACCAAAAGTTTTTCTGGAAAAAGGCAAAACGACTTCCGCCGGAAAGCACGGTTACAATCCTTACAAGGTTCCGGAAATGAAAGCGGTTTTTATTGCTGATGGACCGGCGTTTAAATCCGGAAAAAAAATCGGTGAATTTAAAAATGTAAATGTTTACCCGATTGTTGCCGATATATTAAAATTGAAAATCAAAGAGCCCATTGACGGCAACCAAAACACCGCGCGGAAAGTCCTGTTAAATCCATAAAAAAATCCGGTTAAAAGACCGGATTTTTTCGTTTTAGATATTTTCTAATTTTTCAGGGACGCCATATCAATGACAAATCGGTAGTGAACATCGCTTTTCAGCATGCGTTCGTACGCTTCGTTAATGTCCTGCATTTTAATCATTTCAATTTCCGGGAGAATGTTGTGTTCACCACAGAAATCCAGCATTTCCTGAGTTTCTTTAATTCCGCCAATCAGTGAACCGGCCACAGATCTCCTGCCCAAAACTACTGGAGGAGTGAAAAGAGCTTCTTCCATTTTTCCGATATAACCGACCAAAACTAAAGTTCCGCTGATGTTTAAAGTTGAAATATACGGGTTGATATCGTGATCGTATGGTACGGTATCGATTATCAAATCGAATTTTCCCTGTGCGGCTTTCATCTCATTTTCGTAGGTAGAAATCACTACGGCATCTGCGCCTAAATCCAAACCATCCTGAATTTTATCCGGACTGCGGGAGATTAAAGTTACCTCAGCGCCCAAACCTTTGGCCAGTTTAATGGCCATGTGACCCAAACCGCCCAAACCAACGACTGCGACTTTGCTACCTTCTTTTACGTTCCAGTGCTTAAGTGGCGACCAGGTTGTAATTCCCGCGCACAAAAGTGGGGCAACCGCTTTTAAATCTAAATTTTCCGGAATTTTCAAAACAAAAGCTTCATCAACCACCACTTTTTCGGAATAACCACCGAAAGTTTGTTGGTTTAAATGTTTGTCGTGACCGTTATAAGTTCCGGTGGAACCGTTCAGGCAATATTGTTCCAAATCCTGTTTGCAGCTTTCACATTCGCGGCAGGAATCTACCAGACAGCCAACGCCGGCTAAATCACCGACTTGAAATTTGGTGACTTCGGCACCGATCTTTGTAATTTTTCCGATTATTTCATGTCCCGGAACTGCGGGATATTTCGTGCCGCCCCAATCGTTTCTGGCAGTGTGCAAATCGCTGTGGCACACGCCGCAGTACATAATTTCAATTTCGATGTCGGTAGGTAAAACTTCCCGCCGCTCGATGTGCATTTCTTTTAAATCCTCATCCTTCGATGCCGTTCCAAAAGCTTTTATATTGGTATCGCCCATATTTTATTTTTTCGTTTACGCAAATATACTGGCTAAGAAAAAGAATGTGTGTTAATGAAGTATTAAAATTTTTTACCTGCTATTAGACCATTTTATTCTGGAACCCAAACCGAAACATTTCCAGCGGGAACCGGGAAATTTCCCCAGCCGTTTTCATCGATGGTGATTTTTTCCTCAAACCAGCCCAAATAATCGTAGAAATTTTGCCCTGCATATTGAATTCCCATTTCCATCGGTTTTTCGTAGGCATCTTTATTGCTCAAAACCACGGCGCAGCCAGCGTGCTCTTCATCGCCTTCGCGAATCCAGCCGAGACAGTTGGCATCTTCAAAATAATCGCGCTGAATTCCGTAAGCGAACAATTGTCGGGCTTTCAGCAATTCTTCAATTTTTTCCACTTTGTCCAGGAAAATTTCCTGGTCGTTGCCTTCTTTATCTTTGTCAATGTAATGCGCGCCGAACAAATCCGGATAAAAAATACACGGATAACCGTCCTGGCGAAGTAAAATTAAAGCGTAGGCGAGCGGTTTAAACCATTTTTCCACCGGCGCTTCCAGTTCCTGAAGCGGTTGCGTATCGTGATTATCAACCAAAGTCACCGACAAAAGTGGATTTGCAGAAGTTAGTGTTTCGTCGAAAATAGTACGTAAATCATACTCCGACCCGGAAAGCGATGCGATGTGAAAATTTTGCTGTAACGACGAATCGAAAAGGCTCATGGAACCTGCCGTTGCTTCGATATATTTTTCCAGAAGGGATAATTCTCCGGGCGCCCAATATTCGCCCACGGCAAAAATATTTTTGCCGGTATTTGCGCGTAAATTATAAAGCCATTCCTGATAAAATTCCGGCGACTGGTGTTTCACCGCATCCAGGCGGACCCCATCAAACTGAACTTGGTCATGATACCATTTTGCCCAATAATTCAGCTCTTCGCGTACGAAGGGATTTCGGTGTTCGATGTCATTGTACATCAAATAATCGTAGTTTCCTTTTTCATCGGAAATCATTTCTTCCCAACCGTCGCAGTACTCGCTGATAATGCGGAAAATGCCGTCTTCCTGACCTTCAGCATAATCAACTCCGGAAAAACATTGAAAATTCCACTCAAAATCAGAATATGTATTGCCTCTGCCCGGAAAAGTAAATTTGGTATACGATTCAATTTCAAAAGGTTCCGAAATATCTTCCAGCCGGTTTTCCGGATTTACTTTGATGACCTGAAATTTTTCTTTTTCATCACCGCCGGCTTTATGATTCAAAACAATATCCACATACACCGAAATCTCATTTGACTGCAGCGTTTTACAGGCATTTAAATATTGTTCTTTGGTGCCGTATTTTGTCGGAATGGTGCCTTTTTGATCAAATTCGCCGAGATCAAAAAGATCGTACGGATCGTAACCGACTGAAAATCCGCCGCCCGAAGCTTTGTAAGCCGGGGGAAACCAGACCGCGGAAATCCCGAGCTCTTTTAGATAAGAAGCGGAATCTTTAATCTGGTCAAAAAGTTGGGCGTCGCCATCGGAATACCAATGGAAAAACTGAATCATCGTGGGATTCATAAGCTTAAAAAATTTTAATGAAATAGAAAAATATCCCCTAATTTCGGCATATTTTTCTGTTTTACCTTCTTAATGAAATTTAATTCAGGAAAAAAATTCAAAGTCCTAATTAATCGAATTCTTCAAATGGAATTTTCAGCTGTACAGAAACCTGCTTTTTTTCCTGGGTGTTCAGGTTGGAAAGTGACAAGCCAAGCAAACGCACGGGTTTATCAAAAGGACGGAGTTCCCACAATTTTTTCGCCGTTTCAAGGAGGTTTTTTTCGTTTCCGAAATATTCTTCTTGAGTCGTGCTGCGCGTGTACACCGTGAAATCTTTGTATTTAATTTTCAGCGTTAAAGATTTTCCTTTAATTTCTTTTGTCAAAAGCCGCTTGTTTAAATCTTCGCTGATGATTTCAAGCTGCTTAAAAACTTCCTCCTCATCAAGTAGATTTTCCCAGAAAGTTTCTTCCACACCGACACTTTTTTGGATGCGGTGTGCTTTTACTTCGCTGTGATGAATGCCGCGCACCACATTATAATAATAAGCGCCGGATTTTCCGAAAAGCCGAACAAGTTCTTCCAAAGATTTTTCCTTCAGATGCAAACCTTTGAAAATGTGCAGCTCATGCATTTTATTGGCGGTAACTTTGCCGATGCCGTAGAATTTTTCAATCGGCAATTCTTCCATAAACTGAAGAATTTGGGTCGGATGAATGGTTTTCTGACCGTTGGGTTTCCGGTAATCGGAAGCGACTTTTGCCAAAAATTTATTCACCGAAATTCCGGCGGACGCAGTCAGTCCCGTTTCTTCGAAAATTCTTTTCCGGATTTCGCGTGCAATTTCCTGCGCAGAATCGATGTTTTTTTTGTTTTCGGTCACGTCAAGATAAGCTTCATCCAATGAAAGCGGTTCCACCAAATCGGTAAATTCATAAAAAATTGCCCGGATTTGCTGCGAAATTTCTTTATATCTCGCGAAACGCGGTTTTACTACAATCAAATGCGGGCATTTTTCCAAAGCAGTTTTTCCCGGCATCGCGGACCGGATCCCAAATTTCCGCGCTTCGTAACTTGCTGCTGCAACCACGCCGTACATTCCGCCGCCCACGACCAGAGGTTTTCCTTTCAGTTCCGGGAAATCATGCTGTTCTACAGAAGCGTAAAACGCATCCATATCCACATGAATAATTTTTCGGTTGATTGCACGCTGCAAAATTAGGAAATGCATTTTTGATACGCATCATTGTAGAGTCCTTCGGATAAATGGCGTAAATTTACCTGAAAGTGACAAAAAACTATAATTAAAGACTATGAACGACGATAAATTAGCAGTTCTCATCGATGCGGACAATGTGCCGTACAAAAATGTGAAGGAAATGCTCGAAGAAATTTCCAGAAACGGAACGCCAACCATTAAAAGAATATATGCAGACTGGACGAAACCCACGGTTTCCGGCTGGAAAAATGTACTGCTTGAAAACGCCATCACGCCGATACAGCAATACAGCTACACGACGGGAAAAAATTCCAGCGACAGCGCCCTGATCATCGATGCGATGGATATTTTATATTCCGAAAAAGTGAATGGTTTCTGCATCGTTTCCAGCGACAGCGATTTTACAAGACTCGCGACGCGCCTTCGCGAAGCGGGAATGATGGTGATGGGATTTGGCGAAAAAAAGACGCCGAAGCCGTTTATTTCTGCGTGTGATAAATTTATTTATTTGGAAATTTTGAACGATACAGAAGATTCTGAAAAAGATTCGGAAAAGGAATCTGAAAATATTGCCACAAAAAGGCCCGAAAAAACCAAACGTAAAAAAGAGCCGCTAAGCAAAGTAGATTCGCGCACTATTAAATTGATTACCGAAAGCATCAATGATTTGGGTGATGAAGATGGCTGGACATTTCTCGGAAACCTCGGAAGTTTCATTATTAAAAAGAAACCCGATTTCGATCCGCGAAATTTTGGTTTTGCGAAACTTTTACCTTTGATAAAAAGCATCGGTAAAATTGAAACCGACGAAAGAGAAACCAGCTCAAAAAACGTGCGACATATTTATGTGCGTGTAAAATAAAAGCTCATAGCAAAACTAAAAAAATGCCGCTAAAGGGCATTTTTTTTATTTTTAATGAAGAGGAAATCAGGCGTTATAATTTTTCACCACGCCTTTTACGATTTTAATAACGTTCGGCATTGCTTTGTTTGCGGCCTGCAAAACTTCTTCGTGCGAAACGGTGAAAGCGATGTCCGGGCCGCCCACGTCTGTGATGATGGAAATTCCAAAACACTCCATTCCCTGATGTTTTGCGACAATTACTTCCGGCACCGTGCTCATCCCGACAGCATCACCACCGATAGCGCGAATCATGCCGTATTCCGCCGGCGTTTCAAAAGTGGGTCCCTGCAGCGCGACGTAGCAGCCTTCATGTGCGGTAATATCTAAATTTTCCGCGGTTTTTCGGGCTATTTCAATCATTTTTTTTTGATATGGTTCGCTCATATCCACAAAGCGTGGTCCGAATTCTTCCAGGTTTTTTCCACGCAACGGATGCTCCGGCATCATGTTGATGTGGTCATTGATGATCATCACATCCGCCACTTTAAAAGCTGGATTTACACCGCCGGAGGCGTTTGATAATATTAAATTTTTAATGCCTAAAAGGTGAAAAACCCGAAAAGGAAAAACCACTGTTTGAATGTCATGACCTTCATAATAATGTAATCTACCGCTCATCATTAAAACTTTTTTGCCCTCTAAAAGACCAAAAATTAATTTTCCTCCGTGACCAACCACAGTAGTTTGTGGGAAATTCGGGATTTCCGAATAATCCAAAACATGAATCGGTTCCACTTCATCTTTAAGTTTACCTAAGCCGGAACCTAAAACGATGGCGAATTCCGGCGTTTCGTGAATAATATTTTTGATGAATTGGGCGGTTTCTTTAATTTTTTCCAACATAGTTGAGGATGGTTTGGTTAAATTCTTCTTTCCTGTCGATGGTAATGTTGATGGGCCAGTAGAAAACAAGATCCCGAAGGTAATCAAAAGTTTTCAGCCGAACATAGTCTTTCTCGGTGGTCAGAATCAGTTTGTATTCGCCGAGTTTCTTGAATTCCGCCAGAATATTTTTAATATCCTGATCGGTAAAATTATGGTGATCACGAAATTTTAAATGTTTCACGCGGTCCGAAAATTTCGCCAGATGTTTTACCAGCGGTTTCGGATTTGCGATGCCGGTAATCAGCAAGATATCGTAGTACGCTAAATTATTATCTGGCAGCATTTGCGTTTTCGAATAGACATGTTCATCGTAACCGATGCTCGAGAAAAAGACTTTCTGCCCGTGTTGAGGATTTATTCTTGAAATGAAATATTGTTTCTGTTCATCGGTCAAATTTTCCGGTGATTTCGAAACCATAACGATTTGCGCACGTCTTGCACCACTGCGGCTTTCGCGTAAATTTCCGGCAGGCAAAAGATAATCTTTAAAATATGGATCTTCGTAATCGGTCATCAAAATATTAAAACCCGGTTTTATGGCTCGGTGCTGATAGGCATCATCCAAAATTAAAACCTCCAGATCCATGTCTTTGATGACTTTCTTCGCGCCGGGAACTCTTTCCTCGGAAACCGCGATGACAAAACGGTTTTTAAACCTTTCGAACAGTTGCATGGCTTCGTCTCCCACCGTTTTATAATTGCTGTCGTAGTTCGTGATGCCGTAACCTTTCGTCACGCGCCCGTAACCACGGGAAAGTACACCGGTTTTATAGTGTTTCGAAAGCAGATCTGCGAGGTACATCACCATCGGTGATTTCCCGCTGCCGCCCACAGACAGATTTCCGACATTGATGATCGGAGTTTTAAAGGCGGTCGATTTAGAAATTCCCCAATTATACATGGTGTTACGTGCTGCCGTAGCCACATGATAACCTAAGGAAAAAGGGTAGAGATACCATCTTTTCATAGAGGGCGAAATTACAATTTTTTAAGACTTCTAAAAAGGTGATTCTTTACATTTTTAAAGAAAAAATTAGCCGCTAAAAGCCTGTTTTTTCAGAAAATATAATATTAGTCGGCGGCTATTAAACAATTTGTTTAATTTTGCTTTTATTGTAAAATCTGATGAACAAAAAAAATATTGCCGTTGTAATGGGCGGCTATTCGGACGAATATAAAGTTTCCCTAAAAAGCGGCCAACTGATTTTTGATTCCCTGGACCGCGAACTTTACAACGTGTACAAAGTGGTCATTTTAAAAGATGAATGGTATTTTATCGATGACCGCGGTGTAAAAGCTCCCATCAATAAAGCAGATTTTACGGTACAGTTAAGCAGCGGCTTTGAAGTTAAATTTGATGTCTGCTTCAATATCATTCATGGGAAACCTGGTGAAAATGGTGAACTTCAGGCGTACTGGAACACCATCGGACAGAAATATACCGGCTGTGATTTTTACCAAAGTGCTTTGACTTTTAATAAAAAAGATACTTTGGCGGTATTGTCTAAATACGGAATTCCGTCTGCGAAAAGTATTTATTTGCGCCAAGGCGAAAATATTGATGAAGACCAAATTATTCAGGAACTTGGTTTGCCACTTTTTGTAAAACCAAACCAGTCGGGTTCTTCGCTCGGAATTTCAAAAGTAAAAGCGCAGTCTGAATTTCAAAAAGCTTTGGATTTCGCTTTCGCGGAAGATGAAGAAATTTTAATCGAAAGTTTTCTGGACGGAATGGAAGTTTCCGTGGGTGCTGTAGATTTCAATGGCGAAACCATCGTGCTGGGAATTACGGAAATTGTTCCCGACAAGGAATTTTTCGATTATGAAGCCAAATACGAAGGCGCTTCCGAAGAAATCACGCCCGCAAGAATCGATGAGGAAACGCGAAAACGCGTAGAAGAAATCACCATCAAAGCGTATAACGCGCTGGGAATGAGTGGTTTTTCGCGCAGCGAATTTATTATTATGGATGGAATCCCGTATATGTTGGAAATGAATACCAATCCCGGATTTTCACCCGCCTCAATTTTGCCGCAACAGGCCGCTTTTTATGGAATTTCCATTAAAGATTTGTGCGGAAATGAGGTAGAAAAAGCTTTAGCAAAAAATTAAATTTCAAATTTAAAACTGAATTTAAATTCAAAATAAAAACAGAACGATTTATGAGAGTTGCAGTTTTCCCGGGTTCCTTCGATCCGATCACGCTTGGCCACTACGATATCGTAGAAAGAGCGTACCCGTTATTCGACAAAATAATCATCGCGATCGGGCAGAATTCCCAGAAAAAATACATGTTTTCACTGGAACAGCGGATGCACTTTATTCGTGAAGTTTTCAAAGATTTTCCCAATATCGAAGTGGATCATTTTGAAGGTTTAACCATCAATTACTGTCACAGCAAAAATGTAAATTTCATTTTGCGTGGCCTCAGAAATCCGGCGGATTTTGAATTTGAAAAAGCCATTGCGCAAACCAACCGCGAACTCACCAAAGATAACTTAATTGAAACCATTTTCCTGCTGACTTCTTCCGGAAAATCCTTTATCAGCAGCAGTATTGTGCGTGAAATCATCAGCTTCGGTGGTAATTATGAAATCCTGGTTCCGGAAGCTGTCCGCGTACCAAAAACTTTCTAGAAAGTGCAGGTTCAGGAAAATTTTAGTTTAGCCATCGAAATTTTGGGCACCATTGCTTTTGCGATGTCGGGCAGTTTCGCTGCGATGCAAAAGCGGCTGGATCCATTCGGTGTGCTGATTATCGCTTTCGTAACTTCCGTGGGCGGCGGAACAATTCGTGATTTGATTCTGGACGTGCCCGTTTTCTGGATGCACGATATGGTGATTTGCACCGTAATTTTCATTACCACCATAGTTTCGATGATTTTCAAATCAGTGGAAAAAAAGTTTAAGGTGACGCTGTTTATTTTTGACAGTTTTGGTCTCGGACTTTTCACCATTATCGGAATTCAGAAAGGAATTAATGCAGATCTGCATCCACTGATCTGCATCACTTTAGGAACGATTACCGGTTGTTTTGGCGGTATCAGCCGTGATATTCTGCTGAACCGAATTCCGCTGATTTTCCGGAAGGAAATTTACGCCACAGCGTGCATCATCGGCGGAACCATTTTTTTAGGTTTGGTGAAATACAGCACGCTTTCTTACGCTTTTGTGCAGGTTTCCACGATTTTGCTGATTGTCACCATCCGTACTTTGGCGGTGAAATACCATTGGGAAATTCCGAAGTTTTATGGCGTAGACAACAGTTCGGAAATGTAATTTTTACTTAGAAAATTTGAAAAAATGCCGTTTTAGCCCGGTATTTTTCTGATTTAAAAATTGCCCGTTTTTTCAAGTAAATTCGAAGATTTAGACCAAAAAAAATTAGCCGCTAAATGAGGCTTTTTTTAACTTTTGGGAAATCTGTTAAAACTAAAAAAAATGCCGTTTTAACTCGATATTTTTTTTTGAATTAAGTCTTCCTAGGAAACGAACTTCCACCGAAAATGACAAACATATAAACATAAAAAAAGCCCCTAAAAGAGGCTTTTTTTTGATTTTGCTGAATTTAACCAAATTTTCCGCGCTGGCGCATATTGGGGTTGTGCATGTGTTTCTGCATCGACGGCATTTTCAGTTGGTCTTTCAGCATTTTTATCTGGTCGGTCATCATTCCGGCGCTGTCCAGGCGTTTGGCTTCTTCCAACAATTTTTGTGCTTCCTGGCGACGGCCTTTCTGCATGGCTCCGGCGGCGATATTTAAAGTTGCCATGGCGCGGTCATGTTTCATATTCAAACCGAATTCCAGAGCTTTTTTCATGTAAGGTTCTACTTTCGCGGGATTTTCCTGAGCTAAGGTCAAGCCTTGCAAATAGTGGAAATATCCGTACTGCGATTTGTGCAGCTGCGTCTCATAATTCGTAATTTTCGACAGCCAGTGCGAAGCTTTAACCATGTTTTGTTTTCGCATGTACCAGAAAGCCGCCAAAATATATTCGTTTTTGAAAAAAAGCAAAATCGGGATCGCGGAAAGAATCACCAAAACGATTCCCCAGCCAATATTTCTGTTCATCATCAGATAAACTCCGGCTGCGATAATCAGAGCTGCGATAACGAATTTCAGGTATTTGTTCATTGTTAAATTTTAGTGGTGCAAAGATAATAATTTGTGCCAAAAAAGAAACAGCACAGTTTCAGTCTTATTTTTCGAGTTTTACTTTTCGCTCGTAGGTTTGAAAGCAAAAGTCAAAAGCATTTTTTTCGTCCTTTTCGTGGCAAATTTCTTCGGTTTTCATCCAGATTTTGTCGTTGATTTTCGGGAAAAAAGTATCCGCTTTTAAAGTGGTTTTTACGAGCGTTACTTCCAGTTTATCGGTAACGTCCATCGTTTGTTCGTAGATTTTTCCTCCGCCGATGATGAAGATATTTTCATCTATTTTTTTAGCAAACTTAATTGCTTCTTTAATGCTTCCAACGATAAGAATTCCTTCTTCAAACCAATCTTTTTTCGTGCTTACCACGATATTCGTGCGGTTCGGCAAAGCTTTTCCAATGCTTTCATAGGTTTTTCTGCCCATAATGACCGGATGCCCGGTGGTAATTTCTTTAAAATGTTTTAAATCGGTGGGTAAATGCCAAAGCATTTGATTTTCAGCACCAATTTCATTGTTTAAGCCCATGGCGACGACCGCTGTAATCATTTTAAAGTTGTTTGCCACAAATTTAGCACATAAATTGTATATTTGGGTAGCAATAAAAATTAAAAAAATTAATAAACTATGAGAAACAGAGGTTGTATGAGCGCCGGAACCATCGGTATTGCGCTCCTTGTAATTGTTGCTATCCTGTTTTTTTGGGGTAAAAACGGCTACAATAATTTTGTCACCAAAGAACAGAACGTAAACACCAAGTGGTCTAACGTGGAAACCGTGTATCAAAAACGCGCAAACCTGATCCCGAATTTGGAACGCACCGTGAAATCATATTCCCAGTTCGAGCAGGAAACTTTAACCAAGGTAATTGAAGCGCGCTCCAAAGCAACTTCAATCACCGTAGATCCGACCAATATGACCGAAGCGGACATGGCGAAATTCCAGGCGGCACAAGGTGAACTAAGCGGCGCTTTGAGCAGGTTGATGGCGGTTGTTGAGCAGTATCCAAATTTGAAAGCAGACCAGCAATACCTGAATTTCCAAAGAGAATACACCGCGATTGAAAACAGCATCCGAAGCGAAACCGTGTATTACAACGAAGCCGCGCAGGATTACAACACCTCCATCAAAACGTTCCCGAACAACATTCTGGCGAATTTTACCAATTTTAAAGAAAAACCATACTTTAAAGCTGATGCAGGTGCCCAAAAAGCACCGGAAGTTTTCACTAACTAATGAACAGTTTTCTCACAGATTCTGAAATGGCTTCTCTCGTGGAAGCCATTAAAACAGCCGAAGATCACTCCACGGGTGAAATCCGTATTCACATCGATTCCCAAACCGAAGGCAACAATGCCGAAATCGCTTTTGAAGTTTTTAAAACACTTTGTGAAGGAAAAACCGCTGAAAAAAATGCCGTGCTTTTCCATGTAAATTTTGAGCAGCACTATTTAACCATCATCGGTGATGAAGGAATCCACAAAAAAGTGCAGCAGCGTTTTTGGGATAAAATTCACGATCAAACGACGCGCGAGTTTGCAGTGGGAAGATATCATGATGGCTTGCGGAAGGCCATTCTGGAAACTGGTTTGGAACTAAAAAAATATTTCCCGATTTCGGGCGAAAATCCCAATGAAATTTCGAATGAGATTACTTTCTCGTAATTATATTTTTCTCTTTTTACTTTTAGGTTTAAGCATTAATGTTTTTGCCCAAAAAATCCCCGAAAAGCCGGCAATTTTATATCCGGTTACCGATGAAGTGGGTTTATTAACTCAAGCTGAAAAAGACCAGCTCAACCAAAAACTCATCAAATTTGCCGACACTACTTCCACCGAAATTGCGGTCATTATCATTCCAAATACTGGGGGTGAAGACGTGAATTATCTCGCCACGATGTACGGCGAAAAGTGGGGAATTGGCCAAAAAGAAACCGACAACGGCATTGTTTTTCTGATAGCGACTGAAGATCACACCATGTCTATTCAGCAAGGCCGCGCAGTTGAGCAATATTTAACCGCTTCAGTTGCAGGACAGATTCTGGATTATATCGTGACACCGAATTTTAAGCAGGGATTGTGGTACGAAGGAATTAACCGCGGCACAACCGCTTTGATGGAAGCCGTGCAGGGAAAATTCAAACCGATTGTTAAAGATACCTCGGAAGACAGTTTGTCGCCGGCGCAAATTATGATTATCGCGTTCTTTGTTTTCATCATTCTGAGTTTTCTGTTTCGAAACCGTGGCGGTGGTCGAGGCGGAAATGGAAACGATGAAGATGTAATTCTCTCACGTCGGGGGCGACGATCTTACCCAGGCGGATTTTTCCCTTTCCCCGGAAGTTTTGGCGGCGGAGGCTTCGGCGGTTCCGGTGGCGGATTTGGCGGCGGAGGTTTTGGTGGCTTTGGCGGCGGCGGAAGTTTCGGCGGCGGCGGCGCTTCAGGCGGCTGGTAGAAAAGAATAAACGTAATTAAGAATAAAAAAAATCAGCCGCTAAAACGGCTGATTTTTTGGTTTTACATAAATGAGCGAACAATTTTTTAGCTAAATTTCTAAGTTTTGCTAAACTCGATTACAAAAAAAATCAGCCGCTAAAAGAGCTGATTTTTTCGTTTTAGATAAATGACTGCAAATGAATTTTAATCCTAAATTTCTAAGTGTTGCTAAACGTGAAAAAAAATCAGCCGCTAAAAGGGCTGATTTTTCGTTTTTAATGAAAATATTATTGAATAGAAATGCTGCCGCCGCTGCTTTTATTCTGGCTGATGATATTCAGGTTACCGGCTCTTTTAACCGTAATGTCACCGGATGAACTGGCATTGGCCGCCAATTGGTTTTTCACCATAATGCTGGCGGAGCCGCTGCTGGAAGCTTCAATTTTAGCATTTATAGCGGTCACTTTTTTCGCATCCAAAGTTCCTGACGAAGAAGCGTGAAGATTTGCATTTTTAGTTTCACCGGAAACTATAATGTCGCCGGAAGAGGAAACTTCAGCCTCCAAATCAACCGCCCAGATTTTTCCACTGAAAGAACCCGAGCTGGAAACGTCGATGGAAAGTTCGTTGGCTTCCAGGTTTCCATTGATGGAAGCGGAACTGCCAACTTTTACCGCGGTTTTATCCTGGGTAAACTTGTCTCTGATGCTGATTGACGCCGAAGAATTGGCTTCAACTCGGGTAAAATCTTTAGCAAATATTTTTACCGAAACGTTTCGTGAAGAAATATTAAGACCGCGTTTGAAATGGATGAACAACTTCCCGTTTTCGTTTTCAACCAAAACATCATTAATAATATCCGAAGGTGCGCTTAAAATCACCTTTTCAGTATTCGATTTTACAATTTCGGCTTTGATGGATTGCGACACTTTTATCTCATCGAAATTTCCGGCAAATTCTTTATTGGTTATCATTCCGGTGCCTTCTTTCGCTTCAAAATTCATCGGAAAACCGTTGTCAGATTTGATGGAGCAGGAAGTAAAAAAAAGCAGCGCCGAGCAGGCAAAAATTAAAGTTTTTTTCATGGTAAACAGTTTTAATGGTCGTTTGTTTTTACGTTTGATAAATTTAAAATTAATATCTTTATCTCTTAATAACAATTTACGCATGAGAAATATTACATCTGTTTTTTTAATATCTTCATTGGCGCTTACTTCCGCCTGTACCACTATGAAAACAACCGATAATGCACAAACCGAAATTCCGGTGCCAGACGCGATGGCAAACAATCCGTTTTTAAAGAAAAGCACACTGCAATACCAGGCGCCCGAATTTGATAAAATTAAAGATGACCATTTCAAGCCGGCATTTGATTACGGAATGAAAGTTCAGGTTGCTGAAATTGAGGATATTGCCAACAATCCTGCGGCGCCAACTTTTGAAAATACCATCGTGGCGTTGGAAAACAGCGGCGAGGTTTTGAAAAGAGCGCAAATTGTTTTTTATAACCTTACCGGCTCTAATACCAACCCCGGTTTGCAGAAATTAGAAGAGGAATATGCACCGGTTTTTTCGGCCTTGAGCGATAAAATTTACCTGAATGAAAAGCTTTACAATAGAATTAAAGCGATTAAAACTGACAACTTAGGTACCGAGGAAAAACGGGTTTTGGATTTGTATATCACCAATTTTGATCTTGCCGGCGCCAATCTTTCTCCGGAAAATAAGGCGAAGGTGAAAAAAATCAATGAGGAGCTGGCAACGCTTTCCACCCAGTTTTCCAGCAAATTACTGGATGCGAGAAAAGAAGGTGCGCTTCACATTACCGATGTGAAAGAACTCGACGGACTTAGCGCTGACGAAATTGCAGCTGCTGCTGCCGACGCTAAAGCTGCCGGAAAAACCGGTTATCTTTTAGCACTGCAAAATACCACGCAGCAACCTTTGCTGCAAAATCTTAAAAACCGCGCCACAAGAGAAAAATTGTTCCGTGCTTCCTGGTTCCGCGCGCAAAAAGGTGACGATAATGATACCCGAAGCATCCTTGAAAAAGAAGCCAGACTGCGTATGGAAAAAGGCCATTTAATGGGCAAAAAATCCTTCGCAGAATGGAAATTGCAGGACCAGATGGCAAAAACTCCGGAAAATGCCATGAACCTTTTAGCACGTTTGGCAACGCCAGCTGTAGCAACGGCAAAACGTGAAAGCGACGAAATTCAGGCGTTGATTGATAAGCAAAAAGGCGGCTTTACCGTAGAACCGTGGGACTGGAATTTTTACGCAGAACAGGTGCGTAAAGCAAAATATGATTTGGATGAAAATGAAATCAAGCCTTATTTTGAAGTTAGGACCGTTTTGGAAAAAGGGGTCTTTTATGCGGCAGAAAAATTCTACGGCATCACCTTTAAAGAAAGAAATGATTTGCCGGTTTATCACCCCGACGTTACGGCGTATGAAGTTTTTGACAGAGACGGAAAATCTTTGGCAATTTATTATTTGGATTTTTACACCCGAAGCAACAAAAACGGCGGCGCGTGGATGAGCAATTTCGTAGAGCAATCTCATTTATTAGGTCAAAAACCGGTGATTGTGAACGTTTTCAATTTCCAGAAACCGGCGGAAGGAAAACCTTCTTTGATTTCCTATGACGACGTAACTACAATGTTCCATGAGTTTGGACACACTTTACACGGCTTGTTTGCAGACCAGAAATATATTTCGATTTCCGGGACGAATGTGCCACGTGATTTCGTGGAATTTCCGTCACAAATCAATGAGTTTTTTGCGCTGGAACCTTCAGTTTTGAAAAATTACGCCATTCATTATGAAACCAAAAAACCAATGCCACAGGCGTTAGTTGATAAAATTAAGAAAGCGGGAACTTTCAACCAGGGTTATTCTACCACGGAATTGGTTTCTGCGGCAACTTTGGATATGAACTGGCATTCAGTTACCGATGAATCGCAGTTTAAACCAACTTTGGAATTTGAAAAAGATGTTTTGGCGAAATACGGCTTCACTTTAACTGAAGTTCCGCCAAGATATCACTCGCCTTATTTTGCGCACATTTGGGGCGGCGGTTATTCTGCAGGATATTACGCCTATATGTGGAGCGACATGCTGAACGCTGATGCGTGGGACTGGATTTCTACACACGGTGGAATGACGCGCGAAAACGGTGACCGTTTCAGAAAATATATTTTATCAGTTGGGAACTCCAAAGATCTGAATCAGGCCTTTAAAGAGTTTACTGGCCGCGAAGCGGATTTGAAACCATTATTGAAAAGCAAAGGATTTATCAAATAGAGATCGAGAAATATAATTAATATAAAATCGCAGAAATTTCTGCGGTTTTTTTGGCTGCTTTTCAGGCAAATTTTTTCGAAATTCCATTTGTAAACTGACAGGAACCGTCGGATTTTTTGGCTGCTTTTCGGGCATAATTTTTAAATTTAGCTTTAAACAGCATTAAGAGTTCATCGTTTTTTTGATGAATGAATTTTTTGGCTGCTTTTCAATCAAATTTTTTAAAATTTTCATGCGTGCACCAGTGGAGCAGATAGATACCTGAACTTCTAGCCCGGGTGCAGCGGAAATCCTTTTTTTGCGGCTGAACTCCGCGGAGGGAAAAAAAGATTGCAGCGGAGACCGGTGATCATCTTGTTAGAAGAGAAAACCGTGTTGCTCCCGAAAAATATTCTTAATTTTGTGTAAAAGTTTATATAATGCCAAAAATTTCTGAAAGAGCACAACATATGCCCGCCTCGCCGGTGCGAAAACTGGTTCCTTATGCGTTACAAGCCAAGCAAAAAGGAATTAAAGTTTATCATTTAAACATTGGTCAGCCAGATATTGAAACGCCAAAATCTGCGCTGGATGCCGTTAAAAACAATGATTTGAAGATTTATGAATATGCGCTTTCTGAAGGAAATTTGAATTACAGAACGGCGCTGAACAATTATTACCATTCTTTGGGTTTTACCGATTTGACAACGGATAATTTCATCGTGACGAACGGTGGTTCGGAAGCGCTGAATTTTGCGATTTCCACCTTGTGTGATGATGGTGACGAGGTGATCATTCCGGAACCTTATTACGCAAATTATAACGGTTTTGCGAGTTCTTTTAATGTGAATGTGGTGGCGGTTTCATCTACGATTGATACAGGTTTTGCTTTGCCGCCGGTAGAAGATTTTGAAGAGAAGATCACCGATAAAACGCGCGCAATTTTGATTTGTAATCCGGGAAACCCAACCGGTTATTTGTACACACGTGAAGAATTGCAGAAACTGGCTGATATTGCTAAAAAACATGATATCGTAATTATTTCTGATGAGGTTTACCGTGAATATGTGTACGACGGAAAGCAGCAGATTTCGATGTTTGAATTTCCGGAAATTGCGGAAAACTGCATTATCATCGATTCTGAATCCAAGAGATATTCAATGTGCGGCGTGCGCATCGGTTTTATGGTGACGCGCTCGAAAAAAATTCATGATGCGGCGATGCTTTTTGCACAGGCACGTTTGAGTCCGGTTTTGTTGGGACAAATTGCAGCGGCGGCGGCACACGAAAATGACTCTGAATATATTTTAAAAGTGCGTTCAGAATATACACACCGCAGAAATGTTTTGGTGGATTTGCTGAACGGAATTCCGGGTGTGATTTGCCCAAAACCGAAAGGAGCTTTTTATTGCGCCGTAGAACTTCCGGTAGATGATACCGATAAATTCGCACAGTGGCTCCTGGAAAGTTATTCCAATAATAACGAAACCATTATGGTAGCGCCGATGAGCGGCTTTTACAGCGATCCGGAACTGGGCAGAAAGCAGGTGAGAATTGCCTACGTTTTAAAGGAAGAAGATTTGCGCCGAAGCGTAGAACTTTTAAGCGACGCGCTGCAAAAATATAAGCTGGAATTCAATCTTTAGTAAAATCAAAAAAAAGCGGGTTTTTTGCCCGTTTTTTTTCATATTTCCAATTCGTACATGAAGATACAGGAAAATTATTCTCTTAAAAACCACAATACTTTCGGCGTTGACGTTTCGGCAAAATATTTTGCGGAAGTGACTTCCGAAGAAGAACTTATCGAGGTTTTGCAATTCGCAAAAAAACAGTCTTTAAGCCCGTTATTTTTAGGTGGCGGAAGCAATGTTCTTTTTACCAAAGATTTTGACGGTTTGGTTATTCAGCTTAATTTAAAGGGAATTACAGAAGAATTTCTGAATGATGAAGAACTTCTGGTAACTTCAAAAGCCGGTGAAAATTGGCATGAGTTTGTACAGTTCTGCCTCGATAAAAATTATGGCGGTCTGGAGAATTTGTCATTGATTCCGGGAAATGTAGGTACGTCGCCGATGCAGAATATTGGTGCATACGGCCGGGAAATCAAAGACACTTTTGTGAGCTGCAAAGTTTTGAATATCGAAACTTTGGAAACTAAAGCTTTCACAAATGAAGAATGTAAATTCGGTTACCGCGAATCGATTTTTAAACGTGAGCGAAAAGGTGAATTTGTGATTCTTGAAGTTACCTTTAAACTGACCCGGAAAAATCATCAGCTGAAAACGGAATATGGCGCGATAAAAACTGAGCTGGAAAAGATGGGAATTGAAAATCCGACGATTCAGGAAATTTCCGCGGCGGTCATTAACATCAGACAAAGCAAATTGCCGGACCCAAAAATTCTGGGCAATGCGGGCAGTTTTTTTAAAAATCCCTCCATCACCAAAAATCAGTTTTTAGAAGTTCAGAAAAAATATCTGGATATGCCGAATTATCCCAACGGTGATTTGGTGAAAATCCCGGCGGGCTGGCTGATCGAGCAATGCGGCTGGAAAGGCAAACAGATTGGCAATGTGGCGTCGCACGAGCTGCAGGCTTTGGTAATCGTGAACAAAACGGGAAAAGCGAGCGGACAGGAAATCTATGATTTTTCGGAGCAGATAATTGATTCGGTGGCAGAAAAGTTTGGTATTGAGCTGGAAAGGGAAGTGAACATCCTGTAAAATGCGGGGAACTGTTGGGAAAAAATTCGGGACTTATTTGTTTGATTTTGTAGAAAATAAATCTGAATTATATTTGTCTAACTAAAAAATTCTTCGTTATTTTGCACTCTCAAATATTTAGTAGTAAAAAAAGAACATCGAGATATGTCAAGAATTTGCCAAATAACAGGAAAGCGTGCAATGGTAGGAAACAATGTTTCTCACGCTAATAACAAAACGAAACGTCGTTTTGAAATAAATTTGTTGGAAAAGAAATTTTACATCCCGGAGCAGGAGAAATCTGTGACTTTAAAAGTTTCAGCTCACGGTTTGAGAATTATCAATAGAATTGGTATCGAAGAAGCTATCGTTAGAGCAACCAGAAATGGTTTTATTAAAAAATAAGAAAAATCATGGCAAAAAAAGGAAATAGAGTACAGGTTATTTTGGAGTGTACTGAGCACAAAGAAACTGGAGTAGCAGGAATGTCACGATACATCACTACTAAAAATAAAAAGAACACCACAGAAAGATTAGAATTGAAAAAATATAATCCTGTTCTGAAGAAATATACTGTTCACAAAGAAATTAAATAATTTTTTTAAAAAAGTTATAGAATATGGCAAAGAAAGTAGTAGCAACGCTTCAGGGTGGTGCAGGTTCCAAAAAAATGACCAAAGTTGTGAAAATGATCAAGTCTCCTAAATCCGGAGCTTACGTTTTCGAAGAAAAAGTAATGAACGCGGACGAGGTTGAATCTTATTTGAAAAAATAAGAATCAGCACCATTGCGAAAATATAAGACTATCCTTTTGGGTAGTTTTTTTATTTTATCTTTGTTTGCAGCCGCGCCGGCGCTTAAAATTTCTTAATGTAAAACTGAAATCTGACAATGAGTTGGTATAAAAAAATATTTAAAAAAGAAGAGAAGGAGACTTTAGATAAAGGTCTGGAAAAATCCAGCCAGGGGTTCTTTGAAAAAATCTCAAAAGCAGTCGTTGGTAAATCTAAAGTTGATGATGAAGTTTTAGATGATCTGGAAGAAGTTCTTATCGCTTCTGACGTCGGCGCTTCTACTACCATTAAAATCATTGAAAGGATTGAAAACCGTGTGGCGCGCGACAAATTTGTGGGCACGGATGAACTCGACAAAATTTTACGCGAAGAAATTACGGGCTTGTTGCTCGATAATCCTCACGCCGGAAGCGGTAACATTGATGAAACCAAAAAACCTTACGTCATCATGGTTGTTGGTGTAAACGGTGTCGGAAAAACTACAACCATCGGTAAACTGGCTCATCAGTTTAAAAGTGAAGGTAAAAAAGTAGTTCTTGGTGCTGCTGATACTTTCCGAGCGGCCGCGGTTGATCAGCTTGTAATTTGGAGTGAAAGAGTCGGTGTACCGATTGTGAAGCAAAATATGGGAAGCGACCCCGCTTCTGTGGCTTTTGATACAGTGCAGAGTGCTGTGGCAAATAATGCAGATGTGGTCATCATCGATACTGCGGGCCGTCTTCACAACAAGGTGAATTTGATGAACGAGCTAACGAAAATTAAACGCGTGATGCAGAAAGTGATCCCTGATGCACCTCACGAGATTCTTTTGGTTTTAGATGGCTCTACGGGACAAAATGCCTTTGAGCAGGCAAAACAGTTTACGGCTGCGACGGAAGTAAATGCTTTGGCGATTACGAAATTAGATGGTACGGCAAAAGGTGGAGTGGTGATTGGTATTTCAGATCAGTTCCAGATCCCGGTAAAATACATCGGTGTTGGCGAGAAAATGACTGATCTTCAGCTCTTCAACGGCAGCGAGTTCGTAGATTCGTTTTTCAAAAAAAGATAATAAATATGCCCAGTATTTGAATTTAATTTATTAATTTTAACTTGCAGTTGATTAAAAAAATGCAGTTGTCAGTTTCTTTTGGTCTTATGTTTGATGATAGAATAGAAGTTAATTAATAAATACTAACATTAAATTTTTAAACTATGGGAATTTTAACTTGGATCATTTTTGGTCTTATCGCAGGAGCAATCGCTAAATTAATTATGCCAGGAAACCAAAACATGGGTTGGCTTTTAACAATCATCTTAGGTATCGTAGGAGCATTCGTTGGTGGATGGATCGGCAGTATGCTAGGTTGGGGAACTGTTGAAGATTTCGACATTAAAGGAATTCTTCTTGCTGTAGTAGGAGCGCTGGTCGTTCTCTGGATCTACGGTATGGCCACAAGACGTGGATAATTAATAGAAAAATATAAATCCCGCACTGATTTCAGTGCGGGATTTTTTTTTGTTAATCCATTTTTATTTGAAAGGGCGTGCTCATCATTACCCCTTGTTTGAGTTTCGGGTTGGAAATCATTTCGAACATTCTATAGTTTTCTGCACCCATTTTATTTTTAATAAATCTGGCCGAAATTTCGTCATCATCAATTTTCTTAAAAAACTGTTCGAAAGGCGATGATTTTTTAGGGTAGTTAACCACACCAAAATCTTTAATTTTTGCCTTTTGAGCAGCGAATTTTATAGCATCCTGCAAATTTCCAAGCTCATCTACAAGCCCGATTTGTTTCGCACGCACACCGCTCCAAACTCTGCCACCGCCAATGGCATCGATTTGCTCAAAAGATTTGTTGCGGTTCTTGGTTACAAAATGTACAAATCTTTTGTAGGTCTGTTCCACGCTTTTGGTTAAAATTGCTACGCCACTTGGTGTGACACCATTAATTGCAGAATACATATTGGAGTTGGCATTGGTAGAAACAACGTGTGCGCTTAAACCGTTTTTATCTGCTAATTCTTTAAAATAAGGAATCATGCCGAAAACACCAATAGAACCGGTAAGTGTGTTCGGTTCGGAATAAATTTTATCAGCTGCCATGGAAATGTAATATCCACCAGAGGCTGCGTAATCACCAAACGAAACGATTAGCGGTTTTTTCTTTTTTAGCTGCTGGAGTTCGAATAAAATTTCGTCTGAGGCGTTTGCACTTCCGCCAGGAGAATTTACGCGCAACACCACCGCTTTTATCTTGTCGTTTTCTGCAAGCTTCTTAATTTCCTTGATGAAGTTGTCCGCATAAATATTATCGTAACCTTCACCGTTGTAGATGGTACCCGACGCATATAAAACAGCTATTTGATCTTTTTTGTCGGCTTTTTCCTCAAATGACTTTATGTACTTGCTGAATGAAACTTTTGAAAGTTTATCTTTTTCGCCCAGTTTCAGCTTGTTTTTTATCATTTGGTCGTATTCGGTTTTTTGCATTAACCGATCGGCAAGTTTGTTTTGGATGCTTAATTCCGGAATTGTACCGTAGAGGCTGTCGACCACAGTTTGGAACTGCAGGGTATCCATCTTTCTTGAAGCTGCAATTTTTTGGGCATTTTCAGACCAAATATCATTTAATAAGGTGGAAAGCTGCTCTTTATTTTCCGGCGACATGTCATCGCGCATAAACGGTTCTACAGCGGCTTTGTACTTGCCGTGGCGGATAATTTGGATTCCGATTCCGTATTTGTCCGCAAAACTTTTCATGTAAAGCACTTCCATCGAAAGTCCTTTCAAATCAATTCCACCCGCAGGATTTAAAATGTATTGATCTGCAACAGAACCCAGGTAATAAGCAGGTTGCGAAACGACGTTTCCATATGCGTACACAAATTTTCCACTTTTCTTGAAATCCTGAATTGCTGCACGTAAATCATCCAGCTGGGTAAAACCAGCGCGCAGTCCATCGGTTTCTATACTTATTCCTTTTATCTTGTCGTCTTCTTTGGCATTTTTCACCGCTTCCAGCATATCATAAATCATGATATTTTTTTCGGTGTTATTAAAGGCAAATATTTCATCCTGGTCTTCTGAGGGACTATCGATGATATTGGTTTTAAAATCGAGTGTAAGTACAGATTTGTCTTTGATTTTTGGTTTTTGGTCACCGCTTAGCGCACTGGCAGCAATGAGCATAATAATGGTAATAGAAAATACGGCGGCGATAATAATTACAGCAACAATATTTGCTAAAACATTTTTAAAAAAACTCTTCATTATTCTTTTTATATTTGTGCTATATGTCGCAACATGAAGCCACTTTGTTACTCGGGAGTAACCTGGGAGATAAAGAAAATAATATAAATTCAGCAATTCGGCTGTTAGAAGAACAAATCGGCACAATTATAGCTCGTACAGAAATAATTGCTACCGAGCCGGTAGAATTTGACAGTAAAAATTTTTTTTGTAATATTGCAATAGTAATAAAAACGCAATATTCACCTGTGTCTCTTTTAAAGCGGCTAAAAGCGCTTGAAAAGTCCATGGGCAGAAGCACTGACACATCAGTATCAAAAATCTACGAAGATAGAATAATTGACATTGATGTGATATTTTTTGATAAAATAAGCTTTTATTCTACGGAATTGATAATTCCACACGAAAAACATTTGCATCAGCGGGAATTTTCCCGGCAGCTGTTGGATGAATTAATGAACATTAAAAAACAATAATATGAAATTAAATTTATTATTAACATTAGCTTTTCCGATGGCTTTCCTTGCGCAAAGCACCTCTGTGGACAGCACAAGTGTGGATCGCACGATCGGGGATTACCCTAATGCCTTCTCTTCCGGCTCAGCGGATGTCCGTACTTTTGATAATTCTTCGCGTCTGTTTCGCGACTGGTCTGTATCGATAGGTGGCGGCGGTGCTTTTCAGCATAATGGAGACGTAAACTCTTTCTACGACGGCAAAACAGACTGGGGCTGGAATTTGTATGCATCATTAGATAAGCAAATCACCCATGTTTTCGGTTTGGGATTACATTACCAGACAGGGGAAACCAACCAAAAAGCGATGTTGCCTGGCGACCTAGGAGCGGCAGCGGGCGTTGCGACAGCTTACACAAAATATCACCAACTTTCTTTAATGGGTGATATTAATTTTTCAAATTTAATGCGACGTGTAGACAATCACTCACCTTATAGATGGGCGATGCACGGCTATGCAGGAGTAGGATTTCAGGGGTACAATACTTTATTGCTAGACAATGATATGTCGAGATACAGTACAAATCCTCCAAGAATTCCTATTAAAATAGACCAAAAATTAGGTTTAGATACTTTCATGTTTCATTTGGGAACAGGGGTGAAATATAATGCTTCCAAACTCATCGATATCGAAGCAAGAGCATTATACACCATTACGGGTGACGATTCATTTGACGGCGGTGGTCACGGGAAAAATGCAAGACCTCCATATAACGCAATCAATCCGGGAACATCAGATAACTTACTTACCGTAAATCTTGGTTTAACCTTTAAACTTGGTGGTCACGATACTCATTTGTCATGGTACGATCCATTGCAGGATATCAATGGCAGAATCGGAGTATTGGAAGCTAAACCAAATGAGTTTATTGTTTGCGAACGTGGTGATGCAGATAACGATGGAGTATGTGATGACTGGGACAGACAGCTTGATACACCAGCAGGCGCGCGCGTTGATGGTGCAGGTGTAGCTTTAGATATGGATCTGGATGGTGTTATTGACCTCTACGATAAATGTGTTACTGTGCCGGGAACGGTAGAAAACAGTGGTTGCCCAAAATAATATAATATTACATGGCGCGCTATAACAAGCTGCCAACGTTATATTATAAATTCTTAATCTACAAATAATAACAAAATATGAAACTAAATTTAACAATTATTGCAATCGCACTAGCTATACCAACAGCTACTTTTGCACAGGACACAATTGCTGTTGAGTCCGTAGGTTATCCAAATGCCTACACCTCGGGATCAGCAAACGTCTCTCCGTTTACGCAGGAATCGAAAAGGTTTAATGACTGGGCAGTTTCTGCCGGGGTAGGTGTACCGTTAATGCAGTCTTCCGACTTAACTTCAATTAAAGGCTTTGGAGCAGGTAAAAATTTATTCGGCTGGTCAGCTTATTTAAGTGTTGACAAAGCGATTACTCATGCTTTCGGTCTTAAATTACAATACGACAAAGGAGAAACCAGACAAGGTTTTGTTAATACCAAAGATCACGAAACTACAACAGCCGGAGACGGTGGAAGAACTCAGTATGATGCACTTTCTGTTTTAGGTGACCTTAATATTTCCAACCTTTTACGGAGAGTGGATAATCACTCACCGTTCAGATGGGCACTTCATGGCTATGCAGGTATTGGTACTTTAGCATACAGAGCATACAGACAAGATGCAGGTCCGGTTTATAACCAAGCTTTAATTACAGAAATTGAGCCTTTCAAATTAAACAGCTTATTCGGTCAGGCAGGTGCCGGGTTAAAATACCGTGCAACTAAATCTTTAGATTTGGAAGCGAGAGGTATGTATTTGGTTTCCGGTGATGAAACTTTTGATGGTGCACGTACTGCTGTAAACGACAACCCTTCAGATAACTTGATCAACCTGACATTAGGTGCGACTTTAAATTTAGGAAAACACGAATCTCACCTGTTCTGGCATGATCCGTTACAGGAAATCTATTACAAATTAGATGTTTTGGCTGAAAAGAACCAGGATGTTGAAGTTTGTAAAAAAGGTGATGCCGATAACGACGGAGTTTGTGATGATTGGGACAGACAATTGGATACTCCTGCAGGTGCAAGAGTTGATGGTGCTGGTGTAGCGTTAGATGCAGATTTGGATGGTGTTATTGATCTTTACGACAAATGTGTAACTGTTCCTGGACCGGTAGAAAATAACGGTTGTCCTACAAACTCTACAATTACAGACAATACAAGAACACTTGAAGGTATTGAATTCGATTTTGATTCAGACAGAATTTTACCTTCAAACACACCAATTTTAAATAATGCAGTTACCTATATCAATTCTTCCGAAGGTACGTACAACGTAATCGGTGGAACAGATACCAGAGGTTCTGATGCTTATAACCAAAATTTATCCGAAAGAAGAGCAAATAGCGTTAAAAATTATTTGATCAACAACGGAGTAAATGCAGGTAAAATCAATGCAATTGGTAAAGGAGAAAAAGACTTGAAATATCCAGAATGTGAGCCGGCTTCAAAATGTCCGGAGTGGAAAAACAGAGCGAACCGAAGAGTTTACTTCGAAGCTAAGTAATTTCAAAGTTCTTTAGATTATAAAAAAGCCACGTATATCGTGGCTTTTTTGTTTTATGAAATTTGTTTCAGTAAATTTACGGGTGATTTCTTCCCAAAATTTTGAACAGCTAAAATATCAAACCTTAAAACATTTTTGGGGTTTCGAAAATTTCCGCGATGCTCAGGAAGAAATTATAAACGCTGTAATTTCCGGTCAGGATGCTTTAGCTCTGTTACCAACCGGCGGTGGAAAATCGCTTTGTTATCAGTTGCCGGCGCTTATTTTAGAAGGGACCTGTTTAGTCGTTTCGCCGCTTTTGGCTTTGATGAAAGACCAGGTTTTTCAGATGAAAAATTTGGGAATTGAAGCGGAATATCTGTCTTCAGAACTCGATGATTTTGATGCAGAAGTAATTTTTAACCGTTGTAAAGACGGTCTTACCAAACTTTTATATGTTTCCCCGGAGCGACTTACGAACCAGCTTTTCCTAAAAAATCTAGAGGAAATTCAGGTTTCTTTTCTGGCCGTAGACGAGGCTCACTGTATTTCCGAATGGGGACAGGATTTCCGGCCAAGTTATCAGAATATTAAAAAATTCCGCGCTTTTATAGGCAAAATTCCATGTTTAGCTTTAACCGCTACGGCGACGCCAAAAGTGCTGCAGGAAATTCAGGTGAAACTTGATCTGAAAAATGCTTTTGTTTTTCAAAAAAGTTTTCGCAGAAGCAACCTTAACATTATTTCAGACAAGATTTCAGACAAATACGAACGCGTTTTAAATCTTCTGAAGTATAACAGTTCTTCGGGAATAATTTATGTGCGCACACGGAAAGAGGCCGAAGAACTCACTCATTTTCTGCACCGGAACCAAATCAAAAATGTAGATTTTTTCCACGCTGGAATTCCGGTAAAAGAAAAAAATGCGAAGCAGAATAATTGGGTGAAAAGCCAAAACCAGGTACTCATTTCCACGAACGCGTTCGGGATGGGAATCGATAAAGAAAATGTGCGTTTTGTACTGCATTTTTCACCAGCAGCATCCATTGAAAATTATTATCAGGAAATCGGGCGCGCGGGTCGTGATGGCGCAGAATCGTACGCTTTTCTTCTTTGGAATGAACAGGAGCTAAAGAATTTTGATCAGATTTTAATCAATCAAATTCCATCGAAAGCGGAGTTTCAGAAGATTGTTACTTATTTATATTCCACATTTCAAATCGCAGAAAATGATCTTCCCGAGAATGTTTTTCAACTTCACATCCAAAAAGTACAGAATTTCACCAAAGCTTCTTTGGCTAAAATCCGCAACGTGCTGAATTTCCTCCATCATCAGGAAATCATTTATTATAACTCGCAAAATTCACTGTCCTCGCTGGAATTGAAAGTCAGTCCGGAACAAATCGAATTATTGCCAAAAAAAGACGCTTATTTTATTGAACTTTTGCTCAGAAATCTCACCGGAATTGCTACACATAAAGTGCTTTTCAGTGAAAAATCATTCAGCACAAAAATCGGGTCCGATCCGCAGTTGGTGAAAGAACGTTTGCTGGAACTTCAAAAAAGTGGTCATTTAAATTATATCGACGGTGCACAGTCCAGCGTTAGATTTCTTCAGCATCGGGATCAGCGCGCCATTGAAGGCGAATACTGGCACTTATTTGCCCAAATTCAAAAAAATAAGATCCAGAAATGGGAAGAAATGAAATTTTTCGTTAAGGACACCGACTTCTGTAAAATGAAAATGATTTTATCCTATTTCGGTGAAAAAAACGCGAAAAACTGTGGGCATTGCTCGGTTTGTCAGCAACAGAAGGAAAGTGTTTTTGGCCGCGATATTTCGGCTGATATTTTAAATGTCTTAAAAACTGCTCCCGCAAATGTGGAAGAAATTTCCATTAAACTGAATTATTTCAGCAAGGAAAATATCCTCGAAAACCTGATTCACCTGCTTGATTCGGGAAAAGTTAAAATGCTGAATTTCCGGACCTATGCCTTTAACGACGATTACAAAGCACTTTAAATAAAATTAATGAAATCTTTAAAAGTTATATTTTTCGGTACACCAGAATTTGCTAAAAGTTCGCTACAGGCCATTTACGAGTCGCATCACCAGGTAGTTGGCGTGGTAACCGTAGCCGATAAAGCGAGCGGCCGCGGCCAGAAAATTCACCAGTCCGCGGTGAAGGAATTTGCAATTTCGAAAAATTTGCCTGTTTTGCAGCCAGAAAAGTTGAAGGATCCGGAATTTTTAACGGAGATAGAAAAATTAAACGCTGATGTTTTTGTGGTTGTTGCTTTTCGGATGATGCCAAAGATTTTGTTTGAAATGCCGCCCCTCGGCACTTTCAACTTGCACGCTTCGTTGCTGCCTGATTACCGCGGCGCCGCGCCAATAAACTATGCGGTAATCAATGGTGAAAAGGAAACCGGCGCGACGACCTTTTTCATCAATGAAAAAATTGACGAAGGCAATATTCTGTTACAGGAAAAAATGCCCATTTTGCCGGAAGAAAATGCGGGCCAATTGCACGACCGACTGATGGAAATGGGTGCAAAACTCGTGGTAAAAACACTGGACGGCCTGGCGGAAAATTCAATTCAGGAGCAACCGCAGCCACACGTTGAAAATCCTAAAAATGCGTTTAAGATTTTTAAAGAAAATACCCGCATAAACTGGCAAAAAAATTCAGAAACCGTACACAATTTCATCCGCGGAATGTCGCCGTATCCGGCGGCTTTTACTTCAATTAAAATCGGTGAAGACGAAAAAGTTTTAAAAATTTTTAAAGGGAATTTTGAAAAAACTGCTCATTCTGAAAAACCCGGAAATTTAAAAATTGATAAAAATCTTCTGCAGTTTTATACCGAAGACGGAATTTATTACCCTGAAGAAGTTCAGCTTGAAGGTAAAAAACGCATGACTGTAAAGGATTTCCTAAATGGTTTTCAGGATTTTAAGCACATTTCGGCAGCCTTAATTTAATCTCTGTTTTTCACTAAAATCCAGCCCTTGTGCAGCACGGGCAAATCGGTGTCTGGTTCTATCCATTTTAATATATACCAGAAACTGCCGGTAGCTAAAGGTCGGCCGTTCATTCTGCCATCCCAAAAATACGGCGCTTTATTGGCGAAAAATACGAGATTTCCGTGACGGTCAAATATCTCAATTTGCACCTCTTTTTTGAAGCTTAAATCAGAATAATCCAACACATCATTTTTTCCGTCATCATTTGGTGTGATCACGTTTATTAAATTCAGGATTAAAAACTCTTTGGTGACGGTCTTGCAGTTTTGCGCATCTTTCACGTAAACTGTTTGCTTGCCACGTGGAATATTTGTTAAAATATTTGAGCTTTGGAAATTGATATTGTCAAAAGAATACTGGTAAGGCGGCGTTCCGCCGGCAACGGATACGGTGGCGGTGTTTCCGGTGACTTCGATTTGTTTTATCTGCGGAAGTTCGGCCGCGGTGACTTCCACAGTTTGGCGATACACGCAGCCGTTAAATCCTAAATCTACATAGTAAGTTCCAACCGGTACATTTATTTTCGATGAAGTTTCGCCTGTGCTCCATTTATAAGACTCGAAACCTGGTCCCGCATCTAAATTTACCGTGCTGTTCGGGCATATTTTTTCAGTTCTTAATGTTGTAGATTTCTTGGGAGTAGAAATATTTAAGGTTAAAGTACCGATATTAGGACATGCGTTATTGCTTTCAAATCTAATGTAAAATGTTTTGGAAGCAGTCAGATTTTGATTGGCTGAAACAGGGCTTTGTTTATTTTTCGCATCGGTTTCATTAGCGTAGAAAGTAGCAGACGTATTAGCGGTGAATTCTGAGAGATAATTATTTAAATCAACATCTACCTTTCCGACAAGTTTGTCGTCGCAGACAGCGTTTACTACCGAGGAATTTTTAAGCGGTGTTTTTGCACCGACAATGAAATTAATTTGACCTAAAACAACGGTGCAGCCCGCGGTGTCAAATGCTCTCACATAGACCGTAGTGTTGGCAGAATAAGACCAGTCGTCGGGTAAAAAATCATTTGTACCATTCTGCTGGCTTGTGGGATTCAGGTAATATCGGACAATAAACGAACTGGTGTAATTTGAAATAATTTGCGGGGCAATAGTCGAAAATTTAATTGGAATGCTTCCTGCGAAATTATCATCACAAAAAGTAAAATTGTAATTATTTCCGTTCAATATTGGTAACTGGGTAAGTTCTAAGAAAATTTTTACAGTTTTCGCGCAATTGTAGGTGGAAGTTACCGCCGCGTACACGGTTCCGGGTGGTGTTTTATAGTTGGTGAAATTTGAAATCCGATTGGTTAGCAGCTGATCCGAATAGTATGCAACAGTATTCGTTGCATCACTTGAGACGGTGGCCAGACTTAAATTAAAGGTGCCGGTGCCGTCAGTATTTGGACAAACGGTAAGCGTAGTATCCGCAGCTTGTGGCGTTTTTACGTTAACAATTACTTTAAAATATTCGCTGTCTTCAGGTATTGCGTTTCCTTCAATATAATAAACAAAAACATCTGAAACATTCGAAGTGAATGTTGCATTCGGAGTGTAGGTAATTTTGCCGGTTGTCGCGTCTACAGTTGCAGTTCCATAGCTAGGTCTTACAATAATTTTGGTTTTAAGCGGGTTTATTTGTTGACTTGAACTTGTGAATGCGGGAGTGACCGTAACCGTTTGGCACGAACCGATATTGAATGTTGTGGTTGAAATTGGGGGGCATGCGCTAAATGCATAAGGAGCAGTTAACTTGGTTTCACAATTGGTTTTAGCGATGTTAGCGGTGTAATTACCGCTGCCATAAAGATCAGGATCAATAAAAAAATGAGTTTCATTCGGGATAGGTTTTCCATTTAGATACCACTGATACTGATCATAAGAATCATCAACCTGTAATAAAACTCCGGCATAGCAGTCACCGGTTTTTGAGATAACGGGCACGGAACTAAATCCGGCAAAATAACCTCCATAGCCCACAGCTCCGTTTCCGGAGGCAATACCAGCGGTAACAGATTTTGTAGAGTTTACCGTAATATTGCCACTTACATTCAGTACGGTGTAAGTTTCCCAGTTTGGATTACCTTGTACCGAAAAGGGACCTTCCAGGCTCGAAAGCACGTTTCCGTTTACCTTTACTGTAGCGCCTTTTTCCGAGATGATGTTTAACTTCGCATTGTAAAGGTCATACCCGATTTCGTTTATGGAAGCAATTTCATCTATTTTATTAGGTAAAAAGCAACTGAGTGCCGGGATAAAATTAAATCCGCCTGTCGCATAAACACTTCCACGACCAACGCCAGCCAGTAATTGGTACATATAAACATTTTTAGTTGTGGAAATGCTCATATTATAGTGATTTCGTGACTGATCAATATAATTATTTGCTCCAAAAATGTGATAATCACCCTCATTTAATACAATTCCGGTGTTTGTGCCATTAATGATAATATGCGTATCGTCTTCGGACGCCACGACAAGCGCCGATTCCATATTGTTGTTGTACGGCCCATTTCCTTTCACCAAAATAAATTGATTTCCCAACCGGTCCACAGGAACAGACTGATCCATCAGTATATCGTTGTTAAGTAAATTCTCATTGGTATAAATAGCATTAAAGTTTCCGTTCGTAACGGCAATAGGTTGGGTGGCCTCGATCTTTGCTCCTATTAAACCGGTTCTATTCGCAGGGTCTCTGTCGCTAACTGCATTAATGATGTACGACTGACCTTTGTTTAATGTAAATGTTTTCGTGGCACTGCTTGATCCATCAGCAAAAACTACCGCCGGATCATAACCAGACAATGTTACGGACGTATTATCTTCCGTCGCTATAATCCCAATCGTTGCATTCAGATAGTCTTTGGAGGTAGTAAGTGGTGCCATTACGGCAAAAAAGTTTTTCCCGACTCCTGCAAGACCTTTAGAGGTAATGATTTCCGCGTGATTTGGTACAGAAAACCGATAATTAGCAAAAAATTTCTTTGTCCCTTTCACATGAAGACCCATCGGAACAGCTGTAAACATCTCCGAACTGGAAATGGTCATCATGAAGTTGTATGGAATATCGATGATCTGCGGGCTTCCTTTAGACACCTGTACGGTGGTGTAAAGAACATTACCGCTGTAAACTTCCACAGGAAAAGGCGTCGTTTCGCTTGTGGAAAGATAAAGGTAGCTTTCTGGCTGAAGCACACCGTTGGCACCGGGGCTTCCGGCCATGGGTGCAAACCAGTGTTCGGTGTCCATTTGTGCAGCTGCACAGGTGAAAAATAAAGCAAAAACGAAAGAGAGTAAATTTTTCAATTATAATAATAAATTAGAAGATAAAATTACTTCTATTTAACCGAAAAAAAAATCTCTTTCTAAAAATAGAAAGAGATTTTAATATAATTTTTTTAGAAATTAAGTAAGACTTACTCTTACGAAACCTAAAACTTTCAAATCGTTATCTAAAGATTTTACATAATCAGCAACTGAGATTGAAGAATCTTTAATGAAAGACTGGTGTACCAAAGTATTGTCTTTGTAGAATCTCTGCATTTTTCCTTTCAAAATATTATCGATGATGTTTGCAGGTTTTCCTTCTTTAGTAAGAAGTTCTCTTTCGATTTCCAATTCTTTATCGATGGTTTCCTGAGAAACTTTAGTTTCGTCCAAAGCGATTGGGTTCATCGCTGCAACCTGCATTGAAACAGATTTTGCAACTTCTGCAGCACCTTCTACGTTTGCAGAAAGTGAGCTGATGGCAGCAATTTTATTACCTGCGTGGATATAAGCTCCTAAATAAGGACCTTCAATTCTTTCAAAAGAACCGATTTCAATTTTTTCGCCGATTACACCTGTCTGCTCAATTAATTTTTCAGCAACCGTCATTCCGTGGAAATCTGACGCTAAAAATTCTTCTTTGTTTGCATACATCACAGCTTGCTCAGCAAGTTCGTGTGCCAATTCTACGAAGCTGTCGTTTTTCGCTACGAAATCAGTTTCGCAGTTCAAAGCGATAATTGCACCCATGGTGAAATCTTCGTTTAATTTTGCAATTACAGCACCTTCATGAGAATCTCTGTCTGCTCTGTTAGCGGCAACTTTTTGTCCTTTTTTACGAAGATTATCGATAGCAAGATCAAAATCTCCCTCAGCTTCTACCAACGCTTTTTTACAGTCCATCATTCCTGCGCCTGTAATATTTCTCAATTTCGCTACATCTGCAGCAACTGGTGTATACATATTCTTGTTTTTTAGATTTAAAATTGATTACTTTAGCTCGGTTTTAGAGCGTTGCAAAGATAATAAATTCCGCACAAACTAAAAAGAGGATTTTTCCGTTATTACTAAAATTTAAATCTCTAATTATTAAACGTTTAATGAAAAAAACACTCTATTTAATTGTTTTTTTACTGTCTGTTTTCACCTTTGCCCAATCCAAATATACGGTACAGCAAGTAGAAAAAAGTACCAATGCGCAGGTTATCGCGAACTTCGTTAAGTACAATCCCAATCATCCGAGAACGCCGGAATTTAAGCGCAAACTGTTTGCGATCATTAATAACGACAAACCTGCCGCGGTAAAAGCCAGCGTGGCAAAACCTACTGTCGCGCCAGTGAATAAAGCTAAGCTGAAAACCGCTATTAAGAAAGATGTCGCGGCAGACGGCAGCAATGATAAACATAAAAGAACCGCCGATTTGCTGAATCACCTTTTTAATTCTGACCCGAACAGCAGAACAGCCTATGTGCAGATTGTGAATAAATCGAAATGCAATTTAATTGTGAAAATAAGCGGTAAAAAGTTTTATAATTTGGATGTTCCGGCAAGCAATCAAAACTTTATCATGGTAGATAAAGGTTCGTACACGCTGACAACTTCGGTTTGTGATGCCAAGTATTCTTCCAAAAAGAACATTGGGAAAGACATTGTAATTACGCTAAATCAGCCACGCTAAAAATCAGCTGCCGAAAAGATGAAAATCTTCGGTGAGTTTTAAATACGCTGCGGAATAAACCCGCGGCGTTTCTTCGATAAAAATTTCCTGCTCAACGGGCATTTTTTCCTGAAATCCATATTCCAGCACCACGCGTTTTGGTTTTGAGTTTTGAATGCCGTATACCGTGACTTTTCGATGTAGAAAAAGCAAATTCCGATTGGCGATTTTGGTAAAAACAACTTCCGCTTCGCTGGGGATAATTACGGAAATTTGCCCTGTTTTGCTCAGTATTTTTGAGGCTTTCGCCAGAAATTCCTCAAAAGAAAGTTCCGTTTGCTGACGCGCCACAATATCTTTAGTGGAGCCGTTTTTTTCGAAGTAAGGCGGGTTTGAAAAAATATGGTCAGACAGCACGGAATTTTTAAAATCTTTGAAATCTGCGTGAACGCTTTTTAATCGCTGCTTAAACGGACTGTTTTCGAAATTTTCTGCCGCCAGTTCGCTCGCTTCTTTTGAAATATCCAACGCGGTGATCATCGCTGAAGGATTGCGTTGCGCTACCATCAAAGAAATAATTCCGGTGCCGGTACCAACCTCCAAAATATTTTCAGCTTTTTCGGTATTGATTAATGCACCAAGCAAAACCGCATCGGTGCCGACACGGAAAACTTCTTTGCACTGTTTGACCGAAAATTTCTTAAAATGGAAAGGCTTCAAGAATAATGTATTTTGAAAAAAAATGCCGTTTTAGCAGCGATTAAACCATTGCCTTTGCCAAAACTTTTTGGTGTTTCGTTTTCAGGTTCGTGGGAAGGAAAATGGTAAAAGTGGTGCCTTTTCCAACTTCAGAAGTCACCGTAATTTCACCTTTATAATCTTCCACCATTTTGCGCACCATGGTGAGACCTAGTCCCATTCCGCTGGTTTTGGAGGTAAAATTCGGTTCGAAAATTCGGCCGTATAATTCCTCAGGAATTCCCACACCGTTATCTTCTACGGTGATGATGATTCTTTTTTGACGCTGCTCTACATCGACATTAATGATGTTTTCGCGTTGTTCGTCGCGTGCCTGCCGCGCGTTGGACACTAAATTGGTGATGATTCTGGAAAGATAAATCTTGTCCATTTCCACCATAATCTGCTCTTTGTTCGCGTGGAAATATATCTTTTCATCACTGAAAATTTTGATGATGTTTTTAATCTCCCGGTTCACATCGAAAACTTCATTGTATTTTTCCGGAAGCTGCGCAAATTGTGAAAAAGCGTTGGCAACGGTGGCAACCAAATCAATTTGGTCTACCATTACTTTACTTAATTTTTTCACTTTTTCGTTAATTTCCGGATCTGCAGGATCGAATTTTCTTTCAAAATTCTGAATGGTGAGCTTCATCGGCGTCAGCGGATTTTTCACCTCATGTGCTACCTGTTTTGCCATTTCGCGCCAGGCTTCTTCTTTATCTTTAAAGGATAGTCGTTCTTTTTGCTCGCGAATCTGCAGAATCATTTTATTGTACGCCTTCACAAGCTGGTTCAACTCGTCGTTTTGATAATATTTGATAGGCTGCGGATCATCTTCCAGGAAGGTGATTTTAGTGATAAGTTCGGAAAATTTGGTAACGGTTTTCGTAACATTTTTAGAAATAATCCAGCTAAGCCAGCCGCCAAATGCGATGACGAAAAGATTGACGATGAAAATATAGTTCAGATATCTGTTGAAGACGCTTACATACGCAGAATCGTTGTGATAGAAAGGAAAATAAACAATTGCAATGGGCTCCAGCATATTGTTTTTCAGAATCATGTACGATGAGGTAACATTGGCGCCGATTTCTTTATCAAAAGTATTATAATCCGTTCTTTTATCGCTTTTTAAAACACGGTTAATGACCGGCAAAGAAATCTTTTTGGTCGGAATGAGATTGGGGTCTTTGTTGGACATTACAAAATTTCCGTGCAGGTCGTAAATGATAATATCCTGATTGTTGATGTCTGCGATTTCGTAGATGTCGTTGGCAAGTATGTCCGGCAGATCCTCAGTTTGTGTCTGCGTATGGCTAACGGAGTAATCCAAAGCAGACATCAGGGCTTCGGCTTTTTTCTGCAAATCAGTACGGCTTTGTACCGTCGCATTATCTTTGAGAATGAAATAAGAAAGAATTGACGAACCGGTGATACTGAGCAAACAGATCACCAAAAATCCCGAGAAAACTTTATTGCGAAGGCTTAAACCTTTGTATTTAGAGAAGGGCATTTTTTTTCATCAATTTATTTACATATTTTCCAATAATATCAAATTCCAGGTTCACCATATCTCCGACTTGTACGTTTTTCATGTTCGTAAATTCCCAGGTGTAGGGAATAATTGCGACTGAAAAACTGTTGTCGCCGCTTTCTGCAACGGTGAGACTAATGCCGTTTACGGTAATTGAACCTTGAGCAACAGTGGTGTATTCATCGGTGGAATCGTAAGAAATGGTAATGAAAAAACTCCCTGCTTTATCGGCAATTTTTTCAATAATTCCGGTTTTGTCTACATGCCCCTGAACCATGTGGCCATCAAGTCTGCCATCAAACTTCAAACAGCGTTCCAAATTCACTTCGGTTCCCACATTCCATTTGCTGAGATTGGTTTTTTCCAAAGTTTCATCAATGGCGGTAACGCGATAATTGGTATCGGTAATTTCCACTACGGTCAGGCAGCAGCCGTTGTGCGCCAAACTTTGGTCGATTTTCAGTTCGGAGGTGAAAGGGCAACTCAATATAAAATCGATGTTGCGGTCATGGTGTTCAATCTTCTCTACAATTCCGGTAGCTTCTACAATTCCTGTAAACATATTGGTATGATTAAAATAGGTAGTAAATAAACTGCTGAATCAGTTTAAAATAAATATATCAGCAATTATTAGTCGTAATTTGTTAAATTTGTAAAATTCAAACAATTTTCAAAGATAACAAAAATGACCGCCAAACCGCATAAAATAAGAGTAGGAATATCGATCGGTGATTATAACGGAATTGGTCCGGAAATCATCATGAAATCCCTGCAGGACAAATCGATTACTGATTTTTTTACGCCCGTTATTTTCGGTTCCGGAAAATTGTTTACCTATCAGAAAAATATCTTCAAACTACAGCATAATTTTAATTATATCACTGAAGTTGCTCAGGCGCACCCCGATAAAATTAATATGGTGAATTTGTGGAAAGATAATGTGAATGTTGATTTAGGAAAACCTTCCGAAGAATCCACGAAAATGGCGATTGAATCTTTAGAAGCTGCAACCAATGCTTTGATGAACGGTGAAGTTGATGTTTTGGTGACCGCACCCATCAATAAAGAAGAAATGTTGAAGTATGGTTTTCAGCACGCTGGACATACCGGTTATCTGGAAGAAAAATTCGACAGAAAAGGGCTGATGTTCTTGGTGACTGATAGTTTGAAAGTGGCAGTTTCTACCCACCACATCCCAATTGCTAATGTCGCTGAAAATATTTCAAAGGAAAAAATTAAAAAGCAGATCAAAATGCTGAATCAGTGTCTTGTCGAAGATTTCTGTATTGAAAGACCGAAAATTGCCGTTTTAGGGTTAAATCCGCACGCTGGCGACGGCGGCGCAATTGGTAAAGAAGAAATTGAAATTATCGAACCGGCAATCCGCGAATTGTTCGATAATGGAATTATGGCTTTCGGGCCGTATCCGGCAGACAGCTTTTTTCAGCCTGAAAAGTACAAAAATTTCGATGCGGTTTTAGCCATGTATCACGATCAGGGTTTGGCGCCTTTCAAAACCATTGCTTATGAAGAAGGGGTAAATTATACCGCCGGATTGCCTTTCATAAGAACCAGTCCGGACCACGGTGTGGCTTACGATATCGCCGGAAAAAACGTTGCCGATCCGCAAAGCTTCAGCGAAGCGATTTTTATGGCCATTAAAATTTTTAAAAACCGTCAGGAATATAACGGTCTGATGACCAACAGGATGCGCCCGCGCCGCAGCAATTCCAACCAAAATGTGGATGAAGATTTGCCGATAGACCGCGCCTGAGACCTCTGAGTATTAATTTATTACTGCAGATTGTTTCAAATATATTTGTAATATTAAAAAAAATGCATATTTTTGCACACTCATTTTATGGACAAGTTTAGAAACTACGACATTGTGTTTTCAGGGCTTAAAAACGGAAAACACGAGTTCAGGTTTGAGATAGATAAAGCGTTCTTTGAACTTTTCGATACTGAACAGGAATTTACAAATCCCAGAATCGTTGCCGAAATCCTCATGGACCGGCATTCGACTTTTCTGGAACTTTGGATTAAAACAACGGGAACCGTAAATTTGGTTTGTGACCTCACCAATGAAAATTTTGATTATCCCATTGAAAATGAAATCAAAGTTTTGGTGAAATTCGGGGAAGAATATGATGACAGCGATGAAGATGTGATCACCATTCCGATGACCGACCACGCTTTCAATGCAGCACAGCTGATTTATGAAGATGTGATGCTTTCCATCCCGATGAAAAAAGTTTCACCAAATGTTTCTGACGAAGATTTGGAAATTCTAGACCGTTTCAGTCCCGAAATTATCGAAGAAGAAGAGCCTGCAACGGATCCCCGATGGGAAGCGCTGAAAAAGTTAAAAGATAAAAATTAAATAGTTTAAAATGATGAGAATTGAGCAATCAAGTACTCATCGCTCATCAAATTAAAAATATAGAAAATGGCACATCCAAAGAGAAGACAGTCGTCAACAAGAAGAGATAAGAGAAGAACTCACTACAAAGCTGAAGTTCCTCAATTGGCAAAAGATGCAACATCTGGTGAAATGCACTTATATCACAGAGCACACTGGCATGAAGGAAAACTTTACTACAGAGGTAAAGTAGTAATGGAAAAAGAAGTAGAAGCTACAGAAGAAAATTAAGCGAAAAACGCCGAAAATCTTCGTTTTTATACATAAACCACTCAATTTTTTCAATTTTGAGTGGTTTTTTATTGATTTTTAGTATCTTTGGCATAACAAACAAATACCTATTATATGGACATTAAAGACATCCAGAATCTTATAAAATTTGTCTCTAAAGCTGAGGTTTCCGAGGTGAAATATAAAACAAAAGACTTCGAAATCACTATTAAAACTCCACTTGGTGGCAGTGAAATTTCTTACGCTCAGGCTCCTGCCGTTTATCACACGCCACAACAGCAAGCTCCGGCTGCTCCTGCCAGCACACCTTCTGCACCAGCTCCGGCTGAAGAATCTGCAGCAGAAAATGCTAATTATGTGACCATAAAATCTCCAATGATCGGTACATTCTACAGAAAACCTGCGCCAGACAAAGATTTGTTTGTAAATGTAGGCGACGAAGTTTCTGTAGGTAAAGTAGTTTGCGTCATCGAAGCGATGAAATTATTTAACCAGATTGAATCTGAAGTTTCAGGTAGAATCGTAAAAGTTTTGGTGGACGATGCTACTCCGGTAGAATACGACCAGCCTTTATTCCTGGTAGATCCGTCTTAATTTAGAAGTTAGATGTTAGACATTAGATGTTAGATTAAATTCTACATTGAAATAACATTACCTAATTTTCAAATTATCTAATTTTCAAATTGAAGAAGATGTTTAAAAAAATATTAATCGCCAACCGCGGCGAGATTGCGATGCGTATTTTACGCACCTGCAAAGAAATGGGAATTAAAACCGTTGCCGTGTATTCTACAGCCGACAAAGACAGCTTGCACGTGCGCTTTGCAGATGAAGCGGTTTGTATCGGGCCGGCGATGAGCAAAGATTCCTATCTTAAAATTCCAAATATTATTTCTGCCGCAGAAATCACCAATGCCGATGCAATTCATCCGGGTTACGGGTTTTTGTCAGAAAATTCTAATTTCTCCAGAATTTGCCAAAAGAACGGCATAAAATTCATCGGTGCAACGCCCGAGCAAATCGACAGAATGGGCGATAAGGCAAATGCTAAAGCAACCATGAAAGAAGCTGGCGTACCTTGTGTTCCTGGTTCCGACGGTTTGGTTGAATCTTACGAAAGTGCTGTAGTTATCGCAAAAGAAATCGGTTATCCGGTGATGATAAAAGCGACTGCCGGCGGTGGCGGAAAAGGAATGCGCGCCGTTTGGAGAGAAGAAGATTTAAAAGAACTTTGGGAGTCTGCAATTCAGGAAGCGGTTGCCGCATTCGGAAACGGCGGAATGTACATGGAAAAACTCATCGAAGAGCCACGCCATATCGAAATTCAAATTGCGGGCGACCAGTACGGAAAAGCCTGTCACCTTTCAGAACGCGACTGTTCCGTTCAGCGTAGAAATCAAAAATTAACCGAAGAAACTCCTTCACCATTTATGACCGATGAATTGCGTCAGAAAATGGGTGATGCTGCCGTGAAAGCTGCAGAATATATCGGTTACGAAGGTGTGGGAACAATTGAATTTTTAGTCGATAAACACCGGAATTTTTATTTCATGGAGATGAATACCAGAATTCAGGTTGAGCACCCAATTACCGAGCAGGTTGTAGATTACGATTTGATTCGTGAGCAAATTCTTTTGGCTTCAGGAAACGCAATTTCAGGTCAGAATTATTTCCCGAAACTTCATTCCATTGAATGCAGAATCAACGCTGAAGATCCATTTAATGATTTCCGACCTTCACCGGGAAAAATCACGGGTTTAAATATACCTGGCGGTCACGGCGTTCGTGTTGACACGCATGTTTACTCAGGTTACACCATTCCTTCGAACTACGATTCCATGATTGCAAAGTTGATTACAACAGCACAAACGCGCCAGGAAGCCATTGCAAAAATGAAACGCGCACTGGAAGAATTTTATATTGAAGGCGTCAAAACCACCATTCCTTTCCACAGACAGCTGATGGAAGATGAAGCTTATCTTTCCGGAAATTACACCACGAAATTTATGGAAGATTTCAAAATGGATAAAAGTTTCGATAACTAAAACCGAAATTTAATAAATAGAAAAAATTGCCTCTTTTAGGGGCAATTTTTTTGGTTTTAGATTTAGGATTATATTGAGTAAATTTGTAAAAAGTAAAAAATATGTCAGAATTAGCGGTAAAAAATAATGCTCAGTATTACATCGATTTGGAAAATCAATATGGCGCGCACAACTATCATCCGCTGCCGGTGGTTTTAGAAAAAGGTGAAGGCGTGTACGTCTGGGATGTGGAAGGAAAAAAATATTTCGATTTTTTATCTGCTTATTCCGCGGTGAACCAAGGGCATTCGCACCCGAAAATTGTTGATGCTTTGGTGAAACAGGCGCAAAAATTAGCACTGACTTCCCGCGCTTTTTATAATTCAAACCTCGGCGAATACGAGAAAAAAATTACCACACTTTTCGGTTTTGATAAAGTTTTACCCATGAACTCCGGCGCTGAAGCGGTAGAAACTGCCGTAAAACTTGCCAGAAAATGGAGCTACGAAGTGAAAAATATTGCCGAAAATGCAGCAAAAATAATCGTTTGCGAAAATAATTTTCACGGCAGAACGACGACTATCGTTTCGTTTTCTAATGATCCGGATGCCAACAAAAATTACGGGCCTTTTACCCCAGGTTTTGTCAAAATTCCTTACAATGATATTAATGCCTTAGAAGAAACTTTGAAAAACGATGCGGACAATATCGCCGCATTTTTGGTGGAACCAATTCAGGGTGAAGCCGGCGTTTACGTGCCCGATGAAGGTTATTTAAAACAGGCTTCTGAACTTTGTAAAAAATACAACGTGCTTTTCATCGCTGATGAAGTGCAAACCGGAATCGCGCGAACCGGAAAGTTAATCGCGTGTTATCACGAAAATGTGCAGCCCGATATTTTGGTGCTCGGCAAAGCACTTTCCGGGGGAATGTATCCTGTTTCTGCGGTTTTAGCGAATGACAGCATTATGAACGTCATTAAACCCGGACAACACGGTTCCACTTTCGGTGGAAACCCGATTGCCTGCGCGGTGGCTGTAGCTGCTTTAAATGTAGTCGAAGATGAAAATCTATCGGAAAGAGCAGAGGAATTGGGAAAACTTTTCCGTGCTGAAATCGAAAAAGTTATTGCGAAATCTGACCTTATCACCAAAGTTCGTGGAAAAGGTTTGCTGAACGCGATTTTAATTAATGATACACCTGAAAGTTCTACCGCCTGGGATCTTTGCATGGAACTGAAAAATAACGGTTTGCTCGCAAAACCCACGCACGGAAACATTATTCGCCTCGCGCCGCCTTTGGTCATCACTGAAGAGCAAATACAGGAATGTGTAGCGATTATTGAAAAAACGGTTTTGGAATTTAAGAAATAGAATTCTCCAGAATTCTTTTATAAAAATCAAGGTAATTGGCTGCCATCGCTTTATAATCAAATTGTTGCACCCAACTTTTGATGTTTTGCGAAGATTCCGGCTGGTTATCTTGATATATTTTCATTTTTTCCCGGTAAAATGTGGCCATTTTTTCAGCCTCGAAATCGTCAAAATAAAAAGCTGCATCACCGCCAATTTCCGGCAAACTGGTAAAAGTGGAGAGAAAAACCGGTTTCCCAAAAGCCATGGCTTCGATAGGCGGAATTCCGAAACCTTCTGCGGTGGACGGATGACACATGGCTTCACAGTTTTGAATTAAAGCATATTTTTCTTCTTCCGAAATATTTTTCAGAATGTGAATCCGGTTTTCCAGGTTCAGTTCTTTAATTCTGTTTCGAACTTCCGTCGCGTAGGGTTCTTTTTCACCGGAAGCGAGCAAAACCAAATCCTGCTCCAAAAAAGGAAGCATTTCCACGAGTTTCAGCTGATTTTTTTTATCGAATAACACGCCTATATTCAGCATATATTTTTTAGCCGCTAAATGGACAAATTTTCCCAAATCATATTTCCGGTCCTCCGGAAGCTGAATTCCATTATGAATGACTTCGATTTTTTTTAGCTTTTTTGGCCTGAATAAACCAATATTTTTTTCAAAATCATCTTTCACAAACTGCGAAATGCACACCACATAATCTGCGTATTTCAAATTTTTATTCAGTCGGGAAAGCAATTTTTCCTTCTTTTTTTCCGGCAAATTTTCATGAAGGAAATTCAAATCGTGCAGCGTCACAATTTTCAGTGATTTTTTATAATTCCGCGTAAAATACAGCGACGCCTGATGACTGACATGAATAATATCAAATTTCTGACTGAAATTTTCGTAAATTTTATGCAGCCGTTTCCACTTTTTTTGCTCATTTAGCGGGAAATTTATCGTCGTAAAAACGCCGAAATACGTAAAATTAAAGTTGTGGTGAGTTTCTTCAATGCCGCGCGCCAGATTTCTAAAAACATTCGCAATGCCGGAATGCGGTCGGCGAAGTCGCTCAATATCAAGAAGTATTTTTGGCTGCATGAATGTTTACGACGTTTTATTTAGATACTGTCCAGCTAAATTTTTCTGAAAAATTTCCAGGTCAAATATAATTGAAATTATTAGGAATTCAGAAAACGCCAGCTGCGGTGCTGAATTTTTCTTTTTCACAGACACAGATATTTTTGCGTCGTACTTTCAATTTCTGTAGTTTTGGGGAAATCCTTAAAAAAATGCCGAAACGCTATCTTTTTTTTGTTTCACTTCCGTATTCCTATTCGATTTTGCGGCCTTTGCAGGAAGAAATTCGGAAAAGAGGCGATGAAGCGGCGTGGTTTATAGAAAAACCTTGCGAGGTTCTGCTGACCAACGATGAAGAGCAGCTGCATACCATTCAGGACGTGCTGGAGTACGCGCCGATTGCCGTGTTTGCACCGGGAAATCACATTTATGATTTTTTTCCGGGCGTAAAAGTTGAGGTTTTTCACGGTTATGCCATGAAAAAGCGCATTGAAAAAATCGACGATCATTTTACTATTCGCGGCTGGTTTGATATTTATTGCACCCAAGGCCCGAGCAGCACGGAATATTTTAAAAAATTAGAGAAAGAAAAAGGCTTTTTTAAAATCTATGAAACCGGCTGGTGTAAGGTCGATCCGTTTTTTTCGGTGGAACATAAAGTGGAAAATGAAAGGCCGTTAATTCTTTATTCACCAACATTTACAAAAGGGATTTCCTCTGCTGAAGCGCTGCACAACACGCTGGAAAATTTGATGGCTATAAAACCCTGGGATTGGCTCATCACCTTTCATCCGAAGCTGGATGATCCGGAACTTATTGAAAAATACCGTGCTTTAGCGGCAAATTTTCCTAATGTTACTTTTCAGCGTTTTAATGATGGCTTGAATACTTTAAAAAAAATCGATGTGATGTTGTGTGACAGTTCTTCGATTATTATTGAAGCCATGCTTTTGGAAAAACCGGTTGTGACCTATAGAAATACGCATCCGGGAAAACATTTGATTAACGTTTTAGACAAAAATGAAATTGGTGCTGCATTGGAAAAAGCCATGAAAAGGCCCGAAAATTTAATGCAGGAAATCCGAAAATATACCCTGCACCACGAAGCGCACCGCGATGGTAAAAATTCGGAGCGCGTACTTTTGGCGGTTGATGATTTTATCGAAAATTATCAGGGAAAATTAAAACCAAAACCTTTAAATTTAGTCCGAAAACTTAAACTGCGCTGGAAAACCAAATATTTCAAACTTTAATGCCCGAAAAAAGGAAGAAAATTGCCATCGTTGTTCAGCGTTACGGCGTGGAAGTAAACGGTGGTGCGGAATTTCATGCGCGGATTCTTGCGGAAAAATTAGCCCAAAAATACGAGGTGGAAATTCTGACTTCCACCGCCATCAACCATCACGGTTGGGAAAATCATTATCAGCCCGGCGAAAGTTTTATTAATGAAATTAAAGTTCACCGATTTCCAACTTTTGCGGAAAATAAGCGAAAAACCCGGGCTGCGAGACGCGCCATTTTTAAGAAGAAAAAGTATTTTAAAATTTTAAAATTCCTCGGAATTTTTAAGAAAGCGGATCAGCTTTTCAACTTATCTAAAGTTACGGAAACAGATGTCGAGGCGTGGCTGCGTGGTCAGGGACCACATGTTCCCGATTTGGTGCAATTTATTTCCGCTGAAAAAGATAATTACAACGTTTTTATATTCTTCACTTATCTGTATTATCCGACGGTGGTCGGGATGCCGCTTGTCGCGGAAAAAAGTATTTTTATTCCGACTGCACATGATGAACCGGTTTTGTACACGAAACCGTACGAAAATCTTTTTTCCGTTCCGAAATTCATCATGTACAACACGGAAAGTGAAAAACAGCTGATCGAAAAAAATTTCCGGAATATTACCCGGAATTCAGAGGTTGCCGGCGTGGGAATTTCTCCATTCGCCGGTGAAAAAGCCCAGCTTCCGGCTGAAATTATTCCGAACAAATATTTTATTTACATCGGCCGAATTGAATCCGCAAAAGGTTGTGATTTGGTTATTCACCATTTTCTGGAATTCCAGAAAAAATACCCAAAATACGAGGAATTTAAATTGGTTTTGGTTGGCAAAAATCACATGAAAAAAACGTATCACAACAGCTCCATCATTTATACCGGTTTTGTGAGCGAGGAATTGAAGCACGCCTATCTTGCGAACGCGCTGGCGCTGATTATGCCGTCTTTTTACGAAAGTCTTTCCATGGTGACTTTGGAGGCGATGGTGGAAAGAAAGCCCGTGATTGTTAATGGTAATTGCAGTGTTTTGAAGAGTCATATCGACCGCAGCGAAACCGGAAAAAGTTACACAACAAAGGCGGAATTTTTTCAGGCGTTGCAATATTACATCGGGCAAAGCGAGACAGAAAGGGAAAAAGAAGCTGAAAAAGCGAGGAAATATGTTTTGGAAAATTATTCCTGGAAATCGGTATTGCAAAAATTCGATGAGGCCATCGAATTTGTAACTAAATCTTAAATGTAAATTAAAAAAAAATATGCCGCTAAAACGGCATTTTTTTTATTTTCTTTCGTAATCGTCCTGAAGGCGCACAATGTCATCTTCACCAAAATAGGTTCCGGTTTGAACTTCAATGAAAACCACAGGTTTTTCGCTCAGATTCATGATCCGGTGTTTTGCACCTTGCGGAATAAAAATACTTTGCCCATAAGACAGCGAAATTTCTTCATCATCTAAAATCACCGTGGCGGCACCTTCCACAATCGTCCACTGTTCCTGTCTTTTATGATGAAACTGGTAAGACAGGCGATGACCGGGCAGCACTTCAATCCGCTTTAGTTTGTAATGTGGTTCATCCACCAAAACAAAATATTTTCCCCAGGGTCTTTCACCAATTTCTAACATATAACCACGATTTAACTGCAAAAATAAGTATTTTTATGAATTATGTGTGGCTGAGGAAATTTAGTTCCGTAAAACATTTACCGCAGCAAGTTTCCGCGCACTAAAACATCATTTATAACCGGCTAAAACAGTAAATTTTCAGTAAATTTGCATCTTAAAATTTTACAGAAAATGAGCAAAGTTAGAGTGCGTTTTGCGCCAAGTCCGACCGGGCCTTTACATTTGGGTGGCGTGCGAACTGCCTTATATGATTATCTTTTTGCTAAAAATCAGGGCGGCGATTTCGTTCTGAGAATTGAAGATACCGACACTGCGCGTTATGTGGAAGGTGCGGAAGATTATATTATGGAAGCGCTGGAATGGTGCGGGATTGTGCCCGATGAAAGCCCGAAACAGGGCGGAAAATATGCTCCGTACCGCCAGTCTGAGCGTCGCGATATTTACGACCGACATTTAGCTGATCTTTTAAAAACGGATTACGCGTATCTCGCCTTTGACACGACTGAAGAACTCGACGAAATCCGGAAAGAATTCGAACAAAACGGTGAAGTTTTTGCCTATAATTATATCACACGTAACCGCTTGAAAAACTCCATCACGCTTACTGACGACGAAGTTCAGCAGCTTATCGCTGATGAAGTTCCCTACGTGGTGCGTTTTAAAATGCCGGTTGACCGCGTTTTAAATCTGGAAGACATCATCCGCGGAAATTTTTCGGTGAACACGAATACTTTAGACGACAAAGTTTTGGTGAAAAATGATGGAATGCCGACTTACCATTTCGCCAATATTGTTGATGATCACGAAATGGAAATTTCTCACGTCATCCGTGGCGAAGAGTGGTTGCCGTCGCTTGGTTTACATTATTTATTATACGAAGCAATGGGCTGGGAAAAGCCCCAGTTCGCCCATTTATCTTTAATTCTGAAACCTGAAGGAAAAGGAAAATTAAGCAAAAGAGATGGCGATAAATTCGGTTTCCCGGTATTTCCACTGAATTTTAAAGATCCGGAAACCGGAAATATTTCGAAAGGCTATCGCGAAGAAGGTTACTTGCCGGAAGCTTTCATCAATATGGTGGCGCTTTTGGGTTGGAGTCCCGCTAATGACCGTGAAATATTGACTTTAGAGGAAATGGTTCAGGAATTTGACCTACATAAAGTGCACAAAGCAGGCGCAAGATTTTCCAAAGAAAAAGCAGAATGGTTCAATCAGCAGTATTTGAAATCAAAATCTGATGCTGAAGTTTTGGAATTGTTAAAGGCTAACGAAAATCTAGATTTATCGAATTCCGGTGACGAAAAATTGCTGAAAGTGATTTCATTAATGAAAGAACGCGCGACTTTTCCGAAAGATATTTATGAAGACGGAAAATTCTTTTTCGAAGCGCCGCAAAAATATGACGAAAAAGCCGTCAAAAAAGCTTGGAACGAAAGTGCAAAATCATTAATGACAATTTTAGCCGCTCAAATGGCAAATTTTTCCTTTTCAGCTGAAACATTAAAACAGGAGATTCACGACTTTGCGGACAGCCAAAATGTGGGCATGGGGAAAGTAATGATGCCGTTGCGACTGTGTTTGGTTGGTGAACTGAAAGGTCCGGATGTTCCCGATATTATGCAAATCCTTGGAAAAGAAGAATGTGCGGCGAGGATTCAAAATGCGGTGAATAATATTGACCTGATTTCTTAGAATTTTCCCTAAATTTGACTCATAATTTGTAATAACTGAAATGGAATACTTAAGTTTTGAACTTCCGATTAAAGATCTGATGGATCAGTATCAAACCTGTTCATTGGTGGGCGAAGAAAGTGGCGTAGACGTAAAACTCGCCTGTTCGCAAATCGAGGATAAAATTATAGAAAAGAAAAAAGAAATTTATCATAACCTTACGCCGTGGCAGCGTGTGCAGCTTTCTCGCCACCCGGACCGCCCGTATACATTAGATTTCATCAAAGGAATTACAGATAAAGACAGTTTCCTGGAACTGCACGGCGACCGAAATTTTGCGGATGATCCGGCAATGATTGGCGGTTTAGCTACTATTGACGGACAACGCGTGATGATTATTGGAACGCAGAAAGGCCGTACTACGAAAGAAAGACAACACCGACGATTCGGAATGTCGAATCCGGAAGGTTACCGAAAAGCCTTACGATTAATGAAATTGGCGGAAAAATTCCATATTCCTGTTATTTCCTTAATCGATACACCGGGAGCTTATCCAGGTTTGGAAGCGGAAGAACGCGGACAAGGTGAAGCTATTGCGAGAAATATTTTCGAAATGACCATGCTGAAAACGCCGATTTTCGTGTATATCATTGGTGAAGGTGCCAGCGGAGGGGCTCTGGGAATTGGTGTCGGAAATAAAGTTTACATGCTGGAAAACACCTGGTATACCGTAATTGCGCCGGAAAGCTGTTCCTCAATTTTATGGCGTAACTGGGATCACAAAGAAGATGCGGCGAATGCCTTAAAACTTACTCCACAAGATGCACTTCGTGAAAAGTTTATCGATGGAATTATCGAAGAACCGCTCGGTGGTGCACATTACGAACCAAAAGTGGCGTATGAGCATTTGAAAACTTCTATTTTACAAAACATCAAAGCTTTTTCGAAATTTACCGGGAAAGAACTGGAAACCCAAAGACAAGATAAATTTATTGCGATGGGCCAATTTAAAGGCTAATCCAACAATTAATATAAAAACGAAAAATCCTGCTGTTTAGCAGGATTTTTTTTGTTGGTGTTTAGCAGTGTTTGTTCTGCTTAAAATTTCTATTCGAAAAGTTCCGCAGTATCCAAAACGGTAACCTTTCCATCTTCGCAGCGGATGGCTTCACCTGGGAAATTCTGAATCATGTGGTAATCGTGCGTTGCCATTACCACAGCTGAATTATTTTCGACGGCAACCTGCTTCAGTAAGGTCATAATTTCGTTGGAAGTTTCCGGATCAAGGTTTCCTGTCGGTTCATCAGCAAGAATCAATTCTGGGTGATTTAAAAGCGCGCGCGCAATAGCAATACGTTGTTGCTCACCACCAGAAAGTTCGTGCGGCATTTTATGCTTTTTAGATTTCATCCCAACACTTGCCAAAACTTCATTAATGCGGTCATCAATTTTGGTTTTGTCGTCCCAGCCCGTAGCTTCCAAAACGAAACGCAGATTTTTTTCTACAGTTCTGTCCGGCAAAAGCTGAAAATCCTGGAAAACAATGCCTAATTTTCTTCGAAGATTTGGGATATCCGAAGTACGCAGTTTTTCCAAATCGAAACCTGCAATATTTCCCTGGCCGCCGGTGAGTGGAATGTGCCCGTAAATCGTTTTTAAAAGCGAACTTTTACCCGAACCGGTTTTCCCGATGAGGTAGCAAAAACGGCCTTTTTTAATATTTAAATTAACATCGTTCAGAACGGTAAAATTTTTCTGGGCTATTTTGGCATTTTTTAACCGAATAACATCCTGTCCTTCCTGATAAGTATGTGGCATAAAAGTACAATTGAATTAAAACTAAATATAAGTGCTGCAATAGCCCACCAAAAGTAAATAAAACTTTCTTTGCGTGCTACAATTTAGCAAATTTTAACAAACAAAAAATGCCTGAAAAGAAACTTTTCAAGCATAATTTTATATGATAATTCCTGAGATTATCTCTTAGCGCGCTGTGCACTTACAGTTAAACTCTTTCTGCCTTTCGCTCTTCTAGCAGCCAATACTCTTCTTCCGTTAGGAGTAGACATTCTTTCACGGAAACCGTGTTTGTTTCTTTTTTTTCTTTCAGATGGTTGAAATGTTCTTTTTGGCATTGCGATTATTTTTAGTAAAAACTATATCTTATTTTCAGACTGCAAAGATAGAAAACTTTTTACTTTCTGCAAATTTAAAATTAAATTTTTTAAGCCAGTCTGCAGCTGCAAATTTTACTGTTCAAAAATCGAGAAAAAATGTTCCGCCGTTTTTTTAAGCTTCATTGAATTTAAGCGCAGGGGCCGGGAAATAAAAACAAACCTTATCTTTGCTTTTCTAAAAATTTACCCACGAATGTTTACACCTGCAGAACTTACCGATATTAAAAACTTACTCACTCCGGACAAAAAAATCGTCATCATCACCCATTATAATCCCGATGGTGACGCGATTGGTTCCAGTTTAGGTTTGAAACATTTTTTGAAAAAGAAAGGTCTGGATGCAGATGTCATCGTGCCAAACGATTTCCCGAAGTTTCTGAAATGGATGCCTGAAGCCAAGCAGATTATCATTGCAGATTATAAAAGAAAAGTGGCCGGCGAAGCCATTTATAATGCGGATATCATTTTTATTTTAGACTTCAACGCCTCGCACCGTAGTGGAAATTTGGTTGGGCCGTGGATCGAAAAAGCGCGCGCCACAAAAATCCTGATTGATCACCATCAGCAACCGGAAGATTTTGATTTTGTCTACTCTGATGTCACCGTGCCTGCGACTTGCCAGATGGTTTATCATTTTATTCAGGGTTTGGAAGAGGAAAATTTGGTCGATCAAAATATTGCAGAATGTCTTTACACCGGCATTATGACCGATACCGGCGGTTTCCGTTTTCGTTCCACAAGCGCAACCACGCACCGAATTGTAGCCAATTTAATTGAAAACGGCGCGGATCCTGCCATCATCACTTCCAAAACCTGGGACACAAACACTGTTTCGCGCTTACATTTGCTGGCGCTGATTTTAGGCAGAATTGAAGTTGTGAAAGACGGAAAAGTTGCCATTCTTTGGTTAAAACGCGAAGAGTTGAAGGAATTCGGTTTCCAGAAAGGCGACACCGAAGGTTTTGTAAATTACGGTTTAAGCATTATGGGCACCCAGGTTTCGGCCTTTTTTATGGAAGATTTGTATGAAGATTTCATTAAAATTTCTTTCCGTTCGAAAGATGATGTTGATGTGAACCAGTTTTCCCGAAAATATTTCAATGGTGGCGGACACATCAATGCGGCGGGTGGAAAATATTTCAAAACGATTGAAGAAACCATCGAAGATTTTAAGGAAAAAATCACCGAAGAAGAATTTTAAAAATAAAAAAGGTTGCCTGCAGAGACAACTTTTTTTTGCCGCTATTTGGGCATTTTTTTTAATTTTTACAGAACGAAGTGTTTCGGCAAATGATGCAGAAGTTCCGTATTAATGATTGCTGCACAGATTTCCGGTTTTTCCCAATGCCCGTTGTGCCCCGAATCTAAAACGTAAGATTTGATATTGGTTTTATCGGGTAAATTTTCCAGCAAAACTTCCGTTTTTACGGCGTTATCGTGTTTTCCGGCAATGATGAGAATTTTTTCTTCAAACTTTTCCAGCAGCGCAGATTTGTCGGTTCGCGCAATCATGCCTTTCACTGCCGCCATTACACCGGAATTTTCCGTGCTTAGGGCGATCTTTTTTGCGTTTTCAATTTTTCCTTCCAGAAAATCTTTTTCGTTAGGATTAAAAAGATTCGGGATTCCGGCATTTACATAACCCGCATACGCTTCTTTAATAATTCTTAAACTTTTTTCGCGCTGTTCTTTTTTCTCCGCGTCATCGGCCAGATAACTGGAAAAAAATAAAGTCAGGCTTTTCAAAACGTCCGGAAATTTTTCCGCAAAAGCCAGGGAAACATAACCGCCCATAGAATGACCTAAAAGGTGAAATTTCTCCAGTTTAAGAAAATCGGTGATTTCCTTTACTTTCTCCGCCATAAATTCCATCGTATGCGTTTCGTGGTAAACTTTCGAGCTGCCGTGTCCCGGCAAATCGATTTTGATGAGCGAAAATTTATCGGATAAATATTCTTCCATTTCGTCCCAAATCGTAAGGTTTTCCATGAAACCGTGCAATAAGACGAGCTTTTCTTTTCCGTTTCCCGAAGTTTTGTAATTCAACATATTTAAGTTTTTAAAAATGAATGTCGATATAGTCTACAAAACCTTCGCCATTCACCTTATTTTGAAGTCGCCAAAAATTCCCCTTATGTTCATCAAAAAAAGTGGTTTTACCTGTGCGTTTGTAAGATTTTCCACCAATGTTTTGCGTAATCTCCCCTTCGAAATTCAAATGTTTTTTCGAAACTCTTCTAATTTTCCCTTTAATTTTCAGCGTATTTTTCCCGGAGGTTGCGCTGCCTTCAACATTGTATTTATCGCCACCAACTTTTTCGAAAAAAATATCGCCATTAAACGGCAAATTTTCTTCAGTTGAAAAACTGAGTTTGTGTTTTCCTGCCAGGCTTTCAAATTTATTAAGTGAATTTCTTTGCGCGATGCTGTCATTAATTTTAGTTCTGATGACATTCAGCGATTCAATTCTTTTATGTTCGGCCGTAATCAGCGGATCTACCGCGGTTTCTTTTTTGGTGCAGGAAAAGCAAAAAAATGCCAAAATAAGGGCGAATAAATATTTCATCAATTACAATTAAAGAATTTACATTTTTGTTTTAGAATCCATCACGATGGTGACGGGCCCGTCGTTGCTGATTGCGACTTTCATATCCGCACCGAAAATTCCGCTTTCAATTTTTAAATTGGATTTCGCGAGTTCCGCTTTGAAAAACTCAAACAAAGGAATGGCGAGCTCGGGTTTTGCCGCTTTAATGAAAGACGGTCGGTTGCCTTTTTTATAATCCGCAATCAAAGTAAATTGGCTGATGCACAGGATTTCACCGGAGATATCGAGCACCGATTTATTTAATTTGCCTTCTTCATCACCGAAAATTCTGAGGTTTATAATTTTCTGTGTGAGCCATTCTGCATCGGTTTTCGTGTCTTCTTCATCGATGCCAATGAGGAGACAGAGTCCGGCCGAGATTTCGCCGACAGTTTTGCCGTCAACTTTCACGGAGGACTGGGAAACACGTTGGATAACTGCTTTCATAAAAATTAAAAAATCTTAGTAATAAACCGATAAAATATTGGAATTGCGGTCGTAGCTGTATGGATAAGTTTTTGGTGGAACGGTTGCGATTTTGGTGGGCTCGCCGGTTAAAAGAATCCATTCGGCACCGTCTTTCGTGCAGGTGATTTTGATGTTTTCAACAACGTTCAAAGTGGTGTTGGTGTCAGGGCAAATATGCGGCGCATTGCGGTCGTACACTTTAAAGCCGGTTGTGGTTCGAACTAAGATTAAACCTCGTGTTCCGGACTGTTGTTCATTTACATAAATCCAGCCGCCAACGCTTTGAAGATTAAAATAAGCGGGAAGGTTGAGATTTAAAACGACATTAATAGGTGTTTGGGGAAAGCAGCTGACAGTTTCTGCGCGGTCGCTGCAGGAATGCATATTTAAAAGACTGAAAATGAGAATTATTGTGCCGAAAAGCCTCGAAAAAATATTTTTCATGTAAATAAATTTTATATCTTTGTGAAACAAATCAACCATAAACAGTGTCCGGCAAATGTCGGATTATTTTTTTATACCAACTATAAATATTAGAAGCTATGGCAAATTACGTCACCAAAGAAGGTTTAGACAAGATGAAGGCGGAATTGGAGAAGCTGGAAACAATTGAAAGACCAAAGATTACGCAGCAGATTGCGGAAGCGCGCGATAAAGGCGATCTTTCTGAAAACGCGGAGTACGACGCGGCTAAAGAAGCACAGGGCATGCTGGAAATGAAAATTTCTAAACTGAAAGATATTGTAATCAATGCTAAAGTGATTGACGAAAGCCAGCTTGATATCTCTAAAGTTTCTATTCTGACGACGGTACGTTTAAAGAACAACGCTACGAAAGCCGAGCAAAAATTTACTTTGGTGCCTGATAATGAAAGTGATTTGAAAAGCGGCAAAATTTCTGTAAACACACCGATTGCCAAAGGTTTGCTGGGAAAAGTGGTGGGTGAAACTGCGGAAATAGTATTGCCAAATGGTAATAAACTTTCATTTGATATTCTGGAAATTTCACTTTAGAAATTATTGAAAAATACGCGGTTTTAGCAGCGAATTTTTGCTGAAATAAAATTAATAGAACCTTAACTGAACAATTATTTTACATTTTGTAAATTTGTACCCGCGCTTTGGCGTGGGTTTTTTAATTTAAAAATTGATAAAATGAGCTCTATTTTCACAAAGATTGTAAAAGGAGAAATTCCGGCGTATGTAATTGCTGAAGATGCTGAAAATCTGGCTTTTTTAGACGCAATGCCGCTGGTGGAAGGTCATACTTTGGTCATTCCGAAGGAAGAAACAGATTTTATTTTCGATCTGGAATCGGAAGCTTATAAAAATCTTTGGGCTTTTGCACAAACTGTGGCAAAGAAGTTGGAAGTAGCTTATCCCGCTAAAAGAATTGCAGTGGCAGTTGTGGGTTTGGAAGTTCCGCACGCGCATATTCACCTGATACCGATTTCGAAAATGGAAGATATGAATTTTAAAAATTCGCGTTTAAAATTTTCCGAGCTGGAATACCGAAAAATTCAGGAACGGATCATCAATTCTGAAGCAGCTCACTTTTAAAAAAAAATATTTTTAATCATATTATATGAATTCAAACCAATGTTCTTTTTGCGGTAAAAAACGAAATGAAGTTCAAATGTTGATTTCCGGGAATGACGGATTTATCTGCGAAGAGTGTATTGAACAGGCTCATGGAATCGTAAAGGAAACTTCGGTAAAAAACGGAGTTTACCCCGCAAACACGATGGAAGAGCTAAAGAAACCGATGGAAATAAAAAAATTCCTCGACCAATATGTTATCGGCCAGGATCAGGCTAAAAAACAACTTTCCATAGCGGTTTACAACCATTATAAAAGATTGCTTCACGCACAGGATGAAAACCGTGAAGTGGAGATTGAGAAATCAAATATCATCATGATCGGTGAAACCGGCACCGGAAAAACGCTTCTTGCAAAAACAATTGCCAAAGAGTTGAATGTTCCGTTCTGTATCGTAGATGCAACGATTCTTACCGAAGCGGGTTATGTTGGTGAAGATGTTGAGAGCATTTTGTCGCGACTTTTGATGGTGGCAGATTACGACGTACAAAAAGCTGAACGCGGTATTGTTTTCATCGATGAAATTGACAAAATTGCGCGCAAATCTGATAATCCCAGCATCACACGTGATGTTTCCGGCGAAGGTGTACAGCAAGGTTTGCTGAAATTGCTGGAAGGAAGTATTGTAAACGTTCCGCCGCAAGGTGGTAGAAAACATCCGGATCAAAAATACATTCAGGTGAACACCCAAAATATTTTATTCATCGCGGGTGGCGCTTTTGATGGAATTAAAGAAATCATCGAACGTCGTTTGAACAAGCAGGCTATTGGTTTCAGCGCCGATAAAATAAATAAGGTTGATGAAGACGACTATATTTTAAAGCAGATCAACGCCATTGACCTTCGTAAATTCGGTTTGATTCCGGAACTTTTGGGAAGATTTCCAATTATCACCTATTTGGAAAAGTTGACCAAAGAAACAATGCTTAGAATAATGAAGGAGCCGAAAAACTCGATCATCAATCAGTTTGTGGAGCTTTTCAAAATGGATGGAGTAGAACTGAATTTTACAGATGAAGCATTGGAAATGATTGTGGAAGAAACCAATGAGAAGGGTCTAGGCGCACGTGGTTTGCGCGGAACTACCGAAAAGGTTTTGGAAGATTACATGTTTGATATCGATGCTGAACGTAAAATTACGCTGACAAAGGACAATATTTCGTTTTAGAGATTTTCATGGTATAATTATTGGTGCGTTTTAAAAAAATAGTATATTTGTAGCTCAGGCTTCTTTTTAAAAAACACAAACACTAATTATAATGAAAAAAAATCTATTAACTGTAGGATTTTTGTCGTTAAGTTTATCCATGAGTGCCCAGGCACTTCATGTGGATAACGGCGGCAATTTCTATGTTGGCGAATACGCACTGGTTTACAACGGCGGAGGAATCCAAACTAAAGGCAACGGCACTATTGATGTACATGGTAACCTTATGGTTGTGGGGCAATCTACTGATGTCGTAAGAACGCTTGATGTAACGGGAACCACAGATAGAACTGATGGTAATAATATTATTCTGCGGGTAAATTATCCGACCTTAGTAACTACAACTAGTTATGGGCAACTTTACATCGATGGCATTCCTCAAAGTAATATTACTGCGATTGTCGACAAAGAGTACAAAACGGTAAGGCATGGTACTTACCAACAGATGTCACTTCCTTTTTATGAAAAGGCAATGGCTTCCCTTAATTCAGAGCTTGGCAAAACATTTACTAATGTTAGAAGATCTCAAAATGAAATTCTTATCTGGGACAATGACCACGTAGAAGCTGATAATTATAGCACCGGCTCCTCCACGCTGAAAAGCACTACTTATTACATGTTGGGAACTAAAAATTTTAATTCTGCTGTCCCTGTAGTTGGTGATGTATATACTTTGCGTGGTGTGCCTTTTGCAAATGGTGTTTCTGAAACTTTGTTGGGTGCAGGTGCCGGAGTTGATTTTGGACCGTTAGGAAACAACCGTAACTCTTACGTTGAAAAATACAATACTTATCTTCAGGATGCCTGGGATTACCAGCTAGCTGCCAGCGGCGCATCACCGTACTCAGTGCCCACCTATGGTAAAAATATCTACCAATACGGTAACCCTTACTTTACCAACTTAGACTTTAAATTTATCGGAAGAGTTGAGAACGGTGCTGTTACGGATGGTAATAATCTTAATGATGTTCAGGGGATAAGAATTGGTTCGGGCGGTGTTGTGTCAGACTCTTCAGGAGCAACTTGGTCCATAAATGCGGATATTATCAGTTTTACCAATGATGGTTTCCCTAATATGCCAGCAGGAGATGTTGACGCAGCAATCAGACCCATGGAGGTAGTTGCTATTAAAATGCGTAATAATAATGCAGAAAACAACGGCAATCGCACCTTAAATTTTGACGGACTACGACGATTTAACCCGGGTTCACGCTCAAACATCGATTCATATGATCCTACCGCCGCAAAAATGGCTTCTGGCAACACGCTTAAACAGCTAGGTGTCATTGCTTTAGATGCTGAAGGTAATGAAATGTCCCGTGCATATTACGTTGTGTACGCGAATGCGACCACTGGACATTCTTCTAAACCAACAACCCAGGTAACTCTGGGCAGTCAGAATATTATCGGAACTTATGAGGAAGACCCTGTAAATGGTGGAATAGATAATAATTTAAAAGATTCATATTGGCTTTATATTAATGAAGCAAATGAGAAAGACTTCTTTGGAAAAGCTGTACCTTTGATGCTTTATAATAAAGATATAAAATCACTTAAATTTGAAATCAGAGAAAATGCTGAGTTGATCGATAAAGGTCAGCACGCCCTTTCTACAGGTATCGGTTTTTACTACAAAGATGCTAATGGAGAAATAAAAGAAGCATCACAAAATGGTATTATTCCGGTGACTGGCGATAAATACAGCTTGTATTACGGTAAAACTACTTCTTCTCTGGGAACAGATAACGTAGTGAAGCCAAGCAGAACCCGCGTAGTTTATAATCCAAATACCGACGGTTTCTTTGTGAGATTTGATCCCCAGTGGAAAAGAGCAGATGTTCAGGTTTACGATATGAGTGGCAAGCTCATCCTTTCCAACAAAAATGTTGAAACCGGCAGCGATTATAATTTAAAATTAAGCAAACAAAACAGCGCGTATGTTGTTACTGCGCTTTCAGAAACTGGCGAAAAATTCAGTACTAAAATTATCAGATAATTCTTAAAAAGGTTAAATTATGAACTATATTAGTAAAATTTTATTATTTACATTCCTTACTGTAGGTGCCTTTTTAAGTGCGCAAGATACTCCGCCCGCTCCTCCGGGTGGTGGTGGGGGTGGCGTTGGGCCTGGTGCTCCAGCCTCTCCGATCGATGCATACGTTTACGTTTTGGGCATTGTAGCAGTTTTATTTATTGCTTATTATACAAAGAGGGCAAGTAAAAAACTCGCATAGTACTGGGTTAAAACAAAAAAAAGAACTCACCGTAACTCGGTGGGTTTTTTTATATTTACAATATGAAAAAAATTGTTCTATTTATAAGCTTATTGGTCTGCGTTTCTTACAGCGCTCAATTTAAAATAAGCATTGAAGCACCAGCGCCTTTTGGACCCAAAGAAGTTTACCTCTATACTTTAAACGGCTCTAAAGATGTTCTTAATGCCAAAGAAACGAAGAAAGGAAACGTGTGGCAACTGCAGGTTAAGCAACCGTACACCGGAATGATGAAATTGTATTTCCCGGAAAATAATGCAACCATCAATTTTATTTCCGAAAACAAAGATGTAAAGCTGAAGTTTTCCACCGCAAATAATAAAATTACAGACGTATCATATCTGGATGAAGCGAATGCAACGATGAACCAGATACAGGATAACCAGCAGAAAAAAGAAATAATTCTGCCCGCGCTTTATCAGATCAAAGAATATTATAAAACCGAAGCAGGTTTCGGCGGCGCGCTTTCGCAGGAAATTGACAGACTTTCTGGAACTTCAGCGGATGCTACCAAATTTCCCTTCATCAACTTTTACAATACCAATTACAAAAAGTACGTTGAAAAGAAAGCAGGTGCTAACGCGGTCACGCATGCGGAAATCATTGATTTTATAAACAAATCAACGGACATGCTTGAAACTTCATCGCTATTACGTCCAATTTTAGTGTCCTACCTAAACATCGGACCCAGTACAAACCTTATTTCGGATGTTGACAAGCTTTTAGCTGCTGTAAATACCGAAACACCACGTGGACAAACGGTGCTTTCGGAATTGATAGAAATTTTCGACACCTACGGAATGACCGAGTTGAAAGAGAAATACCTTACCGAAGCCACCAACTTGAAATGTACCATTAACGATCGTTTGGCTCAGACGATATCCGTGAACAAAAACACAGATATCGGTGCGGTTTTCCCGAACTATACTTTTAAAAATGCCAGAAACACCGCGGCCAAAACGCTTCACGATATTAAAGCAGACAAAAAAATAGTTGTTTTCTGGGCTTCCACATGTTCCCACTGCGAAGCAGAACTTCCTACGCTTATTGAAAAATACAACGCGATTAAAGGGCAGAAAGGTGAAATTATCGCCTTGTCTTTAGACAATGATAAAACGGCTTATGACAACAAAGTAAAAATGCTTCCGTGGGTTAACGATACCGAACTGAAAGGCTGGAACAGCTCCTATTCTGACACGTATAACATCCACGCGACACCAACTTATTTTATCTTGGATGCGAACAATAAAATCATAGCAAAGCCAGACCACGCGGCGGACGTGATTTCTTATCTAAAGTTAAAGTAATTATTTGCTACCTCACAAAATATTTTTATATTTGCACCACCAAAACGGCGAGGTAGCTCAGTTGGTTAGAGCGCAGGATTCATAACCCTGAGGTCACGGGTTCAATTCCCGTCTTCGCTACAAAAAAACCCGGCAAAAGCTGGGTTTTTTTCTGTTTTACCAATTCAATATTTTTTGCCGCATAACACGGATAAAACGCCGAAATTTCCCCTTGAATAGTGCGGTTGGAAGCTTTGCTGACAAAAGTCATTATGTAAAATTTCAAAAAAATACGCGTAAACGTTTCTATGTATTGGTTTAATTGTAAATTTGCACTACATTTACAATGCTTGAAGGAGCAATCCAGAAAGTGTAAATAAATTTTTTTTCATCATTTGTGTTTTTAGAATCGCTTCGTTAGTAGCGGTTCTTTTTATTTTAAATCTTCGTAGCGCAGCAACAGATCTATGAAATAAGAATAGGTGACGCTGCCTTCCTGCTGGTTGCTCTTCAGAAAAAGATCATTGGTGACTCCGAAAAAAATATCGAGCAATCCGGCATGTTTTTCAATAAATAGCTTTTCTGCATTTCGGTCGCGTTTCATTCCCGCTGAATAATTTTCAATCACGCTTTTTACAAACTCCGGATGTTCTTCTGCTAAAGAACTTAATAAAGATTTCAGAACAAAATATTCGGTGCTGTATTTTAAGTCTAAATTTTCCGAAGATTTCCCGATTAAATACCCTACAAAATTCGCTTCCTGTTCTCGCGCAAAACCCAACTGATGTGCACTTTCATGCGCTAAAGTAAACGGCAAATAAGTATCAGGTAAATCTGCATTATACTGTGCTTCCGCAGTGAAGGGATTGTAATAACCTAAAATTCCGCTGTAACTTATCACATTATGGAAGAGCGATTTTTTAAAGGAATGAACTTCAGTTGAAGATTTTTTGCTTAAAAAGGCCGGAATTTTTTTCTGTTGTGCTAAAACTTCAGTTTCAACTTTCCGGAAGTCATTAATCACAAAAACGCCGCGCGAATCTTCAGCAACCAATCCACGGGATTTTTTACATTTTTCCAAATATTTTAAAGTCAGAAATTTTACTTCATTTAACCCGATATTTTTCTCAGGTAACTTTTCCAAAAGGGGTTTTTGAAAGTACAGCATTCCCCAGAAAATCTGGTAAATGAAATAGATTACATTTAAAACCATTAAAAATTTTAGCAGGTAAACGGGCCTTTTTTTCCGGTTTTTAATTTTAATAAAGAAAAACAGAAAAAGAAGAATCAGTAAAATATAGAAAACATCACCAACAGAAAACGGAATTCCCGCAAATAACTTTTGATGAACCGTTTTCTGAAATTCGAAAAAATGGTCAAACAGCACCGAAAAAAACGGGATTATCGAGAAAATAAAAAACAAAACAAATTGGGCAAGTAATAAACCTGCCCAAAATCTTTTTCTGTAATATAATTTTTTAAAATTAATGAGCATTTGCTTTTTCAACACTGTCTAATTCAATTCCCTGTTTTTTTAGAATTTTAGTCACCTGAACGGCGTAAAACGCAAGATATGCGAAACACGCCACACCAACGATGTAACTGAAATGAATGTTCACCGCGTCCGCCAGAGTGCCCTGAATCCAGGAAACAATGCCGCCTCCCATAATCATCATGATTAAAAATCCCGAACCTTGGTTGGTGTGCTTTCCAAGACCATTAATCGCCAGCGCGAAAATACACGGCCAAAGTGTGGAGCAGAACAAACCAACGCTAGTAAACGCGTAAACCGAAGTCATTCCGGTCGTCATCATTCCAATCGCTAAGGCTAAGATCCCCATTGAAGAGAAAATAAGCAGCATTCGGGCAGGATTTCCTTTACTTGCAATATCTGCGGCGATCATCACCAAAATAATCAGTCCGTACACGTAAAAATGCGACAAATCGTGCTGCGCGATAGCGTTTACCAAAAGGAAAACTCCAAATGCCAAATACGGTGCTAAAAAGCGCAAAATTTTCTTTGTTCCGGCAGTTACATCAAAAGCTTCTACAGCGCCGGTCCAACGTCCGATCATCAATGATGCCCAATACAACGAAACGTAAGGCGCAATGTCTTTGGTAGTAAATCCGAGCGAATTTTCCATATAAGCCGGTAAATTACTCGCGGTGGAAACTTCCACACCCACATAAACAAAAATCGCGATCATTCCCAAAACCAGCTGCGGATACTTTAAAGCAGAATCGCGGTGTTCGCCGGGAATTACATCTTCAGTATCTTCTTTGATGGTTGGAGTAATTTGTGGTAAAGACGAAAATTTCAGTAAAATAGCGACCAAAATAAAAGCTGCTCCCAAAACCAGATACGGAATTTTCACCGATTCAATGCTCGCTTCGGTATTTCCCCCGGTTACAGATCCGAAAATAGCAAATGAAACAATCAGCGGTCCGATGGTGGTTCCGAAATTATTAATTCCGCCCGCCATGGTCAAACGCTGCGAGCCGGTTTCTGAAGGACCTACTTCAATCGCCAGCGGGTTTGCCACAATTTGCTGTAATGAAAAACCCAGACCTACAATAAACAGCCCCGAAATCATTAATGGAAATGAACCCAGATTTGCGGCCGGGTAAAAGAGCAAAGTTCCCGAAGCGGAAATCAGCAAACCTAAAATTAAGCCGTTTTTATAGCCAATTTTGTTCACCAAATCTTCTTTTATGGCGCGCGAAACAAACATGTAAATAAGAGAACCTACGGTATATGCGACGTAAAAAGCAACCGAAACCAGCTGACTTTGACTTTGGGTAAGATCAAATGCTTTTTTGAAAACCGGAATTAAAATATCGTTACTTGCTGCAACGAAACCCCAAAAGAAAAAGACCGTAACCAACGGTACGAACTGTCCCCAATTGGTTTGCTTAGAATAATTTGTCGACATATAAGTTTATTTTTTGTAAACAAATATAGCCGTTTTATTCGATTATTGGTGGTTTACCAACACATTTTTGATTTGGTTAAATGCTTCGGTTTTCAGCTCCGAAACGCTTTGGTCCGGTTCGATAATATCTGTGAAATACACCTTTACTTTGCCCGGAAAACCACGAGAGGCATCGAACGGAAACATTTCCTTCAGCCCGACAAAAGTGAAAACAGCCAGCGGCGCGTGATGTTTAGAAGCCAATGTAAATGCACCGTCTTTAAAAGTGTCCAGAATTATCGAGGTATCTTCGGCCACGCCACCTTCGGGAAAGATCACAATGCTTTCACCTTCCTCCATTCTTTCCGCGCAGCGGCGGTAAACATCGGCGCGACTTTTCGCGGAGCTGCGGTCCACCATTACGCAAATTCTTTTATAAACCAACCCAAAAACCGGGATTTTCACCAGTTCTTTTTTGCCCACATAACACAGCGGATGATGAGGCATTAAAATGCACGGCAACATCACATCCATGATGGAAGTGTGGTTGGAAATAAATACATATTGCCGGTTTTTATCTATTTTTTTCTCGGTGAGTTTTATCAGTTCGTACCGGAAACCCATCCCATAGAACATTCCGAAACACCAAAGCCTGATAAATTTATACGCAATGGGATAGTGCTCTTTTTTTATGGATAAAACCAAAACAGGAATCACGAACAAAAAGGTGAGCACCGCACCTAATAAGATCATCCATCCGCGCCATAGATAATTAAAAAATTTCGTCATAAAATGGCATTTTTTTCGGTTTTGTTTAAAACCTTATCCGTTGAAAATAATTTTCTTTTTTACGGAATAATTTAAAATTGAAACCAGCAGAATTGCTGAAATCTTACTTAGAATCTCACGGCTGAAGACGAAAACGCCCACATCCAGGTGATCGCTGAAAATATAGCTGAAGAAAATCTGGAAAAAGATTAAACTTAAAATGGTAGAAAAAACCGAGACGGTCATAAAATAAACAAATTCCCGCCTTTTGGAATGTTTACCTCTTTCAAAAACAAACCAAATGCTGAGAAAATAATTGGTGATAATGCCGCTGCTGGTGGAAAAAATATTACTTAAAGGAAAATGAACGCCATGAAAGTTTTTTTCATTTTCAAAAAAAAGCGGCAAATACACGGTAAAAATCTTAAAAAGTCCAACCTCAACAAAAGCGCTCAGTGCTCCTGCAATGCCAAAAAAAACGATCTGTTTTTGCTTAAAGAAAAGTTCTTTCATAACTCAACTTGCAAATTTAAAATTATATGTTAAACAATCAGAAAAACATGTTAAAATATTTTTTCGTCTATCTATTTTGTTTACTTTTATTTTGCCAAATGAGAAAATACGATTATAAAGTTTTCATTATTAAGTAGTTATTAAAGATTGAATTTCGCAGATTTTTAATTTTTAATTGAAAATATTTCGCTGTAAAACCTAATGAATCATGCTATGAGAACCAAGTCACCGCCTAGAAAGTTTAAGCCATTTCAAAAGAAAATTGAAGCTTTAGAAAAGCAAAGCCCTCGTTTTAAACGTGTCTTTACAGAATATGAAACCATGTCGGAAGAATTATGGAATTTGGAACACACCGATGTTACCAATATTCCGGATGATTTCCTGGACGCAATAAAACTGCAAACTGAATATCTAAAAGAAGAAATTGACGACTGGCTTTTAGAAGACAACGTGCAGTAAGCACAGTTTCGCATTTTAGAAAATTTTGCTGTTTGTTCAGCTAAAAAAGTTCCCGCCAGAAGCTTTATCTTTGCAAAAATCTTCGCGGCAGCTTATGAACATCAATCTCACGCAAAATAAAAATTTAAAACTCTTTAAATTAATCTCGGAAGTCGCCCAGAAAAACGGACAAAACGTTTTCATCGTTGGCGGTTACGTGCGCGATTTGCTTTTACAACGTTCGGCGCCCACCGATATCGATTTTGTGACAGAAGGTAACGGAATGACTTTGGCAAAAGCCGTTGCCCACGAAATTATACCTACACCCAAAGTTTCCCTTTTTAAAAATTACGGTACCGCGATGTTCAAACATAAAGGTTTGGACCTGGAGTTTGTTGGTGCCCGAAAAGAAAGTTATGCTGAACATTCCCGAAATCCTTCTGTGGAAATCGGCACTCTGGAGGACGACCAGAAACGTCGCGATTTTACAATCAATGCTTTGGCAATTTCTCTGAATCCGGAAAATTTCGGTGAACTCATCGATCCTTTTGATGGTTTAAAAGATCTTCAGCAGAAAAGTTTACGCACACCTTTGGAACCAAGCCAGACTTATTCTGACGATCCGCTGCGGATGATGCGCGCGATTCGTTTCGCTTCCACTTTAAATTTTAAAATTGAAGAAAATTCCCTGAACGCGATTTCCAAAGAAGCGGCCAGAATCAAAATCGTTTCCATGGAGCGCATTATGGTGGAATTTAATAAAATCATGCTTTCCGAAAAACCGTCACTTGGTATAAAATTGTTGGAAGAAACCGGAATTTTACCTTTAGTTATTCCGGAACTCACGGCGCTTCGCGGAATTGAAGAAATTGAAGGCCAAACGCACAAAGATAATTTCTGGCACACGCTGGAAGTGGTGGATAATATTTCCAAAAACACGAATAATCTCTGGCTTCGTTGGGCGGCTTTGCTGCACGACATCGGAAAAGCGCCAACGAAAAAGTTTCTCGAAGGCAGCGGCTGGACTTTTCACGGTCACGAATTTTTGGGCTCTAAAATGGTCAAAAATCTTTTTCACCGCCTGAAATTGCCGATGGGAAGCGACATGAAATATGTGCAAAAACTGGTAAAACTTTCCTCGCGCCCGATAGCTTTGATTGATGACGACACTTCGGATGCGGCGCTGCGCCGACTTTTATTCGATGCCGGCGACGATCTGGAAGATTTATTCACTTTGTGTAAAGCCGATATTACCACAAAAAACGCCTCTAAACAGGCAAAATTTAAGCGAAACTTCGAAGAGGTTGCGGTAAAAATTAAAGAAGTTGAAGAAAAAGATCAGGTTCGAAATTTTCAGCCACCAATTTCTGGTGAAGAAATCATGGAGCTTTTCAACATTCAACCCGGACGGGAAATCGGGATTTTAAAGGAAAAAGTGAAGGAGGCAATCTTGGAAGGTGAAATCGCGAACGATAAAACCGAAGCACGAAATTTTGTAATTAAAGAAGCGGAAATTTTAGGCCTTATATTGGCAAAAAACTAAGAAATATAAATCCCTTTCAAATTTGAAAGGGATTTTTTTTGTGAAACAAATATTTAAAACTGATAATTTACGCCAAGCGTATAATTTCTCGGTTTCGTGGTAAAGCCGACGACGTCCACATACGACGTATTGAAAAGATTTCCGATGTTCAGATAAGTTTCTATTTTTGAATTTATTTTCTGGTTGAAGTTTAAATTGAATAAATTATAACCTTTCAAATCCACATTTTCCACCATAAAAGTTTCGGAATTGTAAAAAGCATCGCTTCGTTTTGAGACAAACTGGTGGCTGAAATTCACTCTTGTTGTTTTAAACGGCAGAATTTCTAAGAAGGAATTTACGCGCTGTTTCGGCTGACGCAACATGGTTTCGCGCTTGTCCTTTTCCACAAAACTGAAATTTCCGCCGAAATTCAGCATTTCATTCAACTTGTAAGTGAATCCCAAATCAAAACCTTTCACCGTGTTTTCGCCCACATTTTTAAATTTTCCGGCGTAGGTTTCAAAATCTGTGATTTCGTACGCAAAAGCATCTTCTTCGGCACGGTAAAACACACTCGCGTTAAAAACAATGCTGCGGTCTTTTTTACCTAAACTTAAATCGAGTTCGTGCGAAGAATTGGTCTCCGGTTTCAAATCGAAATTTGGCAAAACGTAAGGCAGCGACCCGTAATTTTGATATAAAGTCGGCGCAATGAATGCCGTCGCAAAGGAATAACCAAACTTGAAATACACCGTTTCAAGCTCCTTTAAAATAAATGGATTCACGCTGTAAACCACGTGATTTCCAAACTTAGAATTGTTGGTCAGTCTTGCTCCGCCATCCAAATTCAAAATATTATATTTAAAATTAAAGTTCGCAAAAGCATCGAAAGTTTGCAGTTTAGTTTCCTCCAGTTTCAAATCTTCCTGCATCGCAGTTCCGCCCCACGGCAAAGATTTTGCGCCCATTTTTTGATTTTCAAACTGAACACCGGCGGTAAAACCGATATTTTCGCTGAATTGATAGTGGTTGAATAGTTCGGTGAAAAAATCTCTGCCGGAATAGGAAAACTGATCCTGATATTCTGCGTTTGCTAAACTTTGTCCCAGCCTCTCGTTCCCGGAAAATCGCGTATTTAAAGTGATTTCGCCTTTATTATATTTAAAATTTACATTTCCGCCAAGGTAACTTTGTTCGTCATCTGAACGATAATCGCCGTCGGTAAAAGCGCCGCCATCGTATTGAAAAAGATGATGATTCCAACCACCATTAATATTGATGTTGAAATTTTCCGTCGTGTAGCCAAAATTCGCGTTTACGTTTTGCTTTTCAAAACCGTCTCTCTCGAAATCTTCACCTTTCGCGGAAGAAAGTCCTTCCGATTTTTCGTTAAAACCGGAAATTTGGTAGTTATAGCGGCTAATTTTTCCTTTAACCAAAGCATTCTGCGCAAAAGTTTTAAAGGAACCCGCGCGCGCGCCGATTATTCCTTCGATATTTTTGGTGGCGGATTTTTTGGTTTTAATGTTGATCACCGAAACCGTTGCGTTGCTCCCGTACAAAACTGAGGACGCACCGTTTAAAATTTCGATGCTTTCTACATTTTCTACTGACATCAAACGTAAATCAGAAACATTATAATCGTTTCCCGTCACGTCTTTCAGCGGAATTCCGTCAATTAAAATCAGGACGTTCGCACTTTTACCGCCACGGATTTTCATCGCTTTCGGTTCCTGGCTGTTGTTTTGGTTTCCGACGATTTGAAAGCCGGCAACCTGATTGAGCACTTCCGACAAATCCTGACCTTTGTGTTTTTCCAGATCTTTTTCCGTGATCAGTTGCACGTTTTTTCCGGTTTTGTACAAATGCTGTTTGGTTTTGGAAGCGATGGTTACTTCCTCGATTTGGAATTCCTGTTGGGCAAAAATGTCTGAACTTACGACAAGCATTGCTCCAACAAAAAATAATCTTTTTTTCATAAAAAAATTAATTAAGTTAAAGTGTACTTATCGGAAAAATGTAAGTAAAATGGCAGGAAAAAATTTTCCGGCAATTCACGACTCTTCCTCCGAAAGCGTTTAATAATGGTGCTTTCAGCAAGGTCTCCTGACTTTCACATTGCTTCACCTTCCCGTTTCCAGTGGTTTCTTTAAAGCAATTTTTTAGGTGATTTACAGTTGCGGGGACAGTCCGTGATTTTCACACGATTCCCTTTTCCAAAAGCAGTGCAAAGATAGCGGAAATATCCGGCTAAAAGCAGATATTTTTGCGGTTTCTCGTGGTGATTTTAAAACGAAAAATTTGCCGCTTTTCGGCATTTTTTTCTTTTTAGCTTAAAGAAACTTTCTCTTTTAGATAATGGTAAATTTCGATTTGGGAACGGATCGGAACATCGCCCTCTTCCACGTAAAAATTCCGAAGTTTTTTGTCTAGAATTCTGGCTTTTACATTGTCATTGAGCTGAAGGTCAAGCTGTTCCTTGATTTCCTTTTTTAAGTTTTTCTTCGTGATTTTTGCCGCCGCTTCAATGCGGTGATCCAGATTTCGCGTCATCCAGTCGGCGGAGGAAATGTAAATGTCTTCCTGCCCTTTGTTATAAAAATACATGATTCGAGAATGTTCCAAATATTCATCAACAATGCTGATGGCGGAAATTTTTTGTTTAAAATCTTTCTGATTGATGGCGCAGTAAATGCCGCGCACGATCATTTTTACCGTTACGCCGGCTTTCGCGGCTTCGTAAATTTTGGTGATGAGCACGCGGTCGCTACAGGAATTTACTTTTATGATAATCAAAGACTTCCTGCCGGCTTTGGCCTCTTCAATTTCTTTATCGATGTGCTGAATGATTTTTTCGCGCATAAAATCAGGGCAAACCAGCAGGTTTTTACAGGATTTCAGCGCCGGCATAATATCGTGTTTTGGCTTTTTCAAGACGCTGAAAACTTTGTTGATGTCCGCCATAATTCCGCGGTCCGAGGTCATCAGCAAATGATCGCCGTAAATTTTAGCCGTTTTTTCATTGAAATTTCCGGTACTTACAAAACCGTACTGCAGCGTTTTGTTGTGCACTCTTTTTTTGATGACGCAGAGTTTTGCGTGCACTTTTTTATTGGGAATTCCGACCAGAACTTTTGCGCCTTCCTGCTCCAGAATTTCTTTCCACCCCAAGTTGTTTTCTTCATCGAAGCGCGCGCGCAGTTCCAGCATCACCGTAACTTCTTTTCCGTTACGGACAGCATTTATCAAAGCATTGATGATTTTCGAATTGCTCGCCAGGCGATACGCCGTAATTTGAATGGATTTCACTTCCGGATCCATCGCCGCTTCCCGCAGCAAATCGATGACCGGCGTGAATTTATGATACGGAAAGGAAAGCAGAATATCGGTTTTCTGGATGACATCAGTGATGCGTTTACCGACAAAATCCGGATGATCGAAGGAAGTTCTCTCTATAGGTTTCTGGTAAGTCTCAAATACCTCGGGAAACTCCATAAAATGACGGAAATTGTGGATTTTTCCGCCCGGAATTATGCTGTCTTTTTTGCTTAAATTTAATTTGCGGATGAGAAATTCCAGCAAAGCTTTATCCATTGCTTTGTCGAAAACAAAACGCGTCGGTTTGCCTTTTCGCCGCGATTTGATGCCTTTTTCAATTTTTTCCGCAAGCGTGGTTCGGATGTCATTATCCAAATCGAATTCTGCATCTTTTGTGACTTTAAAACAATGTGCGACGAATTCTTTATATCCAAAATAGGAGAAAATGTGCGGCAAATTATGAATGATGACATCTTCGAGCAAAATCACATTTTTTTCGCCCTCGTTTTCGCTTGGAAGCAGAACGAAACGGCCTAAAGTTCGCGACGGAATTTCAATAATGGCAAACTGACTTTCATACTGCAAATCTTTTTTCCGCATCGCAACGCCCAAATACAGCGATTTGTCGCGCAGATACGGCATGGCGGTGTTTTCGTGAAGCAAAATCGGGATGACGTTACTTTCAACAAACTCATCAAAATAATCAACTACAAATTTTTGCTGCTTTACGGTCAGATTTTTTGCAGTTTTAATGTAAACCTTTTGTTCGGCCATTTCAACCTGAATTTTGGTCCAGGTTTTATCGAAATTCTGCTGTTGGCGAATGACGATATCAGTGATATTCTGGAGGATTTTTGTAGGCGGCTGATAAAAGGATTCAGTGATGAATTTTTCTTTAAAATCCATGGCGCGTTTTAATCCGGCCACGCGAACGCGGAAAAATTCGTCCAGATTATTCGAAAAAATTCCTAAAAAGCGAATTCGTAAATGCAGCGGTACGTTGGGATCCATGGCTTCCTGAAGTACTCGTTCGTTAAAGGCCAGCCACGTAATATCGCGCGGATTGAAAAGATTAGACATATTGCTTTTTTGCTTCCTCAAAAATAGAGATTTAAGATTGGTTAAGCAGGGAAGTGGGGGCTGAAATCGGTAAAAATATCGGGTTTTTAGTAAACTTTAACGTAAAAACTTTGCTATATTTGAGGAATAACAACTGCGATAAATGAAATTTTTACTGGAAGACGATTTATTAAAACAGACAAAAGCTGAATTTAAGAAATATTATAAAGGTGATATTATTTTTAGCGAAGGAGAGTGCTCGCAATTTTTTCATTATCTGAAAAATGGTGAGCTTTCGGTTTCCAACCTGACCGAAAAAGGAAAAGAATTGTTGCAGCACAAGGTAAAAGCAGGCTATTTTTTCGCGGAACCCGCAGTCCTGCTGGGCGTTGGATTTCCAGGAAATGTGGAAGTCTGCACTGATAAAGCTGAAATAATTAAAATTCCGCGCGACAATTTCATCAAATATCTAAAAGAAAATCCTGAAGTGCTTTTTAATTTCACGCTTTCTGTGGCGAACAAATCCATTAAAAAAAGCCAGCTTTTAAAGCAGATTGTCCTTTTTAATCCCGAAGACCGCATTACGCAGCAACTCGAAGATTTTAAGCGTGAAATGGGACAGCCTGGTGAAAAGGTGTTGATACAGCTGACTAGAAAGGATCTAGCACATATGACCGGGCTTCGCATAGAAACCGTCATCCGCACCATTAAAAAAATGGAAAAAGAACAGAAATTAGAAATCGTAAGCGGTAAAATTATTTATTAAGACTGATGGAAATCATACCAGAAATCACCGGAATCATAGTGTTAATCAGTTTTTTGCTTTTATTTTTGTAATATGAAGAATATCGTTTTTTGGCTCCGCTTTTCAGTTCTTAATTTTTTCGTAGTATCACTTTTAGGCGTAATCATGCGCTACAAAATCGCGTATTCACTGCCGATTGTTGACCAGAAATTTATGCAGGAAGCGCATTCGCATTTTGCTTTTTACGGCTGGATTACCCAAATCATTTACGTTCTCATCATCCGCTATCTTCACGGAATTTTGCCCGAAAAGCAGCTAAAAAAATATAATTTACTCCTGATAATCAATGCGGTAGCAGCCTATGTGATGATCCCGAGTTTTATTTATAACGGTTATTTCTGGATTTCAATTGCAGCATCAACCGCCGCCTTACTCGTAGGTTTTGCTTTCTTTTTCTTTTTACTCAGAGATTTGCGTGGCACGCGAGATCTGGTAAAACCCTGGTTTTTAGCCGGGCTGTTTTTTGCCGTGATTTCTTCCGCCGGCGTTTTCAACCTGAGCTATATGATGGCGACGGAAAATATGAACCAAACGCTTTATCTGGCGTCAACCTACTATTATCTGCATTTCCAGTATAACGGATTTTTCATTTTTTCCAGCATCGGATTTCTGATTTTATCACTGAAAAATATCGGTGCCGTAATCACTGAAAGAAATAATAAGCTGATTTTCTGGCTGATGTTTATCGGCTGCGTTATCGGTTACGGACTTTCGGTTTTATGGATGAAAATTCCGCTCTGGATTTTGGCCATTATTTTACTGGGAACAATTGCACAAACCATTTCCGCTTTCAAATTGTATCAAGTTGTAAAAGAAAATTGGGGCAAAGTAGTGCAGAATTTTTCCGCTTTACAAAGATTTGTTTTGATGTATGTGGGTTTCGCTTTCTTTGTGAAAATTTTGCTGCAGCTCGGCTCAAATGTTCCAGCCCTCAGCCAGTTTGCTTTTGGTTTCAGAAACGTAGTCATTGCGTATCTACACTTAATTCTGTTGATGTGCGTTTCTATTTTCCTTTTAAACCAGGTTTTAGCGACCAATGCCTTTAAAATGACAAAACCGGTAACGACCAGTTTGAAGCTTTTGCTTTTGGGAATTTTCCTGAATGAAGCGGTTTTAGGTTTGATGGGACTTTTTTCCACACAGTATATCGCGCTGCCATTCGCGCCGGAAATTCTCCTCGCCGTTTCCCTGCTGATTATGTTTTCGCTATTTTTCCTTTGGTTCAATCTGAAGCGGAAAGCGGTATAGAAAAACACTTCCCAAAACCTTTGGGAAGTGAAAACAAAACATTAAATCTAAAAAAAACATTCTTTATTGCGGCAAAATTACGTTGTCTACCACGTGTACCATTCCGTTTGAAGCGGGTACGGACGCGATGATGTGCACAGTTCCGTTTACGGTTGGTTTGCCATCCACCATTTTGATGGTGATTGATTTGCCATCCACCATTCCCAGATTTTGTCCGTCTGTGAACTGATCCGCTTTGATGACACCTACGTACGTATGATGGCTTAAAATATCGTTAAGTTTATCCTTATTTTCCGCTTTTAAAAGATCGTCGACCGTGCCTACAGGTAATTTATCGAAAGCTTCATTAGTCGGTGCGAAAACGGTAAACGGTCCGGCGTTGCTTAGCGAAGTTGCCAAATCTGCCGCCTGAACAGCGGTAACCAACGTTGAAAGATCTTTGTTTGCTACTGCCAGTTTTACGATGTCGGGCGCGCTTTCATCGTCCTGAACGGCTTCCTGGCCTCCAACCGCTACGTTTTCTGTGCTGGTGGTTTCAGTGGTCGCTGCATCTTCGCTTTTCGCGCAGGAATTCATTGTCAACGCAAGAACGGCGAGCATCATGATTGATTTTTTCATGGTCTTTATTTTTATTTGTTAGCTTCTGGGCAAAATGGGATTTTTAGGCCTTTTAACAAGATAAATTTAAGTCTATAAAACGCAGCAATGTTATGACTGTAATCACATCGTAACCCATTAATCAGGTGAATTTTATCACCTTTTTACCGGTAAAAGTTTGGAGCTTTTTAAAGGTCTCTTTTATTAAATTTAAGCAGCGACCAAAGAAAGGGAACGAAAGTCCAAAGCGTTAAAATAATCATCGAAATTACCAGTCCACCTCCGGAACCGAAAACCTGCTTGAAAATGGCGCCTGCCTGACCCAACATCGCCGCCACATCGAGCTGTAAAAGCACGAAAATACGCGATAAACCTATCGGATTTACCGCTGCCAAGGTCGCCATAATTCCTTCAATCGGATAATCGCCAAGTTGGAACATCAGAACGAGCAAAATTCCGTCATAAATAATGGCAAAAAACATCCAGATAAAAATGGAAATTCCAATTCCTTTTGCGCGGTCCCGACTGGAAATTGCTGCCAGCATAGCTAAAGCCGTGAAAATGATGGACAGAAAAACTCCCGTGATAATTAATGAAGCTCCGGTTTCAATGGAAGAATAAAGCAAAATCGGAATTCCGCAGCCGAGCAGAAAAGCTAAAATTAATGCCGTTGAAAGGCCTAAAAAAAGATTAAACCAAACCTTTGCGCGCGGCACGGGCTGACTCAGCAAAAGTTCAATAAACTGCGAACTATTGTACACATAAATAGTTGAAAAAATAATGCTCACCAAAGGAACTACGAGCAAAACGACATTTAAAAGGCTTAAAGTTGCTTTGGTGTAATTGCTTTCCAGTCCCAAAACTGACCAGGCAATGATGAAAAGTAAAACCGTGTAAAGAATGACGATTTTGTTTTTTAAAATATCAAATAAGATAAAGCGCGCTATTTTGTTCATTTTTTCATCGCTTTTAAAATAGAAATAATTCCTTCGGAAATTTTCGCGGTGTTGGTTTCTTTTTTCAGATCGTCCACCGATTGATGAACCAAGAGTTTACCTTCGTTCATGAACACGATTTCCGTAATCATATCGTCCAGTTCGCTTAAAAGATGCGAGGTGATGATGATGAGTTTGCCTTTATTTTTTTCTTTCAGAATTTTATTTTTCAGAATTTCTGTGGCGAGCGGGTCAAGGCCGGCCGTCGGTTCATCCAGAATTATCACTTTCGGGTTGAAAAGAAAAGCAAGAACCGCGCTTACTTTTTGCGTAGTTCCACCAGAAAGCGTGCGCATTTTTTTCTTATAAATGCTTTTCAGATCAAAGGCTTCCAGAAGTTCAGTGTCCAGTTCATCACCAGAATTTTTCCGGGTTTCTTTGATCATTTTTATGGTTTCTTCGATGGTCATATTTTCCGGGTAACGACCGATTTGCGGCATATAACCAATGATTTCGCGGTACTTGTAATCTTCTTTCACGCTTTTTCCGTCCACCAAAACATCGCCGGTTTCCACCACATTCAAACCTAAAATGCATTTGATAATCGTGGTTTTTCCGCAGCCGTTTGGGCCGATCAGCGCGATGGAATGACCATTTTCGAATTTTAAATTCACATCATCCAGCGCGGTGAACTTATTAAATTTCTTGGTTAAATTTCTTATTTCAATCATATCATTCAGATGCTCAACATCTTCATTTTTAAAAAATTTGGCCTTTAAGCCCTAAATTTTTACAGGTTTTAAAACCGGCTTTTCATCTACAAAACTTTCCGGCGTGAGTGAGGGCAGAATTTTTTCCATTTTATCTAAAGTATCCACCAAAAAACTTCGGAAAAGCAGCATTATCGATGGATTTTGCTCGACAAGAACCGAATATAAACTCAGCGGATGGAAGGGCACATCACCGATTTTGTCTTTATCCAAATCGTAACCTTCATATTTGTCCCAGAAATTGAAGCGGAAATCATTCATCACCACAGAGCCGCTGGTGCTTACATCGAAGGTATTGTTGATGAAATTATTTCGCAGCACACGGTTTTCCATACAGTTGGCGTTGATTTTCAGCGCCCAGCCGTTGTCTTCAAACTGGTTATTATAAAAATCAATTTTCGTGGCGCCATCGGCAAGAATTCCGGTGGTATTGTTTTGAAAAAGATTTCCTCGGATTTTGCTGTAGGAAATTTCCTTTAATAAAAGTCCGTACACGCTGTCGCCCCAGTTGTTGATGAATTTGTTGTGGTACATGCTGACGTTCATGGCGTACATTACCGCCACGCCTGCTCCATTATTATCGAAAACGTTGGCAGTGTACACGCTGTCATTGGAAAACATAAAATGCAGACCGTAGCGTAAATTATCGCGGGAAAGGTTGTGATAGACGTAACATTTTGCATTTTTTTCAAGGTAAATGCCGTCTTTGTGACCGCTGATGTAATTGTTTTTTACCCAAATTTCCCGGCTGGCAAGGAGGTGAATTCCGTCACCGATATTTTCCTGCGAAGTACCACGATCACTGGTGATTTTGTTTTTGTTGATTAAAATGCGGTAACCGCGCTGCACGTAAATCCCGAAATAATTATTTTCAAAAATATTATTTTCAATGACGGAATTGCTGCTGGTGTACACGTGAACCGCAGCGATACTCTGAATTTCATCGCGGCCGCTGTTGATGAGTTTAAAACCTTTCAGCACGATGTTGTCCGCACGAAAAGTGAGGATTTCACCTTTGAAATTTCCATCTAAAATAGGTCTTTCAATGCCGAGTAAAGTAAGCGGTTTTTCGATATCAATCGTTCCTTCGCGGTAAATCCCCTTTTGTACAACAACCGTATCGCCGCTTTTTGCGGCGGCGATGGCTTGTTTTATGGTTTTAAATTCTTCGTTTTTTCCCACTTTAAATATTGCTGAAAAAGCAAAAAATGGCAGGAGAAAAAAAAGCGGTATTAAAGGTAATTTTTTCATTTTCATCTCAATTGCAGATGAATCGTGCAATTTTTGATTTTACGGATTTGTTAAAGTTGCCCCAAGTTCTGAAGCGGCTTTTTCGGCTGCAGCTTTGTCGGAATAAGCCTGGGTGTTTCCGCCCATCGGGCTTATAATTTGGCCACCTTTAATAAAAGTTGCAGTGCTGCTTTCCACAAATTTTCCACTTGGGAAATCTGCTACATAAACAGTGGCGTTTCCTGTATTTTCCGGGTAGGTCGCTTCGTAATCGCGCAGGCACGCGATGTCATCAAATTTGTAAACTCTGCCTTTTTCAGTAAGCAATTGCGTAGCGTATTTCGGTTCAGCGATTGTCATTTTGCAGTTGTCGCACTGGTCTTTACCGATGGCGATTTCCTGTGGACCTTTTTCCGCGCAAGCGGCCAAAGAAAGCATTCCGGCAACGATGAGACTGTTTTTAATAAAATTCATGATTTTTATTTTTTAAAATTTAATGCTCTTAGCAGGTAGAATTTACACGGCTTTTTTAGCTGCGCGAAATTCTACAAACGCTAAGATAATCAAAATAACGCCGGCGCCAATCATGATGCCGCCTCCAATATTGGGATAAGACCAGACTTCGAAATTAAGCAGCTGTTTGTAACCAAAAAGCGGTGGTTGATATGACATTCCGGGAACGATGATGGCTGCGTTTGGATTCAGGTTGTGGCCGTAATCGTAAAGCCAGCGCCAGAAATCAATCACGAAACCTACACCGAAAAGCAGAAAAAGACCGGTGACAAAATACAGGATTTTTCGGCTGTTCATGAAAGCTGCGAGCAAACATAAAGCAGCAAAAAATGCCAAGGCATAGGGTAAAATTTTAAATTCCCAAAATTCATCAGCGTGAATTTCTTTCATGCCGATATAATGGTTTAAGCCATTAATGATTTTATATTCACCACTCACTTTGTTGGAGTGGATGAACATGGCAAGACCTTCGGGGTACTGGGGCGCATTCAGATAAATTGACCAAATGGGCACAAAGATCGCGACTGCCAAAGCAATTCCTAAGATGACGAGCGTGATTCTGGTCCATTGATGAAGAGGAAGTGTTTTCATTTTTTTTTCCTGTTAAAAGGGCATTTTTTTATGATTTACCAAGTAAAGGTCGGGACTTTTTCCGAGCAAATTCGGGCAAAAATCCAGAAAATGAGACAAATCATAAAAACAAAAAAAGGCAGTTAAACTGCCCTTTTTTTTAAATTTATTATTTGGTTTCAGCTTCTTTCACTGGACTTTGGGCGTTATCCTTTTTGTTATTCAAGGAGAAAATCAGTGGAGTGTTGCTGCCTGCCGGTGAGACTCTTACATAACCCGACATTTCCTGGTGTAAAGCGGAGCAGAAATCGGTACAGTACATTGGGTACATTCCCGGTTTCAGCGGAACCCATTTCAATGTGCAGGTTTCACCCGGCATGATGAGGAGCTCGGCATTCTGCGCACCTTTGATGGCAAAGCCGTGAGGTACATCCCAGTCCTGTTCGAGGTTGGTTACGTGGAAGTACACTTCATCACCAACTTTTACACCTTCAATATTATCCGGAGAGAAGTGGGAGCGGATGGAAGTCATGTAAACGTGTACTTTATTTCCTTCACGAACAACCTTGCTTTCGGCTTCACCTTTTGTAACGTATGGGTGTTTGTTTTCTTCCAGTTTAAAGAATTTAACCTGGTCTTTAGTAAATATGTCCGCCGGACCTGCCTGCGCATAATGCGGCTCACCAATTGTTGGGAAATCCAGAAGCAGTTTCATTTTATCACCCGTAATATCGAAAAGCTGTGCAGACTGTGCCAGTTCCGGACCGGTTGGTAAATATCGGTCTTTGGTAATTTTGTTGTAAGCAACCAAATATTTTCCGTAAGGTTTTTTGCTGTCGCCACCAACAACCATCAAGTGACCTGTAGAATAGAAAGTTGGTTGTCTGTCTAAGACTTTCAAAGTTTTGATGTCCCATTTCACGACTTCGGAGGAAACAAACATCGAAGTGTAGGCGTTTCCTTTTCCATCGAACTCGGTGTGCAACGGTCCTAAACCTGGTTTTTGAACTTCACCGTGTAGTACATCATCATATTTAAGAATTGGAATTCCATCAAATTCACCTGCGAACTTTTTGTCTTTAATGGCCTGCATTAATTTATCAAAACTAAAAACAGGAATTAAAGCAGCCAATTTTCCGGAACCGATGATATATTCACCAGTTGGATCTACGTCGCAACCGTGTGGAGATTTCGGACAAGGAATTAAATAGCAGATGTCTTTCAATTCTTTTGCTGAAAGTACCGAAACTTCTTTTAGAATTTCTGATTTTGCCATATGCGTAGACTCATCATAAGTATTGTGAGCATATTCTACCGCCATTTTCTTGGCTTTTCCGGCTTTTAGATATTCTTCCGCTTTTTTCCAGTTCACCGCCATGATGAAATCTTTCTCGTTTTGCGAAGCATTTACTTCAAGAAGTGTATTTGCCTGTTCTGAATTGTAGCAGGAGAAAAAGAACCACCCGTGAGATTTTCCTTTTCCCGCATGCGAAAGGTCAAAGTTGAAACCTGGTGCTTCAATCTGGAAAGTAATATCCATTTTTCCATCGTCTTTACCAATTCCGATGAAAGAAAGATATCCTTTAAAATTTTCTTTGAAAGATTCAATCGGCACGTCACCGTTACCGTCAGCCGGTACTGCGAAACGTGTTCCAGCCACTACATATTCCGTATTTTCTGTTAAGAAAGGTGAGGAGTGATTTCCGGCAGAGTTTGGAATCTCCAGAATTTCTGTAGTTTTAAAGGATTTCAGGTCGATTTTTGCAACACGCGGCGTATTGTTAGCGTTGGCAAAAAGGTAGCGTCCGTCTATTTCACCATTCGTTTGCGAAAGTGAAAGGTGGTGCTGGTCATCCCATGGCACAAAACCGTGTGAAGTTTCTAACATAGGTTTTGTTTCTTCGCTGAAGCCATAGCCGTTTTCCGGGTTTACCGAAAATACAGGAACTATTTTCAGCGTTCTGCCGCTTGGCAGTCCCACAACACTAATCTGCCCGTTGAAACCACCGCTGACAAAGTTGTAAACCTCGTCGTGTTGCCCTGGTGCAACGTAAACTTTTTCCGCTGCATCACCCGAAACCACGTTTTTTGTGCCTTTAGGTTTGCATGCAACGATACTAACCGCAGCAAAAGCTGCAATTGCAATTTTCTTGTACGTATTCATATATGGATTAATTATTCTTTCAGAACAGAAAGGAATAGAAAAGATGAATGGCAAAGGAAGTATACTTTACCATTCATCGTAGAGCAAATTATTTTGCGCCGTCGATCTGTCTCATGTATTCGAGAACTTCTCTGGCATCAGTATCAGATAAACCTTGGTTTGGCATTCTTACCAAACAAAGCTCAAGTTGTTTTTGTAATTCAGGATCTACGTCGATCATTGGATCTGGATTGGTGATAAAGTTCATAATCCATTCCGGAGTTTGTCTTTTAGTTACGCCTAACCAACCTGGTCCAACTAATTTTTCGTCGGTAGGTTTGTGGCAGGAAGTACATTTTACTTCTGCAATTTTTTTACCTGCTGCAGCCATTGCCGGATCGAATTTGCTGACATCGATATTTTCATGTTTTCCTAAACCGCGGTTTGGGTCATAAGTTGCGGCATCGGCTGTGGTCGGTGCTGCAGTTTCCGCTGCGGTAGTAGTTGTAGTTTCGGTAGATGCCGTAGGGATCGTATCCGTGTTTTTGTCACCTCCACAAGAGAATAAGGTGAATGCTAATGCTGCGATTGCAACTGTTTTTAGTGATTTCATTATTTTATTTTTTTGTATAGTCAAAAGTAGTAATCTTTTGTAACTTTGCATTATGACCGTAGTCATATGGTTCGTATGATAATTATCGTGAAATTTGCACCACTGAAAAATTAAATAGATTATAAATATATCCGAATGAAAAAGTATCTGATTATATGCGGCTTAATCGCAATCGTTTCATGTAGTAAAAAAGAAGTTAATCCTAATCTGGACTCTAATGTGATGCTGGAAGAACCTGCCAGCGCTACCGCAAACCCTGCCGAAGGTAAAGATGAAGGCCTTGCACTTATTGAAGGTGGCGACTGCCTGACCTGCCACAAAATGGACGTAAGAGTAGTAGGACCTTCTTACCAGGAAGTAGCAGATAAATATACCGAAGCGGACATCGATATGCTTGCAAACAAAATCATTGAAGGTGGAAAAGGAAACTGGGGCGAAATCCCAATGACACCACACGCCGGAATGAGCCAGGAAAATGCAAAGAAGATGGTTGCATATATCTTGACATTAAAAAAATAAAAATATTTTTTAGTCGTATTTCAGGCATTTTATAGCAATATAAAATGTCTTTTTCTTTGGCACTACCGCTGTTGTGCCAATTTGTCATAAATTTTTTGTTGGTATAAAATTGGAGAAAACATGCTTGTAAAATTGAACTTGATAATAATTAAAAAATAAATGATATGAGTAAAATAATTGGAATTGACTTAGGTACAACCAACTCATGTGTTGCGGTAATGGAAGGTAAAGATCCTGTAGTTATCCCAAACGCAGAAGGTAAAAGAACCACACCATCTATTGTAGCTTTTACAGAGGATGGCGAAAGAAAAGTAGGTGATCCTGCTAAAAGACAGGCGGTAACCAACCCAACAAAAACAATCTATTCAATTAAAAGATTTATCGGTACCCATTTTAAAGATGATGCCACCGAAATTGGTAGAGTAGCTTATAAAGTAGTTAAAGGTCCTAACGATACTGTAAAAGTAAAAGTGGACGACCGCGAATATACACCACAGGAAATTTCTGCAATGATTCTTCAAAAAATGAAGAAAACAGCAGAGGATTACTTGGGTCAGGAAGTTACAAGAGCGGTAATTACCGTTCCGGCATACTTTAACGACGCTCAAAGACAAGCAACAAAAGAAGCGGGAGAAATTGCCGGTTTGAAAGTTGAAAGAATTATTAATGAGCCTACAGCAGCTGCTTTGGCTTACGGTTTAGATAAAAATCACAAAGACCAGAAAATTGCCGTTTACGATTTAGGTGGTGGTACTTTCGACGTTTCAATCCTTGACTTAGGTGACGGAGTTTTCGAGGTATTGTCAACAAACGGTGATACCCACTTAGGTGGTGATGATTTCGATGATGTGATCATCAACTGGTTGGCAAATGAATTCCAAAGCGAAGAAGGTGTAGACTTAAAAGCTGACCCAATTGCACTTCAGAGATTAAAAGAAGCTGCTGAAAAAGCAAAAATCGAGTTGTCTTCTTCATCTCAAACAGAAGTCAACCTTCCTTATATTACAGCTACAGCAACAGGCCCAAAACACTTGGTTAAAACTTTAACCAGATCTAAATTCGAGCAGTTGGCAGCAGATTTAGTGCAACGTTCTATGGAACCATGTAAAAAAGCACTTTCCGATGCAGGTCTTACTACAGCAGACATTGATGAGGTGATTATAGTGGGTGGTTCTACCAGAATCCCGGTTATCCAGGAGCAGGTTGAAAAATTCTTCGGAAAAACACCATCAAAAGGAGTAAATCCGGATGAGGTAGTAGCTTTAGGTGCTGCAATTCAGGGTGGAGTTTTAACCGGCGATGTAAAAGACGTTCTTTTATTAGATGTAACGCCACTTTCTTTAGGTATTGAAACAATGGGTTCTGTATTTACTAAACTTATTGAAGCAAATACCACCATTCCTACCAAGAAATCTGAGGTGTTCTCTACGGCGAGCGACAATCAGCCGGCAGTTTCCATTAGAGTTGGACAAGGTGAAAGACCGATGTTTAATGACAACAAAGAAATCGGTAGATTTGATCTAACAGACATTCCTCCTTCACCACGTGGTGTTCCGCAAATTGAAGTAACCTTCGATATTGATGCCAACGGTATTTTGAGCGTTTCCGCAAAAGATAAAGGAACAGGAAAAGAGCAGTCTATTAAAATTCAGGCAAGCTCCGGACTTTCTGAAGAAGAAATTGCAAAAATGAAGCGCGAAGCGGAAGAAAATGCTTCTGCCGATGCGAAGAAAAAAGAAGAAGTTGAAATTTTCAATAAAGCAGACGGCTTGATTTTCCAAACAGAAAAACAACTGAAAGAGTTTGGAGATAAACTTTCTGCTGACAAGAAAGCTGCTGTTGAAGCTGCACACGCAGAATTGAAAACCGCTTTCGAAGCAAAAGATATGGACAGCATTAAATCCAAAACAGAAGCGTTAGACGCGGCTTGGATGGCTGCTTCCGAAGAAATGTACGCTGCTGGAAATGCAGGACAACCAGGTGCTGACCAAGCGCAGGGAAATCCGCAAAGCAATGACGGAGCTGATGACGTTCAGGATGCAGACTTCGAAGAAGTGAAATAATTTACACAGCATAATTATAAATTCCCCTCGTGAAAACTTGGGGAATTTTTTTATTATTATTGTTAATGAATATTAAAAAAAGGCTGTTTGAACGGCTAATTTTTTGAGTTCTAGATTTTATTAAATAAGAAAAATATGCCGCTAAAAGGGTAAATTTTTCGGTTTTAGTATTCTTAATGAATATTTAAAAAAAGGTGGTTTTAACGGGCAATATTTATTGAAGGCTTCTTTTCATTAGACCAGAAAAATATGCCGCTAAAAGGGCATATTTTTTTGCCTTCTCTTTTCTAAAAACTTACCTTCGCAAACCAAAAATTTCATTAATGCTCACCAACCTCATCATCCATAAAGTCGGAAACAAAATTAATCAGGAAGCGCTCATCCTTTCTCAGGCGGAATATCAGCTCGAGGAAACCATGACTGAAATGCTGGAAGACTTTTTCCTGAAATCCTTTAAAACCGAAGAGCAGTACCAGTTTTACAGCGACACCTATTTGGTGAACAATCCCGTTTTCAGCTCGGCCTCGGAAATTTTCGAGGATAAAAGCAAGTTTATTTTCGAATCGGAAAACATCGCCGAACACCTTTACGGAATTTCCGAAAATCCACGCGTGCAGGCCGGCGAGCTTTTTATTGCTTATTTTGAAGGTGAAGAAAAAAATGGTGAAAAAATAGATTCTATCGGCATTTTTAAAACTGAAAACAAAAATCCGTTTTTGAAAATTCAGCCCGAAGGCGACACTTTCGATATTGAAAAAGATTACGGAATCGCGCTTACGAAACTCGATAAAGGCTGCATTATTTACAACAGTTTTAAAGAATCGGGTTTTGCGGTTTCAGTGGTCGATAACAATAAAAACGGCGATCCTTATTATTGGTTCGAAGACTTTTTGAAAGTTAAACAGCGCGATGATGAATATTTTCATACTCAGGAAACGCTCGCAGTTTACAAGGAATACATCACCAAACAGCTGCCGCAGGAATTCGAAACTACAAAAGCCGACCAAGCCGATTTTCTGAACAAATCCATTAATTTTTTCAAAGAAAAAGAGAAATTCGATTACGAAGAGTTTACCAAAGAAGTTTTGCAGGACGAAAACGTCATCGAAAGTTTCGGCAATTTCAAATCCGATTACGAGCAGGAAATGCAGGTTTCGATTTCTGAAGATTTCGCCATCAACGAAGCGGCCGTGAAAAAGCAAAGCCGCGGCTTTAAAAGCATCATCAAACTCGACAAAAACTTCCACATTTACGTGCACGGCGATCGAAAGATGATCGAGCAGGGCAGCGACGAAAAAGGGAAGTACTACCAACTGTATTTCGACGAAGAAAAATAAAAATTCCTACCTTTGTAGTGTAGCTAAACTTTACGCTTTTTATGAATTTAGTCGCTTGCCACGAGGAGAAAATCCATATTTCCGGTCATATTCAGGATTTTGGCTATATGTTAGGGTTAGATGTCTCCACAAAGACCATCACCTTTTTAAGCCGGAATATTTCAGATATTTTTCACATAGAAGAGAACGTGTTGGGTCAAACCTTGGCACAGAATTCTGGTGCTTTTGCGCCGCTGCTGGAATCGGTGGTGCTGCGTAATCTTGATTTTGAAACCTTAAAGGAAGTTGATGTTTTTTTAGATAAAATCACCATCCACAATTCCAGTTTTCACCTCACCATTTATAAATACCAAGGGGTTATATTTCTGGAACTTGAAAAAGTAATTGAGAATTTCCACACGCGCACTTTCGTTACCAAAAAGTACGAGAGCATTAGTGATGCAACAACCTCGGCGGAAATCTGGGAGCAACTGCTTACTTCCATCGCTGAGGCAATTGATTACGACCGCCTGATGGTGTACCGATTTCTGGAAGACGGCAGCGGAAAAGTAATTGCTGAAAAACTCAAGAACAATGTAGAAAGCTACATGAATTTGCACTATCCTGAAAGTGATATTCCGCGGCAGGCACGGGAACTTTACATGAAAAAGCGGAAAAGAATTTTCAGCGATGTATATTCCGAACCGGTGCCAATTCTCACCACCCTGGAAAAGCCTATAGATTTAACGTATTCCACACTTCGCGCCATGTCGCCTGTGCACGCGCAGTATCTTAAAAATGCCGGCGCGGGCTCCAGTTTCAGCACATCGATTGTTGTCAACAATAAGCTTTGGGGCATGGTAACCTGCCAGAATGTGAAGCCAAAACATATCGATTTGGTCAACAGAATCCGTGCAGAAGTTTTCACTGTGATCGCCGCCAACGCCTATGCATCTTATAAATCCCAGCAGATGCTGAATGACAGCCTGGAACTTGAAAATCAGATTAAAGATTTAAAGTATTCATTGGCCAGATTCGATGATCTGGAAACCTCACTTTTCAGCAATATGGAAAAAATGCGGGATTTTCCCGCCGCTGATGGTTTGGCAGTTGTTGTGGGTTCAAATATCCGCACTTCAGGTTTCGTACCGTCCGACCAGAATATTTTGCAGATTGTGCAGTATGCCCGGGAAAATCCTTTAAATAACTTCTATTCTACCAACGATTTCAGCAGTTCGTACGAAGGCAATATGGGGCAGGTGGAAAATGCGGCAGGAGTAATGTTTGGTTTTACCGATGATGAAAGAAATGAGCTTTTAATCTGGTTCCGACGGGAAATTGATACACAATTGCTCTGGGCAGGAAATCCATCTAAAGAAAGCTCAGCAACCGTTCTTAATGGTGATCAGCAATACGTTATGTCTCCACGTAAATCATTTGAGACCTATATTGAAAATATTACAGGCAAATCAATACCGTGGAAAAACCGTGATATCATCGCGGCGAAAAGAGTGGTGGCGGCTATTCTGGAAACTACATTCAGCCAGTTCCGGAAAGTACAGGAACTTAATGAGGAACTTCGGAACCTCAACGAAGAGCTTGACAGTTTTTCATATACCATTTCTCATGATCTTGGCACGCCGCTTACGGTGATGAAACTCAATGCGCAACTGCTAGAACGGACGCATCACGATCATCCGGAAGTCCAAAAGAGAGTTCAAAGTATTTTGGCAGAAATTCTTGGGATGGAAAATATGATGCGCGGTGTACTGCAACTCAGCAAGGCAAAGTCTGTGGAAATCGAGCTTAAGGAGCTGGAAACGGCCGCAATAATCAGAAAAATCTGTTTAGATGCGCAACTTACCATCAGCGAAACCACCGAAGTGATCATCGGGAAAACGCCCAATGTTTTAGCCGATGAAACCATGATGAAGCAGGTTTTTCTCAACATCATCGGTAACGCCGTGAAATATTCCAGTAAAAGTAAAAAACCTTTAGTGGAGATTCACGGTCATGAAGAAGGTGATAAAGTTATATATGTCATCAAAGACAACGGAATAGGCATCCCAGCAAAAGATCAGCCGAAAATGTTTAAGATTTTCAGCCGCATGGATAATGCAAAGTCGTTTCAGGGTAACGGTGTAGGTCTTTCTATCGTATATCGCATCATGAAACGTCTTGGCGGTGACATCACCTATAAAAGTACAGCAACGAAAGAAACCGTTTTCAAAGTTACTTTCCAAAACCCTCGAACGTTTAATGATTTCTGATAAACTCAAAGCCGAAACACGCCATCTGCACGATCTTACTGAAGAAAAATTCAATTCCTCAAAAATATTTGAAGGCACTTTTAATCTGGACGATTACCGGAAATTACTTTTTTACAACTACGAAATGCTGAACTCTTTCGAGAACGAAGTTTTTGATTTTATTCCTCGGGAAGCAGCAAATATTTTACATTTAGAAAATCGCCGTAAACTTCATCTGGCAGAAGCTGACCTGCGTGCCTTGGGGCAAACTTTACCAAAAGTGCGCGCTCTGGAACCTGTAAAAAGCGCCGCAGAAGCCTGGGGTATTTTCTATGTCATGGAAGGTTCCACGCTGGGAGGAAACATGATCGCAAAACAGCTTTCAAAATCCGCTGAATTTGCCGATCAGCCATTCCATTATTTCCGTTGTTACGGCGCGCACACCGGTTCGTACTGGAAAACTTTTAAAGAAGTTCTGGACCGTGAAATATCGCCTGCGGATGAAGATGCCTGTCTGGCCGGCGCTGAAAAAGTCTATTCTTTTCTGTTGAATTTACCGGATTAATGTCATCGGTTGCGAAAAACCGGCAGCTTTTTTAAGCACACATTTTGCTTCTTCCGAAAAAATTCGCCGCTAAATGATTGATTTTTTCAAAAATTTCTATAAAAACTCCTCAGCGAAACTGTTGCTTTCGCTGTTCTTTTTTGCCATGGCACTCTTTATTTTTGCCGTAATCACGGATGAAGTGCTGCTGGAAAAAGAAGAAAAAGCAGACTTTCTAATTTTCGATTTGGTGCACAATCACCTTATCAATCCCGGTGCAACCGGTTATATGTCGGCGTTTACCAATCTTTCGTCCGTAACGCTGATGAAAATTGCTTATCCCGCGCTTATTATTATTTTAGTTTTGTTTAAAGATTACCGGCGCGCTTTTTTCAGTTTTGTGGTGGGCAGCGGCGGTTTGCTGATCATTTATTTAATGAAGATTTTCTTCGCACGTCCGCGACCGCCATATCCGCTTTTGAATCCCGAAGAAGGCTTCAGTTTTCCCAGCGGACACTCCACATTCAGTTTTATTTTTTACGGAACGCTGGCGTATTTTGTGTGGTTAACCGATTTGCCCAAAATCTGGAGATACCTGATGATGAGTTTTCTGGTTTTGCTTTCATTGATGATTGCATTCAGCCGCATTTACCTGCGTGTGCATTACCCGAGTGATGTTTTGGGTGGCATCTGTCTCGGTTATTCCTGGCTTTTTCTGATGATTTATGCGTTCCGAAAGTGGTTTCCGATTTACTGATTTGGTAAAAAATTCCGGGCTCTTTTACCACTTTTTTAGCTTTAAGCTTAAACTGCTTTAGTTGAAATTCCAAATAGGAATTTTATTTTGTATTTAGTTTGATAGAACTCTTTTTCATTAAATACTGAATTTTTTCTTTTTTAGTGCTAATACCGTGATTTGCAATATTTTTTTGGGTTTATACACCATTATTATTTAGGTCATAAGTGTCTAACTTTGAGGCACGAAATAACCAAAAACACCAAAGCATGAAAAAGGAAAATTTATTTTATTCTTCGTAAAGTTGGCATCGTTTAGTTTTTCTACAGTTGTTGTTTTTTTTCAGGCAACGCTTTCACAGGATTTTATATCCGACTTTCTTTCTATTCTTTTAGTTTCCACAAACGAAACTCTTCCGGATTAAAATCCTACGGTTTTGCCTCATGCGATCAATCTCATATTGATCTGCTGCAAAAAAGCCATACAATTTCTGAACAGCGGGTACGAAGCCTCTATTAAGTGAGTACGCAACGTTGCCGGTTAATTTAATAGTTCCGAACGGAGCTCTACTAATCGCAATATATTTTTTACGGTATTATCCACGACGAAAGTTCTGAGCTTCGACGCTCTACCTTCTATCTTACTTTTAAAACACTACAGATGAATACACAATTTTATTTTCAAAAAATTAAGCAACTCTTCGGTTTGTTGTTTCTGTTCTGCCTGTCTTACACCAATATTTCAGCTCAGGCCAATAGCTGTCAGGGTTACACGCTTACTCAGGGCGGGTGGGGTGCACCCAATTTAGACAATCCGCATGTGAGTTACATGTATAATAACTTTAACGGTGCTTTTCCCACCGGTATTACCGTTGGATGCAATAGCGGTTACCAGCTAAAATTAACCTCCGCTGCTGCGGTAACAGATTTTCTTCCTTCCGGTGGCACGTCTGGAGCGCTCACTGCAAATTATACCAATCCGGGAACTTCACTTTCAAATACATTAGCAGGTCAGCTGGTTTCTGTAATGTTGGCGGTAGGTTTTGATAAATATGACGCAAGTTTCTCGACACCCACTGCCAATCTCGGCGATTACGTTTTTACGGGCGGGCCTTTTATGGGAAAAACGGTAAATCAGTTTTTGCAATTAGCCAATAATTTCATGGGCGGTTGTGGAACATCAGCATATTCCGCAACACAGTTTAATGAAGCGGCTACGGCAATTAACGAAAACTTCGATGAAGGTACCACAGATCTGGGCTATCTGAGATGTTGCATGCTTGATATTAATGTAACTTATGATGCCATAAAATGCTACGGCGGTACAACAGTCGTTCATGTTGCTTCTATTAACGGCTCCTCCGCAACAACAGGAACTGGTGATTTTACACGGGGTGAGGGAACTTACACCTTTACCGTTACAGATGGCAGCTGTTCAAAAAGCCAAACCATCACCATTACCCAACCTACGCAATTGAAAATTGAGCTTTCAGCAACACCAATTATGTGCAAGGGTGGTGATGCAACTGTTACGGTAGCTGCCAGTGGTGGAACAGGTGCATACACCGGAACGGGAACATTTACCGTGAAAGCAGGAACATATTCTTACACCGTGACCGATGAAAACGGCTGTCAGGTAACAGACTCTATTACTATAAATGAGCCTGATCAACTGTCACTAAGACTGACTATTGCCGAAATGTCATGTGCAAGCTCTACGGACAATGTCAGTGTGAATGTAAGTGGCGGCACACCAGAATATTCTTATTTGTGGTCCAACGGTCAAACCGGCCCTTCAGCGAAATTGCCAAGTGGCGCGTTTAGCGTAACCGTAACCGATGCCAACGGCTGTACAGCAACTGCCAGTGGTACAGTGCCTCCAAGAGATTGTGGTACATTCACCACCGTTACCCAAGGTGGCTGGGGCGCCAAAGCTTCCGGTAAAAACTGGGGCGCTTTCCGCAACCAATATTTCGCAAGCGCGTTCCCAACCGGTCTTACAGTGGGCGCAGGTTCTAAATTCCTGAAACTGACTTCCGCAAAAGCAGTTGAAGATTTCTTACCAAGCGGCTCTACTCCAAGAGCGCTGAATCCGGGAACAATGATCAATCCTGGCGGTTCTTACAGCAACGTTTTGGCCGGTCAGGTAGTAGCATTAACTTTAAATGTAAGATTTGATGAGGTTGTAGCCAGTTTCTCACCATCTCCAACTAAACTTGGAGACATGGTGGTAGCTTCCGGTACTTTCGAAGGTTGGAGCGTTTACCAGGTTCTTAACGAAGCCAATAAAGTTTTAGGCGGAATCTCCAGCTATTCAGCAGCGGAAATGAACGCAATAGTGGACGCCATCAACAACAATTATGATGGTGGTAAAATGAATAACGGAATGTTAACCTGTCCATGTCCTGACGCCGCTAAGACCGTAATAGCACCGGCAGCAGTGGTACAACCAATGACACCGGCGGCCACAGCAACTGAAGCAGCACTTTATCCAAATCCATCAAACGGAGAATTTACGGTCAGATTTGATGCGGAAGCTAACAGCCCGGTTTCAGTTCAGATTTATGATTTAGCCGGTAAAATGATGGGCGATTACAGCAGCAGCGTTGTTAGAAACGGCCAAAAAGCACAGGTGAATATCAGCGATTACAAACTCGCAGGTGGCGTTTATATCGTAAAAGTGAAAACTTCGACCACCCAAAAAACACTGAAACTCATTATTAAAAAATAACCATTAAAACTCAAAAAAGGAAGGCTGCCCGCAACGGCAGCCTTTTTATTTTTTAAAAATATGGCTTTTTAGCACCGAATTTTTGCTGTTGCGCACAAAATCTGCATTGCGTAAATTCGAAAGATGCTTTCCATCAAAATCATTGAGTTAAATTTCTGAAAAAAAGCACCATTTACCGCATAAAAAATACACGATGCCTGAAGGACCTTCCATACTTTTTTTAAAAAACAAAATCCAGCGATACAAAGGAAAAACCGTGACCGAAGCTTCCGGCTACGGCGAAATGGATAAATCCAGAATCGTCAATATCAAACTGGAAGACATCGATACCTACGGAAAAAATTTTCTTTTCGTGTTTAAAGATTTCTTCGTAACCGTTCACCTCGGTTTATTCGGACGGATGCTGGTGAACAAGCGCAAAAAAGTGAATGCAAGTTTCGCGCTGCATTTTGGCGCGGACGAAATCAACTTTTACATTGCCAAAACCAAATTGATCGAAGGAAAACCGCGCGATCATTTCAATTATAAAACCGATATTTTAAAGCCGGAATTTGATCCGCAATTTATTATTAATGAACTGCAGACCAATCACGCCAACGAAACGATCGGCGATGTGCTGATGGATCAAACTTTATTTGCGGGCGTTGGAAATATAATCCGGGTTGAGGTGATGTATCACGCGAAAATTCATCCCGCAAGCATTGTTAAAGATATTCCGGAAAAAAAGCTCGTTTTCCTGCTGAAAATGGTGGTGGATTATGCGGAAGAATTCTTGAACCGGATTAAAACCGACGATGTCAAAGAAAAAGCACTGATTTACGGCAAAAAAATCTGCCCGAAAGACAAATCGGAACTTGTCGTTATTGACAAAATGGGAAAAGTAAAACGCAAAACGTACATCTGCCCGAAATGCCAGAAACTGTATGCAGAAAAAAATCCCGCTTAAAGCAGCATTTTTTTTGATTTTACAAAAGCAATTTTTTTTAGCTTTTATATTCATTCTCTTCGAAAAGTCCGTCAACAGACCAATAGCGCTCACCAGTATCGTAATTAAAGGTAAGGATTCTGGAGCCTTTCGGGATGTCGGCTAACTTTTTTGAAACCGCCGCCGCAGAAGATCCGGTGGAAATTCCGGCTAAAATTCCTTCTTCGCGGACCAGTCTTTTGGTAAATTCAAAAGCTTCCTCTTTTTCGATTTCAATGGTTCCGGCGAGAATTTCAGTATTTAAAACTTTCGGCACAAAACCGGCTCCAATGCCCTGAATTGGGTGCGGACCGGGAGATCCACCGCCGATGACCGCAGAATCTTTAGGTTCCACCGCGAAACTTTGCAGATTAGGGAATTTTTCCTTTAAAACTTCCGTCACCCCAGTAATGTGGCCGCCGGTTCCGACGCCGGTAATCAGATAATCAAAACCGTCAGGGAAATCTTTTAAAATTTCCTGCGCGGTGGTTTTAGCGTGAATTTGCGGGTTTGCTTCATTTTCAAACTGCTGCGGAATCCAGGAATTTTCAATTTTTTCCGCCATTTCAGCCGCTTTTGCAATAGCGCCGCCGGTTCCGTTCTCTTTTGGCGTCAGCACAAACTGCGCGCCGTAGGAACTCATCAGTTTTCGTCGCTCCACGCTCATGCTTTCCGGCATGACCAAAACAAGTTTGTAGCCTTTTACCGCGCAAACCATCGCCAATCCTACGCCGGTATTTCCGGAAGTCGGTTCGATGATGAGGGTGTCTTTATTGATTTTTCCGTCTCTTTCCGCTTTTTCAATCATGGCCAAAGCAATACGGTCTTTGATGCTGCCACCGGGATTTTGTTTTTCCAGTTTCATCCAGACTTCGTGGTCCGGGAAAATTTTGCTCAGTCTTACCACCGGTGTATTGCCGATGGCTTCTAATATATTATTCAGTTTCATAAAATGGGTTTTTTAAATTTTACTGCTTTTAGCGCCGGATTTTTCAGTTTTAAATACTGAAAATAATGGGTTCGTTTCCCGGAAATTTATTTTTCACCGTTACCTGACCTTTGTGAAAAACCACCGAATTCGCCGGGACACTTTCGGTAATCCAAACGTTTCCGCCGATGACGGAATTTTCACCAATCACCGTGTCGCCGCCTAAAATGGTGGCATTTGCATAAATCACCGCGCCGTTTTCTATGGTCGGGTGGCGCTTTACATTGGCCAGTTCTTTAGCGACAAAATGCGCGCCTAAGGTGACGCCCTGATAAATTTTAACATTATTTCCGATGACCGTGGTTTCGCCGATGACGATGCCGGTGCCGTGATCGATGAAGAAATTTTCCCCGATTTTTGCGCCGGGATTAATATCGATGCCGGTTTTGCTGTGCGCCAGTTCCGTCCAGATGCGTGGGATTAAAGGAATTTTGTTTTTATAAAGTTCGTGAGCGAAACGGTAAACAGCAATCGCGAAAAAGCCGGGATAGGAAAACATGACTTCTTCAATGCTTTGCGCCGCCGGATCATTTTCAAAAATCGCTTTCGCATCATTTTCCAGCGAGCGGTAAATTTCCGGGAAACTTTTAAAGAAAATTTCAGTTTCTGCGGTTTCCTTTTCTTCAGTTACTGAAAAAAGAATTTCGTTAAATTCAGCTTTAAAAGCGTTCAAACGTGCTTCAATTTCACTGTATTCCGAGCATCTTTGAAGTTCCAGAAAAAAGATAAAACGGAAAAACCGGTCGATAAAGCGCTCAATTTTTTTCTTGTCGATATCGTATTTTCGGTTGTTGTATCCGTGGTGAAGTTGGTTGGCAAATCCCATAGCAAATCATTAATCTACACAAATTTAAGCTTTAATTGCGCTTTCGGACCTTGATGTAAGTTAAAAAAAACTTCAGTTGAACTGCTGATTTTTTAGCTGCTTTTCGACCGGATTTTTTTGTTTTAAACTAATGATGAACAAAATTGGTCAAAACTTTAACATTTTGTAAATTTGGGTTCATAAAAAATATCGGGTTAAAAGGGCAAATTTTTCAGAAACTGTTTGCTTTTTTTAAAAACAATCCGAGTTGAAAATCCCCGGAAATTATTAAAAATAATAAATTAAAAATTATGAAAGTTACCGTAGTAGGAGCAGGAGCAGTAGGCGCAAGTTGCGCAGAGTACATCGCGATGAAAAATTTCGCAGCAGAAGTTGTTCTGGTTGATATTAAAGAAGGTTTTGCCGAAGGTAAAGCGATGGATTTAATGCAAACCGCTTCTCTGAATGGTTTCGATACCAAAATTACCGGTACCACGGGTGATTACAGCAAAACTGCCGGATCTAAAGTTGCCGTAATCACTTCCGGAATCCCAAGAAAACCGGGAATGACGCGTGAAGAACTCATCGGAATCAATGCCGGAATCGTAAAAGATGTAACTGAAAATTTGGTAAAACATTCACCGGACGTCATCATCATCGTGGTTTCTAACCCAATGGATACGATGGCATATTTGGTACACAAAACTTCCGGATTGCCGAAAAATCAAATCATCGGAATGGGTGGCGCGCTGGATTCCGCGCGTTTCAAATACCGCTTGGCAGAAGCTTTGGAATGCCCAATTTCTGACGTTGACGGAATGGTAATCGCGGCGCACAGCGACACCGGAATGTTGCCATTGATGAGCAAGGCGACCCGAAACGGCGTTCCTGTAACTGAATTTTTAAGCGACGAAAAACAAGCTTACGTGGAAGAAGAAACCAAAGTTGGTGGTGCTACTTTAACCAAATTATTGGGAACTTCTGCTTGGTACGCGCCAGGTGCAGCGGTTTCTGTAATGGTTCAGGCCATTCTTTGCGACCACAAAAAAATGATTCCATGTTCGTTGATGTTAGACGGAGAATATGGCGAAAGCGATATTTGTTTAGGTGTTCCTGCGATTATCGGTGCGAACGGTGTTGAAAAAATCGTTGAAATCTCTTTAACCGATGCTGAAAAAGAAAAATTTGCTACCGCTGCAAAAGCAGTGCGTGAAGTGAATGATGATTTGAAATTTTAAGCATTTTACATTTAATATAGAAACGCATCTTTTCGGAGGTGCTTTTTTTTTAAGTGTAAAACGACATTTTTTTTGAAAATGCATCACATTTTTAAGATTTATCCTCTTCTTTTTAATGAATTAAAAGATTCACGGAAACTTAATTTTGTCTTAAACTTTAAACCCTTAAATTTGCCTTTAAAATTAGACCATCACTAAATTTTCACTATGTTTAAAAATGCTTGTGCTATTTTTCTTGCCGTAATTTCTACCGGCTTTTCTGCCCAAAAAACCAAATCTCCCCAGCTCGAAAGACCCAAACTGGTCATCGGCCTCGTCGTGGATCAGATGCGCTGGGATTATCTCTACCGCTATTATGAAAAATACCAAAACGACGGTTTTAAAAAGTTATTAGCCGACGGATATTCACTTAACAATGTCCACATCAACTATATCCCAACCTACACGGCCATCGGACATACCACCATTTATACCGGTTCTGTTCCGGCAATTCACGGCATCGCCGGAAATGATTGGTTCGATAAAACTACTGGGAAAAATGTTTATTGTACCAGCGATGAAAGTGTGAAGCCTGTCGGCAGTGAAAGCACAAAATCCGGAAGCCATTCACCAAAAAATTTATGGTCCACCACCATCACCGATGAGTTGATGCTGGCGACCAATTTCCAGTCTAAAGTGGTGGGTGTGTCGCTGAAAGACCGCGCTTCCATTTTACCGGCAGGTCACAATCCGACAGGCGCTTACTGGTTTGATGATACCACCGGAAATTTCATCACCAGCACCTATTATATGCAGGAACTTCCAAAATGGATGAAAGATTTCAATGCACAGAAAAATCCGGATCAGTTGGTAAAAAACGGTTGGAATACTTTGCTGCCGATTTCAGAATATTTCGAAAGTTCACCGGACAATTCAGCGTGGGAAGGACTTTTGGGCAGTGCAAAAACCCCAACTTTTCCTTATAGCAATCTCGCTGCTGATTTTCAGGCAAACCGCGACGTCATCCGCTCAACTCCTTTTGGAAATACTTTAACCTTACAAGCTGCGGAAGCCGCTATTAAAGGTGAAAATCTTGGCGAAGACGCCGTCACCGACTTCCTTGCCGTAAACCTGGCTTCCACCGACTACGCCGGACATAAATTTGGTCCAAACGCCATCGAAGTGGAGGATATTTATCTTCGTTTAGACCGCGACCTGGCAGAATTTTTCAAATATTTAGATAAAACGGTCGGCAAAAACCAGTACACGGTTTTCCTTTCAGCAGACCACGGCGGCGCTCACGCACAGGGCTTTATGGCGGAGCATAAAATGGCAACCGGATTTTACGGCGAAGACAACAAAGAATTTAATGAAAAGCTGAAAGCCAAATTTAAAGCCGATAAATTGGTTGCAAAAGTGACCAATAATCAGGTTTATTTGGATGATCAGGTGATCGCGGATAATAAATTAGATGCGGAGGAAGTGAAACAATATCTCATCGATATTTTAAACAAGGACAAATCCGTATTATTCGCCGTGGATATGAAAAAAGCTGGTGCTTCTTCAATTCCGGAACCTTTAAGATCCAGAATTGTAAATGGCTACAACTGGCAACGCAGCGGCGATATCCAGGTGATTTACCACGATTCCTGGTTGCCTACCTATTCTAAATTGGGCACAACGCACGGCTCCTGGAACTCCTATGATTCCCACATTCCGCTCATTTTTATGGGCTGGGGAATTAGGCCAGGCGAGAGCAATAGAGAATATCATATGACCGATATTGCCGCAACTTTATCGGCACTATTGCGCGTACAGTATCCGAGCGGAAGCATTGGAAATCCAATTACCGAAGTGCTCGGAAAATAAAAGATTTCAAAGTCAAAAAAAGCCGCTTTTTTAGCGGTTTTTTTTGTTTTCAAAAATTTTTATTCGCTGAAAATTCCGGGCTTTTAAACCGATACTTTCAAACGGCTAATATTAAAGTAAAAAAATTACGCTGCTAAAATGGCAAAAAATTCTGTTTTGAATTAAAAATACTATTGGTGTCCTTCAACTACGATTTTCAATCTTAAATATTTAAAATGTAAAAATACGCTGCTAAAACGGAAAAAAGTTTTGTTTTAGATTAACTGTAAAACCAAAAAAAAACCGCCTTTTAAGCGGTTATTTTTTATATTCTAAGTGGAATTATTTGCTTCTGTCCGGCGGATAATTCGCCATGATTTCAGCTACAATTTCCGGAATTTGTTTTTGTTTCGCTTTCGGCGAATCTACCGAAATCCCGCTGCCAACGCCCTGCCAAACCAACTTTTGCGTTCTGGCATCAATTAAATCCAAAATCAACGATCCCTGGTTGTAATTGGAAGTCCAAGTTCTGTTCACACCAAATCCGTACCCAAAAGGTCCGCCCCAACCGTACATTCCGAATGGTCGTGTTCCCTGGATGTCCTGAATTTTCTTGTGGTTGGCTTTTACATTTACAATTAAATCCGGAGTTTCAGAAACGCTTAAACCTTTGGTTTGCAACTGTCGCGAAACCTCGTTCAACACGCGGTCTTTGTCGATGTCGTTCAGTTTCAAATCGTCGATGCGCAGTTTGTAGGTTTTATAAGTATTGAAGTTTGCGGTTTCTGCGTAATCAGATTTTACCTGAAACGGGCTGCAGGAAGTAAGTCCCAGCGTGGCAGAAGCCAACAGCATTAAGATATATTTTTTGCTCATGACCTGTATGTTTTTTTTTATTTTTAAAATTTTCGGTGCTTTTTAGGGCTTTTTTTCGGTTTTTACCGTTTTCTTAAAGGTGTCGGTCTTTTTATCATAGCCGTACGGGCAATGTTTGCAGCCACTTTTGCAGCAATAGCCGCGTTTCAGGTGGTAATGCTCGGTAAACACTTTATAGCCTTGCTCGTTATAATAAAAGTCTACGTTTTCTTTGATATTTTTGCCGTTCATAAGTTAAATCGGTTGCGCCAAATTAATATCTTTGTTTCATGATCCTCATTTGGCAACGACTTCTCAAAAATACGAAAATTTCAGGGATCACCCTTTTTCCGTTTATCATCCTGCGAAAACCCGAATCGCGCGCTGACGCTATTCTGCTCAATCACGAGAAAATTCATCTGCGCCAGCAGGCAGAACTGCTGGTCATATTCTTTTATATGTGGTATGTGATCGAGTATTATTATTGGGTTTTCAAGCTGAAAGATAAATTTCTGGCCTACAAATCCATTTCCTTTGAGCGCGAAGCTTACGCGATGGAAAACGACTTAGATTATTTGAAAACCCGCAAATTCTGGGCTTTCCGCAAGTATTTTTTAGATTAATAGTTTGGGCGCCTTTTTCCGCATTGTCATCCGGAGCTTGTCGCCCTGTCATCCTGAGCCTGTCGAAGGATTGGGCACCTCTTTCCGCCTTCCACTCCCTCCCGATTTTACATCGGGATCCGTTCAAGTCGGGGCGCGGGATTTTGAAAAAAAACGGAGTTATTATACTGAATCTTACAATTTATTAAGGTTTGGCTTCTGTCTGTTTGAAAAAAAAGATAAGATCTCCACATCCTTTTCTTTAATCCTATAATAAAGCGTATTGTATTTTAGAATGACAGCTCTGTAAACTTCTTTACCTTCCGCTTTTTGAAATAAAAAAGGGTTGATCGAAATGAGCTCAAGAACGCTTTCGATTTTTGCCGCAAGCTTTTTAATCTCTTTATCGGTGAAATTTTCCTGGAGATATTCTATGGTTTTATCCAGTTCATCAAGTGCAAATTCTGTCCACTGAATTTTATAGCCACTTTTCATAAAGTTTTCGTGCTTCAGAATGTGGTTTTAACTTTTTTTCATCCGCCTCGCTAATTCCTTTTTCAATCGCAGATTTTTCGTCATCGGAAATAGAATTCCACCAATCCTTTGATTCGTTTTTCCGAAAATTGATGAGCTTTTCAATCATGCTTTGATCCTCCAGGGTTGAAAGCCATTGAATTAAGTCCAGTTTTTTCTGTAAGATTTGTGCTTTCATCATTTTATATTTACTCAAATTTAAAACTTTTAAAATTATTATTTCCTTTTCCCCTTTTTTAAAATTAAGGTTTTTTACCAATTTCTTTCCGAAATTTGCCCCGATGAAAATTCCCTCCATAAAAATTCCCATCACCGAAATTCCTTTGGAAAAAAACGTTCGGCTCTTTCTGAAAAGGGAAGATCTCATTCATCCGCAAATTTCCGGCAACAAATACTGGAAACTTTTCTATAATATCAATCAATACCTCGCAAAAAATCCCGAAAATCCATTCTTAATTACGTTCGGCGGTGCTTTTTCAAATCATATCGCAGCAGTCGCAGCGCTGGGACATCAGGAAAATATAAAAACGCTCGGAATTATCCGTGGTGAAGAACTTCAGCAAAAATGGGCGGAAAATCCAACCTTAAGAACCGCGCACCAAAACGGCATGGAGTTTCGCTTTGTAACTCGCGAAGCCTACAGAAATAACCTGCTTCTTAGCCAGATTTTTGAAAAAGAGTTTCCGGGAGCTTTAATTATTCCGGAAGGCGGCACCAACGAAAATGCGGTCAAGGGCATTCAGTACATGCTGTCTGAGCAAACGAAAAGTTTTGATTATCTTTGCACCGCAGTCGGAACCGGAGGAACTGTTGCAGGAATTTCGAAGTTTGCAGAGGAAAATCAGCAGGTTTTAGGCTTTAAAGTGGTGGACGATTCTTCGGTGGAAGACACCGTTTTTAAGCTTTCAAAACGCAATAATTTTAAACTTTTCGAAGCGCACGATGGCGGTTACGGTAAAATAAGTGACGAAAATATCCGTTTTATCAATGATTTTAAAGAAAAATATCACATCCAACTTGATCCCGTTTACACCGGAAAAATGATGCGGCATCTCTTTAATATGATAGCAAGTGATTATTTTCCGGAAGGAAGCAGCATTCTTACTTTTCATACCGGTGGTCTGCAGGGAAATTTTGGCGCCAACCAATTGCTGAAAAAGCAAAACCGCGAATTGATTATAATTGATTAATTTAGGCTGCTTTTTTACGTGAAATAAATATTAATTTTTGGAATTTTTAAAGTCATTCCAATAAAATGATCAGAAAATATCACTTTCGAAGTCATTAAAAATTAAATATGAAAAAAATATTTTTTGCTCTTTCGCTGATTATTTGTGCGAAATTTTACGCCCAAACCTGGAAAACCGACGAGCAATACATCCAAAAATTTGCGCCGTACGCGGTAGAAGAAATGGAAAAGTACAAAATTCCGGCTTCAATCACTTTAGCGCAGGGACTTTTGGAAACCGGTGGAGGACAAAGCCGATTAGCGCTCCAGGGAAATAATCATTTCGGCATCAAATGCAAGGAGGACTGGACCGGTAAAACAATGCGCCACACCGACGATGCGCCGAATGAATGTTTCCGAGTTTATGATGATCCGCGGGAATCCTACGAAGATCACTCCAAGTTTCTGGCTTTCCGTAAATATTATGTCAACCTTTTCAAACTCGACATGACGGATTATAAAGCCTGGGCGCACGGTTTGAAAAAGGCCGGCTACGCCACAAATCCGCGCTACGCTTATATTCTCATCGATAAAATTGAAAAAAACCGGCTTTATGAGTTTGATAAAACCAACTCTAAAGAGGTTTTATACGCAATATTAAAAATGTATCCCGAGCTGAAAAATGACCGCATTTTTATGGCACAGCTGGACCAAAGCCGTGTTGCCGCCAAACCGGTCACGGTGAAAGTTCCATATGAGCAGGTTTCTTACGCCAGACAGCAGAAGAAAGTGAACGAGCTGGTGGACCAGGCGGAAACTTTAAAATCTATTTTGATAAAAAGTCACCCAAATGGCGGTAAAAAATTCGTGATTATTCCAGATGACATCAGTTTGGCTGCAATTTCCAAAAAATTCGGAATCTCCGAGAGCCGCCTTATGAGCTGGAATGAACTGGACGGAAACCAGCTTCAGCGAAATGATATTTTGTTTTTAGAATCCAAATCATCATCCGGAAATGTGGCGAAATACACTGCTAAAGCCGGCGAATCGATGTACGATATCTCACAGAAATTCGGCATCAAGCTTAAAAAATTATATTCAAAAAACAGAATGGATTTTGGCGAGCAGCCGCGCCCGGGCCAGCTTATTTATCTGCAAAGCAAAAAACCGAGGAGATAAGTAGGAAGTACAGAGGATGAAGGAGGAAGGATGAAGTGTGAAGGATGAAGTGTGAAGGATGAAGTGTGAAGGATGAAGTGTGAAGTTTAATAGTAATGATCAATGGTTAATTGTCAACCATCAACCATCAACTGTCAACTTTCCACTTTTTACTTTTACCTTTTTATTTTTCAATTCTCTTCAGTTTTACCAAATAAAAAAAATCTAACAAAAAATGTTATACCAAAGAAGTTCAGCGTTATTCGACGAAGCTTATCAATATATTCCGGGTGGTGTAAATTCGCCTGTCCGCGCTTTTAAATCCGTTGGCGGCGTGCCAGTTTTTATGAAATCTGCGCAAGGCGCTTACCTTACTGACGTTGATGATAATCAGTATATTGACTACATCAACTCGTGGGGACCCGCCATTTTGGGACATACGCACCCTGAAGTGTTGGAAGCTTTGAAAAAGCAGGCTGAAAACGGCTTTTCATTTGGAACACCCACAGAACTAGAAACCGAAATCGCAAAACTGATTGTGGAAAATGTACCGAATATCGACCAGATCAGAATGGTTTCCTCCGGTACCGAAGCCTGTATGAGCGCAATTCGTTTGGCACGTGGTTTTACGGGTCGAAATAAATTTATCAAGTTTGAAGGTTGCTACCACGGACATTCCGATTCTTTTTTAATTAAAGCGGGTAGTGGTGCGGCAACTTTTGGAAATCCCAATTCACCGGGTGTAACGCCGGGCACGGCAAAAGACACTTTAACTGCGAAATATAATGATATTGAGCAGGTTGAAGATTTATTCCGCCTGAATGAAGGTGAAATTGCCGCAATTATTGTGGAGCCTGTTGCCGGAAATATGGGTTGCGTTTTACCGGAAAATAATTTCCTTCAAAAATTACGTGCTTTATGCGACGAAAATGGCGCTTTGCTGATTTTCGATGAAGTGATGACCGGATTTCGGTTGGCTTTCGGTGGTGCGCAGGAAGTTTATGGCGTAAAAGCAGATTTGGTGACCTTCGGAAAAGTGATCGGTGGAGGTTTACCGGTGGGCGCTTTTGCGGGACGAAATGAAATTATGGATCATTTGGCGCCGAAAGGAGCAGTGTATCAGGCGGGAACTTTAAGCGGAAATCCACTAGCGATGCGCGCAGGTTTATCGACGCTTCAAATCATTAAAAATGATGAAAGTTTCTACGAAAATTTAAATAAAACCACCGAAAATCTTGATTTTGAAATCGGTAAAATTTTAAATTCGAAAAGTATTGAGCACAAAATCAACAGAAAAGGAGCCATGATGAGTGTATTTTTCCATACCAATTCCGTTTCGAATTTTGATGATGCAGCAAATGCCAATCACGCTTTGTTTAATAATTTCTTCCACCAGCTTTTGGCAAACGGGATTTATTTGCCGCCAAGCGGTTTTGAAACGTGGTTTATTTCGGCAGCAATTCAGGAAAAAGAAATCAGCAAAACTTTAGAAGTGATTCAAAAATTTGAGTATGCCTAAAAAATTGCCGGTTGAAAACCTATTTTTTTGAATATTTAAAAAACAGAAAAAATGCTGTTTTACAGGCAAATTTTCTTGAAATATCAGTAATGAAAAAGCCATTTCGAATTGAAATGGCTTTTTGATTATTCTTACCTTAATTAAATTCTTGCGCGCTCGTATTGCACGGGAAAATCGCATTGTGCATCAGCATCAAAAGATCCCTGAATTGCCAAGTAAGGATTTCGTAGGATTTCACGTGCTACAAATATCAAATCAGCTTCTTCTTTTTCCAGGATTTCTTCAGCAAATTCAGCGGTTTTTATCAAACCTACGGCGCCCGTTTTTATTCCAGCTTCTTTTTTAATCTGCGCTGAAAGCGGAACCTGATAACCATCAAACAAAGTAATTTTCGCACCGTGAATATTTCCACCACTGGAAACATCAATTAAATCAACATTTTTCGTTTTTAAAATCTTCGCCAGTTCAACACTTTCATTAATGTCCCAACCATTTTCAGCGTATTCCGTCCCGGAAATCCGCACAAACAGCGGGTGATTTTCATCCAGCAATTCATTTACAGCTTCTACGATTTCCACCAGAAAGCGGATTCTGTTTTGGAAGCTGCCGCCGTATTCATCGGTTCTCACATTCGATAATGGTGATAAAAACTGATGAATCAAATAACCGTGTGCGGCGTGGATTTCAATTAAATCAAAACCTGCATCTAAAGCGCGGCGCGCTGAATCTTGAAAATCCTGAACCAGCTGTTTAATTTCTGGTACTGTCAGTGCATGCGGAATTCTTTCACCTTCGGCGTAGGGGATTTCCGATGGTGCCACGGTTTGCCAACCGTCTTCAAGCGAAAGTTGTTTACCGTTCCAGGTAGAAGCTTTTCTTCCTGCGTGTCCCAGCTGAATTCCAATTTTTGTTTCAGAATTTTGGTGGATAAAATCGATAATTTTTTTAAATCCTTCCGCCTGCTCATCATTCCAGAGCCCGGCACATTTATGTGTGATTCGGCCTTCAGGCACAACGCCTGTTGCTTCCACGATTAAAAGTCCCGTTCCGCCCTGCGCGCGGCTGGCGTAATGTACAAAATGAAAATCGTTGGGCAGGCCGTTTTCGCAAGAATACATGCACATCGGCGACATTACCCAACGGTTTTGAAGTTGCAGATTTCTAAATTTAATCGGAGTGTATAATATCATAAATAACTTTCTTTAAAACGCCAAATTTACAAAAAGCGAAATGGAGTAGGTGCCTGCGGTTATTTATAATATCTATAAGCAGAAAAACTGAGGTTACATCAAAAAAAAATTGCCTGTTAAATAGGCAATTTTTTAGGAATCTCCGGAGGAATTTAAAAAAGAAGCGTAAATCTCACATAGATTATTGGCAAGAAATTCTTCTTCTTCCTGTACGCTTACAGCCAAAAGCGTGGCCAATTTCGGATAGTTTAGCTTTATCGCCAGCTGCGCCAGCGTGCTATATGCCGCAATTTTATAATGCGCGAATTTTTGCGCCACCAAAACAAGGGTAAATTCCCAATTTCTGATGTCGTCGGAAAAATGTGAAAGATGTACGGATGCTTCTTCCAGGATTGCTTCCACGGTGTCCGATGTCCTCGGGTTCAGGGTCTCGCCACGGATTTGGAAGAATTTCTGCAGTCTGCTTTGATGTTTTACATGAATTCCAAAGTGACCTGTAAGTATCTTATGGAGTTTGGGACAGTTTATTTTGCTTTCTATTTGGCGGAACTCTTCAGCGATCATGTTTTCGGCGTGGTACATTTCGCAAAGAGATTGTAAGAAGAAGATTTCTAATTTGGAAGTGGTAGTATTGGGATTGCTCTCTGTCATTGGGATATCACGCTTCATAATTAATCGTAAATAATTGGCTTTTTGCAAAAATTTAATCTGGCAATATTACGCTATTAAGTTTAATGCCAAAATGAGGTTTTCACGGTATTTTTAACAAAGTGCTATTTTTTATTCAGAAAAAGTTTCATTCATAAGATCTTTTTTCTGCCAATAAATTAAAAAACACCCTAAAACTAAAGATTTCAACTATTTTCAGTTGTTTTTGTTTTAAAACCTGCAACGCATAAAGAAGCTACATTTACGCTGATTTTATAAATTTCAGTTATCTTTACTCCTCTATTTTTATTACATGCAAAAAGAACATACAATAACGTTCGAATCCATTGACAGTTACGCGGAACTGAGTGAGATGGAAAAAACACTTTTCGATAAAGCAATGGCCTCACGTAAGACCGCGTACGCCCCATATTCCGATTTTACGGTAGGCTGCGCAATCTTACTTGAAAATGGCGAAATTATCACCGGCAGCAACCAGGAAAATGCAGCTTATCCGTCGGGTTTATGCGCGGAAAGAACCACTATTTTCTACACTGGGGCCAACTTCCCCGATCTAAAGATCAAAAAACTTTTCGTCATTGGAGCGCCCAGAAATGCTTCAACTTCAATCCCGATTCCGCCGTGCGGAGCTTGTCGACAGGCAATTTTAGAATATGAAGCCAAGCAGAAGGAGGAAATTGAAATTTATTTCGCCTCACTTGGTGGTGCGATTTATAAAACAAAATCCATCCGCGAACTGCTTCCGTTTTCGTTTGATGCCTCCTATCTTTAAATATTTTGGATGAGAATTGCCGCTATTGACATCGGAAGTAACGCCGCCCGACTTTTAATTAACGAAGTAACGGAACCTAAAAAAGGAAAACCGCAGTTCACCAAACTGAATTTGCTGCGAATACCGCTGCGCCTGGGAATGGATGTTTTTTCCACCGGAAAAATCGGACCCGAACGCGAAAAAATGATCACCGATTCCATGAAAGTTTTCAGTGATCTGATGAAAATTTATAAGGTGGAACATTTTCGTGCCTGTGCGACCAGCGCAATGCGCGATGCTAAAAACGGCCAGGAAATCATCAAAAAAGTGCAGGAATCGTCGGGAATTTCTATTGAAATCATTTCGGGTGATGAAGAAGCAGGTTTGGTTTTTGAAAATCACGTTGCTGATTCCCTCGACAAAAGCTGCGCTTATCTTTATATTGATGTTGGCGGCGGTTCTACAGAGTTGATGTTTTATGAAAACGGCGAAATGGCGTATGAAAAGTCGTTTAACATCGGCACAATCCGTTTGCTGAATGGTTTGGTGACGGAAGATTTGTGGAAGCAGATGAAAGAAGAAATCCGGAAAAACATCAACAGCACCAAGCCAATTGTCGGAATTGGCTCGGGCGGAAACATCAACAAGATTTTTTCAATGAGCAAGACCAAAGACGGAAAACCGATGTCCAGCGCGTTTCTGAAAAAATATTATAAAGAAATGAAAGAACTTTCGGTGGCAGAACGGATGAGTAAGTTCAGTATTCGTGAGGACCGTGCTGATGTTTTGGTGCCGGCTTTACAGATTTACAACAACGTAATGGCGTGGAGCGAAATCGAAAAAATATTTGTTCCGAAAATTTCTGTTGCCGATGGTTTGATCCACAGCATTTATGAAAATCTGCAAAAAAAGTAGCTTTTAGCCGGTTATTTTTTTCCTAATTCGATTATTTCCAGATTTTCAATTTGGTCGCCGTTTATCTCAAAACGCATCATCGTGCGCATCTGGTGCCAGCCCACTTTTCCGACAGCGCCCGGATTCAGGTGAAGTAATTTATTTTTTTGGTCGTACATCGCTTTTAAAATATGCGAATGCCCCGAAATAAAAAGTTGCGGCTTTTTGGCTTCAATTTCTGCTTTTGCCAGCGGCGTGTATTTCCCGGGATAACCTCCGATGTGAATCATCAAAACTTCCACATTTTCGACGGTAAAGCGCGAAACTTCAGCGAAAATCTTGCGGATTTCCGTTGCGTCGATGTTCCCGTAAACGCCTCGCAACGGTTTTACTTTTTCCAGCTTTTCAATGATTTCCAGATTTCCGAAATCGCCACAGTGCCAAATTTCATCCGCGTTTTTTGCATAATCTAAAATTCGGTCATCTAAATAGGAGTGTGAATCGGAAAGCAAAAGTATTTTCATGCCGTAAATTTCTTCTTTTTTATTTAAATATGTAAAGCAAAAGGCATTTTGCTGAATTGAAAAAATTGCTTTAAATAGTGGCGAATTTTTTTGAATTAAAGACGCTTTTCTAAATCGGAAAAATTCCCTGAAACAGCGTCGAATTTTATTATTTGAATTCTTTAAAAGAAACCAATTTGCTGAATTCAAAAAAACCTTCAAATAGCACGGAATTTTTTTAAAAGAAGAAATAAACTGACTTCTAGCCCCGATTGCAATGAAAATCCTTTTTTGCGGATGCAAAAAAGATTGTAATGGAAAGCGGGTACGCCATCTTCGAGCAGAAAAACCAACTTTATGGCTCCTAAAAAATACTTAAATTTGCGTGCCATGAGGTATTGTATTGAGTTTTCGTATTCGGGAAAAAATTATTTTGGCTTTCAAATCCAGCCGGGAGAAATTTCGGTTCAGGAAGTTTTGGAAAAGGCTTTATCGACGATTTTACGCGAAAAAGTAAAAATTACGGGCGCTGGACGCACCGATACGGGCGTGCATGCAAAGAAAATGTTTGCGCATTTCGACTTCGAAAAAGAACTGAGCGAAAATTTTAGCTATCAAATGAACAGTTTTTTGCCAAAAGATGTGGCGGTGAAAAGAATTTTTCGGGTTAAAGATGACTTTCACGCAAGGTTTGATGCGACTTTCCGGACGTATGAATATTTTATTTCGCTGGAAAAAAATCCGTTCACGCAGGATTCTGCATGGCAAATGTGGAAACGTAAACTGGATGTTGAAAAGATGAATGAAGCGTGTAAATTTCTTTTTCAGCACGAAGATTTTACCAGTTTCTCCAAACTTCACACCCAAAACAAAACCAATAACTGCAAGATTTTTTCCGCCTTCTGGGAGCAAAATAATTCAGAATTAAAATTCACAATTTCTGCCGACCGGTTTTTGAGGAATATGGTGCGCGCAATTGTGGGCACCATGGTCGAAATCGGGAACGGAAAATTGCAGCCTGAAGATTTAAACCGGATTATCGAAGAAAAAAATCGTAATTCCGCCGGAACATCGGCGCCGGCGCAAGGATTGTTTTTGGTAGATGTGGGATACGAGAGTTTTAGTTGATAGTTGATAATTGACAGTGGTCAGTAATCAGTAATCAGTAATCAGTGATTAGTAATCCGTAGTCAGTTGACGGTGGATAGCGTAAGGTTGCCAACTGCTACCAACTATCAACTATCCACTATCAACTCTCAACTGTCAATTGTCCACTCTTTCCCCAAACTTTTCCGTATTTTTGCAGAGAATTTTTAAGCACAAATGAAGAAACAATCGACCTGGGAAATAATTAAACGGCTTTTTGTAATCGGGATGAAATTTCGGTCCTGGTTTTTGCTTACGCTGGCGATTTCAATTGTTCTTTCGGTTATTTCTACCTACCGGCCGTATCTTACGATGCTGATTGTGGATACAGACATCATTCAGCTGCGCGACAAAGGGTTGATGATGAAACACATCTACATCCTGATTGCGCTGGTTTTTGGTGAAACGATTTTGAATTTTTTCCTGGTTTATTTTTCCAATTTTATTTCGCAAAACGTTATCCGCGATATTCGTGAAAGATTGTATCATAAACTCATTTATTTCCGAACTTCTTTTTTTGATAAAACTGCGATTGGTCAGCTTGTAACGCGGGCTGTCGGCGATGTGGAGACCATTGCTACTGTGTACACCGATGGGTTTCTGATGGTTTTCGGTGATATTTTACGTATCGTTTTCGTTTTGATTATGATGTTTCAGGTGGATGTTCACCTGAGTTACATTTCGCTCGTGATTTTGCCTTTAATGGTGGTGATTACCCGGTTTTTCCAGAAACGGTTGAAAAAGGCTTTTGGTGATGAAAGAACATGGACCGCAAACCAGAATTCTTTTGTGCAGGAAAGACTTTCGGGAATGTCTATAGTGCAGGTTTTTAACAGAGAAGAAGCGGAGTTTAAAAAATTCGACGATATTAATATCACGCTGAAAGGCGCTTTGCTGAAAACGGTTTTCATCTTTTCGCTTTTTTTCCCCGTTGTAGAGTTAATCTCTTCGCTTTTCATTGGTTTTATACTGCTTTACGGCGGTTTTATTACCATTAAAGCCGGCGCGGTAATCGCCTTTATTCAATATATTTCAATGCTGATTCGTCCGCTGCGGCAGATTGCGGATAGATTTAATAATATTCAGCGCGGAATCGTCGGTGCAGAAAGAGTTTTGGGCGTAATGGATGAAGATTTTGCCATGCCGAATACCGGAACAATTGCGAAATCTCAATTTGAAGGAAAAATAGAGTTTAGAGATGTTCATTTTTCTTACGACGAAAAACAGGAAGTTTTAAAAGGTATCAGCTTTAAAGTAAACCCGGGTGAAACAGTAGCCATTGTCGGTGCCACCGGTGCGGGAAAATCTACCATCATCAGCTTAATAACGAGATTGTATGATGTGAATTCGGGACAGATTTGTCTGGATGATGTCGATCTAAAGAAATACGAACTTTATAATTTGCGCAGCCACATTGGTGTTGTTTTGCAGGATGTGTTCCTTTTCCACGGAAGTATTTACGAAAATCTGGCTTTCGGTGATGAGTCCGTGACGTTGGAAAAAATAAAAAAGGTTGCTAAAGATATCGAGGTTGACGAGTTCATCGAAAGTTTGCCCGGCGGTTACGGTTACGTAGTTCGTGAGCGCGGTTCCTCTATTTCTTTGGGTCAAAGACAATTGCTGTCTTTCCTGCGCGCATATCTTTCGGACCCGAAAATTCTGATTTTAGATGAAGCTACGTCCTCCATTGACCACGAAAGTGAAAAGCTTATTCAGCGTGCCACAGAAAAAATTACCAAAAACAGAACTTCCATTATCATCGCGCATCGACTTTCCACCATCGAAAATGCTGATAAAATTATCGTCATGGACCAGGGAAAAATTGTAGAGGAAGGAAAACACGAAGAATTATTAGCGCAGAACGGTTATTATTCCACCCTTTACCGCGCGCAACTGAAAGTGGAAGTGGAGACAGAATAGAAACTGTTTCTTAATAAAATAAAAAAAAATCCGGCTAAAAGACCGGATTTTTTTCTGTTTTACAAAATATTTTAATTCCCAACAACCGTGCGGACGTTTACAAATTCCTTTAACGCGACGAGCGAAAGTTCAGTGCCGTAACCGGAAGATTTTGCGCCGCCAAAAGGCAAACGCGGGTCGGAGCTCGAACTTTTATTGATGCTGATGGTGCCGGATTGCAAATTATCGATGAAAAACTGCTGTCTGTTTTTGTCGTTCGTCCAGACAGAATCTGATAAACCGAACGGAACATCATTCGCCAAAGTTACCGCGTGCTGATCATCATCGGCGATCATCACCATTCCAAGTGGGCCGAAAAGTTCTTCCTGCAAAATGGGATTTCCCGAATTTACCTTGATTAAGCCCGGAATAAATTCGTTTTCAGAAATTCGCTTTAGCGGCAAAATAATTTCAGCACCATTTTCCAGCGCTTTTTTGTATTGTTTTTCCAAATCATCGGCAAGATCCGGTCGCGCCATTCCGGCGAGATTGGTTTCTTTATTGAAAGGATCACCCGCGACATATTGCTGATATTCTTTAATAAAAATTGGCAGAAATTCTTCTTCAATATTTTTCTGAATGATAAAACGTTTCGCCGCGTTGCAGGCTTGTCCGCAATTTGCGAGTCGGGAATTGGCACCGCTTTCTGCAGCTTTTTGAAAATCTGCGTCATCTAAAACGATAAATCCGTCGCTGCCGCCGAGTTCCAGCAAAGATTTTTTAATATTTTTTCCGGCAATCGCGGCGACTTCACCGCCGGCTTTTTCGCTCCCAGTTAAACTGACGCCTTTAACAATGGGATTTTCCAGAACTTCTTTCACTTCCGCGTGACCAATTTCCAGATTCTGAAAAACGCCTTTCGGAAAACCGGCTTTTAAAAATACATCTTCGATGGCATTGCTGCTGCCGAAACAAATGGAAGCATGCTTTAAAACCACCGTATTTCCAGCTAAAATTGCGGGAATTGCAAAACGAAGCGCCTGCCAAAAAGGGAAATTCCACGGCATAACGCCCAGAATTACACCTTTCGGAACATATTGAATTTCAGAAATTCGGAATTCTGTTTCGATTTTATCAGGTTGAAGAATATTTTCTGCGTCCGCGTAATAGCGAATCATCAGAGCGCATTTGTGAATTTCCGCGATGGACTGCGTGATGGGTTTGTTCATTTCGGTGGTGATAATTTTTCCGAAATTTTCCGCTTCCAAATCCAGAATTTTTGCCATTTCAGCAAGCAATTTTTGCTTTTCTGTGAACGGAACATTTTTCCAGGTTTCAAAAGTTTGCTGCGCGGTCTGTAATTTATTATTGATGTCCATTTTTCTATTATATATAAAGAGTTAAATTTCAGATGTGATTTTAAAAATCAGCTTATCACAAATTTAAGGAATTGAGCGGGAAAAATTCGTCGAGTGCGGCAATGGGGATTATTTTGAAATTCATCATTTAAAGCCGGTTTCATCAGACATAATTTAGAAACAGTATTAAATGGCTGTAATACTTTGAGGATCGCAATATTTTAATTATTTTTGAGCAATAAAATTTAACAGAATGAATGCACCGGCCGAATTAAAGTACACCAAAGACCACGAGTGGGTTAGGATTGAAGGTAACACAGCAACCATCGGGATTACCGATTTTGCGCAAGGCGAATTGGGCGATATTGTTTTCGTGGATGTAGACTCGGTTGACGATGAATTGTCGGCGGGCGATGTTTTCGGAAGCGTGGAAGCTGTGAAAACGGTTTCTGACCTTTTCTTGCCGCTGTCTGGAACAGTTACTGAGTTCAACAGCGAGCTGGAAGATCAGCCGGAGTTATTAAATACCGATCCGTATGGAGCTGGCTGGATTATTAAACTGGAGATAAAAGACGATGCCGACCGCTCGGAATTATTAACGGCTGAGGAATACCAGGCTTCACTTGGATAAGATTTCGAAAATATTTAGTAAGATTTTGCCCATTTACTGGGCATTTCTTACTTATATGCTTTTACGTCCGGGTGTAGAGAACATGGAATTTCCTTTCATGTTCAGCGGAATTGATAAAATTTTACACCTGAGTATTTTCGCGCTGCTGGGCTTTTGCTTTATGTGTGCGTTTCCGCGGATTAAGTTTTCCTATTTTTTGCAGATCATGATTATTTATGGTTTGCTCACCGAAATCCTGCAGGACGAGATGGGTTTTGGCCGCTCGTTGGAGTTTTTGGATTTGGCCGCTGATACTGTTGGCGTGCTGATGGGCTACTGGGTTTTTCAACAGCTAAAGAAGGTTTCTTTTTAAACGGAATTATTACCGGTTATTTTGCCACTTTTTTCTATTATATATATAGAGTAATGATTTCTTTTTTGATTATGTTGTCATTTTTCTATTTTTAAATTTTTTCTCGTTATAGCGGCAGAAATTCCTAACGAATTTCTATTTCATTTTTTACGCAAAATAAGCTTTGAGCTAAATTGAAAAAATATGCTGTTTTAACGGCATATTTTTTTGATTTGATGTTGTACGCTATTCTATATATATGTGTAAAAAAATATTTATGCATTCGTGGTTAAAAAAAATTAGCTGCTTTAGCGGCATATTTTTCCTTTTTAATGTAATGCCTTTGTTCGCTTAAAAAATATTCGTGCATTCGTAGTTAAAAAATTCGCTGCTTCAGTGGGATATTTTTTTGTTTTGATATTGTGCGCTATTCTATATATATGATTGAAAAAAATATCGTGTATTCGTGGCTGAAAAATTAGCTGCTTTAGCCGCATATTTTTTTGTTTTGATGTTTGCTCAATATATAATAGGTAACCAGATAAATTAGTTTGCAGTTGCGAATTCTATTTTCGAGGTTCTTCAACCTGGTAAAAAGCAAAAAAATCCTTCACAATAATTCGAGAGCTTTGTACGTTTTATATAAGCTTTGTGCTGATGGCGGAAAAAAAAGAGGTTTTTGATTGCAAATTTTTTGCCACAGAAGGAGGGGAAAGCAGGTTTTTCCTGTAGCCCGTGACTGAAAAGTGCTTTTAATTCATAAAGTGGATAACTTTGTAGGGAGAATAAATAATTGTGCCGTAGCGAGTTATAAAATAGTTTATTCACTTTTAAAAAAAAGATTAAAAAAGAGTTGTGAGAGAGTAGGGGTGTCTGTATATTTGCACCACTCTAAAACAGAGTAGCGAAGTAGAAGGGCAGGAAGATAGAGAGGAAATAAAGAGACGAAAAAGTTTTTTTATTTTATTTAAAA